>Ga0070741_10000295_pt1 | contig 190401 bp, 133 predicted proteins | sample Coa_R1_4_FD_66440 | JGI IMG/M metagenome (GOLD analysis project Ga0070741, IMG submission 66440) | Surface soil microbial communities from Centralia Pennsylvania, which are recovering from an underground coalmine fire - Coalmine... | ecosystem: Environmental > Terrestrial > Soil >... | reverse complement strand
ACACTCGCTGCTGGCCACGCAAGTGATCTCGCGGGTGCGACAGGCGTTCCAGGTGGAGTTGCCGCTGCGCGCCCTGTTCGAAGCCTCCACCGTCGCCGGCCTGACCGAGCGCGTGGAAGCGGTCAAACCTCCGCAGCAGAATTCGGCAGAGGTTTACGTTTTCCCGATGTCGTTCGCGCAACGGCGCCTGTGGTTTCTGGACCAGCTGGAACCGGGCAGTTCGGTTTTCAACACGCCGTTCGCTCTGCGCCTGAAGGGATATCTGAAGCCGGACGCCTTACAGAACAGTCTGACCGAGATTGTGCGGCGTCATGAAGTGTTGCGGGCAAACTTCCGCGAGGTAAACGGAAATCCGTCGCAGGTAGTCAATCCGCCATGCCTGGTAAACATCCCGTTAACGGACCTGTCCCACCTGCCCGACGAGCAGCGCGATGCGCGAGTGCGGGAGTTGGCGAACAGCGAGGCCCAGCGTCCTTTCAATCTGGCCAACGATCGGATGGTGCGCGCCTCCCTGCTGCGACTGCGCGACGACGAACATGTCCTGCTTCTGACGCTGCACCATATCGTGTTTGACGGCTGGTCGCGCGCCATCCTGGTCCGCGAACTCGCGGCCCTGTACGATGCGTTCTCCCAGGGAAAGCCGTCCCCACTTGCGGAGATGCCGCTCCAGTACACCGACTTTGCGGTCTGGCAAAACGAACAACTGCAAGGGAAGAGGGTGGAGAAGCAGCTCTCTTATTGGAGAGAGCAACTGCAAGGCGCGCCGCAGAGCCTGGACCTTCCGACCGACCGCCCACGGCCGGCGGTCAGCACGTTCGACGGGGCATCGCATCTGGCCCCGCTCCCGAAGGCGCTGACGGACGCTCTCACCAGCCTCGGCCGAACTCAAGGATCAACGCTGTTCATGATGTTGCTGGCCGGCTTCCAGGTGCTGCTTGCCCGCTACAGCGGCCAGGAAGACATGGTGGTCGGATCACCGATTGCGAACCGCAATCGGGCCGAGATCGAGAACCTGATCGGGTTCTTCGTCAATACCCTGCTGATTCGCACCGACCTGTCGGGCGATCCCAGTTTTCGCGAGCTTCTAAAGAGAGTCCGAGAGGTGTCGCTAGGGGCGTATGCGCACCAGGATCTTCCCTTCGAAAAGCTGGTGGAAGAACTGCAACCCGAGCGCAGCCTGAGTCACAATCCGCTGTTCCAGGTGATGTTTTCGTTGCGCAACGTGCCCACGCAGATGTTCGAGCTGTCGGGACTGAAGATTGAATTTCTGCAAACCGAGAACACGTCGGCAAAAATCGACCTTGCGTTGTGGATGAGCGAGAGCAGGGACGGACTGGTCGGAAGGTGGGAATACAACACTGACCTGTTCGATCGCGCCACGGTTGAACGCATGGCCGCGCACTTTGAAACCTTGCTGCGGGCAGTGGTCGAGAACCTCGATCTCAGAATGTCGGAGATTCCGCTGCTTCCGGACAGCGAGAAGCGGAAGGTTGTATTCGAATGGAATCAGACTGCACGCGCTCGCGACTGGGAAGCCTGCAATCTCATGGACCGCTTCGAAGAGCAGGTCCGGTTGAGGCCTGACCAACCCGCATTTCTATGCGGCCAGGAGACGCTCACTTATCAGGAACTCAATCTTCGCGCCAATCGTATCGCCCACTACTTGACCGCGATTCCGTGCGAAGGACAGAAGACGGTTGCGGTATGCATGGAGCGTTCGCTGGAAGCCGTGGCAGCGCTGCTGGGCGTGTTCAAGGCCGGTTGTACGTACCTGCCACTTGATCCGAGCTATCCCCAGGAACGGCTTGCCTACATGCTGCAGGATTCGCGGGCCCAGATCGTGCTGACCAGCGACGGCCAGCAGGCCCTCTTTGCAAACTGCGCCGCCAAGGTCATCAACCTGGATGCATGCAGCGGAGAGATCGAGCGGCAGGGCGCTGAAAATCCCGGTTTGCGGGCCAAGGCTTCCGACCTGGCCTATGTGATCTTTACCTCGGGGTCCACCGGCCTGCCCAAGGGAGTGGCCGCGTCGCACAGGCAGATTATCAACCGTTGCGAATGGATGTGGGAGAAATATCCGTTCCAACCCGGCGAAGTTTGCTGCCAGAAAACCGCGCTCAGTTTTGTGGACTCGATCTGGGAGTTACTGGGACCGCTGCTCAAGGGATGTCCCACGGCGATCATCCCCGACCGGGTTCTGAAGGACCCGAACCTGTTTGTTCGCGAGCTTGCCGAAAAGCAGGTGACACGAATCTGGGTCGTTCCTGCACTGCTGGCGTCGTTGTTGGACAGCTTCCCTGCCGGACTCGAGAAACAACTTCCGCGGCTCACCTTCTGGGTAGCCAGCGGAGAGCCGCTGCCAGCGCTCTTGCTGAACCGCTTCCGCAAGGCAATGCCGCAGGCGACCCTGTTCAACCTTTACGGGACATCAGAGGTGTGGGACGCAACCTGGTATGACCCGAGGGGGCAGAGGGGGGAGTTGTACCGCGTGCCCATCGGCAAGCCCATCGATAACGTCAGGTGCTACGTGCTGGACCGGCATTGCCAGCCGGTACCCATCGGAATTCCCGGAGAGCTTTACGTGGCCGGCGACGGGCTCTCGGAAGGCTATCTGCATCACCCGGAACTCACGCAGCAGAAATGGATCAAACTGCCATTCCTGAACGATGGAACGGTAGCGCAGCGTACCGGCGACTGCGTGCGGTATCTCGCCGACGGGAACCTGGAATACCTGGGGCGCTTCGACGACCAGGTAAAGCTGCACGGCTTCCGTATCGAGTTGGAGGAGGTCGAGTCGGTACTGGCGACAGCTCCCGGAGTGCGCAAGTGCGTGGTGATGTGCCGCGAGGACGAGCGCGGGACCAAACAATTGGTGGGATATGTAGTGCCGGCGGAAGGTCCCGCTCCGAACTCCCGCCAACTGCGCGAAAGGTTGCGGGAGAAGCTGCCGGAATACATGGTGCCCTCGGTTTTCGTGGTCATGGAGGCATTCCCTCTCACGCCGAGCGGCAAGATCAAACGCCGCGATTTGCCGGCGCCCAAGGGACAGCGCGAGGAGGTTGGCAGCCTGGTCGCGCCGCGCACGGCGACCGAAGAATTGCTGGTTGAGATCTGGGAAGAGACGCTCAACGTCCGTCCCATCGGCGTCTACGATGACTTTTTCGAACTGGGCGGCCACTCCATTATGGCCACGCAGGTCGTATCCCGTATCCGGCAGCGCTTCGATGTGGAAATGCCGTTGCGAAGCCTGTTTGCAGCGCCGACAGTCGCGGGAGTCGCAGAACGAGTGGAAGCGCTGGTACGCGAGAAGCGAGGGCTGGAGAGTCCTCCGATTACCACGGTAGAGCGCGGCGACAAGTTACCTTTGTCCTTTGCGCAGCAACGCTTGTGGTTCCTCGATCAACTGGAGCCCAACAACCCGCTCTACAATGTGCCCCAGATCGTCCGCTTGCGCGGAGAATTGAACGTTGGCGTCCTAGAAAAGGCGCTCCAGGAGATTGTTCGCCGTCACGAAACTCTGCGGACGGCCTTTCAGACGGTCAATGACGAAGCGGTGCAGGTGATTCTGCCGGATGTGAAGTTGCCCTTCACCGTGTCTGATTTGACGTCGCTTGCCGAATCGCAATGTGAAGACGAGGCGCGGCGAATTGCTCTTGAAGAAGTCAGGCGACCGTTCGATCTGAGCGTCGGGCCCATGTTCCGCGCGAGAGTCATCAAGCTCCGGGAAGACGATCACGTCCTCATCCTGAACACGCACCACATCATCAGCGATCGCTGGTCGCTGGGCGTGTTGTCACAGGAAGTGACCGCGTTGTACGAGGCTTTCCTCGAAGACAAGCCCTCGCCGCTGAAGGAACTGCCCGTCCAGTACGCGGACTTCGCGGTGTGGCAGCGAAAATTTCTTTCCGGCGCGACGCTGGAAAAGCAGATCGCGTACTGGAAGAAACATCTGGATGGCGCACCGGCGAGTATCGATCTGCCGACCGACCGGGCCCGTCCTCCGGTGCAAACCTTCAATGGCGCGCTGAAAGCCGTGGTCCTGCCGAAGGAACTGACGGACTCATTGAAGCAACTCAGCCGGAAGGAGGGCGCCACCTTCTTCATGACGCTGCTGGCGAGTTTCAACGTTCTGCTGGCGCGCTACTCGGGGCAGGAAGATCTGGTCGTGGGGTCTCCCATTGCGGGACGCAATCGCGGCGAGGTCGAAAAGCTGATCGGCTTCTTCGTCAATACCCTGCTGATGCGCACCGACGTGTCGGGAAATCCGACATTCCTGGAATTGCTCGGCCGCGTCCGCGAACGCGCGATGGATGCCTATGCTCACCAGGACCTTCCTTTTGAAAAGTTAGTTGAGGAACTGAAGCCGGAACGCGACCTGAGCCGCAACCCGCTGTTCCAGGTGATGATCATTCTGCAGAACGTTCCCGCGGGCGGTCAGAAGATGGCCGGAATTGAACTGGGCCCGTTCGCCGTGGCCGGGCAGAGTGCAAAGTTCGATTTGACCCTGATCCTCACGGAACGGCCGGATGGCTTGCGCGCCGCCTTTGAATACAACACCGATCTGTTCGATGAGGCAACTGTCGAACGCATGCTGGCACAGTTCCAGACATTGTTGGGATCGGTGGTCCGGGAACCCGCGCAGCGGGTCATGAACCTGGAGTTGCTGAGCGCACAGGAACGGCAGCAGGTACTGGTGGAGTGGAACGCCAGCGACTCCGACTACCCGCGTGACCTTTGCCTGCCCGATCTGCTGGTGCAGCAGGCCAAGCGGACTCCCAATCACGTCGCTGCCGTGTTCGGCGAAAGCAAAATTACTTACCGGGAACTGGACGCACGCTCGAACCAACTTGCGCGTTACTTACAGAAACAAGGCGTCGGACCGGATGTGCTGGTGGGAATGTTCGTGGAGCGCTCGCTGGACATGCTGGTCGGGCTGCTCGGCATTCTAAAGGCGGGGGGCGCTTACGTTCCGCTCGATCCGGCGTATCCCACCGATCGTATTGCGTTCATCCTGGAAGATTGCAGGGCCTCGGTCCTGCTGACCCAGGAATCGCTGCTGAGCGGGGCCCCAAGTGGCGCAAAGCAGGTTCTGTGCCTGGACCGCGATTGGCATTCGATTTCGCGGGAAAGTTCCGATGAGGTCGCCCAAGGACCGGCTCCAGAGAACCTGGCTTACGTACTCTACACTTCAGGCTCGACGGGCAAACCCAAAGGCGTGCAGATCGAGCATCACAGCCTTATGAACTTGCTTTGCAGCGTGCGCAAGCAACCCGGCTTTACAGCTGAGGACACGCTGCTCGCCATCACTACCTTGTCGTTCGACATCGCCGGACTGGAAGTCTACCTGCCGTTGATCACGGGAGGAAAAATCGTTCTGGCTTCGCGGGAGCAGGCATCAGACGGACACCAGTTGCTCGAATTATTGAAGTCCTGCGGGGCCACGGTCATGCAAGCCACCCCAGCAACGTGGCGCATGCTGGTGGAGGCTGGTTGGGAAGGCACGCCAGGATTAAGAATCATTTCCGGCGGCGAGGCGCTGGCAGCTGATCTCGCCAGGCAGCTGCTGTCGCGCTGTGCCGAAGTCTGGAACATGTACGGCCCGACCGAGACCACGATCTATTCCACGCTCTACCAATTGGACGCGGCGCATGTGCATGCCTCCACTCCGATTGGACGGCCGATCGCAAACACATCGCTGTATATCCTCGACGCACAGCGGCAACCAGTTCCGATCGGAGCGATCGGCGAACTGTATATCGGTGGCGAGGGCGTGGCGCGCGGTTACATGAACCGTCCGGACTTGAGCGCGGAAAAATTCTCCGCCGACCCATTTGCAAGAAGAACTGGCGCGCGCGTGTATCGCACGGGCGACTTGGCGCGCTATTTACCGGATGGAAATGTGCAATTCCTGGGACGCGCCGATTTTCAGGTCAAAATACGGGGCTTCCGAATTGAACTCGAGGAAATCGAGAGCGCGCTCGCACAACATCCTTCGGTTCAGCGATCTGTGGTGATGGTGCGCGAGGATCAACCCGGAAACCGCCAGCTGGTGGCCTACGTCGTCCTAAATTCACAGAAAATTGCCAGCCACTCTGAGCTGCGCGAGCATCTAAAACAGAGCTTGCCCGAGTACATGATTCCGGGCCGATTTGTGACGATGTCAAGCCTCCCCCTCACCCCCAATGGCAAGGTAAACCGTCGCGCTTTGCCGGTCCCCGACTTGCAGGAACTGCAAGCGGAGTACGTTGCGCCAAGGAACGAAGGGGAGAGGATTCTGGCGGGAATCTGGGAAGACGTGCTGCACCTCTCGCCCATCAGTGTAGAATCCAATTTCTTCGAACTCGGCGGACACTCCTTGCTCGCCACCCAGGTGGTGTCCAGAATTCAAAAAACCGTGGGGTTTGCTCTGCCGCTGCGCACCTTGTTCGAGCACCCCACGATCTCCCAATTGGCCAAGGAACTCAGCATGAAACAAGTCGACACTCTGGCTCGCCGTGCTCCCCTCACGGCGAGTTTGAGAGCAGTCGAAGGGGCAGCGCAATTCCCGTTATCCTTCGCGCAACAACGGCTCTGGGTCCTTGACCGCCTGGAACCGCACAGCGCAGCGTACAACGTGCCGGTGAGCGTTCGCTTTCATGGTGAATTGAACGTGAAAGCCATCGAGAATGCTTTAAACAGAGTCGTCGAACGGCACGCGGTCCTGAGAACCGAGTTTCATGCCATCGATGGAGAACCGGCACAGAAGATCCTGGAAAGAGTTCACATCCTGCTGCGGATCGTGGATCTAACAAACCTTGCGCAGTCGGAACGGGAGAAGCAAGCTCTCGAGGTTGCCCGGGAAGAGGCAGCAACGCCGTTCAGGCTAAATGCTGGCTCACTGCTGCGAGCGGTGCTGATCCGCCTCGACAAAACGGACCACGTCTTCCTGATAAACGTACATCACATCGTCTTCGATGGATGGTCGATCGGCATTTTCTTAAACGAACTTGGCGCGTGCTACACCGCGGAAGTGGAGCATCGGCCTGCCAAGCTTCCGGAGATCCCGCTTCAGTACGGAGATTTTGCAGCGTGGCAGCGTGAAGCTTTGCTCGGCGGTGAGTTGCAGCGCCAGCTTTCCTACTGGAGCAAGACCCTGGCCGGCGCTTCGAACAGCATCGACTTGCCAACCGACCGTCCCCGGCCACCGGTTCAGAGTTTCCGCGGCGACACTCGAGTGGCAATGATTCCGCAGGCATTGCTGGAACGCCTGCTGGCCATCAGCAAACGTGAAAACGTAACACTTTTCATGACCCTGCTGGCAGCCTTTGACATCTTGCTGCAACGCTACAGCGGCCAGGAAGACCTGGTGGTGGGGAGCCCGATTGCAGGCCGGAACCATCCCGAGATCGAGCACCTCATCGGCTTGTTCGTAAATACGTTGGTATTGCGAACGGACGTCTCGGGTGATCCCACGTTCGTGGAATTGCTCAAGAGAGTGCAGAGAACCGCCCTCGATGCATACGCAAACCAGGACGTACCATTCGAAAAGCTGGTCGAGGAAGTCAAACCTGAGCGCGATCTCAGTCGCAATCCGCTGTTCCAGGTCATGTTCAACCTGCAGAACGTGCCCCGCGACGAATGGAAAATGGCAGGACTGACGTTGGTTCCGTTCCAGGTGAGCAGCGGAACCGAAAAATTCGACATCTCGGTCAGCCTGATCCAGAAACCGAATGGTCTAAAGATGACGTTCGGTTACAACACCGACTTGTACGAGGGCGCGACCATTGAGCGCATGATGCGTCATTTCGAGCACCTGCTGGAAGTAGTTGCCGAGACGCCGTCGGCCAGGATCTCGGAAATGGCGTTGCTCGAGGAATCGGAAAAACAGCAGATCCTGCTCCAGTTCAACGCGACAAAAACCGAGTACCCGCGATCGGCCTCATTGCCAAGCCTGTTCTTGCAGCAGGTGGAGCGCACTCCGCGGGCAACCGCTGTTGTGTTCGAAGACCAGCAGCTCAGCTACGCCGAACTCAATGCACGCGTGAACCGGCTCGCGCATTATCTAATCAAGCAAGGTGTCGGTCCGGAAGTCCTGGTGGGCGTTTGCGTGGAGCGATCGCTCGAGATGCTGGTGAGCACGTTGGCCGTTTCCAAAGCCGGCGGTGCGTACGTTCCCCTGGATCCTGCCTATCCCAAGGACCGCATCGGCTTCATTCTGGAAAACGCGCAGGCTCCAGTCCTCATCTCTCAACAATCCCTGCTTGAAAATCTGCCCGAGCATGGAGCGAAAGTTGTCCTGGTAGACCGCGACGCAGACGCGATCGCGGCCGAGAGCGCGGCTGAGCCCAGGGTTCAGATTAAACCTGAGAACCTGGTGTACGTGCTCTATACCTCCGGATCCACGGGGAAACCCAAAGGGGTTCAGATCGAGCACCGTAACCTGGTCAACTTCCTGGTTGGAATGCAAAAGGAGCCGGGCTTCACGGCGCACGACACATTGGTCGCGGTGACCACATTGTCCTTCGACATCGCCGGGTTGGAGCTGTACTTGCCATTAGTGACCGGAGGCAAGTTGGTAATTGCCTCGCGCGAGCAGGCGGCCGATGGCCCGCAACTGTTGGCCTTACTGGAACATTCTGGCGCCGCGGTCATGCAAGCTACCCCTGCCACCTGGCGCATGTTGCTGGAAGCGGGATGGAAGGGCAATGCGAAGCTGAAGATCCTTTGCGGCGGCGAGGCCATGCCCCCAGACCTCGCGGACCAACTGCTTCCGCGCTGTGCGGAGCTTTGGAACATGTACGGGCCGACCGAGACCACCATCTGGTCCTCGGTGTACCGGGTAAAGCAAAAGCTCACGAGCACTGCTCCGATTGGCCGCCCCATCGCAAATACCACGATGTACGTTCTGGATGCGCAAAAGCGTCCCACGCCGCTGGGAGTTGCCGGTGAACTCTATATCGGAGGGGACGGCGTCGCGCGCGGGTACTTCAATCGTCCGGATCTGACAGCCGAAAAATTCATGGCCGATCCGTTCCGCCCGGGCGAAAGGATCTATCGCACCGGCGACCTGGCGAAATTCCTGCCTGACGGCAACATCCAGTTCCTCGGACGCGCCGACTTCCAGGTGAAAGTACGCGGTTTCCGAATTGAATTGGAAGAGATTGAAGCGGTGCTGGCACAGCATCCGGCTATTCAACAATGCGTGGTCAGCGTCCGTGAAGATCGCCCCGGAGACAAACGCCTGGTCGGATATGCGGTCACGAAAAACGGAGAAATTCCAAGCACGTCCGACTTGCGCGCGCATTTGAAGCAAAGCTTGCCGGAATACATGGTGCCAAGCATCTTCGTGCAACTGGAGAGCCTGCCGTTGACGCCAAACGGGAAGATCAACCGCAAAGCTTTGCCCGCACCCGACTGGTCGCAGCGTGACTCCGGCGAGGTCGTCGGAGCCCGTGATCAGCTCGAACTCATGCTGCTGAACATCTGGCAGAAGGTGTTGGGTATTCCCGAGATCGGGATCACGGACAACTTCTTCGATCTCGGCGGTCATTCCCTGCTGGCGGCACGCCTGCTCGCGGAAGTGGAAAAAGTCGTTGGGCGGCAGATTCCTTTGGCGGCGCTGTTCCGCGGCGCGACCGTCGAGTCACTGGCCCAATTGATTCGCGATGATGCGGCCGCCAATCCCGACCCCGTGGTCATGTCCATTCAAACCGGGTCCGACAAGTTGCCCTTCTTCGGGGTCGCCTCGCCGGGAGTAGAAACTCTGGGCTACGCACTCCTGGCAAGAAACATGGGCAAGGACCAGCCCTTCTACAAGCTGCAGGGGCATGCTCCGGTGGTCGAAGGACGTCCTTTTACGGAAGAAGAGCTGAAGGCGCTGTCCAAGGAATACATCGCCGCAATGCGGGCCGTGCAACCCGAAGGCCCCTACTGCATTGGCGGCATGTGCGAAGGCGTACAAATTGCCGAGCGCATGGTGATTGATCTGGAAGCGGCGGGTCACGAGGTCGGCTTCCTGGCAATTTTCGACACCTGGGTGCTGCAGAATACTCAGATCCGATGGTTGTGGCGCATATCGTACTACCGGCAACGCATGCGCAATTTACGGCGCATGAGTCTGGCGGACCGTTTGAAGAGCTACCGCAAAGCGTTACGGAATAACCTGCTGCGCGCCGTGAAGTCTGACAAAGTTCAAGTAAGAACAGATTGGGCCCAGACTTACTGGCCGGAAAATCATAAGCCGGCATGCTTCCGCGCTCCGATCATCTTGTTCAAACGGCCGAAGCAACCGTTCTATTACATCAATGATCCCGAACTCGGATGGGGTGCGCGCACCAAGGGTGGAGTTGAAATTCATGAGGTAGATTTCCACCATCTTCAAATGCTGCGCGAGCCCTGGGTGCAGGTCCTGGGAGAGAAACTCGCCGCAGGCATGGTCCGGGTAGCCAATCAGAATGGAAACGGCAGTGCCCACGCCGCCTCTGCCGAGGAAATCGAAGTAAGGACCAGGTAAATGGCCTCCGCTACCACAATCGTGCCTGGACCGCTTCACGTCCGCGAGTATGTTCCGGGATGCAAGCTCGACCCCCTGAGCGTGAACCAGGTGCAAGTCTGGACCGTGAATCTGACCTCCCATGTCGGCTCAGTTTCAGCATTGCGAGAGCTGTTATCGGAAGATGAGATTGCGCGGGCTGACAAGTTCCGCTTTGAGCAGGGCCGCAACGAGTTCACGATCACACGGGGACTGCTGCGCACTTTGCTTGGTCATTACCTCGACGTTGCTCCGCAGCAGCTGCGTTTCTCCTACACTGCGCACGGAAAGCCGCAACTCGAAGGGGCTTCGAAGCCCCGCGCCGAATTCAACGTCTCGCACAGCGACGGGATAGCGGTGATCGCCTTTGCCGACAGGCGCCGCCTGGGCGTTGATGTCGAGAAAGTGCGCCTGGATTTCGAGCACCAGCACATTGCAGAGCGGTTCTTTTCCGAAAACGAACGCGAGCAATTGCAGAAGATCCCGCGCCAGGATATTCCCTTCGCGTTCTTTCGCTGCTGGACCCGCAAAGAGGCTTTTATAAAGGCTCTTGGGGAGGGTCTTTCGCATCCGCTTCATCAGTTTGATGTGGAGTTGCGCGCGGATGAACCCGCCCGCCTGCTGAGCACGCGGCCTGATCCAGCAGAAGCGGCGCGCTGGACGCTATTCGACATTCCAGTCCCGGCAGGGTACACGGCGGCATTGGCCACGGAGGACAGTCCGCGCCTCGCGTAACGAGGCCGCTCCACGGGCTCCGCACATGAAGAAATTCAACAAAAAGGAGATCTTCCGGAACGTTGGCTCGAGCTGGTTCGCGCTTGGGGTCAACGTGCTGGTCGGCCTTTTTCTTTCTCCTTTCATCCTTCACCGCCTGGGGGACGAAGCGTTCGGATTGTGGGTCCTGATTTTCTCGGTCACCGGATATTACGGGCTGTTCGATCTCGGGATCCGTTCCTCCATCATCCGCTACGTCTCAAAATACACTGCCGTGGACGACCACCAGCAGTTGAACGGGTTGGTGAACACTGCCCTGTTCAGCTACAGCGCGGTGGGACTCGTCTGCCTTGCCATTACCGCGGTAGGTGCGTTCTACGTCGATTCCATCTTCAAGGTCCCCGCAACTTTTCTGGGAACCGCCAGATTGCTGTTCCTGATGGTCGGCACGTCAGTTTCACTTGGTTTCCCGCTGGGAGTCTTTGGCGGAATTCTGGAAGGGCTGCAGCGGTTTTATCTGTTGAACACCACCAGCCTGGCCTCGACACTTTGCCGGGCGGCACTCATCGTGGTTGCGCTGCGGAACGGGTCAGGCTTGCTGATGGTGGCATTCATCACGGTCGCCCTGCCGCTGCTGACCGGGATCATCAACGGCGCCATCGTGCTTCACCTGTTGCCGCTCAAGTTTGGAAGCAGTTACGTAGACCGCTCCAGCCTGCGCAAGATCGCGAATTACAGCGGCGCGACTTTCATGATCATCGTGGCCGGACGCCTGCGGTTCAAGACCGACGCCATGGTGATCGGCACTTTCCTGTCATCGGCGGCAATCACCTACTTTGCGATTGGCTCGCGGCTGGTGGACTACGCCACAGAAGTGGTCAGCAGCCTGGCACAGATTTTTGTGCCGATGTCGAGTCAGCTCGAAGCCACCGGAGACATGTCGCAGTTGCGCAAGCTGTTCATCGCGGGAAATCGCGCCTGCGCTTTGATCATCTTTCCGATGGCCGCGGTGCTGGTGGTGCTCGGCAAGTCTGTGATCGAGGCCTGGGTCGGTCTGAAGTATGTTGAGACCAGTTATCCGGTTCTCATCATCTTGCTGGTGCCCTCGACTCTGATGCTGGCGCAGGCCGCGTCCGGAAGGATTCTCTTCGGCATTTCCCGACATAAAGTCTGGGCCTGGGTTGTGCTGGCCGAAGGAATTGCAAACCTGGTGTTGAGCATCACGCTGGTCCGGCGCTTTGGCATCATCGGTGACGCGTTGGGTACGGCGATCCCGCTGGCGTGCAGCATGCTCTTTTTCCTGCCGCACTATCTTTGCCGGCTGCTCGGAATCAAGCTCTGGGTTTACTTGAAAGAGGCATTTGTCCTACCGATTGCCCTGTGTATTCCGCTAATTGGTATTCTGGTCGGTATGCAGCGGTGGTCGTACGCGCACAATTATCTTCATCTCGCGATCAACATGGCAGCGGGCCTCGGCATTTATGGATTAGGCCTGCTGTGGGCAATTCGCACTCGCCGCATCTGGAATGTGGGAGAGATCGCCGCGAAAGCGGAGCCGGAAGAAGTAGCATTGAGCCTGATCGAGACCTACCAGCACGAGGAGGCTTAAACGCGGGTGACGGAGGCCAACACCAAGAGCGCGCCCAAGCCGCTCCTCAAGCGCGTGCTGCGTCCATTGCTGCCGCAGAGCATCTTGAGAGACCGCGACACTTATCTTCGGCTCGGTCCGAAGACCGGGAGGACTTACTTACGGCTGCGAGTGCTCGACAGGCTTGGACTTCGCGGATCGAATAAACGCAAAGCCCCCTCCAATGCCCGCTCTTTCGTATTTGTCTGCTTCGGAAACATCATGCGCAGCCCTATGGCCGAACTCATGTTCCGGCGAACGCTGGCAGAGCACGGCGAGTACGACATGGAAATCTGCTCCGCCGGGATTCACGCGATTCCAGGATCGGAAGCGCATCCCAGGTCGCAAGTTGCCGCACGCGAGCTGGGATTGCCGCTCGACTATCACCGTTCCAAGCTGCTCACGCCCGAAATGGTCGCCAAAGCGGACGCCATTTTCGCCATGGATTTTCAGAACAAGGCGGAACTGCTGAACCTCTATCCCGAGTCTAGAAACAAGATATTCATGCTGAGTGCCTATGCCGAGGGCAAGTACCGTTACCGCGAGATTCCAGATCCTTTTTTTGGAGATCAGGATGAGGCTCGCCGTTGTTATGCTCTACTGCAGACCTGCGTTCACAACCTGGTAAAGAGCTTACGCCCGACCTCGAAGGGCGCGGCCGTCGGTGTGCGTTGAGCGAGTTGCGCGCCGGCCGGGGTGTCGGGATCGTGAGAGACGGTGATGAGTACTGCTGATCGTCTGAAAAATTACGTGAAAGCAGTAAGCGCGGTCGCGCTCGGCAAAGCGCCTGCCGGGCGGAACCTCACGGTTTTCCCAGGAGACGTTTTCCTCGTCTCCTATCTCCGCTCGGGCAGCACCTGGACGCGGTTTCTGTTCGGCAATCTCGTTCACTCGAATGAAGCAGTGACTTTCGCGAACGTCGACCGCCTGGTGCCCAGCATCTATGCCCTCCCGGATCGCACGCTACGATCGTTGCCGCGGGTGATGAAGAGCCACGAGTGTTTCGATCCCCGCTATCGCCGAGTGATTCACCTGGTACGCGACCCACGGGACGTGGCGGTCTCTTTTTATCACTACAACCTGAAGACGCGTGTGCTGCCGGACGGCTATCCTATGGAAGACTTTGTGGTTAAGTGGATGAACGCGGACATCGTGCCCTATGCCGACCGTCTGGGCACGTGGGAGGAACACACGCTGAGTTGGCTGCGCCTGCGCAGTAACGATCCGAATTATTGCCTGATTCGTTATGAGGATTTGCTTGCGAATCCCACAGGCGAACTGAACAAAGTGGTACCCCTGCTGGGCGTTGAAGCCGCAGAGCAACGAATTCTCCGCGCCATTGAATTGAGTTCCGCCACGCAGATGCGCTCGATGGAAGCAACACAATCCGAGCAGTGGGTCACAACCAAAGACAGCCGCAAAGATATTCCGTTCGTCCGCGAAGCCAAGGCAGGCGGATGGCGCAAGCAGTTGCCTGAGGAGTCCGTCCGGAAAATTGAAACGGCATGGGGCGGATTGATGCGGGAACTCGGTTACGCTTTGTCCGCTTCGGAACAGAGGCCGGCCGCTCAGGTTGAAAAGCCTTATGCCACTCGGTAATAGCAAATCGGAGCGGACCGTGCGGGCGCTGAGAGCGGCGTGGAGCACGTTGCGCGGACGGCAACTTGCCGGGCGCAACGCAACCATCTATCCCGACGACGTTGTGATCACGTCCTACCCTCGCTCCGGCAACACCTGGACGCGCTTTCTGATCGGCAACCTCATCTACCAGGACGAGCCGACAACCTTCGCCAACATCGAAGCGCGGGTTCCGGAGATCTACTTCAATCCCGACCACGTCATGAGGCGACTTCCCCGCCCTCGCATTCTGAAAAGCCATGAGGTCTTTCAGCCCCACTATAAGCGGGTGATTTATATCGTGCGCGATCCGCGCGACGTGGCCGTCTCGTTCTACCATCACAATTTGAAAGCCGGAAATATCGCCGACGGCTACCCGATGGAGGACTTCATTCCTCGCTTCATCGCCGCCGAATTCGACTATCGCTGGGGAAACTGGGCGGAACACGTGACCAGTTGGATCGCGCTGCGCGAAAATCATCCCGGATTCCTGCTGCTGCGCTATGAAGACATGAAGAAAGATCCAGAGGGCGAATTAGCGCGAGTGGCGGCGTTTCTCGAGCAGTGCTCGTTCCGCAAGATCGACAGCAGCCCGCAGATGCTGAAACGCGCAGTGGAACTGAGTTCTCCGGAGAGAATGCGCGAACTGGAAAAAGCGCAAGCCAAAGACTGGGTACTCACCAAGAAAACCCGCCAGGACAAACCGTTCGTCCGCAGCGCCAAGGCTGGAGGATGGAAGTCGACGCTGTCGCCTCAATCCGTCGCTTTGCTCGAGTCGGCGTGGGGCGACCTGATGAAGCGCATGGGATACGAGTTGGCCGGAGTGCACGCGACCGCCGCATCGGAGTGAAACCAGACTCCGGTGATTTTGGTCACTGCGAAACTAGGCCTTGTCTTCTCTAATCGCCTTAGTCTTGTCATTCCGACCGAAGGGAGGAATCCGCTCTCCTTGCCACGCGAAAAGAGGTATTACGTCTACATCATGGCCAGCGAGGGCCGCGTCCTCTACATCGGCGTGACCGGCGCGCTCACGTCCCGAGTCTTGCAGCACAAGAGCTTGGAGCAAGACGGCTTTACGAAGCGGTATCACGTCACTCGACTTGTCTATTACGAATCGTTCCAATACGTCAATAACGCGCTTGCGCGCGAAACTCAGTTGAAGAAGTGGAGGCGGGAAAAGAAAGTTGCTCTCATCGAGCGGTCGAATCCTGCGTGGGGAGACCTTGCCGAGGATTGGGGCACCGCATTACCCGGTTTACGAGCAGATTCCTCCCTTCGGTCGGAATGACAAATTCATTCTGATCTCTTCGCCGCTCCCGCAAGCAGATTCCCCCTTCACTCGGAATGACAATGGTTGAACGTCACTTCTTCAGCCGCACCCGAAACCAGTTCGCAATACCCGCCAACCCCGGACGTGGATCGGACAACGAAACATCGTCATAACGCACGCCGGGATACCATGGAATCGATATCGCTGCCGCGGTGCTCCAGAAGTTGGGATAAGGAACCGGCCATCCTGCCGGCCTCCCACGACGTACGTTTTCGAGATGAGTCAGTTCTCCCACGATTCTTCGGCAATTGATGCCTTCGCGGTATTTGATTCGGCTTGGCGGTTCAGCCTTGTTCATCCACCAATCCACCACATATCGCGGATAATCGATGCCGCTGGCGATAGGAAGCTGGATCGATCCCCAGGGACGTCCGTTGATCTCCATCAGCACGAGCCTGCCCTGTGCATCTTTCTTATACTCGACCATGGCGATGCCCTGGAAGCCGGACTGCTTTACCAGTTTTGAGCTGATGTCGAGGAGTTCAGGGTCGAGCGGGATCGACTTGCGCGCGCTGCTGCCCGATCCGCGGGGATCGGTCTCGCGAATGCGCTGCCACGCGAATGGCAGCCGGATGTCGCCATTCAAAGCGAAGCAGGAAAAACCGGTTCCGGTGCCGGCAACAAAATTCTGTAACAACACATCTCCTGCATCGCGCAGCCGGGCTTTCACTTTGCTTCTCAGTTCCTCGGGGGTGTAGGCATACGACACTGAGCCGAACACGCAGCGGTTCTCCACCCAGCGAACCGAGAAACGGTCTTTGACCACCACCGGAAACTGCATCGCCTCGTTGAGTTCAAGGTCCTGCATCGAGTGCACCAGGCGAGTTTCGGGAACTGCAATCCCGAGCGACTGTGCCAACTCGACGGTCTGGTACTTATCCGAAGCCAGTCGCAGGGCAGCGTCGTCCGGCAACACCACGGGGCAGACTCCCTGAAATTGCAACCGTTGCTGCGACAAGGGGAGCGTGGTCCAATCGGTGATCGGGACGATCAACTCCACGCCGCTCGACCGAGCAAACTCCGCAACCGAAGAGGCAAAGGCACTGCTGTCGTCGGTTGAAACTGGATGCTCCAACCTGGCCCGGCAGTAGCGAGAGAGAAAAGCGGGCGCGAAGATGCCGCGATTGGCTCCGACCGCCACCCAGTGTCCGGCGCGACCCAGGGAACGAGTGAAGGCCAGTGCCGCAGCGCTGTGACCATCGAGCACCAGGACCTTAGCCAAGGCGGTCCCTCCCGATCACAAGCGCCGTCACATGGACCTTCCAAGAAAGGTGCAGTCCAGGTTCCAAAGCAGATCGTTCACATTCTTGGATGGACGCATGCGATGCAGGCACAGCGGATCATCTTGCCGGCGCACCATACCACCTTCGGTAGTCACGGCGGTCTCGTACCCAACTTCTTTCGAAAGGGCGAGGGTCTGGGAATTCCAATGCGGCCAGAGCGCAGGACATGGGTAAGAAAAGTGCACCACCGGATTCCCTAATTCGGCATCGAGTTTCTGCTTCGACTGCGCCAATTCATTGCGCGCATCGTCCAAAGAAACATACGCCATATTGGGATGGGTCATAGTATGCGAACCCACGATATGTCCCTTGTGGCGCAAAGCGCGCACCTGGTCCCAAGTCATCATCCTGGTTTCGATCGAGTTGGGAACGGCGGCGTTCAATTCGCGCTCAATACGGTCCACAAACTTGCGCTGCGCCTCGCCGGCCTGCTTCGCGCAATCGTCACAGGCGTGCAGGTAGGCCTGGTTGCGAGATTCTTTGTCGTGGAGCCGCCACAACTTTCCTCCTTCCTGCTGCCAGAAACTTTCGCTGGTTACAAAAAAAGAAAATCGCAGGCGGCTGGGCCATGGCACCCGGGAGGACTCGATGCAGTCCACCGTAATATAAAAGGTGGCTGGAACTCCCAACTCATTCAGGATCGGCACTGCGACTTCCAGGTTGTCGGCGTAACCGTCGTCGAATGTGACCACGACGGCCCGTGGCGGGAGTTCTTTGGCACCTCGCAAGTATGAAAGAAGATCGTCCAGGCTGATGCAGTGATAGCGTCCGGCTACCGCCTCCATCTGCTGGCGAAAGACGCGAGTCGAATGTCCGATGCCGCCCAACACCAGCCATTGCTGGTCAGGATCGTCGAGTACCGAGTGATACATAAGAACCGCAGCCCCCTGCGGTCGGAGGCGAGCCGCCAGTTTCAGCGCCCCGCTATTGACCAGGGATTGCTTGATCCAGCTTTTGGCTGACATAGTTAAGGAGGCGAATGCAACTCCAGCCGGAGTTCCGGCCTCTGAGAGGCCAAAAGCACAGGATGGATGTTCCATTTTATCAACCCTTTAGAATGGGCCTAGTGATGACCCGGAAACGCCGGCAAAGGTCGGGTGGAAGGGCCTTCAGGCCGTGACAACCGCTTGCATTTAAAGGAGCAGTTTTGTCGCAAAGATTTGCACTTTCTGGCCGGAATCAACAGCTCTGGATTGGGCATGAACCTAAGCTGATTGTTTGCAACACAATAAAGTCTACAAAGATACTTGGCAAAGGTATGCCAATTGCAAACCTGATCAGGTGACACGCCTCATCCCGCTGCATTTTGAACAACATTCAAGGAAGTAGTAGTCTGGCAGGGAAAATCTGTTCTGTATTCAACATCTTTCCCTTCTGTTTCCGCCAGTCTGTGAACCGGCGCTGTCACAAGTCTGGAAGATCCAGGCAAAAGATACTCGAAACGAACGAGGGAACCTGGGAGGTTCAAGGATTTGACCGCTTCAAGCCATCTTATTTCGCCGCACGGCGGAGAACTTGTAAATCTGGTTGCTCAACCTGAACGAATCAACGAACTCAAAGCCCATTCCAAGGAATGGCCATCGTGGGACCTGACCCAGCGCCAGGTATGCGACCTAGAACTGCTGATGAGCGGCGGCTTTTCTCCGCTGCAAGGTTTCATGACCCGCGCGGATTATGAAGGCGTTTGCCACAACATGCGCCTGGCGAGCGGCGTTCTGTGGCCGATGCCGATCACGCTCGACGTCACGGAAGAATTCGCGAAAAAGCTTACACCCGGATCCAGCAAGGTCGCGTTGCGCGATGCCGAGGGCGTGATGCTCGGCGTTCTGCACGTGGAAGAAGTCTGGCAGGCCGATCGTAAGGCCGAAGCCAAATCCGTGTTCAACACCACCAGCACCGCTCACCCGGGCGTGGATTATCTTCTGAACCGCGCAAACCCATGGTACGTCGGCGGCAAGATTGAAGGCGTGCAGATGCCTTCGCACTATGATTTCCGTTCTCTGCGCCTGACTCCTGCTGAACTGCGCGCTGAGTTCGCCCGTCTCGGTTGGCGCCGGGTGGTTGCGTTCCAGACCCGTAACCCTATGCACCGGGCCCACCAGGAATTGACTCTCCGCGCCGCCAAGCAAGTGGAAGCCAACCTCCTGCTTCATCCCTCGGTCGGTATGACCAAGCCTGGGGATGTGGACTATTTCACTCGTGTGCGCTGCTACCAGTTGCTGATTGCGAAATATCCCCAAGGCACTGCGAAGCTGTCCATGCTGCCGCTGGCCATGCGCATGGGCGGCCCGCGCGAGGCAATCTGGCACGCGCTGATCCGCAAGAATCACGGCTGCACCCACTTCATCGTGGGACGCGACCACGCCGGCCCGGGCAACGATACCGACGGAAAGCCGTTCTACGGACCGTACGAAGCGCAGGAATTGTTCAAAAAGAACGAAGCCGATATCGGCGTGACCATGGTGCCCTTCAACATGATGGTGTACCTGGAAGACGAAGATCGCTACGTTCCCGACAACGAGGTGAAGAACGGATCTCGCGTGCTCAACATCTCGGGCACCGAGCTTCGCCGCCGCCTCAACGAGGGCGGCGAAATCCCGGGATGGTTCACCTATCCGGAGGTTGTCCACGAGTTGCGCCGCAGCTATCCGCCCCGGCATTTGCAGGGGCTCACGGTCTTCTTTACTGGACTCTCTGGATCGGGCAAGTCCACCATCGCGAACGTGCTGTTGAACAAGTTTCTCGAGATGGGCGGACGCCCGGTGACTTTGCTGGACGGGGACCTGGTGCGCAAACACCTGTCGTCGGAGCTGGGCTTCTCCAAAGAGCACCGCGACATCAACATCAAGCGCATCGGCTACGTAGCTTCGGAAATCACGAAGAACGGCGGGATCGCAATCTGCGCGCCCATCGCTCCCTACGATTCCGTGCGGCGCCAGGTGCGGCAGATGATTGAACCGAACGGTGGATTCATCCTGGTTCACGTTGCCACGCCGATCGAAACCTGCGAACAGCGCGATCGCAAGGGACTCTACGCCAAGGCCCGGGCCGGAATTCTCAAAGAATTCACCGGCATCTCGGACCCTTACGAAGAACCCAAGGACGCGGAAGTCGTCATCAACACAGCCGAACTGAGTCCCGAAGAGGCGGCGCAGGAGATTATTCTGCACCTCGAGCGGGAAGGCTTTATTGGAGTCAGCGGCGCCGCAGCGTAAGCGGCGCCTGACACGCAAACAACTGGAACCGGCTCAGCCATGGCTCTTGCTATTGCGGCGAAAATCGCGATCGGCTTTGTGGTAGGAACCCTGATCGGCATGACGGGTCTGGGGGGCGGCGTGCTTCTGCTGCCCCTCCTCATCTTTGTCCTCAAGGTTCCACCGATCATGGCAGTCGGCTCCGATGCCCTGTTCAACTTCGTCACCAAGATCGGATCGAGTTGGGTCCACCTGAGCAAAGGCACGGTGCGGCGCAAGGTGGTATTGGCGATGGCGGTCGGCAGCATACCCGGCTCCATCCTAGGCGTCAGTTTTCTGCAGCACCTGCGTGTCGTTTACGGCAATGGGGTGAACACGTTCATCACCTCCGCCGTGGGTCTGCTCCTGGTTTGCATCCCCACGTTGTTACTCTTCCAGTCTCGAATTGAAGACCACGTGGCCAATCGCCCGCCCACGATGAAATCGTTTGTGGGCATGGCCGCGATTGGGCTGTTGGCTGGTTTTCTGGTGGGCATGACCTCGGTCGGCTCCGGAAGCATCATTATGATGCTCCTGCTGCTGTTCTACAGTTTCCCGCCCAAGGTAATGGTCGGCACCGACATCGTTCATGCCGTAATCCTGACCGGGGTAACCAGTGTTCTGCACTTTAGGCTCGGAAATATCGATCCGACTTTGGTAGCCTCGCTTCTGATCGGGTCCATCCCAGGCGGGCTTCTGGGTTCGCAACTCAGCACTCGCGTTCCGGTCCCCTGGCTGCGCCGTATTCTCTGCACCGTGCTTCTCGCAACCGGCGCCAGGATGCTTTGGGCCTGATTGCCTTCTTGAGACAACTCTATGACTCAAAATTCCTACGCTGACATTCTGAAACGTATCCAGTCTGCCCTCGAATCCGCGCGTGAGGTTCTGAGCCGCTTCACCGCAGGTGAAATTGCGGCCGAATACAAGATCGGACATGATCCGGTTACCGAAGCGGACCGGGCGGTTGACGTGGTGCTTCGCCGCGAATTGCTGCGCGAGGGTGAAGGCTGGTTGTCGGAGGAAACCCTCGACGACCATGCCCGCCTGGACAAGAAAAACGTGTGGGTCGTAGATCCGCTGGATGGCACCCGTGAATTCGTGGCGGGAATTCCGGAGTTCTGCGTGTCCGTCGGCTATGTCGAGGACGGGCGGCCGGTCGCGGGCGGGATCTGCAATCCCGCCACCAACGAAACTTTCATCGGTTCCATCGAGTCTGGCGTGCTCTACAACGGCAAACCCGCCAAGCCGAGCGAGCGCACGACTTTGAATGGCGCGCTGGTATTGGCCAGCCGCAGCGAAGTCAAACGGGGCGAGTGGAAAGAGTTCGAGAAGTCCGGTTTCACGGTGCGTCCCATGGGCTCGGTGGCCTATAAGCTGGCCCTGGTTTCGGCAGGCCTCGCCGACATCACCTTCACACTCGTCCCCAAAAATGAGTGGGACGTAGCTGCTGGCATTGCGCTGGTGCAGAGTGCCGGAGGGTTCGCGGTCACGCTGGAGAACCAGGCTCTGAAATGCAATGGGAAGTCCACGTTGCTCTCGGGTTTGCTGGCTGGAGGGCCGGGAATGAAGGATGAGTTGCTGGCCCTGGTCGCCGATCACCTTCCGGCCGAGGCCAAGCGCCACTAGTCGCGGTCAGGAATGTATTGCTGGGTGGCGGCACGGCGGAACGCGAGTAGATCGCCCACCCCAGTAACCCAACTCTCAAATTCAACATCCGTGCGTTTTGCGGTATCGATGAATCGCGGCAGTAACCAGGGATTGCTTTTTCTGGTGGCGAGCGCCACATCGCAAGTCGTAGCCGAGAGGACATTTTCCGCCTGCAGCCAGGGAATGAATTGCTCGCGATACACTCCCGAGGGGTAGCAAAAGTGCTGCGCCAATTTCCCGCCGTCAGGCAGGCTCTTGCGATTGTCTTCGATTTCTCTGCGAAATAGTCTCTCGTTTTCCGGAGTGCGATGGCGATGGGTATGCAACTGCACATCCACACCCTCGGCGATAATCTGAGTCACTTCCTGCGGCGACATGATGTGGAGAAGCCGCCTGGCACAGATCGCGTCGTAGTCCACATCCAGCAGCTTCGCCAACTGTTTTGCAATTTCATTTTTCTGCCTGCCGGTAAGATTCTCGGCTTCCGCGCGCTCCACAAACACCCGAACAATGCGATGACGGCTTAACTCGGTGCGAAGGTCCATTGGCTGCGCCAGCCCCATCTCGCGTCCTTTATCGAGTAAACTGCCCCGGCGCTGCCATAGTATGTAGGAACAGACAAGGTTGAAGATGGGCGCCTGGTAATCGCTGTAGTAAGTCGTCTGATACACGGTGGCGGGGAATCCGTATTTTTTCAACAGAGGATGGGCCAGCTTGTAGAAGTCGTAGCCGCCATCATCGAAGGTAAGCACCACGCTGCGGGGTGGAAGTTTTCCGGCTGGCAGTTTCTGCAGCGCTTCCCCGAGCCCCAGAACCGAATAGCCACCGCGCTTCAGGATTTCAAATCGCTGTTCCAGCAGGTGCGGGGGGACATAGAGACGAGGCCGCCACAAGTGCTCATCATCCAGGGCCACGCCGTGATAGCAGAGGATCAGCAGGCGATTGCGGCGCCAGCGGCTGTCGCGCACGGCGCGAAACGCGCCACTCGTGCGCAAGGCGCCGAGCGTGGCCAATTTCAGTTGTCTCAGCATGTCCCGAAGTGGATAGCGGTGGTGATCTGGATCATTTTGCTGGCGACACTCCCGCAAAAGCCCGTTGTGTGACTTGAGCGGGCACCTCGCCATCAATGCAGACGCGCTGCCAGGTCTCAAGGTTCAGCAATCGCCAGATACGGTTGCCGTGGTCACGTTTCTGCGCGCGATGCTCTGCGAACAGGTTGCGGATGGCTTGTACTCGAAACAGGCCGCGTTCCAGCGTCCGCTGTTCCAGCAGCATCTTCTCCAGATCGTCCAATTGCGGCCCCGCCAGCCAATATGCCCACGGAGTCGGAAACCCCATCTTCTGCCGGTAAACGATGTCATGGGGAAGCAGATCTTCCACCCCTTCTTTCAGGATGAATTTGCCCGCCAGTCCACGGACTGAATGCTTCGCGGGAATGCCGGCGGTAAACTCCACCAGCTTATGATCAAGAAAAGGCACGCGGCTTTCGATTGACGCTGCCATGCTCATCTGGTCCTGCTTCATCAGCAGTTCAACGAGGTAAGTTTTGATGTCGGTGTAAAGCAGCCGGTGCAGCAAATCACCCGAGGATTGCTCCCAGTACTTCATCGAGCCCGCGTAAGAATCGGCGGCCTGGGCGCGAGCCGACTCGGTCAGGAGCTGGGATTCCTCGTCGTCTGAAAACGCGGAGTAGAAATTGTCGAAGTAAAACGAAGGCCAGGAACCGCCGTCGCGCACCAGGAACGTGTGTTCAAGCTTGCGGTGCAGCGTGGCTCCGAGTGGCCCAGCCTGAATCGCACGGCGCACGATGTTTCTCAGGAAGGCAGGAGAAACCGAGCGGTAGACGTTGTCCATGCGCGAGTTCATCAGCGTCCAGGCGTAGCGCGTATAGCCAGCGAGGGTTTCGTCGCTGCCCTCTCCTGTCAGCACCACGGTCACACGTTCCCGGGCGAGCCGCGCGACCAGATACAGCGCCACGCTCGACGGCCATACGATAGGCTCATCTTCGTGCCAGATCAGGTGAGGAAGCTCCTGGAAGAACTCTTCCCTGCTCAGGCGTACTTCGTGATGGCTGGATCCAATGTGCCGGGCGACCTGGCGTGCAAAAGGCAATTCGCTGAACGCCTCCTCGCCATAACCCACCGCAAAAGTTTCAATCGGCGCGCGCCGGATCCTGGTTGTCAAGGCTGCCACTGCGCTCGAATCCAGGCCGCCACTCAGAAATACTCCAAGCGGCACATCGCTCATCAAGTGCGATGAAACGCAGCTCTCCAGCAGCTCGCGATAACTCTTTACATAATGACTGCGCGGTTTGTCATCTTGCTCGCCAGGGACATGAAGGTCCCAGTAGGGACGAATCTCGAGTTTGCCGCGCTCATCCAGTTCCAGCGTGTGTCCGGGCAGCAGCTTACGGATACCCGCGTACATGGTGTCTTCGCCCGAGACATACCCGAAGGCAAGATACTCGCCCAGCGTCGCGCGATTGAAGACGGCGCGCACTTCTGGATACGCAAGGATGGTCTTGATCTCCGACCCGAAGAGAAACGACTTGCCATCGAAGCGGTAGTAGAACGGCTTGATCCCCAGGCGATCGCGCGCGGCAAATAGCCTGCGGTTGCGGCGGTCCCAGATCGCGAAGGCAAACATCCCGCGCAAATAGTGGACACAATCGCGCCCGTACTGCTCATACAGATGAAGAATAGTCTCAGTGTCGCTCTTACTGCGGTAGCGATGGCCTTGCGCTTCGAGCGGACCTCGCAATTCCTGGTGATTGTAGGTCTCGCCGTTGTACACGATCCAGATGCTATCGTCTTCGTTCGCGATCGGCTGGTGCCCGGTACGAAGGTCCACAATGGCCAGACGACGCATGGCCAGCCCGACGTTGCCTTCGACGAAGTAGCCTTCATCGTCGGGGCCGCGGTGCGCAATCTGACGATTCATTGCCGCTAACACGTCAGAGCTGACGTTTTGCCGGCGATCGGGATAGTAAATTCCACAGATTCCACACATAACTACTCGCGTGTCCGTTTCGGATCAGATCCCGCCAGCGCCGGTTCCGACTCTGTCCAGAAACTACGAAGCAAATGTTCGTCCATGACGATGTTTTCGTCCGAAGAAAACGTCTGCACCTGGGTGCCAGAGATCATTATCTCGTATCGCAGAAAGCTGCGCGACGCGGAAATCGCTCTCTTTCCCCCGATCTCAAGGTAAGTGCCTCTGCACAAAATGAGCAGTTTGACATCCCTGCTGGCATCGAAGCCGCAATAGAGAAATTCCGCGTCGGTTTTCCATTGATCACAGCCCCATGTCTTATCGCAGCTAAAATAGACCCTGTGGTCCGACTTGTACGCCTGGTAGCGATACCCTGAAAACTCGCTGGCCTTCGAAGCCATCCTGGTAAGCTCGCCGGCCTGCTGGGTTTCGGCGGCAAGCGGAATGAACAAGGTTACAAATTCAGTGGGTAAAGCCGCTACGGTACCGAAGTGTAGGACCGGAAACGATTCTTTGCGGCCGTATGCAGGCGACCACCAGCCACGTCGCACGTCGCGCGTCCACCCGCTGTTTTCCGGGGTCAGAATTCTCAGACCCGCGTGGCCGGTGCGGTCGAAAAACATGCTGTCCTTATTTGTGCGCTGCCACAGCGCGGGGTGCAGGTGCCAGTTAAGGTCCAGTGTGTGCTCGCCGGAGCCTTGCGCAACATCACGCACCAGATAGAACTGTCCTTTCAGCGAGAACACCCAGCGCTGATGAGTCACAGGGCTGGGCAGCCTTCGGTAGCCGTCGTGACTGCCCACGAAAAGATCGAAGTTCTCGCCTGTGGTCCAGACTTGCGGATGCACCTTGGGCAGGCTCTCCCAGGTGAATGGCCCCTTGGGTTGGGACTGGCTCTCGCCGTCCACGACCAGCGTGTTGTGGAAACTGGTGCCTCGAAACATGTTGCGTTCCGGCCCGGCCCCGACGTACTCACAAGTTCCAGGATCGATCAGCAGCGGATGCACGGCGCTGTTCATGCAGATGCTGAGAGCGTCGGCGTGCCCGTGCCCAGCCGTCATCGCGCCTTGGTGTCCACAATCAATGACCATCTGCTGCCCTGGCGCACCGGCAAGCACGTAGATGCCAGCGGCCTGCATTGCCACGGAACCTGGTTGCGGCGCTTTCAGCGGGAGGCGATCGTATTCTGCAAGGCCGGCTTCGCCGACCAGCCATAGGGTCTCCTCCCGAATCTCTCCGGCAACCTGCTTGTAGTCGCCACGTCCAAACAGCACCGCGCCCGTCGCCAGCGGATCGAGCAAGTGCTCGGCGCGATTCCGGCTGGGGTCGAACAGCCGGCCGCCGTCGTCATCCCCGAAAGTTGGCGGAGTTCCGGCCCGCCCGTACACGCAGAGCACATCCAGCATTTTTTGCAATGCGATATCGAAGCTTGCCGGAACCACCATGCCATTCATGGAGGCCAGCAGTCCCGCGTGCAGGAAGAAATCCAGGGCATACACGTGGTAATACGTGGACTGCTCAAAGTGCAGGCCGTCACCCTGAACCTGGCGCTCCGCCTGCTTCAGCGCGACCTCCCATCCCAGCTGCTTCCATCGTTGTGCCTGCGGCAATTCCGGACACAGCACGCCGATGAAAAACAGCGCCACGGCTTCCCCGAGTAAATGCGTGTTGGGCGAAAAGTAAGTGGATAAGTAAGTTTCCAGGTGCCGCCCGTTCACCGCTTGCGAGCGCAGCCACTGCTCACGGAAATTGGCCGGCAGCGCGGAAGATCCCTGCAGCAAGTGATACGTCCATATCCACGACAGGCTGCGGAATGCGACTTCCAGGCTGCTCGCCCAGTTGATGCCGACAGGGTAGGGATTCGCCAAATGCCAGTCCTGCCACTGGTGAAAGATTTCCGCGGCAAACCTTTCGTTACCCGAGAGCCGGTATGCCTTGGCCAGCGTCACGAAGTGCTGATGCCGGTTCAACTCCCAGGTGACTTTCGAATCTCCGACTTCGTTGAAATCCAGATACGCGATTTTGTGCCAGGCTTTCCGCGGCGCGCGTTTGCCATGAACCCGGTCGAGATGCCAATCGATCTCTGGCCCGTAGTCCAATCCTTCGTACCCCAGCAGGTCGAAGCGGTGCTCGCAAATTTTCTGTGCCCGAAGCTCGAGGCTCATGGCAACCTGAGGCAGCCGTTGCCTGAGCAGAGCGCATAGACCCGGAATCGATTCCGGTGAAAAGAAGAACTGCGGCTGGAGTCCCGTCGCCAGCAGAGTCGGAGCGCTCACAACAGGCTGCCCGGCACGGTATCTAAGCGCATCGACCCGGGCGGTCAGTTGCTGACGTAGACGATCCGCCAGCTCATCCCGCCCCATGGAACGCAACCGCATCCAACGCCGCTGCAGTGATTCAGGAAGCCCCATAAAGGGTAGTGAGAAATCTCCTAGCTCAAATTTACGTGAAATGAAATCTTTTGCACTCAGGCGGGGAGGGGCGGCGCTCTCCGCCTTTCACACCTTGGTAACCGGACTGAATCCCTTAGAATCAGCCACTTACGGTCACATCACTCAGGAAAGGTGCCGCTTTCGGCACGCCACTTGCCCCGCTGTTCAGCACATCCACTAAGATTCAATTATCTTAATCGGCAACGCACTCCTTCAAAGGATAGAAGATTTCGAATGAGTCGGTCTATTAGCGTTTTTGGTCTGGGATACGTTGGTACCGTGACCGCCGCGTGCCTGGCGCACAAGGGACATAGTGTCATCGGGGTGGATTTGAGCCCCGGCAAGGTCGAAGCGATGGAGGCCGGTCGCAGCCCCATCGTGGAGCCGCGCGTCAGCGATATGGTTGCCGAGGCCCGAAAAGCCTGCCACCTGCACGCCACCTCGAATTCTGCCGACGCGGTCATGAAATCGGACATTTCCTTTCTATGCGTTGGTACTCCCAGCTTGCGCAATGGCAAGCTCGACCTGGGCCATATCGAACCGGTCTGCCGGGAGATCGGCGAAGCGTTGCGCAAGAAAAGCTCGTTTCATCTGGTCGTACTCCGGAGCACCGTGCTGCCGGGAACTGCCGAGACCATCGTGATCCCCACGCTGGAAAAAGCCAGCGGCAAGAAATTCGGGCCGGACTTCGGTGTGTGCGCCAATCCCGAATTCATGCGCGAAGGAACCGCGGTGGTGGATTTTCTTGAGCCTTCGATCACGATCATCGGCGCGGCCGATCCTGCCCACAGCGCGGTTTTGCGACAACTTTACGCGTGGACCCCAGGCAAGATTTTCGAGACCACCTTCCGCTCGGCAGAGATGGTCAAGTATGTCTGCAACGCGTGGCACGCCGCCAAAGTCGCCTTCGCCAACGAAGTTGGAACCCTGGCCAAGCATCTCGGCGTAGATGCCGAAGCCATGGTCGAGATGTTCGTCGCCGATACCAAGCTGAACATCTCCCCTAGCTATCTGAAGCCGGGATTTGCATTCGGCGGATCCTGTCTGCCGAAAGATGTTCGTGCGCTCAATTATCGCGCCAAAGAACTCGATCTCAAGCTGCCCCTGTTCGAGTCGCTTCTGCCCAGCAACGACGAGCATCTCGATCGCGCGGTAGAGATGGTCCTTGAAAGCGGCAAGAAGAAGATTGCCCTGCTCGGTTTGAGTTTCAAAGCTGCGACCGACGATTTGCGCGAGAGCCCTCAAGTTCAACTGGCCAAGCGGCTGCTCGGCGAGGGTCGCGAACTTCGCATCTGGGACGACAATGTCTCCCTGGGACGCCTGATCGGATCAAACCGTCAGTACATCGAAGAGGTGATTCCACATATCGGGTCGCTGCTCTCTTCGGACTTGCCCAAAACCGTGGAGCACGCCGACGTTGTGATCATCGGCACTCGTGGGATCGATAAAGAGACTTTGCGCCAGGCGCTGCGCCCGGAACAGATTGTCATTGACCTTGTGAACCTGGAAAAAGCCCGCCGCGTCGGCGCCGGCCAATACACGGGAATTTGCTGGTAAGCTCGAGTCGTGAAGATTCTCTGGGTCAAAGCCGGCAAACTGCTCCCGCTCGATACGGGCGGAAAGCTGCGCACCTACAACATCCTGCGCCACCTTGCCGCGACCCACGAACTCACCTATCTGTCCTACTACGGGGGCGATCACGATCCGGCCTTTGAGAAAGAGATCGCACAGGAACTCCCGGGCGCGGTCACCGTTCATACCGGACTGCGTGAAGACACGCCCTGGCAACGCTACATGGATTACGCAAAACGCCTGCTTTGGAGCGCTCCGTATGCGGTGAGCAAGTTCACCGATCCACGAGTTCAGCATCTGCTCTCCCGGTGGCTGCCGGAGCGCCGCTTCGAGGTCGCGGTTTGTGACTTTCTCTCCGCCAGTTTGAATTTTCCTCGCGTGCTCTCTACTCCATCGGTTCTTTTTCAACACAACGTGGAGAGTATTCTCTGGCAGCGCAAAGCGCAGTTCGAGCCCAACTTCGTAGAGCGAACGATCTCTAAATTCGAATACGGCAAGATGTCCCGCTACGAACCGGTTCAGGTGCGGCGATTTCATCATGTGATCGCAGTCTCCGAGGCAGATCGCGAGGGCATGAGCGGCATGGTCGATTCCTCCCGGATCAGCGTGGTGCCGACCGGCGTAGACCTCAGCAAGTTCCGTTACGACCCGGGCGCCCGTCCAGCGGGCCCCATTGTTGTCTTCACCGGTTCAATGGATTGGGAACCGAATATCGATGGCGTGGAGTATTTCTGCAAAGAGATATGGCCGCAGGTCCTGGCCCGCGTGCCCGGCGCTCGCTTCCAGATTGTCGGCCGCAATCCCCACCCTCGTGTGCAGAAGCTTGCGTCGGCTTCAGTGGAAGTGACCGGCACTGTTGCCTCCGTCGTGGACTACCTGCGCAACGCCGCGGTGTTCGTCATTCCATTGCGGATCGGCGGAGGCACCCGCATCAAGATTTACGAAGGCATGGCCATGGGCAAGGCTACCGTTTCGACCACCATCGGCGCAGAAGGACTGGGTGTGCAGCATGAGCGAGATATCCTGTTGGCGGACGACGCTCACCATTTCGCCGCCGCAGTGGTGAATCTGCTGACCAACGAGGAAATGCGCCAGCGATACGAAGCCGGGGCCGCCGCCACGGCCCAGAAGTATGACTGGTCGGTCATCACCAGGGAATTTGTGCAGGTGCTGGAGCGCGCCATTCGCGCCGCATCGCCTGCCTATGAAGCGAGGACACCCGCAGCGGCGCGGGCCTGATATCGTGAACCTATCCGAGATCAAATCAGAAATCGACCGCCTGATCGCCTCGGGTGAAGCTTCCGCCGCCATCTCGCTCCTGGCCGAACTGTGGTCGCAGGACAAAAGCGCTTCCGCGGCATCGTTCCTGGTCTCGCACTACGAACAGCAGCGGCCGCATTTGAGCGTTGCTCCGCACAAGCTTGCCATCCTGCGTTCGTTCACCGTGGAACCCATGGTGCCGCTGCTGAGAGCTGCGGCCTTCGTGGCAGGCATTGACCTCAGCGTGCACCTGTCGGAATTTAACGCCTACGTGCAGGAGATCGTTGATCCTCAAAGCGCGCTGTATCGTTTCGCACCCGACAGCGTGGTGCTCGCCGTCCAGACACGGGACATCGCGCCTGAATTGTTCCGTGATTTCTCGGGACTTTCTTCCGAGCAGGTTTCGGTCGCAGTCGAGCGCGTCATTTCTGACTATCGGGCTTGGATTTCCAATTTCCGCAGGCACAGCCGCGCCAACCTCGTGGTTCACAACCTCGAGCAGCCAACTCATCCGGCCCGCGGCCTGTTCGAAGCGCAATCGCCAGGAAACCAAACCTTCGCAATCCAGCAAATCAACCGCGGGTTGCGCGACATCGCAGCCGAGCAGTCCGGAGTTTATGTCCTCGATTATGACGCCTTGGTGGCTCGTTACGGACGCTTGCAGTGGCATGACGAACGCAAGTGGCTCACGGTCCGGCTTCCCATCTCGGCGCCGAACCTGAATCACCTGGTTGAGGAGTGGATGCGCTTCCTGCATCCGCTCACCGGAAGGGTGGCCAAGGCGCTGGTCGTGGATCTCGACAACACGATTTGGGGCGGTGTGATCGGCGAAGACGGCATGTCCGGTATTCGTCTCGGCTCCGAATATCCCGGCGCGGCATTTCAAGAAGTGCAGCGAGCCTTGCTTGACCTGCATCGTCGCGGAATTCTGCTTGCCATCGCCAGCAAGAACAATGCCGACGACGCTATGGAAGCGCTCACGAAACATCCCGGCATGCTGCTCAAGCCCCAACACTTTGCGTGCATGCGCATCAATTGGGGAGACAAGGCCCAGAGTCTCCGCGAGATTGCCCGGGAACTGAACATCGGCATTGATTCGCTGGCATTCCTGGACGACAACCCGATCGAGCGCCGGGCAGTTCGCACTCAGGCTCGCGAAGTAATGGTCCTCGATCTTCCTCACGAGCCTGGCGAGTTCGCCCGCATCATCCGCGAATTCCCTGCTTTCGAGCGCCTGAGCTTGTCTGCGGAGGACTTGCAGCGCGGCTCCTATTACCAGGCGCAACGCGAGCGCGAGCAGTTGGAGCAGTCCATTACCTCGCGCGAAGATTTCTATCGCTCGCTGAATCAGGAAGTCGAGATCGCCGGGCTCACGAAGGCCACTCTCCCGAGAATTGCGCAGCTCACCAACAAAACCAACCAGTTCAACCTGACCACCCGCCGTTATACCGAGCAACAGATTTCAGAACTCGTGAAATTGCCCGGTTGGCACTGCTTCTCGATCCAGGTAAAAGATCGGTTTGGAGACAACGGCCTGGTCGGGGTCGCGCTCACCCATCACCACGAAGGCATCTACGAGATTGATACTCTGCTGATGAGCTGCCGCGTAATTGGCCGCACCGTGGAGACTGCCTTTCTCAGCTTCCTTGCAGATCATGCGCGCAAATTGAAGGCCCGCAAAATCCAGGGATGGTTCCTGCCAACCAGGAAGAATGCCCCCGCTCGGAACTTCTATTCCGAACATGGGTTCCAGGCGTTGCAGGAAAACGGAGAAGGGACACTCTGGGAACTGGATCTCGCGCAATCCTCCCTGGCCTGCCCGGAGTGGGTTCGCCTGCACGTGGTCAATGGTGACAGAGCATGAATGCACAACTATACGAACGCGTTCGCAGCATCGCGGCGGACGTTCTCCAGGTCTCGGCAACCAGCATCACCCAGCAGTCTTCTACGGAAAATGTGGAATCCTGGGACTCGGTCCACCATCTCAATCTCGTTCTCGCGCTCGAACAGGAATTCGATCTGCAATTCGATCCGGAGGAGATGGACCACATGCATAGTATCTCTCACATTCTCCAGGTGCTCGACAATAAGCTGAATCACCGCTCCTCCTGATCCATGGCCATCGCCATCCAGCCATACACGCCAGACCTGGTTCCCGCGGTAAAGGCCCTGAATTCTCGCCTGGCGGCGGGAGGCGTAGTTCGCGAATTTCACTTTCCCGAAAGCTCCGTGCCCGAATGGCTGCCAAAGCTTCCCGGCCGGCGCCTCTACCAGGAATACTTCCTGGCGGTGGAAGGCGAAGCGGTTCGCGGCGGCTACATCGTCAAATACCAGGACTTCTGGATTAACGGCGAGAATCGCCCGCTTGCCTTTTACCGGTTGCCGCTTTCGGAAGGTATCGTCAATCGCGCGTACACCAGCGTCGGTGTGGTGATGTTGCGTAGCGCCCTGGCGCGCCAGCCGGTCATGTTCGCGCTTGGTATGGGAGGCATGCACAATCCGCTGCCCCAGATGCTGACCGCTCTGCGATGGGCCCTGCGCGAGGTCCCATTCTATTTTCGAGTCCATCATCCAGGGAGGTTCCTGCGCAACATCGCGCCTCTGCGACGGGACGCGGCGCGCCGTCTTCTGGCCTCGCTGGCGGCTCTGTCAGGAACAGGTTGGCTCGGCATCAAGGCGGCGCAACGTCTTCGGACCCGCGCCATCTCAGGGTTGCAGGTGGAGAGAATCGAAAGCTTCGGCAGCTGGGCAGATGAACTCTGGCAGCGCTGCGCGCGCAATTACTTTGCCTCTGCCGTTCGCGATTCCGCGACGCTGAACCTGCTCTACGGCGAAGAAAAGTACTTATGCGTCAGAGTATCTCGGGCGTCGCAACTGCTTGGGTGGGCCGTCGTGCTCGACACCCAGATGCGCCAAAACAAGTATTTCGGAGACCTGAGGCTCGGCAGCATAGCGGATTGTCTGGCTGCGCCCGCCGATGCTCTTGCCGTCATCCAGGGAGCTACGGAGTTCCTGGACCAACGGGGGGTGGACCTGATCATCTCCAATCAAGCGCACCATGCCTGGAGCAGCGCCCTGCGGTCCTCCGGATATTTCACCGGGCCTTCCAACTTCATCTTTGCCGCCTCTCAAGGCCTGGCCAAGGTTCTTTCTCCGCTGGAGCAGAACTTCTCACAGCTTCATCTCAATCGCGGCGATGGAGACGGCCCGATTAACTTATGAGTGCAGAGTCCAACCCGACGCCTGTCGTTTACCTGATGTATCACGAGCTTGAACGGCCGGAACGTGCCCTGTGCGACGCAGATCCGGGCTATGTGCGCTACATCGTTCATGAAACCCAGTTCCGGGAGCAGATGAACTGGTTGAAGAGTCAGGGATGGAAGGGACAGTCCGTCGAGCAAGCCTTGTCCGGTGCTGCTCCCCGAGGCGTAGTCATCACATTTGATGACGGAGCGGAAACCGATCTCATCGCTGCCGCGCCCATCCTGAAAGACCTAGATTTCGGAGCGACTTTTTACATCACGACCGGATTCCTCGGCAAGCGAGGGTACCTCTCCCGCACACAAGTTCGCGAACTTTCGGAGCTCGGCTTCAATATCGGATGTCACTCCCGGACCCATCCCTACCTCTCAGATCTCGCCGAGGAGCAGCTGCAATCCGAAATACTGGAGCCAAAAATCCAAATTGAACAAATGATCGGACGGGCAGTGAATCACTTTTCCTGCCCCGGAGGGCGCTGGGACGCGCGTGTTGTGCAAGCCACAAAGCAGGCCGCCTATCGCTCCATGGCGACCAGCGAGGCCAGGGCGAACTGCGCATCCAGCGACCCTTTCTGCCTGGGACGCGTCGCCATCATGCGCGATACGCCGCTGCCTCTGTTTCAAACTTGGTGCGCCGGACACGGCTTGTGGAAGCTGCAAATGGCAGAACAGGCGCGGTCTGGAGCGAAGCGAATCTTGGGGAACCGCGGCTACGATCGCTTGCGGGCGATGCTTCTGGGCCGAAAGGAATCCAAAGAGTAACCAGCGGCGGCGGCGGCGAACTCCCCGACCATGTACTTCCGTGTCCCGCAGGGTCACGACCTACAGTTATCTATGTATCTCCAGTAACTCTCTTTAGATTGCACGCAGGGCTCGAACGAATCAGTTCCCCCAATTTCGCGTCGAGGGCGTGCAATGTCCCCCATTTTCGCATGCAAGACCCAGAACTCCACTTTTTTTAATCCCACACACAAAGAAGAAAGGCTTCGCGCTGTCGCAGTGGCGCTTTATCTTTTCCTGTTTGCACTTTTGATTACCTCTTGCGGCTTACCTGCCCAGAGCGCCACGGCCCCCGCTGCCGGAAGTGGAAAGTCTTCCCAATCGCCCACCATCAGCAACAAAGCCGGCCATCTTACAGTTTCGGGAAACATGCCCAATGCGACCGCTCAGACTGCCTACAACACAGTGGTCTCAGTCAGCGGTGGCTCAGCCCCCTACCAATTCTCGACGATTTGGGGAACGTTGCCCCCGGGGCTGACTCTGAATGCCACGACCGGCACCATCTCCGGCACCCCTGTCATGCCCGGAACATATGATTTTTCCGTGAAGGCAACGGATGTCCCGAAGAATGATTCTGGCGACCATCGCTTCACCATCGTCGTGGCGCAGAGCAATCAGAACAACAACATCTCAGTCGCCATCTCTCCTACCAGCGCAACCGTAAACGCGGGCTCAACCCAGCAGTTTAGCGCCACCGTCACCGGCACCAGCAACGTGGCCGTTCACTGGAAGACCACCGCGGGCTCGATCACCACCAATGGGTTGGTCAGCGTCCCGGCTAGCGGCGTCAGCAGTCTGACTGTCACGGCGATGAGCATCGCCGACCCGACCAAAACCGCCTCGGCCGTGGTAACCGTCACTTCGGGTGGCGGCAATGGCAACCCGAGCATCACGACCACCTCCGTTCCTGATGCCACCAGTGGTTCTGCCTACAGCAGCACGCTTGCGGCAACCGGCGGCACAACCCCTTTTACCTGGAGCATTTCCTCGGGCAGTTTGCCTTCCGGACTCACGCTCTCGAGCAGTACCGGCACGATCAGCGGAACTACCAGCAAGACTGGCGCTTTCAGTTTTACCGCGAAGGTCACCGACGCCGCTTCCAAGTCCGACACTCAGGCTTTAACCCTGAACGTCTCCACTCAGAACACCAGCGGTTTTGATGGCCCTGCGGAACTACCCCGCATCTACCTTCAGACCGCGATGGCCAATACTCCGGCGCCCGGAAAAACCATTCCCGTGGCCTCGGGCGGAGACTTCCAGGGCGCGCTGAACAGCGCAAGCTGCGGCGACACCATTACGCTGCAGGCCGGCTCCACCTATACCGGCGCATTCACTTTGCCGGCCAAGGGCTGCGACGACAATCACTGGATCATCATTCGCACCAGCGCTGCCGATTCCAGCCTGCCTCCCGAAGGAACTCGTATCACACCGTGCTACGCGGGAGTCTCTTCTCTGCCCGGCCGGCCAGCCTTCAACTGCAAGTCCACAGCGAACGTGATGGCGAAGCTGAACTACAACATCTCCGGCGAAGGCCCCATCCTTTTTGCCAACGGGGCGACCCATTACCGGTTTATCGGTCTTGAGATGACTCGTTCGACCGGCTCCGGGGTGGTTTACAGCCTGGCTTCCAATGTGTCGAGCGGCACCGCCGATCACATTTACTACGACCGTGTCTGGATGCATGGAACGGCACTGGACGAGACCAACCGCGCGATTCTTCTCGGCGGTAGCACCTATGTCGCCGTAGTGGATTCGTTCTTCACTGACTTCCACTGCCTATCCATGAAGGGCGCATGTACCGACGCGCAGGCGATTGCCGGCGGCATCGGCGATCTCCCGCAGGGGCCGTACAAGTTCGATCACAATTTCTTCGAGGCGGCAGCGGAAGGATTCATTCTGGGCGGCAGCGAGGCCACCGTAACCCCGGCTGACATCCAGGTCACCCGCAACCACTTCTTCAAGCCACTCACCTGGTTGCAGGGTCAGAACGGTTTCATTGGCGTAGTCTTCATCGTGAAGAACCACTTCGAACTGAAGAATGCGCAACGCGTCCTTCTGGAAGGCAACATTATGGAGAACACCTGGGGCGGATTCTCGCAGACCGGATTCTCTATCGTTATCACTCCCAAGAACCAGACCAGCAACGGGCAAAATATCTGTCCCCTGTGCCAGGTCACAGACGTCACGGTTCGGTACAACAGCGTGAGTCATGCCGGCTCCGGAATGCAGATCGCGAATGGGCTCTCGGACACCGGTGGGGTGCCGCTTGACGGACAGCGCTACAGCATTCACGACAACATTCTCGACGACATCGATCCGGTGAAATACACGGGCGGCAATGGGGTGATGGCCCAGGTTTCCATGGGAGACGGAACCCCGGTGCTGCAGAATGTTTCCATCGTTCACAACACGGCATTCGCTCCTTCCCAGATGTTAAATATCGGGGACAACACGAACGTCAATCCGAAGATGGCCAACTTCACGTTCAACAACAACATGATGAATGCGGCCCAGTACCCCGTGTGGTCGACTGGGGGAACCACGAATTGCGCCTTCTATGACAAGCCGCTCACCACGGTCACTGCGTGCTTCAATGGATGGTCTTTTACCAACAATGCCTTCATTGCGATCCCAGCCAACTCGCCGCAATCGAGCTGGCCGGCTGGCAATTTCTTTCCCACGAATGCCGCAGCCGTTCAGTTTGTGAACTACAACAATGGCGTTGGCGGAGACTATCACCTGCTTTCGAGCAGCCCCTATAAGAACGCGGGAACCGATGGCAAGGACCTCGGCGCCGATGTGGATGCGGTTCTCGCCGCTACCTCCGGGGTCTACTAGAGGCCTGGATAGCAAACAAACTTTAACGGCGCGATCCCTGGATCGCGCCGCTTTTTTTATTGTTTAGTCTTTTTAGCTTGCCTCTTTGAGGCACTCCTCTTCTGAGATTCGTCTTGGTGAAACCAATTTCTTGATCTCCTCCGCCGTGGTCCAGGCCAGCGAGGTTCCCGGCACACGATACATTTCGATCGGCAATGATTCCAGGTACTCCGACAATGGACGGAATTCCCCGCGCCCTCCGTAGTCATGCCAGAACACCAGCCCCCTTTGCGCCATCATGATGGCCATCTTCTCAGTATCGTTCCTCACGAACTCAAGCGTGTGCGCTCCATCAATGAAACCCAGTTCGATCGAGTCGCGAAAGATCTCCGCATCAAGGTCCATTGAATTGCAATAGATTTGCCGGTAGCGGCGGCCCAGTCTGGCGCGCTGCAGAAAGGTTTCAGTGCTGCGCGTCTCAACCAATTCGGCATCGCTGGCGAGGTAGTCGCTGGAGGCATTCGACTGCGGCGGCAAGTCGAGCGTGTACACCTGGCAGTTCGAGGGCGCATTCATAATGAACACGGCCGTGGTGCGCCCGTTGTACGTACCGATCTCGAAGATGCGTCGCGGACGGACCAGCTTGGTCGCCGCCGCCAGCACCAGGATTTCGCGCGCGTCCGTTCCGCCTCCGCTCTGAAAACGCGCGGGGACGGTCAGAGTTTCGCGAGGGTCCATGTCCTTGACCGGACTCTTGAGTGGAAGCCCATTCCCCACCAACTCGTCATACTTGCGCAGCGTGAACGACACGTAAGGTCGGACCAGTTCGGGCTTGAAAAAGGCTAGCTTCAGAGCAGACACGTTCATGCCACTGGCTGCAGATAGGGACCGGCGAAATGTTTGAAAGAGATCCATGGGAAAGACTTTGAGGACAAAAGTGACTTCCTGAAGTAGGCAGATCCTCATATTCGACGGCGTTGACACTTTTTGTCAACGCTCGGAAGTGCATGAAATTCACAGCTCTCAAGGAGCGGGAACCGCAGTGAAATCAAGGCTTTCGACACCCTCAGCGTGATATCATCGATGCATCCGGGGATCCTTGATGACTCTTGCTCGTTCCTCATTGGCGATGCTCGCTGTGTGCCTGCTGTCTTTTTCCACTGTTTTGTTACGAGCAACCGAAGCCCCTCGCCCCGGGAACTTTGATGGTCCGGCAGAGTTGCCCCGCGTTTACATGAACACCGATTTGAGTGCGACGCCAAGTCCCGGCCGCCACATTCAACTGAAGGACCCTGACAATCTGCAAGAGGCTTTGGAGAGCGCCTCCTGCGGCGATACCCTCGAATTGCACCAGGGCGCCACGTATCGCGGCTTATTTAAATTGCCGGCCAAGCGCTGCGACGACGCTCACTGGATCACCATCCGCACCAGCGCCGCTGACTCCGAATTGCCCCACGAAGGAACTCGACTCACCCCCTGTTACGCCGGAGTCGCTTCGCTTCCGGGCAGGCCCGACTTTCATTGCCCCGCTCCGAAGAATGTCATGGCGCGGATCGTTTTTCCGGCCAGGAATGGCAGCGGACCCCTGCTGCTGGAGAATGGAGCAAACCACTACCGCTTCATTGGTCTGGAGATCACGCGCGACCCCGACGCCTCCGTCTACAACCTTCTCTCCGGCGCCAAGGGCGGCACCGCGGACCACCTGGTATTCGATCGCGTGTGGATGCACGGCACCGCGCAAGATGAAACCAACCGCGGCCTGCTGCTCTCGGGCATGATGTACGTTGGCGTGGTGGATTCTTACTTCTCCGATTTTCACTGCACCGCACGGAGCGGGGCTTGCGTGGATGCCCAGGCGATTGCCGGCGGGCTTGGCAGCAACCCCATGGGGATTTACAAAATCTCCAACAACTTTCTCGAAGGTGCGGCGGAGACCATCATTTTCGGCGGCGGCCCCGCCACTGAGGTGCCCGCAGACATCGAGATCCGCCGCAATTACATGTTCAAGCCTTGGACCTGGATGCCGGGCCATCCGCAGTTTGTAGGCGCCGCGAACGGAAATCCGTTTATCGTAAAAAACCTGTTCGAACTGAAGAACGCGCAACGAGTCCTGCTCGAAGGCAACATCATGGAGAACACCTGGGGAGGGTTTTCCCAGGCTGGTTACGGGGTCGTTCTCACTCCGAAAAATCAGGTTCCGAATGTCTGCCCGCTGTGCCAAGTGACCGATATTACGATCCGCTACTGCCGGATCAGCCACGTGGGGAGCGGTTTTCAGATCGGCAACGGTCTGTCCGATACCGGCGGCGCTGCCAAGGCCGGCGAGCGTTACAGCATTCATGACGTTGTCGTCGACGACATCCAAGGCAAGCCCCTGAAAGGCTTTGGAGTGCTCGCCCAGGTTTCCATGGCGGCACCCACTCTGCATGATGTCTTCATGGATCACATCACTGCGTTCCCTCCCGACTCGGTTCTGTTGATCGGAGGCCCGCGAGGCGAGAACCGCATGTTCAACTTCACGCTGACCAACAGCATTGTGTATTCCGGCGATCGCCAGGTGACAACCACCGGCGGCGGTCCCAAGAACTGCTCCGCTGGCGCGGATAAGCGGGGCCCCGCCGAGGTTCTCGATCAGTGCTTCGGTTCTTACGCCGTTCATCACAACGCGATTATCGGCGGCGGTTCCTGGCCAAAGGGCAACATGTTTCCCAGGAAGCCGGGGGATGTTCAGTTCGTGAATTTCGCCAATGGCAAGGACGGCGACTACTCATTGTCAGGAAGGAGCAAGTTCAAGCGCGCAGGCAGCGATGGCAAAGACCTGGGCGCCGATATAGACGCGATTCGCCAGGCTACTGCTGGTGTCCAATGACCGATTCGAAATCCCATAACTCATGAAACAAGTCGTCCGCAAAGGTCTGAAACACATCATTGTCGACGAAGTCCCCGATCCCGTGGTGGTCCCGCACCACGTGCTGGTGCGCCCCATCTATTCGCTGATCAGCAGCGGCACTGAAACCGCCAGCATTCACCAGGAAGGCGTGGTGCGTGCCGTCGCCGAAAATCCTTCGCAACTCAGCAAGATCTGGAATGTTGCGAAAGTGCAGGGCCCCTTCCGCACCTTTGCCGAAGTCAAAGCCAAGTTCAGCGAGTACGCGGTCCTGGGCTATTCCGGCGCGGGCGTAGTCGTGGACAAGCATCGCACGGTCACCGATCTCGAAATTGGCGAGCGCGTCGCTTACGGTGGAGAGGGCACCGGTCATGGCGAAACTATTCTCGTCGGCCGCAAGCTTGCCGTGAAGCTTCCCGACGCTCTGCCGTTCGAATATGGCTGCTTCGCGACTCTGGGCAGCATCGCGCTGAACGGTGTTCGCATCGCGAATATTTCCTTGGGCGAGAAAGTCGCCGTCATCGGGTTAGGTCTGGTTGGGCAATTGGCCGCGCAACTGGCCCGATTGCAAGGCGGATTCGTAATCGCCACCGATCTCAAATCCGATCGCGTCGAACTTGCACGTAAGATGGGCGCGGATGCCGCGCTTCCCGGTGGCGGCCAGTTTCGCGAGCAGGTACTGGCCCTCACCAACGGCGTGGGCGTGGACTGCGTAATGATTGCAGCCGCTGCCAAATCGTCCGCTCCCTGCCAACTGGCGGTGGATCTCTGTCGTGATCGCGGCCGCATCGTCGATGTCGGGGCCGTGGAACTGAACTTTCCCTGGTACGAGATGTATCTCAAAGAGATCCAGTTGCTGATGTCCCGCGCCTACGGTCCCGGCAGCTACGATCCAATCTACGAACGTCAGGGCCAGGATTACCCCCTGCCTTATGTGCGCTGGACCGAAAATCGCAACATGGATGAGTTCCTGCGCCTCGCTTCCATTGGCAGAGTACAGCTGCAGCCACTGGTGACGCACGAGTTCCCGCTCGACGACGCCTCCAAGGCTTACTCCACCATCATGGATCCGGCCAGTAACAGCCTGGCCGTGCTGCTGCGCTACCCTGCCGCAGATTCCTCGCAACCGGCCGCGGAATTTCAACCCACGCGGAAAGTCGAAGTCAACCCGGTATCGGGTTCGGCCATGGGCGTGGCTTTGGTGGGGGCTGGAAACCTTGCCAAGTGGGAACACCTTCCGAACCTGAAGAAGACCCCCGGCATCCGCCTGCTCGCTGTGCATTCCTCGAGTGGGCCCCGAGGCAAGAGCTACGCGCAACGTTTTGGCGCGCAGTACTGCGCCTCCGACTACCAGGAGATACTCAAAGATCCAAATCTCCAGGCTGTCGTGATTGTCAGCCGCAATCCGCAGCACGCCTCCCAATCTCTGGTGGCGTTGCGAGCCGGCAAGCATGTGTTTGTGGAAAAGCCGATGGCGCTTACCGAAGACGAATGCCGCGAGATTGATCGCGCAGTCCGCGAGACCGGCAAGCAGATCAGTATCGGCTTCAATCGCCGCTACGCTCCGTCTTACGTGGCCATGAAAAGGCAGCTTGCCAAACGTACCGGGCCTGCGGTGCTGAGTTGCCGCATTAATTCTCCCGGGATCTCCGGCTCGTACTGGATGGCGGATCCTGAAAGTGGGGGCGCGATTCTCGGCGAAGCTTGCCACTTCGTGGACTTGATGTACTGGCTGCTCGAATCCGAGCCCATCGAAGTATCGGCCTTCACCCTGCCTACCGGGAAGAAAGATCCCATCGGAGAGAACAACATGGTCGCCAGCTTTCGCTTCGCCGATGGATCGATCGGAAATCTTACCTACTGCACCGTTGGAAGCCGCACCTCGGCAGGAGAGCGGGTCGAGGCCTTCGCGCCCGGCCTGGGCGCTTTCGCGGAAGACTTCAAACGAAGCGAAATTCGAACCGGCGGCGTAAGCAAAAGCTCTACATGGTTCGCTGAAAAAGGGTACGCCGATCAGTTGCAGGCGTTCTTCCGCGCGCTCTCGCAAGGAAAACCGGTGGAAGTGAACGTCCGTGACGGGGCCCGCGCTACGATTGGCTGCCTGCGCATGATCGAGTCGGCGAGCACGCTTTCACCATGCACAATCGATATTGACGGCGCGCTCAGCCAACACTCCGTCGCCACGCAGAACCGCTAGAGCCAGGAAAGGTCTTTCGTCACCAAAAGCTTGCCCAGCGGCGTCTTGGCTTTCAAATACAGCTTGGAATCGAAGTACTTTTTGTACGCCGTCCGCATTCGCTTCAGTTCAGGACGATTCAGCTTTTTGGCGTCCGTCGTTGCCAGCGGATATCCCAAATCTTTCAGAGTGCCGCCCACCAGCGCTTCGAACATCTCCAGGTTCTCAGGCGAGAATGATTTTCTCCAGCGCCCGACCGGGCTGAAGCTCTTCGGATCGCCATTTCCCTTGAACGAAGTGTTCGGATCGCTTACCGAGCCGATCCCGACCTTCTTGATGCGTTCGTAATCCAGATCGTGCTCAATGAACTTGCCCAGCTTTCCGAGCGTCGCTGGAGGGTCCGAAATCAAGTCCTCGAAATGGACCTCGATGTAGTCCTTGCCTAAAGTTGCGCCGTCGCTGCGGCCCTTGTTGACCATCCACTCCCAGTACAGGCCCGCGACCATGACTGGTGGCTTCTTGTCCCAGGGCGCGCGTTTTATGTATCCCTGCTTCTCGGTGGAAAGCGCGACGTCGCGGCCGTCGCGAATGATGTGAATAATCAGCGCGTCGGGAATCGTCTCCTTGATCCGGTGCAGGTGCAGCAGATGCTCGGGAGTGCAATCGGCCCAGCGTTGCACTCCTTGTTTGCTGGCGATTTCTTCCATCACTGTGCGCAGAAAGTTGCCGCCGTTGGTGACCTCATCCATCACCTTTTTGCGGATTGCGTCCGCATCCAGGCCTGAAACCTGGAAAAGCTTGCTGTCGAGCCAGGCATCCATCAATTTCTCTTTGTTCTTGCGCAAGCTCAGATCGCCGAAGCGCGGCTCCAGCAAATTAATGGCATTGGACTCGGTGCGGTACACGGCAAAATTTCCCGCAGATAGAACCATGTGGTACAGCAACGTGGTGCCCGAGCGTCCACACCCAATCACGAATACGGGAGCCTCGTTCCGCGGACGAGTTTTCACCTTCGACGCTTTCATAGCGGCAGCCTGTCCTGGCATCTTTGAAAAGCCCTTCCCTTCCATTACGTGTTCGAGCCTACCGACAGAGCTCCGATTTGCCTGTCTGCAGATTGCAGGCAAACTTCCTCAATGCTGTTTGCGAGTTTCTTTGCGTTGTCTTCAATCTCAAGCTCAGGAATGCGGTCCACCATGGCGCGATGATCGCGCACCGCTTCTTCCATCAGTTTCAACAGGCTGCCCACATCGCCCGCTTTCCACAGTTCCGTGCCCTTGGGGCGCGCGTCGTTGTCTGCGCCCAAGACCGGCACCTTAAGTTTCAACGATTCCAGGACCGACGAGCAAATTCCGTCGGTAATCGGGGTGCGGATGTAGGCCAGGGAGCGGCTGAGCAGGGTCAGAAATAACGCGTGCGGTACCGATCCCAGAACGCATACCGCGTCCTGCAAACCCTCGCGCGCCAGAAACTCATGCATGCGATCCATCTCGCGGTCCCATGGGCCGACCATCATGAATCCAATGTTGGGGTGCGCCGCCCGAAACTGGCGGATCGCTTCGGCCAGGAACTCCAGCGCAAACTCCGGGCGGAAACATACGTAACTGAAGAACACACCGTCATGGCACTGGTAAAAGGCTTCAACCTCTGCGGGCAAAGGCTGCGGCTCAAACTGCACGTAATGAGTCGAGAAGTGCGGAATCGGTATTACTTTCTCGGACGGGATGCCCGTTGTCAGCAAAACCTTCTTCACTTTCTCGCTGTTGCAGTAAATCCGGTGCGGAAAACGAAACAGAAATGCGAACAGCTGGTGCCGGATCCAACTGTCGGGAGCAGGGAAAAATTTCTGATGATGCCCGCCACCATACGTCAACAGTGCAGGTCGGCCAAACAAACGCGCCAGCGCCAGCGAGGCCAGCGCCAGCAAATATCCTTTCTTCGTCTCCCCGTTCACCCGCACGTGGACCGCGTAACCGTTCGCAACTTTGCTCAGCACCTTCCTGAAATAATCCCAGCCGCTCTGCACATCAATGTATTCTGGGCTCTTCACCCGGCGGTTTTCATTCAGGTTCATCACCTGGCAATCCCAACCGCGCGCTTCCAGTTCCTTGCGCAGCCCGACGAGGCTCATGGTCCAACTGCACACTGGGGGCGGCCAGTTGCCAATCTGCAGGATCTTTTTCGCCGAATTGTTCATTTCTTTCATGCCAGGTTTGCCAGCTTCCGCGCTTCCTGGGCCCCTGCTTTGGACGGAAGCAAAGATTGGTAAAGGTCCTCGTACTGTTGTCGCACACTACTGACGCGATACTTGCGCTGCGCTTCCGCCCTTGCGGAGCTTCCGATTCGTTTCCGTAGTTCCGGACTACGCAACAATTCACTGACCGCGCTCGCCAGTTCTTCCTCCGCAAGGCCGGTCAGCATTCCCGTTTCACGGTCCTTGATTAGCTCTGGGTTGCCGCCAACCCGGGCAGCCACGACCGGAAGTCCCGCCGCCATGCCTTCCAGGATGACGTTGGACAGACTCTCCGACAGCGACGGCTGTACCAGGACGTCAACCGACGCCAATACTGCTGGAACATCGCGGCAATCGCCCAGAAACTTTGTGCGGCTGGTCAACTCCAGTTGCGCGGCAAGGCCTTCAATCTCTGGCCGCAAGGGACCGTCTCCCGCCACCACAAACTCGGCGTTCGGAAGATTTCGAACAACGCGCGCGGCCATCTGCAGAAATCCTCGATGGTTTTTGACGGGATCATTCATCCGCGCGACCATGCCGACTCGAAGCTTGCCCGGCTCACGAGGCAGCGACGGAGCAGCGTCGTCAAAAGCTGCATCCGGCAGGGCATTGGGGATAACGGTCAATTTTCGCTGTGCCAGGCCCAAGCGGTCTGCCGCGGCCTGCGAGTTGCACACGACGCGGTCGCAGAGGCGGAACATTTGTTTTTGCAGAGAGAATTTGGCGGAAGTCATCAGGTCGCCCAATTGGCGATGGCTTCCAATCACGACCGGAACTCGCGCCATTCGCGCGGCCGGAATCAACATGAGGTTGGCATAGAAGTCGAACGCATGCGCCACCGCTACCCCGAGCTGACGCATTCTTCGCGCCAGCGCAAACCGCGTACGCTGTGACTGCAGCCCGAACAGGTTGTTGCCAGGAGAAAACTCCTCAATCCCGGGAAGTTGGTCGAGAAAAGCGCCGGCCCGGGACAGGCAGGCCGTGTGCACCTGGAATATTCCGCCCGCGAGGGCGTGGGCCATGGTAACGAACTGCCGCTCCGTCCCGCCGGTATGCAGCGAGTCGGCCATCATGAACAGGCCCAAGCGGCCTTCGATGGGGGAACCGGCGCTCACAGCGCGCTCTCGGCTGAAGCGGTTGCGGTCGCAACCTCCGGAACCCGGGCATCGTACTCGATGCCGCGCGCTTCCAGGAAATTGCGATGCCACAACTCGAAAACCAGCAGCAGCCAGATCGCTCCCGCCCGGTCGCGGTAGCCGCGATAGTGCTCATCCAGCAAGGCGCGAACCGCGTTGGGCTTGAAATACCCTCGCTGCAATGTGCGCGGCTCGGTCAGGATGCTTAGCAGCCCATCTTTCAACTGGTCTCGCATCCAGTGTACGAGCGGCAAGGAAAAGCCCTGTTTGCGCCGGTGCAGAAGTTCCGAGGGAACCCCGATCCGCTCTGCTAATTTCTTGAGAATGTATTTCCTGGTTCCGTTGCGGTACTTCCATTCCATCGGAAGCGACGCGCTCCACTCGACGAACTCGTGATCCAGGATCGGCGCGCGCATTTCCAGCGAAGTCGCCATGCTCATGCGGTCGACTTTTGCCATGATGTCCGCGGTCAAGTACGTCTTGGTATCAAGATAAAGCAGGCGGCTCAACTGGTCCTTTGCGGGCGCGCTCTCGAAGTACTGCTCAAACCGGCAAAACGGGTTTGCAAACTGGCGCGCCTGCTCGAGCAGATCGTCAGAAAACAGGCTGCGCTCGCGATGCAATGCAGGAAGAAACGAAACCCCATCCAGGTAGCGGTCCCGAGGCGGCAGCGAGATGTTCCAGGCGAATTTCCGGCCACGCACGGTTTGCGGCAGCATGGGATACACGTGGTTGCGGTAAACCTGCCCCATCCACGACGGCACCCGGTACCGGTTGCGATTGAGATTCACAACATACCGGTCGTATCCGGCATACAATTCGTCGCCGCCATCTCCCGACAGCGCCACGGTTACGTGTTGCCGGGCCAGTTTCGAGACATAGTACGTCGGGATCATGGAAGAATCGCCGAATGGCTCTTCCATCATGTGCGACAGCATCTCCAAAGTCTCGCCGATGTTCGGATCCACGATCATTTCGTGATGATCGGTTCCGAATTTTTGCGCTACCAGCCGCGCATAATCTGCTTCGTTGAAATCCGCATTGCGGAAACCGATGGAGAATGTCTTGACCGGCCCTGCACTGACCTTCGACATCAGCCCGACGACGATGGACGAATCGACACCGCCGCTGAGCAAGGCTCCGAGCGGCACATCGCTGATCAGACGGATGCGCACCGCTTCGGTCAAGCGCGTTTCCAGTTCTTCCAGGCACTCTTCTTCTGATCTGGGCGCCGCCGTGCTGTAGGCTGGCACGTCCCAATACTGGCGCACGTTCAGTTGTCCCTTGCTGTACTCCAGCAAATGCCCGGGCGGCAGTTTATGAATCTGCTGGAACGCCGTCAGTGGGTCGGGGATATACCCGAAGTAAAAATATTGCAGCAGGCCTTCGAGGCTGATCTCAGCCAACTCCGGTGCAACAGCCAAAATGGTTTTGATTTCCGAGCCGAAGTAGAGCCGGCCTCCGGAGAGCGCGTAATGCAGCGGCTTCTTGCCGATCCGATCGCGCGCCAGCAGTAACGACTGCTTGCGCTCATCATAGAGCGCAATTCCAAACATGCCCCGCAGCTTGCGAACGCAATCCGCACCCATCTCTTCGTAAAGGTGAACGATGATTTCCGTGTCGCTGTGGGTGTAGAACTGATGCCCGCGGGCTTCCAGTTCCTTGCGCAGTTCCGGAAAGTTGTAGATCTCGCCGTTGTAGACGATCCAGATGCTCTTGTCTTCGTTGTGAATCGGCTGGTGGCCGCCGGACAGGTCAATAATACTCAGCCGGCGCATCCCCAGTCCGACAGGCCCGCGAACGTAGATGCCTTCATCGTCAGGACCGCGGTGCACGATGGTCTGGCACATGCGGTGCACTTCTGACGCATCCACCTGCTCGCCCGTCCTGCCGATCACTCCCGCTATTCCGCACACTGCGTGGCCTCCCGACTCTGCCCAAGACTACGATTCATTTCACCAGTTCCAGCACGCGGACGCTTGCGTAATACTTCATCCTGGGAAATCTCCGCAGGAAGGTCGCGTCCTTCGCGTACAGAGCACGCAGCTGTGCCCGTTTGATTGGTAATTTCTGCGCAATCCTCACGTGAGGAAGCAGAAACGACCGGGTGCTTCCCTTTTGAAAGATCGTTCCAAACGAATCCAGCTCCGGGTCGGTCAGCGGCCGCTCGAAAGGAGAAACGTCGGGCGACCGGTACGGCACCAGCTTGCGCAGGAACCTCACGGTCGGCGAGTTTCGGATCGGCTCCTGGAAAATTGCCCGCCCGCCTTTCCGTAACACCCGGTGAACTTCTTTCGCCGCCAGCGCCAGGTCGAGATGATGCAAAATCGCAATCCCGAACACGACATCCACGCTCTCATCCTCCAACGGGATGTTGTGCGCGGACCCGGCTACGAACGCCACTTCCCCGTCCACTTCGTTGATCGCAAGCCGTTTTTTGGCCAACTCGATCAGCGAACTGGACAAGTCCATGGAGACCACCTGCGCTCCGCGGAGCATCAGCATCATGGTGTTCTCGCCATTCCCGCATCCCAAATCCAGCACCTTTCGTCCCCGCACATCGCCTAGCAAGTGATAGGCATACTCCAGCGGAAAACAGGTATCTGCCGGAGGATCCATGTAACGCGCAACTTCCTTCGGCTCAATTCGCAGTTGTCGAAGCCCGGTTGCTGAGGCTTCATGCGCACTTCGGCTGACCTCCGCCTTTTCCCAATCGACTAAATGCGGCATCTCGTCGCGTCTCCCCTACGCGATAAGCTCCTCCCTGACTCACCCCCACACGCCTGGAATCGCTGCCTGCCCCTTAGTGTCGGCTCAAAACAAGCTCGCGCTTCTTGCTCGGACTTTGTCTCAATTCCATCGGCTTAGCCGTACCGTCGCCTCCCAACACTGGCGCCGGCGCCGGCAAAGGTTGGCTTGCGATCCGGTCCAAAGCGCAAACGTATCCCACCATGAAATAAGGAAACAGGTTGTACTCGGTCGAAGCGAACATGGACCCCACCATGTACGCCGCGAGACTCGCCCACAAGGCGCTGGTCCACAACTGAATGTCGGGATCAGCGTTGTAGCCCGGCATTTTCCGTATCTTGCCCAGCTTGTTAAAGCTCTTGAAGAACAGCAGCAGGAAGAGGAACAGCGCAGGAAATCCCGCTTCCGCCGCCAACTCGGTATAGCTGTTATGCGCGACTCGCCATTCGTTAGTGACCACCGGGAAGTTCCCCGGCCCTACCCCGAACAGCGGATTGTGTACGGCGATCGAGATGCTTTGCCGCAGCAAGGTCTCCCGCGCTTCCAGCGAACCGTGATCGCCCGAACCCTTGATGTTGCCTTGCCACAAACTGGAAATTCGCTCAATAAAATGGGGCGTGGCCAGGCAGATGCCCAACGCCACTACTCCAAATACGCCTGCCCCCATCAGCAGAATCACCCGTTTCTGCTTCACCCCGTATTCCCAGAGGCAAACCAGCATGGTAATGATCAGGGCAATCAGTCCGCTGCGGGAGTACGTTACCAGCACGCAATACATCATGAATACCAGCGCGATCGCCCACAGGGCCTTGCGGAATCCATTCCTCGCGGCAAACAGGAAAGCCATGCACAAAGGGAAATTGATCGCGATATTAATGGCGAGGTCGTTGGGATTTTCAAGGATCCCCTTCTGGATCCCGTACAGACGCCCTGCAATCGTGTTATGTGCGGCGACCGACAGCACGGCCACCAGCGCCACCGAACCAGCCTGGATGAACAACAGGCGCCGCATCTCGAACACCTTCGACACGATCAGGCCGATCAGCAGCGCCACAATCACGCCCTTCGAGAATTTCGTAAACACCGCGTCGAATGCTCCGCCCCGCCAGTAGGCGAACGGAATGGTCAGGATCATGTGCGCCAGCAGCAGCAGCAGGATCTTCAGTTCGCTGGGAATCCTGCCGCGATCTTTCGGCAGCACTCCGAAAATGAGGGCCAGCAGCGCAACTCCGCCTCCGATTTTTTCCAGGGGCAGCATCCCTATGCCCGGAATCACGTCCTGCGGGCGCATGTAATACAGGAACGCGAACACCATCAGCGACACATAGGCGATGCTCTTGCGTTCTTTGAGCTTCGCCTTGGTCTTGCCCCACGTCGTTATTGCCGGTGTTGTCGCCAAAGACTGTTCCTTCCAGAGCTAACGGTTCCAGGCTGCCTTACGTCCGGTCACGAAATTTGCGAACGCCACCGCCGCAGCGGTATTCAGCACGACAAAGGTCAGCGCCGCATCCGCGATTCGCGCCAACGGACCGCTGAGCCAACGTGCCATCGCCAGTAATCCCAATGCGTAAAACGCGATCTGGGCCACCAGCGCCAGGCGGTAAATCGGCTGGGCCAGGGCCAACGACGAGAGCAAGGCCGCCGCCAAGGCAAACGGCACCAAAAGCCGCAGCAGCTTGTGGCTCACAAACTCGAACCGCAGCGGGTTCGAACTGCCCAAAAGCCATGGCGCCAATTGCAGCAATTGATAATTCCCGCTCAACGTGCGGACCTTTCTCGCGAACTCCCGCTCTGCTCCCAGGTCCGCAATATCCCAGGCTCGCGCGCGCGGCTCAAACACGACTCGCGCCCCGCTCTTTACCACGTGCATCGGGATGTACACGTCGTCCAGAATCGTGTCAGAGGGCACGGAAACAAGCAAGTTACGACGGACCGCGTACAGCGCTCCGGTCGCACCCACGACCGACCCCGATCTGGATTCCAGCTCCCGCACGTTCTTCTCGATTCGCCAGTACAATCCCATGCCCTTGATCGCTTCGCCCTGCCGAGGATCACCCAGCATGAGCTCCCCGCTCGCGCACCCCACTTCCGGGTCGGCAAAATTCTCGAGCAACAGGCGAACCGCATCCGGTTCGATGTACTGCCGCGCATCGTTGAAAACCACGATTTCTCCGCTCGCGCTTGCCATGGCGTCGTTCAAGCCTGCCGCCTTGCCTCGAGATACTTCTTTCTCCACCACTCGAACGCGGCCGCTGCCGGTAAATTCTTTCACCACTTCGACGGTGCGGTCCGTAGAGCCGTCGGAAACCACGACCACGTCATAGGACTCTGGCGGATAATTCAACTCCAGCAGGTTCCGCAACTTCTCTGCGATGACTCCTTCTTCGTTTCGCGCCACCAGCACGATCGAAACCCGCGGTAGATAGCTGCCCCGCCTCACCGAGTGTGGACGCACATGACTGCGGATCCACAGCCAGCAGGGATACCCGGCATACACATAGATGATGAATGCCGTCGCTCCCCAGAACACCCATGTCATTGCGCGCCCCGGCCCAGCAGGACGATCTTTACCGTCTGGAACATGATCATCAGATCGAGTCCGATAGAAGCGTTCTTGATGTAATACAAGTCGTATTGCAGCTTCTCGCGCGCGTCTTCGATCGTGTTCCCGTATTTGTATTTCACCTGCGCCCAGCCGGTGATGCCCGGTCGAACCACGTGGCGAACAGGGTAATAGGGGATCTCCTCGGTCAACCACTCCACAAATTCCGGCCGCTCCGGCCGCGGTCCCGCAAATGCCATATCGCCTCGGACCACGTTCCACAGCTGAGGGATTTCGTCGAGCCTCGAACTGCGCAGGAACTTGCCCACCCGGGTGATCCGTGGGTCGTCATCTCCCGCCCAGGTCGGTCCGGTGTCCGCCTCCGCGTCCTGGCGCATGGTGCGGAATTTGTAACAGTAGAAAGTAACCCCGCCGCGTCCCACCCGTTTTTGCCGGTACAATATGGGCCCTTTCGAATCCAACTTGATGGCGAGAATGACGAACGGAATTACCGGTAGCACGACCAGCAGCAGCACCAGCGACGCCAGGAAGGAAACCACGCGCCGCAACATTAGAAAAAATGGGGTCGTCCGAAATCCTTCGGCGAAGATCAACCAGCTCGGATAGAGATTTTCGACCTCGATCCGGCCCGTCATCTTCTCCAGCCAGGAGGTGGCTTCTTCGATCTTGGCGCCTCCCAGCCGAAGTTGAAGGAGTTCGTGGACCGGCAAGGTCCCACGCCGGTCGGGCATGGCCACGATGACGCGGTGAATGTCCTGCTCGCGCACCAGTTCCATCAGGTGCGTGGCCACGGCGTCGCGGGTCAGGGCGCCTTCAACGTTTCCCGTCCAGCCCACAACATCAATGGCAAGATCTTCCCTGCTGCGAAGGCCCTGCACCAGGCGCAAGGCGCGCTCTCCCGTTCCAAGCACGTAAACCCGCTCGCGCAGGTACGGTTGTTGCGATAGCCAGACGTAGGCCGTCCGCCACCCGAACAGCGCAACCGTGAGAATCACCAGGCCTACCAGGGCGGAATTGTTGCCCGGCAGGAACCGCGGGAATAAGTAACCTACGGCCGCCAGCGCCAGCGCTACCAGTCCCAGCACGAACAGCAAGCGGAATATATGGTCCCAGCGCGCGCCGAAATTGGTGGTGTCGTATAGGTCGAACCAATGCGAAAACACCAGCACCACAATAGTGACCACCAGGATCTTGTAATACCCGTACTCGTAATTCAGCACCAGGTAGCTGTCTTGCCCGAACTGCAAGACCGTACCCAGCAGGAACGAGGTCCAGATGATGAAGGCCTCGCCCACCAGCAGGATCAAGGTGCGAATCGGGTAATAAACATTGAAGAGCCGGATCACGCTCTACCTCTGGGCTTCTTCCCGAATGTTTCCGTTTCCGTAAGAGCTGCCGTAGTAGTACCGGGTGTAGCTGTTGGCATCAATTTCAATCCCGTTCAGCACCACACCCACCAGGTGAGATTCTTTAAACTCCTCACGCGCTTTGCGGGCGGCATCGTGCGGCGTTGCATTCGAGCGCACCACCAGCAGAACTCCATCGCAATAATTTGCCAGCAAGCCCGCGTCTGAGACCGGTACCGACGGCGAAGAGTCCAGGATGATCCAATCAAACAGAGGTTCCACCCGGCTCAAGAGCAGCTTCAGCCGCCCATTGGCCAGCAATTCCGCGGGACTGGAGACCACACGTCCTGAAGGAATGAAAAACAGGTTTTCCATCGGGCCCCGCTGCATGATCGAGAATTCGTCGGTTTGTCCCAGCAAGTACTCCGAGAGTCCCGGCACGGCAGCCGTGCCCAGCGCGGAGTGCAGTCGCGCGCCGCGCAGGTCGCCATCGATCAGCAAGGCCCGCCGTCCGTGCTGACGCACCATGACCTGCGCCAGGTTGGCAGCTACAAACGATTTCCCTTCTTTGGGCAAGGCGCTGCTGACGAGCACTTTTTTCAGCGGCTGCTTCTCGCGCAGCTGATAAAGCCGCGAGCGCAGGGTACGAAATTCCTCCGTCCCATAGGCCTGCTCTTCCGTGCCGAAGAACAACATCGTCTTCAGGTCCGGGTTCCAGTTGGTTTGCGGGCAGCGCGCCAGCATCGTGTCCGGCGTGAACTGCGAGCCCATGGCCGACAACGCCGGCGAAACCGGCATTACATCGGTTTCCAGCGCCGCCGCCGGAGCGGCCCCCGCCATATCGAGGGCAGGCGTGCTTTCTCCTGGACCTCCCGTCACTCCCGAAGCCCGTTCCTGCTCGGCTCTCTTCAACGCTTCATGGATTCGGCTCATATTTTCCTTTCCTTGGGGAGGTCTTGCTCTGACTGGCGCAGCCGGTCAGCAAGGGTAGCTAAGGTTCGTAATGCTTCCACCACATCGAACTTCTCGGCCGCCGGCGCCGGGGGCGCAACCGTCATAGCTGCGGACGCCGTGCTGTCGCTTAGATCGAAATCCCGGGCCACGGTGTCAACCACATTGGCGGAGATCGTTTTCTGCTGGTCTACAAACGCGCTCACCAGGCAGTGCTCGCACACCAGATTGACCACGCGGGGAATTCCATTCGAGTAACGGTGCACTGCCAGCAGCGCCTCGGGATCGAAGATCTGCTGGCCATTCGATCCCGCGATCCGCAACCTTTGCAGGATGTAGGCCTTGGTCTCTTCCAGCGACAGGGGGTGTGTCTTCGCCCGCAACGTCAGCCGTTGCCGCAACTGGCGCAACTGCGGTTGTTTCAACTTTTGTTCGAGTTCCGGCTGCCCCACCAGCACGATTTGCAGCAGCTTTTCGGTGAAGGTCTCGAGGTTGGTCAGCATGCGGATCTCTTCGAGCACTTCGTCCGACAGGTTCTGGGCTTCGTCCACGATCAGAACCGCGGTTTCGCCCGCTCGATATCGATCCAGAAGCCAGTTGTACAGCCGAAGCAGGATCTGGCTCTTCGATCGCGAGTCGCAGGGGATACCGAAATCGGTCATCATGTAGTCGAGAAATTGCGGAACATTCATGCGCGAGTTGAACACGAATGCCGTCGCCACCTGCTGCAGGCGCAACCATTCCAGCAATTTGTTGATCAGCGTGGTTTTGCCCGTCCCGACTTCCCCGGTCAGCAGTACGAAGCCCTTGCGGCTCTGGATGCCGTAGGTAAGACAAGCCAGCGCCTCTTCCGTGTGCCGCGTCAGAAACAGGTAACGCGGGTCCGGATTGACATTAAACGGGTTCGCTCGTAGTCCGAAAAATTCCTTGTACATGAAGCTCTAGACCTCGACCGTTTCTTTCTTTGGCTCGTCCGTAGATGACCTCGATCCATAACGATCTGCCTTGCCCACAAACTCCGGCCCCAGCCACGGCACCGAGACCAGCGTGGGAAGCTCCATGACCGCCTCAACATCTTTCTCCGTGCGGATCGCCTTGTCGCGCAATTCGATCCACAGCGCCAATCCCATGCCCAGCGCCAGTCCGCCGCCTAAGCCGCCTGCGGCAAACAACCATCGCACCGGAAAACTCGGCGTGTCGGGCAGGTTCGCCGGGTTCAGCAAACGCATCTGCTCGCCCTGCTGCCGGCGTTCCATGTCGGTCTGCATTTCAGACTCGCTGCGCTTGGCCAGCAAGTCGTTGTAGAACTTGAGAGCCGTGTCGTAATCGCGGGTCAGGCCCTTGTACTGTTCTTCAATGGCCGGGCTCAGCGCCACGCGGCCCTGATAAATGGCGATCTGGTCCTTGATTCGTTTCTGCTCGCGGCTGGCCTCGGCGATGGTCTGATCGTACTGGTGGATCTGCAGCCGCAACTGCCGGATCTCCGCAGGCTCGGCCACTCCCGCCTTTTCTGTATTCTCGGAATTCGCCGCTGCCGCTTTGTTCATTTCGTCAATCTTGCGCTTGATCTCGGCGATATCGGCCTTGGTCTTGATCACGTCCGGATGGTCTTCGGTGTAGCGCGCAGTAAGCGAGATCAACTGGCTCTGCAAGGCGGTCAATTGCTGTTCGAGACTGGTGGGATTGGTTTCGTTCTGGCTCGACTTCCACGCCGCTACCTGCTGCGAGAGCAACGACTGCGTGTAAGTCCGGTCCTGCTGCGCGCGGTTCAGGGCTTGGGTGCTGGCGTCGAGCTGCGAATTTAATCCCATCAACAGCTTCAGGTTCTGGTCTTCGTCTCCCGGCAATTGCCCCATGTACTGGCGTTTGAAAACAGCCAGCTTGCTATCGAGTTCGTCAAGGTTGTGCTTGGCCTCATCCACCTGGCGCGAAAGGAACTCCGTCGTACCCTGCGCCACCTGCTCCCGGGCCTTCAGATTTTCTTCCAGCATCATGGAGGTCAGCTCGCTGCAGACCTGCTGCGCCTCGCGTGGATTGTCGGCCGTAAAGTTCACATAAAAGCCGGGCACTTCCGACTGTCCGCGCCTGCGCTGTGCGCTAGTAATGTCCGGCTGGACCGGCGTGACCGTCACGTTCTGGCGAATCTCGTCCACCATGTCGTCCAGAGACTTCCCCTTGAGCTGCAGTTTCTCGATCATGGGCTGCAACCGGTTCCGGCTGAGCACTTGCTGCTGCATGGTCGCAATGCGCTGCGTGATGTCCTCAGTGACGACCGGCTTCACGTACCCCTCAGGCACCTTTTGCTCTTCGACCAGCACCAGCGATTGCGAGGTGTACTTGGGTGTGAATGCATAGGAAATAAGGAATCCTGCCACCGGGGCGATCAGCGCCGGAATCAGAATCACCTTCATGCGACGCCGCAGCATCGCTAGATAGTCGTCCATCGTGAGTTCGCGATTTTCAATCATGCCAATATCCCGTTCTGGCCAGTACTTCCACTAGCCTTGAGTTCAGTCGAGCCGGATCGGTCGGGGATGCCAATCAAAACCAATGAGCAACACATGTCTTTGCGAATTGCTGCTGCAATTCGTAATGCCTACGGTGCAGACCGTCTGATCAAATCCCAGCCGGTTGAATTGATAGCTGACGTAGCCATCGAAGTCCCGCCCGAACTGGCGGTGCAGCGACCCGCCCGCATACCAGTAGCTGTATGTAGACCCGGGAACGTTGACTACGGTCGGCAGAATTCGCTCGCTATGGCTATAGCCCACGTCGGTGGACAGGTCCCAGAGACGCCCAATCGAGCGGCTCGCCGTCACCCGGACCAGATCGCTGGTGGCGCCGGCAAACAGTCCCGAACCGCTCGAGTTATAGCGGCTATAAGTAAGAGAGGTACTCCACACCTTGAAGCGGTAGCGTAGAGAAGCCCGCCCGCTGCCCGAGATGCGATTGTTGTTTCCCGTCACCGGGCTATGGATCTCGGTCACCTGGGGACCGCCTCCAAAAACCAGGTCCATGCGTCCGCTGATCCGGTGCCCAAACAGCACGTTCACCAGGTGGGTCTGAAAGTTTCCAGCCAGAACGTTGGGGTAGCGGAAGTTCTGGTAGCCGTATACCAGGGCGACCTGGTTCGAGCGATTGAACTGGTAGTTGTAGCCTGCCTGGGCAGCAACCTGGCGGCTATTGATCAGCCCGGTGTTATTGCTGTTGAAGTGCACCAATCCATACGAGCCTGCCAGCGTAACTGAGGTTCTCGGAGACAGCGACTCTGTAATATCCGCGAGTGCCGTATTCGTGATTCGCGGTTCCTGCCCCAAGGACGCGAATTGACCGGGTCCAAAAAAGTTGGACCCACCGATCGAGCCAATGCCGAGTCCGCCGACTCCGGTTCCGCCCAATCCATTGATGCCGCCGATACCGCCGAGCGCGCCGGCGCCTCCATACGATCCAAAACCGAACGAGCCCTCCGGCAGGTATGAGAAAGAATCGCGAAGCGACAGCTGCCCTGTCCTCCAGAGCAGGCGCTCGTCGGCGTCAAGGGTATGCACTTGAGTCGCCCCCACGCTTTGATTGCTGTAGAACGACCCGCCGCCAACGTAATCGAGAGAGGAGTCGAAATGGCTCCACAGCTTCTGCAAGGCAAGGCTTCCCAGCACGCGAGTGACGCCGTTGATGGCGGTATTCCCGGTTGAGCCGGACACGTTGGTGTCGATGGCCTGGCTGATATGCGCTCCCGGGATCAGAAAGCTTCGGTTCAGAACGCTCGGTTCAAATGAGGGCTGATCCAGTCCGGAGATCGGCGGATTATCCACATTCGCCGGGGGGGTGGTGTCCTGGCCATAAGCAGGCGCCGGGGCAGTGGTCGGCTGCTGGCCGCTGGCATTCGCATCCTGCGTACTATCGATTTGTGCCGCGCAGGCCGCCATTGCCACCATCGCGAACATGATCACGCGCATGATCTGTTTGATCTTCATCGAATCGTCCTTACGGGACAACAATGGTGTCGCCCGGCTTCAAGATGATGTTCTGATCCATGGACTCACCCTTGACCAATTGCTTGTAATTGATGTTGTACTTCTGTTGCTTCCCGTTTTCGTTCCGCAGTACGTAGATCCCTTTCGTATTCGCGAATTGCGAAAAGCCCGCGCTCGACAGCGCTTGCAGTACCGTCATGTTCGGCAGCAGGGTCATGGCTCCGGTGTGCAACACTTCCCCGGTCACAAAGATGCGCTGACTGTTCATCTGCGTTACGACCACGGTCACGTGCGGGTCGGCAATGTATTTCTTCAACTTGTCGGTGATGGAAGCCGCAAGTTGCATGGGCGTGAGACCAGACGCCTGCACATCGTTGAGCAGGGGAAGCGAAATCATTCCGTCGGGCCGCACCGGCAGCGTCGCCGTCAGATCCGGCTCCTTCCAAACCGACACGTGCAGCGTGTCATCGGCGCCGATCACGTAGCTCGGTCCCGCCACCGACATCGGTTCCTTGGAATCCATGGCGTTTGCCGCGCCCTGGTCTTTCTTGGGACCATCTTCCGCCCATCCGGTTGCCATCGCCACTCCGAGCAACAGCACTCCCATCAGTGCAACAATGCGCTTCATACCCTCTCCCCTTGGAGCTAGGACGCTCCGTACTCCCCATAACCAATTTGTTTCAGCTTGTACAACAGGGCCTTGTAACTGATCTGCAACTCCTGGGCAGCACGCCTCCGGTTCCACCGAGTTCGCGTCAGTACTTTTAAGATCAATTCCTTTTCGGCTTCGCGCGAAGCCGCCCGTGCAGCCTGCTTCAACGACACCCGCTCTCCGTTACTGACGGAGCGATCCGATTTCGTAAACATGGCGCGCAACCCGCCCATGGCAAGCGCCTCATCTCCCAGTGCCACAATGGCCCGGGCCATGTCTTCGAGTTCCCGGATGTTGCCCGGCCAGGCGTAATCCTGGAAGAGCTGCTTTGTCTGCGGACTTAATACTGGCATGGTTCGCCGGAAATCCTGCGAAAACTTCGCCAGGTAGAAACTCATCAAGTACGGGATATCGTCCCGCCGCTGCCGAAGAGGAGGCAAGCGCAGGCAAACGCCACTGATCCGGTAGTAAAGGTCTTCGCGGAAACGTCCCGATCGGACCTCCGCTTCAAGATCGCGCGAACTGCCGCAGATCAATCGCGTCGGCCGATGTCCATTCCCGTTTCCTTCCACCTTTGGCAACGCCTCCAGCAGTCGTACTTGGGAGGCTGAATTCAGGTCCGCGACTTCTTCCAGGAAAAGAGTGCCTTCAGTGAAAAGGGTTCCCGGGCCGGCGACGTCAAACGCTTCCGGCGTCAGGGTCGCGCAGGCAACGATCCGGAAGGGCTGTTCGGCTCGGCTGGAGGTCTGGTGAATTCTCTGGGCAGCGGTTCGCTTTCCCGTGCCCGCCTCGGCCAGCAGCAACACGGGCACGTCATTCTGCGCGAGTTCTCCGATGAGAACTTCCACCGGTCTCATGCTCGGACTTACGCCTTCGAGGTATTCCATATCGGGTTCAGAATGCCGAGGCGCTCCCACGGCTACCGTTCCAATGCTTAGGTCCGGTTCCATGACGACCTCTTTCGAGCGTGGGGGAGAAAAACAGATCCTGGGTAGCTGATCACGATCTCTCAACAGCACGGCTGCTGCCAAGATCGCGCAAGACCACCCCACTCATCTGCTACTACATTGGTTTCAGCAATTTAGAATCCTACGGGAGCCGGGGGGATGTCTCAGGCTTGGCATTACGCTACCATCTTTCCGGGAGAAAAGGGAAAAGTTTTGCCCTTTCTGTGGTAACCATTGAGTTGGTTACTCGCCATTTTCTGGGGAAATTCCTGCTAACTTGTTGCTAACATTGAGAGTAGCAGGTCAAATCTGTCCTTTCGCGGACAGAGACGTCTGCGAACCGGGTATCCCGTGCCGCAAAGTGCCGGGGCACAATTTGATAATAAATTACACAGAGTTCCCCAGGGGCCACGTTCGTGGCATTGCAGCGGGGTTCGAGTTCGCATATCCTCGACTTCTCCCAGCGAATCGATTGAGCCATTTTGCACAAGCCGCCACGCTCCCCGAGCGAACATCTGAACCTGCGGTCCATCGTAGTCCGTGGTGGCAGGCCGCGGTACTCCTGGCCTTGGTGGTATGGCTCTACTCATCCATCCTGGGGCGCCTGGCTCTGCAATGGTGGACGGACCCCAATTTTTCACACGGATTCTTTGTACCTGCCTTCTCCATATTTGTTCTGTGGCAAAACCGGGCCCGCTTGCAGGCTATGCCACGCTCACCATCCCTGTGGGGATTGCCGATCATTGTGCTCGGCCTGATCACCCTCGTGGTTGGAGTTCTTGGCGCCGAACTTTTTCTCTCGCGCACTTCTCTCCTCCTGTTGACTGCCGGCCTTGTCATCTACTTTCTGGGCTGGAACCTCTTCCGCGCAGTGCTTTTTCCCTGGGCGTTTCTGGTTCTGATGATCCCCATCCCTGCCATCGTCTTCAATCAGATCACGTTCCCGCTGCAGTTGCTCGCATCCAGGGTCGCGGCCGCAGTCTTGCCGCTGTTGGGAGTTCCGGTATTGCGCGAAGGCAACGTGATCAACCTGCCCGAGATGGCCTTGGAGGTCGCCGAAGCCTGTAGCGGCATTCGCTCGCTTATGTCGCTGACCACGCTTGCCATCATCTATGGATACTTGATGGAGACCCGAACTTCGGTTCGAGTCCTGCTCGCCGTAGCATCCATCCCGATCGCAGTCGCCGCGAATAGCCTGCGCATTATTGGCACTGGACTGCTGGTGCAGTATTGGGACCCGGAAAAGGCCGAGGGCTTCTTTCATGCCTTCTCCGGATGGCTGATCTTCGTCGTTTCACTGGGTATGCTCTTCTTCGTTCACAAGCTGGCACGATACCGCCGCGAATCCAGGGGGACGTCGTGAAGTCGCTCTTGCGTTTTTTCATTGCCGTGGTCCTGCTGGCGGCTACGGCTGTGTTTCTCCAGGCTCGCGGACGTAGCGAACTCTTCGCTCCGCGTCAGCCGCTCGCGTCTTTCCCAATGCAGTTGGCGAATTGGTCCGGTACCGAGATCCCGATCCCGCAGGATGTGCGCGACGTCTTAGGCTCAGGCGACTTCCTGCTACGCGTGTATCGCAACCAGGCAGTGAGCGATCCTTATGTAGATCTATTCATTGCTTATTTCCCGAGTCAGCGCGCGGGAGACACCATTCACTCCCCGAAAAACTGCCTTCCGGGAGCAGGGTGGTCGCCGATTGATTCCAGGCGAATCTCAGTCGCCCTGCCGGGGCGCAAGCCCTTTGAAGCGAATCGCTATGTCATCGCCAAGGGCAGCGAGCGCCAACTCGTGTTGTACTGGTACTGGGCCCACGACCGCGCCGTGGCCAGTGAATATTGGGCAAAGTTTTACCTGGTAGCCGATTCCATGCGCCTGAACCGTAGCGACGGCTCGCTGATCCGGGTGACAACGCCTTTGCGGGTCGGGGAAACGGTGGATGCGGCGCAGGATCGGCTTCTCTCGTTTGCCGGCCAGGTGGTTCCGATCGTCAACCATTATGTCCCGCGTTAATTCCGCACGCCGAGGTTCCCGGATCACTGACTCATCCGGAATGACGAGAGTAACTTTTAGTGGTTATTTCAGTGCAGTACTCTAATCTTTCATCCTTCGGTAACCTGCAAAGGGCGCCTGCGGGCGCCTGGGGAGATGTGTAAATGAGGCGTTCTTCTGCAATTGGCTGGATCCTGGCCTTGACCGTGGTCATGTCTTTCTTCGTAGGCTGCTCGCGGGACCCCAATGTCCGTAAGCAGAAATACCTGGAAAGCGGCCAGCGCTATTTCGAAAAGGGCAAATACCGCGAAGCCGCCATTCAGTTCAGCAATGCCATCCAGGTGGATTCCCGGTACGGCGATGCGCACTACAAGCTGGCGCAGACCTTCCTGAAAATGCAGGAGTGGACGCGCGCTTACCAGGAACTGGGTCGCACACTGGAATTGCAGCCCGAGAATTACCCCGCGCACATTGATATGGCTAATCTGTTGATTGCCGGCCGCAATCTCAAAGACGCCCAGGAGCATACGGACCTGCTGTTGCAGAAAACTCCGAATGATCCCCAGGTGCATATCGCCGTTGCCAACCTGATGGCTGCACAGGACAATTATCCCGGCGCAATCCAGGAGATGGAAAAAGCCATCAGCCTTGGCCCTGACCGCTTCGAGTCCTACATCAATCTTGCCTTGCTGCAGATGCGAGTGGACCAAACCGAGGCTGCGGAGTCGAATTTCAAAAAGGCGGTACAGGTAAATCCTAAAGCCACCAACGCCGTTCTCGCGCTGGGCAGCTACTACCAGTCGCGCGGCCGTTTCCCTGAAGCCGAACAGCAATTCCGCCGCGGCATTGAAATCGATCCCAAGAACCCCGACCCTCGCGCCTCCCTGGCCCGTCTGTTCATGCTCCAGGGGAAAAAGGCTGAGGCGGAAGATTTCCTGAAGCAGGCGAAGAAAGATCTCAGCGAGAGTCCCACCGGATACCGCATGCTGGGCGACTTCTACTTCGCCACGGGAGATCTCGACAAGGCGACCGCGGAATACAGCTCTCTCTATCGCGACCACTCCAAGGACCCGCAAGTCCGTAAGAACTACATTCAGTTACTGATTCTCAAGAACCGGCTCGATGAAGCGCGCAAACTGAACGACGAAATTCTCAAGAGCAATCCCAACGATAACGAGGCCTTGATTTATCGCGGGCAGATTCAAATCCGCGACGGGCACGCCAACGACGCGGTGCAGACTTTGCAATCCGCCATTAAGAACGATCCCGACAACGGTGTCGCGCACTATCACCTCGGTATTGCATTCGACCAGCAGGGCAACATCGCACGCTCGGAAAGCGAATGGCAGGCGGCAGTCCGGCTGCGCCCCGATCTCGCCGAAGCCCATCGCGCTCTGGCCGCCGTCGCACTGCGCAAAGGCGATATGAGTTCGCTGGAACAGACCGCCACGCAGATCATCAACCTGCAGCCCGGTTCGCCCGATGGGTATGCTTTGCGCGCGGCTTCCTTCATGAACCGCAAGGAGTTTCCAAAAGCTGAAGCAGACGTCCGCAAAGCAATCGAAGTTGCTCCCCAGGCCGCGATCGGCTACGTGCAGATGGGCAATCTGAAACTGACCCAGCGCCAATTTGCGGAAGCCGAAAAGGCGTACCAGCAGGGACTCGAAAAGGATCCAAGCTCTTCCGACGCGTTAAGCGGATTGATGAACAGCTACATAGCCGACAAGCAACCCGACAAGGCGGTGGCTGCGGCCAACGCGCAAATCGCGAAAGTTCCCAACAGCAGCGCTTTTTATGATTTGCTCGGCACCGCGCTGTTCCAGAGCAAGAAAGATGTGAATGGGGCCGAGGCCGCTTTCAAGAAGGCTGCTGAACTCGACAAGAACAATTCCGACGCCCTGCTGAAACTCGGACAGGTACAGGTCGCCAAAGGTTCCACCGATCAGGCCATTGCCACCTACCAGCAGTCCATGAAGGACAACCCGCGCGAGCCCAGCTTCTACATCCTGACTGGCGAGTTGTACGAATCGAAGCAGGACTGGGAAAACGCCAAGGCCATGTACCAGAAGGCGCTCGAGATCAAGCCCGACGATCCTCTGGCTTCCAACAATCTCGCGTACGTCATGCTGCAGAGCAATGGCAATGTTGACGTCGCACTGTCACTGGCGCAAACCGCCCGCCGCGGCATGCCCGAGTCTCCAAACGCTGCTGATACCCTGGGCTGGGTTTACTATCAAAAGGGCGCTTACAAGTCGGCCATTGATCTTTTCAAGGAATCGCTGAGCCTGGCGGAGAAGAACAAGGCTCCCGATGACCCGACTGTGCACTACCATCTGGGCCTGGCCTACCAGAAAGATGACCAACCGGCCTTGGCTCGCCAGCATCTGGAGAAGGTACTGAAGATCAATCCCAACTACTCCAGCGGGAACGATGTTAAAAAAGCGCTGTCGCAATTGCGTTCATAGTCCGCAGGAAGTGTGGTTAACAAAATCAAGAGAGGCGAATAAATTCTTCGATCATGAGCACTCATCCCGTTTCCGCAACGCACGCGTCCGATCTGAAGAGCAAGATCGAGGCCAAGCAGTCTCGAGTGGCCATCATCGGCCTGGGCTACGTGGGCCTGCCGCTTGCCCTGCTTTACGCTGAGCAGAAGTTCCCGGTCACCGGTTTCGATATTGATGAGCGAAAGATATCCACGCTCGCGCAGGGGGGCTCGTATATTTACCGCATCCCCGCCACCGAGATCCAGAAGGCACGCTCCGGCGGATTTTCCGCAACCTCGGACTATTCCCAGATCGCCAAGATGGATGCCATCATCATCTGCGTGCCCACTCCGCTCAACGAGTACCACGAGCCCGATCTGAGCTACATCACCAAGACCGCGGAAGCCATCGCTCCTCATCTCCGAGCGGGACAGCTTGTTGTTCTGGAAAGCACCACCTATCCCGGGACCACTGAAGAAGTGCTGGTTCCAATTCTCGAGAACGGGAACAAAAAGGGCCTGAAGGCCGCGCGGAGCGGTTCCAACAATTCAGAAGCGTTTTTCGTCGCCTTCTCGCCGGAACGCGAGGATCCCGGCAACCAGACCGTCGCGCGCCACGATATCCCCAAGGTCGTCGGAGGACTCGACCCCCAGGCTTCCGAGCTAGCAGGCGCGCTCTACGGATCGATTTTCAAGCGCGTGGTCCCGGTTTCGTCCCCCGCCGCCGCTGAAATGACCAAGCTGCTCGAGAACATTTACCGCTGCGTGAACATCGCGCTGGTGAACGAACTCAAGCTGCTCTCGCTGCGCATGGGCCTCGACATCTGGGAGGTGATCGAAGCCGCTTCCACCAAGCCTTTTGGGTTCCATCCCTTCTATCCCGGCCCGGGCCTCGGCGGACACTGCATTCCGGTCGATCCGTTTTATCTCTCGTGGAAGGCAAAGGAATACGACTTCCGAACTCGCTTCATCGAACTGGCGGGCGAAGTGAACGTTGCGATGCCCTATCACGTCCTGGCATCGGTTGTGGCCGCGCTCAACCAGCGCAAGAAAGCCCTCAACGGTTCGCGGGTGCTGATTCTCGGAGTGGCCTACAAAAAAGACATAGACGATCTGCGGGAATCTCCGGCGCTCACCATCATCGAACTGCTGCAAAAAGAGGGAGCGCAGGTCAGCTATAACGATCCCTACTTCCCGATGATCGGCAAAGGTCGCAAGTACGACCTGCAGATGAAGTGCGCGCCTCTCGACAAGCTTGGACAGTACGATTGCGTGCTCATCGTCACCGATCACTCCGATTACGATTATTTGAAGATCGTTCGCGAGTCTCAACTGGTCATCGACACGCGCAACGCCACCAAGGGCATACACGACCCCAAAATTGTGCGCTGCTGATCTGTAAGACAGCCTTTCATGCCGAGCGCAGTCGAGGGTGCCTCGCGCTCGCGGCAGTCCGGTTTGCGGCTGTGATTAGATTAGGAGAACCCGCCACGATTGGGCGGGGAATCAGATGCGTCCTGGCGCCCGGGAAGCCGCGCTCCCCAGGCGCCAAAGCCGACCTTAAATTACTTCTGCACCGTAACCAGCCCCACCGGTCCCGCGGTCTGCGGCATGTTGACCGAGGTGGGAGAGGTCCGCACTTCCTGAAGCGTTCCATCCGAGAGCACCTGCATGGTGTAGAGCTTGCGCACTCCCAGCGCATACAGGAATTGCCCGTTCTGATCGAGCGCGACGTTGTACACGCGCGGCCCCTGTCCTAAAGCCAGTGTCTGGATCAACACCGGCGAAGTCGGAGTGCTGATGTCGTAGACTCCGATGGAAAAGATTCCGGAATCCGCGACGTACAGGCGAGTGCCGGCCTCATTCACCGTCATCCAGCAATCTCCGGCTCCGGTCCCAACTGTCTTCACGAACGTCAGCTTTCCGGTGTTGTCGAAGGTGTACACGCCAAAAACCGACGAAGTCGGGTAGCCAACGTACAGCACATTCTGGCTGGGGTGCCGCGCCTCTCCCAGCGGATTCATGCCTGCTGCGGGCGGCCCGAGTTGGCTGACCTTGGTCAGCGATCCAGTCGCGCCCAACCGATACGACGAAATCAACGCCGTCTCGTATTCCAGCGTGAACACCAGATTGTTTGCCGGCTGCACCAATGCCTGGGACGGCATCGCATTCAGATCGCTAAGCGCCACACTGTTTCCGGTGGGAATCAGCGCGCCGCTCGAGCTCACGGTGAAGGTGGTGTAGTTGGGAGAGTTTCGCCTGACCGGTTGGTTGGGATCGGTGTTCCGGTTCACCACCGTCATAATGTTGAGATTGGGGTTGTAACCGAGGCTGGCAGGATTCGGTCCCAGTGATGGAAATGGCGAATTCCGGATTGGAGTAAGCGCGCCATTGTTGCCGATCGTGAAAACTCCGACCGTGTTCGAACCGCCGTTTACCGCGAACAAGAATTGCTGCTGCGGATCGGTGATGAGTTGCTGGTCCGCGTCGGTCGGCATCAGTACGTCGGAGGGATCGAACACCCCAGAGCCGCCCAGGCGGAACGGCGAGCCCGGCAATGGAGTCAGCCGTCCGGTGCCGTCGTTGCGAAAGCCGAAGATCGAATTTCCGTTGACCGGCTTTCCGATGTTGCTCTCGAAATACACGAAACTCTGCTGCGCGGACGCGTTACCGGCCAGCATTGCGCAACACAAAATAAGGCACAGCTGGAACATGGCCATCTCGAAATGGCCTGATTGTCCAAATCTCCGTGATGGCTGGCGGAGAACAGTATTCAGCAGTCGCATGGGGAGGACTCCTTTTTTCTTGGTTATTGACGTCAGTTTTCATGAATCGGAACGAATCTAGAAACCATTCGCCCGACAAGGACTTCCGAATTGCTAGCGAGACGTGTGACGCATGCGGTAGTAAGGATGTGGCTAGGCAGATACCGAAACCGATATTTCTATGTCATATCGCCACCCAGACAAAATGGGAAGGTCTGAGAAGGTCCACCGGGCACTCCAGCCCTCGGAATCTCGGCACCACACATCCGGAGCACATGTAGTGTATTGACGTATCTTGGAGAGGTTTCACTAACCTTTCAGGCCAAATAAACCAGATGTACGAAACGTCATTTGCAGGCGGGTTGGGCTTGGGCCGACAATTTTTGTCAATAGTCGCCGGAAAAATCACAAAAGCTGGCGTCCAGCGCAAGACACGCTTCGGTTACTCTCGCCCAACTCGATGAATCGCCGCCGCTTGCAACGATCTCCGAAGTAACCATCGCTTGGACGCCGATCTGCACATCTATCCGGCAGGTAAATACCATGGACAACGCTGCTGGAAGGCGAAAACACAAACGTCTCAAGATGGTGCTGCCGGTCCGAGTCTGGTCCAAAGGCGCATCCGACGAGGCTCCCTACGAACTCGCCCATACACTAGACATCACCCCGCGCGGCGCACGGTTGGCCGCCATTCACCACGAACTCAAGCCGGGTGACAGGCTGATGGTGCAGTATCGTCAGCGTAAAATTCAGTTTCGCGTGATTTGGATCCGTCCCATGGAAGGCACATCGGAATATCAGGTCGGCGTGGAAGCTCTCGAAAGTGGAGAGACCTGGGGACTGGAATTGACCGACAATACGTCTGCCAACGCGAGCGCCGAACTCGTGAACTCCTGAAAACCTGTTTTGATGAGTTCAAAACAAAACCCTGTTGCTGGTTGGCAACAGGGTTCGAGAGAGAAAACGAGTTACGGAAACAGCTACAACTACGCCTTCAGCTTACGCCGTACCGCGCCTGCCAGACTGATCAAGCCCGTTCCCAACAGACTCAGGGTCCCGGGTTCCGGAACGACGATGTTGGTGTCGCCGCTCGAGATCTGCGTAGAACCGTTGAAGAATCCCTTGCCTGTGTTGATGGTCAACTGCACCGTTACGCCGTTGGTCTGGAACCCGCTCATCGTGGTTCCCGTCATCACGCCGGTCAGGATGTAGTTGTGTGTTCCATTGGCCAGAGTCACCAACTGCCAGCTCACGGGTGCAGAGAAAGTCCCGCTGAACAGGGTGCCGTTTGGAATGCCGTTCATACCGTTGCCAGTGATCAGGAACGTGCCACCCGCGGCAAAGGTTCCACCCATTGCCAACGAGCCGCTCGTCAGAGCACCGGTGGTGAAAGTAACCGAACCCAAGTTGGAGCCCGTGATGAGCCCGCCCCCGTTGAGCCCGTTGACGGCGACCAACACGGAACCGCTCAGCGAAAGTCCGCTGTTGGTCCCGCTCAGTGTGCCGCCACTGTTTGTGAAGTCAACGCCACTGCTGGCAAACGCTGCCATTGGCAGAGCCAATGCCAGAACTGCGAGCAGCAATAATTTCTTACCCATCTGTGTACTGCCTCCTAGAAGTTAACTGCGCCTGTCACCGTCTCGGGGGGGAAACCACAAAGACGAAGTGTTTGAGCACCTTGTGGAATGCTCGGGTTTCAGGAACTCTCAAAGCACCCCGCATACCAAAAACGCGGAATCCTAAGTTCCTGAATCTGTGTTACATGCTTGTCTCAGCCCCGTCAATAGCACTGACCCTGTGCAAAAGGCTGCGCAACATGTAGCAAATTGATTTCGCGACCACGAATGTCAAGGAACAGCCAGGGAACTTACGAGGGAACCGTCAGGTTCCCACGATGACACAAAATTCCAGCCTGGGGGATTAACTACCAGGGAACCTGCGCGGGGGAATTGGCAAGTTCGGGATCGGCAAGACTGCACTCAGTCGGCGGCAACCCCTTGATCTATCGGAGTTTCACGCCGCCTCGTCGAGCGGTTCGGGGGCAATCCGGCATCCCGGATTTTGTACAGCAAAGCGCGATAACTGATGCTTAAGGCACGCGCCGCCTGCTTGCGGTTCCAATGATTGGCCTGCAGAACTTTCAGGATCACCTTGCGCTCCAGCTCGCGCACGGCTTGCCGGGTCAGCTTTTTCAGCGATATCGGTCCGTCCAGGTTGATGTCAGGATTGAAGTACTCCTGCTCGCGGGAAACCAGGTCGCTCGAGATTACGTCCTCATTTCCGAGAATCACGTAGCGCTTTAACAGGTTCTCCAGTTCTCGAATATTGCCCGGCCAGTGGTACTTCTGCAGCACGCTCATCAACTCGTTAGAAAGAGTGCGCGCCCGGCAGTTGTACTTGCGGTTGTAATACTCCAGGAAGTAGCTCACTAGTTCCGGAATGTCGGTGCGGCGTTCGCGCAGCGGCGGCATGTGCAGATTCACAACGTTGATGCGGTAGAACAGGTCCTGCCGGAAAGTGCCACTCTCAATCTCGACTTCCAGCTGCCGGTTGGTGGCGCACACGATGCGGACTTCGACTTTCTTGTCCTCCTGCGCCCCGATGCGGCAGAACTGGCCATCCTGCAGCAATTGCAACAACTTGGACTGCAAGCCCAAATCGAGTTCTGAAATTTCGTCCAGGAAAAGCGTCCCGCGATGCGCCAGTTCCACGCGTCCGGGCTTGGATCCGTAGGCGCCCGTGAACGCTCCCTTTTCGTAGCCGAACAACTCGCTTTCCAGAAGCGTCCCGGGAATTGCCGGGCAGTTCACCTTCACATAGGGACCGCTCCGCCATGGGGAGCGGGTGTGGATCATGCGCGCGATGATGTCCTTGCCCGTCCCGCTCTCGCCCTGGATCAGGACGGGAACGTTGGCGCAGGCCACCTTGTCGAGGCGTTCGCGCAGGTTCTGCATCGCCTCAGAACGGCCGAACAGTATGCTCTCCGGAGGGATCTCGCCTATGGATTGAACCAAAGAACTGACAGAATTTGTCGCTGTAATGGGCATTGAGTCGCCTATTTCTCCTGTGACGGACTAACAGGTTGCACACTGAGCGCCAAATGAATGTCAGCCCTTAACTCACCTGTTATTCCTGGCTACCAGCGATAGGATTCAATAACATACGTGGAAAACGCTGATTTCCGACTAAGCGCGAAGGACCGTGGAAATCGGACTCCTTCAGGGCTTTTTTGATGGGAAAAACTTTTCACACCGAAGAAGCAACTTTCCGTCGCACAGCACGGGTGCTTACATCGCCATTCACAAGCGGGCGGGAGAACTTAAGTCCAACTAAATGGTAGCCTTCTGCATGCAACACCCGCAACGCCCGGGCCCGCAGAGTGCGCGAGGCCTTCGGCAGAGTCGTGGTAGCGGCCAACGGCGCACTGGGGATTTCCAGCAAAACCTGTGCTGCAAGCGGCAGAGAGCGGCGCACCGCTACTAACACACCTCCTGCAGAAACGTTCAGTGCGGTCGCGAACTCCAGAAACTCCTTGCCCTTTTCGTCGCGACTGCGCACAAATACCGGAATGGCCAACGGCAAACGTGGCCATCTGCGGCGTTCGGTTTCCGCCCTGCGTCGGTTCAATGGAGCCCCTCTTTTCCGAATCTGAACTGCTCTATACCGCACCTTTGGGGCCAAACGACTCCACTTGCGAATGCATGCCGCAGGCTCCGGGCGCGCGATTGCCGGTAAGGTGGAACTTCTCTACTCCAGCAGAAACTTGGCGAAGGTAACTTTCGCCTTGTGTTCGTCTATTAGGCTACTTAAGCCCATACAAATTGAGATGTTTACGAATGCAACGTTTTTCCCTTCAGTGATAAATTCATGGCATTTTCCATTGACACGACAGGCTTCCTGGCATACCATCCCGAGACATAGCAATCATCCAAAATCCGTACTAGTTACCGAGTTCAGGGCACGACCCTCCCCGCAGTCAGCCACAACGATCGTCCAGCTATGGCCGCAACGCCTGAAAAGTCGTGTCTTCCGCAAATGCAGAACCCTCCCGGCGCCGAGCTATGCCCGGAAAATAATGGACAAGCTTGTCCAGATCCGACTTGCGGTCACAACCTGCTCCAGCAATATACCCAGTTGCGTGAAAGGTTCCTGCGGACTACCACCGCCCTGGGCTCTGCGGCTCATGATCTCAAAACACCGCTCGCCATCTTGAATGGTTATGTAGAGCTCCTTCAAAGCGAGAAACTTGGTCCTCTCACCGATCGTCAACGCGAGGTGCTCCGTGATATGCGCTCCAGCGGCCAGCGCCTGCAGCACTTCATTCAGGATTTCCTGAGCTACAGCGTTCTCGAAACCGGCGAGATGAAAGCCCAGTACGAGATGGGCGACATGAATGCCTGCCTCTCGGAAGTTTGCCGCTTGTGGTCGAACCGGTTCCAGGAGAAAGGTCTCGCGCTTTATTTTCTGGCCAACGATAAGCTTGTCGAATTCCCGTTCGATCTGCCCAAGGTGCAAAGAATTATCTCCAACCTGCTGGAGAATGCATCCAAGTTCACCCCCGGGGGTGGCACAGTTTGGCTCCATGCCGAACCGTACATGTGGGAACGACGCAGCGTCAGTCAGAAGACTGTGACCAGCGAGCGGCGTCGGCAGCCCTTGTCCATTCCGAACTCTGTGAAAGTAAGCGTTTCCGATACCGGAGCCGGTATTCCGCCCGAGTATCACATTGAAGTTTTCGACGATTTTTTCCGGCTCCCGCAAAGTGAGAAACAGTCGGACGGTACGGGTTTAGGCCTGGCGATCGCGCGGCGCCTGGTCCATGGCATGGGTGGCAAGATTTGGGTGGAGAGCGAGCCAGGGGCGGGTTGTAAATTTTCCTTCCTCTTACCGCTGAACCCGCCAGCTCCGGCTACCAGCAAAGGGAAAACGAAATGAGCAACACGGCCAACATCCTGCTGGTCGATGACGAACCAGGAATGCTGCGCTACATCAAGACCTTGCTGGAGGTGGACGACTACAAGGTCAACACTGCCAGCACCGGCGAGGAAGCACTGGAACGCGTCCAAAAAGGCCTGCATCCGGACCTGGTCCTGCTCGACCTGCTCATGCCCGGCATTGATGGCTTGCAGACGCTCGAGCAATTGCGCCAGATTTATCCCGGCGTCAAGGTCGTGATGCTCTCCTGCGTGAGCGATACCCGCAAGGTGGTGCAGGCGATTCGTCTCGGCGCTCACGACTACCTGACCAAGCCGTTCCAGAAAGCCGAACTCGACGCCGTCATCGATCAGTGTCTCGGAACCAATCAGCAGGCCTATGCGGGCGAAGTAGAAGAGCTCTGCGATGACGTCTTCTTCGTCGCGGCGAGCCCCGCCATGCGCAAGATCCGTTCGCAGGCCGCGCTGGTCGCCAATGTTGATATTCCAGTCCTGCTGCTTGGCGAAAGCGGGACCGGGAAAGAAGTTCTCGCGCGCCTGATTCACAAGCTGTCACCGCGCGCCCATCGCACATTTTTGAAGGTAAATTGCGCTGCCGTCCCCGCGGACTTGCTGGAAAGCGAACTGTTCGGCTATGAAGCCGGAGCTTTCACCGGGGCCACGCATCCCAAACCGGGCAAATTCGAGCTCTGCAACAAAGGCACAATCCTGCTCGACGAAATCGGCGAAATGCCGCCTCTGCTTCAAGCCAAATTGCTGCACGTGCTGCAGGACCAGCAATTTTCGCGCCTGGGCAGCCGCAGCGTGATCAAGGTTGACGTCCGCATCCTGGCCGCCACCAACATCAACATCCCCGAAGCTCTGGCGACCAAGCGCCTGCGCGAGGATTTGTACTACCGCCTGAACGCGTTCACATTGAGTCTGCCGCCGCTGCGCGACCGCAAGGAAGAGATTCCAATCCTGCTCAAGCATTTCATGTCGCGCATGTCGGAACGCTATGCCCGCGCCCCGCTCCCACTGGGGCCGACCATGATGCAAGCCTGTCTGGATTACCCGTGGCCCGGCAACTTGCGCGAGCTGAGCAACTTCATCAAGCGCTATCTGATTCTCGGAGACGAAAAGCTGGCCATCAACGAACTCCATCCCAAGAGCGATGGCAGCGGAGCGCGATTTGACGCCAACCCGCAGAACGCGGCTGAACCTGGAGGCGGGCTGAAATCGTTGGCGCGCACGGCGAAGGACGAGGCCGAAGCCGAAGCGATCTCCAAGGCGCTCGAAGAAACCAACTGGAACCGCAAGCAGGCGGCGGCCATTTTGAAGATCAGCTACAAAGCGCTGCTGTACAAGATTCGCCAGTACGGCATTGCGCAGCAGAAGTCCCACCATAAGCTTACAGCGGGCGCCTAAATTCGTCAGCTCCGATGTAGGCGCGGTCGTCCTCGCCCGTGTAATCGGGAATTACAAGTGTGCGCCATTCCCCGGCCGCGCTACTCGACGTCATCGCGTGGCGCTGCGTAAAACCTCTTTTCGGAATGACGCGCGATGACTCGGTGGCACAGGATGAACTGGAAAGAGAGATCACGGCAACGAGGTGGCGCAGGTCCCCAAAGAATAATCCTGTTTAGGGCCGAACCCACGAGAGCGCTCCATCACTCATCAGCAGCGACTACCAGCGAAGGGCCCCAGAACATATTGTGAGTGTAAAGGCATAGTTTAGACAGTTATCATTTACCGCTGTCTCCACTGGCAGGGCCGTAAAATCCCTTCGGGGCTCGTATTCGCAGTTTCTTGCCGGCGGCAGCTTTTATTTCAATCTCGTGAAATGCCCCTGGCAGGCCCGCTTCAGAAATGTAGGTCACCGTGTACATGCTATCGAGGTGCTCTTGTATTTGCGAAAACACCTTCGGCATCTCTTTTGGGCGAAGATCCAGAAAGGCGATACCCCCGGTCTTGTCGGCCAACTTCTTGAGGGTTCCTGCTGTTTTGTGTTCTTGATAGTTGTTGCCCTCCTCAATCGTGCTGACCGTGAATATCACCGCTCCTGCGCGCTGCGCTGAAGCAAACGCTTCGTCCAGCTTGATGTGACTCTGATTGTCTCCGCCATCGGTCAACAACACAATAACTCGACGAGCAGGCTGGCGGTCGCTCATACGAGACTTGCACGCGAGGTCAATCGCGTCGAAAAGAGAAGATCCACCATCGGGAACTAAGTCTACTGTGAAATGACTGAGTTGCTCAGCACTCATCCATTCGGTCGGCGGAAGCGGAAGTGTATCGAAGGTCTCAACAAAAGCTTTATCATCTCCTCCATTCACTGCCTGCTTGAAAAAGGCGGGCAAACTCTTAAGTCCAGCCCAATAGACTTCACTTTTTCTCTGAGAGTTGCTTTTATCGATCACCACGCCTAATCGAAGGGGCAATTCTGAGCCACGATGCAATGCGACTATCGAGAGAGCAGGCTTGCCATTATCCAAGATGGAGAGGTCACCGGACGCAACGCGTGGGGCTGGATTGCCGTGCACGTCATCCACTAAGAAAGGAACCGTCACTTGCGAATCAAGGCTCGTCGGCTGCACTGGGCTCGGCGCATCTTGGGCAGAGGCACCGAAACACCCTAGGGCAACAACAAGAATGAGAACGGCTTGAGTGCAGGCGTTTCTTGTCATGATAAACATTTACCACGACAGAGCACGATAACTGTTACAAAATCGGCGGGTGGGCGACATCTTCCAGCAGCATGTTCAGATCCGAGGGGTGCGCCACTTCTCGCGGCACGAGAAGTGGCTCACCCCCTCTTTATGATTAATGTTTCCGCGATGATCCTACGGTTAGTGTGGCCCACCCGCCAGCAATTTGCGCAGGTCGGTTCGTAGTCGTAGCGGCTCAGTTGTCGAAAAATCGCCACTTCACTCACGATTCTCGATAAGAAGGCGACCAAGGTTGAAAGTTCGTCCACCCTGTCAGATGAGCGTACTGAGCAGCAATCTGCTCTCAGCATCCCAAGCAGAATCATGTTCTCGCCTCTCGGCGGCTAAGAACGGTAGGGATGGCAAGTTGCCCATTCGGCCGGCGAGGATACGGGTGTCCATATTCCACTACTGCATTCCGCTACTGCACCACCAGTGTCACCGGGAATGTCCGCGTCGCCGTGCCTGAAGTGGCTGTGAGCGTCAGGTTGTAAGTCCCAGCCGGGGTTCCGGTCACGGTGGTCGTACTGCTCCCGCTCGAACCGCACGCCGATTGCAATCCGATCAGCGCGAACAGCCCGCCGATCAGCAGCGCCATCACGATTCTCCGCTTGCGCGAGATCGCTCCTCCGATACTGATTCCGAGCAGTCCCAGCCCCGAGACCGAAAGCCACGACGCGTACAACGGTCCGCCCTTCTGCCACAAGCGCGTGGTGGTCGTCGGACGCATGATGGTGGGAATGGTCACCGTCGAACTCGCGGCTGATCCGTTGGTGAGATTGGAAATCGGATTGGTCGTGAAAACCACGGTCCCAACATTGGCCGGGAGCCCCGAGCAGCAGGAAAGCGAAACGCTGTCCGGGAAGGAACCGGTCGGCGTCACCGTGACTTGGTAGGTTGCCGCAATGCCGGCGGGAACCGTTACCGTTGCGGGCGCCACGGTGACATTGAAATCGTTCACCGTCGCGCTGGCGCTCGCGCTGGTCGTCAAGCCGTTGACGGTCAGGGTGGCGCTGTTACCAAGCGAAGTCGGCCCGGTGGCAGGCGGGGTGGGCGCGACCGGCGTCACCACGATGCTGACGCTTGGCGTAGTCGCTCCGGGATTGATCGTACCCAGGTCACAGGTCACGGTTTGATTGCTGGCCGCGCCGCACGCATTGGTGACCGTCGAAGTAGCGGACACGAAAGTGGCATTGCTCGGCAGCGTGTCGGTGAAAATGGCATGGCTGACCAGGTCGCCGGCATTGGTAATCGTGTACTTGAATGTGACCTGGTTGCCCACTCCTACCGTAGTCGGAGTCGCAGTTGGCGCCATGGTAAGGCTCACCGTCGGCCCAAGCTTGCTGAGGAAGGCATCGCTGGTGCCATTCAGCGTGCCCTGCTCCGGCGCGGAACTGATGGGAAAATTCGAGGACAATGTCTCACCGGCCACATAAGGAGTCCCCGAGCTGTCCACGGCAATGCTGGTGCCTGCATCGGCTGCTGCGCCACCCAGGTAAGTTGCAAAGTGTCCGACTGTCGTGGAGTTCGAAGTGGTGTCGATCCGGGCCACGAAAGCGTCGGTTGTCCCTCCGCCGTATGTAGTCTGAGGAGCACTACCTAAAATTGGCAGGGTTCCGTCGGTCGTTCCCGTGATCAACGCCCCCTGGATACTATCCACTCCAATGCCTAAGGCGGCCTCGTTATTGGCGCCTCCAAGATAGGTAAAGTAGCTGAGCGGAACGTTGGTGGTGGTGCAGGTCGAACCGGTGCAGGGCACGCCGAACTTCGCTAGAAACACATCCGTCGCGCCGCCGAAGGTGGACTGCAATGGGGTAATCCCGCTCGGAGGCGTGAACCCGGACGCAGATGTCGTTGAGCCCGTGATGTAAGCATTTCCCGAACTGTCCACAGCCACGCCAGTCCCGATATCGGTGCCGCTACCACCGAACAGCGTCAAATAAACCTCTTGCGCTCCGGTGGCATTGGTCGGTGTGAATTTTCCAAGAAATGCGTGCGTTCCTGCGGTGGCGGTCTGATACGCGTTCAGGAATTTCAGATCGGAGAAATCGGTTCCGCCCGTGATGTAGACATTCGGGGTCGTGCTTGTATCCACCGCGATGCCGCCACCCAGCGTCACACCGGGGGAAGGCGTGCTTCCGCCGACGTACGTCGAATAAGGGACTGAGGCTGTTCCCGTCTTGGTGGGATCAATCTTGCTGAAGAAGAACTGATTGGTGGCCAGCGAAGTTGTCTGGAACGATCCGGCCGTCGAGGGAAATCCCGTGTTGGCGTCCGTCGAAGTCGTTGTGCCGGAAACATAAATGTTCCCGCGAATGTCGAGAGCCAGGCCAGTCGCCTTCTCGGTGCCGTTCCCGGCGAGATAGGTGGAATACACCAGGGCGCTTCCATCCGCCGTCAACTCTGATACGAATACATGATCGGCGCTGGCCGAAAGCGGCCCGGGGATGAACCCGCCCAATGTCGGGAAGTCGGTCGAGGTGGTGGTTCCAGCCACCGCAACTTTGCTGGCCGCATCTGCGGCAACCCCCGCGCTGGTGTCAATACCATTTCCGCCCAGGTAGGTCGAGAACTGGATCACATAGCTCGGCCCGCTCGAGGAGGCGCTGGGAACGAATTTCGTAACAAATGCGTTGGCAGTTCCCGCAAGCGTGCCCTGAAACGGCAGTGTCGGAGACGGGGTCAGGGGAAAATCGGTGGACGATGTCGAACCTGCCATGTAGACATTAAAAGCCGGATCGACCGAAACCGCAGGACACCCCGATGTGACCGGGTTCCCGGTGATCGTCGAGCAGGCTTCTTCGCCACTTCCACCGAGGAAGCTGGAGTAAGACAGCACGGGATCGATCACCAGCTTCTGGCTGCGATCGTATGCTCCCAGCTCAAATCCAACCTCGTTGCCGGCGCGCAGCACGAAGCGCGCATCCACCGGCGCCCGCTTTCCCTCTCGCTCCTGGTAGGCCCGAGGCGCCTGCAGCGCGACTGTGCCACGCTTGCCGGCAATTTCGAGATTTCCATCTTGCGTCACGCGGAGGTGGTCCGCACCCATAAAACGAAGCGCGATGCTTTTGGGATTTGTCTCCTGCCCTACTTCGAAGTCGTACTCCAGCCGGCCATCGCTGCCGTAATAAACCAGATCGATGCCCGGATAAACTTCTTGATAGCGCACCCGGGCAAATTGCGGAACATTGCGGTGCCACTTGGAAGGATCATTGCCGATCAGGTAATGGCTCTTTCCCGGCATCTCATCATTTCCGATGGCATTGACGGCGGGGTTGGCACCCTGCAAGCTCATCCGGATGACGTCTCGGGTGGAGCGCCCGGTTTGTAGTGCCAGGACCGCCTCATCGGCAGTCAGAAACAATCCATAACCGCGGCCGTGGGATAGGAACCGGACGCGCCCATCCGTCTGTCCCTGGTTCGGCTCAAACGCCATCGGGATCTGCGCCAGCATCCGTTGCGCGTCGGATTGGACGCTGATGTTTTTGGAGCTTGCGGCGGTCAGAGTCGGGACATGCCCTGCGCTGGAGCCCATCAGGATCACGGCTCCGAGCAGCATCAGCAACGCGATCGAGGCCAGAACGCCCCCGCAGACATACCTTGATCCCAACCGATGGCGATTCGATCTCACGAAGCTCCTCCAAATTTTCCCGATTTCCTGGAGAGGACTGAGAAGTGGCAGAGCCATCCCACCCGCGCGCGAAGCGACCTGCATGTCCACAGAAATTGGGGCGAAAAAGTAAGTAAATACTTAAACATCTGACGGATACACTGTCAAGCACAGCACTGCCCTGGGTCTTGAATGTACCCCGAATTATGGTCAGATGCCGCCGCCGACTGCCAGAGATGCCGCTGCACAGCCGATTGTGCAAGCTATGGCCGGCGCCCATTCTCGGCAACCTATCTGCAATTTGTTTCAGTCTTCCGAGCCATGGGTCGGTTTCCGACATATTGGAAAGTGCTTTAGTTTGTTGGGAAGTTAACAATTGTGGTGGCGTTCCATGATGGCAGTGCGATTGCTTGATTCTGATCTCGGCTCTCCCAGCTACACAGTTTCCTCCCCCTGCCCTCCCCACCAGCTCTCCCGGGTTTGGCGACCCCGCTCGAGCGTTAACCGAGACAGTTCCTGCGCACTTTTGCGCTTGCAAACGATTGGCAGGTAGGTAACCCTTGCTCAATCCAGTACAAGTAGTGGGCAGGTTTCGCGACCGCCGTCGCCGCGAACTTCTTGTCATCTCAGGAGTCCAATGCTGCCTGTGCGAGGAAAGGAATCCGATATGCTGCCGTCAGCGCAAGATCGGCGCATGATGCGGCGTTTCGACATGCGCCTGCCTGCAGTCATAAAAATCGCCAATAGTGATCTCGGCGATATCAACACTGAAACCCAGAATGTCAGCGCGCGCGGCGTTTTCTTCTACCTGGATCGGCCACTGCCGGAAGGCTCGCGCGTAGACGTGACCTTGACCTTCCCGCCTCACGTGACTTTGACTGACTCCGTCCGTGTACGCTTTACCGCGCGCGTGCTCCGCGTCGAGAACCCCTTGCCGGCATCGCGCGTTGGCATCGCTGCCTTGATCGAGGAATACCAGTTCCTCCGCAACACACCCGCCGAAGACTTCTTGAAGGATTTAGCTGAAGGGTGGAAAAAGGGTGGCGTGTAGTCGGGGCGTCGGGAGCCAGTGGCTGTTAGTCCCCCATTTTTTGTTCGAGCCCTTGCTCTTCCCTGACGTCATCCTGCACTTTTCACTGACGTCATTCTGAGCCGAAGGCGCAGGATCTCGCGTGCACGACGCTCGCATTCTGCAACCGCGAAGCCTACTTCTTCAGTTCCGCGATCTCTTTTTTCAGCCGCGCATACCGCCGCACCAGCGTCGTCAAATACCCGATATGAATGACCCAGGTCACCGCGTACGCTGCGTATAGGAAGTTCATCGCGCTCTGGTCTCCATCAATTCCTGCATCCCCTGCGCCCGCTCAACCTCGCGCTTGATCACTTCCAGCCGGTAACGGGACCAACTCACCAGGTAGGCAAAGAACAAGAATGCCACCCAGTTGATCAGCAGCACCTGCATCATGCGTGGATCGATCGAGCCGCCGCCGCCAATCACCGGTTGCGGATGCTGCGTACGGAAAAACCAGATCGAGAAATACACCAGCGGCACATCCAGCGCCCCAAAGACCGCCAGCACTGCGGCAATTACGGCCGTATTTCCGCTGCTGGAGAACTTACGCAACATCAGATAAGCGATGTAGATGAGCCACAGCACCAGGGTCGAAGTCAGGCGAATATCGCCCGGCGCCCACCAGATGCCCCACACCGGCCGCGCCCATAGCGGCCCCGTAATCAGAACAATGGTGCAGAACACGACTCCCACTTCGGCCGTGACCACCGCGAGAATGTCGGCGCGGTCCCCCGGGAACAGCTTGCGGACCAGAAAATAAATTGCTGCGACCGCGAGGCCGGTGGTAGCGACGGCCGATCGCTCCACGCCTGCGGGTGGAGGCACCACGTAAGCCCCAATGCAGATCGCAACTGCGATCCCAAGGACAATCCAGTTCGCGATGCGATCAACCCCGGGCTTGCGCCGGACCAGGTATTGGATCGAGGCCACGAAATTGAGGAAGAACAGAAGAAACGCAGTCCAGGCCGAAGGCACGTGGTAGTAGAAAATTCGCTGCACATCGCCCATGGTGCGCTCCGTCGGAGCGGCCACCAGCGCTTCATACAGCGCGTAGCTCAGCAGCGCCAGGGTGACAATACCGAGAATGGGGAACCAGCGTTTCATTCCGCGTGTAACACCGTTTCGAATAAAGCCAGACAAGCGATAGTAAACACCACATCGTAGACCGCGAGCAAGACAATGTAGAAGCGGGCCGAATTCTCTCCGCTCAGAATCGCCGTGGTGGCACTCACCATGCCCAGGATTGCCGGGATCGAAATCGGGAAAAGCAGCAGCGGCAGCATGATCTCCCGCGCCCGCGTACGGATCGAGAGCGCGGCAAAGAACGTTCCATTGACCACCAGGGCCCAGGTTCCCAGCGGCGCCACAATCAGCAACTGGTAGGCCGGACCGAGCGCCCGCAGGTTGTAAAAAACAATGAACAGCGGCGCCATCAGGGCTTCCAGCACGCAAACGAAGATAAAGTTTCCCAGCGCCTTGGCCACAAACAGCGAATTCGCCGGCGCGGGCGAGACCCGGTACGCATCCAGCACTTGGTTGCGCAACTCCCGCGCCCAGGTTTCGTTCAGCGCGACCACCGAGGCGAACAGGAACGCCACCCAGATCAACCCGCCCGCAATCCGCCGCGACTCCTCGGCTATCGGGTCAAACGAAAAACTAAAAACCACGACCACCAGCAGCGCAAAGAACAGCATGGAGTTGATTGCATCTTTGGACCGCCACTCCAGCCGCAGGTCTTTGATCAAGGTTGCCCGCGTCACCCCGCTCATCGCCGCTTCTCCATGTCCTCGGAGGAACGGGCGTCCTCGCCCATCTCTCTGGCCACCCGCTCAAAGCTTTCGGTCCGGGAAACAATCCTTCCTGCTTCCATCCACACAAACTCATCCGCCGCGCCGTCCAGCAACGACGCCTGGTGCGTGACCACGAAAATCGTCTTGCCCGCGTTCCGCATCCTTCCCAACAGCGCCACCATCTCCCGTGCCGAGCGCAGGTCTACGTTGGAAAACGGTTCATCCAGGAGCAGTATCTTGGGATCGTTCAACAACGCCCGGGCCAGCGACATCCGTTGTCGCATGCCCTGCGAGTATTGCCCGACAGGCCGCTCCAACTCGGGATCCAGGGCCACCGCCCGAATTGCGGCGCGACAGCGCTCCTCATCCGCAATCCCATAAAGCTGCCCGAAGTAGCGGAGGTTTTCCATGCCGCTCATCTCGTCATAGAGGAGCGACGGGTGCGCCATGTAACCGATCTCGCCGCAGATTTCGCGCAAATTCCTATTCCCGAGAATCGAGACGCTGCCGCGGGTCGGATGGTTCAACCCCGCCATGGTGCGCAACAATGTCGTCTTTCCCGCGCCGTTATCGCCAAGGATGGCGTACATCTTTCCAGCGACGAACTCCGCGCTCACTCCGCGCAGGGCAGCAAAACGTCCGAATTGCTTGATTAAGTTGTCAACGACGATGATGGGCGAGGATTGCGCGGCGCCGCTGGTCACGAGAGATTAGGAAGTTGCTCCACAGCCGTCCGATCAGTACGTTGCATTCGATCCGGTGTCCGCCTTGGTCATGCTCTTCGGCTGTTCCGCGCCTTGCATGTTGTTGCCCGGTTGCTGCGGCGCGTATTTCGAGGCGCATTTTGCCTGCAACTGCTTCGCATGGAACACGCCATCGCGTCCGAAACTGCCTTCGGCCAACGCCTGCGAGCTGTCTTTAAACGTGTCCGGAGGCGCTTCCGTGCCCGAGTACACCACCGAAAGGTTCAGGTCGTTTTCCACCAGCACAAATTCCACCTTAGTGCCGGAGCGCTTGATGGATCCGGGCTGAACATTGCCCGCCACCCGCAGCCGCTTGCTATAGGCGCCATCGCCCATACCCCGCAGCTCTTTGATGGTGACGTAGTAACTCTTACTTTCCTGGACGCCGGTGTACGCCAGGTAACCCATCGAGACCAGGATCAACAAGGTGGCCCCGCCAAACTTCAGATATTTGCTGGTCTCAGTGGACATGGAACAACTCTCAGTCCCTCAACTCTAAGCTTTGCCCAAGCAAGAATCAAGCCATCTTCGCGGCCCAGGAAATAGGGATAACTTACTTCGGGATGGCTGATTCTCACCTCAAATTGAGCCACTACCCGCCTTCCGCTGCTCCCGCCTCAACCTTCTTCGTTTCGATATTTTGACTCCCGCCAGAAAATTCTTGAACGCTAGGAATCGAAAAATTGCTATTGACAACATCATACCTTGTATTGCAATGTACACCCCGGATGAGAGAGCCGGAAGCCGATAAATGGGAGGTCCAGCTCCGCAAGGGGTGTCTCGAGTTGGCCATCCTGGCTTCGCTCTGGAACGGAAAGCTGTACGGTCTGGAAATCCTTCGCCGCCTGGAAAACGATTCGGACCTGATCGTCTCCGAAGGTACGGTCTATCCCCTGCTCAGCCGGTTGAAGACATTAGGCCTGTTGAAGAGCGAATGGGTCGTATCCGACAGCGGACATCCGCGCAAGTATTACGCGCTCACCGCAGCGGGTAAACAGCGAGCCGCAGAAATGGCGGAAACGTGGACACGATTTTCTTCCAGCATATCAGCGCTGCTCGCCCCTCTCACGAAGGGACCTCGATGACCGACGACGCGCAACGCAAGATCGACGATTATCTCGCAAAGCTGCGCAGGTCGTTGCGCGGACTGAAAGAAGAGGACGTTCACGAGGTGATTGCAGAACTGCGCAGCCACATCGTCGACAAGGCGCGCGAACAAAATCTCGATGCAGTCCTCGCCGACTTGGGCGCCCCCGAGGAACTCGCCGCCCAGTACGCGGCTGAAAGCCTGTTCACACGCGCCGAGGTCAGCCGAACTCCCTGGTCGATCCTCAAAAGCCTCTTTCGCTGGGCCAGCCTGAGCGTCGCCGGCTTCTTCGTATTGATGGGATCGCTCTTGGGATATTTCAGCGGGGTGGTCCTGATCCTGTGCGGATACCTGAAGCTCGTTCATCCGCAAACCGCGGGCGTCTGGACTGCCCGGGACGCCAACGGCGACTTGCAGATTTCGGTCCGCCTCGGCTTCGGCAGCCCTCCGCCCGGCGCGCATGAAATTCTGGGCTGGTGGATCGTGCCGCTGGGAATTTTAGTGGGATTCAGCCTGGTGATGCTGACCACGCGCTTTGCGCTGTGGTGCGCACGGCGGTACCGAAGCTCACGCGCTCTGCCGCGTGCCTGAAAAAAGTGGAGTGGCAGCCGCCTAACTTCCGCTGCTTTGTGACGAGGTATCAGCGAACAAAAGTGATTTTAGGTCCAGAGGCAAGGAAGCATCGTGAACTCAACCGCCTCAGACACAATTTCTGCACCGCCCGCCCTAATTCCGATGACTCATTCCCGGCGCTGGATCTCGCTCATCGAATTTCTCATCGGCGCCGGCATCGTAATTGGACACAATGTGTATCACCGCATTCCGAATGAAGTGCCTATCTTGTTCGTGATCGCATTGCTCTCCTTTCACATTCGTGACGGCAGCTGGAAAGCCATGGGCCTGAGCTGGCCTGTTTCCTGGCGGAAAACTATCCTGATCGGCCTGATTGCCGCAGCCGTCCGAATCCTGCTGAGTTCGTTCGTGGTAGATCCCATCACCGCACACTTCTGGCCTCCCGCGGTTGCACCCGGTGGCATGAACGAGATCGCGCACAATCTGCCGGTCGCGTTGAAATGGCTTGGCCTGGTCTGGACCTTCGCAGCCTCTGGGGAAGAAATCAGCTACCGCGGCTACCTGCTCAACCGCGCGGCCGATCTCGGGAATAAATCTCGCGCAGCTTACTGGATCGCCGTTTTGTTCTCGGCGGTGTTATTCGGATACGGGCACTACTACAAGGGACCGGCGGGTATCCTCGATTCAGGAATGGCCGGAGTGGTTCTCGGCGCGGCGTACTTGCTCTCCGGGCGCAATCTCTGGGCCTGCATTCTGGCCCACGGCCTCATCGACACAGTGGGCGTGGTCGCGCTGTTCTTTGGATGGAGCAGCTGACGCGTGGAGAAGGGCGCCGGCACGGCCCAGATTACCCGCGCGCCCGCTTCGCGGCTGCGAGCGCTTGGGACCCCGGCACGCAAAGCGGTGGAAGTGGATGACATGCGGGCGGCTGCCGAAGCGTTTCCCGTGATCAATGACGCGCTTCACCGTTACAGCGAAAAGCGCCGCCAGGGATCCAAGTAATCAGAATCCGGTGCCACTCACCTGAACGATATCCGTCGGCGCCCCGCCGTCGTCCACCAAGGTGAGATTCGCAATCGCCTGGCCGGTCTGCATGGGAGCAAATACCACGTTGACGCTGCAACTTCCGCCCGGCGGCACCGGAGATCCGCAAGAATTGCTCATGATGTGAAACTGCGGCGCGCCGCTTCCCTGCAGGCTGACCAGGCTGACGTTCAACGCCACCGATCCGGTATTGGTAACGGTCGCCGTCTTGAAGCTACTCACGGTACCCACCTTATGCATGCCGAAAATGAACCTGTTCGGCGTGAGTAAGACGACAGTGCCGTAGCCGAACAGCCGCACGAATTGCGGGCTGCCCAGCGCGACATCGCTGACCTGCAGCACAGACTGAACGTAACCTTTCTGCAGGGGAGAGAAGCTCACGTTGATGACGCAAGTCGCCATCGCGACCAAGCTCGCCGGACAATTGTTGGTCTGCACGAAATTCGGCCCACCGATCCCGCCAAAGACAATGGAATTGATCGCCAGGTTTGTCCAACCCAAGTTGGTCAAGGTGACCGGTACTGCCGTGCTCGGCACACCAATCACCTGGTTAGGAAATGTGATATCTCCCGGCGTGAGCGCAGCTGTAGTCTGGAGCTGTACCGGGATGCGATGGCTAGCGAAAGCTGCCGAAGCTGCATCGAGCCGTCCGTCGTTGTCGAAATCCCCCAGCGCAACCGACCGGGTTCCTCCGCTTGGATACTCGCGCAACATACCGAACGAGCCATCATCTCTGCCCAGAAGCACAGTAGGCCCAACGCCCGGCAGGACCACATCCAAAATGCCATCGCCGTTCAGATCGCCGAAAACAGGAGTGCCGGAAGCATATACCGCATCTCGGACGACCGGCGCCTGGAACGTGCCGTCACCATTCCCCAGCAACACAGCCAGAGGGCTTAACTCGAACTGTGCGCTTACGACCAGGTCCTGCTTTCCATCTCCGTTCACATCGACCGCGCTGACATAACTCGCGTTGGTTACTACCGGGTAGTTGACGGGGCGAGCGAATGTTCCGTCGCCTGCGCCAATCAGCACTAGGACACTGCCTGCACTCTCGGCGGCCACGGCCAGATCAAGGATGCCATCGCCATTGAAATCCGCAGTCGTCACTGACAAGGGCCCGGTGTTGATCGCGTAGTCCTGGTGCGCCTGGAAAGTTCCGTCGCCATTTCCCAGCAGCACCGAGAGTCCTTGCGCTGTATTCACGGCCAGATCGATTATCCCGTCGCGGTTGAAGTCCCCACCAACGATATCTTCGACCGGACCTTGGGCAGTGGGGAAGGATTGGGGGCTTTGCAGCGTTAAATCTCCATTTCCCAGAAATATCACCGCCGATCCCGGACTACTCCCGTTGCTGCTCCCTACGGCGACATCGGGCTTTCCATCTCCGTTGAAATCTGCGATCACGGCGCTCACCGGGAACGTCACCCCTGAATACTTATGGAGAATAGAGAACATTCCCTGCCCCAAGTTTTGCAGGACATCAATACTGTTCTCATCCACGTTGTCTGAAATCAGTTCCAGCGTTCCGTCATTGTTCAGATCCGCCGTTGTCACGTCAGATGGTTTGTCGTTGCCAGTTGTAACTCCGCCGCCAGCAAAAGCCACAAACGGAGAAGGGTGCGTGATCGGAAAGAACACGGCATTAGAAGCGCCACCCGCTGGACTCACCACCGTAACGGTGGCGGTGCTCGCAGTCGCAACGTCGGAGGCGGAAATCGATGCCGTGAGCTGCGTGGGAGAAACGAAAACGGTTGTCCGTGGAGTTCGGTTCCATTGCACCGTGTCACCGGCAACGAAGTTGGCCCCGTTCACCGTCAAAGTAAAGGCCGCACTCCCTGGCGATGCGCTCATCGGCGCCAGCGGTTGGTGGATAAGCGGTACGGGACTGTTCTGGGCGGAGAGTCCGATGCTTGCAAGAAAGAAGCACAAAACCACCACGGAAGGGCACTTCATAATGCTGTCCTGACACACGGAAGAGAAGCGGTGGACAGTCTCTGTTCTTCTCTGCGCGATGTCAAGATGCAACAACTTGCAGCAAGCAGCAGTAAAACCACAGCGTCTGCAGCGTATAATCACCTCTTAATACTCGAGTGAAGGTGGTGCGGTACTCATGACTTCGACGAATGGCACTCCCGTAAATGGCAGCAATCGGCCCACGGTTCCGCAAGCACGAGCGGAGTGGATCTCCAAGCGCCGGACGGAGAATCGCGACGGCAATTTCTCGCAGATGCACTACGCGCGTGCCGGCAAGATCACAGAGGAGATGCTGTACGTAGCGGAGCGGGAGAAGCTCTCGCCCGAACTGGTTCGCGATGAAGTCGCTCGCGGCCGCATGATTATCCCCGCCAACATCAATCACCCGGAACTGGAGCCCATGGCGATTGGCGTCGCTTCCCTGTGCAAGATCAACGCCAACATCGGCAACTCGGCCGTGACCTCGAACGTCGACGAGGAACTCAAGAAACTGCACACCTCCGTGCACTACGGAGCCGACACCGTGATGGATCTCTCGACCGGAGGCAACATCCACGAGATCCGCGAAGCCATCATCCGTCACTCTCCGGTGCCCATCGGAACGGTGCCGATCTACGAAGCGATCTCGCGCGTGAAGCGCATTGAAGACCTCACCGCAGGCATCATGCTCGAAGTCATTGAGGAACAAGCCGAGCAGGGCGTGGACTACATGACCATTCACGCCGGCGTGCTGATCCAGTACCTGCCGATGGTTTCGAAACGCATCACCGGAATTGTCAGCCGCGGCGGCGCCATTCTCGCCCAATGGATGGCCTACCACCACAAGCAGAACTTCCTTTACGAGTGCTTCGACGACATCTGCAAAATTTTCGCCAAGCACGACGTCAGCTTTTCTTTAGGCGATGGCCTCCGGCCCGGCTGCATCGCCGACGCCAGCGACGAAGCGCAGTTCGCCGAACTGAAAACTCTCGGCGAGCTTACGAAAAGAGCCTGGGAGTACGACGTGCAGACCATGATCGAAGGCCCGGGCCACGTTCCGCTCGACAAGATCAAAGAACAGGTCGATAAAGAAAAAGAACTCTGCTACGAAGCGCCGTTCTACACGCTCGGCCCGCTCGTCACCGATATCGCGCCCGGCTATGACCACATCACGTCCGCCATTGGCGCCGCCATGATCGGGTGGCATGGAGCCGCCATGCTCTGCTACGTCACTCCCAAAGAGCATCTCGGCTTGCCGAACGAGAAAGACGTAAAAGACGGGATCATCGCCTACAAGATCGCCGCCCACGCGGCCGATATCGCGCGCAAGCGTCCCGGCGCACAAGATCGCGACGACGCGCTCAGCTATGCGCGCTACAAGTTCGATTGGGAAAAGCAGTTCGCGCTCTCGCTCGACCCCGAGACCGCGCGCTCCATGCACGACGAAACGTTGCCCGACGACTACTACAAAGAAGCGGCGTTCTGCTCCATGTGCGGACCCAAGTTCTGCTCCATGAATTATTCCAGCAAAGTGGACGAATACAACAAGCAGGTCCACGGCCTGGAAAAGAAAGATTACTCCGAACTTGTAGAAAAGCTGGTAACCCTAAAGTAGGAATTGCGACGCGGGCGTTCCCGCCCGCGTCGAATCAATCGGCCGCCACTGCCTTGGCGGTTTTTAAGACATCGTCCATCGCTTTCTGAATCGTCTGCGCGGAAACGCCTCCGATGTGTTCCCCGAGAGCGCGGTAGGCTTCGAATTGCAACTCATCGAACCACTGATCGGCGGTGGATTGATGAGGGAACTCGTGGTGCGACTCCCAATAGCTTCGAACCCCGGCGGCGAGGCGGGCCCCCAGCGGGGCCTTCACATCATCCACCGGCAAGCTGGATTTTAGGTAAATGAGTTTTCCCACATCATTGGGCCCATAGTAGATGTCCCCGACGGTGAAGTTCGCGGCGCTCACGCAACAGTTGTCCTCAGGCTTGATGCCGTTCAGGCTGATCTTGATGTCCACCCCAAAATCGGTACGACACTTCTCGATGGCGCTCATCAAATCCCCGCATGAATATTTGCTGTCCGCTCCGCAGTCGCAGGCCACGATGAGCCGGCAGCGGCGCTTGACCAATTCGTAGATTGCCAGGTTCTCGAAGTGTCCGCCGTCGGACAGATATACATATCTACTGTCTTCGTTGCTGCGCGCGACCAGTTCCTTCAGCAGGTATGCGAGTCCCAGCAATGGCCCCGCGCTCTTCCATGTGTCCCCGTAGCGAGGATTGCCTATCCACCAACCCAGGCGCACATCAAAGAGAGTCATGAAGAATGCCGTCGCAGGAGAGGAATAGTGCCCCATATTTGGACTCGCGGCTGCGCCCGAGATCGCCATCGCGGTTCCCAGGGTGATTCCTTTTCGCGGGCCTCTCTTCCCGGTCCTGCCCAGCCAGGTGGGCAGGTAGCCAGCGTTGGTCGAGTAACACTCAGAGGAAGGGTCGTATCCGCAATAAAGCGGCGTGAACACGAATGACTTGGCCTTGCGCTCCTCGAACCCCAGTTCCTTTCCGCTGGAAGTATTGAGGGAAGCGTTCAGGATGGGGTACAGACCGGGAGAATTCGCCAGCGCCGCCAGCGGAATATCATCCTTGGGATCGAAACCGGTGAACTGCTGCGGCTTACGCTCCTTGTTGGTTGCGCCCAGGTAGCAACGCACCAAACGATTGCGATAGAAATGGTGCATGGAGAAATCGTTGATGTCGATTCGCGCCGAGAGCAAACCGGCAACGATTCCGAACAGTGCCGCGCCCCCGAGAATCCAGTACCAGTGTGCATTCGGGCTGGATTGAATGGCCCAGTAGGTATCGTAGGTGTCGTTGGGCTTCGCGCCGAATCGGAATAGCTGTACAACACACCCGCCCTGCGGCATCGGACTCGAAGAACATCCGCCAAACCAAAGTTGCGCGGTCAGGCTTCGCTCGAATAACCATCCGGTCGCGATGTGCACCGCCGTCGAGAGGATCACCAGCAGTCCACCGACGAAGATAAAGGGTGCGACTTTCGCTGCGACTTCCTTCACCCGAGTGCTTTTCAGCAAACTGGTGGCGGTCTGGGACATTGCTGATTTCTTCTCTCCATCGGTGTCCGGACTTCGGCCCGCGATCAATCCCACGACACTGGACACCAGCCAGGCCAGCGCGGCGGAGAAATTCACCCCCCTCCCCCACGTGCTGTTCAGCCCAAATCGCACCAGCAGCGGGCCAAAGATCACGATGGAGAACGCCCCCAGCCATAGCAGCGCGCTGGTCATCAACTGGCCGCCTTCGCGCGACCACCACTCCCGGATCAGGTCATGGCACCCGGTTCCAAGCAGGCCCAGTTGCAGCACGCCGGTCAGCAGGATCAGCAGCACGACCGCGACTGTGCCCCCGATAACGACGATCCATATTTCGTCGTAGTTCACGGGAACTTTGCCGATAACCCAGGAGTAGACATTCATCAGCACACCTGCCATCGCACCCGCTCCCAGGGCAGACAGCGCCAGCCAAGGCCGCGAGATCGGTTCTTCCTCGCTTTCCGTCCGATCCTGCACGTTGCCGGAGCGACGCATCAACACCGTGAAGCCCACGACCCAGACCAGGGTGTAGAAAGCGGCGCCGAGGGGGATCCAATAAAGGCTGCGCCCGTGCTCCTGCCAGATCCAGATCGAGGTATTCATCAGCCATGCGGCAGAGAAAAACGGGTACATCACTCCCACCGTCACGCGGTTTCTTCCCAGCCACGATCTTTTTTCCTGACGATCGCTGCCGAAATCGGTCATGCTCCTCGCCATCCAGCCAGTGGCAACCGCGATCAAGACCGCCCCCAGGATGAATGTTGCGGTGGGGTGGAGCGCCAGCACACTCCAGTTGAAGAGCACCAGTGTCGAGGGCAGCAGGATCATCCCCAACAAAAAAAGCAGGATCACGGTCAAGTTCAGGATCACATTGCGGATCCACGTTCCCACTGCGGCGGCCGTATCCGGCGAAAGTATGCCCATTTGCGGCGTAAGGTAATCGGCATACTTTCGCAGCCAATGTACAAAGGGAGATTCCCCCGGCTGTCCGATCTCGTAAGTTTCTTGCTTCAACGCCTGTTCCACAGGGGTGAAGTCATCGGGGGTGTTGAGCCGGAGAGTCAGCGCCGCCAGCCATGAACCAATGTAGCCGCCGCCCGACACCGTGGAGAGATAGTCGAAGTTGCGGAGCAGACCTCGTCGCGCGAGTGCCTGCAGCACGCCCAGGTTGAAGGTAGCGCTGCGGATCCCGCCGCCCGAAAAGGCGAGGCCGATCAGGCTGTCGCACGCCTTCTTTTCTGTGCAGACCTGGCGGGCCTGGCGCGAGCCTTCGATCTGGTCCAGCTCTTCACGAAATACCTGGTTGAACGAAACCGGATCTTGCGGGTTGTAATTGGGTTTTCGATTGGAAGGAGGGACTACAAGCAAGGGTTCCCCGTTTGGCATAACTCCGCCTCACATTCCCCCTCGAAGATGTTCGATCTTAGGCAAAACTTAGCAGAATCCAAGGCGATGTCAAGGGAAAGCCATCGTTGGTAGTAGCTCAGTTTGATTTCTCAGACTGTGACGTCATCCTGAAGGAGGGCGTTAGCCCGAACGAAGGATCTCGCGTGCGCAAAATGTAGCGTTGTGCGCGCGAGATCCCTCGCCTCTCGGCTCGGGATGACGTCTATTTGGGTCAATAGTTCAAATCGAGCCATACCCCATCGTTGTAAGCTGTCGCGCTGCTCGCATCTCTCAAAGTGTGACTAGGTCCCTGCACTCTATTACACTCAGACCGGTGCTGATCATGCCTCGACGCCTTTATCTCTGCACGCTAGTTTTGCTGGTCGCGGTATTGCCCGCTGTCTGTCAGACCCTCAAGCAGGTCGCCGCCTTCGAGCTTCCCGGTCCCCCCGGGAAGCGCTTCGACTACCTGACCATTGACTATGACGATCACTATCTTTTCTCGGCACATCTCGGCGCCGGGTTGCTTCACGTCATTGATCTTCAAAGCTACAAGATTGTAAAGACGATCCCTGACGTTCCCGGCATCGAGGGCGTGGAGTATGTTCCCGATCTCAAGAAGCTCTACACATCCAACTACTACGAGAACAAAATTGGCGTCGTTGACGTCAAAGAGTTGAAGGTCATCCGGAAGCTGCCGACCGAGAACAAGCCCGACGGCAGCACCTACGCCCAGCCATTTCACAAACTGTATGTTTCCGACGAACGGGGCAAAGCAGAAGCCGTGGTCGAAGTCACTCAGGACCAGATCGTTCGCACGCTCAAGTTCGACAGTGAAACCGGCATGCCTCAGTACGATCCCGCAGCCAGGAAGGTGTACGTCAACCTGCAGAGCAAAGATATCCTCGCGGTGATTGATCCATCCGACGACAGGGTCGTCGCTCGCTACCCGGTCGGGAAATGCCGCGGCAACCACGGGATGGCTCTTGATCCCGATCACCATCGCGCGTTCCTGTCGTGCGAACGAAATCGGCTTATGACCGTCTTCGATCTCGACAAGCACCAACCCATCGCCTACCTGCCGCTGGCGCGTGATCCCGACGTGATCAAGTTCGATCCCGGAACCAGACGGATCTATGTGGCCTGTTACAGCGGCGCGATTTCGGTTTTCCAGCAGGACGATCCCGATCACTATCGCAAGTTGCAGGACTTTCCGGTTCAACCCAAGGTGCACAGCCTGGCGGTCGACCTCCAGACCCACCGCGTTTATGTTCCGGAGGAGTGGGCGGACGGAAAACCGGCATCGCGGATGGTGGTTTACGAGCCAGTCCTGGGAAAATGACTCGGCGCGGAAAGCAAGCGCTAAGCTGCAATCTTTTGCACAATTGCCCGGGAGCTCGCGATGAGCTGTTTCACCACAACCCCAATGCTCAGAAGAATCAGTGAGTTACCGCTCGCAGAAATTTCTTTTGGATACTGAATTGCATTACAATAGGTCACCCCAGAGAGACTGGAATTCGCAATGGGAGTGTTGTTGGAAGTGAAGCAAGGCACCGCAATGCGGGAGAAGCCGCACCTGGACGAGGACTCGTTCCAGCAGCTCCTGGCGGCTGCCTACGTGATTCAGCAACACAATGAATCTCCACCCGTGGAGGAGATTCGCCCTTCGCAGACGGCCACCCTCGCCGAGATCGTAGAAATCCAGAGCCTGATTCAGAGTCATCAGCTGGACCTAAAAGCTGCCATGGACTTGCTCTCGACCCGCGCTCAGAAATTGACCCGGGCCAGCGGGGCGGCCATCGCCATGGTAAAAGGCGAGGACCTTCAATACTGCGCAGCCAGCGGAGGGGCGGCAAACGAAGCCGGCGCCGTGGTTCCCATAAAAGCATCGCTCTCGGCCGAATGCGTGGCCAAACGGGAGCTGGTGCAATCGCAAAATCTGGAAACAGAATCTGCCTTCAAGGTTCCCGACGAAAGCGCTTGGCGCGGCAAGATCCGCTCGTTCATCGCGCTTCCTTTTTTCTATGACGGCAACGTGGTTGGTGTGCTCGAATTGCGGTCCAGTCATGCCAATTGCTTCCAGGAACATGATCTTCGCACTTGCCAATTGATGGCCGGGTTGCTTTCGGAAGCGTTCGCCCGCAACGCGGAACTGGAGTGGAAGCGTGCGCTGGCCGCCGAGCGCGCCACCATGCTTGAGGCGCTGGAGAAAATCAAGCCGCAACTGGAGAAGCTGGTCGAGACTCCGGCACCCGCCAAGCCGCTCGCCGCTGAGCCTGAACCGCCAGCTGAAATCGTCACCAGCCGTTGCCGGGGTTGTGGCAATGACCTTCTTGAGGAAGAATCCTACTGTGGAATCTGCGGCGCGGCGCGTGCCTCGGGTGTGCAGGACATCCAGAGCAAGTGGGCTTCGATGTGGCACATGCACCAGGCCCAGCAACAGCAGCCGCAAGGCAGCGAGCGTGCGCTGGAGCTTGCGCCCCTGGAGTTTTCCGAACCGTCGCTAGAATCCGAGGCCGTGGTGGATGTGGAAGCCGAACCCATCCCCAGTGTGTCTCAGGTGCGGATCGTTCCCGACGAGAGTGCTCACATCGAGGATCATTCATCTCCATGGTCCTCGGCGGCGAACGCGCGCAAGTGGCTGGAGTCGCAGCGGCCCACCCGGGAGTGGCTGCGTCATCATTGGCGCTTCAATCGGGCGAGTTTCTACTTGGCAACTGCGGTATTGCTGTTCCTGGTCGCGCTCACCGGGATGGGATCACGCAGCACTCGCAACTACTTCGGCCAGACTGCCTCCGCGGCAACCAGAAACAGCAAACATCCAGCACCGCGTCAACTCTCTCTTTTCGAACGCGTCCTGGTCGCCACAGGAATTGCCGAAGCGCCGTCCGCGCCTGTCTATCTGGGGAATCCTGACGCCAAAGTCTGGGTGGATCTTCATACCGCTCTCTACTACTGCCAGGGTAGCGATGCCTACGGCAAGACGCCGGGAGGTAAATTTGCCACCCAGCTGGAGGCGCAGCAGGACCAGTTCGAACCCGCCTTCCGCAAAGCCTGCGAGTAACAATCCTCAATAAAACCGCTACTTTCATTCACATTTCCATACAGTATTTTTTTGTCCCATCTCAGGTTTGACAAGCCGCAAAAGCGAGAGTGGAATGAGGAAAGAAACTCTCAGGGGAACAGGCGTGGGGTCTTCGCGGGAACAATCCGAGCGTGGCGGTCGGCTGCCTGAGCCAGAGCTGAACCCGATGATGAACCCGAAACTGGGCCAGAACCTCGGACGCTGGGCGCAGGTTTACTTCACCGCACCTCCGGAAAAACGCAAAGAGGCAGTGGAGGGACTTTTGCGCGAGTTAGAGGATGAAGATCCGGACTACGTGCCGCCATCGATAGTAACCAAGACCGTCGAGTGTCCCGAGTGTCACGAACGCAACGAAGCCGGACACCGTTTCTGCGGGATGTGCGGAGCGGACTTGAACGGCGCCGGGACATTGACTCCTGAGAACCGCATTCCAAAGGAAACCGAACGCGCGGCCTCCGCGCCCCAGGTACAGGAACACGAGGCATTTCGCCCGGTCCCGCCAGCTCCCGTAGTCGAACGACGGATCGCGCCATTGCCGGCGGACGTCGAGCGGGAACTCTATCGGGTTCCCCGGGTCGAGCGGCGCACGGCCCCGGTTCCGGTCGAGCGAGTTGAAGACCGTGTGGAATACCATCCCGCGCCGTCCGCGGCGCCGCCGCAACAGGTTGACGACGTGCAGTGGCTACGCGAGCGCGCCCTGGTAGGACTCACCGAGGATGACTCCAGGGGCTCGGGGTTCGGAAAATATATTCTGGTCGCGGTCCTCGTAATCGGGGCGGCATTTGCCGGCCTGGAATGGGCATCGCGTGAACCACCCAAGACCGTCGAGGTCGTCCAAGGGACGAAGCCGAAGACCGACATCACACCGCCGCAGGTGAATCAGCAGGCCCCCACGCCTCCAGCGGACGCGCAGCCTGTCGCTGAACAGAAGCCGCCCACCAAACCGCAACAGTCGCCTGCGACCGAGAAGACCGCCGCGCAGTCGTCTGCTCCGGAGCAGACTCCGAGTACTCCGCGAATCGAAAGGGCCTCCGCGGCTCCGCCGCGCCCGACGGCTGAGACTCCCGCGCCAGACACTGATACCTCAGGCATTCAGGAACTCACCATGGCCGAACGCTATCTGCAGGGCCGCTACGGGTCGCGCAGCACCAGCGAAGCCGCACGCTGGTTGTGGAAGTCGGTAGCCAAACAGAACACGACCGCCTCGGTGCTGCTCGCCAATCTCTACATGCAAGGAGATGGCGTTCCGAAAAGTTGCGATCAGGCCCGCTTGTTGCTGGCGGCCGCTGCCAGAAAAGGCTCTTCCACTGCGGCGCAGAACCTGAGAAATCTCCAATCCGGCGGATGTAAATAGACTTCACCTTTCGTGTGCCTTCTCAACTCGCCGGCCTTTGTGCGCCGAGTTCCCTCTGACCGGTTCGCTAAAGTTCAATGAAACAACGACCACCCCTTTTCGGTGTCGGTCTGTTCGCGATGAAAAAAGGCCGGCCCCGAAGGACCGGCCTGCCATGGAGTACCGCAAATACTTAGTTGACCGCGAAAACCAGATCATCGTGGTCGTTGTAGGAGCCGCTGGTGCAGGACGACGCAGATCCCTGATAGCGGAATTGCGCCCGGATCGCTTGCAGGCTTCCGGTCGGCAACGTGAAGGTGGACGACAGAGTCTTCACGCCGCTACCCGACGGCACAATCGTTCCGATGAACGTCCACACTGCGCTGTTCGCGTTGGGCGCATAGTACAGGTCGAGCGAATCGGCCGTGCTGTATGCCCAAACCGTTGCGGTGATGGTGGCAGACTTGCCGTGGGTCAGCGTCGTGCCATCCGTCGAGGCGATGACCAGGCGGTCAATCGATTCGTCAGAGTGGAACGTGCCGAGTGTGCCGTCCGCGCACCCGCTGTTGATGGTGTTCGGCTGGTGGCTTTCGGCTCCGCCGGACATGGTGTCGCGTCCCAGGATGAGCGAGGCGCCGGTATCGCAGGACGATCCCGCGGTCGCACACTTGGGAGCTTTGAGCGTGGTGTCATACACAGCCGTTTGCGCCCCTCCGCTCGAGGTGACCGTCAAGGTAATCGGCGTGTTCTGGACCAGTGTTCCCGAGGTGCCGGTCACCGTCACCGTGGATGTGCCCACGGTCGCGGTTGAAGTGGCCGTGAAGGTCAGGGTTGAGGTCGCACTCCCGTTCGCTGGCGGGGTCACCGGGTTAGGCGAGAACGTTGCCGTCACTCCGCTCGGCAATCCGGAAGCGCTGAGCGTGGTGGACGAATTGAAGCCGTTCTGGCTGCTGACGGTGATCGTGCTGGGTGCGGTGCCACCCTGGCTGACGCTGACCGTGCTCGGCGAAGCGCTCACGGTGAATCCGGGAGTGCCCGCGCCGACCGCAAACACCAGGTCGTCACGATCGTTGTAGGCCCCGCTGGTGCAGGACGACGCGCTTCCCTGATAGCGGAACTGTGCGCGCACAGCCTGCAGGCTTCCGCCGGTTGGCAACGTGTAGGTGGTCGAAAGCGCTTGCGCTCCGCCAGCCGGAGGCACAATCGTCTTGATGAACACCCAGCTTGGATTCGTGGCATCGGCCGCGTAGTAGAGATCCAACGCGTCCGAAGATCCCGTGCTGTAGGCCCATACCGTTGCGGTCACGGTCACAGTCTTGCCGGGAGCAAGGTTGCTGCCGTCGGTGGTGGCGACCACGATGCGGTCGGTGGATTCATCGGAGTGGAACGTGCCCGAGGTGCCATCGGCGCAGGTGCTGTTGATGGTGTTGGGCTGATTAGTTTCCGCCCCGCCCGACATGTTGTCGCGGCCCAGGATGAGCGACGGCCCGGTGTCGCAGGAACTCCCGATGGCCCCGCACTTCGGAGCCTTGAGCGTGGAGTCGTAGGCTGCTGTCTGGCCTCCGCCGCCGGTAACCCCGACGCCGGTCAGGCTGGCAGTTTGTGGACTGCCGGGTCCATTATCCGTCACCGTTAGCGTGCCGGTGCGGGTTCCGGTCGTGGTGGGCGTGAAAACCACGCTGATGGTGCAACTCGAGTTTGCTCCGATCGAGGTCCCGCAGGTGTTGGTCTGGGAATAGTCCCCGCTGGTGGCGATACTCGTGATACTGAGCGAGACGCTTTGATTGTTCGTGAGCGTCACGGTTTTTGCGGTACTGGGAACGCCGACGGTCTGGTTCCCGAAGTCCAGACTGGTTGGACTCAGTGTCACTGTCCCACCGGAACCTCCGCAACCGGTAAATTTAAAATTGGCAATGCGGGTGTTCCAGTTGAAGCTGCCCGTGGTCTTCATGTACTCGGTGGTGAACCAGAATGTGCAGTCGTCTACCGGATCGACTTGCATGGCGCTGTAGTCGCCCCAGCGGCTCAGGCTGCCAGTCTGCGATCCCGCTCCCGTCACGACCGAGGTTTCGGTTTCCAGCGTGCCCACAGGATCGGTAGGGATTCGACCCGCAAAAGCGATCGAAGGCCGCACCGAACTGCTGGACTTGCTATAGCCGACTGCGATGTCCCCGGTCTGGTCCATGGCGATGCTGCCCATCCAGCGATAGGTCGAGTCGGGCGCGAAAGTTCCCTGCTGCGCCACAATCGGCGTGCCGCCCGGGTTCTGAATTTCATACCAGCGCACGCCACCGCTCCCGGTCACGGAAACGGAATGGTTGACCACCAGCGATTCGTGATTGCCGAAGTTGCGGTAGGCAAGCCGGTACATGAGACGGTCCGCGAGAGAGTCGAGCGTCTGCGTGGTACTCGGCTGCGGAACGCAGGTCCCGCCCCCGCACAGCGGACTGAATGCTGCCACGGGAATCACGGTGGGTCCGGTGAACGTGGAATTCGCGGTGTTCACGAAATCCACGTGAAACTTGTAGAGGTTCAGAGCATTGGTTCCGAAATAAATCATGTAGTTCGGCGATCCTGCCGGGGGAGCGGTCAGGCCATCAAGATCGGAGGGTAGAAGGCCGCCGACCGAAGAGTTCTGCTGGAAGCAGACCTGGGTCGCAGCTTGTCCCGCCAGCATCTTGGTGCGGTCGTAAGCGCAGGCATCGGAGCCGACGAAGGTGTTGCCGTTGAACATGTTGAAAGTTTCGTAGTAGGCGTCAGACCAGACCCCCATCTTCGGGTAGTCGTCGAAATTGGTGTACTGGAACGAGTAGCGATTGTAAGTCCCAGTTGCATCCGAGGTCGTTGATACCGCGATGCATTGCAAATACGGCGTGGTTGAAACCGAGAACTGGCTGAACACCCAGCGCTGGGCAAGTTTGTCGTAGAGCACGACGGGGTCGCCGTCGTTGTTGGTCTGACAACCTCCGCCGAATCCGGACCACAAGGTGTTGCCGGCAGTCGGACCTGAAATCAATGCTCCGGTGGTTTTGTTGAAGATTGCGAAGGAGGTGTTGACCCACTGCACGTATTGAGTGGCGCCCACCGTTCCGTTGGTATCGGGAGGAGCGCCCGTGACTGTGAAGCCGTACTGGCCCGCGCCCAGGCCTTCGAAGCTGGTGCTGACCAAGGGCGTCAACGGGGCGATGCTGGTCTGGCGGACTGGATCTTCCGCAAGCTGGCTCAATCCCGGAGGAAGCGGAATGCGACGCATCGGCTCGGCTTCACGCCGCGCCAAGGACGGTGGCGGAGCGGCTGCGATCATATCCCGGAGTGGCAGAGAAACATCGTGATGAATATCGTGGCGGACAGTGGTGGGTCCTTGCGCCATCATGGGTACAACAAGACAAATCAACAGCGCGCATAACAACAGCGAACGGCCCCGGGGCAGAACCTGAAATTCGGGCATTGCTGTCTCCTTTTGTGCTCTCACATCTAGTTGCCCAACGTGCGTTTACGGCCTCCCAACGGCCTCGTGGAACGGCAGGTCTACTGGAAAAGGTAGTAATTCTAACCACAGTTTTGTGATGTGACCACGAGTTTTGAAAAATTCCGGAAAACAGAACAAGAGTTGCGCACCTGACCGCCAGCTATCCGAGCGGATAGCGGGACTATCCGTCGGGTTAAGGTTCCGGCTGTTTGTATTATGCCAATCAAGGTGAAGTGTTAGTTCCCGGCATTCCATGTATCTGATTGAGAACGCGGCAGTAGAGGAATGTGGAGACCGTCCGGACGCTCGCCGGAAATCGAATGGCTGAACTCGTGCATCACCCAAGGACACGGCTTGTGGGGAAATTGGAGAACTTTCGTTTCCTTACCAGCTAACTCTGTTTGGGGGAGATAGGGGATGCCATGGGAGCTGGCATCCCCTATTGACAGCGGTATATAAGGTTCGCGCGTTGGGGTCACATTTCATGACAGGGCAAGTTCGATGCCTGGCGCTGTTTTTTGTGCTGGGTCCTATCTTCGGGTTGAGCGGTTGCCAAAAGCTGCAGCCACTTCTTCACAAGCGTCCCAGTGAAAACATGCCGGCCCTTCGTCCGATCGCAGAGATGCACTTCGCCGATCAGAACTGGTCGGCTTACCAGCGCGAATGGTTTTATCACACCGCCCAGGGCACCGAGTTGATGCCTTATCCCTGGTTCATGGCACTGGAGCAGCCGAACCTCAAGCCCTTCGGAAACGTTCCCAAATTCCACGAGACAGAATATCTCGCGCGCTTCGGATTTCTTCCCGATGCGCGGAGCAGCGACAATCCGGAAGGGCTGCCGGTCGGCTTCGCCCGCGACACCGTCAGCGATCCCGAGACTGGCGAGACCGTGGATGTCGTCGGCCTCTCCTGCGCCGCGTGTCACACCGGGCAACTGGAATACAAAGGCAAAGGCATCCGAATTGACGGCGGCTCGGGCACTGTGGACCTGGCGTCGTTTCAGACCGAACTGGGCTTCGCGGCGGCTTACACGGAATACATTCCGTGGCGCTTTGATCGTTTTGCCGATGCCGTACTGGGCAAGGACGCCAGCAGTGAAGCCAAAAGTAAATTGCATGAAGAGTTCAAAGCATTCCTGAAACGCGGCCTCGCAGAGAAAGATGCGGCAGACGCTGCAAAGCTCTACGGAGCTGCCGGCGGCTTCGGCCGTACCGACGCGCTGGGACGCATTGGCAATTTTGTCTTTGGCACTGAGATCGACAATCAAAATCTTCGCGTGGCTGACGCCCCGGTGAATTTCCCTCCTTTGTGGTACACGAGCTGGTTTTCCTGGGTGCAATACAACGGATCCATTCAGCAACCGATGGTTCGCAACATTGGAGAGGCGCTGGGGGTCAGGGCGCGGGTCAATCTCACCGACAAAGCCCGGTTGTTCGAATCGACCGTCAACGTAAAGAACCTGCACGCGATGGAGAACCTGCTCGCAGGGCCGACGCCATTCAGCGGTTTGAAGTCCCCGGTCTGGCCCGAGGCAATACTGGGCCCGATTAACCATGCCAAGGCTCAGCAAGGCGCCGCGTTGTACAAGAAACACTGCCAGCATTGTCATCTCCCGCCGCTCAATTCGCCGGAACTGCAGGAAACCAAATATTGGGAGGACGGGCTCGAGGGCCACAAGTTTCTCAAGCTGAATCTGATTCCCCTGGATGAGATCGGCACCGATCCCCGGGCGGCCAGCAACTGGCAGCGACGCAAGGCCGTGACTAATGCGCTGGACCTCGGAACGGTGTCAGCAGCGGATGGGTTACGCCTGGTCACGCGAAAGATCGCGGAAAAGAAATACGACGAGTTGTCGCTTCCCCTTTCGAAGCGAGCTGAGTGGAACGGCTACCGTGATGAAGCGGTAGCCGCCCCCTTGGCCTACCGTGCACGTCCACTGGGCGGAATCTGGGCGACCCCGCCATACTTGCACAACGGTTCGGTCCCCAACCTTTACCAACTGCTCTCGCCGGTGGAAAAGCGGGAAACGCATTTCTATGTAGGGAGCCGCGAGTTTGATCCCAAGTACGTGGGCTATGACACCAGCGCTTTTCCAGGCGCCTTCGAATATTGGACCGATCAGCCAGGCAATCCGCACCCGGGTAACTCCAACTCCGGCCACGAATTCAGGAACGGGCTTGGCCCCGGAATCATCGGACCCGAACTGAGCGATGACGAGCGCTGGGCGCTGATCGAATACCTGAAAACTTTGTAGGAACTGTTGGACAGAGCAGCAACTTCGTAGGTGTTGTTCGCAGTCGAACGTCAGCAATCTCACGGGGATCTCTTGAGCGAACTTTGGGAGCGAGCGAGGTCATTCTTGTCAGCCAGAACGGGTCGTGAGCGTCGTCGTAAGTCGGGATCGTGGTGGTCGGGGCTGTTTACCTGGAGCGAGGGAGAGGTGAGCTTTAATGCCCAGGAGCCACCCGCCTCCTGTGATCACTTGCCGCGCCCTCTCAGCGTCGAAGACGTACTCCGCCGCGGCACCATGGCGCGAGATCGCGATTTGATCGAGGGACAAGCGGAGGACTAGGATTGGCGGAGGATCCAGCCAATGCTGCAGCGCAGCTGAACTCGTAAAGCTCTAACCCTTTTCGGCTGTTTATTGTAGCGAGATTTTGACACGCACTCGAAATCTGCCCTTTCGTGTAATTAGTTCCCAAATTTCCGTTTCACATGGAACTTTTGTCCTAAGCGTTTCACCTTAGACTTGCGAGAGCCGGTTTTTTGCTCCAACCCTTGACTTTGCTTGCAGTTCCGCGCTAATCGCCTTTCATCCCCATGAAACCTGCTCACTTTGCGACACATTTCATCGCAGGCGCGAAATTCCAGCTGTGGAAATTCTTGTTCGGGGCTCACTGCGGCCTTTGGAAGAACTTGGCAGGCTGAATGCTATGAATTCCGGAAGAAACTCAGTACCAACTTTAGGAGAACTGGAAGCTGGCCGCCCGCTGCTCACGATTTCCACAGGGCAGCAGGCCGCGCAAGTTTGGCGAAGTTAGCAGAGGGGGAATTTGCATGAAAGATGAAACGGTACGAATGGGTCCGCGTGAGCGGCAAATCGCTGAATTGCTGCTTCAGGGCTGTGACAACGCGGAAATCGCCAGACAGTTGAAAATGGCCCGCCGCACCGTGAAGGCACACTTTAATCGGCTCTTCTTAAGATTTGGAATCAGCGGTGGCATCAAGCGAGTCAAGCTCGCAACACTCTTGTATCGGAGGCAGATATGCTCGGAGGCGAACGCTACGGTAAACGAATTCCCAGTGAACGAGAACAACGCGTCATCGAACTCGTCGCCCAAGGACTCAAAAACTGCGAGGTTGCACGCGAAATCGGAACCACCGAGCACGTCGTCAAAAATTACCTTCGCGTCATCTATGACAAACTCGGACTCTGGAACCGGGTCGAACTCGCCCTCTGGTACGAAAGCCGGAGAAATCAAGCCGTCCACGCCTGAGCTTCTGGAAAGCTGGGAGCGCAGCATCATGGGCTTGGGTGAGGCCGGGTCACGCAACCGCCGTCTGTACGAGCATTGAACTCTCCCCACAAACAACACACCAGGACCTCCGTCGCACAACGGAGGTCTTGGTGTTTTTGGATCTTACGCGAAGAGTTTCGGCACCACGTTTCCCACAAAATCCACCAGGAAATGCGCGAACATGTTCGAATTCAGGTCCCGCCGCCACAGATAGAACGCAGTCAGAATCGCGCCGATCACGAAGGCGATCAGAATGTTCGCCGCGCCTCCGGTCCAGTGTCCCAGCGAAAAAATAATCAGCGGAAGCAAAACTGCCGCAGCCCGCGGCAAGCCGACTTGTTGCAGCCGCTCGATCGCATAGCCGCGATAAAACAGTTCCTCCACCACGCCGGCGCGAATCACGATCAGCGTAATCAACCAGAGCGGCAGCTTGTCAAAGGCTTTGGAGGCGTCGCCATGTCCGTACTGGGTCAGATGCGCCAGAAACAGCCCTGCCGCAAGTGACAGGGTAGCGGCCGCAAATCCCCAACCCACCGATTTCCAGGCTTTCGAAGTCCCAATCCCGATGGAGCTAAGGGGCAGACCTTCCCATCTCAGAATTAACCGGATCAGAACTCCGGCCGAGATCCAGATCAGCACCTCTTTCGCGAACACCGCGCCAGGGCCGGGATCAGGGACCACCAGCCGAGTCACCTGACGGATGATGAGCATGGAAAAAAGTGAGAGAACCAGTCCTACCCAGGTGGCGGTTGATGTTTTCGGCGGAGCAGGCAACGCGATCGTGGCTTCGTGCGACATGCAGCTACTTACGAAGACGGCCCACACTTTGTTCCACAGGTTCTGGCCGCAGGGCGGGAATTCAACCTGACCCAGCGACATAGCGCCCCGAAATCGCTGCGTCGCAGGCTTACGTGAGGTGCAGCCAGTTGCGCCGAACCTGCCTCGCCGACGATACTGGATACACCTCAAGATATGAAAACGAATCTCTCTTTTGCCAACCCCGCAGAAGTTGAAACCGATTGTCTTGCCGTGGTCGTGCTCGATCGCGGCGAGAAAGACAAGCCCGACGTTGTTGTCGACTCCGCCGACAATGCGGTCACGGAAGCCGCGAAAGAAGTGATCGCCAGCGGCGAGGCCTCGGGCAAGGCGCTTGAAACCACGTTGATCCATAAACCGTCCGGCCTGAAAGCCAAGCGCCTGTTGCTGCTCGGCGGCGGCAAAGCCGGGAAGTTTTCCGCCTCTGATGTGCGCAAGCTGGCCGGCGCCGCCGTGCGTTCGCTGAAAAGCCGCGGCCTGCGCAGCTTCGCCTTCGCCGTCCCGCAATCCTTGAAAGCGGACGAAGCCGTCCGCGCCGCTGTCGAAGGCGCATTCGTCGGCAACTTCGATCCTGACTACTACAAGAGCGATCGCAAAGACCAGAGAATCGACGCGCTGACCGTCGTCGCCAGCGGCGACCAATCCAGCTTGCAAAAGGCGATGGACGAAGCCCGCATTGTCGGCGAGTCGCAGAACTTTGTTCGCGACCTGGTGAACGAGCCCTCGAATCGCATGACCCCGACCATCCTCGGCGAGCGCGCCAAGAAGATGGCGCAGGAAGTCGGCTTGAAATGCGAGGTGTACGGCGCCGACAAAATCAAAGAGTTGAAAATGGGTGCGTTCTGGAGCGTGGCGCAAGGCTCGGACGAGCCGCCTGCCCTGATCATCTTGAAGTACGAACCCACAGGGGCTCCCGAAAAGCCGGTGCTCGGACTGGTGGGCAAAGGGATCACTTTCGACACCGGCGGCATCTCGATCAAACCCGCCGACGGCATGGAAAAAATGAAGTACGACATGGCAGGCGGCGCGACCATGATCGGAGCCATGCGCGCCATCGCCTTGCTGAAGCCGAAGGTGAAGATCACCGCCATCATCTGCGCGACGGAGAATATGCCTTCCGGCAAAGCCCAGAAGCCGGGAGACGTTCAGATCGCCATGTCGGGCAAGTCGATCGAGATCATCAACACCGACGCCGAGGGCAGGCTGGTGCTGGCCGACGGGCTTCATTACGCCAAGCAGCTCGGATGCACGCACCTGATCGACGCCGCAACGCTGACCGGAGCGGTTGTAGTCGCTCTGGGCTATGTGAACGCAGGCATCTTCGCCAATGACGACACGATGTACGAGCGGTTCAAGAACGCGCTCGACAAGGCGGGGGAAAAAATGTGGCGCCTGCCGCTCGACGAAGAATACAAAGACATCATCAAGTCGAATATTGCGGACATCATGAACTCCGGCGGACGTTATGGCGGCGCCGTCACTGCGGCCATGTTCCTGAAGGAGTTCGCGGAAGACACGCCGTGGATTCACCTCGACATCGCCGGCACCGCATGGATGGAAGACAACAAGCCCTGGATTGCCAAAGGCCCGTCGGGAATTGCGCTGAGAAGCCTGGTCGAATTCGCCAAGAACTTCGGAAGCTGAACGACCGCCACGGATTTGCACGATTTCACTTGATCCCTGAATTCGTGGAGCTCCGTGGGGCTTCTCCAGCCATCGCATTCAGCTCTGTTCGCATCTCAACTCCGCTCGGGTGAATCCACACGGAGGTGCGGATGAAAGCTTTATTTTTTGTGGGGCTGGTCGTGCTGATCCTGGGGGTCGTGTCGTTCTTCGTACCGTTTCCGAAAACTGAGAACCACGGGGTCAAAGCCGGAGATCTCAGCATCGGGGTGCAGACCCGCCATGACGAGAAAGTGCCGCCGATAATCAGTGCGGTGATGATCCTCGGCGGCGCAGGCATGATGATTGCCGGCCGCCGCGCCGCGTAATCTTCCAAAAACACGAAAGCCACGGATCTGGGCGAATCAACGCGGGACCGATATGAAAATGAAAATGCCCGCGTCGAATCCGCTCACATCCGTGGCTGGTTGATCCTGCTACTTGCTGGCCCTTTGGTACGCCTTCCGCAACTCGGTCACGAACGGTGTCTCGCCCTTCTGCAAGCCCTGGACTCCCATTACCCGCCACAAGTAGGTGCCCGGGATCGCAGGATCATAGACCGCAAGAACGTCTTCGCTCCCGCGAGACTGTACGGCGATCACCATGTCAGCTTCGCTCGGCTTATAGACGATGGTGAAGTGTCCCCACTTCTGGAGCGCGTCCTGCACATTCGCGATCGCCTGGCGATCCTGGTCGAGAATCTCGGGACGGAACTGATCTCCGTCATAGCTGGTGACATAAACAAAACGGGCGTTGATCAGGGTCCTGGGAAAATCAGGACTTTTCGCAGACACACTGGGAGCGGCATACACGGTAGCTGCCGCGAACAATAACAGAGACACAATCCCCCAAAGCTTCTTCACAAACACCTCCATCTGTCCGTAAGTGATTGGATGAGAGGTATGTAGCTTTGGATGCCAAGAAATTTGCCGTGAATCCGACAGACGTCGCTAGTTGTATAGCTTATAGTTATGGATGGACAAAATCGAATCAAACCGTGCTGCGAAGGTCGGACCGTTGTCTAGAATGCCTCGCCAGCGCTCTCCAAAGCCGCAGGATCGCGTTTCTCGCCCGGGATGCTGTTCTCGGGCAGGGCCGAGCATGCAAGCCCCTAAAAACGCCTTATAACGCAAAATATGGAATTCTGTATAACTTCGAGGATTGTACGTACAATTCACATGACGGGAGGGACCGTGATTCCCATCATGGCAAGCGCCCGTATCAATTCGCGACGCACCACGGCAACCGTTGCCAGCAGGAAAGTTTTTCGAGCCTCGTCGCTTTCGCTGAGAATGGGATGGCGGTGGTAGAAGTAATTGAACAACTGCGACAGCTGGAATGCATGCTTGGCCAGGTAGGCCGGCTCCGCGGTCGCGACACACTGATCCACCACCGTCGAGGTTTTGGAGGCGGCGAGCCATAACTGCCAGATCTCATTGCCGGTCTCGCCATTCAGATATTCCGCCAATTGGTCTTTCCTGATTTTTGCGGCGTGTTGCTGAAAGTGTTCCGGATCGAAACCACCCTTGCGGAAGATGTTGGTGGCGCGCACCACGGCATACTGAGCGTACGGCCCGGTCTCGCCTTCGAAGCTGAGCGCCTCTTCAAAATCGAATGCAATCACCGATTGCTTGGTGAACTTGAGCATGAAGTAGCGCAGGGCGCCAATCGCGATCTGGCGCGCGATGGAAGAGCGATCGTCTTCGCTTAACTCAGGATGTCGCGTGTCCACTTCTTTCTTTGCAGAATCGATCAAGCGATCGATCAGGTCGTCAGCCTTTACGCCGAAGCCTTTGCGTCCGGACACCTCGATGTAAGGCCGGGCCTTGTCCTCGTCGGAGAGCTGGTAACCGAGCTCAGAGGCGCAGCGGGGAGTGAGCGCAACCATCTCGTAGGAAAAGTGCGTGTAGTGATCGGCCTGGTCTTCGAAGCCGAGTGCCCGCAAGGCTTCAATGACGGCGTTCTGCGCCTCGGCCTGACGCGCGTCGATGACGTTGTAGATTTCGCTGACTCCCCCGAAGTGCGGATGCTCGGGTTCGCCGTCGATGGTGGAGATCCAGCACTCACGATCATCGGGGTAAAGATAAAACTCCTTGTATCCGAAATCTTTCCCCAGCAAGCCGAACTTCCAAAGGTGGTAGGCGATGTCCTTGCCGACATAGCCGACTGTGCCGTTGGAGCGGACGATGACTTTCTGGTCGTCTTCGGGGATACCCTCCGTGTTCTCCGCGTCGACTGTGATTGAAGGCTTTCCACCCCGCCGCATCACCCAGCAGCCCTTGTTCTTGCCCTCACGGATGTAGACCAGCACGGCTTTTTGCTTCATCAACTCGAAAGCCGCGTCCCAGAAATGCAGGTGCAGGATTTCACTCTCGCGCGGCAGGAAGTCGTACTCGATGCCCAGGCGCTCCATGGTTTCAAGATGGCGGCGCAGCACCGCGGTCGAGATCAGCTCGGCTGCCGCGGCGGTCTCGTTCCCGCCTTTTTCGATGGCATGCAAGGTCTCAGAGCGCGCCTTGAGATTTTCTTTCTCAACTTCGTACCAGTGCGAAGCGCGCGCGTAAATATCCCAGCAATAGTAGTCGAAGCGAGGCTGGCGGCTGAGTTCTTCAATCTCGTCGAAAGAATTCTTTTCGAGGTGCAGGAAGCCGACCACGACGTCGGCGACTTGCACGCCGGTGTTGTCGATATAGTTCTGCACATCCACTTCCCTGCCCTGAAAGCGCAGCAGGCGGACGAACGTATCGCCGAGGATCGCGTTGCGCAAATGCCCGACGTGTGCCGCCTTGTTGGGGTTGATGCTGGAGTGCTCGACCAGAATTTTGCCGGACGGGACTTCCGCAGCAGGAGTTTCATCGTCGATCAGCGCCGCGGCCATTGCTGCCCGGTCGAGAAAGATGTTCAGGTATCCGGGGCCGGCGACTTTCATCCCGGCCACACCTTCGATAGAACCGATTTCTCCGCGAATCTCCTCAGCGATTTTCAGCGGGGCCGTGCGCAGCGGCTTGGCGAATGGAAATACCGGAAGCGCGAAGTCTCCCATCTCGACGTTGGGCGGCTGTTCGAGCACGACCTTGGGAAGTGGAGCGTCGGGATGCCTGCGCTGCAGACACTCACGCACGCGTTGGGCTAAAAGACGTTCCAGGTGGCGATACAAGATTCCCTCTAAGCTGTTGAAGAAACAAAAATTGTAGCAGACGGGTTGCGAGCGCGAGGTTTGACGGAGACGGAACGCTTACCTATCATGATTGTCGGGCCTGCTTTAAAGCTTCCACTACAAAGGACACGAAGGTTCACGAAGGAACTTCGGCCTGGATCCTTCGTGAGACTTGGTGTCCTTTGTGGTTTTAAGAATTTATGCGGATTGCTTACCTTGAGTGTTTTTCCGGCATGAGTGGCGACATGTTTCTCGGTGCGCTGGTCGATGCCGGCGTGTCCCCGGCGCTGCTCGAGGAAACGGTCAGGGCGCTCGATATCGGGGCGCGGCTGGAGATCTCAAAGGTCAACCGCAGCGGAATTACCGCAACCAAGGTGGATGTATTCGTCGGAGATGAAAAGGAGTTGCCCCGAGAGGAGTTTTGGGCGAAGAAGCATGCGCATGGGCATGATCATGCGCATCATCACGAGCCGACAGTCAGGAGTCAGGAGTCAGGAGTCGGCACGGCCGCCCCACACAATCATGACCACGACCACAATCACATTCATGGCCGCGGTCTGACCGAAATTCGCGAGATCATTCAGAAGGCTGGGATCGGTGAGCGGGCGAAACACACTGCGATCCGGATTTTCGAAAAACTCGGGGCGGCCGAAGCCAAGATTCACAACACGCCGCTCGAGAAAGTTCATTTTCATGAAGTCGGGGCGGTGGATGCGATGGTCGACATCATCTGCTCTGCGGTGGGAGCCGAAGCGCTGGACGTAGACGAAATCATCTCGTCGCCGTTAAATGTTGGCAGCGGGACGGTGAAGTGTTCGCACGGCACATTTCCAGTGCCTGCGCCGGCGACTTTAGAGTTGCTGAAGGGCGCCCCGGTGTACTCGTCCGGATTGGAGTTCGAACTGGTAACGCCGACTGGCGCTGCGATCGTGAGCACGCTCGCGACGCGCTTCTCGGCATTTCCGGAGATGAAGGTGAGCACGATCGGATACGGCGCCGGCACTCGCGACTTTCCCGGCCACGCGAACGTGGTGCGCTTGACCATTGGCGAAGCTCAGCCCGCGATGGCGGCCAAGGATTCACAGGAGATCATTAGCGTGCTCGGAGCCAATCTCGACGATTTGAATCCGCAGGTGTTCGGCTACGTAATGGACCGACTGCTTGAAGAGGGCGCACTCGATGCTTTCGGCGTGCCTGTGCAGATGAAGAAGAACCGTCCCGGGATGCTGCTGACGGTGCTGTGCAAGCCGGAGGACGCGGCAAAGCTGACGCAACTGCTCTTTATGGAAACCACAACTCTGGGAGTACGGCGTCGCGATGAACTGCGCCAGGCACTCTCCCGCAAGTGGGTCAACGTATCCACCGAGTGGGGCGATGTGCGGATGAAGATCGCGAGCATGAATGGGACCGTGACCAACTACGCTCCGGAATATGAAGATTGCAGAAAGCTCGCGTCCGAACATCGTGTGCCGTTGAAGAGCGTGATGCAGGCGGCGATGGAAAAGTACTCCACGATGTTGATTGATCATGTTGAAGAAAAGTTTTCCATTGTGCCGATCCAAAAACAAAAGGCCTGACCACAAAGGACACAAAGTTTCACGAAGGACGGGAAAAAGGCCTGACCACAAAGGACACAAAGTCTCACGAAGGAAGGCGATTCACAATCGCTGGTAATTGACAGTCTAAAGGGCGTCGGCACTCGCAAGCATAAGAGAAATGAAGTTCTACATCACAACTCCCATTTATTACGTAAACGCCCGGCCGCACATTGGGCACACCTATACCACCGTCGCCTGCGACACCATTGCACGGCGCCAACGCATGCTGGGGGCCGACACGTATTTCCTGACCGGCACCGACGAGCATGGGCAGAAGATTGAGCGCGCGGCACAGGCCGCGGGCAAGACCCCGCAGACATATGCGGACGAGATCTCGGCCGAGTTCAAGGCCTTGTGGGACAAGATGGGCCTGACCTACGACGACTACATCCGCACCACTTCCGATCGTCACAAGCAAGGAGTGCAGGAACTATTCCGTAAGATTCGCGACAACGGCTACATCTACAAAGGGACCTACACCGGGCAGTACTGCGTCTCAGACGAACTTTACGTGGATGCGACAGAACCGGGCGCGCCTTGTCCGGAGTGCGGGCGTCCGACCGAGACGGTGCATGAAGAGAACTATTTCTTCAAGCTCTCGGCGTTTGCCGACAAGCTGATGCAGCTTTATACCGCCCAGCCCAACTTCATTCGTCCGGAGACGCGACGAAACGAGGTGATGTCGTTTGTACGCTCGGGCCTGCGCGATCTCTCCATCAGCCGCAGCACGTTTTCGTGGGGCATTCCGGTGCCTGACGATCCCAGGCACGTGATCTATGTCTGGCTCGATGCTCTGGCGAATTACATCACTGCGCTCGGTTACGGGTCTTCCGATACCAAGCTCTATGACAAGTTCTGGCCCGCCGATGTGCAGATGATCGGCAAAGAGATTGTCCGCTTCCACTGCGTGTACTGGCCGGCGTTCCTGATGGCGGCAGGGCTGCCTTTGCCGAAAGGCATCATGGCGCACGGCTGGCTGTTGTTCGAAGAGAACAAGATGTCGAAGTCGCGGGGAAACATTGTGCGCTCGGAGACAATTTTGGATGTGCTGGGCGCGGATGCATTGCGATATTTCCTGCTGCGCGAAATCGTTTTCGGACAGGACGGCTCGTTTTCCTTCGACGCGCTGGTGCAACGGTATAACGCTGACCTGGCGAACGGGCTGGGAAACCTCGCCAGCCGTACCCTGACCATGATCACGCGCTACTTCCACGGTGAAGTGCCGTCTCCGTCGGGTGCGTCGCGCAACCCCGGCGACGATGCTGTCGCGGAGACGGCACGCAGGACGATTTCCGAATTCAACACCCTGTTCGACGACTACCAGTTCTCTCGAGCGCTGGAATCTGCGTGGGGTTTGGTGTCGGCAGTGGATAAGTACATTGTCGAGAACGAGCCCTGGGCCCTGGGCGAGAAGCAGGATCCCGAGAGCCGCGCGCGATTGGGAACGGTGTTATACACGAGTGCGGAGGCGTTGCGCATTGTGACCGCGCTGGTGTCTCCAGTGATTCCGCAGGCGGCGGCAAAGATCTGGGCACAACTTGGGCTGGGGGACAACACCAAGTTCGCTTTGTCTGACCTGAAGTGGGGACAGCTGAAGCTGGGAACCAGGCTGGGCAAAGTTGAGCCGGTGTTTCCGCGCGCCGATAAGTCGGCGATTGAAAGGATGCAGAAGATGGAAGAGCAAGGACGCCCCGTAGTATCCGGTGCGACCGAGGCACAACCTGAACAGAGGCCCGCGCCGGAAGGTCAGATTGCGACGCAGGCCGTGCCTTCGGCAGCGACCCCGAAAGCTCCGGCAGCGGTGCCGGATGGAAAGATCAGCATTGATGATTTCGCCAAGGTTGAGTTACGGGTGGCCCAGGTGAAAACGGCCGAGCGTGTTCCGAAGGCTGACAAGCTGTTGCGGCTGGAGGTGGATCTGGGGAATGAAGTGCGCCAGATCGTGGCGGGAATTGCCGAGTCGTACGCGCCGGAGACATTGATTGGGCGGAAAGTTGTGATCGTCGCAAATCTCGCTCCGCGGAAGCTGCGCGGGTTGGAATCGAACGGGATGATCGTCGCGGCATCGCCTGAGGGTGGCAAGGCAGTGCTGGCCGGGTTCCTGGAAGATGTGGCGGTGGGAACGAGGCTGAAATAAATCGTCGTTGGTCGTTGGTCGTTGGCCGTTGGCCGGCTAAGGTTCTTGCCGCTGCACGCGAGATCCTTCGTCGCGCTGAAGCGCTCCTCAGGATGACGTCATTCACCGGGACGGTTTCATTCAAGAGTATGGCGTCATTCAAGGGGAGAGTTTTATTCGAGTGTGGCGTCACTTGAGTGGATAGCGTCACTCGAGTTCATCGCGTCACTCAAGTGGCAGGCCAATGACCGAAGCCAACAACCAAAGACCAACGACCAAAGACCATGTTCGTAGATTCTCATTGTCATCTCGATGGAAAGCAGTTCGCGAGCGATCGCGAGCAGGTGATTGCTCGCGCGGGAGAGGCTGGGGTTCAGGCTATCGTGGCGATTGGGAACGGTGATGGCCCGGACCATGTGGACTGCGGAATCCGGCTTGCCGAGAAATACGATTTCATGTACGCCACGCTGGGAATCCATCCGCATGAAGCGTCGCTGGCCAACGATGCGGCGTTCGAGAAGATGCAGCAGTTGGCCAAAACTCCCAAAGTCATCGCCTGGGGAGAGATCGGCTTGGACTACTTCTATCACCACTCGCCGCGCGATGTGCAGCAGCAGGTGTTCATCAAGCAAATGGAATTGGCCCGGGCAGCAAAACTGCCGATCGTGATTCACTGCCGGCCTTCGGACAACTCGGACGATGCATGGCAGGACTGCCTGGGACTGATCGAGCGGCACTGGTCGTCATCGGGCCTTGGAGGAATTCTGCACTGCTTCACGGGAACGTGGGACCATGCGAAGCGCGCGCTCGATATGGGGTTCATGATCTCGTTTGCCGGGAACATTACGTTTCCCAAGGCACAGCAAATCCGAGATGCTGCAAAAGAAGTGCCGCTCGACCGCATGCTGATTGAGACCGATTCGCCGTACCTGGCTCCGGTTCCGTATCGCGGAAAGCGCAATGAGCCTGCGTTTGTGGTCGAAACCGCGCGCCAACTAGGCGAATTGCGAGGAATGAGCCGAGACGACATCGGCCGTCTGACAACGCAAAACTTTTACCGATTCTTTTCCCTTCACGAAAAGGCCAACTCCATTTAGCTTGGTATGTGCATCTTCTGCCGGGGCGCGCTAATCTATTCAATTGAATTGACATATGCCAGAGAACACTTTTGACATTGTGAGCAAGATTGACCTGCAGGAAGTGTCGAACGCGATGCAGCAGGCGTTGAAGGAAATCCATACGCGATTCGACTTGAAGGACTCCAAGTCAGCCATCGAAATGGAAGGCAAGGACGCGATCGTGCTGCACTCAATTGACGATTACAAGCTGAAAGCGGTAAACGAAATCTTTCAGCAGAAGCTGGTGAAGCGCGGCATTTCTCTGAAGGGCCTGACCTACGCGGCGGTGGAACCCGCGGCGGGCGGCACAGTCAAGCAGAAGATCACGATGCAGCAAGGGATCCCGATTGAGAAGGCGCGCGAGATCGTGAAAGTCGTGAAGAATTCGAAGAAGAAAGTGCAGGCGTCGATCCAGGGAGACCTGGTGCGGGTGAGCGGCAAAGATCGCGATGCGCTGCAGGAGATCATCGCGTTGCTGAAGTCGCAGGATTTCGGGATTGATATGCAGTTTACGAATTACAGGAGCAATTGACGATGGCCGATTGCCAATTGGTTTCAGACTGACAGTCGGCAATCAACCATTGAAAATTCACTTGAGCACTCCGGCAGCCATTAACGGTAAAGAGATATTCGAGATGTTGCACGACGACCTCGTAGCGATCGAGCGCGAGTTCGGGCGGGACACGGTCTCGAACGTCGAAGCCATCACCGAGATCGGCGAATACCTGCGCGAAGGCGGTGGCAAGCGCATCCGTCCGGCGCTGCTGCTGCTCTCTTCCAAGCTGTTCAACTACCAGGGACGTGGGGCGGTGAAATTGGGCGCGGTGGTGGAGATCATTCACACGGCGACCCTGGTGCATGACGACATCATTGATGAGGCGCAGACCCGGCGCGGGCGTCCGGCGGCGAATACGCAGTGGGGGAACTCGAAATGCGTATTGGCCGGGGACTGGCTTTACATGCAGGCGTTCAAGGTCGCGGTGCAGGAGAGGAATTTCCGCGTTTTGGATACGCTGATCGAGTTGACGCAGCAGATGGTCGAAGGCGAACTGCTGCAGATGGAAAAACTCGGGAAGTTGATTGCGCTGGACGAGTATTTTGATTTGATCTTCCGCAAAACGGCGTGCCTGTTTTCGGTTTGCATGCGGCTGGGTGGAATCCTCGGCGGGGCGACCGCGGAACAGGAAGCGAGCCTGTCGCAATACGGGCGCGATCTGGGGATGGCATTTCAGATTGTGGACGACGTTCTGGATCTGACGGCCTCTGAGTCAGTGCTGGGAAAACCGGTGGCCAGCGATCTGCGCGAAGGGAAAGTCACCATGGCGGTGATCCATGCGCTCGAGCGGTGTACGCCGGCGGAGCGGAAATCCATTGAGAAGATTCTGGCGGACCGCGCGTTCGATGGCGTGACGCATGAAGAGATTCTTGAGATTCTGAACCGGCACGGATCGATCGAAGCCGCCCACGAACGAGCCTCCGAGTATGCGACCCGCGCGCAGAAGGCGATCTGCACATTTCCTGACAGCGAATTCAAGCGGGCCCTGTTGTGGGCTCCCGAGTTCGTAGTAGCGCGAGAGAAGTGAGTGTCTTCGCCATAGCCCAGAGAATCTAAAACCGCAGAGTCCGATGCGGTACAAGATTTATCTTTTCACAGCCACGCCCACCATCTCAAAGCGGCCACCGAGAAGCAGCGGGCCGGATCCCAGGAACGCTCTCGCCGGGAATTCTTTCGCGAAGCGTTTCACGTAGGCCTCGTTGAATTTCCCCCAGAGTGACACGTCAGGCGAATAGACTTGTACGTACACCAGGTCGTCCATGCTCATCCCCGCCTGGGCGAGCACTGCTTCGAAGCCGTCAAACAACAGCCGCAATTCCTCATTGATGTCCTTCGCCGCTTGCCCGGTCGCGGGATCGATTCCAATGCGGCCCGAAAGATAGAGCGTATCTCCGACCAGCACCCCATCACTGAACGGCAGGTTTGCCGGACGTCCGGGCAGGTTGATATAGCGTCGTCCTGATGACATAGAAGAATCCTTTCCTGAAGTTGAAGCCGGTTTTGGCGCGGTTTTCGCCGTCGGCTGCGCGAACCCGCTCGCACCGGCCACGATCAGGATTGCCATCGCACAGAGCAAAACTTTTTTCATGAGCATTCTCCGGTCCTCGAATTTGGCGCGCATAATTGCATGGTCCGGCGCCGCTCAAGCATATATCAAGGCATACGGCACGGGACCGGGCTTCCGGCATGTGGCGACGCATTATTGTTTATACTGACATTCGGGTGAGGCACCTCAGTCATGCATGATTTCATGGCGCTGATCGAGCGTCACGGGTACCTGCTGGTCTCGTCGATCGTGTTCGCCGAGGCGGTTGGGCTTCCCGTACCGGCCGCGATCGGGTTGGTGGGGGCCGGAGCGGCGGCGGCTTCCGGCATCCTGCATCCCGGGCTCATGCTGCTGTCCGTGCTTCTCTCGATGATGGCAGGGGATGCGCTTTTGTTTGTGCTGGGCCGTTACACCGGCTGGGCGTTGCTGGGCGTGCTCTGCCGGGTGTCGGTGAACCCGGAGACCTGCATCCTGCGCTCGGCGGAGTCGTTTTACAAGCGCGGGAAGGCGACGCTGATCATTGCCAAGTTTATTCCCGGCATAAACACGATGGCGCCGCCACTGGCTGGCAGCATGAGGATGCGGCCGTGGCAGTTCGTGCGGCTGGACTTCCTGGGAGCGTCCCTGTACATCCTGGCTTACTTCGGGGTGGGGTACGTATTTCGCGATTTCCTGGCTACCATCACGCACGGACTGCAAACCGCCGGGCGAGCCATGGAGGAAGTGCTGCTGCTGGCAATCATCGGGTACGCAGTCTACAGGATCTGGCTGTATCGGAAGAATTCCGTGTACCGGGTAGTTCCGCGGATCCAGGTCGAGGAGTTGGCGCGACGGCTGGCTTCGGAAAACGAGTCGAATGTGCTGATCGCGGACGTGCGGAGCCACGGCTATTACGACCCCGGGGCGGCGCGCATCAAGGGATCGGTGCGGCTGGAGCCCAACAATCTTGCGGAAGAGCTGAAGAACTTCCCTAAAGACAAGGACATTTATCTGTACTGTACTTGAGCACGCGAAGCCACGAGCGCCCGGGTGGCGCACATGCTGCGGGAGCAGGGATTCAACGCATTTGTGATCGTGGGCGGACTGGCGGCCTGGAAGAAAGCGGGGCAGCCGCTGGAGTCGGTCCCGGGCAATGATCTGGTGAAGCTGCCCACATTCAATTGAGGTTTTCTTGCCGAAAGAAGTCGAGATCAAGTTCGCCATTCACGATCTGCGGCAGCTTGAGCGCAAGCTGGGGCAGGCGGGATTTCGGCGGATCACCCCTTTCACTCATGAGATGAATACGCTTTACGATCTGCCAGGGCATCCCCTGCGCCGGCAGGGAGCGTTGCTTCGGCTGCGAAAATACGGGCCCAAATGGGTCATCACCCACAAAGCGAAAGGGATCGCGGGACGGCACAAGTCCCGGGTGGAAACCGAGACTTCGGTCGAAGACGGGGCGAAGATGGATGCGATCCTGCACGCGCTGGGATTCCGGCCCAGTTTCCTTTATGAAAAACAGCGCGCGGAGTGGGCGGACGGGACTGGGCATGTCCTGCTGGATCAGACCCCGGTGGGAGATTTCGGGGAGATCGAAGGGCCGGCGCGCTGGATTGATAAGACTGCCAAGCTGCTTGGGATTTCCCCGGCGGATTACAACACCAAGAGTTACGCAGAAGTGTTTTTCGATTGGAAGCGGCGGACCAGGAGTTCGGCCAATGAGATGACGTTCGCCGCCGTGGAGGAGAGTTTGGGCCGCACACGACGGTAGGTCCCGGGCCTGGGAGAACTGCGAAAGGTGGAAGTGGAAACCCTGGCGGCAAATTCGCCGGCTACGCTTTCGGGTAAGCAGCAAGGACTGGCGCGAGGCCTGTTGTACGGTCTGCCGGGAATCGTGCTGCTTACGCATGTGCTGCTAAGCGGGCGCTACGGATATTTCCGCGACGAGTTGTACTTCCTGGATTGCGCGCGACACCTGGATTGGGGCTATGTGGATATGGCTCCTATGATCGCGTTGTTCGCCCGCGTTGCGCTCGCGCTCGGCGGATCGTTGCACGTGCTGCGGACGATGGCCGGCCTGGCAGGCGCAACGATAGTGGCCCTCACGATATTGATCGCGTGGCGGCTCGGCGGAGGCAAGTTCGCGCAAGGCCTGGCGGGATTGTGCGCCGCCATGGCCCCCGCATATCTGGCGACCGCCAGCCTATTTACGATGAATGTCTTTGAAGTCTGCTACTGGACCGCGTGCGTGTACGTGGTCGTGCGCATCGTTCAGACGGAGAATTCCCGGTTATGGATTTGGTTCGGCGTACTGGCAGGACTGGGGCTGATGAACAAGCACTCCACTTTGTTCTTCGGGTTCGCGGTGCTCGTGGGAGTGCTGCTTACGCCGTTGCGCCGCGAGCTGATGAAGCCGTGGATCTGGGTCGGAGGCGCAATTGCTGTTGCGATCTTTTTGCCTAATCTGATCTGGCAGGTACGCCATCACTTCCCCACCCTCGAAGACCTCCACAACGTCGAGGTCAGCGGCAAGAACGTCGTTCTACCTCCCGGGGCTTTTGTGAAGCAGCAGATCATGATGGTGCACCCGATCCTGTTCCCGGTATGGCTGGCGGGGTTGTGGTACTTCCTGTTCGGCAAAGGCACGAAGTACCGTGCGTTGGGATGGATCTACCTGGTGTTGCTGGCGACTTTCATCGTGCTGCATGGCAAAGATTATTACCTGGCTCCGGCATACGCGATGTTATTCGCCGGAGGCGCGCTGGCAATCGAGGGCTGGCTCGAGACATCTTCATGGACGCGCGCGAAGTTGTGGCCGAAGGCGGCGATCGCTGGAGCGATCTTCGGGCTTACTGTGCTGGTGGCGCCGGCTGTGTTGCCAGTGCTATCCCCGGGGGATCAGCTGGCTTACCGGCAACGGCTTCATATCGAAGATAAGAAAACCGAAGTCCATCACGAAGGGCCTTTGCCGCAGATGTTCGGCGATCAGTTTGGATGGCCGGAGCTGGTAGCCGAAGTGGGGACTTTCTACCAGTCGCTGCCTGTGGAGGTGCGGGAAAAGACGGCGATCCTGGCCGGGAACTATGGCGAAGCGGGCGCGGTCGATTTGTTCGGCGCGCAATACGGGTTGCCGACTGCGATCAGTGGACACCAGAACCACTACTATTGGGGGCTGATGGGCTTCAACGGCGACAATTTCATCACGATCCAGTACGGGCCGCATTACCTGGGCGAGATTTGCAAGGCGGTGGGACCGGTGATGTTCCATTCGAACCCGTGGGGGATGGCGGAGGAGAACCATGAGATCTATTTTTGCCGCGGGTTGAAGAAGCCGTTAGCGGAAATCTTTGAGGACCAGAAGCATTGGAATTGACGGGACCCCGAACGGATTGGTGGCGGCCGCTTGTGGTTCAACGCGTGCAGGGGCGACCGCCCCTGCACAATTGTTTCTCAGGCGTGCGTTTCCATTGTTGGGTTGGAATTCGCGTATTGCTCGAAACCTTCGCTGGCGTAACAGAGGGCGTGATCAAAAAACTGGTCAAGTAGCCGCAGCAGTTCCATCTCGCCGTAGAGTTCGATCGGGCTTTGCAGAAATCCCTGGCGTTGCAGGAAATCCCACAAATATTCCTTGGTCATGACCAGGGCCCAGCTGAAGTCGGCGAACGAGACCCCTTGCGAGGCGCGGCGGGCGCCGATCGTCATGTAGCGGCTCTCGATGTCGATTTCAGGACGGGTAAGCAACCAATCGCTGAGGTGGTGGAAAATTTCGTAAACCCGGGCGCGCAGCTCGTCGGGGGGAACTTTTCTCAGGTCCGAGGTACGGCCGGAAGTTTCAAGTTTTGCAATCAGGCCCTGGGCCAGCTCATCGGAATGAAATTCAATCAAGCGGACTAAACGAAGAGCAATCATATTTCGCCATCTCCACACTAGATCGGATGCATCCAGTTCTTTGCAGGATGCCGGAAAAAGAGAGCGACAGGCGGGAGAGGATAACCTGCCGCTTATATCGTAATACGACATTATAACACGGTGAAGCGGACGGCCGGGCATCGGGCTTAGGGCCGCCCGCCGGTTTGCGCCTGGGGGCTGAGTTTTTTCCGGGCCGTCACCAACTCGGGCCGCTCGTTGCCGAGGGCCACCTCGGTGAGTTGCTTGAAGTACTGTCCTGCCGCCGAGCCAATGCCCGCGGCCTCCGCCGAAGTGGCGGCCCCATAGAGGGCGTTAAAGCGATTGGGCGCTACTTTCAGCACCGCTTCGTACTCGGCCTGCGCTTCCTGAGGCTGCTTTTCCAGCGCAAACAACTCGGCCAGCATCTCGCGGGCGGGTGTGATCGCGCCAGGAGTCACCGAATCCTTGTCCATGCTCTCCTCGAGAGCTGCGACATCGCGCATATTGGCGATTGCATCTGTGGGCTTGCCATTTTTCTCCTGGATCCAGGCGGCAACTTCGCGGCGCTGCACTTCAATCTGCTTTGACCAGTATTCGTTCATGGGCCTGGCTTTGTCGCGCAAGCTGGCGAGAACCCGCTCAGCTTCGGAGGCGCGCACGAGGTTGCCGGAACGGGCGCTGCCGATGCCGATCGCCATCCAGGTAATGGCCTGCGCCCACGGAACTGCGTCGGTTCTGACTTGAAGTGCGCTGGCCTCATCCCATTTGCCGAGCTCGATCGCGTAGCGCGCGGGAATGGCCGCCATGGCATAGTCGCCGGTCAAAGTAAGCCCATGGACGGGGGGTAAAGAATTCATCTGCTCCAGGACCGATTTGGCGCGGCCCACCTGTCCGCTTTGAAGGTACGCGTACTCGAGGTAGTCAAGCGCATGCAGGCGCTGGTCGCGGGCTTCGCCGGTGTGCGACCTGGCTTCGTCGTCCGCGGCGCGCTGGGCGGATTCCTTGTTGGAGTTGATGGATTCTTCCCACGATCCCACCCGGGTAAAAATGTGGGAGGGCATGTGATTGGCATGCGCCGAGGCGGGAGCGATGGTGGCATACGCGCGGGCGGCGTTCAGCCCCTTCTCGGCAAGAGCAGGGTTGTCGTAGCAGTGGATCAGGTAATGCGCGACTCCGGGATGCATGGGTAGCTTGGCGAAGATGGGCTCGAGGATCTCGGCGCACTTCTGCTGGTTGGCGTACGTCTTGTCGGTTTTGGGCGCGGTGATGTCGAGAGTCAGAGCGTGGAAGATGGCGGCTTCGGTGTCGTTCGGATAGGCCGCTTGCAGTTCAGCCATTTTCTTTTCGAAAGCCTGCGCGTGCGCGTACTTGTCTTTGCTGTCCTCGCGATAGATTTCGCCGATGGCGTCAATGTAGGCTTTTTCGCGCGCAGTAGTCTGCTTGTTCGCCGTGGCGGTTTCTTCCGCCTTTTGCCAGGCCGATCGTCCAGCGTTCATGTCGCCGTTGTTCCAGAGGCCGTGGTAGTGCGACATGGCGATGCCCCACTGCGCCATGGCGCAGCCGGGATCGTGGCTGGAGACCTCGGCGAAGGCGGCGCGGGCGGCTTCGTATTGAAACGAGTGCAGTAGAGCGACGGAGTGGTTGAACCTGTCGGCCACGTGCGGGGAGCAGGAGGTGTCGAACCGGACCTCGCCTACGTCGCCGTCTCCAGGCATGTGGTGGTGCATTTCCTGGGCGGGGGCGAACGTCGTGAGCAGCAGGCAGGCTAAGACGATTCGTAACGGCATAGAGCACTCCTGGAGCGGATTAGGAATTTTATATCGGGAGAGTGGTCAAAACCTAAATCACCGCGGGAAATACCGTTGATTAGGGGTTCGAGTTCCAAGGTGCACTTCTAGAGAACACGATATAGACCACCAAGGACATTAAGTCACACGAAGGAAGACTGGCTTACGCACCCGCGCCGTGGCATTTTTTGTATTTCTTGCCGGAGCCGCAGTGGCATGGATCGTTGCGGCCGATCTTGGCAGAGCCCCGCACGACTTGCTGCACGGTCTGAGTCTCGCCGGATCCGGCCATGCGGGCCTGCTCCAGTTCGCGCTTCTTGCGGCGCTGGAAGGCTTCTTCGATTTCGTCCACCGAGGTTGCGACCTGCCGCGGACGCCGCCCGTTGCCGGAGGGCTCTCCCATGGGCTGCGCGGCTGGGGCGGGTTCCTGCGGGCGTTCCAGAATCTGCATCAGGTAGAGATAGCGGACCGTCTCTTCCTGGAAGCGCACCATCATCTCTTCGAACATGTCGAAAGACTCGCGCTTGTACTCGACGAGAGGATCGTGCTGGCCGTAGCCGCGGAGGCCGATTCCCTCCTTAAGGTGGTCCATGTTGAGCAGGTGGTCTTTCCACTGCGAGTCGAGCACGCTCAACATGATCATGCGCTCGTGATAGCGCATGGCATCGGGGCCGATGAGCTGTTCTTTGGCGTCGTAGCGCTGCTTCAGTTTGTCGAAGATAGCGTCGCCGAGTTCCTGGCGGTTCAGGGTCTCCGGCTTCACGCCTTCGGCGAGCACGTCCACACCGAAGCGGGTGAAGATTGCGTCCTTCAGACCTTTGATGTCCCAATCTTCGGGGTGAGTTTTCACCGGGCAATACTGGTCCATCAGGGTCGAGAGAATACCGGCGACATAATCTTCGAGGATCAGGTCTTTTTGGTCTACGCCCTCAAGCAGCTGGTGACGCAGGCCGTAGACCGCCTCGCGCTGCTTGTTCATCACGTCGTCGTATTCGAGCAGGTGTTTGCGGGCTTCGAAGTTCTGGGCTTCGACGGCTTCCTGCGCTTTCTCGATACGGCGCGTGATCATGCGCGATTCGATGGGAACGCCTTCTTCCATGCCCAGCTTTTGAAGAAGGGTCGAAACCCACTCTTTGGCGAAGATGCGCATGAGGTCGTCTTCGAGCGAGAGATAAAAGCGGGAGGAACCGGGATCACCCTGGCGCCCGGCGCGTCCGCGAAGCTGGTTATCAATGCGGCGAGCTTCGTGACGTTCAGTGCCAAAGATGTGCAGGCCGCCGGCGGCGATGACTTCGGCGTGCTCCTGGTCGGTCTGGGCTTTATAGCGCTGGAAAAGTTCGTTCCACTGGTCGGTGGGGACAACGAATTCGTTGCCCGCGTAGTACCAGACGGTGCTCTTGGTCTCGTCCACATCAACGCGAATTTTTCCCTGGGCCGCGCGTAAAGGTTGAGCGATTCCCTTCTTCACGGCCTCTTGCTTGGCCATGAATTCGGGGTTGCCGCCCAGCAGGATGTCGGTACCGCGGCCGGCCATGTTGGTGGCGATGGTGACCATGCCTTTGCGTCCGGCCTGGGCGACGATCTCCGCCTCGCGCTCGTGGTACTTGGCGTTCAGCACCACGTGCTTGATGCCTTTTTTCTTCAGAAGTTCGGAAAGGCGTTCAGACTTTTCAATAGACGTGGTACCGACCAGCACGGGCTGTCCGGAGGCATAGAGTTTCTGGATCTCGTCGGCGGCTGCGTAATATTTTTCTTTTTCGGTGCGGTAGACGACGTCAGGATTTTCTTTCCGCAGCAAGGGTTTGTTGGTGGGAATCACCATCACTTCAAGGCGGTAAATCTTTTCGAATTCCGGGGCCTCGGTTTCCGCGGTTCCAGTCATTCCGGCAAGCTTCTTGTACATGCGGAAGTAATTCTGGAAAGTAATGGTGGCCAGGGTCTGGTTCTCGCGCTCGATTTTGACGTTTTCTTTGGCTTCGATCGCCTGGTGCAAGCCGTCGGACCACCGGCGTCCCGGCATCATGCGGCCGGTGAACTCGTCCACGATGACGATCTCTTTTTCGCGCGGATTGTCGTCTTTCACTTTCACGACGTATTCGACGTCGCGGCGATACAGGGCGTGAGCCTTGATGGCGGTCTCGACGTGGTGCTTGAGGTCCCAGTTCTCCGGGTCGGCGATATTGCCGATACCGAGCAGCTTCTCGACTTTTTCCCAGCCCTCATCGGAGACGGTGATGTTCTTGTGCTTCTCGTCCACCACGTAATCGCCGGTAAGCTGTTTGGGCTCGCCGGGGGCAACATCGATTTCTTCGCCCCTTTCGAGCTTGGGGATGATGCGGTTGACGCGTTCGTATTTGTCGGTGGATTCCTCGCTGGCGCCGCTGATGATAAGCGGGGTACGGGCTTCGTCAATCAGGATGGAATCCACTTCATCAACGATGGCAAAGTTGTGACCGCGCTGGACACAGTCGCGGAGGTCGAACTTCATGTTGTCACGGAGGTAGTCGAAGCCGAACTCGTTGTTGGTACCGTAGGTGACATCGGCGGCGTAGGCCTCGTGACGTTCCTGGTCGTCAAGCTCGTGAACGATGACACCGACGCTGAGGCCGAGGAAGCGGTAGAGCTGCCCCATCCACTCCGAGTCGCGCTTGGCAAGGTAATCATTGACGGTCACGACGTGGACACCACGTCCGCTCAGCGCGTTCAAATAGACCGGGAGAGTAGCGACCAGGGTCTTACCTTCACCGGTCTTCATTTCCGAGATCTTGCCCTGGTGCAGGACCATGCCGCCGATGAGCTGGACATCGAAGTGGCGCATGTTGAGCACGCGCCGGCCGGCCTCGCGGACGACCGCGAAAGCAGGCTCAAGGATTTCATCCAGAACTTCGGCAAGGAGTTTGTGGCGCTCTTCCTCAATCTGGGCGCGCCGGTCCGAGTCGGCATCGGGCTCATCAGCGATCTTGCGGACGCGTTCCTGGATGATGGCGCGGAACTCGTCGGTCTTGGCGCGGAGTTGATCGTCGGTCAGCGCTTTCATCTGCGGCTCAAGGGCCGAGATGGCTTCGACACGGGGTAGCAGGCGCTTGAGTTCGCGCTCGTTTTTGGTCCCGAAAATCTTGCCTAAGAGACTGTTGATCAAATCTATAATCCTTCGGTGGACAAACCTGCAGCCGACGCGTTTGGGGCTGATAAGAGCCTAGCATATTAGATGCTGCCCGGGCGGGTAAGTCGCGGGCAGGCGGGCATGGTGTTTGCGTGGCCGGCTTTGGCCATCCGGCATGGTTGCTTGACTTTAAAGACGACTTCTCAGGCCCAACTTCCAGCATCGTGTAAGATTCCGGAACCCCATGGCGACCTTCTACGATCGTTTCTGCGAATGCGCCGAGCGCTGGCCAAACAACACCGCACTTGAAATCCAACGAGGCGACCACGTCGAGAGTTGTACCTACGTTCAGCTGAGACGTATGACGGAGTCGATCGGGCGCTGGCTGGTAGAAGCAGGATTCCAGAATGGCGCCCGAGTGGCGATTCTGGCCGATAACCATCCGCGCTGGGTGGCAGTGTACCTGGCGGCCATTGCGGCCGGGTGCACCGTGGTCCCGCTTGATACCGCGCTTCATGCTGACCAAGTGGCCAAGCTATTAAAGGACAGCGAAACTGCGGTTGTGTTCTGCGATGCCCGGCATTCCGAGACCGCTCGAGCCGCGGTTGCCGGCGGGACGATCGGGCTCGTCCTGACCAACACCGCAGAACTGAAAGAGCCGTCGCCAATTTCCCTGCCGTCGCTCGGCGATCTGGATTCGATTCTGGCTTTGGGCCCGGGAAAGTTTGCGGTCCGGCCGCGTTCACCCGAGGACGTCGCGGCCCTGCTGTATACCTCGGGAACGACCGCGGACCCAAAGGGCGTGATGCTCACCAATGCCAATCTCATGGGCGAAGCAGAGGCGGTAAGTGGATGGGCGAAATTGGGGCCGGACGATGCGGTACTCGGCATCTTGCCGATGTTTCACGTGCTGGCGGGGATGGCGAATCTGCTGCTGCCGCTGGTGAATGGGGCGCGGGTCGTCTATCTCGAAACTCTGAATACGACGGAACTGCTGCGCGCGCTCCAGGAGCGGAGCATCACGGCGTTTGCCGTGGTGCCGCAGTTCTTCTACCTGATTCACGAACGCATCTTCAAGGAACTGGCAAAGCGCGGAGCGATCGCCCAGAAACTGGTGCGGACGCTGATGACGGCCAACCGGATGCTGCGCAGAGTGGGCATCAATGCAGGGAAGATCCTGTTTGGCAAGATTCACGCCATTTTCGGACGGCGGATGCGTTACCTGGTCACGGGGGGTTCGCGATTCGATCCGCAGATTGCGCAGGATTTTCACGATCTTGGGATTGACGTGTTGCAAGCCTACGGGCTCACAGAAACCACCGGCGGGGCATTCGTCAATGCGGTAGGAGATTGCGTGATCGGCTCGGTTGGCAGGCCTTTGCGAGGAGTGCGAGGGCAGATCATGAATGCGGCCCTCGACGGCGAGGGCCATTGGGTCGGAGAGATTGCCATAGCCGGGCCCATCGTAATGAAAGGTTACTGGAACCGTCCCGACGCCACGGCTGCGGTGCTGAAAGATGGATGGTTGCACACCGGAGACCTGGGCTATTTCGATGCTCACGGGAACCTGTTCATCACCGGACGCCAAAAAGAGCTGATCGTGCTGGCCAACGGAAAGAATATCTATCCGGAGGAGGTAGAGGCGCATTACCTGAAATCCCCCTACATCAAGGAGATTTGCGTGATGGGGTTGGAGGCGCGGCCGGGCGATCCGAGTTCGGAGCGGCTGTACGCGGTGGTGGTTCCGAACTTTGACGTGCTGAAGCAACGCAGGATCGTGAACGCAAAAGAAGTGATTCGTTTCGATATCGAAGGGCTGTCGGCGCAATTGCCTTCGACGAAGCGCATTGGGAGTTACGAAATCTGGCAGGACGACCTGCCCCGCACCACCACGAGAAAGCTGAAGCGGTTTGAAATTCAGAAGCGGGTGACAGCGAACCGAGGCACGAAGGCGAAAGACGGGGAGATTGCGACCGAGAAGCCGGTCTCGCCTGAGGAGTCGGCGTGGCTGGAGAGATCCGAGGTGCAGCGCGCGCTCAAAGTAATTCGAGAAGCAGCGCGGTACGCTCCGCCTTCCCTGCGACCGTCGCACAACCTGGAACTGGATCTTGGATTCGATTCGATGCAGCGGGTGGAACTTCTGGTCGCGCTCGAGCAGGAACTCGGCGGCGACGTGGAAGAATCGCGAATGTCTGAAATCTACACGGTCGGCGAACTGGTGGACGAGATATTGAGTAGCGCGGGTAGCGGCCGGACTCGCACTCAATTTGTAGGTTGGCGGGAAGTCCTGCGAGAAACTCCTGGCGACCCCGAAGTGCTGGCCTTGGCGAACACGCGGCCCTGGTCGGAGGCAATGCTGTTTGTGGCGTCTCGATTGGTGCAGATCGTCAGCCGCGACCGGTTTCAATTGAAGGTAATGGGACTGGAGAAAGTGCCGCAGCAGGGTCCTTATCTGCTGTGCTCAAATCATCAGAGTTTCCTGGATGCGGTGGTGATGAGTAGTTTACTGCCGTGGCCGGTGTTTCGAGTGCTGTTTTCGGTGGGAACCAGCGAGATTTTCGGGTCCGGTTTCATGCGCAGGCTGGCACGGCTACTGCGAGTGGTAGTGGTGGATCCGGATGCCAACCTGATGCCGGCCATGCGTGCGGGCGCGTTCGGATTGCGTCATGGCAGGGTGTTGATGCTGTATCCGGAGGGCGAACGCTCGATTGATGGTCCTCCGAAGACGTTCAAGAAAGGCGCCGCGATTCTCTCAATGCACCAGCAGGTACCAATCGTGCCCGTGGCCATTGACGGGTTCCACGAAGCGTGGCCTCGCGGCAAGCCCTTTCAGAAGTTTGCCGAGCTGAAGATCTCATTCGGAGAACCGATCTACCCGCCTGCCGAGGAACACGCGTCGGAGCGCGCATACGAGCAATTGACGGCCGAACTGCGCAGCCGGGTGTTTGGGATGTGGAGCGAACTGCACCGGGCAGAAGCGCGGACCAAGGCCGCGAGCGCAGGCTAGAACCGGGGAGCTTTCCGATTTGCAGGATGGCCCTCATCGAACAAGTGGGGGCAGCGTTCCACACCCCCCCGGACAATTAAGAGCCAATCGTCTGTGACCTAGCACACCCTGCCACGTGACAAGCAGGTGGCGAAACCCACGTGTTTGTGAGTTCCAGCAAAGGTTTGACCAACAACTGAGGCCCCTGCACGACCTTGATACAGTGCACTGTGACTTGCCTCACAGTTGGCGGAGTCCCGCCTCACAGACGTTATTTCGGCAGCCCCCGATAATGCCTTCCAGAAGCGTCAGCCCCGTCAGGCTGCTTCGTGCGTTCCAGGTCGCTGATTCAAGTGAAGTTTGTCGCAGCACCTGAGGGGCTGTTTCTCTGGTCGGGAGGCAGTTCTGTGGGCAGAATTCGCGGCGTGGGAGTCAGTAAGAAACTCCGCGCCCGGCACGTTGACCGACCAGCGCTTAGGTGCAACCCAGGGCCGTTCCTGCAATTTCAGTGGGCATGTGGGCGACTCTGCTCGGTAAACCGTAACCAATCAACCCGCAGCGAAGTTCGATAAGCGAATCGAGCGTTATGCCAGAAGCCATGCAATCCCCCGCAGAAGCAACGTACTGGCTGATCCCGGGGCATTTCCTGTTCCTGATCATTCACACCCTGGGCATGGCCTGTTTCGCGTTCATCGTGGTGCAGCGATTAAGGCCACTGCTGCGGGCGCAGTCCGACTTGCGTTGGGACCGGCCTTGGCTGCGTCTGGGGCGAGTGTTTCAGTTCTGGCTGGGGCAATGGAAACATCCGCGCTATCCGGGCGCGGGCCTGATGCACATCCTGGTGTTTGCAGGGTTTCTCATTCTGGCGACTCGCGCCTTCTCGCTTATTCTCGGCTTCCAGGAGCATGCACTTTTCTCCGGAACCATCGGCCGTGTGTACGACGCGGTGCGGGATTATGCAACAACCATTGTGTTCGTCTGCATGATCGTGGCCGCCGTCCGGCGTCTTTTGTTCAAGCCTGCCCGATACGCAGTGCCTGCAAAGTACGGCAAGGCGCACACCGGGGACGCGGTCTTCTTATTAGGGCTGATCGCCCTGCTCATGGCAGGCGATAGCCTGTTTGAGGGCAGCAAGGTTGCGTTCGAGGTACAGCGCGGAGGTACCTCGGAATCGCTTGCGTGGTTGTCGCTTCCCTGGCTGGTAGCAAACGTTCTCAGCTACGCTTCTCCCGCCGCACTACAGAGTTTGCATCTTGGCGGGTACCTGCTGCACGATCTGACCTTCTTCTTCCTCCTCTGTTACCGGCCGTTCGGAATTCAGTTCCACGTAGAGACATCGCTGTTCAGCGTGTTCTTCGCCAAGCTGGACAAAGGAACCATCAAGCCGGTGCGCTGGGGATTGTCCGACGAGCAACTGGACAAGGTGCAGTCGTTCGGAGTGAAGACATTCGAAGACTTCACCTGGAAACACATGCTGGATTTCTACTCCTGCGCCGATTGCGGGCGCTGCTCGGACAACTGTCCAGCAAACGCGGTTGGGCGGCCATTGTCGCCGCGCTTCCTGAGCGTGAAGGCGCGGGACTACTGCTTCGAGCACTATCCGGTCGTGGGCAAGGCGAACAACGGAACTCCATTGGTCGGAACGATTTATTCCGAGGATGAAATCTGGTCCTGCACCACCTGCGGCGCTTGCGAGGAGGAGTGCCCGCTGTTGGTTGAGTACATCGACAAGATTGTCGATTTGCGGCGAGGCATGGTGGACGACGGGAAGGTACCGCAATCGCTGCAAAAGCCGCTGCGGGCCTTGGAGAGCCGCGGAAATCCGTACGGAAAAATGGAAAAGAAGAAGGCCGAATGGATCAAGGCGGAGACCTTCCGCAAGACATGCGAGGTCAAGGTGCTGGACGGAGAGGCACAGGCGGACACGTTGTATTTCGTCGACAGCGTGACGTCCTATGACGATCGCATGCAGGCGATTGGGCGGGCGACCGCCCGAATCCTGGACCGTATCGGAGAGAACTTCGGGATCCTGGGGAGCGCAGAAAAAGACAGCGGGCACGAGGTCAGGAGGTTTGGAGAAGAGACCCTGTTCCGGGCGCTGCGCGATCACAACACGGAGGAGATCAGGGCGTCTGGAGTGAAGCGGATCGTCACCTCGGATCCCCACGCCTACAACTCGCTGAAACATGACTATGACGGGATTGCTCCGGTTGAACACATCAGCCAGGTGATCGCACGCGAAGTGGCGGGCGGGAAGCTGAAGCTGAGCGAAATCACGGACAGGAAAAGCGTGTTCACCTATCACGACCCCTGCTACCTGGGACGACACAACGGAGTGTATGAAGACCCGCGCACTGTGCTCGACGCAATCCCGGGGTTGAAGCGGGTTGAGATGAACCGGTCCCGCGACCGCTCATTCTGCTGTGGGGGCGGCGGGTTGATGACTTTCTACGAGCCGCAGGAAGAACAAAGAATGGGCGTGAAGCGGGTCGAGATGGCGGCCGCGGCCGGGGCAAACGTGATCGTGACTGCGTGCCCCTTCTGCCTGATGAACGTGGAGGACGCGATCAAGGTTTCCGGAATGGAAGGAAAGATGGCCGCCCTTGATCTCGCGGAACTGGTGGAACGACAGATGGGGTAATGGCGCTGGCGAGAGCAGACTCCTCGTCGCGTTGCTCCTCGCGGCATGACAAGGGTTTGGGTTTAGCACAACTGGCGGAGGTTCATCGTGGAAATTCTGGTTTGCATACGAAGAGTGCCTGACACTTCGGAAAACGAAATTCAACTGAATGCGGCAGGCAATGACATCGAGCGCGATGACCTCGTGTACTCGATCAACGAGTGGGACAACTACGCGGTCGAGGAAGCCATTCAGATCGTCGGCCGGGTGGGAGGCAACGTCACCGTGGTGACCGTGGGCGGTGAAGAGGACGAGGAAGTGCTGCGGCGGCAGATGGCAATGGGCGCTAATCATGGCGTGCTGCTGGCAGATGACAGCTTCGCGGGATCTGATGCGCACGGTATCGCCACAATCCTGAAAGCGCATGTCGCGAAGGGCCACTACGACCTGATCCTGACCGGCGTACAGGCCGAAGACGGCGGAGCCCAGGTGGGAGGCATGCTGGCCGCGATGCTGGATTATCCGTTCGCATCGCTGGTGAATTCAATCCAGGTGCTGGATGGCGGGAAGTTGAAAATCACCCGTGAGATTGAAGGGGGCAACAAGGAGATCAACGAGATTGATCTGCCCTGCGTGCTGTCGATTCAGACCGGGATCAACGAGCCGCGATACGTCGGCATGCGAGGCATTCGTCAAGTCGCCTCGGTCCCAATTCCCGCATACGGGGTTTCCGACCTGGCTCTCGCCCCGGAACTGGTCGGCACAGCGGCTGCAAGACTGACACGCGTGGATTACTTCGTGCCTCCGGCTGGAAAGGGCGCGCGCATGCTCGAAGGAAGCCGAAAGGAAGTGGTCGAGCAGTTGGTTGAGCTGGTCAGGACTAAAGGAGGTCTGCGATGACGCAACGAATTTTTGCTTATGTTCAGCACAAGAACAGCGGGCTCGACGATTCGGCGTTCGAACTGGCTGCGGCAGCCAGGAAAATCGATCCCGCAGCATCGGTGACGGCCATCGTGACCGGATCTGGCGAAACGCTGGACGCAACCTGCGCCGCGCTCAGCGCGATTTACGGCGAGGTATGGAAGATCGCAAACCCGGCGCTGGCTTATCCCAATGCCGAACTGGTGCGGCAGGCGCTGGTCCAGGTGGTACCGCAAGGCAGCATCGTGCTGGTTGCGCACGATCACTTTGGAATCGACTTGTCGCCGGGACTTTCGATCAAGCTGAAAGCGGCCTTCGTCCCGGATGCGCTGGATCTTAAACCGCTGGGTGGAACGGCCTTGGAAGCGGTGCGCCAGGAGTTCGGCGGACAGGTCAGCACGCATGTGCGATGTGACATCTCGAACGGTGTCGTGATCAATGTGCGGCCAGGAGCCTTCAAGCCCACGCAGGAAGCGCCGGTGAACGGGCGTGTCGTAGACAAATCGGCGGAGGTGAGCGCGCTGAAATCCGGACGCCGCTACTGCGAAACGGTGCTTGCCGAGGCCGGCGATGTGGACATCACCAAGCACGCCATTCTGGTCTCCGTGGGTCGCGGAATCCAGGAGCAGGACAACATTTCGCTGGCGAACGAACTGGCCGAGGCGCTGGGCGCCGCCGTCAGTTGCTCGCGGCCGGTGGTGGATGCGAAGTGGCTGGAGAAATCGCGGCAGGTAGGCAGCTCGGGCAAAACGGTTAAGCCCAAGGTGTACCTGGCCTGCGGGATCAGCGGGGCGTTCCAACATCTCGCCGGGATCAAAGGCAGCCCCTTCATCGTCGCCATCAACAAGAACCCGAAGGCGCCGATTTTCCAAATCGCGGATGTAGGCGTGGTCGACGATCTGCTGGAGTTCCTGCCCGAATTCACCAACAAAGTTCGCGAGCAGCACATGGTTGCTCATTGAGAGGACAACGATGATTTCGCCAAAGACCTTGAAACTCAGCCTGAAATCGCTGCGCGATTTCGGAAAGAAACGTTTGCCCGATGAAGAAGTGATCGCCCTGGACGCGCGCGACGAGTGCCCGATGGAGATCGTGCGCCACATGTGCAGCCCTGACAAGCTGGGCATTCAACTGCTTTTCATTCCCGAGGAGTTCGGGGGAATGGGCGGCGGCGCATTCGACGTGTATTGCATTTGCGAGGAGATGGCGAGGATCGACCTCGGCGTCGCCACTTCGGTGCTGGCAACGTTTCTGGGAAGCGATCCGATCACGGTGGGCGCGACCCCGGAGCAGAAGAAGATCTGGCTCACAAAGATTGCCGAGGAGGGCGTGCTGTTCGCCTATGGCGCGACCGAACCCGAGGCGGGCAGCGATCTGGGAGCGTTGCGCACGACCGCGGACCGCGTAATGGAGAACGGGAAGATCGTCGGATACAAGATCAACGGGAACAAGCAGTGGATCAGTAACGGCGGCGTGGCCGATGTGTACACGGTCCTGGCCAACACTCCCGCGGGACCCAGTTGGTTTGTGATGGAGAAAGGTGCGAAAGGGTTCGCGCACGACAAGCCGGAAGACAAGCATGGAATCCGGCTGAGCAACACGGCGGCGCTGGCATTTAATGATGTCTTTGTTCCCGCCGAAAACCTGATCGGCGGAGTCGAAGGCCAGGGGCTCATCCAGGCGCAGGCGGTCTTCGGTTACACGCGGCTGATGGTGGCCGCGTTCGGATTGGGCGCCGGGTGGGCCGCGCTGGATCGGGCGATTCCCTATTCCACCAAACGCATCCAGGCGGGAGCTCCGCTGTCTGAGAAGCAGGGATACACGCACAAGTTGATCGTGCCGCATGTGGCCCGCCTGGAAGCCGGACGAGCCTATATCGAAGAAACCGCGGAGCGCATTGATGCCGGCCACGAAGGCAGCCTTAATACCGAGGGCGCGATCGCGAAATACATGGCGACGGAAGCCGGCAACGGCGCGGCCGATGCGAGTATCCAGGCTCTCGGTGGATATGGCTACACGCACGAGTACATCGTGGAGAAGATCAGCCGCGACGTTCGCATCACCACGATTTATGAAGGAACTTCGGAAATCATGGAGATGACGATCAGCCGTGACCGCTGGCAGTTGCACCTCAAGACCCGCGGGCAGTACTACCACGAGCAGGCCCGGGCGATGGAAGCACTGAATGCAAAGAATGGAAACGTGGGCGCCAACATTGCCGCCCTCGCCTTCCACGCGCTGGCAGAAGTCATGGAGAAGGCGCGGGTCGCGCGTTTGACCCGATACCAGCACATCCTGCTGCGGCTCGGGGAGTGGATCGCCTACGCCGAGTGCGCCGCGAGCCTGGCCAAGCGCGCGGTGTCGCTAGCCGATAACAAGCTGAACGAGAAGGCCAGCCGACGCTTCGATGCAACGGCCCTGGCAGCGATAAGCAGGGTCTTCGCGCGGGAAGCAGCGCTCAAAGTCGGGAGCGAAGGATTGCGGTGGATCGTGGGGGCCGGCGGCGTAAGCGATTCCGAGTTGCCCGCGTTTGAGGCAGCGCTGGGAGTAGCTGCAATCCACCAGGCACAGGCAAACCTGATTTCAGACATGGACCTGATCGCCGACGTGCTCTACGGGCGCGCAGCGCATGCTGTGCGCCTGTCCGCCTGACGATCAACAACACCAGCGCCGGGCCATGTTGGCCCGGCTGACATTCCGAGGCAGGGATATCACCATGGAAAACAATGGTTCGCGAGCGATCGCAATTGTGGGCGCGGGTGCGATATTGCCCGACGCGAAGAGCGTAGAGGCGTTCTGGAAGAACGTGAAGGACGGCCGCTACAGCATCACCGAGGTCAGCCCGGAACGGTGGGATCCAAAGCTGTATTACGACGCCGATCGCAGCGCGCCCGACAAAACCTACTCGACCATCGGCGGGTGGGTGCGCGAGGCCGCATGGGAGCCGCTGAAGTGGAAGCTGGCAATCCCGCCTAGAGTCGTGGATGCGATGGACGAATCGCAGCGCTGGGCCATTGCCTGCACCCGGGCGGCGCTCGACGACTATGGATATCCCAACCGGCCGCTGGATAACGATCGCACCGCGGTGATCCTGGGCAACGCCATGGCCGGGGAGAAACATTATTTCACCGCCTTGCGACTGTACTTCCCGGAGTACGCGCAAGAACTGGCGGCCAGCGCGAGCTTCGCGGCGCTGCCGGCAAAAGCGCGCGAGACAATCACGCGCGAGTTGCACGACCGCATGGCAAGCCGGATCCCCGATGTAACCGAAGACACCATGCCCGGCGAGTTGTCGAACTGCATAGCCGGGCGAATCGCCAACACATTCAACTTCCACGGCCCAAACTACGTGGTGGACGCGGCGTGCGCGTCCGCGATGGCGGCGTTCAGCGCGGCCGTGGACGGCTTGGTGGAGCACGATTTCGATGTAGCGGTCACGGGCGGCATTGACCGCAATATGGGCGCCTCCACATATGTGAAGTTCTGCAAGATCGGCGCGCTGTCGGCGACTGGCACGCGTCCGTATGCCGAGGGTGCGGATGGCTTCGTCATGGGCGAGGGCGCGGCGATCTTCCTGCTGAAACGCCTGGCGGATGCGGAACGAGACCAGGACAGGATCTATGCGGTGATTCGCGGGATCGGCGGCGCCAGCGACGGTAAAGGAAAAGGCATCACCGCCCCCAATCCCGTGGGACAAAAACTCGCCATCGAGCGGGGATGGAAAAACGCCGGGATCGCGCCCGACCGGGGGACCTTGATGGAAGGGCACGGAACTTCAACCACGGTTGGGGACGTGGTGGAAGCAGACAGTATGGCGGACGTGCTGCGCGGATACTCGCTGCCCAAGGGATCGGTGGCGCTGGGCTCGGTCAAATCCAACATCGGGCACTTGAAAGGCGCAGCGGGCGCGGCCGGAATGTTGAAAGCAGCGTTAGCGCTTCGCGACAAGGTGCTGCCGCCAAGCGTGAATTGCGACCACCTCAACCCTAATATCGACTTCACCAACTCACCGCTGTACGTGAACCGTGAATTGAAACCCTGGGATGTACCCGCCGACACCGTGCGGCGCGCCGGCGTGAGCGCGTTCGGATTCGGCGGCACCAACTTCCATGTGGTGATGGAAGAGCACATTCCGCACCGGCTCACTGGAAACGGCAAGCGGTCCATCGCCGTCGGCGAGGTTCCCGCGGCGAACCTTCTACAATCCACAGCGACGGCAAAGCCCACGGCGGCGAGTTCGCCTTCCTGCAAGGCTCCCTTGCGGGGAGCGCTGGTGATCGGCGCCGAAAACGAAGCGACGCTTGCGGAGCGCCTGCGCGCTATCCAAAAAACGGCGGCTGCGGGCCAAGCGCCGGCGCCGGCAGCGCCTGCGGCCTCCGACCTGCGTGCGGCCGAGCGCGTGGTTATCGATTACGCGAATGCGGCAGAGCTCGCAACGAAAGCCTCTTCCGCCGTCAAAGCTTTGGCAGCCAACCAACCTGCAATGTGGAAGGCGCTGCGGGCGCAAGGAATCTTCCGCGGCCGCGGGCCCGCCGCCAAGGTGGCATTCCTCTATACCGGGCAGGGCTCGCAATACGTGAACATGCTGCGGCCGCTGCGCGACTCGGAAGCGATTGTGAGGGACACGTTCATCGAAGCCGACCGGATCATGAAGCCGCTGCTGGGCAAACCGCTCAGCGAATTCATCTTCGTCGACTCCGCCGATCCGAAAGCGGTCGCCAAAGCGGAGGACGACCTCAGGCAGACCGAAATCACTCAACCCGCGGTGCTGGCGACCGACCTGGCGCTGACGCGGTTGCTCGCGGCCTATGGCATCGAGCCGGATATGACGATGGGGCACAGCCTGGGTGAGTACGGAGCGTTGGTGGGCGCGGGCGCACTTCCCTTCGAAGATGCTTTGGAAGCGGTGAGCGCACGCGGCCGCGGCATGACCGCCGTGGCAATGAACGACAACGGGAAAATGGCGGCTGTGTTTGCGCCGCTGGAAGAAATTGAGCGAACGCTGAAGACGATTGACGGCTACGTGGTCATTGCCAACATCAACAGCGGACGCCAGGGGGTGATCGGTGGAGCAAGCAAAGCGGTCGAACAGGCGATGGAAGCTTTTCAGAAGGCCGGCTACGAGCCGGTCGAGTTGCCGGTTAGCCACGCCTTCCACACTTCGATCGTGGCTGGAGCGGGAGTTCCGCTGCGGCGTGAATTGGAGCGACTGCGATTGCAATCGCCTCGCATTCCAGTGGTCGCCAATGTGGATGGCGAGTTTTACCCCATGGGACCGGACGCGCTGCCGAAAATGCTGGACATCCTGACCAAGCAGGTAGCCTCGCCAGTGCAGTTCGTAAAGGGGCTGAAGACACTGTACAGCGCGGGAGCGCGCATCTTCGTGGAAGTGGGTCCCAAGAAAGCGCTGCAGGGATTCGCCGAAGATGTTCTGGGCGGCGACAACGAAGTGGTCTCGATTTTTACCAATCATCCGAAGGTGGGGGACGTTGTGGCATTCAATCAGGCGTTATGCGGACTTTATGCGGCGGGATTGGGACAGGGTGTGGAAACGGCGGTAAATGAGGCCGCAGAGACAAAGGCCGCTGCCATTCCGGCCAGCCCCCGGCAGCAGAGCAGCCCGTCTTCCGGTTCCACTCCAGGCACGAATGGCGATCACTACTCCGAACTGGGTCATCTTTTTGCCGACATCGTGGAGCGCGGCTGGGAAGTGTTGCACGGTGGCCGCCCCTCCACCACCAGATCGAACGTGGTGATTACGGGGGCAGCATTGGGGCTTCCCGGCACCGAGCACATTTTTGATGACGACAACGTGGGCCGGATATTACGCGGCGAGCAATTCATTGATGCGATTCCAACACGCTTCCGGCGGGCGATGGTGGACAAGAACATCACGCGGCTGGTCAAGAGCGACAACGGGGCCGCGACATTTGAGAGCATCAACAGTCTGGCCGATGCGATCAAGCTGGCGGGGCGCGGCAAGGAATTCGACCTGGGCCTGGAGTTTGGCATTCCCGCCGAGCGGATTCCGGCGCTGGATCGGGCCACACGGCTGGCGATCGCCGTTGGCATTGACGCCCTGCGAGACGCCGGAATTCCGCTGGTGATGCGTTACAAGACCACCAGTAAAGGCACGCAACTGCCGGATCGGTGGTTGCTGCCAGAACCATTGCGCGACGATACAGGCGTGATCTTCGCGTCGGCGTTTCCAGGGTACGACTCGTTCGCCGACGAAATGACTCGGTACTGGGCCGACCACGCGCGTCGTGAGCAAATCGCAACTCTCGAAAGCATCCGGGCGCGAACCGCCGAGGCCAATGGCCATTCCGGTGTGTTGACGGAGATCGATCGTCGGATCGAAGAACTGAAGGCGATGGTGGAGAAATCGCCTTACGTTTTCGACCGCAGATTCCTATTCCGGATTCTCTCCATGGGGCATTCGCAGTTCGCCGAATACATCGGGGCGCGCGGTCCGAACACGGCGATCAATGCAGCCTGCGCCACGACGGCACAGGCGGTTTCGCTGGCTGAGGATTGGATCAATGCCGGACGCTGCAAACGCGTCATCGTGGTCTCGGCGGACGATGTAACGTCGGACCACATGCTGGAGTGGATTGGGGCGGGATTTCTGGCCACCGGCGCAGCGGCCACCGATGAAGCGCTGGAAGAAGCCGCCCTGCCCTTCGATCGGCGGCGTCACGGAATGCTGGTCGGGATGGGCGCGGCCGGGTTGATCGTGGAAAGCGAGCAGGGGGCGAAAGAGCGCGGGATTCAACCGATCTGCGAGGTGTTGGCGGCGGTCACCGCAAACAGCGCGTTTCACGGTACGCGCCTCGATGTGCACCACATCGGCCAGGTGATGGAAGACCTGGTATCGCAAGCGGAGAAACGCCACGGAATCTCGCGCCGCGAGATCGCGCCGCAACTGGTGTTCGTGTCGCACGAAACTTACACGCCGGCGCGCGGCGGAAGCGCATCCGCGGAAATCTTTGCGCTGAGGCGAGTGTTCGGCGATGTGGCGGACAAGATCGTGATCGCGAACACGAAGGGCTTTACCGGCCACGCCATGGCCGCCGGCATCGAGGACGTGGTTGCAGTGAAGGCGCTGGAAACTGGCGTGGTCCCGCCGGTGGCCAATTTCAAGGAGATTGATCCCGAACTCGGGGCACTGAACCTGTCCAAGGGCGGAGCCTATCCCGTGGAATACGCGTTGCGGTTGGGGGCGGGCTTCGGTTCGCAGATCAGCATGACGCTGATGCGGTGGGTGAAGACGAAAGATGGGATCCGGCGCAGCCCGGCGAACCTCGGGTACAGCTACCGAATTGTGGATCAGCAGGCGTGGAGCGAGTGGCTGAAGAAAATGAGCGGACGCGGCACAACGGAACTGGAAGTGGTGTCGCGCACGTTGCGCCTCCACGATGACGCACGAGCCAGCCGCTCCGAGCAGAAGGTTCTGGAGATGCCGATGAAGACGGCGCCACGTAACGTGCCGCCCCCGGCCATGATCCCGGAAAAATCAGCTCTCACCGCGACTAAAGCGGTCGCTACGGTGGTTGAGAAAGCGGTGGTGACGCCAGCACCTGTCGCGAAAGCAGCAGCAAGCGATGCCGTCAAAGAAAGGGTGTTGGCGTTAGTGGCGGAAAAGACTGGTTACCCGACCGACATGCTGGACCTGGATCTGGACCTGGAAGCGGACCTCGGCGTGGATACGGTGAAGCAGGCGGAGATGTTCGCGGCGGTGCGTGAGATCTACAACATTCCGCGAGACGAGAACCGCAAACTCCGGGACTATCCAACGTTGGCGCATGTGATTCGGTTCGTGTACGAGAAGCGGCCTGACCTGGAGGGCGTTGCCATCCCGGCAGTGAAGATTGCGCCGTCGATGACAGAGGAGAAAGCAAGCGCCGCGACCACAACCCCGGAATCTATGAAAGCACCGGCAACGGACGACGTGAAAGACAAAGTTCTGGAGATTGTGGCCCAGAAAACCGGGTATCCGAAAGACATGCTGGACCTGGATCTCGATCTCGAAGCCGACCTTGGTGTGGACACGGTCAAGCAGGCGGAGATGTTTGCGGCGGTTCGGGAAGCCTACAACATTCCGCGCGATGAAAATCGCAAGCTGCGGGACTATCCCACGATGGCTCACGTGATTCGATTTGTGTATGAGAAGCGGCCGGATTTGAAAGCTGCGTCGGCTGTTTCTAAGCCGGCGATACCTGAGCCAACGGCGCCAACCGTTGCGCCGGAAACAGCTAAGCCGCCGGCAGCGGACGACGTGAAAGACAAAGTCCTGGAGATTGTGGCCCAGAAAACCGGGTATCCGAAAGACATGCTGGACCTGGATCTCGATCTCGAAGCCGACCTCGGGGTGGACACCGTGAAGCAAGCGGAGATGTTTGCCGCGGTCCGCGAACTCTACAACATTCCGCGGGATGAGAATCGCAAGTTGCGGGAGTATCCAACGCTGGCGCATGTGATCCGATTTGTGTACGAGAAGCGACCCGACCTGGCCGGGACAACGGTTGCGGCGGAAAGCAAAGCGGAACCGACGACGGTTGCGGCGCAGGCGGAAACTCCACTGCCGTCTGACGATGCAATCAAAGAAAAAGTGCTGGAGATTGTTGCCGACAAGACCGGCTATCCGAAAGACATGCTGGATCTCGACCTCGACCTGGAAGCGGACCTCGGCGTGGACACCGTCAAGCAGGCCGAGATGTTTGCTTCCGTTCGGGCAGCCTACAACATTCCGCGCGATGCCGATTTGAAGCTGCGCGACTTCCCTACCCTGGCGCACGTGATCAAGTTCGCCCGCGACCGGGCCGGCCGCGCGGTCGAGCAAGCGAAAGTCCCAGAAAAAGTTGAGCAAGCTGCTGCCATAAAACTGAATACGGCGCAAGTTCCTTTGGCAAGCTTCGAGGCAGCAAATCGTATTCCTCGAAGAGTGCCGGTGGCGGTACTGCGGCCTCCGCTGTACATGTCCAAGCCCACGGGAGTGACACTGGCAGCCGGGCAAAGAGTTGTCGTCATGTCCGATCAGGGCGGCGTGGGCAACGCGCTCATCACGCGATTAAAAGAGAAAGGGGTGGAGGCCCTCCGAATTGACGGCGCTCCCGACTCTGAAAACCTGACCAAGACGTTAAAGACATGGCTGGCTGCGGGCGCAGTGCATGGAGTGTACTGGCTGCCGGCTCTGGATCCCGACGAGAACATTCTCCAGATGAGCCCGACGGCTTGGAGAGAAAAGCTCCGGGTACGCGTGAAGTCGCTGTATACGACGATGCGCATCCTCTATGAGCAGATTGCCCCGAGGGGGACGTTCCTGGTTTCGGCCGTGCGCCTGGGAGGACAGCATGGCTACGATGAGACGGGGGCGCTGAATCCGCTGGGCGGAGCAGTCACTGGATTCACCAAGGCCTACAAGCGGGAACGCATGGACGCGCTGGTGAAGGCGGTAGATTTTGAAGCCGGCCGCAAACCCGAAGAGATCGCAGAGTTGCTCATCGCGGAGACCCTGCACGATCCTGGCGCGATCGAGATTGGGCGCAAGGCTGACTTGCGGTGGACGGTAGGGCTGCAGGAGAAGCCCGCTGTAGACGGCCAGCCTGGAATGGAATTAGGCAAAGACTCTGTGTTCCTGGTCACGGGAGCGGCGGGCAGCATCGTTTCGGCCATTACCTCTGACCTGGCTGCCGCATCGGGAGGAACGTTCTACCTGCTGGACCTGGTTCCCGAGCCGGATGCGGGAAACCCGGACCTGGCGCGCTTCGGCAACGACCGGGAAAACCTGAAGCTGGACCTGTTCCGGCGCATACAGGCGCGGGGTGAGCGGGCAACGCCGGCAATGGTCGAGAAAGAGCTGGCAGGACTGGAACGCGCAGTTGCGGCGAAGAATGCGATTGATGCGGTGAAAGCTGCTGGTGGCACGGCGCACTATTTCAGCGTCAATCTCACAGACGCCAATGCGGTGGCGCAGGTGATCGAGCAAGTGCGCCAGAAGAGCGGCCGGATCGATGTGTTGTTACATGCCGCGGGAATGGAACGGAGCCATTTCCTGCCTGATAAGGATGCCCGGGAGTTTGACCTGGTGTTCGACGTTAAAGCCGATGGGTGGTTCAACCTGCTGCACGCGATCGGCGAGATGCCCCTGCGGGCGACGGTTGCATTCAGTTCGATCGCGGGGCGCTTTGGCAATGGCGGGCAGACCGACTACAGTTCCGCCAACGATCTGCTTTGCAAAATCACATCGAGCTTCCGCAGTGCAAAACCCGGAACCCGCGGAATTGTCATTGACTGGACGGCCTGGGGCGGCATCGGAATGGCAACTCGAGGCTCGATCCCGAAGATGATGGAGGCTGCTGGAATTGACATGCTTCCACCCGATGCAGGAGTGCCGCTGATACGTCGCGAACTGACGACCGGCGGAACGCGCGGGGAAATCGTTGTCGGGCAGCGGCTGGGCAGCATGCTCGCGGAATTGGACGACACCGGCGGACTGGAAACAGCGCCGCTGCAGTCATCCAGTGATCCACACCTGGGCCCAATGCTGGGCAAGGTGACTGGCATTGGTTTGCAGCAGGGGGTGAGCGTCGAGACCGCGCTCGATCCGGCAGTACAGCCTTTCCTGCGCGATCACAAGATTGACGGCACGCCGGTGCTGCCAGGAGTCATGGGAGTTGAAGCCTTCGCAGAAGCGGCCCGGACGATGCTCCCCGATTGGCACCTTACGGCAATGGAAGATGTCAATTTCCTCGCGCCAGTCAAGTTCTATCGTGGCGAGTCACGCACCCTGACCATCAAGTCGTTATTTCATGACGAGGGAGATGCGGTCAGCGCTGACTGCGAACTGATCGGCGCCCGCACCTTGCCGAACCAGGCTGAACCGCAACTGACCAGGCACTTTGAAGGACGGGTACGACTGGAGCGCGCTCCGCAGGTGGCTAGTACCGTGTCTTTCAAGACGCCTTCCGGAGCAGTGGTTGAGGCAAGTCTCATTTACAAACTCTATTTCCACGGGCCGGCGTACCAGGTTCTGGAACGGACATGGTGGGATGGAGAGCGAGTCGTCGGACTGTTCAACCATGCTCTCCCGGTGAATCATCAGCCGGCGGAACGTCCGCTGGCAGCGTGCCCACGGCTGATCGAGCTCTGCTTCCAGACCGCCGGGATGTGGGAAATGGGAGTGCAAGGACGCATGGGACTGCCGCAGCATATCGACAGGGTTTCCTTCTTCGGCACACCCGACCCGGGGGCAGGTCCACTGTATGCAGTCGTCATGCCGCATCCCAACAGCGGAACGTTCGACGCCGAAGTCGTGGACACGGCAGGAAGGAAATATCTCCAGTTAACCGGTTACCGAACCGTCACGCTTGCCGACAGCGTTGATGCGGAAGCGCTGAAAGCGCTACAAACCGTCATGTCATTGCAAGCCGCGGTGGCCTGAGCACTGCGAATTGCCTGATGTGACGCGGTACTGATCGGGGGGCTTATGATCCGCGAGTTCCAACGCGTAGCCATTGTCAACCGGGGCGCGGCTGCTCTGCGTTTCATCCATGCGGCGCGCGAATTCAATCAAGAGCACGGAACTTCCCTTCGCACCATTGCGCTGTTCCATGAAGCCGATGGCCGCTCCCTGTTCGTGCGGGAGGCCGACGAGTCCGTCCGACTGGCGCAGACAGGAAGCTCCCGGGAGAGCGCAGGGTATTTCGACTACGGCCTGCTCGAACAGGGACTGATCAGCGCCCGCGCCGATGCGGTCTGGGCGGGTTGGGGATTTGTCGCTGAACATGCGGAGCTGGCCAGCCTTTGTGAAGAACTCGGGATTGTATTTATCGGACCGAATTCCGAGGTGATGCGAAATCTGAGTGATCGCATCCGCGTCAAACGCCTGGCAGAGCAACTACAGGTTCCGGTGCCGCCATGGAGCGATGGACCGGTGGAAACGCCGAATGACGCGCAACATCACGCGCAGCGCCTGGGATACCCGGTGCTGCTGAAGCCTTCGACGCGCAATGGAGAGAGAGCGGTCCTGGTGTCACAGCCGGGAGAGCTACCGGAGGCGTTCGAAAGGGCGCGGGCACGGGCATTTCAGTCATACGGGAATCCCACCATCTTCATGGAGCGACTGCTCGAGGACGCACGGCAGATTCGAGTGCAGATTGTTGCCGATGAATACGGCACTACCTGGGCAACGGGAGCGCGGGAATGCTCGTTGGTCGGAGGTCAATCACGCAGCTTGTTCGAAGCGCCGCCTTCCGGTTTGTCCCCGGAACTGGAACTGGAGATGCGCGAAGCCGCAGTACGGATGAGCCGGGCCGTGGGCTTTTCGAGTGTGGGCAGCATCTGGTTTCTGCAGCAACCGGAGAAGCCGGGGTTCGCGTTCCTGGAGATGAAGACCTCACTTGGGGAAGACCACGCGGTGAGCGAATGCATCACGGGCAGCGATCTGGTGAAGATGCAAATTCAAATCGCGCTGGGTGGACGGCTTCCCCAGCGACTGCCCAGCCAGAACGGCTACGCCATTCAAGCACAATTGCGGATCCAGGACTGCGACGACAAGCCGGCGCGTATGCAACGCCTGCGAGTCGCGACTGGACCGGGACTTCGGGTGGATTGCGGCGTCATTGAAGGTGAATCCCTTCCAGGTGGGTTTGACAGCGCTCTCGCCAGCATCACCGCCATGGGAGAGAACCGCAAGGAAGCGCTGGCCCGTGTAGCGAGAGCCGTGCGCGAAAGCGTGCTGATTGTGGAAGGCCGCAATACGAACAAGTCGCTTCTGCTGGACCACCTGAATGCCATCGTTGCACAGAAACGGGACCCGGACCCGGCGGCCGCCCAATCCCGTGACGTAGCCATGCTAGCGGCTGCGATTGAAATCCACGAGGCGGAGCTTTCGAACGAAGTAACGCAGTTCTACGCTTCTGCGGGGCGTGGACGTCCGCACGTCAGCACCGAGGTAGGCCGGAAGGTCGAGTTGTTGTTCCAAGGCCAGCGATGCTTGCTGACCGTCTTCCGCACGGGGCCTCGTCAATACCGAACAAAAATACGGGAAACCACCATCGAGGCGAGCATCGAGCGCATAGATCGCTTTGAATTCTGGCTCACCGTAGCTGACCAGCGTTTTCACATCATCGCGGTGCCGGGGGGACATCAGTACCGGGTTGAAGTGAACGGAATCATGTATGAAGTCGAGCGCGGCGATCGCGGAATTGTGCGCTCTCCGGCGCCGGCGGTCGTGGTCAGTGTTGCGGTGAAGCCGGGGGACCAGGTCGCCGGGGGGGACCGCCTGGCCGTGCTGGAGGCGATGAAACTGGAAATGGACGTAAAGGCGGAATTTTCCGGGTGGGTCCGCCAGGTCATGATCATTCCCAACGTGCAGGTCGAGGCGGGAGCGCCGCTGCTGCAGATTGAGGCAAAGCACCCGCCCACGGAACGCCTTCCCGAGTTGTCCCTTCTTACCCAACTTGCTTCGGGCGGGAATGCCAACACCGGTACGCGCTGGAACGAGGATCTAAGAGAGTTGAAGCGGCTGATGCTTGGATTCGATGTGGATCCTGGACTGACGGCCAAGCGGTTCGTGCAGTGGAAGGAGAATCCACCGATTGACAGCGTGGAACTGAGGCAGTTCGAAAACGAGATACTCAGCATCTTCGTAGACATTCAGTCCTTGTTCTGCCGGCATCCGGAGCCGGAGAGCAGCGCCAGCGCCGAAGTACCGAGCGCCGAAATGTCCCTGTTTACGTTCCTGTCGTACCTCCGCAGTAATGAGGACACCCGCCATGAAGAACTGCCCCCCGCGGTGATTACCGCATTGAGAAAGGTGCTTTGCTACTACGGGGTGTATTCCCTGAATCGTGCGCCAGCCCTGGAAGAGAGCCTGTTCTGGATTTACAAGTCGCACCAGCGCTCGGAGCAACAGGTGGGGCCGGTTCTGCAGATTCTGGACCGGATACTCAGTGATGAGGCGGTTGCGGCGCGTGCCGAGGCATCGTTCCACGCGCTTCTCGACCGGCTGATTTCGGTCACACGCGAATCTTTTCCCCTGGTGAGCCAACTTGCCCGGGAAGTGCGGTATCGCTATTTCGACCAGCCGCTGTTTGAAAGCATCCGGCAACAGACTTTTGAGCAGGTCGAGGGACAACTTTCCAGTATGACCGCGGAAACCAACCCTGCTATCCGGCGGGAAAGAGTCAGGGACCTGATGGAATGCCCGCAACCGCTGGTAAGCCTGTTTGCCCCGCGCTTTGCCAATGCCACGCCTGCCATGTGCGAACTCATGCTGGAGGTGCTTACCTGGCGTTACTACCGGATTCGCAACCTGGCCGAATTCGGGCCCCTGATGGTCGGCGAGCATCGCTTCATGAAGGGCGAATACGACCACGAAGGCAAGCGCATTCACGTGTTCACCACGCACGCTGAATTCGCGCAGCTCGCGGCCACGGCGCAGATGATCTTCCCGCAACTGCAAAAGGTGCCTGCGGACCACGATATCGTTCTGGATTTCTATCTCTGGAACGGCGAGGCCTTGGGGGCGCCAGAAGAGATGCAGCAGAAAGTGGCCGCCCTGCTGAACCAAGCCGCCTTCCCACGCGCCATACGCCGCATCGTGGTCGCGGTGGGCGGGCCAGGGAAAAACGTGAGCGAGATGCAGCACTTCACCTATCGTCCGCGTGAGGGAAGCTACGAAGAGGAAAAGCTCTACCGCGGACTGCATCCGATGATCGGGAAGCGGTTGCATCTGTGGCGGCTCAACAACTTCGAAATCGAGCGGCTGCCATCGGTGGACGAAGTTTACCTGCTGCGCGGGGTGGCGCGGGACAACCCCAAGGACGAACGCCTGTTTGCGTGCGCGGAAGTGCGAGATGTGACGCCAGTCCGGGACAGCTCAGGACGCATTGTGCAGCTTCCGTATCTGGAAAGAATGTTGAGCGAGGCCATCGCGGCCATCCGGACTTACCAGTCGCGCCGCTCGCCACATGAACGGCTGTATTGGAATCGCATCCTCCTTTATGTCTGGCCACCTCTGGAGATGAAGCCCGACGAACTGCACGACATCGTGCAGAAGCTGGTCCCGGAAGCCGAAGGCGCGGGACTCGAGCAGGTGGTCGTGCGCGCGCGGATTCCGAATCCGGAGACGGGAGAGTTGCGCGACATGGTGGTGCGGCTCTCCAGCCCAGGTGGTTCCGGATTGCTGATCACCTTCCGTCCCGCCGCCAGGTTTGAAGCCTTACGACCGCTCAGCGACTATGAGCAGAAGGTCGTACGCATGCGGCAGCGGGGGATGATTTATCCGTACGAAATCATCAAGATGCTTACCCCTTCACAGCAGGACACCAAGGCCGAGTTTCCTCCGGGAGACTTCGTCGAACATGACCTCGATGCAGATGGCCGCCTGGTACCGGTGACCCGGCCCTACGGCCAGAACAAAGCCAATATCATCGTCGGCGTGGTGCGCAACTTCACCTCACGGTATCCGGAGGGCATGAAGCGGGTCGTGCTGTTGGGAGATCCGAGCAAGGACCTGGGCGCACTGGCGGAACCGGAATGCAGGCGCATCATGGCGGCGCTGGACCTGGCGATGAAAGAACAGGTACCGCTGGAGTGGTTCCCGATTTCGGCGGGCGCGAAGATCTCGATGGAAAGCGGCGTCGAGAACATGGACTGGATTGCGCGCGTCCTGCGGCGGCTGGTGGAATTCACGCAGGCGGGCGGCGAAGTCAACCTGGTGGTGAATGGAATCAATGTGGGAGCACAGCCCTATTGGAATGCGGAAGCCACCATGCTCATGCACACGCGCGGCATTCTCATCATGACGCCGAAGGCGGCCATGGTGCTGACCGGGAAACGCGCACTCGATTTTTCGGGCAGCATCTCGGCGGAAGATAACCTGGGAATTGGCGGCTATGGGCGGATCATGGGCGTCAATGGCCAGGGCCAGTACTGGGCACGCGATCTGGAGGAAGGTTGCCACATCCTGTTGCGTCACTACGAGCACACCTACATTGCTCCCGGAGAGCAGTTCCCGCGGCGCGCGCAAACCACTGACCCCATGGATCGCGATGTCCGGGATTACCCGCACACCAATGGGCACGAAAATGCCTTCACGTGTGTGGGCGACATTTTTTCCGATGAGACCAATCCCGGGCGGAAGAAGTCTTTTGACATCCGTAAGGTGATGATGGCGGTCGCCGATCAGGACCATGCTCCGCTGGAGCGCTGGCCCGGGATGCGCGGCGCCGAGACTACGGTGATATGGGACGCGCATTTGGGCGGATACCCGGTCTGCCTGATCGGGATCGAATCGCGGCAGATTCCGCGCATCGGGTTCGTTCCGGCCGACGGCCCCGAGCAATGGACGGCGGGAACGTTGTTTCCGATGTCCTCCAAGAAAGTGGCGCGAGCCATTAATGCGGCGAGCAACAACCGGCCGGTGGTGCTGCTCGCGAACCTTTCCGGGTTCGATGGTTCTCCTGAATCCATGCGCAGGCTGCAACTCGAGTACGGGGCGGAAATTGGGCGAGCGGTCGTGAATTTCAAAGGACCGATGGCGTTCTGCGTGATCAATCGCTACCATGGCGGCGCTTACGTCGTGTTCTCCCGGGCGCTGAATGAGAACCTCGAAGTGTTCGCGCTGGAAGGCACCTATGCCTCGGTCATTGGCGGGGCCCCGGCGGCGGCGGTAGTTTTCGCCGGCGAAGTGGAGAATCGCACCCGTAAGGATCCCCGAATTCAGAAACTCGACCAGGAAATCAATGAGGCTGACGGCAAGGATAAGGGCCGTCTGCGGGCGCAGCGCAACGAGCTTTTCAAAATCCTTCACTCCGAAAAGCTCGGGCAAGTAGCGGAAGAGTTCGACACGATCCACAGCGTGGAACGGGCGCGGAAGGTGGGGGCGCTGAATGAAGTGATCCCTCCTGCAAGCCTGCGGCCGTACCTGATCCAGTCCATCGAACGCGGGTTCGAGCGGTGTGCGATTAACTCCGCAAAGGCCAGGGATGCCGACGACAACGTGTACACAATTCGAGAGCACGAAGAGGCGGCCAAGGCTTCGTGAGGTCTTCTGGCTGGAACAGAACGAGCGGGACGTACCACAGGACGACCTCTGGCTGGGGGAGCGAGAACTAGCCACCCTCAGCCGGCTGCGCTTTGCAAAACGCCGCGCCGAGTGGCGACTCGGACGATGGACGGCAAAGCTTGCCGTGAGCGCTTACCTCGGGCGAGACATCAGCCAACAGAGTTTGCGAGCTCTACAGATTTGTGCAGCGGAGGATGGCGCTCCCGAGGTTCTGACTCCTTCGGGCCGTGAGGTCACAATCTCGCTGAGTCATCGGGCCGGCATTGCCATGTGTGCCGTAACGCTCGCAGGCATGGCAATCGGTTGCGACCTGGAAGTGGTTGAGGCACGTAGCGATGCTTTCATTCATGACTATTTCACCGTTCAGGAACAGGCTACGATCCGCGACGCCGGATTATCGCAGCAGCCGTTGTTGGCCAACCTGTTTTGGAGCGCCAAGGAGAGTGCGCTGAAAGCCACACGCACAGGGCTGCGGTCGAGCACGCAATCCCTCAACGTACTTCTGCTGCACGATTCACCCTGCACCGGGGATTGGCGTCCATTCCTAATAGAGAGCAAGGCTGGTGAGAGCATTGACGGTTGGTGGCAACGCGATGGGGAATTGCTGCGAACGATCGTGACGATACCAGCGGCGTGCGCTCCCACCCCGTTGTCGAACGATTCGTTCATGCGGGCATAGAAAAAGGGCGGCTCGCGAGCCGCCCTTGGGAAACGAACCACGTCACATCTTGACGCTGTCTACATGGATTGAGTCGCCGGTTACAGCGCCGGTAACGGTCACATGATGGCCTTCGTGACCGGTCAGCGCATCGGGGTTGTCAACCGCGAGGACTTTATTGTCACCATCGGTAACGACCACAAGCTTCTCGCCGGCAGAGACGCACTTTTTGGTGCAGGCGGCATGCTTCTCGTTGGCGCCCTTTGCGCCGCACTTGGAGTCGCTCACGTAACCCTTGATCGTCTGCGTATCAGCCGCGCTTGCGAGGGCGGCAAGGAAGAACAGTGAAACCAGAACCAGCGAAATCTTCTTCATGACAAACGTCTCCTGGAATTTGGCGGCTGAGCCGCAGATTTGAATCGGTACTTCCGATCGCCTGCACTCCCGCTGTAAGCGCTGGCATAACAAACTTTAGAAAGCTACCCCGTGGCGAAATAGTGCAGAAGACTATATCACAAGGCGAGATACTTACAGCTAGCGCTTGGCGGTCTTAGGCGGAGGCGGCGGAGGCGGGGCCGAAGCTGGGTTTACATATACAACCTCCCCGGGTCGCGCGTAGTGAAACTGGTCCCGAGCTTCTTTCTCGATGGCTTGCGGGTCATCCTGCAAGGCTTTGATACGGCCGCCGTATTGCTCGTTCTGGTCCTGTAACACCTTGATTTGGTTTTGCAGATCGTCGTATTCCGCGCGTTTTTGCCGGTACACGACCATGCCATTGGCGCCGAACATGACGTGAATAAAGAGCCAGACAGCAAGCAAGGCAACTCCCCCGGTGGCAATACGGCGACGCTCGCCATACACCCGATCAAAGACAGGCCGGACGCGATCGGCCATGCGCCGACACGCATCCTCGGCCTGCGGTGCGCGATCCACGAGCGCCCGCAGGCGTTGCTGGGGCTGAACCAGATCTTTCACCCGGGGAACTTTTTTTACTCGAAAATCCATTGTTTGGCCGCCGCGCTCAACTTCGCCAGTTCCGCTTCGCTTCCAGCCTCGGAATAAACTCGTACCACCGGTTCGGTCCCCGAGAGCCTGTAGCACACCCATGAACCATCTTGCAGAACCAGCTTGAGCCCGTCGGTGCGAACCACTTCGGCAACGGTGCGGCCGGAGAACTCGCGCGGATCGGACTGCAACTTCCCAGTGAACTTCTGTTTCACTTCCGGCGTCAAGCGGAAGTTCTCTCTTTTCGGATAGAAGGAACCAACTTTGGCAAATAGATCTTTAAGTTGTTGGCCCAGGGTTTTGCCGCGCCGCGCGACCATCTCGCAACAGAGCAATCCGGCGAGCACGCCGTCTTTTTCCGGGACATGGTGACGAATCGAGAGTCCGGCGCTCTCTTCACCGCCAATCACGATTTTGTCCTGCTTGATGAGCTCGCCGATGAATTTGAAGCCGACCGGGGTCTCATGCAGTTCAATCTTGTGATGCCGGGCGAGGGCATTGATCAGGTTCGTGGTGGAGACCGACTTCCCTACCCCGTTTTTCCATCCCCGGCTCTCGACGAGGTAGTCGAACAGCAAAGCGATGATGTAGTTGGGTTGGAAGAACGTGCCATCCTGGTCAACGATGCCGAAACGGTCCGCGTCGCCGTCAGTTGCGATACCGATGTGAGCACGGGTGGCTGTCATCTTGTTGCGAAGGTCGCCCAGCAGGTGATCGTCAGGCTCCGGAGCATGGCCGCCGAACAGGACATCGCGGTAGTCGTGGACCGATTCGACCTGAATGCCGGCCTCCCGAAGCAAAGAGTCTGGATAGCCCCGCGCCGCGCCCCAGAGCGGATCGTAGACAACCCGCAGTCCGGCCTTCTGGATGGCCTTGAGGTCAACAATTTCCGCAAGGCGCTCCAGGTACATGGTCCTGGGGTTCAGGTTTTCGGTAATGGCCGCGCCTTTGGCGGAGGGGCTGAACCCACTGTCATCGTGGGCGGAGATTTCGGCCTCGATGCGCTTGGTGACCTCGGGCAAGGCCGGAGCGCCATCGGGCGTGGAGAACTTGATTCCATTGTACTCAGGCGGATTGTGCGAGGCGGTGAAGTTGATGGCTCCATCGGCGCCTTCTTTTATTACGGCGTACGAAATGGCCGGGGTCGGGGCGGGATCGGAGATCAGAAGCGGAGTGATACCGTGAGCGGACAGGATATCCGCCGCCATGGCGCAGAAGGTCTCGCCCAGGAAGCGCGGGTCGCGGCCGACGATGACTTGCGCGTCCGAAGGTTTTTCAGACACCACGTAACGAGCGATGCCGCTCACAGCGCGGCGAACGTTGGCAAAGGTGAACTCCTCGGCCATGATCGCGCGCCATCCGGAGGTGCCGAACTTTATTTGCGTTGCCATATAGGATTTCACGCTGTCTTAGAATGATGGGCACAGGGGCGCGTTAATGGCCGCCTCGTTGCCGAAGGCTGATTTTATATGACTGATGCGAGAATCGTCCTGAGCACCGCCGGATCGAGAGAGGAAGCAGAAAAAATCGGGAATGCGTTGGTCGAGAGACGCCTGGCGGCCTGCGTTAACATCGTGCCTCAGGTGCGGTCGATCTATCGCTGGGAAGGCAAGGTGGAGCAGGCCGACGAAGTGCTGCTCATCATCAAAACGTCGAGCGCGAGGTTTGCAGGCGTCCGGGATGCGATCCGGGAACTGCACTCTTATGACCTGCCGGAATGCGTGTGTTTGGCGGTTGAGGATGGAAGTAAGGAATACTTAAGCTGGATCGAAAATGTAATTTCTAAGTAAATTTGCGGAGAAGTAAACAACTCCATGAGGTGGATTTGAGTCAGCTATGCATAAGGGACGTAATTTTCCTTCGCGGGCGGCTCACCATGGATTCACCTACAGTCCTTCGCTACCCAGCACTGGTCTTAGTGCTGTTTGAGTTGCTCCTGACAGCATGTGGGAGCAGTCCAACCTCGGCTCCGCCACCTCCTGGCTCGACCACACTGGCGCTTACCATGGTAGTAACCGGGCTGAGCTCGCCAGTAGACCTTGAGACTCCGGACGACAACAGCGGAAGAATGTTCGTGGTGGAGCAACCAGGCCGGATCAAGATCATCAGCAACGGCACAGTGCTGCCCACAGCATTTCTCGATATCACGAGTATCGTGAACTTTGGCGCGGAACAGGGGCTTCTGGGAGTCGCATTCCATCCCGGGTACGCCAATTCACCAAAGATTTACGTCAACTATGACCGGGCTGTTGCTGGAGGACAGGAGACCGTGATTTCGGAATTCTCCGCGCCCAGCGCAGGTTCGAATCAGATTGATCCAGCCAGCGAGCGCATCCTCCTGATCCAGAGCCAACCCTTCAGCAATCATAAGGCCGGGCAACTGGCATTTGGGCTGGACGGGTTTCTTTACTTCGGACTGGGCGATGGCGGCGGCTCTGGCGATCCCAACAACAACGGACAAAACCTGAACACATTGCTGGGGAAGATGCTGCGGATTGATGTCGATCATACAAGTCCGGGGAAACCCTATGCGATCCCGCCCGACAATCCATTTGCGAATGGAGGCGGATTACCTGAGATATTCGCGTATGGCTTCCGCAACCCATGGCGGTTCTCGCTCGACCGTCCCGGCCAGCGTTTTTTCGTGGCCGACGTGGGACAGAATAGTTTTGAGGAAATCGACATTCTTGCCAACGGCGCCAATTTCGGATGGAACACGATGGAGGGCGCCCATTGTTTCAATCCGCCAAGCAACTGCTCGATGACGGGGTTGACTCTCCCGATATTCGAGTACAGTCACAGTGAAGGGATCGCGGTGATCGGCGGCTATGTGTATCACGGCAGCGCAATCCCCAGCCTGGCAGGCACGTATCTGTTCAGCGACTTTGGGAGCGGCACGTTGTGGAACTTGACCGAAGGGCCGCCAGGCACCTGGACACGGCAGACCTTGCTTTCCACTGGCCGCAGTGTCAGCTCATTTGGACAGGATGCTGCAGGAGAACTCTACCTGCTGGACCTCAGCGGAACGGTGCTCAAACTGGTCGCACAGTGAAGGTGGTGTGCCGCAAGGCGCGCTCGCACCACCCCCTTTAAGCATCATCCCTTTTGTCGCGACGACTAGTGGCTCGAATTACCTCCAGCCACGCTGGAGCTCGAGGCAACGTTCTCGATACTTGGAGGATTGTGGCTGGGCGGTGGTGCGCCATGCAGGCTGAGTTGGCCGAGGCGGCACAAGTTAATGGCGTCCCCGAGGATCCTGGTTGCTTCCTGCGGGGCATGGAACCCCATGGAATTTTCTGACATGACGAAGTCGATCATGAACTGGCCCTTGCGCTGGTAGTCGCGCGCCTGACTCAATTGGGCGTCGGGAGTTCCTTTCGCTTTTTCAGCCTTGATGTCATTGATCAGGTCCACCAGAGCGTCGAGGGCCGTGTTGCGCAGGTTGAAGAAGGTATCCTGCAGGTCTTCCACGCGAGCTTTCAGCTCTTCTTCGGGAAAGTGATGGCAGGTCTGGCAGGAGCGGTTCACTTTCAGCAGCGGGCTGTTGACGTGATGATCGCTGATCTTGAGTCCTCCCTGCCGCATGTAAGGCATGTGGCAGTCGGCGCAGGCCACTCCCGAACGCGCGTGCACTCCCTGGTTCCACATCTCGAACTCAGGATGCCGGGCCTTGATGAGTCCCGCGCCACTGTCGGGGTGGACCCACTCCTTGATTTTCTGTTCGTCCTCGACCGCAATGATGTTCTCTACCTTGAGGCCTTTGGCCCAGGGAAACGTCAGCCGTTTGTTCGGGGGCTGGAAGTAGTAGGTGACGTGACATTGCCCGCAAACAAACGAGCGCATTTCCTGACGCGTCGCCATGGTGTTTACGTCGTAGTTCTGCACACCCTGAGAAGCCTTCAAAGCACGAATGCCTTCGATAAAGGCGGGGCGCGTGATGCGCAACTGCATGGTTTTGGAATCGTGACAATCGATGCAGGCCACCGGGTGTTTCACCTGCTCCCGGACCTGCTGGTAGGACATGTGGGTGTCACTGATTTTGTTGAATCCCTTCGTGATGTCACCATCCCCCAGTTTCAGAAAGGTGGTGACCATTGAGGCATGGCAGTTGATGCACATCGCGGGGGGAGCGAATTTCTGGCGTTCGGTAAAGGTCTGATCGTCGAGCATGAAGGCATGGCCGCGGCGTTCGCGATAGTCCGCGGAAAACGAGTATCCAGCCCAGATGGTCTTCAATCGCGGATCCTGCTCCAACTTCGATCGCGCCACCACGGACCGCGGGTCGGCCTGGGTAGGAGAGTGCGGCATGCCTTCGCTCCCGCCATACTTGGTGCGCTGCATGTCCACGGTACGCTGGTAAGAGTCGTACTGCATGGGGAAGTTCTTGGCCCAAATGGCAGGATCATCAATGGTGTCGTTGAGTTCCACGACACGGTAAAAAGGGTTTTTCGCTTCCTGTTTTCGCTCGAAGATGTTGATGAGCAAAGCGGTAACCGCCAAGGTGCTGACCGCCGCCAGAATAACCACGGCTACTAAGAGGCGGCGGGAGCGATCAGGGTTGAGTGCTGGAGGATTCATGAAAACTCCGGATATGGAGTTGGTTCAGTCTGGCTGACGCCGACTCAGAATGACCGACCGAATTGTGGCAGCGGGTACACTGCAGGCCGGCGGCTTTCCCGTGGACCACGTTGCCATCGATGGCCGCAGTGATCGATTCATGACAGCGGCGGCACGCGTTTTCAGCGATCTGGTGGTCGAACTTCGTAATTTCAATGGTGTCAGGATAATGGCCGCTGGTGAAGTAGAAGGAGTGCCAGAACCCGTTGTTCGCCTTCACGGCATATTTTCCGATAGGGTTATGAGGGGTATGGCAATCGTTACAGGTTGCGACAGAATGATGGCTGGACTTCATCCAGGCATCGTATTGCGCCTGCATAACATGACAATTCGTGCAGGCGGCAGGGTCATTGGTGAGATAGGAATATCCCTTGGCGTAGACGAAAGTGTAGGCGCCAAGACCTACGGCGATCCCAAAAAGAAGTGCCGCCGAGACACTAACCGCAAGGGCGCGTGGCATCAGGTTCGAAGTTCAGAATGAGAACAGAGAATACTCGCTGCCGGCCATGATTTGCAAATCCTGACGGGCTGCGCACGTTTGCTGAGGTGCATAGGGAGAACGCGCAAGCAGACCCGGTGACAACGACCGCAAGCCTCGGCGGTGCAGGGGCATGGAGATTGGCTGGCGTACGTTTAGATGGCGGCGAGCGCCTCGTCGAGGTCGGAGAGAATGTCCTTGACATCCTCGATCCCGACAGAAATTCGGACCATTCCATCCGTAATTCCGATCGCCTTGCGCCCCTTTTCTCCCAAGGCGGCGTGAGTCATGGTTGCAGGATGGGAAATCAGAGTTTCCACTCCCCCCAGCGATTCGGCGAGCGAGCAAATTCGAACTTTTTTCAGCATGCGCTTGGCATTGGCCAGCGATCCGGTTTCAAAGGTAATCATGGAACCAAAGCCGCTCATCTGCTTGCGGGCGAGTTCGTGCTGAGGATGGTCGGACAGTCCCGGATAAAATACCTTCTTCACCCGTTTATGCTTCGCCAGGAAATCGGCGACAATCCTGCCGTTCTGGTCATGTTCCTTCATGCGAACGGCGAGCGTTTTCACCCCGCGCAGAATCAGCCAGCACTCGAAAGGTGAGAGGATCGCGCCAGCGGCCTTCTGGATGAAGGCAAGCTTTTCCGCGTGTTCGGGTTTGGTGCATACGACAACGCCGCCGAGTCCGTCGCTGTGACCATTCAGGAATTTCGTGGTGGAGTGGACGACCATGTCGGCGCCGAGTGCAATCGGTTGCTGGAAGTACGGCGACATGAAGGTATTATCGACCACTAACTCCACTTTGCAGCGGCGGCAGATTCGGCTCACGGCGCTGATGTCGGTCAGGGTCATCAGCGGATTCGTCGGCGTCTCGATGTAGACCATGCGCGTGTTTTTGCGGATGGCGCGCTCCACGTTCTTGGCGTCGGAGGTATCGACGTAAGTAAATTCCATGCCGAAGTCGGCGAGCACCTGGTTGAACAGGCGCGGCACTCCCCCGTACAGATCGTTGCCGCAGACGATGTGATCGCCGGATTTGTACATCGTAGTAATGGCATTGATTGCGGCCATGCCGCTGGCGAAGACGCGCGAGGCGATGCCGCCTTCAAGAGACGCGAGATTTGCTTCGAGCCGCGTGCGGGTGGGATTGGAGACACGAGAGTATTCGTATCCCTTGTGTTCGCCAATTCCCTGCTGCACATAGGTCGAGGTGGGATAAATCGGAACGGTGACGGCCCCGGTCAGGGGGTCGGGTTCCTGGCCATCGTGGATGGCGCGGGTGGAGAAGCCGTGGGGGGATGATTTTTTGGTCATGATGATTTCTTTCTCAGAACTCAGAATTCAGCCAGCGGAGTTTTCCGTTAACCCGAATCTGGTTTGGCTGAGTGCTGAATGCTGACTGCTGAATGCTGCTTTTCAGATTCCGCCTTCGAAGATCTTCTTCGACAAGTAGCGCTCGGCGGAATCGGGGATGAGCGTGACTACGCGTTTGCCTCTTCCCAGGCGGGCGGCGACTTGCAGAGAGGCGTACACATTGGCTCCGCCGCTGGATCCGGCCAGCACGCCTTCTTTCGCGGCGAGTTCTTTCACCATGCCGAAGGCCTCGGGATCTTTCACCATGAGGACCTGGTCGCAGACCGAGGCGTCGAAATTTTTCGGGATGAAGCTGGAGCCAATGCCTTCCACCTTGTGCTGGCCAGGAGGACCTCCGCCGAGTACCGAACCCTGGGTTTCAACGGCATATGCCAACACATTCGGAAGTTGCTCTTTCAAGAAGCGGGCGATGCCAGTGAAAGTTCCGGCGGTGCCTGAGCCCACGACCACCGCATCAATGCGGCCTTCCATCTGATCAAAGATTTCTCGAGCGGTGGTTTCGTAGTGATAATCGGGATTGGCGGGATTTTCGAATTGCCCGGCCATGAATGCGTTGGGATCGCTGGCGGTGAGTTCCTTGGCCCGCTTGATTGCGCCCTGCATGCCCTCGTCGTCCGGTGTGCGGGTCACCTGGGCGCCGAGGGCCCGCATGATCATGACTTTTTCTTCGGAAAATTTTTCCGGCACGAAAAGAACCACTTTGTAGCCGCGATTGACCCCAATCAGCGCCAGGCCGATGCCGGTGTTGCCGGCAGTGGCTTCGACGATGGTGCCGCCGGGCTTAAGCTTCCCTTCCTTCTCGGCGCGCTGAATGATGCCGATGGCGGCGCGGTCTTTCACGCTGCCGCCGGGGTTCAGGTATTCGAGCTTGGCAAAAACGTCCGCAGAATTCGCGGGAACAAGTTTCTTAAGTTGGAGGATGGGAGTTTCGCCGACGAGTTGCGTAATGTCGTCGGACACACGGAGCCTGGATCCCTCGATGGTTTTCATCCGCACTGTACAGGGTACGGAAAGCCGGGCGGTAGCGTCAAACGTAGAACTGTGCACGCGCACGCGGGGCGCAAGGTGGCCAGTTGACAATCTTTACGAACTGATGACAGGTGGATGACATACGATCCGCAGAATGTTGTAACCTCGAAGCCCTCGACCTCGTAGTCAGCATTTGCTTCAAATCCAGGAGGTTCGCCTATGCACAACTCTGCCAGCCGAAGGCTTTTCGCCGTGACCACCCTCCGTTTGAGACCTGCAGTCATTTGTCTGCTGCTGTTGTCTCTTGAAGGCGCTCCTGCGTTTGCGCAGGGACGAGTATTTCCCTTTCAGACCGGTCCTACGGGAGTGATCGTGCACAGCCAGTTTGGCGGCCAGATTTTTGGATTTGATATCGATCAAAACGGAAGCGAAGGCTTGCTTACTGAGGCGACTACGCTCTCCGGTGGAAGGGTGCTTGCCGCGGTCGAGACATTCGATCAGGCGACCGGCAAAATCATGAAAGTGGTCACCAAGACAACGACGATGGACGACTTTCTGACACTGGGCGTCGTCGGTAATCAGGTCGGCTTGGTGGAACGCGAACACGTTCAGGGCTTTTTGAACATTACGCGCAGCTTCAAGACGCTCAATCCCCTGAGTTCAAACCGGTTCACCGGTTCCTGGACGCCACCGCTGCAAAAGAATGACCTCATCATCTCCGTCAGCCGGAACCAGGGAGTCTCTCGATCGGCAGTTCTTGCTTACCACAATGTAGGAGCCGGGCAGAGGTTCGTGTTTGGGACCGATGTGGGAGCCAATACCTTCAGCCCGCAGATTAACCTTCAGGACCCGACATTTGCCAGCAACCCGCAAATCGCGTACGACGCTATTCAAAATACCGCCGTGGTTGCTGCCTCCGACGGTACAGTCGGTGGACCAGCGCCAAAGATTGCGCTAGCTAACCTCGCAACTGGTCAAGTGACTGTGTTCAACGGCATTCTGGGTCCGGCACCTTTCCATCAGGGATTCATCAACGGCCTGGCGGTCGATGCTGACGACCAAATTGCCGTGACCACCACCGAAATTGACTTCCGCGTCGAGTTCTACGACTTGACGACGCACAACGGGTTCTCCGTCGTTCTACCCGGGGCCACCGGGCAACTGCAGAGCGGTTCCGACGTCGCGTACGACGCTGTGAACAAGTTGTTTCTGGTAGCTCAATCGGTGTCCAGCACCGGTTCAGGAAGCAGCATTCACGTGTACGACATTCAAGGGAACCTGGTGGAGTCGCTGAATGGTTTCAATTTCTCCAATTCATTCAACGTCGTCCCCACGCACATCGGCTTGAATCCCGCAATCCGAACCGGGTACGTGGATGGTCCTGCCGCGGATGTGAGCCAGTTGCAGGCTTTCAGCTACTGAGAGAGCGAGGGACTAGCGAGCCGCAGTTGCTTATTCTCCGCCCTTTTCTTGTCCGGGATAGTAACCCGTGCGGGTGCGAACAACCAGCTTGTTGTAACCCTTGGCGTGAGCGTCGACACGGATCGTGCGATAGCCGCCGACACTCTTGGGAGTGGTGGGGGCGTAACCGATGGTGTATTGGTTACGGATGTCGTGGGCGATGGTGCGACTGATCTCGTCCACTTCATTGACGCTGCGTGGCAGGAAGGCAATTCCACCGGTGCGCTCGGCGAGGGTCTGGAGTGCACGGCGGGCGCGACGCGCTTTCTCGTCCCCTAACAATCCGATGGCATACACCGTCGGCCCATTCTCTTCCTGCAGGCGGCGAACCGCCTGTTCCAGAGACTCACGGCTGGCGTTGTCTTCGCCGTCGGTAACGACGAACAGAACTTTCTTGGACAACTTTGCGTTTTTTGCCAGGTGATCGGCGGAGGCGACGACCGCGTCATATAACGCCGTGCCGCCGCGCGATTCCAGTTTTTCCAGGGCCTCCCCAAGTTTTTTCACATCGCCGGTGAAATCCTGGTCGAGGTAATACTCGTCATTGAAATTGACGACAAACACCTGGTCCTGGGGATTGCTGGAACGCACCAGGTTCAGCGCCGCTTTATTTACCTTGTCTCTTTTTTCACGCATGGAGCCGGAGTTGTCCACCACGATGCCCATGGCGACCGGCACGTCTTCGAGGCGGAAATCCTTGATGGCCTGCGGCTGGCCGTTTTCAAAGACGGTGAAGGAATTGCGGTCCAGGTTGGTGACCAGGCGTTGTTTCTCGTCCACGACAGTGGCGTGCAGCACCACTTCCTGGACTTCCGCCTTGAACACGAAGGTCCCGCTGTCTTTATCGGGAGCCTGACTTTGATCTTGCTCCGATGGTGGAGCAGCTTGCTCGCCAGGCGCGTTCGCAGGAGCCTGCGATGGAGCGGCCTGCCCCGCGGGCGCATTCGCAGGTGCGTCGGATCCGTGGAACAACGGCGGTGGCGGGCTCGCTGGCCCTTCATTCTGGGAACCAGCGTTGGACGGAGCGGCAGTCGGTGGATTGGTGGTTGGAGCTGTGCTCTGTGCCCAAACTCCTGAACTCAGCAAGAAAATGACTGCTAGGAGCAGGGGTAGGGCGCGGTCATTCTGAAGGCGCATAGTATCCCGTCTTGGCATAGACCCGGAGCGGCGGCAATCCCTTTGGGGGGATCAGCTTTACTTTTATCTTACGCCATTTGCCGTCGTGTGCCGGGTTCTTTGGACGGTATCCGAGTACATATTGGTTGCGTAGCTCGATACCAATTTTTGTAGCCACATCTGCCAAGTCATTGGGATTGTCGATGGTAAAGCTCCGTCCGCCAGTCAGTTCCGTTAACTCGCTGAGAAGTTGCGGGCCCAGGCGCTCTTCCTCGGTGGGGAAATAATGATCGTAGATGCCGATGGCGTACATCAAGACGTCGGCTTCTTTCACCAGCGACTTGATCTCGCCTTCGGTGTATCGGCTGTGATTGTCTCCGCCATCGGAGATGACGAGCATCGCCTTTTTGGGGAATTTTGCCTGCCGCATTTTGCTGACACCAAGGTAGATGGCGTCCAGCAGCGCGGTGCGTCCTTTGGGGATGGTGTAAATCAGTTTTCCCTGGATTTCTTCCACCGATTGCGTGAAGTCAGAAATCTCATCCGGCTTGTCGGCAAAGGTGATCATGAAGAACTCGTCCTGCGGGTTGGCGGTCTTGAAAAACTCGACCACGGCCTCGCGGGCACGCTCGATCTTGCTGCTCATGCTGCCGCTCATGTCGAAGATCACGCCCAGCGAAACAGGCGCGTCTTCACTGGAAAAGTGGCGTATTTCCTGGGCATCTTTCCCCTCGAACAGGGCAAAATTGTCCTTATCGAGGCCCGTCACCAGTCGGTTCATCGGATCGGTGATCGTCACCGGAACCAGCACCAGGTCGACATCCACCTTCAGCGGCTTGGTATGCGTCTTCAGGGCGGGATCAATCTGGTCCTGAGGCTGCGCGGGCTCAAGGCGCGGCCGGATGTGGACATCGTCAGCCTGGTTCTGCGCCCACAGGGCTGGGGTGAAGCCGGAACAAAACAGGATCGCGACGGAAAGGACAAGTCCGATCATGACAGCCTGATCTCGAGTGCACAGCATGGTAGCTTCCTGGGGCCGGGACGGGGCCGAGTGGAGGGTTCGTGCTCGGGTTCGGACGGGAGACCCGCTCCCAAACTGGCGGGCCATGATGACCTCGATTGCGGCGATAGTATCACATTGGGAAAGGGGCGCGAGCCTTTTTCCTGGCGGGTTTCGATGTCCAGCCCTGCGCAAAAGTTTGCCCAAGTTCGCCCTCGTTTTCGCACTCGGACTTGTCGCGGCCTGCAGCCTTGCTACAATTCCTCGACCCCATCTTGGCCTACATTCAACCATTTCGGGCGCTCCGTTACGACCCGGCCAGGGTACCCGTGTCTGAGGTTGTTACCCAGCCCTACGACAAGATCACTCCTGAGATGCAACAGCAGTACCATGACGCGAGCCCTTATAACCTGGTTCGCATCATCCTGGGAAGACCGGAGCCCGGGGATGGTGACCATAGTAACGTTTATACCCGCGCCGCCGAACATTTTCAGCAGTGGCGCCAAACGCATATTCTGCGGCAGGACAACAAACCCTCTTTGTACTACTATGTCCAGCGCTTTGCGCCTCCGGACGGCGGAACTTCGGTCGAGCGCCGCGGTTTCATCGCCTTGGGGAAAGTTGAGGACTACTCCGCCGGCATCGTATTTCGCCACGAACAGACACTCTCCAAGCCCAAAGCTGACCGGCTGAACCTGTTGCGAGCCACGCGCGCGCATTTCGGCCAGATTTTCATGCTGTACAGCGATCCCAAGCGCGAGATTGAGGGAGTTCTGGCACGCGACGCGCCTCCCGAGATTGATGTGAAGGACGAATACCGGGTTCAGCACCAGGTCTGGCCGATTTCTGACCCGGGTACGATTGCGTTCGTGCACAACCAGATGCTGGACAAAAAGTTGATTATCGCCGACGGCCATCACCGCTATGAAACTGCTTTGAACTACAGGAACGAGCGGCGCGCCGGAGAACCCTGCGACAAGGCATCTTACGAATTCGTGATGATGACGTTCGTGAACATGGACAGCCCTGGCTTGCTGATTCTTCCGACACACCGCGTGGTGCATGGGTTGGAGAACTTCTCAAGCCAAAGATTTCGTCAAAAGGCCAGCGAGTTCTTCAGCGTAGAGGAAGTGGATCCCGAGATCGATGGCTCGCGGGCGAACGTCATCCTGCGCCAGGCGGGGCAGGTTGGGACGGCCTTTCTTGCGGTCAGCCGGGACCGCGTGTTTCTACTGGATCGGCCGCGCGTGCCCGATCCGAAGCTGTTCGCCGGATTGTCGTTCCGCCAGCAACAACTCGACGTCGTGCAATTGCACAAAGTGGTGCTGGAGCATGTGCTCGGAATTTCCGAAGAAGCGATTCGAAACCAGCAGAATGTGCGTTACTTGCGGGACACAACCCAGGCCCTGCGCGAGGTTCGCAATGGAGAGGCAGACATTTCCCTGCTGATGAACCCGGTGCGGATCGAGCAGGTGCGGGATATCGCGTTTGCGGGCGAGGTATTGCCGCAGAAGTCCACCGATTTCTACCCTAAGCTGCTGAGCGGACTCACCATTTATGCGCTCGCCTAACGCCACTGGACGCCGCGCAGCGGTCGGGATTGGCTTTATGGTACTCGCGGCAACTTTGAGCTTGATCCTTTCTGCCGCTCCGGAAGAGAAACGGATCGCAATCTACTCTAATGTAGCGAACTACACACTCAACCTGGTCAGCCGAAATGGGCAGGACTACGTAGGGTTACTGGAAATCCTGGAGCCCCTGGGGACGGTTTACGCAAAGGGGGACAGTAGCAAATGGAAACTTCGCTACAAGGATGTGGACGGTGAATTCTCGGCGGGCAAGACTCGTGCCAAGGTTCGCGGACAGAGCTTTGATCTGCCGGCCAATTTCCTTCTCGAGAACGGGCGAGGACTGGTTCCGATTTCCTCCCTGGTGACCCTGTTGCCGCGTTTTCTGGGAGGGCCGGTCACCTTTCATCAGGAGGCACGACGGCTATTTGTCGGCGATGTGGCAGTTCACTTCACCGCGCAAATGGTGAGAACCGCGCCGCCCTCGCTGGTGCTGAATTTCACTTCTCCTGTAAATCCAAGCATCGCAACCGAACCGGGCAAGTTGCGAATGGTATTCACGCACGAACCGCTCGTCCCTCCGGGAACACAAAACCTGACCTTTGATAACAGGATCATTCCTTCGGCCAGTTATCAGGAAAATAACGGGGCGGTGGAATTGTTGATCAATGGAAGCGCTCCCCTGTTTGCGAAATTCAGTAACGATGGGCGCACCATCACGGTGATTGCCGCAGTGGAAGCGGCTAACACGGCGCCCTCCAGCGAGACCGGTACGACATCGTCAGCTCCAGGCATCACGCCAGCGACGAGCGTGCCGCCGCAACTCAGGAAATATTTTGCCGTGGTGGACGCCGGCCACGGAGGCGACGAGCGGGGCGCGGCGCTGGGCGAACAATTGGTTGAGAAAGATGTGACGCTGGCTTTCGCACGCCGTTTGCGCCAGGAACTGGAGAGCCGGGGCCTGTCGGTCCTAATGGTGCGCGACACCGACTCGAGCATCGCACTCGACCAACGAGCTTCCCTGGCCAATGTGACCCATCCGGCAATTTACGTGTGCATTCATGCCGCCTCACAAGGAAATGGGGTGCGGCTCTATACAGCGATGGTCCCGAACGTGGGCGAAAGCCACGGTCCGTTTCTGGCGTGGGACAACGCACAGTCGGCGTTCCGGATCGCGAGCGAAACGGCGGAAAACAGCATTACCTCGGAGCTGCAACGTAAACAGATTCCGGTACACGGATTGATGGCGCCGTTACGTCCGCTGAATAACATCATTGCCGCCGCCGTAGGGGTAGAACTGTCTCCTCGGGGCAGCGATACCTCGGAACTCACTTCGGCCCAATATCAGCAACAGGTAGCATCATCGGTAGCGGCGGGAATCGTGCTGGTGCGCGACAAACTGGAGGCGATCCGATGATCCCGCGACATCTGATCATTGGTGTCGCACTCATGCTGGCCGCAGCCCTGGGCATGAGTCTTTATGTGTGGCACATGCGAAGTACGGCCACGTACAGTACGCCCGCGGCAGTGGATGCTCGCCCGGTGCCAGCCCCGGTCTCCGGTCCCTCCGAGCAGGTCACGTTATGGGTCGCCTACGACGTTCCGGGCAACGTCCGGCCCCAGGGTGCCCGCATTCCACTTCCATCGGGACGGCAGGAACGGGCCCAGGAACTGCTGCGTGCACTGATCGGGCTCTACCTGAAGAAGGATTCTTCGCACCCGCTGGGGGCAGGATCAGAGATTCGCGAGGTCTACCTTGTCGATCCTGGTCTGGCGGTGATTGATACCAATGCCGCCTTCGCCGATGGCCATCGCTCCGGAGTGCTGGTCGAGGAACTCACCGTAGCCTCTGTGGTGCAAACGCTGGCTTCGAATATTCCCGGCATCAACCGGGTCAGGATTCTTGTAGACGGGAAAACGCGCGATTCGCTGGCCGGGCACGCGGACCTTTCCGTCTCCTACGACGTTGGGCAAGTCAATCAAGTCGTGCAGCAGATGCAAGGGCCTTGAAGTCACAGCCTGAGTTCCCAAGCGGCTGTTAGAATCCCAGGAATGATCTACCGCAGCGATAACCGGGCGCCCGACCAGCTTCGGCCGGTGAATATCATTCCCGATTTCATTCACACCGCCGAAGGCTCGGTGTTGATCGAGGTCGGCAACACGCGCGTGATCTGCACCGCATCGGTAGAGGAAACGGTGCCCGCCTTTATGCGCAACACTGGCAAAGGCTGGATCAGCGCAGAGTACAGCATGCTGCCCCGTTCCACCCTGACCCGCACTCCGCGTGAAGTGAGCAAGGGCCGGGCCAGCGGGCGTACCCATGAAATTCAGCGGCTGATTGGAAGATCGTTGCGTGCGGTGGCGGACCTGGACCGGCTTGGGGAACGCACGATCTGGATTGATTGCGATGTGATCCAGGCCGACGGCGGGACCCGGACAGCTTCGATTACCGGCGCTTTCGTCGCGCTGGGCCTGGCGCTGGAAAAAATGGTGGAGGCGGGAACGCTCACCTCTGTTCCACTCAAAGACTTCATCGCCGCGGTCAGCATTGGCATCGTCGATGGCGAAGTCCTGCTCGATCTGGCGTACGAAGAGGACTCGCGAGCTGACGTAGACATGAACTTTGTAATGACGGCCGCCTACAAACTGGTCGAGGTGCAAGCCACCGCTGAGCACCAGGTGTTTGATGAAGCACAGCTTGGACGGATGCTGAGCCTGGCAAAGCAGGGGGTTCAGCAACTGATCGCGAAACAGCAGGCCACCCTGGGATCCTTGACCTTGCGGCAGTGAAGCAGGGTGGCGGGCAGGCTTCTTGTGACCGTTGTTCTGGCCCGCTCCAGTCATAAGGGTTACAATGATTTGCCGTTCCGCTCGTCTCCCGGTCGAGCGGGTTTTGCTCAATCCTGGTACGACGCAATCATAGGAGGGATTTATGAAACTTACGCCCGGAAAACTAGCGGGACTGAAACGAGTATCGACATCCCAGGGGATCATTGCCGCAGCTGCGATGGACCAGCGCGGCTCGTTACAGAAATCATTGGCCAAGGAAAAGGGCTCGGAAGTGAACGACGCCATGATGGAAGAGTTCAAGAGCCTGGTCACGGAGGTGCTGACACCCCATGCGAGCGCAATTCTGCTGGATCCTGAGTGGGGACTGCCGGCCTCCAAGCGTCGAGCCAAGAATGCGGGACTGCTTCTCGCCTACGAGAAGACGGGCTACGACAAGACCGGCCCGGGCCGGTTGCCCGACTTGCTCGACCATTGGTCGGTTCGCCGCCTGAAAGAAGCTGGGGCCGATTGTTTGAAGATCCTGCTCTATTACACCCCGCCTGATCCTCAGCCTATCAATGACATCAAGCACGCCTGGGTGGAGCGCCTAGGAGATGAGTGCCGGGCCAATGACATTCCTTTCTTCCTGGAGTTCGTTACCTACGAAGAGGGGGTGGATGAAAAAGGCCCCGAGTTCGCCAAGAAGAAGCCAGAAGCCGTCATTGGCAGCATGAAGGAGTTCACCAAGGACCGCTACGGCGTGGATGTGATGAAAGTCGAAGTGCCGGTCAACATGAAGTTCGTGGAAGGCGCCAAGTCGTTCAAAGGTCCTGCCGCGTATACCAAGAAAGAAGCCATGGATCTGTTCCGCAAGGCGGCAAGCGTTGCCACCAAGCCGTTCATCTATCTTTCTGCCGGGGTGAGCAATGCAGAGTTCACCGAGGCGCTGGAACTGGCGGCGGAGTCCGGCGTGAAATTCAACGGGGTGCTGTGCGGGCGTGCAACCTGGAAAGACGGTATTCCGATCTATGCCAAGCAGGGGGCGGATGCGTTCCGCAAGTGGCTGGAGACCGAAGGCGTGAAGAACATCGAAAATGTCAACGACCGGCTCAAAGCCGCGTCGTCGTGGCACTCGATTTACGCGGCCGAACCGGCCATGGTAGGCGTATAAGCGTTTCTGTGGTACAAACTGAATGCTCAGAATCCCGATCGAGACGGGCCTAGCCCGTCTCGATTTTTAGGCCTGGACATGGTTTCCGGATTCTGAGCCGGGGGAATTGAATGCCCTCCATCATCGCCCTGCTTTCGCTGCTGTTGCTGGCTTCGGCCGCGCTGACCAGCGTGGTCGTGCCCAACTACAAAGATCTCACCATTCGCACGCACCGCGAAGTAGGGGAACTCAGCTCCAGTATTGACACGCTTTACCTCAAGGGCCCGCGCGAGCGCAGCGAGACCCGCGTGGAGAAGCCAGCGGCGTCGAATAATTCGATCCATATCGGGATCAGCCAATGCGATCAGAAGCAGAGCATCGCATTAAATCCATCGGCCAGAGTTTATGCACGCTTTCCCATTCAGGATTGGGCAGAGCGGATCAAGCGCGCGCCTCACGTCGAGCAGAATGAGGTCAGCGGTGCGGAAGTCCATGTCACCATCGATTCCGTGGACACGGGAGAACGGAAATCATTTGGCTCTTTTACCGCCCGCCATGTGAAAACCACTACGGAAGTGGAACCGGGTCCGGGCGCGTCCTTGCCCGCCAGCACCGAGGAGACAGATGGATGGTACATCGACCTTCCCGGACTGGGCTGCCAGGAATCGCAGAATGGCATAGGATTCGTCTGGTCGAGCAGCCGGCTGGGAAATGCTCCGGCTCGGCACGACCGCATCAACATCACGCACCTGGGGACCGCGCCGCACGGCTACGCGCTCGAGCAGGTGATCAAGAGAACCGAGGACGGCCGCACCATGGTGGGCAAGATCGAGCTTTTGGAATTCTCCGAAGCGCCAGTAGATGCGAAGCTGTTTGAGATCCCTCCAGGATACAGTCCGGCCTTGCGCACTCCGCAGGGCGGGTTTGACATGACCAAAGCAGATACGTTTGCCAACCGCCTGGCGCAATTCTGGGCCGAACTGAAAGCCTCAGCGCAGCGGGCTTTCGGCGCTTCCTAACCAGCACGAACCAGCAAAGGGTCTTTATGGCTACCGCTCTGATTACGGGAGCATCCGGTGGCATCGGGAACGAACTGGCGAAGCTCTTCGCTAAAGATCATCACAATCTGATCCTGGTCGCGCGCAGCGCCGACAAACTCACGCATTTCGCAGTGGAATTGCAATCGCAATTCGGAATTTCGGTAAGGAGCGTGGCGTTGGACCTGACCGACCCTGCCGCACCCCAGAGCCTTTTCCAGCAGCTTGCGAGTGAGAGGATCACGGTGGACATCCTGGTGAACAATGCGGGCTATGGGACATTTGGAGAATTCCACAAGACTTCGGTCCAAGACGCGTTGGGCCAGATTCAGCTCAACATTACTGCCCTGACCCACCTGACGCGACTGTTTCTTACACCGATGGCGGAACGGCATTCGGGAAAGATCCTCAATGTGGCTTCCACCGCCGGCTTTCAGCCGGGGCCGTTGATGGCTGTGTATTACGCAACCAAGGCCTACGTGATTTCCTTTTCCGAAGCCCTGGCGAATGAACTGGAGGGGAGCGGGGTAACCGTTACCTGCTTTTGTCCGGGTGCCACGGACACCGGATTTCAAGGGCGTGCGGGGACGGAGAACACGGTGCTCTTTAAGAAACTGCGGCCGATGAGCGCGCAAGCGGTCGCGCTCGATGGCTATCGCGGGCTGATGGCGGGAAGAACGCTGGTGGTCTCCGGATTTCGCAACTGGTTGGTGGCTGAATCCGTCCGATTTGCGCCCCGGAAGATGGTCACAGCGATTTCGCGCAAGCTTCTGGACCGCGTTGAATAATTCGGCCGCGTTTTTCCAGGACAACCGAGGCGGCCGTTGCTACATGATTTATTCCCATTCGATGGTGCCGGGGGGCTTTGACGTGATGTCGTAGACGACGCGGTTCACGCCCTTCACTTCATTCACAATTCGGTTGGAGATGGTCTGCAGAACTTCGTGGGGCAGCGGTACCCAGTCCGCAGTCATGCCATCTTCCGAATGCACGGCGCGAATGGCGCAGGTGTAGGCATACGTGCGTTGATCTCCCATTACACCGACCGACATCACCGGGAGGAGTACGGCAAAGGACTGCCAGATTTTCTTGTACAGGCCGGCGTTCTTGACTTCTGTGACCACGATGTCGTCGCATTCTCGCAGGATTGCCAGGCGCTCGGGAGTGACCTCGCCCAGGATACGTACCGCAAGACCGGGACCAGGAAAGGGCTGCCGTTGCAGGATTTCTTCGGGCATGCCGAGATCGCGGCCGATCTTGCGTACCTCGTCTTTGAACAGGTCTTTGAGCGGTTCGATGAGCTTCAGCTTCATCTTCTCAGGAAGGCCGCCGACGTTGTGGTGAGTTTTGATGGTCTGGGAGGGTCCACGAACGGAACGCGATTCGATGACGTCGGGGTAGAGGGTTCCCTGTACAAGCCAATCGACCTTGCCTTCCTTCTGCTCGATGCGGTGAGCCTCTTCGTCGAACACCGCGATGAATTCGTTTCCGATGATCTTGCGTTTCTTCTCAGGGTCGGTGACCCCGGCAAGCTTCTTCAGGAAGCGATCGGTTGCGTCAACGCCGATCAGGTGGAGGCCAAGCTTGTCGCGCAGGTTTTGTTGAACTTTCTCAAACTCGTTTTTGCGCAACACGCCGTTGTTCACGAAGACGCAGGTCAGGCGGGGCGCGTTTTTCCCGTCGCGCATAGCGCGATCCACCAAGGTGGCCGCCACTGAGGAATCCACACCTCCCGACAGAGCGCAAATTGCCCGACCGCTGCCCACGGTTTTGCGAACGCTTTCGACCGTGGCATCAATAAAATGCTGCGGCGTCCAGCTGGGCTTCGCCCCGCAGATATCCAGCGCAAAGTTGCGCAGGATTTGCGTGCCCATCCTGGTATGGTGGACTTCAGGGTGGAACTGGACCGCCCACATCCCGGCTTCGGCATTTTCAATCGCGGCAACCGCGTTGGGAGAACTGGCGGTCAGCCTGAATCCGGGAGGAAGGTTGACTGCCTCGTCTCCGTGCGACATCCAGACAGAAAGCTTTTCTGGAACAGCGGCGAACAGGCGCGACGGTTGCGTTATCTCGATGTGGGCGTGTCCATATTCGCGTTTCTCCGCGGCGCGCACCTTGCCCCCGAGCGCGTGCACCATGAACTGCAGCCCGTAGCAGATGCCCAGCACAGGCACGCCAAGTTTAAAGACGTCGCGGTCCGCCTGCGGGGCGTCCGCGTCATAGACGGAGCAGGGTCCGCCCGAGAGCACGACGCCGATGGGCGAGTAGCTGCGAATCTCATCCAGCCCGGCAGTGCACGGAAGCACTACAGAAAACACATTCTGTTCACGGATGCGGCGCGCGATGAGTTGGGAATACTGCGCGCCAAAATCGAGGACAACGATGGATTCGGTTTCCACGGACGAGTCTCTCAAAGTCGAGCCTCAGTGTAAAGAGGAGCCTCGTGGGAGTCTAGATGATGGCTATATATCTGGGAAAAGCCGGCGCTCGCACGGCCATGCTTTCAGCCCAGGACAGGCGTCGGCGACACCATGGGCACGTCGCTGAGGATTAGTTCGTCCTGATCCACGCGCGAAGGGCCCTGTGGTGGCGCCGGGGGTAAGTCTACTGATTCCGGCATCTCGGGCATCTCGACGATGGTCACGTAGGCAGCCAAGCGTCCGATGTAGAGGAAGTCGACGATGGCAAAATAAAGAAGCGTGACCAGTAAGACGCCCCCTATCACCACGCCCGACGGCAACAATCCGGCAAATCCCAAAGGTACTCCCACCGCCGAGCTGGCAACAAAAAATGCGATGAAGTGCGCCAATCCAAACCAGGAGGAGGCCGCAAGGACTGCGCCGAAACGGTCGCGGCATACCCCGACTGCGCGTTCCAGCGAAGTAAAGGTATCGGTCCGGGACGAGCATGCGAACACCGAGGCCAGGGAAAGAAACCAGTTCAGCATGAGCGATGCAGTCACAACCAACATCAGGACCAGCGTGAAGATTGCAACGGCAGCGCCCGGTGAAGGACTCTCGCCTGAAGAGGCTGTGCGGGCCAGTAGCATGGCTCCGACGCAACCGATGGTCGCGGCGAAAATCGTGCCAACTCGCAACAGGTTCAGGCCGAACAGCGTACGCAGCCGTGTTCGCGGGAGTTCGACCCAGCCACTCGCGCGTGCGGAACGCACCCTATACACGACGGCATTGAGGGTCGCGGCGCGGCCGAAGGTTCCGAGAACCACCCAGGCGAGAGCCGCGGCCATGCTCAGGGCGACGCCGGCAAGAACCACGCGAAGGGCGGTCCCACGAAGGATGTGCGAGATCGCCTGTGCAATCAGAAAGGGCTGACGACTTCTGAACAGCAGAATCTCCGCATTGCTGACCGGAAGAGTATCCAGAAATTCCAGGAATGAGATTGCAACCAGGAACGCGACAGCAAAACCGAAGCTCCAACGCCAGGCAATTTCCGCGATTCCAACGATTGGGCGCTGAAACATCACCCGGAAGCCTTCCATGGTTGGTGAAATCCGCTTCATCTCTACTCAGGATACCGCAAGACCGGAGAATTCAGATTCACGTCTGTAAATTGTCAATGTTGATGCAAATGAAACTCTGCATCCTCGCACGGCGCCGAGTCATCTTGATTGGTGGTTGAGGTTTTTTCACGGGGATGGCACCCGGGACCGCGTCGGCGGTCAGGCAAATTACTACTTCGAGGAGAGTCATGAAATCTGCAAAGCACTTGTTTCTATTTGCTGCGATGGCCTTGCTGCTGCCGCTGACCGCGATGGCGAAGGACAATTCCAATTCAGGTAAGTTCACCGTTTCAGAGAAGGTAAAAGTCGGTTCCACCGAACTAAAGCCGGGTGACTACAAAGTGGAGTGGGATGGCAGCGGTGATTCGGTCCAGGTGAAGATCATGCAGGGAAAGAACACGGTGGCAACCACGTCGGGCAAGCTCGTGAACCACGACACGCCGGCGCCCTACAATGCAGTGATCCTGAATGATGCGACCGGCGGAGGAAAGGCAATCAGCGAGATCGACTTCGGAAAGCGTAAGGAAGCCCTGGTGCTTTCCGATGGGCAAATGGGAGCTGGTCAATAGCTTTCCAAGATTGAAACGCTGCGTAAGGGGACCTGCCCAGGTCCCCTTTTTGTTGCCGGCGTAGATTTACTTCACAACAATGTTTACCAGCCTGCCGGGAACAATGATGATGTTCTTCACTTCTTTTCCGGCGATGAAGGTCTGTACCTTTTCATCGGACAGGGCGCGGTCGCGAATCGTGTCTTTTGACGCCTCAGCCGGAACCCGGATCAGCCCCCGCAACTTGCCGTTGACCTGCACGGGAATTTCGATCTCATCCTCCTTGGCCAGGGCAGGGTCATAGTTCGGCCAGGGTGCACGCAAGAGATTTCCTCTCTGGCCGAGCATCTCCCAAAGTTCATTGGCTAAGTAAGGCGCAAACGGCGCCAGCAAGAGCACCAGATCGCGCTGCACGTCTGCGAGCAGGGCGCCCGGGATCGAGCCCGCTTTGTCTTCCGCGGCGTAGAGTTCGTTGACCAACTCCATGATGGCAGCGATCGAGGTATTGAAATGCCAGCGGCCCTGAAAATCGTCGCTGACCCGCTTGATCGTCTGGTGGAGCTTGCGCTGAATCTGCCGGGCCTCGGGGGACAGCGTTGCAGATCGGGTGCGCTCCACTCCGGCGTTGCGCGAAACGTAGCGGTACACCCGTCCCAGAAAGCGCTGTATGCCTTCAATGCCGCTGTCCTGCCAATCGAGTTCGCTCTCCGGAGACGTGGCGAATAGCGTGTACATGCGGGCGCTGTCGGCGCCGTAGCGCTCCACCATTTCGTCGGGTGCAACCACGTTGCCCAGGCTCTTCGACATTTTCGCGCCGTCTTTAATGATCATGCCCTGTGTGAACAGACGCTCGGTAGGCTCGCCGGTGCGAACCAGTCCCATGTCGCGCATGAATTTCGTCCAGAAGCGGGAGTAAATCAGGTGCAGGATTGCGTGTTCGACGCCGCCAATGTACTGGTCAATGGGGAACCAGTAGTCCACGGTCTTGCTGTCGAAGGGGGCGGTGTCATTCCTGGCGTCGGTATAGCGATAGAAATACCAGGAGGAATCCACAAAAGTGTCCATGGTGTCGGTTTCGCGCCGCGCCGGACCTCCACACCTGGGACAGACCGCGTTCACGAATTCCGGAACCCGGCCGAGCGGCGAACCCCCTGTCAACGTGATGTCCACATTGTCAGGAAGGATGACAGGCAGGTCCTGCTCCGGAACCGGCACGATGCCGTCCTTCTCGCAGTAGAGCATCGGGATCGGAGTTCCCCAGTAACGCTGCCGCGAGATGCCCCAGTCTTTCAGGCGGAAGGTGACGGTTGGTTTGCCGAAATGGTTCGTTTCCGCGTGCGCCGCCATGGCCTGGAGCGCCTCCCTGCAACTCAGTCCGCTGAATGGTCCCGAGTTCACCAGGAACCCGTCCAACGTGGTGAACGGAAGCGGCGGCTCAACCATGGTTTCTTCGGGGTCTTCGGGTTTGGGGAGGATTACCAGGCGAATTTCGATGCCGTATTTGGCCGCAAATTCGTAATCCCGCTCATCATGCGCCGGAACACTCATGATGGCGCCCGTCCCGTAATCGGTGACGATGTAGTTGGCCACCCAGATCGGGACTTTCTCTCCATTGAAGGGGTTGATCGCGTACCGGCCGGTGTTCACTCCATGTTTCTCGATCGCACCGATGTCGCCAGCTTCCCTGGCCTTGCGCTGCTCGGCCATCAGCTGGTCTACCTTGGCGCGCAGATCAGGATTTTTCGCGGTGATATCGGCGACGATGGCGTGCTCGGGCGCAAGCTGCACCGAAGTGGCGCCGTAAATGGTGTCCACGCGAGTGGTGAAGACCGGAATCTTCGACCCGGCTGGGCCCGCAGGTCCGTCCAGGCTGAATTCAATCAGCGCACCTTCGCTGCGGCCAATCCAATTGCGCTGCATGGTGCGGACTTTCTCGGGCCATCCGGAGAGCTTGTCCAGGTCGCGCAATAGTTCGTCCGCGTACTGCGTAATGCGCAGGAACCACTGCTCCAGTTCGCGCTGCTCGACAATTGTGTCTTCATGGCGCCAGCAGCGGCCGCCCACCACCTGTTCGTTGGCAAGTACCGTGGCACACTTCGGACACCAATTCACCTTGCTCTTCTTGCGGTAAGCAAGACCTTTTTCGTAGAGCTTGATGAAGAACCACTGGTTCCAGCGGTAGTAGTCCGGCAGGCAAGTTGTAACCTCGCGCGACCAGTCGTAGGCGAAACCGAGGCGCTTCATCTGCGCCTTCATGTTTGCGATATTTCTCAGCGTCCACTCGCGCGGCGGAGTGTTGTTCGAGATCGCGGCATTCTCGGCGGGCAAACCGAACGAGTCCCAACCCATAGGATGCAGGACGTTATAGCCGTTCATCCACATGTAACGCGCGAGCGCATCGCCGATCGCATAATTGCGCACGTGTCCCATATGCAAGGCGCCGGATGGATAGGGCAGCATTTCGAGCACATAGTATTTGGGCTTGGTGGAATTGGGCTCCGCGGCGTACAGGGAAGGGTCCTGTTGCCAGCGCGCGGACCACTTAGTCTCAATGCGCTGGGCGTCATAACGTTCGTCCCGGGCGATGGTTTTTTCTTCCTGGGGCATAAGTGGAGATTCAGGTGAAGCAATATTTTACATGTAGAGACACAGCTTCGCTGTGTCCAGATCGTACGGGATGGTTGCTAACGCCGGCGGGGGGTAGCTGAATGCGCCTCTCCCGTCCGGCTCATCTGTTCACCAGACTTTTCAAGACGTCCAGGTTCCGTTGGTCGTCACCGGGTGCATCCACCGGGGTCTCGGCGATGAATGCGGCGTGCGCCAGCCGCGGATCGTTGAGCAGGCGGCGAAATGGTTCTGCACCGATGGTTCCCTGCCCGATGTGCTGGTGGCGATCGAGTTTCGATCCGCGCGCGGCCTTGGCATCATTGCAATGCACAACGCGGACGTTTTTCAGGCCAACGGTGTTATCCAGATGCGCCAGCGTGTCTCGCATGCCAGCCTCGCTGACGATGTCGTAGCCCGCGACATGGGTATGGCAAGTGTCAATGCAGGCCGCAACCGGTACCAGGCCCTTTAGACGGTCGAGCACTTCCGCCACCTGTTCGAAGGTTGCCCCCAGAGAATATTCCGCCCCTGCGGTATTTTCGATCAGGATGGTGAGTTTTCCCTTCACAAGGTCCAGTCCATGGGTTGCCGCATGAATCGCGGCCGCGGTTCGCAGCAGTCCCAGTTCACGATCGTTTCCACGAAAGGAGCCGGGATGCAGCACCAGGTACTCCGCACAGAGAGCGAGGGCGCGCTCGATTTCTCCACGAAAGGCTTCAATCGACTTCTGCAAGAACAGCGGAGTGGTGCTGGCCAGGTTAATCAAATAGTTAGTATGAATCACCAGGGGCCGGAGCTTGTACATCTCGCGCAGGCGGCTCATTTCGTCGCAGAGATTGCTCGAGAGTTCGTAGGGAGCCCATTGCCGCGGGCTGGAAGAAAACATCTGGAAGGTATTACAGCCCAGACGATAGGCCCGCTCAGCGGCGTTGTGCACGCCGCCGGCGCTGGAAGTGTGGATACCGACGCGGCGCGAGGTCAGTTTCGGTGGACGCTTGGGAGCAGGTAACTTGAGAATGTCCCGTTCCCCAGCCATGGATCCAGTATAAATGCGTCCCGGGCATGCAACGTATGCTGGTTGTCGCACGACCCCAGTAAAGATAAAATTGATGGTTTCCGGAGTTCTCCATGCTAGTCGTCATGCAGGCGCACGCCAGCGAAGAGCAGGTGCGCGCGGTCTGCGAGAAAATCGAATCACTTGGTTACCGCGCTCACGCCATGCCAGGCGCGCAACGCACCGCTATCGGCGTTACTGGAAACCGCACTGAGGTTGAACCCGGCACGCTGGAAGAAATGCCAGGCGTGCAGGAACTCATCCGCGTCACCAAACCGTACAAGCTGGTCAGTCGCGAAGTCAAAGACGAGAACACCGTCATTCGCTTTCCCGGTTCAGAAGCAACCATCGGCGGGCGCTCGCTTGCAATCATCGCGGGCCCATGCGCGATCGAGAGTCGAGAACAGGCATTCGCCGTAGCCGAGAAAGTGAGCCGCGCCGGAGCCCAGTTCTTCCGCGGCGGCGCTTATAAACCGCGCACTTCTCCGTATTCGTTTCAGGGTTTGGGCGAAGAAGGCCTGCGTATCATGGCCGAGGTCCGCGACGCCTTCGGCATGAGAATCGTGACCGAAGCGATCGATAACGAATCCCTGGACCTGGTGGAGGAGTATGCCGATGTCATCCAGATTGGCGCGCGCAACATGCAGAATTTTTCCCTGCTCAAGAGAGCGGGGCGCGCGCGCAAGCCGGTGCTGCTCAAACGAGGCATGTCGGCGACGCTGGAAGAATTCCTGATGGCGGCCGAATACGTGATGAGCGAGGGCAATTACAACGTGGTATTGTGCGAACGCGGCGTGCGCACCTTTGCCGATCACACCCGGAATACCCTCGACCTGAGCCTGGTTCCCGCTGTGCAGAGGCTGAGTCATTTGCCCATCGTGGTGGATCCCAGCCACGGCACCGGAAAAAGGAACAAAGTAACGCCTCTGTCTCGAGCGGCGGTCGCTGTGGGGGCCGACGGCCTGATCATCGAGGTTCACAACAATCCCGACAAGGCTCTGTCGGATGGCATTCAGTCACTTTATCCCGAACAGTTCGAAGAACTGATGGCGCAAGTGAGACAGATCGCACCGGTCGTGGGGAGAACCGTTCCGGAGATTGAACGCCGTCCAGCGGCGGTATCGCTGTGAGACCCTGGGAAACAGATCTGTAAGGCCTCGACGCCCCCGGCATCCTTGAGAAAATTTCTCGTCATTGTCGTGCTATTGCCCATCTTGATCGGGCTCGGATGGTGGTACTTCCACCAGCGTTCGCTGCCGAATTACGGTCCGAGTTACCGCGAATACGCCTACGTCACCAATGGCAAGAGCAATACCGTCAGCGTGGTCGACCTGACGCCGCGGCCGATTCCAAGCTTCACCGTGATCAAGAGTATTGCCGTGGGAAACAATCCGACCGGCATCGCGGCCAACCCGAAGAAGCCTGAAATTTACGTGGTTAATACGTCGTCGAATAACGTGAGCGTAATCGACGCCGAGCGCAACGTGCTGGTCGCAACCGTCGGCGTTCACGGCACTCCATATTTCATCGCGGTCTCACAAGATGGCAAGCGCGGGTACGTGGCGAATTCGGGCTCTGCGAACCTGTCGGTTCTGGACCTCGACAAGAGAACTGTCATCGCCACCCTGAAGGTGGGCGCTTCTCCGGAAGCAGTCCGAGTCTCTGACGATGGCAAGACCGTGCTGGCGGCGAATCGCGGCGACGGGACGGTATCAATCATGGATGCGGAGCAGTTGAAGGTTCGCAGCACGATTCAGACGTGCTCGCAGCCGAGCGACATCGCTATCCAGCGCGACAGCCGCAAGGCGTTCGTGGCCTGCTCCGCGTCCGGGCAAGTCGCTGCCCTTGATCTCAAGAATGACCGTCTGCTGGCCCTGCTCGACGTCGGCAAGACTCCCGTCCACCTCACCCTCAAACCCGACGGCGGGGAGTTGATCGTCACCAACTTCGATTCCGACAATATTTCCATTATCGAGACTGCGACCAATGAGGTCGGCGGCAGCTATTTGGTCGGGACCCATCCCTCCCGCGGGGTGGTCACCAGCGACAACTCTCGCCTTTATGTCACCAACTTCGGGTCGAACAACGTGGCGGTGTACGACATTGATCTGGGCAAGGTGGTGTCTTCGTTTTCAGTCGGCAGTCATCCCGACGCAATCGCCTTATCCCAGAGCGAGAACTATGTTTTGGTGCTGAACTCGGATTCCGGGGACATGGCGGTCTTGCAAAGAAAGACGCCTACCCGAAAAGACCCAGGTGAATACTCTCTTCTGTTGATGGTCCAGGTGGGATTGCAACCGAACAACATCGTAGTAAAGGCGTTCACAGACTCCCGCCTGCAGTAAATTCGATTCCCGAATCAACTCATGACCGCTGTTGAGTCACAAACGTAACTAACATCGAGAGGCCCTGTCCGTCTAACATAGTATTTCCAAGAATTGTGGGAGGACTGCTCGTGGCGGCTTGGCGGGTTACGGCGTCGTTATTGCTCGGCATGCTGCTGGCGGTGCCCAGTCCGTCGCTGGCTTCCTCCGAGCCAGAATTCGGCCACGTGAAAATTCCCCGCGTCAGCGCGCCTCCCAAACTGGAAGATTTTCTCGGGATGGAACCCGGTCCGGCATGGCGCGGGAAGATGGCGAAGGTGTCCGGATTCACCCAGCGCGTTCCCAGCGACGGGCAGCCCTCGAGCCAAGCCACCGATGTCTACCTCGGATATAACGACAAGAACCTGTACGCGGTTTTTGTATGCTTCGATACCGAACACGCCAAGCTGCGTGCCCGCCTTTCCCGCCGCGAAGATATCATTGACGACGATTCCGTCGAAATCATGCTGGACACTTTCAATGACCACCGCCGCGCTTATGCGTTCCTGGCGAATCCGCTGGGAGTGCAGTCCGACGCGTTGTGGACGGAGGGGCAGGATTTTGATTTCTCGTTTGATACGGTTTGGGACTCCGAGGCCCGGCCGACCGACCGGGGATACGTGGTATGGATGGCGATCCCGTTCCGCAGTTTGCGCTTCGCTTCTACCGATCCGCAGACCTGGGGCATTTTGCTGAACCGCGGCATTCCGCGCAATAACGAGGACACATTCTGGCCTCCGTATTCAAGCCGGATTCAGGGGCGGCTCAATCAGGAGGGACAAGCCACAGGCCTGGAACAGATTTCTCCCGGGCGCAATATTCAACTCATCCCGTATGGGATCATGCGATCGTTCAAGCAACTGGATTTAAGGGACCCCTTCCGTCCGACCTATACCCAGCGAGACGTCTTCGGTCAGGTCGGACTGGATGGGAAGGTTGTGCTGAAAGACAAGTTCGTGCTCGACGCAACCGCCAATCCCGACTTCAGTCAGATCGAGTCGGACCAGCCGCAGGTGACCGTAAACCAGCGATTTGAGGTCTTCTTTCCGGAAAAGCGTCCATTCTTCCTGGAGAATTCGAATTACTTTCAAACTCCCATCAACCTGGTGTTCACGCGCCGGATCGAACAGCCAAAATGGGGAGTCCGCCTGACCGGGAAAGACGGACCATGGGCGGTGGGACTGCTGGCCGCCGATGATGTGGGTCCCGGACGCGAAGTGCCGGTCAGCGATCCTCTGAACAACCAACACGCGTACTTCTCGATCGCGCGCATCAGCCGCGACATTGGCTCGCAGTCTACGATTGGCGTGCTCTTCGCCGATCGCGAATTCGGGCCATACTTTAACCGCGTCGGAGGAATCGATGGCCGGTTCACGCTGAACGATCACTGGGTAACCAGTTTTCAAGGCGTCGTCAGTTCAACGATCAATCCAGTGGATCCGAAATTCCTGACCACGGGCAATTATCAGGCTGGTCCGGCCGCCGAATTTGTTCTGCAGCGCCAGGGGCGCAAGTTCAACTATTTTTTCGATTACAGCGACCGCAGCAACGATTTCCGCACGATTGCAGGGTTTGATCCGCAGCCCGATATTCACAACCTGTATCACCGCGTGCAGTACAGCTTCCGGCCCGAGGGCAAGCGCCTGATCTCCTGGACGCCGCAGATGGAGGTCTATAACACCTGGGACCACGAAGGAAACTACTTGATGTCGGGGTACACGCCTTCGATCCGCGCGGAATTTGTGGGACAAACCTTCATTACGTTGCTGTATGCCAAGGAGGCCGAGGTGCTGCGGCCCAAGGATTTCTCGGTTCTGACCAGCAACCATAAATACGTGCGGCATACCACAGAGATCTCGTTCGATACCGGATACTACCGGCCGGTTTCGCTGCACCTGGATTATCGTTTCGGCACACGCGTGAACTACGATCCTCCCGGGATTGAAATCCCATTTCTCGCCGGACGCACCAGCACGACGGCTACGCTTACGATTCGACCCAACCGGTCGCTGCGCGTGGACAATGATTTCATCCTGTTTCGGCTGCACGATCGCAAGGGTTGCGCGGGCTCATTGAACAATGACATTTTCCGTACCAAGTGGAACTACCAGTTCACCAGGAAACTATCGCTGCGTTTTATCGGACAATACAACGCGGTGCTAACCAACCCTTCGTTCACTTCCATCTACCAGCAGAAAGATTTCAACGCAGATTTCCTGGTCACGTACCTCGTGCATCCAAGCACGGCGTTTTATATCGGCTATAACAGCAACCTGGAGACGGTACTGGATCCATTGCAGGCGGATCTCAACGGAAATCTTCTCTTCGGAAACCGGTTTAAGAACGACGGGCGGACTTTGTTTGTGAAGGCCTCTTACTTGTTCCGGTTCTAGACGGCCGCTTGCACGCAAGAGCAGTGTCTTGCGAAGTTCGACAGCTCACTTCCGCAACAATTCCAGCACGGCGGCGGTCTCGGCTTCGATGCCGGTGCGAAGACTGGGCTCGCGGTCGGGAGCGAAGAAGGGGGAATGCGGCCCCGGCAACTTCCCGCCGGACGCCTTGGCTTTCCTGAACTCCTCGGGATTGACTGCGCCGAGCGAGAACTGTAATGCGGGAACACCGGCACGGCCATACTCGGCGAAATCATCGCTTGCCATGGCCGGGGGTTCCTGCACCACGTTGTCTGCACCGAAGATTTGCTTCAGGGCGTCCGCTGTTTTCTGGGTGAGGGCCGGATCGTTGTACACGGCTTTCACGCTCTCGGTGACTTGGACGAGCGGCGCCTTGGGTGCTCCAGCGGCAGTCGCTTCTCCTTTGGCAATCCGTTCAATGGAATCGAGCAGGTGTTGACGGACCTCGTCCTTGTAAGAGCGTACGGTAAGCTGCAAATGGACTTCGTCGGGGATGATGTTGTGCTTGGTTCCACCGTGGATGGAGCCCACCGTGATCACTGCCGGGTCCTGGGGATTAATTTCGCGAGAGACAATCGTCTGCCAGGCGAGAATCGTACGGGCGGCGATGACAATAGGATCAACCGCTACCTGCGGCGCGGAGCCATGGCCGCCTTTGCCGTAGATGGTGACATCCACGGAATCGGAGTTGGCGAGCGCGTAACCAGGGGTGTAACCCAACTTCCCTGCCGGAAGGTCCGCAGTGTCGTGAAGGGAGATCGCGAAGTCAGGGCGAGGAAAGCGCGTGAACAGTCCATCTTTCAACATGGCAGCGGCGCCGCGGATGCGCTCTTCGGCGGGCTGCCCGACAAAGATAAACGTCCCATGCCAGCGGTCTTTGTTCTGAGACAGCAGAGTTGCAGTGCCGATGCCGACCGCCATGTGCAGGTCGTGCCCGCAAGCGTGCATGACGGGAACGTCGGCACCCAGATCGTCTTTGGTCATCACGTGACTCGCATAGGGCAAACCAGTTTTTTCGGGGACCGGCAGCGCATCGAGTTCCGCGCGGATCATCACCGTTGGCCCATTTCCATTCTTGAGAACGCCCACTACTCCGGTGCCGCCCACTCCTGTAGTGACATCGAAGCCGAGCTTGCGCAAATTGTCCGCCATGGTGGCCGCGGTTTTCACTTCGTGAAGCGAGAGCTCAGGGTTGCGATGCAGGTCCATGTACAGGGACTCAATCCCGGGATAGATGTTGTCCATTTGGGCTTTTGAGGGAGACTCCCAGCTTTGCGCAACCACGGCGGCACTCAAGGCGAATACAACTAAAAGCGATCGGATCATGGTTCCTCGGGTGATCATTAAATCACAGGGGAAGCGCAGGCCGGGCAGAGTGTTTTGACCAGAGAGCGAATTACGAAGGTGGCTTATTACTGGGGAATCTCGAGGGCGCGACAGTTCTGGCTGATGATCTGCGTATGAAACGCGCTGCAATCGACAAATTCGATTCCATAGTGGAAGCCTGAGCGATTCCTGATAATCCCACGAAGGGTGAGATTCTCCCGTGCATAGGGAAGGCATAACACCAGGGTCACGGTGACCCCCAGTTCAACATCCCTGGGCATGAATGCGCTCAGGCCACCCTGGCTGATGTCGCTGCCAGTGGAATGGAAGGAGCACCGGGCTCCGTTGATCAGGGCTTCAAGTCGAATAGGAATTTCCACTTCAAAACGCTTCCATCGACGTTGTGCCTTGGCTCCGGAGTTGGTGGTTGGCATCGGGTTAGAGGTAACCTTCTTCGACGCGACGGAGAAACTCATCCCCCTCGGCGCGAGCTTTCTCCAGCATTCCTGGATTGTCCCGATGATCGACCGACGCTTCTCGCAAAACCTGCTCTACAGCGGCGGCCGGTTTCAGACCCCGCATGACCAGAACGCGCATTTTCTCGAGGAATTCATTCCGGCGGGTGGGAGTGGGCTGAGTCGCGATCTTTTCGGGACACCGATGCTTTCCAAACTCTGATAGCGCCAGGTTGTCATAGGCGCGGCGAACGGCGGAGTCGGTCACGGCAATGGAGATGGGATAACCCCAGTCACAGCCGGAGCAGGTCCATCCCTGATCGGTCTTCCACACGATGCTTCTGTGCATTTCCAGCCCTTTTTGCGCGACGGCTGCTAAGACATCGTTAAGGACGGCGGAAGGTTGAGACTTGTATCACCAGACACCGGTCGGGAATAGAGCAATAATAATTTAAGTAGTTCTTTTGAAGCAGTCCCCGGCGGCGAAGCCAGTGCGGCAAATCAAAATTCCCCCAAAGAATTTCGCGAGGTGATGGTGCTTAGTTTGGCGTGACCGAACCGGTTGCGTCCAATACATTGTTCGTAGCGCGACGAAACGTTTTGGCTATGACGACAGGCAACGTGTAGATTATTGAGAACTGCTTCCACATCATTGCAAGACCAGCCGGTACCGGCGCCCGCAAAAGCGGGTAGAGTGCGCGCCGCAGACGCTGAGGCAAGAAGAACGAAATCAATAGAGGCGAGCCTCCATGGAACTCCGGCATCTGCGTTATTTCGTGGCCGTCGCGGAAGAACGCAACTTCAGTCGCGCGGCGCTCAAACTTCACATAGCCCAGCCGCCGCTGAGCCAGCAAATCCGCAGCCTCGAGCACGATTTGGGAGTGCAATTGCTGCTTCGCAACAGCCGGGGGGTGGAACTTACCGCCGCAGGGAAGCACTTCCTGGGAGAAGCACAACAGATCCTGGCCCAGGCAGACCGCGCGAAATACCTGGCTCGCCGCGTCGCGCAGGGGCAAGCAGGATGTATCCAGGTGGCGTGCGGACCCATTGCCTCGCTGGCGGTTCTGCCGCCGGTGCTTGCGCGTTTTCGCCAATCTCATCCGCAAGTCGACTTGCAAGTGCATGACATGCTGACCGATCCCGCCCTCGATGCCTTGCTGAGGGGTTCCGTGGATGTGGTGTTTGGATTGGCGCCCTTCGAGAGCGAAGGCGTGCAATCGGAAATCGTTTATCGCGACAGACTCACGGTGGCGGTGCCCAAGGGTCACGCTCTAAGCCGCCTTTCTCGTGTAGATCTTCGGGATTGTGCTGGAGAACAATTCGTCGTCATTGCCAGATCGACCTCGACGCGGGCCTATGAGATGGGGATGGAGCTGTGCCGGAGGGCGGGATTTCGCCCCGAAGTCATCCACGAGGTCAACGGAATCCAATCCCAGCTAACGCTCATCAGCGCCGGTTTCGGGTTCGGGCTCGTGCCAAGCTCCGTGAAGGTGATCGGAAGTGGAGTGACTTTTCTACCCTTACCCGAGACGGTGCCCACCGTTGATCTCGCGGTGGGATGGAAGGTGAACGATGAATCCCCGATTGTGGGATCGTTCCTCCAGATGGTACGGAAAACGCTCGGATCCACGAAAGCGCGGAGCCAGAAGTCCGTCCTTCCGACTCGTGCACGCACCCCGCGATCCGCGGGCAGAAGCGCCGCGGGCAGAAGCGCGTTGCGGCACTCCCGGCAACGAGCAAGCTAAGGATCCGAAGCTATACGGTCGATTTGGCGCAGAACTTCTCGAACGACTTCTTCAACTCCGCGGCAATGTCGATGGCTTCGCGATGTTCGATATCGCTGCGCTGCATCATGTAGACGAGCTTTCCGTCTCGCAGAATGCCGATCGAGGGCGAGGACGGCGCATAGCCGGTGAAGTAGGAGCGCGCGCGATCGGTGGCTTCGGCATCCTGGCCCGCGAACACGGAAACGATCTGGTCGGGCTTGGCGGAATGCTCCAGAGCCATGCGCACGGCGGGCCGCATGCGGCCGGCTGCACACCCGCAAATTGAGTTCACCACCACCATCGTGGTCCCTGGTTTCTTAGTAATTACTTCGTCGACTTCGGACGCGGTGCGCAGTTCCTGAATGCCAAGCCGGGTCAACTCTTCGCGCATCGGAACAACCATGATTTCAGGGTACATTTCTCTCCTCTGGAATGAATTGCTTCTGATTTTAAACTGAATGAGAGGTTTCGGTCACGGAGGCTGCGCAGGATTCCGCGGGAACGTTCCCGCGCAAATCTGAATGGCCGTCGTATGATGTCGACGAATGCTCATTCAAGAGAATGTCCCGCTGGCTCCGCTGACGACATTTCAGATCGGTGGACCGGCGCGTTACTTCAGTGAAGCAAGAACGCCCGAAGAGGTAAAGGCATCCGCGGCATTCGCGCGCTCCCGCAATTTGCCGCTGTTTGTTTTAGGGGGCGGCAGCAACCTGCTGGTTTCCGACGCCGGCTGGCCCGGACTGGTGCTCAAGGTGGGTATTCTTGGCATCAATCATGTCCACGGGCACAACCGGGTTCTTTTCGAGGCGGGCGCCGGAGAAGACTGGGACGGCTTTGTTGCCGCCACGGTCGCCCATGGCATGGGCGGGATCGAATGTCTTAGCGGTATTCCCGGCAGCGTCGGTGGAACCCCGGTACAGAATGTCGGAGCCTACGGGCAAGAGGCGGCCGATGTGATCGAGTCCGTGCAAGTGCTCGATCTAGAAAACGGCGAACTCGTGGAATTGAGCAAGGAGGACTGCGGCTTCCGTTACCGCAGCAGCATCTTCAACACGACCCAGCGAGGCCGCTATGTGATTCTGCAGGTCAGCTTTGCCTTGCAGCATGGCGCCACGCCGCACCTGGAGTACGCCGACCTCAAGAGTTATTTTGCCGGCTGGACGGTGGCACCCAATCTGCTGCAAACCAGGGAGGCGGTGCTCCAGATTCGGGCGTCCAAAGGCATGTTGAGCACTGGAACCGACCAAGACTCGCGCAGCGCCGGGTCGTTTTTCAAAAACCCTGTGGTTTCAGCCGAGGTTCATCAGGAACTCTCGCGACGAGCGACTGCGCGAGGCTTGCAGATTCCGAGCTATCCGGCGCTCGAGTTCCAGCACAAGATCTCAGCAGCCTGGCTAGTCGAACACTCCGGATTCAGCAGAGGCTTGGCCCGCGGGGCGGTGGGCATTTCAAATAAACATGCGCTGGCGATCGTGAATCGAGGCGGCGCTACTGCCGCCGAGGTCATTGTTCTTATGAAAGAAATTCAACAACAGGTAGAGAGCCAGTGGGGCATTCGCCTGGAGCCTGAACCGGTGTTTGTCGGAGATTTCACCACCCGGGCCTTCCCGCATCCGTCAGGACTTAAGCAATCCTGAAGTTCTACGAGCGGGGCACATCCATTTATGAGCGGTAAGCACGTTATGATGTGATCTCCGTGGATCTGTAGACAGTACGGGTTTTGGAGTACTGCAACCCGGCCCTTGACAGGTACAATCAAACCGGGGTGAGCTGAGGTTTGTGCGGCTTGCGGGCCCGTAAGGACGCTCCTGGAGGATGGCCGAATCAACCGCCTGTTCACCATCTGTGAAACCCGATCAGGCACTAAAGTCGTTGCTCGAGCCAGGGCAAAGGCACACGGATCGGGCAGCAGGCTTCTCGGGGCCATGGAGTAGGAATGAATCCAGTCGGAAGTAAGGCGTTGACCAAAGAGACTTTTTTATCCACTGAGTTCGGCGAACAGATCGATTACCACTTAAGGTTTACTTTAGGAAAGCGCGCGAACGAAGCAACTCCCAAGGACTATTTTCAAGCCATAGCATGGGCGCTCCGCCCCTATATTCTCAACGGTCTCTGGCAAACCGAGGACCGCTACAACGCCAATTCCGCAAAGCGGATGTATTATCTGTCGCTCGAGTTTCTGATCGGGCGCTGTTTGAGGAGCAATCTCTGGAATCTTGGCCTGCTGGAAACCTGTCGCGAATGGTTGGCAAGTCGCGACGTCTCCATTTCAGACGTGCTGGAGTCGGAACCGGATCCGGCGCTCGGCAATGGCGGCCTGGGGCGGTTAGCGGCATGCTTCCTCGACTCGCTGGCCAGCCTGAATATGCCGGGATATGGATACGGCATCAATTACGAATTCGGCCTTTTCAAGCAGGAAATCCGCAACGGCTACCAGTTCGAGGTTCCCGACCAGTGGTTCCCCCAGTCCTCTCCCTGGATGGTGGAGCGCACGAACCAGGCGTGCCTCATCCCCGTCTATGGACGGATCGAAAGTAGCGCCGACCGCAGCGGCGAATACAACCCGATGTGGATGGACTGGCGCCTGATCATCGGAATTCCATACGACATGCCGATCGTGGGCCAGGACGGTAAGACCGTGAACTTCCTGCGGCTGTACTCGGCGCGCTCCTCGAAAGAGTTTGACATGAGCATCTTCAACTCCGGCGACTACGTGCGCGCCATGGAGCAGAAGATCTCATCGGAAAACATTTCCAAGGTGCTCTATCCCTCCGATTCGGTTCCCTCGGGGCGTGAACTGCGGTTGCTGCAGGAGTATTTCCTGGTGGCCTGCTCGGTTCGCGACATCATGAACCGCTTCAACCGCGACGGCTACCGACTGGAGGAATTGCCTGACAAAGTTGCCATTCAACTCAACGACACTCATCCTGCGTTGACGGTCGTTGAAGTCATGCGGATGCTGGTGGACGAGCAGGAAATTCCGTGGGACCAGGCGTGGGAATGGACAAAATCCGTTTGCGGCTATACCAACCACACACTCATGGCGGAGGCGCTGGAGAAATGGCCGGTATCGTTGCTGGAATACGTAATCCCCCGGCACCTGCAGATCATCCTGGAAATCAACCATCGTTTTCTGCGCGAGGTGCGCCAGCGCTGGCCGAATGATGAAGACCGGGTAAGCCGCGTGTCGCTGATCCAGGAAGGTGGAGAGAAGCACGTGCGCATGGCGCACTTGGCGATAATCGGCAGCCATGCCATCAACGGGGTCTCCAAACTTCATTCCCGCCTGGTCACGGAGAGCCTGGTTCCGGAGTTCGCCACGCTATGGCCGGAGCGCTTCCACAATAAGACCAACGGCGTGAATCACCGCCGCTGGCTGATTGAAAGCAATCCATCATTGACCAGCCTGATCAATGAGCGGATCGGCGACACCTGGATGACGGAACCGTCCCGCCTGGGAGATCTGCGGGAACATTGCTGGTCCGAAGAACTGCAGGAAGATTTCTTCCTGGCGAAACGGGAAGCCAAGGTTGCGCTGGCAAGGGTCATCCGGGAAATGACCGGAGTGGCGCTGAATACCGAGACCATGTTCGACGTTCAGGTCAAGCGCATTCACGAATACAAGCGGCAGTTGCTGAACATCCTGGCGATCATTGATCACTACTTAGCTCTGACTCGTGATGGAGTGCTCCCGGTGACGCCGCGAACCTGGATCTTCGGGGGAAAGGCCGCGCCGGGATATTTCATGGCGAAGACGATCATCAAGCTGGTGAACAGCGTCAGCCGGTTGCTTTCTTCCGACAAGAGGACCGAGGGGCTGCTTGCGGTGGTGTTCGTGCCAGACTACAAGGTTTCGCTCGCGGAGAAGATCATCCCTGCCGCGGATGTGAGCGAGCAAATTTCGACTGCCGGTATGGAAGCATCCGGGACCGGCAATATGAAGCTTTCCATGAATGGCGCCCTGACGGTGGGAACGCTGGATGGAGCCAACATCGAGATTCGCGAAGCGGTCGGCGCAGAAAACATCTACACCTTTGGACTCACTGCGGAGAAGGTCGCCGCACACCGGCGCAACGGAACTTACAAGTCCCTGGAACTCTATCTCGAGAAGCCGCGGATCCGACGCGTGGTTGAATTCATTGGCAGCTCGGACTTGTCGCCTTCGGAGCCGGGAATCTTCGCCCCCATTCAGAGCGCGTTGCTGGAAGGCGGCGACCCTTACTTCCATCTCGCCGATCTGGAATCGTATCTCCACATCCAGAATCAGATCGCCATTGACTACCAGGACCAGGCGCTTTGGGCGGCAAAAGCGATCAGGAATATTGCGGGGATGGGATATTTTTCCAGCGACCGCACCATTCGTGAATACGCGGAAGACACCTGGAAGATACGCTCCTACCGGGACGAAGATTAGCGGCGAAGACTGGTGAGGGTGTTCCCACCCTTGAAATTATGGCAAGCCCAGAAGTTCTGGTAGGGGCGAATGCAGCACCTGTTCGGGCGAGTATCCCGCGCTGCGGAGAGAACGAATGCTGAGCGCGTCGTTTCGCTTGGCGAGGCGAACTCCCTGAGCATCGCGCACCAGGTCGCAGTGATAGAACAGCGGCTGCGCAAACTCGAGAGCGCGATACAGAAGAAGCTGACGCGCGGTGGATTTCAGCAGATCGGAGCCACGAACCACTTCCGTAATTTGCATGGCCGCATCATCCACAACGACAGCCAGTTGATAAGCCGGAACATCATCCCGCCGCCAAACGATAAAATCTCCAAAGTCTCGTCCTGCCACCCACTGTTGTGAACCCCGGTGTTGATCGCCAAAACGAACCAGTTCGCCATCGGGAACCCGGAACCGCCAGTTGACTCCGGCAGGCTCGGCGAAATTCCGGCCGTCTTTGCGCTCGCGGCACCGTCCGGAGTAAAGGGGCTCGTCGTCCATATCGTTGGGCGCAGTCACCGATTGGGCTACATCTTTCCTGGAGCAACTACACGGATAGATCCGGCCCTCATCCCGCAGTTTGCGCCATGCTTGCAGGTAAAACTTCCTTCGTGCGCTCTGGGCATAGGGCCCGAAGCCGCCTTCAATGTCAGGTCCTTCTGACCAGCGGATCCCGAGCCAGCGCAAATCCTCGAGCATTGCGTCTTCAAACTCTGGACGACTTCTCTGGCGATCGAGGTCTTCGTTGCGCAGAATCAAGGCGCCGTTTGCGGCGTGCGCTCGTTCAAACGCGGTCCAGAAAGTGCGCGCGTGTCCCACGTGGAGAAAGCCCGTGGGAGAGGGAGCCAAGCGCCCTCGGTATCCACCTGGTGTCTGGTTCCCTGCCACATTTTGATTGTACCCAGCCGCGATATTTGGAGACTGGGCCCATTTCATTTATGCTTTGAGGCCCGGCATCTCATCGGAGGATCAAGCGTGATCCGAGTCCACCGCATTCTTGCGATTTTTCTGGCCTGCTTTGTTCCATTTCTCTCCACTCTCTCAACCTCTCAAGTGATTCCGGAGAACACTTACCAGGAATTGCGCTGGCGAATGATCGGGCCGTTCCGCGGTGGCCGTACCCGCGCCGTGAGCGGGGTCCCTTCGCAACCCAACGTTTTTTATGTCGGCGCAGTCAACGGGGGAGTGTGGAAGTCCAACGACTATGGACGAACCTGGAATCCGATCTTTGACGATCAGCCGACCCAGTCGATTGGGGCCATCGCAGTCGCTCCCTCCGATCCCAATATCGTGTACGTAGGCAGCGGCGAGGGTTTGCACCGCCCTGACCTTTCGGTTGGAAATGGGATCTACAAGTCCACTGATGCAGGAAAGACATGGACGCATCTTGGCCTGCAAAACGGAATGCAGATTCCCGCCCTGGCGGTCGATCCTCATGACCCCAACAAGCTCTTCGCGGCCGTGCTCGGACGACCCTATGGACCCAGCGAAGAACGCGGCATCTATCGGTCTGCCGACGGCGGTCAGAGCTGGCAAAACGTGCTGCACAAGGACGCCAATACAGGCGGCTCCGACGTCGAGATCGATCCTTCGAATCCCAACATCATTTACGCGAGCCTCTGGGAGATTCGTGAGGGGCCATGGGAGGACAACAACCAGTTCCAGGGCAGCGGTGGAGGCTTGTTCAAGAGCACCGATGGCGGTACTACCTGGCGGCAATTGAAGGGTGGCCTTCCCGACAATCTTTCGCAAATCAATGTGGCGATTGCGCCCAGTCAGCCCAATCGTCTTTATGCGGCGTTTTCTACTACAGCCAAAGCGGAATACGGTTCCGGCGCTGGGTTAGGGTTCTATCGCTCCGATGACGGTGGCGAAACCTGGAACCGTCCGGGGGAAGATCCGCGAGCCTCATTCAAAATCGGAGGCGGCGACCTGCCGATTCCGCGGGTTGATCCGCAAAACCCGGATGTGGTTTACAGCACCAGCATCGTGACCTTCCGTTCCAACGATGCGGGAAAGACCTGGACCGGTATTCGTGGTGCTCCCGGCGGCGATGACTACCAAAATATATGGATCAATCCCAACAACCCGAAAATCATTCTCCTCGTCAGCGACCAGGGAGCTGTTGTTTCGGTGAACGGGGGAGAAAGCTGGAGCTCATGGTACAACCAGCCGACGGCGCAGCTTTACCACGTCGCGGTCACCAATACCTTTCCTTACAAGCTGTGCAGCGGACAACAGGAGAGTGGTTCGGTTTGTATTTCGAGCCGCGGCAATGACGGAGCCATCACCTATCGCGAGTGGCACCCCGTCGGGGTCATCGAATATGGATATGCGGCCCCCGATCCGCTCGATCCCGACATCATTTATGGAGCCGGCAGGACCGAGGTCTCAAAATTCCACTGGTCGACGGGCCAGGTGCAGAACATCACTCCCATTCCAGTGCGAGATCCCAAGTATCGCGCCGATCGCACCGAGCCGATCATGTTCTCGCCGATTGACCCGCACACCCTGTACTACGCGAGCAACTATCTTTTCAAGACGACCGACGGTGGTCAGCACTGGGAAACGATCAGTCCAGACCTGACGCGGACCGATCCGGGAACGCCCGCGAGCGTGGGCGATTTCATCTCGAAGAATCCTGACGCCGCCAAGCAGCGTGGAGTCATTTATTCGCTCGCCCCTTCTTTCAAAAACATTCATACCATCTGGGCAGGCACTGACGACGGACAGCTTTGGAGCACACGCGATGGGGGCAAGAATTGGAGCAACCTGACACCGAACGACATGACGCCGTGGCGCAAAGTTACGCAAATCCAGGCTTCGCATTTCGACGACAATTCAGCGTACGTTTCGGCCAGCGGGTTTCGCATTGATGACTTGCACCCTTACATCTATCGCACACACGATGCTGGCAAATCCTGGCAGCTGATTACCCATGGCTTACCGGATTCTCCGGTGGACGTGGTTCGGGAAGATCCGGAAAGAAAAGGGCTCCTGTTTGCCGGAACTGAAACCGGGGTGTGGGTTTCATTCGACGACGGCGAGAATTGGCAGAGCCTGCAATTGAACCTGCCGCACACGTCGATGCGCGACTTGTGGATTCATGAAAATGACCTGATCGTCGCCACTCACGGACGAGGTTTCTGGATCCTCGACGCCATTACGCTCCTGCGACAGGTGAACGCATCCTTTGCAACCGCGGACGCAACTTTGTTCAAGCCCGGGATGGCCTATCGCGTTCGCCGCGATACTTACACCGATACCCCGGTTCCGCCTGATGAGCCCGCCGCGCAGAATCCCCCCGATGGTGCAGTGATTGACTACTATCTCGCAAAGCCCGCCGAGGGCGCGCTCCGTCTGGAGATCCTGGACGCCGCCGGCAAGGCGGTGCGCAGCTACGCAAGCACGGACCCGCCGGCCGCAACGGAAGAAAGTCTAAAAAAGCAGCTCATTCCGCTGTACTGGATCCGCATGCCCCGCGCGTTGGGCACCGACGCCGGCCATCATCGCTGGGTCTGGGACCTGCGATATGCGGAGCCGGTTTCCACCGAGCATGAGTACCCCATCTCGGCAGTGCCGCACGATACACCGCGTCTTCCGCAGGGACCGCTGGCCCTGCCGGGACAATACACGGTGCGTCTTTCCGTGAATGGCAAAACCTACACTGCTCCGTTGACCGTGAAAATGGACCCACGCGTCAAGATCACGCCGGCAGCATTGTCGCAACTGTTCAGCCTGGAGTCGAGGCTCAGTTCCATGCTCAGCGACAGTTCCACCGCCGTGCTGCAGGCGCAGGCGGTCCGTTCGCAACTGGACAAGCTGAAGTCCCAAGCCAGTGGCTCGGTTGCAGACGCGGTGAAGACTGCGGGGGAAGAACTCACTGCGATCTATGATCAAACCGGGAAACCCGGCGCCGCTCCGGCAAATACTCTAAAGCGTCTGAACGGCAACGCATCAGCGCTCTACTTCGCTATCGGCCAATCGGACGCGCAACCCACCACGGTCCAAGTGGAGACCACGGACACCCTGGGTCGTGATCTGCCTGCGGCGCTGAAATCATGGAGCGACTTCAAGCAGAATGTTCTCGCAAAGCTGAATCAGCAGCTGCAAGCCGCACATCTACCTCAGGTCCAGGCAGATGCCGTTTCTGAAAATGGGGCGGACGGTGAAGACATGGAATAATTTTGAAACGGTGGAAATCAGGCCGACATAGCCTCACACCAATCGGGTAAAATGTGGCCTCACGGTAAAAGGGAGTCATAGGCATGGACAGGTTCCATCGTAGGCCTCAGCAACACGACACTCATATCGGACGCGAGTGTATCTTCTGCAAAAGCTATGATCCGGAATTTTCCAACCGCCAGCCCGTGGATCGTTTGATAGAAGGAAAACTGGAAGAATCCGCCGCGGCGCATCTCACAGAAGACGGGTATGTGCGACACCGCATGGCCGAACTCAAGAAACGTGGG
>Ga0070741_10000294_pt1 | contig 190825 bp, 163 predicted proteins | sample Coa_R1_4_FD_66440 | JGI IMG/M metagenome (GOLD analysis project Ga0070741, IMG submission 66440) | Surface soil microbial communities from Centralia Pennsylvania, which are recovering from an underground coalmine fire - Coalmine... | ecosystem: Environmental > Terrestrial > Soil >... | reverse complement strand
CTTGTTCTGATCACCTCGTCCCTGCTGTCACACGGTCAGTCTGCACCGTACGTTGGAAGTCCGACCGATGCCCCGCTCAGTTCGCCTTCGGACCAGGACAGTGCACAAGGTAAACAACAATCGGCTCCGTTGCCGAGTATCGTAATCCATCTTTCGGTGAAGGATGCTGAGGCAATCGCACTCAAGAATAATCCTGCAATGTCAGTGGCTCGCCTGACCGCCCTGGCATCGCAGCAGGTCGTGCGCGAAGCTCGTTCCACTCTATGGCCGCAAGCGAATGTCAACCTCACAGCCGTCGACGCTCGCAACAATAGCCGGATCACCGCCGGCTCTCTCAACAATCCAATCATTTATACGCGTGCCGCTGGTGGAATCTCAGTAAGCCAGCTCATTACCGACTTTGGTCACACCACGAATCTCATCGCGAGTGCGCGTCTTCAGGCCAGGGCAGAAGAGCAGAACTCAGTTGCGACGAAAGAAGATGTACTGCTCGCAGTAGACCGAAGTTTCTACACTGCTCTGCAAACGCATGCCGTACTGCGAGTAGCTGAGCAAACAGTAGCATCGCGACAATTGCTCTCCGACCAGGTCTCTGCACTGGCCAAAAGCAAGCTGAAGTCCGATTTGGACCTGAGTTTTGCGAACGTGAACTTGGCTCAGGCCAAGCTCCTCTATCTGGATGCACTGAACAATGACAAATCCGCAATGGCGAGCCTGTCAGCGATTCTCGGTTATCCGACTTTGGAGAATTTCGAACTCGTCAACGATACCGAGCCACTGGCCGCGGCCCCAGCCGACGTCGATCAGTTGATTGCGGACGCGTTGGCAAAACGTCCGGAAGTGCTGGCACTCGAGTTTGCGTCGGAATCGGCGGAGAAATTGCACCAGGCCCATCGCGATGAAATGCTGCCCACAATTTCGGCTTTGGCTGCCTACGGCGACTCGCCGGTTCGCGATGATCGGGTCTATGGACCGTACGGCGCGGTGGGAATCAATCTGCAGATTCCCGTGTTCAACGGGTTCCTGTATCCAGCCCGGTCGCGTGAGGCGGAGCTGCGAGTTCAGGCAACACGGCAAAGACTGGCTGACCTACGAAACCGTATCTCGCGCGACGTCCGTACCGCTTGGCTGGCAGCCAGTACTGCGTTCGATCGACTTCACGTCAGCGAGCAGCTATTAGATCAGGCAAACCTTGCACTCGATCTCGCGCAGACCCGCTACAGACTTGGCCTTAGCTCGATTGTCGAACTCAGCCAAGCTCAACTGCAACAGACTCAGGCCGAGATCGCCAACGCACAGGCTGACTCTGAGTATCGCCTTGCGCTATCCGCGTTACGTTATCAGACCGGAAACTTCTGACAGCAATGTTGCTCCGCGCCTTCTTTCTACTGTTTCTCGCGCTGCAGGCCTCTGGTCAGGAGCGTATCGCGAATCGAAGTGTGGAAAAGGAAAATGCGCGCCCAATACAGCGACAATGGCCAGCAAGGCTAGTGCTGTGCGAGTCTGGCGCGCCGGACTGCCCTGAACCAGGCCATGGTTTCTAGCCGACACTTGTCTCTCCCCACACTGCACTTTCGTTGCGCCCGAACAAGCTCGTGTTCGGAGATAAAGAGCTGGGGACAGTGGACTGCCCCCAGCTCAGCGACAGAAACGAGTATTACCAAAGAACCAGGAAACTTGGAGCATCAGCCACGACGCGGCCGCCCGTATGGCAAAAACTAAGCGCCCAGCAACTTAGAATGTGAACTCTATCGAGCTGACGTTGTTAACGAAAAGGGAGCTTCAGCAGGAGGGCGGAGGGCGATTGCAGAGATCGCTTCCGAAATTGGATCGGGTCGCATCAATACCCGCTTCAGTGCGAACGAAGGGAGCCCAAGGTAATACGACAGACTCGCAAGCCTCCGTTGGCGCACCCCACTGCAAACCTTCATGTAGAAGACGCTGAAACTTGCTGTGTGTGCTGGGAACGGTGACAGATGAGCCCGACAGACCGGCTGACTGAGAGAAGCGGCATGTCAGTCCTATCATCAGGCCGAGAATGCAAACGAGCACAATAACCGCGATGTAGCAGGTCCTTGCTGACTCTAGCCCGAGTTGGCGGCGCGGTCGCATCTCCCGACAATGGAACTACATTCACACCCCTAGTAAAAGATTACGTCGGTACAATACTGCCGCCCGGTGGCACTACAAGCGAGTTGTTAGCACCAAAAACACATGAGGAGCACCGTTTGGTGCGTTAGCTGCCTGTCCGTTCCTCAAACTTCCTGAAAGTGCCCGTGACAGGGCAGTGGTCCCGTTGGAGCGCCGTCCCAAATCTGGTCAAGCAGCAACCGACCGCTGTGCTCACGTTCAGAGAGCAAGCAAAATGCTGGCTGCAACACCTTCAAACCCGTAAACGGAAACCCGTGGCAGAGAGCACTATCGAGGATTGGGAGCGCACATTGAGAAATTGGATCAATCCCCATATCGGCGACTGCCCCGTCTCAGAGGTCAACAACAGCGTCCTGAAACGACTTGTAGTGGTGATGTCAAACGCGGGCTTGTCCGCCAAGACCATCGAGAACTACATCCAGGTTCCTAAAATGGTCGTCGCGGCGGTCCTCGATGAGGATGGGAACCAGGTGTACCCGCGGAAGTGGAATCACGATTTCATCGACATGCCCATCGTCGAAGAAGCGGAGCAAAACCGCCCGTCGCTCTCGTCAGAGATTATGACGGGCCTTGCGCACTACCACCGTCCGCGGGAACAGATGATCTTCATCGTCTCTGGCGCGGGCGGGCTGCGTATAGGAGAGACGCTTGGGATCGAAATCGACAAGCACCTCTCTGCTGACTGTTCGACAATCAGCATCGAGCAGAAGGCACGGCGGGGCCGCGTCGAAAACCCTGTGAAGACACGGAGTGCCAAGCGGCAGGTCGATCTTTATCCGGATGTGGCGAAACTGCTGAAGAGCTTCATCGGAACGCGCACCAGTGGATTCTTGTTCCAAACCAAAAATGGGACAACGCTGTCGCTGACGAACGTTCTTCGCCGCCACCTGCATCCGGCACTGAAGAAGCTTGGCTACGTGAACTCGCACACCGGCGATCACAAGGCGGGAACGCACGCCTTCCGGCGCTTCCGCAACACCTACCTGAGAAACGAGACCACGTGTCCCAAGGGTCTTCGCGACTACTGGTTAGGACACGCGGGAAATTCGATGGACGATCTGTACGACAGGGTGAAAGACAATGCGGTGCTTCGGAAGCAGAGAGCCAAGGAGTACGGAACCGGCTTCGAATTGCCGAATTCCGTGTCAATTGTACCGAATGTACCGAAGAACTCAGCCAAAACGAAGACAAACAAAGCTGCGTAAACAATTGAGTGGGCGAGAGAAAGATTGGTCGGGGAGAGAGGATTTGAACCTCCGACCCCCTGGTCCCGAACCAGGTGCTCTACCAGGCTGAGCCACTCCCCGATCTTGTGTGAAGGCGGCAGAATTCCAGGCTGACCTGCTCTGCCGTAATGATTATAACACTCGCCCTCTCGACTCGGTCGCGGTCAGTCCCGCCCAATCATCGTGCCCAGATGCCCTGGTTTTTTGCGCGGTGAATCCATTCGGAGCTCGGCAAGATGCAGAGCGTTCTCGCAGATTTGGCCGCGTTCCGGCTTACACACCCTCGTTGATCAATCCGCAACACGCACAGTCGTAGTCTGCTCCAGGCATTCACACGTGCCCCTGCCCGGACGCGCAACAACTCTGTCTCACACGGCGGTTCCGTGTGGCCTTTTCTCGAAGTTTCCCGCGCGATGCGCGTCCGACTCATCTATCAGCTTGTTACCCAGGTACCGCAGTGCCTTGGTCCTGCTTAAGCATCTTCCACACATCTAACAAAACTCTTGACTAATTCAGATACTGGCATAATATGCATCCTCACGCTTCCCTTACGTACACGGCCTTCGCAACATAACGTTCGTTGTTCCGCGACGCTTAGTCCCTTTCGACCCCGCACTTTTCACCAGGAGGTAATACGATGGCCACTAAGCCCGTTCCAATTTCACCAATCCCCGACATCGCCGAGAGTAGAAGTCACCACCACCGAGTTACAGCTCGTCGCAGCCATCACGCTCCGACACTGCCCGGCATGCATCACAAGAGCAAAGTGACTCAAGCCGGCACAACCGCTCACTTCGAGGTGTCCTATCTAACGTCGCTGGGCAAAAAGGGAGCTGACCTCGCCAAAGCTATTCTTCAGACCTGTGAACGCGATTACGCGACTCTCGAACAGGTTTTCGGAGGCTTGACTCCCGAAGGGTTGCCATTCATCGTCGAAGTTACAGCGGACGATACAGGCGCCTCCCACTCCAGTTGTCTAGGGACTGACATTTCGGTGGGGGGCAAGTCAGGGGACAACGTGGACTTTATCCGGTCCCTGCTCGTCGCAGAAGCCGACGAAGTCTTCATGGCAAACTTCGGTCATGGCTGGAACTGTGGAGCAAGCAATGGAGAGGGTTTGTCGCGCGTACTGGCGAATGACATCTATAAGGGAGTCGAACCGGCGGATTTCGTTTCCTCTGATGTCTGGCTCAGTTTAAATCCCCGGCCTAACTTCGTAAGTAAGACTGAGCCCACCGACACCGATTACAACTCCATCGGTTGTGCCGTGCTTTTTCTTAACTGGGTGCGGTTTCAACTGAATTACAGTTGGGCCGACATCGTAAAGGCTGGAGCTCACACTTTGGCCGGCACTTACAAGAATTTAACCGGAAAATCATCGGCTTGGAAAGACTTCGAAGCTGTTATCAACGCGCACTTTCCATCCGGCCAGTCGTATAACACGGGTACGGATAATCCCTTCCCCTTGTAATTGAGATGCGCGGGCTGCGGTCGCAAGTCTGGATGTTACGAACAAAATCGCCCTCGTGTTGACGTAGGGTCAGCGCGAGGGCATCACTCCGCCGAAAGGTCAGATTCTATTGTCCAGCGTTCAGCAGATTCGTGGTAGCTGGTCTCCCGGTAACATATCCAACAGCCGAGTCGTTCCAAGGGCAGTTCGGATAGTGACAATCCCGGCGTGTTCCCGCGTTACTCCACCAATGATGCACGCCTGCCGCCCAAGGGCATGCCGCCGCATCGCCGCAACGAGTTTCTCTGCGCTGTCGGGTCCAACGATCGCGATCAGCTTGCCTTCGTTCGCCACGTAGAAGGGGTCGAGTCCAAGCAGTTCGCATGCCCCGCGCACTTCTTCGCGCAGCGGCACTGTGCTCTCCCGCACTTCAATTCCCACTCGCGATTGCCCGGCGATCTCATTCAACGCGCTGGAAAGGCCGCCTCGGGTGGGATCTCGCATGCACCGAATGTCTCCACCCGCCGACAGCATATCGGCAACCAGTGTGTGCAGGGCTGCGCTGTCGCTGGCTATCGTAGATTCGAACTCCAGTCCTTCCCGCTGCGCGAGGATTGCGGTGCCGTGGTCGCCTACATAGCCGCTCAAGATGACCTTATCCCCCGGCCGGGCACGGTCCGCCGAGAGTTCCACACTGGTCGCAACCAGCCCAATTCCCGTCGTATTAATAAAGATGCCATCGCCGCTGCCTCTCTCGACTACTTTCGTGTCTCCGGTGATCACTTGCACGCCGGCGCGCTGCGCAGCATCCCGCATCGATTCCACGATACGTCGCAATACTCTCATCGGCAGGCCTTCCTCGAGAATGAAGCCAGCTGTGAGGTAAAGGGGTTGCGCGCCGCCCATCGCGAGATCGTTGATCGTTCCGTGTACGGCGAGCGAACCGATGTCGCCGCCCGGAAAAAACAGTGGCTTTACTACGAAGGAGTCGGTGCTGATCGCAATACGCGTTCCCTCGATCGAGACGATCGCCTGATCGTCCAGGCGTGACAAGGCAGGATTCTGAAATGCAGGGAGGAAGATATCTCGAACTAGTTCGGCACTAAGTCTACCGCCACTGCCGTGCCCCAGAGTGATCGTGTCCTTCGCCGCAACCGGCACCGGACAACTCAACACCTCAATCGCATTTGTCTTCTTAGCCACGATCTTCAACTCGCCATAACTTGTCTCCGGTAGCGGTAATACGCGGCGCAGGCTCCTTCCGATGACACCATGGGAGCGCCCATCGGACTCTCCGGCGTACACTGCACGCCAAAAGCAGGGCATTGCCCAGGTTTACGAATGCCTCGTAACACCTGTGCACTGATGCACTCCGCCGGTTCCTGTGGGGCGATCGGTTGAAGATCGAACACTCGTTCCGCGTCATGCATCGCGTATTCACGGCGGAGTTTCAGCCCGCTGCGAGGGATGTTTCCGATTCCTCGCCACTTCTGGTCGGCAACCTCGAACACCGCAGTCGTGATTGCCTGTGCAGGTACGTTCCCCGTATACCTCACACTGCGAGCGTATTGGTTTTCGAGCCGGGCTTCTCCTCGCTCGAGCTGTCGAATCAGCATCAGGACAGCCTGCAGCAGGTCAACTGGTTCGAATCCGCCAATCACAATCGGCACCCCGAAGTCGTGCACCAACTCTTCATATTCTCGACAGCCCGTGACCGTGCACACATGTCCCGGTGCAATGAAACCCCGGACGCGGTTTGACCCGGTCGTCAACAGCGCACGAATCGCTGGCGGTACCAATACTTGCGATACCAGCATGGAAAAGTTTTTCAGGCCTTCGCGTTTGGCTTGCCATGCCGCCATGGCATTCCCGGGCGCAGTCGTCTCGAACCCAATTGCCAGGAAAACCACTTTTCTCTCGGGGTTTGCGCGGGCGATCCTAACTGCCTCCATCGGCGAATACGCGACTCGTACATCTGCTCCGTTCGCCTTAGCATGCAGCAAATCTCGCGTTGAGCCGGGCACCCGCAACATATCTCCGTAAGAAACCAGTATTACTTCTGGGCGCGATGCCAGCGCGATTGCTTTGTCGATGGTTTCAAGCGGCGTCACGCAAACCGGGCAGCCCGGCCCGTGCACTAACTCGATCTGATTAGGAAGCAGTTCATCCAATCCGTACCGCAAAATCGTATGCGTTTGCCCGCCGCAGATCTCCATGACCACCCACGGGCGGGTTATTAGCGCTGCAATTTGACTTGCCAGGCGTTTGGCAATGCGGCCGTCCCGGTACTCATCCACATACTTCATCGATTCATCTCGGGCAGCGCCCCCATCTGCTCCAGGAGTTCGTAGGTTCGCTCTGCCTCGTCAGCATCGACGCGGCTGATGGCAAAGCCGACGTGTACCATCACGTAGTCGCCGATCTCGGCCTCGGGTACGAAATCCAGGCAAACTTCTCGCATGATGCCTCCAAACTCGACTTGAGCTTGGACGGTCTCGTCGACGATTCGTTTGCCGACAATCCTGCCCGGTACGGCCAGGCACATAGCGCGTCCTTTATTACATTGTCTGCTCTAGGCGAACAGACGTCTGTGACACATAAACATGGTCCGGCGCGGGGAACAATGCTATTAAGAGAGGGTAGAGAAGTGGGCTGACGTCTCCGACTGGCGAATCCGTCCTGAAGTGCTCGGTGCAGGGAATGTTCGCTTTGCGGCAGTGTTACTTGCCGCCTCCGCCCGAGCTCGTTTCTGCATTCGTGCCAGGCAGATGGTTGGACGCTCTTTGCCCCAAGTCTTCCGGAGGCCACGGTGCCAGGTGTGAACGCCGGTTTTGCCGCCAGCACGGTTCATCCGACTGAACACAACTTGGATACAGCTTTCCCCATCCGGTGGCGAATAGAATCTGCTTCTCTGGAACTCCGTACTTGATGAGAGCATCGCGAGTTGCCAGCGCGCGCCAGTCCGAGAGATGCAGATTGTAGGCGATATCGCCGCGCTCATCGGCGTCACCTTCAATGGTGAACTGCACATCGGGATGCGCCTTCAGCCATTCAGCATCCTGCTTCAGCGTCGCTTCATCGTCCGGCGTAAGTTTTGCTTCATTGAGCGCGAAGTACACATCCTTTATATTGCTGTGGAATGTCTGCCGAACGTCCGCGGCAGTAGGAGCGGGCGCGCTTTGTGCAGCGGAACTCCCGACCGGTTGTACCGCTCGATCTGCGTAGTCTTGACCTGAATTTTCCGGTACAACCGGCGACGACTGCGGATTGCCTCCCAAGTCTTGCACCGTGCTCGGCTGCCCAGCTAATCCGGACACACTCTGGGCAACAGCCTGGCTCCAACCGGCAACTGTCATGCTTGCAACAACGAAGGTCAGAACGAATACTTGCCTCATACTGATCGCCTCCAACCATCACATTGATGACGCCAATGTCGCCTCCGCAATCCACAAGGTCCTGTACAAATAACTTAAAAAACACCTGAACCGGGTGTACGGGTCTGCTTGCCCGTTCGCTTGGTTTTGGAATGACGTATGTTGGTTTCCGCAATTTGGAATTCATCAGCTCCGGTCGACTGATCTGATTCACCAAATCTCAAAATTCTGTATGCCGAGTCACCCAACTTGCCTTATACTGCTTCAACTTCTGGCTTAACTTCTTCCCCTGCACAAGTCGTTTCTGGCCTAAATATCGCAACCGCAGCCGGCGCAGTCGTGCATCGCCGCCACAATCAAGCAAGAGAGTGATTCCCTATGCCCGCAGGCCTCGACAAGCTCAGACACATAGTTGTCCTCATGATGGAAAACCGTTCGTTCGACCACATGCTCGGCGGTCTCAAGGCCCAGGACCCACGTATTGATGGACTCACGGGGAATGAAGGCAATCCCGATACTGCCGGAAATATGGTGAAAGTCCAGCCCCTGGCCCAATTCCAGGGACAGCTCGATCCCGATCCCGACCATCATTTTCCCGGCGTGGACCTGCAAATCTTCGGCGGCGACACGACCGCCAATCGTGTGCCCACGATGCAGGGCTTCATCAAGAGCTACTTCAGTCAGCGGCGGGACGTGCAGCACTCGCAGAAGATCCTCTATTATTTTCCACCCGACAAGTTGCCGGTCTTGACTACGCTAGCGCGAGAATTTGCTGTCTTTAACCGCTGGTTCTCCTCCATTCCCGGCCCGACGATCTGCAATCGCGCCTTCGCCCACTACGGCACGTCGTTCGGTAAAGTCGGAATGGACATCTTCTATCTCACCGAGCCGTTCAAATCTGTTTATCGTCGCTTGCTCGACGCGGGTCGCACCTCCAAGCTTTATTACTACGATCAGACCAGCTCCACCATGGAGATCGTCAATCTCCTCCAGGACCAACCGAAAATATTCGGGACCTACGATCAGTTCCTGAGCGACTGCGAGCAAGGCCATCTTCCCGACTACTGTTTCGTCGAGCCAAACTACAGCGATCACGACGGTGATAACGGCGAGGAACTCGCCAATGACCAACACCCCGACCACCACGTTCAAGCGGGTGAGATTTTTATTGCTTCCGTTTACAACGCGATTAAACAGAATCCTGATCTTTGGGAGAGCACGGCGCTCCTGATCACCTACGACGAGCATGGCGGAATCTATGACCACGTAGCGCCCCCGGCCTGCACGCCCGACGGGTATGTGGCTTCGCCGAATGACACCGGGACCGGTATGGAGTTCAAGTTCGATCGCCTCGGCATCCGCGTCCCCGCCATCCTGGTCTCACCGTGGATCCCCAAGGGCACGGTCGTTGATCGAGTCTTTGAGCATGCGTCTATTCCGGCGACGGCAACCGAGTTCTTCATCGGCGACTTCGACCTGCGCTCTCCCCGTGAGAAACTTGCCGAACGGTTCATCGAGCGTCGCGACCAGCCACTTGATCCGAAGAAGAATCTTCTGTCGCTCGATGTCATGCGCGACGACTGTCCCGATTTCAATATCGGATGAGTCTCGCAATCGGAACAAAGGAGGGAATTTCCGATGGCCGTAATCAACGTACCCAAACCGCCAAAGAACGCCTTTGACAAGAACCGTCGACTGTCGACCTTGTTGGAGTGGCAAATTTATCACGCGCAGGAGGCCGAACTCGCCCTGCCCGTAGGCCACACGACCGACATTTATGTAAACGCAATCAAAACTGAAGGCCAAGCTGCGGAGTACATCCGGCGAGTCACCGAGAAGGTTCATGAACTCCACCGCGTACCCGTGCCAAGGCCGTCCAAGAAGAAATCGCGGCGTGGACTGACATTGGCGGCCTCGGCTCAACCCAAACGGAAACGCAAATCTCAACCGAAGTCTAAGTCCCACTCCCGCAAACGTAAGTCTTAAGGAGGTCCGATGCGCTGGAGCATCGTACTGGTTCTGCTCTTGGCACCCATCTTCTCCTCCGCCCAGGAGAGTTTCTTGCACGCCGACTTTCGACGCGAAGGCGAGCGTGTAAGCGATGCCTGCGGCAAGTTCAGTTTCAAAACCGTGCCGGGGTGTGCCTATACGCTGTTCACCGACCACCCACTGCACATCGCGGTCGGCAGTATTGCCCCGCAGAACGGCTTCGGATTCGGCGCCGCTTTCGTGACCCACTACACCCCGAATGAGAATTGGCGGCTCAGTTGGGATGTTGACGCGGTGGTTTCAACCTCCGCCGCCTGGCGCGCGGGGGCGTACATGAAGATCATCCACACGCCAGTTATCCAAATCGTTCCCGTCACTCCTTCATCCTCGAAACCAGGAAGCAAACCGAAAAAGCCGGTCTCCGTGGGCCAGTACACGGTGTTCAACCTTTACGCGCAGTCGACCTCGCTCAACAAGCTTTTCTTCTTCGGACAAGGCCCGAACTCATCCATCTTGGATCAGGCCGTATTCGGGATGCGGGAGACCATTGTCGGCGGCAACGTGATCAAGCCGGTGAAAAGCGGAGGGCTGAACATGGCCTTGTTGGCGGAAGCGAATGGCCGCTTCGTGAGTCTACGCGGAAATCACCACGAGGATCGCCCTTCGATCGAACAGTTATATTCGGAACCTTCCGCGCCCGGTCTCGCGACGCAACCGGGCTTCCTACAGCTAGGCGAAGGTGTACGCATCAAACCTGTGCTGTTCAACGACCATGTTCAACTGAATTACATGGCTAGCTTTCAGCAATTTGTTGCGCCATCGAATTCGCACTATTCCTTTCTGCGCTGGACTGGCGACTTCGGCCACACGTTCCCCCTCTACGGAACCACGCAATCGGTTGCTCCCAAGGACATCAATGGTCCGGATTCGTGTGCCACCGCACTCGGGGCAGAGAAGTGTCCTCCCGTCTCGGTGTCCCGCAACCGGAGCGGCGCGATAGGCTTCCGCGTCCTGCTTTCCCAATCGTTCACTCCCGGTTCCAACGTCGTTCCTTTTTATTTCCAACCCACGCTGGGCGGATCGGACATAAACGGCACATCGACCCTGGCCGCCTTCCAGGATTACCGCTTTCGCGCCCCTAATCTCCTGCTGGTGCGCGAATCCTTTGAACACTCCATCTGGGGACCGTTCGGCTTCCAATTTCTAGCCGACCAAGGCAAGGTCTCTTTAACCCGCGACATCGGGTTTTCTCGGTGGCGACACAGCTATGCCTCCGGGTTCACCATTCGCGCAGGCGGTTTGCCTGAGATCTACTTTCTGTATGCCTGGGGGGCTGGATCGGAAGGCGACCACAAGATTTTTTATATCAACCCGTCGCTCATGGGCGGCTCTTATCGCCCCTCACTGTATTGATTGCGTACCAGGTAGAATTCGCCCCGACGCGCTTGGCATGCCATCACGCGCTCACCTGCGTGACTTGCGGCCTTGAGATATGCTGCTTGCGTGTAACGAGGCTACGGGATGAACGACTCCACTCGAACCGCTGTTGTGACCGGAGCTGCGCAAGGGATCGGGCGCCAAACCGCCGAGTTGCTTGCAGAAAACGGCTACGCCATAGCACTGGCTGATTTGCAATCGACCGCCGATTTCGCTCGCAAACTCCGCCAGAAGTCCACGGCCGTCCTGGAGTTCCAAGGCGACATCTCGAACGAGAACACGGTTGCAGACCTGGTGGCCAGAATCGAGCGCGAGTGGGGTTACATCGATGTGTTGGTCAACAATGCGGGAATCAGTTCGATTTGCCCGGCCGAGCAGCTATCTGCCCAGCAGTTTCGCCGCGTGCTTGAAATCAACCTGGTCGCGCCTTTCTTGCTCGCTCGGGCGGTCGGACCCATGATGATCGCCCGCCATAAGGGTGCAATCGTCAATGTGGCATCCATCGCAGGATTGGTCGGAGTCGCCGACCGCGCCGCTTACAACGCCTCCAAACATGGGCTGGTCGGGCTTACCCGTACGCTCGCTGCAGAATGGGGCGGCCGCGGCGTGCGCGTGAATGCTGTCTGCCCTGGATGGGTCAAAACCGAAATGGATGTTGCGGACCAGTCCACTGCAGGCTACACCGATACCGACATCATCCACCGCATACCGATGGCTCGCTTCGCCTCTCCGAACGACATCGCGGAAGGCATCCTGTTTCTTGCCGATGACCGCAAGAGTGGTTTTGTAAACGGTCATACCCTGGTGGTCGACGGCGGCTGGACTGCCGATGGGAGCTGGGAATCATTACGATTGCGCCATCGCTAGCCCAATCGCGTTCATGTTGGTTGAAGCAGCGGTTCAGCACTGCAGTAAAGCTGCACGGATGAGCGGCTTTGCTTAATACACGCCTAAGTCCTGCGCTGATTCCACTTGTCCCGCATAACGCCGACGCACCTGCTCCACCAGTTCCGATTCCGCCAACCGCATGAGCATCTGGTGATAGAGAAGCAATAACTTCGGGTGGGCGCGCGTGGCAATGTCGCCCAGTTCTTCCGGGTTGGTATGGAACGTGGCGAAGTACCGCTTGCGGTCCGGATTCTTTAGCTCTTCTCCGTTCGGGTTATAGACCTCGTGCAAGAGGACGTCGCATCCGTTGCATGCTTGCACAACCGAGTCCGCCGGTGTGGTATCTCCGGCCACGACGATGCTGCGATCAGGCGTATCAAACCTGTATCCGAACGCCTGATCCCACGTCCCGTGCTTTACCAGGAAGGCTGTTACCTTCACATTTCGGTCCTGGTAGACGACACCGGGAGAAATTTCGTGCACCACCACCTGATGCCCCTCCTGATTTCTTTTCCCAGCTCCCTCGGTGCGCACCCGAATGTCCTTGGCCCAGGCCTGCTCGATATGTTTGGTCATGTCGCGCAGCCCACGCGGTCCATACGCCTGTAGCGGTTCTTTGCGCTCCATGATCCATGGTGTGAAGATCAGATCGGGATATCCAAGCGTGTGATCGGAGTGCAGATGCGTGATGAAAACTATCTTCAAGGATTCTGTCTGGAGAGCCTTGATCCCCGCCCTCTCGGCCTCTTTTGCCCGTCGCACAACGCCCACGCCGCAGTCGACAAGATAAGCTGAGCCGTTCACCACGATCGCGACAGCAGGCCCGGAGCGGTCAGGATCGGGATACGGCGTGCCGGTGCCCAGCACAACAACTTGAGTATGTGACGCAGCGGTCGCCTGCGCGACCAACAGAATGCCAATTGCGAGCAAAAGCCTCATCTTCGTTTGTTCTCTGTGTGCCTCCGTGGTGATTATGCTCACGGATGCTTGTAGACGACTCCATCCTTCATCACAAAATCGACCTTTTCCAGCACAGAAACATCCGCCAGCGGATCTCCCGGAACCGCGACTATGTCTGCCAGTTTGCCCGGTTCAATCGTGCCGACCTTATCGTGCATTCCCATGAGCGTCGCGGCATCGATCGTTGCCGACCGGATCGCTTGCATCGGCGTCATGCCCCACTTCACCATATATGCAAACTCTTTGGCCGGATTGACGGTCCAGGCAAATCCGCCAGCGTCGGTACCAAAAGCAATCTTTACTCCAGATTTCAATGCCCGCCGAAAAGTGTCCTCGTGAATCTGCAGCATCTTCACCCAGACGGGCGCTCCTTCGGCGGCTCGCCCCTGTGCTACGTACTCGCCCACGAAAATGGTGGGCACATACCACGTCCCGCGTGCTGCCATGGTTTTCAGATCCGCATCGGCGATGTAGTTTCCGTGCTCGATCGAGTCCACACCCGCTTCCACGGAGTTGTGGACGCCATTCAGCGCCATGGCATGTGATGCAACCTTGTGTCGCTCGCGATGAGCCTCATCGACAATGGCTCGCAGTTCATCGAGCGTGAACGTCGGGATATCGTCCAGCACACCGTCCGGCCGCACCTGGTAACTGCGATCGCTGTAGACCTTGATCCAGTCCGCGCCATACATGATCTGCTCGCGCACGGCTTTTCTCGCATCGTCGGCCCCATCGACAACCTGCACGCCATGGGGTACCGCTACCTTCGGCGCGTAGCCTAAGAGAGGATAGGCTCCCGTAACGTCCAGCGCCCGCGTCGCCACCTGCATGCGAGGTCCGGGAATCACGCCGCGGTTGATCGCATTCCGCAGATCTACATCGGCATATCCCGCGCCTTCCGTCTCGACATCCCGAATCGATGTGAATCCGTATTCCAGCGCCCGCCGTAAATTCACTGTTGCCAAAATGGTTCGATACTCCGAGGACTGCTTCAGCAACTGCTCGTCATAATCCGCCGCCGTGATATCCCCTTGCAGCAACACATGCGTGTGCGTATCGATAAGGCCAGGCAAGCAAGTGTGTCGCGAAAGATCAACAGTGTCGACGGTGCCGGATGCCGCGCCAAGGCCGATGTTCCCTCGCTGCTCCTGAACAGCCGCGATCTTTCCATCCGGCATTGATACCGCGAGTCTCACGTTCTGCATCGCTCTATCCGATTTGCCGTCGATCAGAGCGCCACATTCGAGGTAAATGGTGTGTTGAGGCGGCTCGGTGACGGATTTCCCGGGTGGTAACGCGGCTTGGTTTCCAGATGGTAGTGTCTGGATTGCTTGCGCGTACGCAAAAACGGGCAACAACAATGCAGTGACTATGATGGGCGCGATCAACTTGTTTCCTACGACGCTCCGCATTTAGCCTCCGAAATCACCCGAAACTTGAAACATGAAACTCGAAACCAGAAACTGCTGAAAGCTGACGGCTGAGAGCTTACAGCTTTGTTCTTTTCCTGTGCTCCCGCTGTGGAAATCACGGCACAGGAGTGTACCAAATTTGGTTTTCCATTCTGGTCATAGAAGGAACGTGCGTTGTTGTGCGGGTTTCACGCCTTCGCAGGCCCCTGCCTTTCCTCCCTCGATCCGCGGGAAATTACTGGCACCCTTTTCCTACTCTGCACCGAAATTGTGGAATTGACCTCGTCATCGACTCCGCGTAGATTCGCGTCACTCTTTACAAAAAAAGCGTCATGGAGTCAGAGTCTTTCGTCGCCGGCCTAATCGTCTTCATCGTGTTCGACTAACTTTCTAGAGGTTTACAGATTTACTGAGAGCTTGCGGTTAAACACCGGCACTGGAATCTTTTTCGAAAACTGGCAACTGAAAACTCATCTTCACCCTCCCCCGAGGAAGAGGAAAGCGCATCATGAAATACGATCCGACAGATTGGAATGTGTATCGCACTCGGTTCCTGGTTCGAGCCCGTCGCCTCACCGAACCCCTTCTCTTCGTAGACAGTCTTGGCCGCGAGCATCAGGGCGACATCGGTGACTACGTTGTCGAATCCTCCGACGGTGGCTGCCGCATTGCCCGCCAGGAGATTTTTGAAGACATTTACGTTGCTATGGGCCCGGCCGACAATTCTCAATGGCCGTCGCTCACTGACCAGCCCGGCCTGCCGCAAATCAATGAAGCTCTGCCGAATGAGGCTCTAAGGTCCCCGGTTCGCGGGGTGCTGCGTCCGGCTGGATCAGCGTTCTCCTGAGCGCGGCCAGCTTTAACTCGCGTGTTTCGAGTGATGCCTGAGCAGGAACGTTGTGAAGGCTTGCTCTTCCCAAAATTACGCAGTAAATGAGGTAAAATAACAATATATGGTAGTACCCCCTTGACAGGCCCCATATACGGGCGTAACTTTGCAATCCCGAGCAGTCGATTTTGACCCCGGCAATTGGGCGAAATCAGGGAAACTTCGGGCGGCAGGCCAGAGGTGACCTAACCGCCCCTTGTGAGGACTTAAGGCCCGACTCGCCGCTCTCGACTCCCGCAGCCTGGAGCCTAGCGTCGACAGCCTGAGGTTCAGCGGTGGCCGTTCCCCGGTCCTTCGGGACATCCCCTCGGGGGACGACAGGTCCTTTGACATCTTCTTTCTATATGGAGGCGTGCTGCCTCCGAGAAGGAGCCCCTATGGAAGGTCTAACCCGCCTCGTCGCAGAATCGATGGCCCGCCTCGGTATCGAACCCCAGGTTGATCATCGCCGCCTGCAGTGGTCGCGCTGGTCGCGCCTCGAGTCTAGTTTCGATCTCTGCCTCGTGCCCAGTCGGCCCGGGCTGTTTGCTGTGGCCGAAGAGATCATTGCGCCCGGCGAACTTCCCGTCGGAGGCGGCAAGCGCATGCTGGCGGTGCTCGAGGTGCGGGAAACCGACGATCTTGGCATTGCCATGAGTCGTCTGTTTGCGCCCGGTAGTCCTCTGAAGGGGCGGATCGCTGAGGGCCACGTGTTCGTGCGCTTCACGGTCATTGAAGATGACCTTCAGCGCAAGTCTGCTCTCGCTTCTCTGCAACGCTGGCTCGCGCAATCCACCGAGACCGCAACCGGCATAGCGAGCGAATTCAGCTTCCAATCGGCCGCCGCGACCACGACTGCGGCTGCCGAATCGCCGTCAGCGTCCGAATCCGGAGCCAACGCTCTCGTTTCGGAAGTGAAAAATCCATCTCCCATCCCGGCCGGCTTCTAGCCGAACTAAGGGAAGTGCCGGGTGGAAAAAGGAGTAAACAATCGAGCCCCGTACGGGCGCCACCACCAATGAACCATCGGCCCTAGCGTCACCCACATCTAACCAGGAGAGAGAGATGTCCGAAGTGAGCGAAAAAGTTAAAACAACCGCCAAGTCCGAAGCTGTCCCGGTGACGTCCGCGAGCCCCAAAAAGAGAGCCCCCGGCCTGACATTCCGCCGTTTCTTTACCGTTGCTGGCGTGAGTCCCTATGACTCCGTCGAGTGGGAAAAGCGCACCGCCTCGATCACCGACGCGCAGGGCAACAGCATCTTCGAGCAGAAGGACGTCGAAGTCCCGAAGGACTGGTCGATGACCGCCACCAACATCGTGGCCTCGAAGTACCTGCACGGACCGCTGGGCACGCCGGATCGTGAGACTGGTGTCCGCCAGCTCGTGTCGCGTGTTGCTGAAACGATCCGCGACTGGGGCATGACGCAGGGCTACTTCCGGGGACAGGAAGACGCCGCGACTTTTCACGACGAACTGGTCCATCTCCTGGTACGCCAGTACGCCGCGTTTAACTCGCCGGTCTGGTTCAACGTGGGTTGCGACCGCATCGAGCCCAACTCCGACGCCACCAACTGGCACTGGAATCCGCAGGCCGGGCGTGTCGAGTTCAGCGTCACCGGCTACAAGACCCCGCAGTGCTCGGCGTGCTTCATCAACTCCGTGCACGATTCGCTCGATTCGATCCTGACGCTGGCCAAGACCGAAGGCATGCTCTTCAAGTGGGGTTCAGGAACCGGCACCAATCTCTCTCCGCTGCGTTCCTCGACCGAGCAGCTTTCCGGCGGCGGCACCGCCAGTGGCCCGCTCAGCTTCATGAAGGGCTTTGACGCGTTCGCCGGCGTGATCAAGTCCGGCGGCAAGACGCGACGCGCGGCCAAGATGGTCATCCTCAACATCGACCATCCCGACATCGTCGACTTCATCGACTGCAAAGCTAAGGAAGAGGCCAAGGCGCACGCGCTGGTCGCGATGGGCTACGACGGTTCGCATCCCGATTCCGACGCTTACTCGTCCATCTTCTTCCAGAATGCGAATAACTCGGTCCGCGTGACCGATGACTTCATGTACTCCGTCATTCGCGACACGGAGTTCTCGACCAAGTCCATCCGCGACGGCCGAGTTATCACGACTTACAAAGCTAAGGATCTTCTGAAGAAGATCTCGGAAGCCACCTGGCAGTGCGGCGATCCCGGCATGCAGTTCGACACGACGGTCAATCGTTGGCACACCTCGAAGAACACGGCGCGGATCAACGCCAGCAATCCGTGCTCGGAGTACATGTTCCTCGACGACTCCGCCTGTAACCTCGCTTCGCTGAACCTGCTGAAGTTCGCGCCCAACGGGACCTTCGACGTCGATGCCTATCGCCACGCCGTCGACATCCTGATCACCGCGCAGGAAATCCTGGTCGACAACGCCGGCTACCCGACGGAGATGATCGCCAAGAATTCGCACGATTATCGTCCGCTCGGCCTCGGCTACGCGAACCTCGGGGCGCTGCTCATGGCCTCGGGTCTTCCGTACGACTCCGATGCTGGACGCGACTACGCCGCCTGCGTGACGGCGATCATGTGCGGCCAGGCATATCTGCAGTCGTCGAAGATCGCCGAACTGTGCGAGCCGCTCACTCCCGCAACCGAACCGACTAAGAAAGGTCTCGGCGAAACCAACCTCGGAGCTCAAGTAAGTGGAGCGACGGGCGTCTCGCCCGCCGAAGGCAAAATGCCGGGCGCGGCTTGCCCCGGTTGGTACATCAACCGCGAGCCGTTCCTCGACGTCATCCGTATGCATCGGGCGTCGGTGAACAACATTAACAAAGGTAACGTGCCGAGCGCGTTGTACGAAGCGTCCAAGCAGTGCTGGGACGAAGCCCTCGCCCACGGCGAGAAGTTCGGCTATCGCAACTCGCAGGTCACCGTGCTCGCGCCGACCGGCACGATCGGCTTCATGATGGACTGCGACACTACCGGCATCGAGCCCGACCTGGCGCTGGTGAAGTACAAGAAACTGGTGGGCGGCGGCATGATTAAGATCGTCAACCAGACCGTCCCGACCGCGCTCTTCAAGCTCGGCTACACGCACGAGCAGACCGACGCCATCGTCAGCTACATCGACGCCACGGGCACCATCGAGGGCGCGCCGCACGTCAAGGACTCGGACCTCGCGGTCTTCGACTGCTCGTTCAAGCCGGCGAAGGGCACGCGCTTCATCCACTACATGGGACACCTGCGCATGATGGCAGCCACGCAGCCGTTCATCTCGGGCGCGATCTCGAAGACTGTCAACCTGCCCGAGCAGGCCAGCGTCGACGACATCATGGAGGCCTACATCCAGTCGTGGAAGCTCGGACTCAAGGCAGTCGCGATCTACCGCGATGGTTGCAAGAAGTCACAACCGCTGTCCGCGGCCGGGACCAAGACGGCTGTTTCCGGCAAGGAAGACGCGCGGACAGGAGTGTCCGCGCCACACGTTGAAGAAGAGGACCTGCACGCGCCGCCGAAAGCCGTGCGCCACAAGCTCCAGGACGAGCGCATGTCGGTGACGCACAAGTTCAACATCGGAGGCCACGAAGGCTACATCACCGTCGGACTGTATCCGAACGGCGATCCTGGCGAACTGTTCATCACCATGGCGAAGGAAGGATCAACCGTCAGCGGCCTGATGGACAGCTTCGCGCTGGCTACCTCGATCGCACTGCAACATGGCGTGCCGCTGAAGCTGCTCTGCGAGAAGTTCGCGCACACGCGCTTCGAGCCGAGCGGCTGGACCAACAATCCCGACATCGGCTTCGCCAAGTCGATCATGGATTACATCTTCCGCTGGCTCCAGTTGCGTTTCCTGACCGGACAGCAGCAGATGTTGTTCGATAACCTGCGTCCTAAGTCGCTGGGCGCTCCGCAGGCAGAAGGCGTCGGTGATCTAAATGGAAGCTCTCCGGAACTGAGAACTGAGAACCGGGAACTCAGAACTGGCACCGGACACATTGCCGATGCTCTCGCCAACTTAGTCGACTTAGGCGATTCGCCGAGCTGTCACGTGTGTGGGTCGATCATGGTGCGCAACGGCAGTTGCTATAAGTGCATGTCGTGCGGATCGACGTCGGGCTGCAGTTAGAAAATTCGATGGGGAGGGACGGGCGTCTCGCCCGTTCACTTTGAGCGGAGTTCGACAGCAGCTTGTGGCGCGGACACTCTTGTCCGCGCCTTTTTTGGGAAGGGTTGTGGAGAGACGGTCGTCTCGCCCGTCTCTCTTTATGTCAGTCCGGGCGTACGGGGGATAAATTCGGCTTTTCCTTCGTGTCCTTTGTGGTGAACGGTTTACTACGTACCCGCCGTACTCCTGCCGCCTACTTCGATGAGATCGCACTCTCCGCTCTCGTCGAAGTGCCGTTCGCAAACCCTTTCCACCAGCTCCACCATCGTTTCGTGCTGAACCCCTTCGCAGCCGCCACAGGTCCCGCACATCGGATGTACCCTTTGCAACCGACTCGCTCCTTCCGCAAATGTTCCGCTTTCGAAACACCACCCTACCATCCCGCAACCATCCACTCTTGTGACAGTCATCACCTCTACCGTCCACCAAAGTTCACGCCCATTGCCGCCTCTTATACCTGCCGGGATTCGGGCATACTATTTTCTGTGACCCGCGTCACTGCCGACTTACAATGATCGTCGCTATCCTTCCCCCGCTAACTGGTTCTTCGATAAGACCCGGGTGCCCGACTGTTTCGCGCTCTTCGAATCGTGGGTTCCCCACATAAAGGAATAAACCATGCGCCAATCTTCGTTCAGCTTCGCCTCGCAAGTTCTAGCCATCCTTCTGTGTGCATCGCTGCTGGCCGCTGCGGATGGCGGCAATACATTCACGCGTGTGCGCTACAACGGCGGATCGGTCGCGTCGAAGGTCGATCCCAAGGACTGGAACAACAAGCTGACTATCACCCCCGACGCCATCACCCTCGACTTCAAGGACGGCCAGCACCTGGTCATCCCGCCTAAGTCGGTGACCTCGCTGAGCTACGGCCAGGAAGCGCACCGCCGGGTCGGCACCATGGTTGCGCTCGCCGTGCTGGTCGCTCCGGTTGCGCTCTTCGGCCTGTTTCACAAGACGCGCCTGCACTACATCGGGGTGCAGTACAGCACGCCCGACAGCAAGAATGCGGGCATCCTTCTCCAGGGGGACAAGGACAACTACCGTGCCATGCTGGTCGCGCTGCAGGGAGTCACGGGCGCGCCGGTGGCGGTTGGCGAGAAGGACCGGGAATTCGTGCCGGTCGGCGTGACCACCAGCGTGGCGAAGAACAGCTCCGAGACGGCTGAGTCCAAGCCGGAGAGCAAGCCGCAGGGCGAGATGAAGACTGCGAGCATGAGCTCGACTGCCGCATCGGCCGAGGCGACAGGCACGGTGAGTGTCACCACCAATCCCGATGGCGCCGACGTTTATGTGGACGGAGAATTTCGCGGTAACGCACCCGCGACGCTAAAACTCAAGCCCGGCAAGCACACCATCGCGGTGAAGATGAGTGGATATAAAGACTGGACGCGCGAGATCACGACCGACGCGGGGAGTGATGCGAGGTTGAGTGCGGGGTTGGAGAAGATAAATTGAGCAGATGTGTGTCGAGACCGGCGAGATGATATGAACGAGAGCGGAATATTACCCGAAGCCAAATCGATGACCGGCGGTTTAGAGTATCTGAATGAACGCGCCAAGGCAGAGTTCAAAGAGGCCGTCGACAGATATGCTGAGGCACTGCTCAAGGAGGCAAGCCGTCTCGAATCGGCAACCAAGAGTACCGCCGGCAAACCTGAAATAACGAGCACGATGGTGAAGGACGCCGATATCCTTCTCCGACGTGGCTATACTCACCCGCGAAAGCAGGTATCCCTGATAGCCGCGCAGCTGGTCGCTACCGTGGGGGGCTTCTTCACCGGCATCTTGGCAGATGCAACCCGGCTTAAGGAACCTTCCGGCCTAGCCATTTTCGTGGTTGTTCTCACGATAACCACTGCATCTGCGGTTATCACAGTTGTGAAGGAATAATAGAATGTCACGTCCCGATTTAGAAGGTAAGCTCACTCCAGCGGCGAAAGAAGCGATAGATGAACTGATGGACGAGTACAGGAGCCAGATCTTGATTGGAGCTCGTGCGTCGGCAAACCAATTAGGCGAAGTTCGGGAAATATCATTACACGACGTACTTGTTTCTCTCAACAGGGTACAACTTCGTGCACGTCGCCCAAGTAATAATGTCTTGTATCGACTCGCTGCTATTTATTTGGTTTTAGGTCTTTTGTTCGGAGCTGGGGGACTCGTTGGGTTTGTTTATCCGCGTTTAGTTCAGGGGGTCACGCTACGAGAACAACTTCCCTTGATGCTCTCTGTAGTAGGTCTCCTAGTCGCTGCACTCAGTTATACATACCTCCAATTTGCGTCAGCACGATACTTCGGCTTGCCAGTCCCATCTTCTCCGGATAAGAGTGGATCCATCGAAGGAACAGCAACGTACCTATCCCATTGGCGTGACCTCGAACTTGCATTGCGCGAAGCGGCAGCCACTCGCATGGGAGAATCGGCGGCTTCGGCTCCGATTTCCGCGTTGCTCAATCGCTTGCTTCATTATGGGCTTTTCTCCGATGCGGATGCACACCGAGTGCGCGACCTGCTTTCACTCCGTAATGGAATTGTGCACGAGGGTCGGTTTCTTGACCCTTCTCACCTCAAAACTGCTCTTCGGGATGCAGAGCAGATCACCTCACGTCTGAAAGTTCTGAGTGGAGAGACCGAGAACAAAGTAGAGGCGTGACGGCCCCGGCTGCCCCAGCTTTCGAGCTCAACTTACTCTTTCTCCCTGATCGGAGCCTTGGCCGACCGAGTTTGGGTAACGTTCGGATGATTTCGATAGAGTTCTTGAATCCCGGCGTAGTCTAAATCCTCGACGGGCGGCATCTTCCGGAGTTCGTCCTCCCAACGGCAGGGGAGAGTAGGCGGGGTGTGCAGGATCATGATTCCGCCGAATACTACTTCGCACATTCCTCCTGCCCGCCGCAGCCGCTCGTACATCGCTGCAAACTCGGAAGTAAACGCCAGCGCGGGCGGGATGAAGTACGAAGAAGTCACGAACCAGGACTCTCTTACTACCCGGCGAAACTTCGCCTGATGGTCGCCGGTAAGTCCCAGTTCAATGACGTCGCCATAGCGAATGACTTGCTCGGAGTCCCCCATTGCCATGGTGCTTTCTTCCGCCCAGTATTCGCCGTGGCCGATCGGCGTTACCTCAAACGGCGAATACGAACTGCCGTCAGGAAAATGGATTTCGAGTTCGATAGCTTCCGCCGTAGCTCCCTCCAGCGGTCACGTAAGCGGCTAACGTCCTGCGGGCTTGCTGCGGGCACCGGTGTGATTGTCGCGCGGCCACTGCTGCCAAATCAAACAAGCAGCCATGATCAGCGTGAATAGAGCGGCTGTCCAGAGCGAGAGTACAGTCCGCAAAGCTCCGAGCAAGATCAAAGCGAGCAACACGACCAGCCCTTGAGTCGTGATCTTGCGCCTTGGTTTTCTGAACACCGGGAGAGCATACATCAGCGGTCAAGTTGGCGGGACTGGCGTAGTTTCGTCATCAGAAAGGGACTGCTGGCGCGTGGCCCACCTTTCGCGCTTTTCGAAAGGTGGGATGGGTCCCAAGTGCGGGTGGGCAGCCCTGTTGCTGCGAATCGTATAATTTCACGACATGGGACAACGCTCATCTCCCTGGGATATCGATCTATCCAGCTTCCGCGATGGAATTCCCGCAGTCGATCCCGCCGAGCTCAAAAAGCTCTGGCAACGCCGCCAGGAAATCCGTAAGGCTCATCCTGGAGTTCGGGCGTTTGGAAGGGCTTTGTGGGACTCCTATCACACCGACATGCCCAAGGACCCTGCGATCAACTATCGCGTGAAGATGCTGCAAGTGCTGACTCTTGTACCGGGAGATCTGCTGGCAGAATGGCAACACGGCGATGAACTTGACGATTGCGTATTTCGCGTAGCGGCACAAATCCCGATGAAATGGATTGGAGAGGGCATTCACGGCGGCTTCCCGTTTGACGTGAACGCCTTCTTCGAACAACTGCGAGCCGGTCGCCGAATTGTGCAGTAGAGGAAGAAGGCTTTAGCGTCTGTGAAAGACATCTCTCCCACACAACAAAAGGCGCGTTGTGTGGGCCACCCGGCCCTTTGAAGATTAGCGGGTGCCCATTTTCACAAATCCTCGTGAACGGCGTATGATGCCGCCGCTAAGTCTTCGCGGTCCTAAACACAATCAAGGAGAAAATATGAAGAAACTTATCGGAATCGTCGTGTGCTTGATGTTCGCGGTGCCGCTGTTCGCGCAGGAGCACTACACGGAAGGTCCAGTGTGGCGCGTCAGCATCATCAAAGTAAAACCCACGCAGATGGACGCCTATCTCACCAGCCTGCGGCAATCCAGCAAGCCGCTGCTGGACGAGATGAAGAAACAGGGACTCATCGTGGATTACAAGGTCTTCCTCAAAGAGACGCAGGCGAACCCGCAGGACTATGACATGGTGCTCGCGATCCAGTACAAGAACCATGCCGCACTTGACGGACTGGCCGCCAAGTCCGAAGCGGCACGCGACAAGATCCTCGGGGGAAAGCAACCTGCCCAGCAAATTGGAGAGAAGCGCGAACAGATCCGCGAAATTGTCAGCTCGGAACTTTTGCAGGAAATCCTGTTGAAGTGATCACGAGGGGCGGGTGGCCGACGCCCTTGCTGTGCACAAAGCCAGGTGCGCGGCCCAGTTTTGTCGCCTTTGCCAGAGCACAACAATGAGCAAGGCTTTAGCCGCTGGTACACAACGTTGGTTGCGCCGCGGCTAAAGCCTGCCTCAGTGAAAGATTGTCACGGCTTCCTTCGACTGGCTCAGGGCAAGCCGAAGTCGCGCCTCTTGCTATGCCGCCTCGTCCCGTATTGCTGCACGAACCTTCTCCGCGACTTCCGGAGAGATTTCGTTGAGATTGTGCGCCGAACGCGCGTGCTCGGCGGCTTGCTGCAGGATATCCTGCTCTGAGTCACCGCGGGCGACAAAGTCACAACTGCCGACCACATCCGCACAACGTAAGACCTTGGACATACAGACCTCCTTGTAAGTGCGCGGAGGAGTCTATCATGGTGGCTGGCCGGCGGCCCAGGTTTGCTACTTTTGCAAAGGCGGATGCAACCAGAAGCTTGCGCTAATATAGGCCGTCGTAGCTAACATGAAGACTGTTGCCGCATTGTGTGTTGTTGTTCTGTTGGCCGGTTCCAGCGTCCTGGCCGGTACCGATCCCGCTGTCCAGCAGCTACTCGCCGATGCCACCAAGCAGGCTGACATCTTCCAAGCGGATGCCAGCCCGTTTCAACTCGACGTGGACTTCACTGCTCAGCTCATGGTGCCTACTCCGGGCCATCTCACACTGAAGTGGGATGCTCATGACCGCTGGTGGCGCAAGGTAACGGTATCCGGTTTGCAGCAAATCGAGATACGTGACGGAGATAAGCTCTACATCTCTCGCAACGCGCCGGCTACACCCATGTTTGTGAGAGAACTGGTGGACATGATCCAGTGGTTCGATACGACGGGGGACTTCAAGATCAACAAGCGAGTTGACCAGGGCGCCGACCTGACCTGCGTGCAGACGGGTGGTAAAAGGAAGGAACGCGATATATGTCTCCATCCCGTCGCGCGCGAGGTCACGTCTGTGGAGTGGAAGCAGTTCGAAGATGAAGTTCTCAGGTACCAATACGCCGCGTATTTCGAATTTCGAGGTCATCGCTATCCCGGTGAGATGACGCTGCTGGTGAACGGGATCAAGTCCATCCGGGCACACGTAGGGAGCCTGGCAACGTCTCCGCTGGATCAAGGCCTACTTGTGCCGCCAAAAGGAGCTATCGAGCGGAAGCAGTGCGAGAACTTCCGGCATGCGGTCGCGGTGAAGACGCCCGATCCGATGTATCCCAAGTCGGCGAGCGAGAATCGCATGATGGGCGATACCGCTGTGAGCATGACCATCCTAACCGACGGCACGGTAGGAGACATTCAGGTGGTCGGGTCAGCCGTACGGTCCATGGACGAAGCGACTCTGCAGACGCTGAAAAGCTGGAAATTCAAACCTGCGATGTGCGGGTCTGAGCCGGTCGTGTCCGACATTCAAGTGGTGGTAAGCTTCCGACTACGTTGAAAGCATCCCGCGGCGGCAGTGGCCGAGTGTCGCTCGTCTCGCACTTTTTGCCAGCGTCGAGAACTGGGATGTGGCCCTAACCTCTGCGACTATTCCATGTGATCCCGATCACGACCACCGCAGTCCCGATCGCGGCAAACATTGCAGGCACGACCAAGGCTCGTGCTCCATACATCGCGTATTGGTGCGAACGCACTCGAAGTGCCATCAGCACGAACAACCAGGCGTAGACTGAGGGGATCCCGAACACATACAGCTTCCATCCCGACAGCACTGGAGGTCTGCGCCTCATCGTAAGTGGCTCTGGAATTCATGTTAAATGAGAGCGCGCCCGCGGCCGTCTGGGAACCGTTTTGAAAGTTTAAGACCGCCCGCCGGTGGAATTCGTTATGCGGCGCTCTCCGCGGGCTCTCCAGCAGCGCCAAAGCTCATTGGCATAGGGTACGATCACGGCCCCGAGGATGATGCCAGCGACCTCCGCCAGGTATCGCTTCGGCAGCTTCCGGCGCTTCATCCGCAACCGGAAGTCCGGTTTCTCGGGACCCGCGCCGATGAGCGCCCGAACTTGTCCCCAATGCACAATCGCGGACATCGAGAAGGCCGCGAACGGCAGTATCTCGAGAAAGCTGTGCGTGTGCTGCTCCCAGTTCTTGACTTCACGACGAGCTAACGCGTAGCGAACATCCACGAACGCGGTCAGCTCATGAAGCACGATGGCCGCGATCATTGCCGATAGCACGCCCGCATTGATTTCGAGGAATAAGCCCATCAGCAAGGGGACCCCGGCCTGTCCGAACATGCCAACGTGCAAAATGCTTTCCTTGATCCCGGCTGTGTGCTCAATATCGGTCTTCTTGTGCCAGTACCAATCAAGCACTCCCGCAGTCGCCCAAACGGGGAGAAAAAGGCGGAGCATATATCGCGGCAACGCATCCTTGGGCGCGGACGAATCAGACGTGAAATCCAGAGGAGGACGCTTTTGATAGGCTTCCACGGCATCATGCACAACGTGGTCAGCACCGGAGATAGTTCGAGCGAGATTGCTAGCTGTCATAGGAGTCCCCTCAGGTGGCTTTTAGATGCTGCGGTACAGCGTCGCGGTTGACGGCGAGCGTGCTTAGACCAGAATTGCTGAAGGGCTACGCTGGTCAGTGGTAGCCTGCTAGCGTGACGATCGAACTTTCCAAGCAGGCCCGCACCGAGGCGATTACCTCGATTCAACGCTACTTCCAGGAAAACTTACCGGAGCCGATCGGCAACATGGCTGCTGGGTTTCTTCTTGACTTTTTCGTGGAAGAGATTGGGCCAGTGATCTACAACCAGGCCATTGCGGACGCGCAGGCGCGGCTGCAGCAGCGGGTCGCCGATCTCGAGGGCGATCTTTACGCGGCAGAATTTCAATATTGGCCGAACGTCGAGCGCAAGCGCAAAGCTCAACGATAGAAGGAACTTGCTCGGCCGAGTTGCCAATGGTGCGGGTCGAGCCAAGTCGTAAGTCGGACTATATTCGTCGCGGTTGTGCCACTTAGTCCTTGGTGTGTGAGCGGTGGCAATACTCACACCCAACGAGGATAGTTATAAACATGTAAGAGTATGACGGGCAGCTAAGGCAGCAACTCTACAGCCCAACTCCACGCGAAACGTCGATGCGGACGGCAACCAGGCTGGTTGGTAAGATCGCCACCCGGACCGAATTCGCGTCGCTCAATTCCCCGTACCGATCATTCGGAACCCGGATCTTCTTGCTTTGCATCGTGAGAAAGCAGATCCCCGTTCTTCGATCCAGGCGCACTTTTTCCGGTGCTCCTTCGATGACCTCCACCTCGCCCTTTTCGATGTCCCTTCTGATTTTGTTATAGGCGCGCAGGCGCCCGAACCAGAAAGCTATCGTGATGACTACGAAGATGCCGAGAATCGCTTGCGCAGTCGCATCTGCCCCAATGAGGAGCCACCCCGCAATGAGACAGCCGATCGTGAAGATGACGGGGCCGGCCCAGAACGTCCAGTTGACCATTCCCCGAGCTTCGATGGCTTCATCTTCAGTAAGTGGCCGGCGCATAATGTGGCGTGCATTCTGCCACAACTTTATTTTTTTGTCGCCGGCCATCATGCATGTTGGCACCACCAGCCTGGCGCGGTTTCGTAAGTACCAGGCGTTGGTTAACGGCACTCCCGGCGAGCGTTGTCCGCGTCGCGTGCCAGGCTCCGCATCAGGTCGAAAAATGCCGGCGGCTGCCCGATGAACAGGCCCATCGCTGTCAGGAAGTTGACCACCCCCATGGCGATCCCTTTCGTCGCCGTCGGGCGGATGATCGAACAACGCGGCAGCTTTCGGCTGAGGAAGGGGCAGGGCTCGGGCATGATCAGGCTGGTCTCAAACAACTCGCCTCCGAACGGGGCCGAGTTCAAGTCGGGGAAGGTCACTTCCACGCCCGTCACAGGATCGACCGCGGTCAGTTGAGGCGCATTCCCGGCCTTGTCAGACCAGGTTTGAAAGTGCATGGTTTCCGTCGGCCCAATGCTGATCAGGATTCGCAGTACCTCGACGCTGCTCGCCCGCTGCGCCATCGCGGGATACAAGCTGTTGCCCCCTTGCTCAATAGTCGGGAAGTGAAATGCGGCCGTATTAGCGATCGCCTGGAGGAAATTCTCATCCTTCGTGTCGTCGTCGGTACGCGGGATCGCCGTATGCTGTCCTTCGGCTAACGTCGGTATAGCCTGGGGAAACTTGAAATTGGGATCGAGGTCGGGATTGTGCTCGCTGCTCCGGTACCGCGTCCACCAGCTCGTATCGACAGTAAGCTGCATCAGGTTCGTGAGGCGTGGCTTTCCGCTCGAACCGGTCGCCTTGCTGCCGGGCAGGGTCCGGAACTGCTCCAGGCTGATGGTGGCTGCACCTTTCGACGCCAGATATGCGTTGAGGAAATTCTGGTGGGTGAATTCGTCGTCGGTGTTGTCGTGGATGTAATCCGGCATATCGTCATCGAGCGCCTCGAGCGCCTCGGTATATGCCGGATTGCCGCTTCCGCTCGGAACTTCACTGTCCTGGATTCCGCCCAGCTCGTTGTACTGTTCCCAAAAATCGCTTTCCAGGATCTCCGCTGCCGCGGCGAAGCGAAGCAGCGCAGCGTCCCCTGCGCTTAAGCGACCGCCGTGCTCCCCGGGTTCCGGTTCCGCCAGAAGAGACGGCGCGCCCGCCAACAGGCCGGTTCCCAGCGTTGCTGCTCCTGCCATGGTCACGCCGTTTTTGACAAACGAACGCCGATTGATTGCGCTTTTCATGCTGCTCCACGTTTCTTTCATAGAGCCTCCTCAACGGGACAGCTTGGACTCGCGCGCGCGAGAAGGTGTCCGCCAGAGGTAAACAGTTTGTCACTTGTTCCCAATCCGTTGGAGACAACTGAAGTGGATTTGTAAGTAGCGTGTTAGGGTACCTGACTTAGCCGCACATCAAGCGGTATGCCAGCATTGACGGAAGTGTCGAGGTGAACAACCAGGGGAGCCGTTACTTTTTGAAAACCTGGGATGGCGTCATCGAAGTGCTTTGGACAGGATGATCGAGTGGCACACGGCGCCTGGCTTCAGCGGTCGTGAGGGGCGGAACTCTTCGGTGCCGGTCTGCGAATATCCATGCTTCTGGTAGAGCCCAACGAGACTGCTTCGCAAGCTGAGGACAGAAATGTCGACATGCGTGCATCCCCGTTGCCGCAAGCGCTGTTCAGCGGCTTCCATCATCTTCTTGCCGAATCCCTGGCCTTGAAACTGCGGATCGACGGCCAGCATTCCGAAGTAGCCCCGATTCCCGCGCGCTTCGACATAAACGCATGCGACGATCCTCCCGGACTCTTCACCGACCAGAAACTCACCCTTCTGCATGATCGCCATCATGCGCACTTCGTCGGTGCGCGTGCCCTCGAGAAAGGTTTCCACAGAAAACGCCATATTGGCGACCCGGATCATCTCAGGAATGTCCCGTCGCGTGCATCTCGTATAAAAAGGGCTGAGGAGTTCTTCGCCGTGGTAGTCAAGGCACGATTTTAGCAGCGAGAAACACGCAGCTGAGGAATCGAAGCTCCAAGACTTACCTGAATGTATTTTGGGGCGTCCATACAAAACAACCTCCAAAGTGCCACGTCCATCAAAGACCAAACAGGGGCGTACAGTTCGTGTTGTAGCTGATTTTTCTGTGGTTTACGATCGGGCCTCTATTCTCTGGCCCGGCGCTCCTGGGGCGTGAGTTCGCGGATGAACCTTAACAGGCCAGAGAGCAACGGTTTCCTTCCCTCATTTTTTGTCGTGGGTCCCCCGCGCACGGGTACCACCTGGATCTATGAAGCCCTGAGGAAACACGCAAACCTCCCGGCGCCTACCAAGGAAACACGTTTCTTCGACCTTCACTTCCACCGTGGCCTCGCCTGGTACCGTGCTCATTTTCCGAGTACCAATTCCGGGCGCTTAATTGGCGAAGTTGCGCCAACGTACTTCGCTTCCAGAGAAGCTTGTGCGCGTATCGCCCGTCACGTTCCCTATGCCCGCGTGGTGTGCATTTTTCGCGATCCTGTGGAGCGGGTTTTGTCGCTATATCGGGTGAAGCGTGCCTATGGCATGATCCCGTGGAACTTCGAGGAGGCCCTCTTTCGTGACCCCGAGTTGTTGAATACCGGCAAGTACGCCAGCACTTTGCTGCGTTGGCGCAATGCATTCGGGTCCGATCGCGTTCTGGCTACCTTCTACGACGACCTGTGCGCGGATCCTCAGAGATATGTAAACACTCTCGCTGAGTTTGTCGGGATCCCGCCATTTCATCTCTCTCCCTCAGAGAGGGAATCGGTACACGCTTCCGATAGGATGACGCACCCTCGCAGCTACTTGCGGACTCGCGAGGCCACTCGCATAGCCGATTGGTGTAAGGCGAGACGACTCGACAAACTCGTCGCCGCAATCCGGAACTCACCGTTGCGCAGACTCTTCTTGGGCGGGGGAACACCGTTTACGCAAGTCGCACAAGACCTGGCCGCGCAGGTTTATGAACTGTTTCGCCCAGAGATCGATCACTTGGAACAACTCGTCGGACGAGATCTCTCGTCGTGGAAGGGTATCGCGAGCGTCGCGCAAATAGAGGCCGCCTGAGCGACGCCCCGTCCTACTGCACGGTTGTTGCACGCTCCCATACCAGCTTTCGTTGATGATCTTCGCCCATTTCATGAGCTTTCGCAGAAAGAGTGAGGCAATCTCCGTCGAACGAGGTGCGCGGCAACATGGCCCGGAACTTTATCAACCGGGGAATAAAATCGTAAATAAGCTCTTGTAACGAGGCGATTCACTCAGAACACCGAATCGCCAGGTGGGAACATTTTCGGTATAACTTCTTAGCTCTCGAAGATCGCGGGGCAGTCCCGCTGATTAGGACATCAAGCGGTTACACTGCGGGAGGGATCCTTATTCATACGCTACGGCTGAAGATCTGCCAGACGTTATCCTTGGTTTGTTTGACCCTCGCTACTGCCGCAGTGGCGCAAGTTCCGGATTGGTGCCGCCTGTTGCCTCATCCGGAATACAAGAAACTCAAGCGCGTACCGGTGAGCGATAGCTGGTTCGAGGTGTACGAAGTTGCGCCGGCCACCTACGCCATGTATGAGCCGCACCAGTCTGAAGAGACGATCAGTTACTTAATCGCCGGCGAAAAGCGAGCCGTGCTGTTCGACACCGGCATGGGAATCGGCAACCTCAAGCAGGTCACGTCCGAACTGACGCGCTTGCCGATCGTCGTTCTAAATTCACATACCCACAACGACCACGTGGGCGACAACTGGCAGTTCGACGATGTGTACGGCATGGACACCGACTTCACGCGTCGAAATGCCTCGGGCTCCCGCGACGACGCGCAGGCGGAAATCGCTCCCGGAGAAATCTGCGGCGAACTACCGAAGGGATTTCGTCCGGACGCCTACGTCACCAAACCGTGGAAGATTACCAAGACGATTCACGACGGTGACCGCATCGACCTTGGCGGCCGATCGCTCGAAGTGATTGCCACGCCGGGTCACACGCCGGACGCCATTTCGATACTCGACGGAGTGCATGGCCTGCTATTCACGGGTGACACCTACTATCCCGCGCGCATCTGGCTGTTCCGGCCCGAAACCGATCTGGCGGCGTACAGCAAGTCGATCCGCAGACTGGCCGCGCTCGCCCCGAAGATCAAGATTGTCTTGGGCGCACATAATGTCCCAGTGGCCCCGCCATCGGCGCTCTCTAAGTTGGTCTCGGCGTTCGATCTCATGCAGGCTGGCAAAGTCACGCCGAAGCCGGATTCGCCCGGGAGGGTGACCTATGAAGTGAACGGGTTTCGTTTCCTGATGCGCGCTAAACAGTAAGCCAGCCAGTCGACTGATGCGGCTCTTCACGGAAAGCCCTACACGGTTCGTGAAAATCGTACCTCCGTCCTCTATTGGCATTCCTGTTTAATTCCAATGACTTACGAGGAGTTATGCTGGCAGGTAAGTTGCTCAATTTCTGGCCCAGGAGACCCTTATGTCCGAAGACTTTCCCAGGTCAGAATCAGAAGTGTCCGAACAAGCGTACGAGCACCATTCTGAACAGACGAATCCTGCGCCCGCGCCTGACGCGCGTCGGGGACCGTGGCTCGTACTCACCTTCATGTTGTTGCTGGTCATCGGCGGCCTTGCTTACGGATTTCACCAGCATCGCCTCGCCGGCCAATTGGCAGCTCAAAACAACCAAATGACCGCATCGTTGAATGCCACCCGCGCTCAGGTTGATGCCATGTCAGCCAAGCTCAATGAATTAGCTGCTGGACAGCCACAAAAGCCGTCCGCCATTCCAGCCGAAAATCGCGCCTCAGCGAGGCACGTTACGACTCACCGCCGCCGCGCTGACGATCCCCGCTGGAAACAACTTCAGTCGCAACTTAGCGAACAGGGTAAGCGCATCGACGCCACCCAGCAGGATCTGAACAACGCGCGCACCGAATTGGGTGGGTCCATCGCGCGCACCCATGACGAGCTTGTGCTGCTCGAGAAAAAAGGTGAGCGCAGCTACTTCGAGTTCGATATCGATAAGAACGGCCAGTTTCAACACGACGGTCCGGTCGGTGTCCGCCTGAAGAAGGCCAACACCAAGCACCAGTATGCCGATCTCGAGATGATGGTGGACGACTACAAAGTGTCGAAGAAGCACGTGAACATCTTTGAGCCGGTGACGTTCTATGCGGGAGAGAACGGCCAGCCGGTGGAGTTGGTGATCAACAGCATCGGCAAAAACCATATCCACGGCTACGTCAGCCAGCCGAAGTACAAGGCTTCGGATCTGCAGGCGATGGGCACTTCCTCCGAGGGAAATCAGGCGCCGCAACCCCAGCGGCAGAAGCTGGAGTTGCCGAAGTAATCTTTCACCGCGGAGACACAAAGGCACGGAGAAGGCAAACTCTTTTGTCCGTGTCTCCGTGGTGACTTTTGACAAAGGCCGGGCGAGGACGCCCGGCGTTCCATCATTCACGCCTGCGCCGGCCCCTCGACCATCCAGTTCCTCTGCGGTGAATTCTTGGGCAGGATGTCGAGGTAAAGGACCGCGTACCGGAATGCCATGACCATCACGGCAATTGTGGCGAATGTCAGTGCGAACTCAGTCCACTTCGGCGTGTAATAAATCCCTGAACTGGCCTGCAGCCCGGTGACGGACACGTTCAGCCGGTTAGCCATGAATCCCATCACGATCAGGCTGCAAGTCCAGTACAGGCGTTGCGGGTTGTTGCGCACCTTGTCCCAACTTAAGAGGACGATGGGAGCTACGATCAACAACCCGATTTCGACCCAGAATGACCACGTCTCTTCCCGCCACATCCACAGGTAATGTGAGCCGCCATGGGTGAACAGATCGACCCCGCGAAAGACGGCGTAGATCATCAGCATGGGCGCGATCACCCGGCTCACTTCGCTCAGGATCTGCGGGTCGACTTTCGCATTCAGCGATCGGATCGAGAGATACACTGCCATGATGGTCACGGCTAGTCCCGCCGGGATTGCTGATAGGTAGAAGAGCGTCGGTAGATACGGGCTGTACCAGAGCGGATCAAGTTTGCCCTTAGTCAGCAAGTAGAGCCCACCCAGGAACGACTGATGCAGGGAAGAGAGCACTACGCCGATCAGTACGACACCGACTAGGATCTCGTGATGCCAGTGCAGATATAGTTCACGCAGGCGCTTCCAGGGAATCCTCTCGACCAGTGCCGGCGAGAATTCCAGAGCGAGCACCGTGGTGTACAACATCACGCACCAGGCGACCTCGAACAGCACCGACTTGCGGTTCCACATGACCATCGGATGCCATATGCGCCAGGGCAGGCCGAGCTCATACATCATGCCGATGCAGACGGAGAGATATCCGAGGAACGAGACCGTCACCGCGGCGCGAACCACCGGACGGTAGCGCTCGAATCCGAGCAGGTAGACGGCGGCGGCGATCGCGAAACCACCGGCAGAAAGGCCGACACCACACAGCGTTCCTAACCCAACCCACAGGCCCCAGGGCTGCGGGTCAGTGAGGTGGGTCGACTGCTGGAATCCGAGAAAGAAGCGAGCGTAGGCCGCATACGCTCCGGCTGCAAGCAGGATGGCGACGATTGCGCGCCACAGAGTGATTTGCGGGATTCGAGGGGTTGTCATAACTCAGCTCCTTTCCTTCTGCGATCTTTCAATGCGCTCGGCGGCTTCTGCCGCGGCTACTTGCGCGCGCCGTTGCGTGATCCAGTAAAGCCCGGAGAGCAATCCGCCGCCGACCAGAACGACCGTAGGCACATCGCCCAAAGCATTGGCGGTGAGCACGGGCATCTTCTCATTCGGTGGAGCGCCAAAGCCCAGCTTGTCGAAGGGCACATCGGAAATGAAGAAGACCGAGGTGCCACCCGCTTCCTGGCTGCCGTAGATGTGCTTCACGTAGGTGGAACTTTCGGCGAGGATGCGACGCTGGGCTTCTTCCAGAATCTCGTTACGCCAGCCGACAATCGAGGCGCCGGTCGGGCAGGCTTCCACGCACGCCGGCTGCTCGCCGCGCGCCTGGCGCTCGGAGCACATGTCGCACTTGGTGACGTAGGGGACCAGTTTTGTCCACTCATACCGCGGCACATTGAAGGGGCAGGCTACGAGGCAGTAGCGGCAACCGATACACTTGGATTTGTCATATGTGACCGGTCCCAGCGCGGTTTTCTTCAGTGCGCCGACCAGACAAGCCGACGCGCACGCCGGGTCCTGACAGTGCATGCACATCCGGCGGACGAACTTATCGCCGCGCTCCTCGACGATGGTGAAGGCGGTCGGCGAGAGCTTGGGCTCGCTGTCCATCGGGAAACCGTGCACTTGCTTGCAAGCTTGCTCGCAATTGCGACATCCGACGCATTTGGTGATATCTACCAGGATTGCTTTGGTGCGTTCCATGATGATCTCTCCTCGTTAACTCCTGGCTAATTCAAAAAGAACTCTTTAAGCAGCTTCTGCCGGACTTCGGGCGCGACTTGGCCGAGTAATCCGCTCAGGGGTACGCCTCCGTCTTGTGCCAGTGCCGGGCTCGTCTGGGCGAGCATTCCGTTCAGGCGCGTGACGTTGTTCTGCATCCACGGCGCGACCATCGCGCCCTGCACCAGGTTCTTCTGGTTGATCGCGAAATCCGGAGACTTGATAACGGCCAGCCATCCACTCTTGTACGGATCTCGGCTGGCGAGCGCCGGCTCCATCAGCAGATCCTGATTGGTCGCGGTGATCACGCCTTCCACGGGCGACATGAGATCAACCGAAACGCTTCCACTGGTGATCGTCGCGATCTTCTGTCCTTGGCGAATCCAGCGGTTGGGGCCGACGGTCTCGATGTGATCGATGTTGCCGACCATGTTGGCGGCGAAGCTGTCGAGACCGACGCGCGTGTTCTCGTCCGCTTCTTTCATTACCCACGTGTGGCCGGGATGAAAACTGTAGTCCTGTGGAATCGAGAAGCCGTATTCGCGCTCCATGCGAGGCCGCGGCGGCCCAGTCCAGACCTCCGGCTTCGCCGGCACCTCGTTGCGGGTGCGGAAGTAGCTGATCGAGAGAATCAGCAGGAACATCAGTAGTACGAAGAGAATGGACATGAGCCCTCCTCACGCGGCGCCTTACGGGGCACCGGCTTCCGACTCATGTATGTGCACGCCGGGGCCAAACGGCGGGATACGTGGATGCAACAACTTACGAGTGCGGCCGGCGATGAGCGAAGATTGAGTGCCGCTGCGTTTTGCAGGTAACTACAGCGTTTTGCAGTGATGAAAGGGCTAACTACAGAGAACACAGAGGATCACAGAGAGGAAAGGCCTCCACCACGAAGGACACACTTCAACTACGCCCAGGCCAGTCTTCGGGAGCACAAAGGGCATGAAGGAAATTCCTCTGCGATCGTCTGTGCCCTCTGTGGTTAGCGCTTTTGTTTTTCATAAAAGCGCCGCGCCTTGTTGCGATTGCCGCAGACCCTCATGTCGCACCAGCGGCGGCTGTGGCTTTTGCTGTGGTCGAGAAAAAGCCAGTCGCATCCTTCCGACGCACAGGAGCGCACATTCTTCACCTCGTGCGAGGAGAGCAGCTCAGCGGCTTGCAACGCCAGCGGCCAGAGAATCCAGCGAGGGTTGTCGGCGGTGTCTGACCATTGCCACTGAAGGCGGTCGTGACCGGCCGCAAGGAAACGGTGCGCCAGTGCTTCTTGCACAAGGCCATTCAAGCGATCGATGGCCGACCTTGGGGAAGGCTGATCGTGACTGATGGCATTGAAAACCTGGAAAATGGCCTCGCGCATAGTGACGCCGTCGGCCAGTGCGCGGGCCGCCGTTTGCTTGTGTTTCTGCGCGGCGCGAGAGAGTTCACTGCTCTCGGCTGAACTGATGATGCCGCTCTGTTCGGCGAATCGGAGCAGATCCTCGTAGCTGGCGAGCAACTCGATTTCTCTGTCCGAACCGCGGTTGTCCAGCGTGTTCGCGAAATCAAGAACGGGATGTCCCCCAACGAGCTGAAAGGGTGCTGCGGCTTCCGTAGGCATAAACAATAAAGACTATTATATAACCACCAAAATCGACTTGACAGGTTAATCGTAGGAGTCTACCCTAACCATCATAACGCCTAAGGATGGTTAAACATGTTCATCGACCAGGCCCAGCAGATCTTTGCTCTTGTACGCAGCGGCGAAGTGGTTGAAATCGGAGCTGCACGGACGGCACCCGTCCACTCCGAGGTCAGGCGGAACGTTTCCTACCTCCGCCTGGCCTTCGCATTCGCTGCGATTTACCTGATCTGGGGCTCGACCTATTTGGCGATCCGCTACGCGGTGGAAGCGATTCCTCCTTTGCTGATGATGGGAATCCGACACTTTGTCGCGGGAGCAGCTCTGTACGCATGGCTTCGGTGGCGAGGTACTCCCGCGCCTTCCCGGTCGCAGTGGAAACGGGCCCTGATCGCAGGCTCCATCTTCTTTCTCGGCGCGCATGGCAGCCTGGCATGGGCGGAAAAGCAGGTTCCCTCGGGACTGGCTGCTCTGCTGAATGCGACGCTTCCACTATGGATCGTTCTGTTGACCTGGTGGAGCGGCAAGCGGCGAGTCCTCTCGCGAAGTGTTACGACGGGTCTGGTCCTGGGATTTCTAGGCGTGGTGGTCCTGATAGGACCGTCGGCTTTGTACCAGCGATCGGCGCTGCTTCTCGACGCCGTGGTCCTAGGGGGCGCGTTTCTGTGGGCATTAGGCACGATCTACACACAGCGTGGGGGCCTGCCGGAGTCGGCGAGTCTGTCGGCGGCGATGCAGATGCTTTCTGGTGGAGCCGCGCTGTTCGTGGCGAGTTTGGCAGTAGGCGAGCGAATGAATTTGTCACAGGTGACGGCCAAGTCCGCGGTGTCGCTCGTCTATTTAATCGTGTTCGGATCGCTGATCGCGTTCTCGGCGTTTACCTGGCTGCACACTGTCGTTTCGGCGGCTCGCATTTCGACCTATGCCTACGTGAACCCGGTGGTAGCAGTCTTCCTGGGGTGGATGATGGGCGGCGAGACGATCGGGGTGCGTACCCTGGTTGCCACGGCAACGATCCTGGCCGCTGTGGCGTTGGTCAATCGAGGGCGGCGCGAGACGACCGCTCCCGCGTCTCCGCAATACAAACCGGCGCCTGTGTCGAGATCGTGGTATCCGCAAGCCGAGTGCTGAAGCCTGCGAATGTTACCCTAACGTGCGGACATGCGACGTCGCACGCCATCCCAGAATCTGCTTCGCGTCGCCATTGATACTGGTGGTACGTTCACGGACTGCATTTGGACTGAGGGTGGGCGGGTGCGCATGCTCAAGGTGTTTTCGACACCCGCCGATCCCTCGGTCGCGATTCTCGAAGCGCTGCAAAAGATCGGCGCTCGCGGCGATGTGGTCCTGTTGCACGGTACAACGGTCGGCACCAACACGCTTCTCCAGCGCAAGGGGGCTCGTACCGCGCTGGTCACGACTCGAGGATTCGAAGACTCGATTGAGATCGGTCGCCAAGCTCGTCCTAAGCTGTATGACTTCTTCTTCGATCGCATTCCGCCTCTCGTTACTGCGGAGATGCGGTTCGGCGTGGACGAGCGCACCGACGCCTCCGGCAAAATTCTTCGGCAGGTTGACGAACCGCAACTAAGGCGGCTGGCAGAACGAATCAGGACGGCGTCGCCGGAGACGATTGCGATTTCTTTGCTTTTTTCTTTCGCCAATCCGGCGAACGAACAGGCGATATCTTCCGCCTTGGCCGAGTTAGGTCTTCCGATTTCGGTTTCCCACGCCATACTGCCGGAATTTCGTGAATACGAGCGTGCCAGCACGGTTGTGGTGAATGCTTACCTTCAACCCGTGATGCAGCGTTACCTCCAGAACCTGCAACAGCGCGCCGTCGAGTCAAAAAGAACGGCAGGACGGCGCTCCAGTATTTTCGTGATGCAGTCGTCGGGCGGCATCACCGCTCTGCAGACAGCCGCCAGTGAGCCGGTCCGCACGGTCCTTTCCGGTCCCGCCGGCGGTGTGGTTGGAGCAGCCGAAATGGGGCGGCGCAGCGGTTTTGACCGCATCATCTCTTTCGACATGGGCGGGACTTCAACCGACGTAGCGTTGGTGGAGGGAGAAGCGAAAACTGGCAATCAGACCGAGATTGCGGGCTTGCCGGTTGGGGTCCCGATGCTTGACATCCATACGGTGGGCGCTGGCGGCGGTTCGCTGGCGCGCTTCGATGCTGCCGGTGCGTTGCGTGTTGGACCAGAATCGGCAGGCGCCGATCCGGGGCCGATCTGCTACGGAAAAGGTACGCAACCCACGGTGACCGATGCCAACTTGATCCTGGGACGCTTGCAGGCGCGGCACTTTCTCGGCGGTGACTTCACGCTCGATTTGGAACGTACCCAGCAAATTGTTCGCGAATGGCTGAACGCAAGCGGATCTAAGTTGTCGGTCGAAGAATTTGCTTCGGGTGTGATCCAGGTCGTCAATTCCACCATGGAGAAAGCCATTCGGGTAGTTTCGGTCGAACGGGGCTATGATCCTCGCGACTTCACGCTTCTCGCTTTCGGTGGCGCAGGCGGACTGCATGCTTGCGAGCTCGCTCAGGCTCTCGGTATTCCGCGGGTGATCGTACCGGTTCTGCCGGGAGCCTTGTCCGCGTTCGGCATTCTCGTCAGCGATGTCGTAAAGGATTATTCGCGCACAATCCTGTTGCCTGTCTCCGGCAAATTACCTTCGCGGACATTGGCAACCGAGTTTGGGCAGATGCAGCGCGAGGCTCAAGGACAGTTCAGGCACGAGAATTGGAAGGGTCGCGTACGGTTCGAACCGAGCATCGATGTTCGCTATCGCGGTCAGGGTTATGAGTTGAATGTGCCATTCACCGCGCGCCTGCTGACCAGCTTTCATGATGAGCACAAGCGGCGATACGGATACAACCATCCCGATCGCGAAGTGGAACTTGTAACCTTGCGTTTGCGGGCCCGCTTGCGTTCACCAAAGCCACAGATCGTGACACGTCCGGCAAATGTTGCCAAGCCCGACACAATCGCGGAAAAGACAACCGTGATCTTTCAAGGCAGGAAGATGGTCGCCTCTGTGTGCGATCGAGAGGGATTACGGCCCGGAAAGGCTTACGAGGGGCCGGCCGTCGTCACCGAATACAGTGCAACTACCGCGATTCCCCCCGGAATGCGCTTCCGAGTGGATGCGGTCAGAAATCTGGTCATTCAGGTAAGTAAGTCATCGGGTATTGAGCGAGGCTAGTCCGAGCAGGCCCAGTAGCCTTGGCGCGCTGACACCTGCAGCTTGGGTTTTCGAGGCAGTATTTGGATTGTGTGGTAACCACAAGAGCGGTTGGCAGCCGGCCGGAAGGTGACTAAGTACTGGTTCCGCAATTCTTGCTGCACTTCTGCGAAAACCCGGCCTGCTTCGGTGTAGCTCTTCAGAATAAACGCTCTTCCTCCGGTGGCGGCTGCCATTCGCCGGAGAATCGAATCTCCACGATACTCGTGATGCGTGTCGTGAGCCGTTATGGCGTAAATCGTGGCATCCGCGCGTTCCACCGCTTCGATGACATCGGCGAGAGCAGCGCGGCTGTAATTGTCCTCGCCATCGCTAAGGAGGATAACGACGCGCCGGGATGGGCCGGAAGTATGACTTTGGATATTCAGATTCGCCGCAGCGGCGAGCAGGGCATCGTAAAGTGCGGTCTGTCCGGCGGGTTCCAGTCCCGACATGTGTTCGGTTTCCCCTGCAGTGCCCAGATCCATGCGCGAGACGCTAACGGTTGCGGAGAAGTTCACGATGGAAACCGAATCGATACCGGGGCGCATGACGTCTTGCAGGAACTGGCGTGCGGCCTGTACTTCGGCCCGGAAGCCTTTCTCCATGGAGTCGCTGTGGTCAATGATAAGAGCAACTTGCAGTGGCAGGTTCGAATCCTGTTGAAAGCTTGTCACGACGGAAGGTTCGCGGCCGTTATCGAGGAGTCTCATCTGATCTCTGCGCAGATCTCTTACAGGCCTTCGACCGTCACGAACGGTAAAAACAACCTGTACCTCTTCCACCTGTTTGCGGAAAGTGACGGTGGGCGGAGAAGCAGCAGGTGTCGAAGCAGGTGGCGTACTGGCGACTGCCGACGGCGCCAGAATCGATGCCGCCGCAAATACCCAGCTTCCGAACAAAGGGAAAACCATGGAGGCCTTAGAGAGGTGTTCTGGCTCGCCGGTTGGCTGCAGGAGTGCCTAACAACTGGATCGGCTGAAAGCAAACCTGAGTTCAGCCATGCCGGCCAATCCACCGATTACGAAAGATTGCCAACTGGTGCGACCAAGGCGGGGTTTTCCACAGATGTGGCGGGTAAGTTTGGAGGTTGAATTACAAGCTTTAACGCCCCATTAACATCTCCCACGTACAATGTCAGCGTGAAATCCCACATCTTCGTTGTGGAGGATGATCCGGACATTTCCCGTCTGGTGCGTCACCACCTGGAAGGCGCCGGTTTCAGTGTGCGGTTATTTTCCACCGGATCGGGGGTAATCGCCGAGGCTGAGCGCCAGCATCCTGTGCTGTTTGTGCTCGACATCATGGTGCCCGGCAGCGACGGCCTGGAACTCTGCCGGCGGATTCGGCAAACGCCCAGCATTGCCATGATCCCCGTGATCTTTCTGACGGCGAAAAGCGGCGAAGCAGACCGCATCCTGGGCTTGGAACTGGGGGCCGACGACTACATTGCCAAGCCCTTCAGTCCACGTGAAGTCGTCGCCCGCGTGAAGGCGGTGTTGCGGCGCTTCGAACGCCCCCTGTCGCCGACTCCCATCCGCATTGGTGAAATCGAAATTGATCCCGGAGCAATGGTTCTGACGGTTCGGGGAACTCCGGTGACCACAACCGCGACCGAGTTCCGGCTGCTCGAATATTTCGCGCGCCATACCGGGCGCGTGTTCACCCGCGACCAGTTACTCGACTCCGTATGGAGAGACACGGCGTATGTCACTCCCCGCTCGGTCGATGTATATGTGCGGCGGATAAGGGAGAAGATTGAGCCGGATGCTGAGAATCCGCGCTATCTGAGGACTGTGCGTGGCGCCGGGTATCGCTTCGAGGTCCCGAAGTGAGGAGCCGCATATTCCTGAAACTGATGGCTGGATTCGTGGTGGTGATCGTAGCCGCGACCGTCACCCTTGACTTCGCGATTCGGCGCGCGTGGGAAGGATCCCTCACCCAGGAGATCGAGCGAAATCTCACCCAGAAAACCAAACTGTTCGCACAGCGAGTTGAAACGGACCATCAACACAGCCTGCAAGACATTGCCGGCGAAGCCGCACTGGCAGCGGGGGCGCGGGCTACGATTATCGACCATGAAGGCAAAGTCCTGGCCGACTCCGAAGCCGACGCCAGCACGATGGAGAATCACTCGCATCGCACGGAGTTCGTGGCCGCACTTCAGGGCCAGGTCGGTTCGGAAACACGCCGCAGCCACACGTTAGGCGTGCCATTTCTCTATGTCGCTGCTCCCATCTCGGGCGGCGCTGTGCGTTTGGCATACCCCCTTTCGGACGTGGAAGCGGCGACGCGGCAAGTGCGGCGTACGTTGCTGATAGCGTCGGCGATGGCATTCGTAATTGCCCTGCTCATTGCCGGATTCGCTGCGCATTCAACCGCGCGACGACTGCAACACATCGTTGCTTTCGCCGAGCGGGTGGCGCAGGGCGACCTCACGGCTCGCATCGCGGAAGGTTCCTCGGACGAGATTGGCCAGGTCGCGGCGGCTCTCGACAAAACCGGCCACCGGCTGGAGGAAAGCTTTGCGGCTTTGCAAACCAGCCAGCGCCAACTGGAGACTCTCCTCAACAGCATGCAGGATGCGGTCATTGCGATCGGAGCCGATGGGCGGGTGCAATGGGCGAATCGCGGCATGACTCGCCTCGCGCAGCGGGCTCGGATCGGCTCGCCGATTATCGAAACCGTACGCGATCCCGACTTCGTTACCGCGGTGAAGCAGGCGGCAACCCAGAATTCCGTTCGAACCGCGCGTGCGACCTCTATCGTTCCGGGACGAGCGTTCGATGTGACCGCAGCTCCGATGCCTGGGGGCGGCGCCGTTGCCGTGCTGCACGACCTCACGGAAACAGAGCGCGTTGAAAAGACCCGGCGCGACTTTATCGCGAACGTCTCGCACGAGTTACGGACGCCGCTCACGTCGATACAGGGATATGCTGAGACTCTGCTCGACGGCGCCTCCGAAAGCAACCACGTACGGGAATTCCTTGAAATCATCCGCAAAAATGCTGCGCGTATGTCCCGGCTGACGGAAGATCTCTTGACGCTGGCGAGAGTGGAATCGGGCGAGCAGCGGTTTGATCCCCAGCCGGCCGCGCCGGGAGAACTGCTGAGCGAAGCTATACAGAGCTTCCGGGAAATCGCGCGCAACCAGGGCGTGGAGCTGGTCGTGCAGAACCAGGCCGCCGACACGCCCGTCAATGCGGATCGGGAAGCCATCCACCAGGTTTTTGCGAACCTCATCGACAATGCCCTGAAGTACGCAGCCGTGGGAGGAAGAATCGTTCTCGGTGCTCGTCCTCACGACGACAGCGTCGAATTTTACGTTCAGGATTTCGGTCCGGGCATTCCTTCCGAGCATCTACCGCGCCTGTTTGAGCGCTTTTATCGGGTCGACAAGGCGCGCTCGCGGGAGTCCGGCGGAACTGGCTTGGGGTTGGCGATCGCTAAGCATGTCGTCCTGGCGCATGGGGGAACCATCCGGGCCGAGAGCGAACTGAATCATGGCTCCCTTTTTCTGTTTGTCCTGCCCAAGGTCGCCGTCCGCCAGTGAAGCGAACGATCTGCGTCGCCAAAAATTCACGGAGTTTTAACCCGTTTCGGCAGGAAAGCGTCTATTCTTGCGAAACTGAAGTGGACCATCCCGGTCCTACGAGCGCCAAGTTAGAAATCTTGTCTGAGGTCAAGCGATGAGTACAGCGATCATTCCAGCCTCGACTCCCGACTCGCCGCACTCCCACGTGGTCGCGCGTACTGTTGAAGCCTGCCGCCTCGCCCGCGAAGCAGCCGGAGCCGCTGCGGAAGGAATCGCTACCGGCGTCGCCGCGTCACTGGAATTGATCCGCACTCGCGAGCGTGAACTCGATGAGATCGACCTCGAGATCGATACCGATGTGACCACGACCATTACCCAGGTTTCCGAAACCAGCGCGCGTGAATTGCTAGCCTGCATGAAGATAATGATCGGCTTGGAGAGGATCGGTGATCTTCTACTCAGTTTTGCGGGAAGCGCGCAAGCGGCCGGCCGCCGCATTGAGCCGCAGGATACCCGCGACATCACGCGCATGGCGACGGTGCTCGAAAAGATGCTGATCGACGTCGGTGAGGGGTTCTCCCACCGCGACTTGAAGAAGGCGGTCGATGTCCTTCGCGCCGACGCCGAAATGGACCGGCTGCGCAATCTTATCTTTCTCCGACACATCGAGAATCCCGAGAACATGCCGCGCCAGGAAAGTCTGCAAGTAATCTTTATGACCCAGTCACTGGAACGCGCGGGAGATCACGCCAAGAATCTCGCCGAAGAGATCTGCCATTTCATCAGCGGGCACACGGTGCGGCATGTGCTCATGAGCTACGATAAGCCCCTGGAACAGATGTTTCTCGATTGGCTCCGCAAGCGCGAGGAGAAGCACTAAGATCAGCAGGACTCTCGCTTGTGCTCCAACGCACTTCCTCTCGTGACCCCCATCACAGCAATCTGAGACAAGGGGATTCATCGTTGTAACTGGATGAATAGCTGGTTTTCGAATCCCCAAAACGCCTCCGGTCACACGCTGACGGGCTATATACCTTTCTTTCCGCTGGGCTTCTGGAGTCAAGACGATCTTGGGGCGGTGTATATCCTCCCGCTCGTTTTTGCCGGCACAGCGGTCATGCTGGTTCTCTGGCATCTTCAGGGCCAAGCTGCCGCAAAACTGAGAAAGGAACTGTGTGACGCCGAGAAGCTCCTGAAACAGCGTGAGCACGAACGCGACATTGCTCAAGAAGAGTTGTTTCGGCGCCTGTACGAAGAACGCGAACTAAATAAAGAGAAGGTCCAGTTCCAGGCCCAGCTCACCGATTACGAGAAATATGCGGCACTGGCGCAACTGGCTCTGGGCGCGGCGCACGAGATCAACAATCCCTTGCTGGGAATTCTTTCTCACTTGGAACTTGAATTGAAAACTGCTTCCGGCGAACGGCGCTCGGAAATTGAGCAGTGTATCGATGGGGCGAAGCGGATTTCCGCCACATTAACAGGCCTGCTGAACTACGCGCGACCAGGCCCGCTGGTTCTAAGCAAGATCAGCCTGAACCGCCTGGTTGCCGACACTCTGGGCTTTCTCGAGAACCAACCGATCATGCGAGCCAAGCGGCTGGAGAATGGCGTGGCCGCTGATTTGCCGCTGATCCGGGCCGATTCCAATCAGCTTTCGCAGGTGCTGATGAACCTCTTGCTGAACGCCGCACAAGCAACACCGGAAGGCGGGACCATCAGCGTTTCCGCGAGCCGACTCACCTATGTGGAGAGTATGGAAATTCAAGTGAGGGACACGGGGTGCGGTATCCCGGCGGACATCTTACCCCACATTTTTGAGCCGTTCTTTACGACCAAGCGCGGCAAGGGTACTGGTCTCGGTCTAAGTATCAGCCAGGCGTACGTGCACAGTCACAACGGAAGCATCCGTGTGGATAGCGTGCCCGGCCATGGGACCACGGTCACCATCACCCTGCCGATCCGGCAGGAGATGGAGATGAACGAGGAGCAGCAAAGCGAGGTTGTCCTTTAGGAGCTGGAAGGATCGCGGCATATGTCATATTCGGTCCTGATCGTTGATGATGAGGCGCTCACGCTGCGCACAATGAGCCGCGGCCTTCGCGAAGAAGGTTTCGAGGTTTTCACGGCGTCATCGGGGGAAGAGGCGCTGAAGATATTCGCCGCAGAGAAGCCCGATCTCACCCTTCTCGACATTGTTCTGCCTGGGGTGGACGGGGTTGAAGTGTTACGGCAGATCAAGGCAGCCAATCCAAAAAGCATTGTGCTCATGATGAGCGCCTATCACATGGTGGACCGCGCGGTCGAAGCCATGAAACTTGGCGCCTATGACTATCTGATCAAGCCGTTTCACCTTACCGACATGATCGGCACCCTGCGACGTGCCACCGAGATGCTGTCGTTGCGGGTGCGCGTGCATGACACGGTAGAGAAAGCCAAGGGGCGTTACGATTTCGGGCGCGTCGTTACCGAAAATCCCGCGATGCGGAACATGCTGGAAGTCGCGCGTAAAGCCGCCGAGGCGGACCGCACTACCATCCTGATCGAAGGCGAGAGCGGTACCGGCAAAGGTGTGCTCGCCCGGGCGATTCACTATAGCAGCCCTCGCGCTTCCCAGCCGCTTCTGGAACTCAATTGTGCCGCGTTGCCCGACACGCTGCTGGAAAGCGAGTTGTTCGGTTATGAGCCCGGCGCATTTACCGACGCAAGGCGTCGAAAAGAGGGACTGCTGGAGCGTGCCCATGGCGGAACCCTCTTCATGGACGAGATCGGGAACATGTCCGCCAGCGTTCAAGCCAAACTGCTGCGCGTGCTGGAGGACGGTTCTTTCATGCGCCTGGGAGGAACGAAGCAGATCAAAGTGGATGTGCGTCTGATCGCGGCGACCAACACAAACTTGCGGGAAGCCGTAGCTCAAGCGCGCTTTCGTGAGGACCTTTTTTACCGCTTGAATGTGGTCCCTCTCTGCATTCCGCCCCTGCGCGCCCGGCGCGAGGACATCGTGCCTTTAGCGCTCGACTTTGTGCAGCACTTCAATCGCGAATTGAACAAGAACTTCGTCGGGTTCACGGCCGCGGCGGCCGAGTTGATCCGCACCTACAATTGGCCGGGCAACATTCGTGAACTGAAAAACGTTATTGAGCGAACAATGATTCTCGCCCCGGAAGGTGAAATCGACGTGTCGTATCTTCCCGAGGAGATTCGAGATCACGAAGAGCCGGTGAAACCCGAGCCTATGTCGAGTCTGGATGTCTCTCCCACCGGTAAACAGCTGCTGAGCTTACGAGAACTTGAGGACGAATACATCCAGGAGATATTGACCGTCACCGGGAATAACAAAACCCAGGCGGCCAAGATTCTCGGCATTCATCCCACGTCGCTGCTCAGGCGACTAAAAAAAGAACACGCAGTCAGCTGACCTGTGTTCCCAGTCCAGTCAGGATCGGGGGCAGGCTGGATGCGTGTTACTTCCCAAAAGCCAGCGTCAATAACGTCTTCTGCTCTACCTCGTGGGCCTTCGCCGAACCTGTTGCCGGACTTGCGCTGGCGGAGCGCTTGACCGAAAGCACAGGACGATCGCCGGCGATACGTTTTAGCCGGGGCAGCATGTAGAACAGCGCTCCCATGTTCGCGGGCTCTTCCTGTACCCAAACCAGTTCTCGAGCCGACGAGTGCCGCTGGAGTTCCGCCGCCAGTTCCTGGTCAGGGAACGGGTAGAGTTGATCGACAAAGACAATTGCAGTCGAATTGTCTTTCCGTTTCTTGCGCTCGACGCGCAGCTCATGACCGATCTTCCCGGTACACAAGAGAACGCGCTTGGCATCGGTTACCTCGTGGTCGGGCAAAACCCGCAGAAAGCGCTGACGCGTGAATTCCTCGATGGGCGAAGATGCTTCAGGGTGGCGCAGCATGCTTTTGGGTGTAAACACAATCAGCGGTTTGCGCCAGATACGCAGGGCCTGACGCCGGAGAAGATGGAAATACTGCGCAGCTGTGGAAGGCTGGCAGATCTGGATATTCTCCCGCGCCGCGAGTTGCAGGTAACGCTCGATGCGTGCGCTGGAATGCTCCGGTCCCTGGCCTTCGTAGCCATGCGGCAGTAGCAGCACGAGTCCCGACAGCAGGTTCCACTTGTCTTCTCCGGCGGAGACAAACTGGTCTACGACTGCCTGGGCGACATTGGCAAAATCACCAAACTGCGCCTCCCATAACACAAGAGCCTCGGGATAATCGCGGCTGTACCCGTACTCAAAACCGAGTACACCGGCCTCCGAGAGCGTCGAGTTGTAAATGTCACATCGGGCCTGGTCGGGCGAGATATGTTCCAGCGCAACGTACTCTTGTTCGTTTTCAATATCGAGCAGGACTGAGTGCCGCTGGTTGAAGGTACCGCGGCGGCTGTCCTGGCCGCTCATCCGGATGCGAACACCTTGCTTGACCAGTGTTCCGAACGCAAGCGCCTCCGCCATGCCGTAGTCGACAGGACGCTTGCCCGCGCCCATCTCGAGGCGCTGCTCAAGCAGCTTTTTGACTTTCGGATGGATATGGAAACCGTCAGGATACGAGCCGAGCTTCTGGCTTACCTGCTGCAATTCCTCCAGAGACACACCCGTGGCGACGGAGTACTCGGGTTTGTAGCGGCCGCCCTTAAACTTACTCCAGTATCCGGGCAGGTCGCGCAGCGTGGGCTTGCTCTTGAGTTCCCCGGCCTTCTTCTGGGCGGCTTCGAATTCCGCGCGCACCTGTTCTACCTTGCGCGTGGTCTCGCTCTCGCCAATATCTTCGGCATAAATCTGCCAGAGAGGAGGATGCTCCTTGATGGCCTTGTACAGCAGCGGCTGGGTGATGGTGGGATCGTCCACTTCGCTGTGTCCGTGACGCCGGTAACCGATCAGGTCAATGACCACGTCGCTGCCGAACTGATAGCGATATTCGATCGCCATGTGCGCGACGCGAATCACCGAATCCACATCCTCCCCGTTGACGTGAAAGACGGGAATGGGAAGGCGCTTGGCTACGTCGGACGCAAACTTCGAGGAATGCAGTTCCCCGGGTGTGGTGGTGAATCCAATCAGGTTGTTCACGATCACATGCACCGTACCGCCGACGGTGTAGCCGGGCAGAGTCGAGTAATTCAGCGTTTCAGCCCAGATCCCTTGTCCCGCGAAAGCGCCGTCCCCATGAATCAGCAGCGGAAGGAACTTCTGCTGCCCACCTTCTCCGGCGCGGTCCTGCTTCGCGCGCGTGCGCCCGATCGTGACAGGGTCCACCGCTTCGAGGTGACTGGGATTAGAAACCAGGTGAATGTGAATGCCGGCGCCGCTGCGGGTAACGTACTCACCCGTGGCGCCCATGTGATATTTCACGTCGCCACTGCCAAGGACACTCCGAGGATCGACATCTTCGAATCCGGCAAAAATTTCTTCCGGAGACCTTCGCGCCACGTGGACCATGACATTCAATCGTCCACGGTGACTCATGCCCAAGACCAGTTCCTGCGCGCCGCGTTCGCCGGCTTCTTCCAGGATCTCGTCTACCAGCGGTATGAGCGCGGTAACGCCTTCAAGAGAAAATCGCTTTGTGCCCAGATAGCGGTTCTGGAGTACCTGCTCAAACAGATCGGCCCGGATCAGGAGATCGAGCACGTGATCGCGGTCAACCACTTCGGCGGGTTCGCTCTCCATGTGCTGCTGGATCCACCGACGGCGTTCGGGATCGGGGATGTGCATGAACTCCACGCCGATTGTTCCCGAGTAAGCAGCTCTGCCGATCGCTGCAGCACCGCCGGTGGGCAATTCAGGATGTGGAGCGGGCTTCCATAGCCCCAGGGGGTCTAGATCCGCTTCCAAATACCCCCATTGGCGGAATGCATCAAGGATCCGGTCGCGATCCTCGGTCACGGGCTCCAGGACGGCGGAAGCGTCCGAACCCACCTTGCTTGTTCTTGTTCCCATATATGACATCACTAGAATAAAGGATGAGAGCGCAGGAGGGGATGCAGACGCCGCCAGCGGCTTTATTCTGCGGCCACTTACGAGCCGGCGATTTCCACTAAAGCATCAAGCAGCCGGTCCACCTCGTCCACGGTGTTGTAGTGAACCAACCCAATGCGCAGAAAACCTCCACTACGCTCGACGTCCAGGCGCTCGGTCAGGTTCAGGGCGTAGTAATTCCCATCCCAGGTGAACATACCGCGCTCCCCTAAGAAAGTCGCGATTTGCAGGGGAGTGTGCCGGTCCATGCGCAGCGCTATGGTAGGAGCCCGCTCCGCGAATCGACGCGGGTCGGTAATCCCATACACCTTCACGCCACTAATTCGCGCTAAGCCTTTCATCAAGCGTTCCATCAGGCCACGTTCATAGGCGTCAATAGCCTCGTGGGCAGCCAGAATGGCTTCGCGCCGGCTGGAAACGCCCGGTCTCATGTGACGGCCGAGCTCTTCCCAGTACTCGATACAGGCAACAATGCCGGCGAGGCATTCGTGGTTCAGGGTTCCCCATTCCCAGCGATTCGGGACGGCGTCGGTATTGGCGCGAACCTTATAGGGGCGCAGGCGCTGCAGGTGTTCGCGTTTCCCGTAGAGCACACCCATATGCGGCCCAAAAAACTTATAAGTCGAGCAGACCAGGAAGTCGCAGTCGAGCGAGCGAACATCGATCGGACCGTGCGGCGCATAATGGACCGCGTCGATATAAGCTTTTGCTCCCGCCTGGTGAGCAAGCTGAACAATCTCCTTCACGGGATTGATTGTCCCGACTGCGTTCGAGGCATAACCGACGGCAACCAACCTGGTATGGCCGCTGATTTTGGCTCTCATGTCCCGTATATCGAGCGTGCAGTCGGATTCATTGACGTCGACGAAGCGTACGGTTGCGCCGGCCTCCTCGAGCGCTCGCCAGGGAGAGACGTTGGCGTCATGATCGAGATGCGTGAGCACAATCTCGTTCCCAGGGCCGAGTTCGCGACCAATTGACCGGCTGATGTCGTAGGTCAAGGTGGTCATGTTTGGGCCGAATACAATCTCGTCCGGATCGCAGCCGAGGAAGTCCGCCACGGCCGAACGTGCTGCCGCGATCATGGCGTCAGTCCGGCGGCTGGTCGCGTACGCGCCGCCCGTGTTCGCGTTCGACTGCTGCAGATAGTTGCTGACGGCGTCGATGACGCGTTGGGGAACCTGGGTTCCGCCCGGGCCATCAAGAAAGGCCGCGGGATGTCCGTTCACCGTTTGTGTCAGAGAAGGGAATTGGTTGCGTACCCATCCGATATCGAAAGCAGTGTCAATCGCATTTGCGGTAGTTTGCATGGTTTTTTCGACGCGCTCAGATTCACGCCATCCTAGAGCCGATCGTGCCTTACGGCCCGGATGAAATCGGCCAACATGCCATACGATGTTGCTTCCAATCCGGGATCGATCTCAGTAATCGTCAGTCCGGGAAAGATGTCGGTTTCAAAACACACGATCGACGAGGTGCCCGCGACGTGAGCCATCGGATCGGTGAGCGGAACCTGCTCCAGGCGCACACTCGCCGATACGTTGCCATTCCCGTTGCGAGTGGCGCGACAGACCATCTTATACGGCTTGCCCGCTTTGCGAGCATCCCGAACCTGTGCCGCAGTCAGAAGCGACAAGCTCTCTCGTTGCACTTCCGAAACCCGAAGGGGCGCGTTCATGACGACTCTTGCCAATGCTGCGATTTTCACCGCGGCGTCCCAGCCTTCGATGTCGTCGGTGGGATCGGTTTCGGCAACCCCGATGGCTTGTGCCCGCTTCAGAGAGTTCTCGAAGCTAAGTCCCTCTTCGATACCGGTCAGGATCACGTTGGTGGTGGAGTTCAACACGCCATGGAAGCCTTTGACCCGCACTGCCGGTAACCCGGATTCAAACAAGGAAAAGAGTGGTACGCCGTCCATGACTGTGGATTCGAAGCGAAAGGATTTCCCTCGCTGCTTCGCCAAGTCGCGAAGCTCCTCAAATGCGTGGACGACCGGGCCCTTGTTGGCGGTGATGGCGTGTGCTCCGGCATCCAGCGCCGCGCGGATATGATCGATCGCGGGCTGTCCGTCGCGGGCGTTCAGCGACGTTGCTTCAAAAAGCACGTCGGCGCGGGCGGCATGCAGCCACTGCCGGACGTCCCCGGGCGGAGGAGATACGTGCGGCAATAAGTTCCAGCGCGGCGCTCCCGGTTCGGACAGAATCATGGGATCAAGGCCGTCCGGAGACGCGATCCAGCCGAGGCGGCGCGTCGCAACCCCGGTAATCCGCCAGGAGATCCCATGGTTCGCTCGCAGTTCGTCCTCGCGCTCCCGAAGCAAGTGAAGCAGCGTTCGGTTTACGTTGCCAAAGCCGAGAAGGCAAAGATTGTAGGGACGGTTGTTCATTCGCGCGGTTTATCGCGACTTACAAGATCCACAGCTACCACTGGGAAATGAATCTCGGAATGGCCAATGCTAACCCATCGTGGTGGTATGTTCTGGCCGAACCCTATAGAGGACGCGCACCTCGCCGGGCTGCCCGTAGGGATACTTGTCAACGCCGAGGTACTTCTTGGCCATTTTATTGATGTGATCGGCCGCGCCGTCTTCGGTGATTTCCACGACTTTGCCCCGAATTTCGAGATAGCGGTAGGGATTCTCGGGATCGATGATTGCCATGGCGACACGCGGGTCCCGGCGCACGTTGCGGTCTTTCTGACGGCCCTTGGCGGAATTAAAGATCACGCTAGTCCCGTCGAAGTCCACCCACACGGGGGTAGTCTGCGGACTGCCATCAGGCATTAGTGTCGTCAAACTGGCAAAAGCACGTTTATTGAACAGGTCTCGATAACCCTCGGGGATGACATCGGCCATACACTTCTCTCCTTACTGGAAGCGAGATATATAAACTTCGAATTATACCGCCGACTGCGGAAACGCCCGATGCTGGCGATAATGCGCGAGGGTAGCTGTATCGAGCTATTGCGGGCCGGGAGCGGGTTGCACCCGGTGTGTTCCCGCTTGCTTGCGCAGGTAAAAATCGTGCAACACGCTCCAGGCTTGCTTGCGTTCGCCGCGGATGGAAATCAGGCCTTTGCGGTTGTAGTAGTCCTGGATTCCGGGCAGCGGCCGGCGGGGAGTGTGAAAATCCATCAGTACCCACGGTGACATGCCCACAAAATTAGGAATTTTCTGGACCATCCCGATCTGATGCTCGAACAGACTGGCCTGGTACTCCTCGGTCCATCGGGTGTTGGCGTCGCCGTGGTTGTTGTAGAGGGCATCGCCGCCGAATTCGCTGATGATCAGCGGCTTGTCGTACGCCAGGGCCCACTGCATATGGTCGGCGTCGGCTATGCTTCCTTCGTACCAACCGATGTACTCATTCAAGCCGAGCACGTCGAGATATTCGCCCAGAGGATCGCTGAGGACATGGCGGTCTGGAGTGGGGCGATCCACGTGGTTCATGGCTGACGTGATCAGGCGGGTGGAATCGGCTGCGCGCGCATCATCGGCGAGTTTGTGGAGGAAAGTTGTTCTCGGCGGCGACGGCGGCGTCTCGTTGGATAACGACCAGAACACGACCGACGCGCGATTCTGATCGCGGTCGATCATCTCCCGCAATTGGTTTTCAGCATTCGTCAGCGTCGGCGCATTTTCCCATGCAATATCCCAGTAAACGGGGATTTCGTCCCAGACAAGCAATCCCAAGCGGTCGGCGGTCCGAATTTCATTTTCGTTATGGGGATAGTGCGCGAGGCGCACGAAGTTGCAGCCCAAATCCTTTGCCCATCCGAACAATATGCGGGCATCTTCTTCGCTGAAGGCGCGGCCCGACCGGAACGGCGCCTCTTCGTGCATCGCGATTCCGCGCAGGAAGATAGGCTCACCATTCAGCAGGATTTCATGGCCGCGAGTCTCGATGGTGCGGAAGCCGATCACGTCCTCAACGGTGTCCGGTCCCGCGGTGAGTGTCACCCGGTACAATTTGGGATGTTCAGGCGACCAAAGCTCCACCTTGGCTGGGAAATGAAAAGACGCGTGTCCACGAGCGTCGGTGGTGAGTGTTTGTCTGACTCCCGCCTCCGGTATCTGCAGGATCACTTCCTTGGTTTGCGTGGCGCCGTTCAGTTGCACCCATCCGGCAATCTCGTCGTGCGATCGTCTTGCAAACTGCACGAAGTAGTTCTGAACGAAGATGTCGGGGAGTTGCACCAGCGCGACATCACGAGTCAGTCCGCCATAGTTCCACCAATCGGTTTTCAGAGCCGGAACTGCGTCAGCCCGGCGTGCGTTGTTCACTTCAATGACAATGAAATTGTCGCCGTCGCGAAGTGCGGCGGTAGCTTCGAAGTCGAAGGGTGTGAAACCACCTTCGTGTTCGCCCAGCTTCGTTCCGTTGACGTAGACTCGCGCGAAATAATTGGCTGCTCCGACGTGCACGAAAACCCTTGAGCGCGGCCGGGGATGATAGACAAAATCTTTTTCGTACCAGACCGGGCCTTCATAAAAGAACAGTTTTTCTTTCTGAGTATTCCAGTCTCCTGGAACGGTGAGAGTTTCAGAGGCGGCAAAGTTGTATTCGATTCGATCAGATTTGTCCTTCGGCCTGCGATTCTCGTAGTAACGTTCGCCAAGGCCTGTCTCGTAAGGATCGACGATAATGTGCCAGGTTCCATTCAACCTTACGGTCGATCGGCCAGGGATGTTGCCGATCAATGTGGTCTGCGCGGCTGAATACAGACAGCCTGCAAAAAGAACAGTCAAAGCAGCGATTAAGGCTTGCATACGTGCGGGCATTATCGAGGCAGTGGTTGCTGGGAGGCAACCGTGGCGTGATTTTTCCAGGATTGCGCTATCCAGGAGGCCAACCAAGGTGGCGTCCGCCGATCAAATGAACATGGAGGTGAAACACGCTTTGCCCAGCACCCGGCCCGACGTTAAGCACGGTTCGGTAACCATTCTCAACGCCGTGCTCGTGCGCCAGTTTCGCCGCAACGATGTGGCAGTAACCGACTAATTCTGAATCCTGCTCTGTGGCTTCCTTCAGCCCGCGAATATGCTTCTTGGGAATGACGAGGATGTGCACCGGACCTTGCGGCCGGATATCTTGGAAGGCGAAAGCGCGATCGTCTTCGTAGACCTTTTTCGAGGGTGCTTCGCCCCTGATCATGCGGCAGAACAAACATCCGGATTCAAAGTCGGCCATAGGCAGACAGTTTCCAGTTTCTGCTTTCCAGTTTCAAGATCATTCTGAAATGTATCCGGAGTACAGTTTCTCCATGCAAGGTTGGCTGGGAAACAAGCTTCGCTGCTGGATGTTTTATCGCTACGCTTGCTACCGGGGAACAGGCGGGCGTGTGAAATACGTCTCGGCGGATTGGCGCCAGATCAAAGTGGAGATACCGCTTTCCTGGAGAACGCGCAACTACGTGGGGACGATCTTTGGCGGCAGCATGTATGGCGCCCTCGATCCCATCTACATGATCATGCTCATCCGCTGTTTGGGACCGGAATACATCGTCTGGGACAAAGCCGCCGGGATTCAGTTCAGAAAGCCCGGCCGGTCCGTGCTACAGGCCCACTTTTCGATTTCCGAAGAGGAACTCCGTGAGATTCGACAGTCGCTGGCCGGGCAAAGATCAATTGATCGAAGCTATCGCATCGACCTGCTCGACAGCAACGGAGAAGTCTGCGCCTCGGTAAGTAAAGTCATTTACATCCGACGCAAGGAAGCTCGTTGAATTGCCGGTAGAACTGGCGTCATCGGAACACGGTTAATGACGGGCAATGCAGGCTGCTAGTCCAGCCTGACGAGAAACACTCCTCCATCCTCGGTATGGGTATCCCGCGCGACTTCCTCAGCGCGTTTTTTGTCGTCTCCGAGAACGCGCACCCGCACCCACCAGTCGCCGGTGGGACTTTGAAAATGCAAGACGCTCGCGGTGTGATAGCGGCGGGCGAGATGCTCCATCAGTTGGTTGGCGTCGTGTTCGTTCGAAAAGCCTCCGATCTGCACCGCCCATTTTCCACCGTTGTCGAGCGGAGCAGGTGTTTCGAGCACGTCTACTCTTACCGTCGCCAGGCCCGCTCTGCGCACGTCCAGTCGCTCGGCGGCCGCAAGTGACAAATCGAGGATCCGCCCTTGAATGAATGGCCCACGGTCCGTGATCTTCACCAGCGCCGTGCTGCCGGTCTTGACATTGGTCACACGCACGACCGAGCCCAGGGGAAGAGTGCGGTGGGCAGCCGTCATGGCGTGCATGTTATAGACCTCGCCGTTCGAAGCGCGGCGATTGTGATAAGGCGGGCCATACCAGCTGGCAATGCCGGTCTGACTGAAGATCACCGGAGCATCGGGACGAACGGAGATCCCTTCGGCGTCCTCCTCGGTCTTGTCCGGTTTCGTAACTGGGGGCGCCGGCTTTTTCTCGGCTTCCTCGATAGGAGGCGGAGGAGGAACGCTGACTTGAGTAGCCTTGTGTCCGCAGGCCGTCAGAGCAATGGCCGACACGAACAGCAGGACTGCCTGTAGCCATCGAAGATTGCTGCATGAAGAGAGCCGACGCTTCAAGCTTGTTTCTGCTTTTCGAGGTAATCGGCGAACTCGGCCAGCTTTCCCGAAGCGACACGCAGCGCCTTGCTGGAATGTGTACGGACGGCGGGCACGACCTCGTTGTTTAGGTAGGTGATCAGTTCGGCCGTCTCTTTTTCCAGGCGCTCGGCGAAATCGGCGATCTTCTGGTTCGCCTTGGCTCGGGCTTCTTCCGCTTTGCGATTGAAATCGTTCATAGACACCTCGACTCTGTCCCAAGTGAAATACGGCCACGAGAATTGCGGATGCCAGGCCCAGCCATTATTTCCCCTCTCCGCAGTCTTATCAAGCTGTCCGCATCCGACGCGCCACCTGTCGCTGGCTGTTCGCCGGGTACTTTACTGTAAAATCGCGCCATGGTCAGACGCCTGCTCACAGGTGCATTGGTTCCCATCGTTGCCGTAACGTTGATCGGGTGCACCGTTTGGGGTGAGCACAAACCGAGCGCGTGGACGGACATTACCGGCGGCGAGTCCATGGAACGGGTTTTCTGGCAGGAAGTAAAAGCCAAGAACTGGGCCGGTGTGGAGCAACATCTGGCCGCTAACTACGTTTTCTCCAGTCCGTCGGGTGTTTACGATGCGGCCGAGGCCATTGAGCGCTGGAAGCAACTCGACATCCAGGAGTACTCACTCGGCGATTTCCAGGTGCAGCTTAGCGGCAACGCGTACATCGTGACCTACACGGGAACGGTGCGCGGAACCCGAGCGGGCCAGCCTTTGCCATCGGTACCTTTTCGCGCCATGACTGTATGGCAGCAAGTCGCGCGCAATTGGGTCGCAATCGCGCATTCCGTCACACCGTTACCCGATCAGGGGAACAAGTAGACGTTATCCTCCTCGCTTCCCATTCTTGCCGATCGCACTCATAGGCTTTACTCTGACTCTCTTAATTGTGCGCCGGAGGCACGGTTAAAGCGGTGTCCTCCCGCACTGCGAGCTGAGATTGTTTCGTTATTTATTCCAACGCGTGCTGTACACGATCCCGGTAGTTTGGCTCGTGGTCTCGATTGTTTTTCTCCTGATTCATTTCGTTCCAGGGGATCCGGTCCAGCAGATGCTCGGCGAAGGAGCGGCCGCCGCCGATATCCAAGCCACACGGCACGCCTACGGACTTGATGTGCCTCTCGCCCAGCAATATTGGAATTACTGGAAGGGCGTCGTACACGGGAATCTCGGCCCGTCGATTCGATTCAACCAGGGTGTCGGCACGTTGATCGCCCAGCGCTATCCTTACACGCTCGAGCTAACCGTGGCCTCATTGCTCGTCGCAATCGTGTTGTCAATTCCCGCCGGGATTCGCTCTGCGCAACGGCGCAACCGCTGGGACGACCGCCTGCTCAGCGTGATCAGCTTATTCGGATTGTCGTTTCCCAACTTCGCCCTCGGCCCCGTGCTGATCCTGTTTTTCGCAATCAAACTCGGATGGCTTCCGGTATCCGGGACCGGAACGCTGGCGCATCTTGTGCTGCCGGCGATCACCATGGGCGGCGCTCTGGCGGCGATCCTCACCCGCATGGTCCGCACTTCAATGCTCGAAGAGCTCGCCCAGGATTACATCCGAACCGCGCGAGCCAAAGGATTGCCCGAACGCACCGTTGTGTATCGGCACGCCTTGCGCAACGCCATGATTCCGATCATCACCGTGATCGGCTTGCAGTTTGGCGCGCTCCTGGCCGGCGCCATCGTGACCGAGACGATTTTTTCGTGGCCAGGAATTGGGCGTCTCACGATTTCGGCGATTTCCAACCGCGATTACTATCTCGTGCAGGGCTGTATCCTGGCGATTGGATTGACCTACGTGGCAGTGAACTTCTTGACCGACCTGTTGTATTCGGCCATCAACCCGAGGATTCGGCAATGAGAAACGGAGCCAAGCAGCCGGCGAGTTAATCCATGGCCGCTGCCGCAATTTCGTTTCGTCGCGTCGCAAGCCGGAACCCGCTGGCCACGATCGGCGTTGTGCTGGTCGTCACCTTCATCATCTTTGCGGTATTTGCTCCCTGGATAGCTCCCCAGAACCCAGCTTTCATCGATCTCCCAAATCGTCTCGCCCGTCCAAGCTTCGCGCACGGGTGCGGTACCGACGAACTCGGGCGCGACATCTTGTCGCGTCTGATTTACGGGGCGCGCATCTCCATGCTGGTGGGAAGTTCCGTCGTCCTCGGGTCGCTGTTCCTGGGCCTGATCATTGGCTCGATTGCAGGCTACTACGGGGGACGGGTGGACCGGTTCGTCAACGTGGTGGTGATGAACGCGTTCCTTTCGTTCCCCGGGATACTGATCGCGATTGCTTTCGTGGCCTTCCGCGGGCCGGGAATTTTCAACCTCATATTGGCGCTTTCTCTCGGAGGTTGGGTCGGATACGCGCGACTGGTACGCGCCCAGGTGTTGGCGACGCGCGATCGCGAATATGTCGAGGCGGCGCGCGCTCTGGGAGCCGGCGACTTGCGCGTGATTGTCCGCCACATTTTGCCGAATATCGTGCAGCCGGTGATCGTGCAGGCTGCAATCGGAATGGCCGGTGCGATCCTTGCCGAAGCGACCATGAGCTTCCTCGGGCTTGGGGTCCCCCCGCCGACCGCGAGCTGGGGCTCGATGCTCAACGATGGCCGGGCGCACCTCTTTGACGCGCCGCACCTGGTACTTTTTCCCGCGCTAACCGTCATGCTGGCGGTCCTCTCGTTCAACTTCATTGGGGACGCACTGCGCGACTACCTCGACCCCCGCTCAAGAATCGAAGTCGGGTTGTGAAGAAGAACTCAGCAATCAGCATTCAGCAGTCAGCTTCTTGAAAAGTGTGGGCTTGGGCAGTATCGTTCATTCGCCGAAAACCGCTATGACCAGCTCCTCGAAAACGCAGATTCTCACCTACGTGGTTGCACTGTTCGCCTTCAGTTCCATCTTCTACTTCCTCGTGCTGCACGCCGGATCTCTTGGCGCCGGCGGAGGACTGTACGTGCGCGGCCTGATGTGGTGCCCCGCGATGGCTGCATTCCTCACCATGCGGCTCAACCACCGCAGGCTCTCGGAGTTGGGATGGAGTTGGAAGGGGAGCTACCAGTGGGCGAGTTGGTTCATTCCGCTGTTCTATGCCGCGATTGCCTACGTGATTGTCTGGAGCACCGGGCTCGGCGGCTTTCCAAACCCGGAGTTTGCGGACAATGCGGTTAAGACCCTTGGCTTGCACGCATCACGCGGCGTGTCCACGGCAATTTACATCGTGCTGGTGTGCATCTTCGGCCTGGTAGGAAGTCTGGCCAGCGGGCTTGGCGAAGAGATCGGGTGGCGCGGCTTCCTGGTGCCGGAGCTGTCGAAGAACGCGAGCTTCACTGCGACCGCGCTGATCAGTGGCGTGATCTGGTCAATCTGGCACTATCCCATCCTGATCTGGGGTGACTACAACGCCGGAACGAAGACCTGGTACGCCCTCACTTGCTTTACGGTGATGGTCATCTCAATCAGCTTCGTTTTCGCATGGATGCGGCTCAAGTCGGGAAGCCTTTGGACCGGGGCCATGCTCCACGCCAGCCACAACCTGTTTGTGCAGGCTATCTTCACGCCGCTGACCCGCAACACAGGGAAGACTGCCTGGTACATCGACGAGTTTGGTGCAGTCCTTCCGGCGATCAGCATCGTGTTTGCGGTGTACTTCTGGCGCCGGCGGCACGAACTGCCGTTATCGGAATCGTCCCAAACATCGCCCCGCCCGGTTGCGCTACAAGCGACGGATGTAGCTCACTGAGAGCAGCGGACACTTCACAATTGTAAGCAGATTGCGCATCTGCTAAGTGCCAGCCAGCTCGCGCGCGGGCGAGGGCGCCCGTGCCTCCACGATGGGCGCGGGCGAGAACGCCTGTGCCTCCCCCGTATCAGTCCGTGCGCGGGCGAGGACGCCTGTGCCTCCCCGGGTAAGTACATGACAACGCTCCAAATCGAGTTCTTGACGTATATTACAAATCGCTATATAAATATCGCAATTTGCAATATATGAGACTGGGCGAGAAAATGCGCTACTTGCGGGAGGTGGAAGGAACCTTGCGCGGCCTGGGTCGCGAGATGACCCAGCAGGAAGTCGTCGCTGCAGTCAAAAAGGAGATGAAGAAGACCATCAGCCAGTCATATCTCTCGCAGATCGAGAGCGGAAAACGGCCACACCTGACCAACTCGACGCGCATGCTGCTGGCGCACTTCTTCAAGGTGCACCCGGGCTACCTGGTGGATGACCCGGAAGGATTCGCAAACGAACTGATTTCGGACGTGGGCGTAGGCGAAGATCGCATGGACCTGTGGCTGATCAATGGAGCGGAGCGGTTTTGCCGGGATGCGGAAGTCTCGCACGCGCTGCTCGAAGTGGCGCGGCACGAAGATTCGCGAGGATGCCTGATCCTGCTGGGCGCGATCCTGGAAACGCCGAAGCTGGCCGAGCGCTTATTGCAGACGCTCAAACCTGATGTTCATGAGCGTCGGCAAAAAGCGCAAGAAAACAAAAAGAATGGGAGGCCATGGCTATGACCTGGGCGGATTTTTACCTGATCTGTTTTGCCGTGGGGTTCGCATTCAGTTTCCTCTCGTTCCTGCTCGGCGGGATCCATTGGCATTTGCCGTTTCATCTTCATGGAGGCATGCATGTGCCGCATCCGCACGTGCACGTCGGCCATGCGGCCGACGGGAATGGGCAGACACATGGGACAACTGTGTCGCCGCTGAATTCGATGACCCTGGCAGCTTTTCTGGCGTGGTTTGGCGGCACAGGGTACTTGCTGACCCGATTCTCGACAATCTGGTTTTTCTTCGGAATGGTCTGGGCCGTGGTCGCCGGATTAGTGGGTGCGGCAATCATTTTCTTCTTCATGACGAAGGTGCTCATGTCCAAGGAAGAAAACATGGACGCGGCTGACTACGAAATGGTCGGGGTGCTGGGAAGAGTGTCCATTCCCGTTCGTGAAGGCGGAACCGGCGAGCTGATCTATTCGCAGGCGGGCACCCGGCGCGTGTGCGGTGTCCGCAGCGAAGATGGGACTGCGATTGCCAAGGGGGAAGAGGTGGTAGTCACACGCTATGAAAAAGGGATTGCCTACGTGCGGCGGTGGGACGAATTAACCCAGGACGAAGATTCGTATCGCCAAGAGGACGTTCCACCGCGTGCTTAAGCGTGCGGACCAGCGACTCTCCAACAGCGAGAGGAAGTCATGAAATGCAAGTCTCTCCAAATCGGGATCTGGCTACAGTGGGTGGTGCTTCCGATCGTGGCGCTGCAGTACGCCAGCGTCTGGAATCAGCTTCCGGATCGCATGGCGACCCACTTCAACGCAGCCGGACAGCCGAACGGCTGGATGACGCCCGAGAGCTCGTTCCGATTCGTGCTGATCCTGCTGGCATTTGTTCTGGGCGTGTTTAATCTTGTCGTCTACGCGGCGCGCAAATCGGGAACGACCGCCATTGCCTGGGCGCTGCTGGCGTTCTCCTATTGTGTAGCGGCATTCATCGCTACCGCCAATCAAGCCGTAATCAATTACAACCTGAGCGGACAGCCCATACACCTGTCCGCTTTCGTGATGATGGTCCCTGTGGCCGTGGTGATTCTGATCATTGCGGTGCTCGCCTCCCATCGTGGTTCTGAGTTGCCGGCAGGAAAGCTCATTGCGGAAGAGGTGCATGGTTCCCACCTTTGGGGAGGTCTATTTCTCGTACTGGCGATCGTCGCTCTTGCTGTGCTGACGAAGACGGACCCGGCTCCTGTTCGAGTTCCGTTTGCAATCCTCGCTATTGTGTTCCTGGCGGTTGGAATGGCGGCATGGTTTGGCTTCCGGTATTCGTTCACGCAGTCAGGTGTGGTGATTCGCGCGCTTGGATTTCGGTTGAAATCTATACCCGTGGAGCAGATCCAGCGTTATGCGATCGATCGCTGGAACGCGATACGCGGTTATGGAATTCGCGGCGTCGGAAATTCGCGCGCGTATGTGTGGGGCAACAAGGGACTTTGGATTACAACGGCAAACGAGCGCGTCTTCCTCGGCCACAGCGAGCCGGAGCGGCTGGTGCGGGACATGGATCGGATGATGAAGGTGGCGAAGACATAGTTTCAAGTGTCGTGTTTCGAGTTTCGAGTGTGCGTTTGAGCTGCAGATGTTTCGGGTCACTCGGAACTAGAAACTGGAAACTCGAAACTGCAGTTTGGAGGCGATATGTTCGGCATAGGTTTGGAGATTTGGGTGATTGCCGGGTTATCTGTCCTGGCGTTGATGCTGTTAATGAGCATGCTGGCCCGGCTCTACCGCAAGGCCGGCCCGCATGAGGCGCTGGTCGTGTACGGTTTTCGCGGCACACGCGTCGTGCAGGGGCACGGCACGATCATCTTCCCGATGGTCGAGAACTGCCGCGACTTGTCTCTCGAACTAATGTCGTTTGACGTCGCGCCGCAGCAGGACCTGTACACGAAACAGGGCGTCGCGGTGACCGTCGAAGCGGTGGCGCAGATCAAGGTGAAATCAGATAAGGAATCCGTGCTTACGGCTGCCGAGCAATTCCTGACCAAGACCGACCAGGAGCGAGAAGGGCTGATCCGGCTCGTGATGGAAGGGCACCTGCGCGGCATCATCGGCCAGCTCACGGTCGAAGAGATCGTCAAGCAGCCTGAGATGGTGTCGGACCGCATGCGCGGCACCTGCGCCGATGACATGAACAAGATGGGACTCGAGGTGATCTCGTTCACGATTAAAGAAGTGCGGGATAAGAACGAGTACATCAGCAACATGGGCAAGCCGGACGTTGCGCGCATCAAGCGGGATGCCGACGTTGCGGCGGCGGAAGCGGATCGCGATACCGCTATCAAACGTGCTCTCGCCATGCGAGAGTCCGCCGTAGCCAAGGCCCAAGCCGATCAGGAGCGAGTTCTGGCCGAGACGCTCTCGCTTGCCAAGCAAGCCGAGGCGCAGCGCGACCTGGAAATCAAAAAAGCGCAGTACCTCGAGCTGACTAAGCGGCAGCAGGCGCAAGCCGACAAGGCGTACGACATCCAGGCCAACATCATGCAGCAGCAGGTGATCGCTGAGAGCGTGAAAGTTCAGCAGGTCGAGAAGGAGCAGCAGGTCAAGGTGCAGGAAGCTGAGATCAACCGTCGTGAGAAAGAGCTGATCGCGACTGTGTTGAAGCAGGCCGAGATCGAGCGCCAGCGGATCGAAACCCTCGCTGCCGCCGAGAAGCAGCGCCTGATGGCGGAAGCCGAAGGGCATGCCTCGTCGATCCGTCAGCAGGGTGAGGCGGAAGCCGAGATCATCTTCAAAAAAGGCGAGGCCGAAGCGAAGGCGATGAACGTGAAGGCGGAGGCCTACCAGGAGTACAACCAGGCGGCCGTAGTCGACAAGCTCATCACCGGACTGCCCGAAGTGGTGAGAGCGCTGGCCAGTCCGCTGGCGAATGTCGACAAGATCACCGTGGTGTCGACCGGAAACGGCGACGCTGCCGGGATGAACAAGATCACCGGCGACATCGCGAAGATGGCCGCGCAGGTTCCGGCATTGTTCGAGACCCTGAGCGGGATGAATGTCAGCGAGTTGTTGTCGAGAGTGCGCACCATTGGCGACAAGGCTCCGAAACCGGATGCACTGCCGCCAGCGGACAACGGGAAGTCAGGCGCGGCCGGCGCAGGGAAGTAACAACAGGCGAGGACGGGCGGGGACGCCCGTCGCTCCACAACCGTCGGCAGAACAACGAGAGTCAAAGGAGTTTCGTATGGCACTACTGGAAAGAGTTTCGACATTGATTCGGGCCAATCTCAATGACTTGATCGACAAGGCTGAGGATCCGGAGAAGATGATCAAGCAGGTGATCCTCGATATGCAAAACCAGTTGCTGCAGGTCAAGACGCAGGTTGCGATCGCAATCGCCGATCAGCATCTGCTGGAGAAGAAGCAGAAAGATAATGACGACAAGCACACGGATTGGGTTCGGCGCGCCGAACTGGCGGTCGACAAGAAGCAGGATGACCTGGCTCGGGCTGCGCTGGAGCGGTCCATGAGCTACAAAGAACTCGCCGAAAGCTTTGGGCAACAGGTTGCGGATCAGAAACTGCAGGTCGAAAACCTGAAGACAGCACTCAGCAAGCTCGAACAAAAACTGTCGGAAGCCAATGCGAAGGCTGATTTATTGATCGCGCAGCATCGCCGTTCGCGAGCCGTGGGCAAGGCGGCGGACGCACACGCCGCTATCGGTGACGGATCCAAGGCTGCCGCATTTGATCGCATGAAGCGCAAGGTCGCGCACTCGGAAGCGGCCAGCCAAGCCAAGGCAGAAATGGCCGCCGACAACGTAGACGATCGGCTTGCCGCTTTGGAAAAAGAAGACCGCATCGAGCAGTTGCTGGTTGAACTGAAAGCCAAGCGGGGAGCGTAGAACTCCCCGCTTCGGGTATTCTGCCTAAATGCCCGAGTTCTGCGACGTGGTTGTGCCTGTGCCGCTCGACACGGCCTTCACGTACCGTGTGGGGGACGGGAATGCGCCGGTCGTAGGCGGCCGCGTGCTGGTACCGTTTCGGCAGCAACGGATGTCGGGTATCGTGGTCGACCTCCACGATCGGCCGCCGAAGGTTCAAGCAAAAAGCGTCATCAGTGTTCTCGATACCGAGCCTGTGCTGGACTCGCCACTGATGGCGCTCGGCAAATGGATTGCCGATTACTATCTAGCACCACTCGGCGAAGTCTTCCGCACGATGCTGCCGCTGGCCGCGGAATTCAAGAAGACAATTACGTACAGCATTACCGAGCAGGGACACGAAGCCTTATACGAGGCTGGTATGACGGGGTCTTCGGGACGTTCGAAGCGGGCTCCGAACGACCAGATGATCGAAATCCGCGTGCTCGACTATCTGGCGGCTCGCGACCAGGTCTCCGAGCACAGCTTGCGTGCGGCCACGCGTGTCACGAGGGTGTTACTGGCCGGCATGGTCCGGAAGAAGTGGATCGCACGTGAAGATTGCTCCGGCGTTCGCGACGCGGTCCGAACAATTAAGGTCGCGGTGTTAGTTGCTGCCGATGACGGAAAAAAGCTAAATGAAAATCAGCGGACGCTGCTGGATACGCTGGCCGCCGCCGGCGGCCGTGTGCCCGTGGAAACACTGCGCGGGTTGGAGGTTCCGCGCACGACGTTGGAGACGCTGGTTCGGCGAAAACTCGTGGAGGTTGTCGAGGAGCCAGCAAACTTCACAGTTTCGGCTGTCAAGGCCCGCGGTGCCGAATTCGAATTCAACCAGGCCCAGAGAGCCGCGTTGCGCAGGATCCAGGATGGTGTCGACGCGCGTCAATTCGCAGGCGTGCTTTTGCATGGCGTGACGGGATCGGGAAAAACCGCAGTCTACCTGGCTGCCATGCGATCGGTTCTGGATTCAGGGCGCTCCGCGATTCTTCTGGTTCCCGAGATTGGGCTTACGCCTGCGGTCGCCGCCGACTTGCACCAGACTTTCGGGGAAAAAGTTGCCATCTTACATTCGGCGTTGTCGGATCGGGAGCGGGCCGAGCAATGGCATCGTATTAAGCGTGGAGATGCGCGGATCGTGGTCGGGACGCGATCAGCGGTGTTTGCTCCGGTAGGAGATCTCGCGCTCATCATCGTTGACGAGGAGCACGACTCTTCCTACAAGCAGGAAGAGACGCCGCGCTATCACGCGCGCGACGTGGCGGTGGTTCGGGCCAAGATGGCGAATGCCGTCGTAGTTCTCGGATCGGCGACGCCATCGCTGGAGTCTTACTTCAACGCAACCAGGAATAAGTACACGCTGATCGACATGCCGGACCGGGTTGAGCAGCGGCCATTGCCGGAGGTCGAAATCATCGACATGCGGCAGGAGTTCCAGGAGACGGGTCACGAGCAGGTCGTCTCGCGCAAGCTGGTGCAGGAGATCAAAGAGCGCCTGGACCGTCAGGAGCAGGTCATGATCCTGCTCAATCGTCGGGGGTATTCGCCGGTCGTACTCTGTCGTACCTGCGGCAAGTCGCTGGAGTGCAAGAACTGCGCCATTGCGCTCACCCACCACAAGCAGGCACGCAAAATGGAATGTCATTACTGCGGGTACACGGCGCCGGTGCCGCAACAGTGCGTACATTGCGGAAGCGAGTATGTGTATTTCGTCGGGACGGGATCGGAGAAACTCGAAGAGCTACTCCACGGCATGTTTCCGCAGGCGAGGATTGCGCGGCTTGATCGGGACACGGTGCGCGGGCGCGAAGACTTTGAACGCGTGCTGGGCGCGCTGAATGAAGGTGAGCTCGACCTGCTGGTCGGCACGCAGATGATCGCCAAGGGCCACGACATCCACGGAGTGACGCTGGTTGGGGTTGTCGGAGCGGATATGGCGCTCGGGATGCCGGATTTCCGAGCTGCCGAGAGAACGTTTCAGTTGCTGACCCAGGTCGCGGGACGCGCGGGGCGAGGCGACACTCCGGGAAAAGTTGTCTTTCAGACTTTTTTCCCCGATCACTATGCTGTGCAGTACGCGGCCCAGCATGACTTTACTGGTTTCTACGACAAGGAACTTCGCTTCCGAAGCTGGATGCACTACCCACCCTACAGTTCGCTGGCAAATGTTCTGATACGCAGCGACAAGTTAGATGATGCGTTGCGCTGGTCGGGAATTCTTGGCAAGTGGTTTGATAAGACGCGCCATGAAGGCATTCGCGTGCTAGGACCCGCTCCAGCGCCGATTGTGCGTTTGAAGCAGGATTATCGATACCACTTCGTTTTAAAGTCTCCCAGCCGCGAGAAACTGAATGCACTGCTGCGGGCAATGCTGGCGCATGCTGCGGCGGAAAAAATTCCACGCACCCAGGTCATCGTAGATGTGGATGCGGTGTGGTTGATGTAATCGATGGATGCGTAGGGGCAGGGTGCATGCGTAGGGGCAGGTGTCCTCACCTGCCCGGCGGAGCGAAGCTCCGCTCCAGCCGCGCTACGTGATTCGTGGTGATCCTAGTGTCCGCGCAGTCCGACCACTACATCCCGTAACGACCCGCCGTTAATTGGGGTTGCGGTGAATGTGAGATACAGCATGAGCGCAGCGGCAATCGCGAGCCAGCGGCGGCTCGGGCCGAGTCCTGGTTGGTTGAAGACCATCGGGTGCCGCAGTCCACTTATCCCCAAAAACAGCGCCCACACGAACCATCCCATCCAGCGATAAATACCTAGAGGAATGAGAATCACAATCGTGATCGCGGAGACGAACTTGTGCAGCCGCGGCGAGATGGAAAAGACAATGTGTCCGCCATCCAGTTGGCCGCCGGGCAGCAGGTTAAGCGCCGTGGCAAACATCCCGACCCACGCCGCGATTGCCACCGGGTGCAAACTTACGTGACTCAGAGGTAGGCCATCAGCACCGTGAAGCATGCGAGCGAACACTGCGAAGATCGGGGGCAGGCCAAGAGTCACATCAGGGGCCAGGGCCACGGTAGCCGGTTTAGACAGGAACAATCCGGGCACCAGTGCAACGCAAGCGAAGAAGAATCCGGCAATGGGCCCGGCGATTCCGATATCGAATAATGCGGAGCGGGATCGAATCGGACTTTTAATTCGTATGAAGGCGCCCAGCGTACCGATGAGGCTGGGAAAAGGCACGAAGAACGGCAATGTCGCATACACGCCGTAGTAGCGACAGAACAGATAGTGTCCCATCTCATGGGCAAAGAGGATCGACATCAAAGTGAACGAGAACGGCAAGCCGAGGAGCAGATTCGATGGTTTGCCGAGTGCCCAGGTAAATGAGTTCATCAATCCAGGGCTGCCATCGCTCAGCGACAACGCGGTAAGCCCGTGCTGAAAGTTGTACTGCATGCGCGCTCCCATCACGAGCGTCGTAAGCACGGTCAACAAAAAGAAAATCACATAAACCCAGGTTCGTTGTCGCGACGGGCGCGCGACGAAGACTTCTACGGGCCGGTAAAAGTCAGTAGCCGATGAAAGCGGGGATGCTGGGTCGGACATGCCAGTAGTGGGGCTTTATGGTTCGATGCCATTACAGAGGCCCGGATGCGGAGGACCTGGCTCCATCGTTTGGTGGTTGGCATCCAAAACAACTCGAGGCGATCGGCCCCTAGTCGATCGATTGCAACTCTTTTCCGGGTTTAAAGCGGACCGCCTTTCCGGGGGGAATGGATACTTCAGCGCCGGTGCGCGGGTTGCGTCCAATTCCGGTTTTGCGTGGCCGCACGTTGAAGACGCCAAATCCGCGCAACTCGATGCGGTCACCATGCGCCAGGGCCTTCTTCATGCTTTCAAAGACGGTCTCCACCGCAAGCTCGGCCTTGGTTTTTGTGATGCCGGTCTTGTTGACGACTTCGTTGATGATGTCCAGCTTGATCACGAGCGGCTCCAGAAGTGAGTGTTTGGGGAAGGCACCAAGTGATTGATGCTAAGGGAGATAAGATAGATTGTCAATGTTGCCGTTTGTCCCGTAAGATGGCTGTACCAGAGTAGCAACCCAGCCGAAATTTCCAGCCCACAGCATGGATTTAGTAATTTTGTAATCGGGTAATTTTGTAATTTAAGACCTCTCCACGCGGCGCGTTCAAATTACCAGATTACAAAATTACCAAATTACAAATTTCCCAAGGAGCTCCATGGCCCTGAAGAGTGATCGCTGGATCCGCAAGATGGCCCTAGAACACGACATGATCAATCCCTTTTCTGAGAAACAGGTCAGCAAGGGCGTGATCTCGTTTGGCGTTTCCTCGTATGGCTATGACCTGCGTGTCGCCGACGAATTCAAGATTTTCACGAATGTGAATTCGACCGTCGTCGACCCAAAAAATTTCGACGAGAAGGCGTTCGTAACGGTTCGATCGGACGTGGCCATCGTTCCGCCCAACTCATTCGCATTGGCGCGATCCATCGAATACTTCAAAATCCCTCGCGACGTCCTCACGGTGTGCGTGGGTAAGTCGACGTACGCGCGCTGCGGAATCATCGTAAACGTGACGCCGTTCGAGCCAGAGTGGGAAGGATTTGTCACACTCGAGATATCAAACACCACGCCGTTGCCCGCGAAAATCTACGCGAACGAAGGTTTGTGCCAGATCTTGTTCTTCCAGGGTGACGAGCCATGCGAGACCAGCTACGCCGATCGCAAGGGCAAGTACCAGGCGCAAAAGGGGATTGTGCTGCCGAAATTGTAGGCGTTGGTGGTCACGCTCGGTCCTCAGCAAAACCCATTCACGATGGCTCGCACGGGCGCGGACGCCCTCGAGCACGGGCGCGACGCCCGTGCCTCCACTTTGTGATCGACGAATTGATCGAAGGTCCGATAGCTGGGAGCTGGGTAAGGGTCGAAAGCCTGAGTGCTTGGCTAGAGGTGAGAGATGACGGCGGAGAGTTGAAAACTCGTAGCTGACGTCTGCTAGCTGAGAGCTGAAAGCTGACGGCTGAGAGCTGAAAGCTGACGGCTGAGAGCTGATGTCTGACGCTACTTCTCGTTCTCGCCTTCTTTAAACATGTACTTGATCGAAGGCTTGTAGATCACGAGATTGGGTGCGCCGTCGCGGTTCAGCTTGATGCAATTGCGGTCGTACCACTCGATGACGCCATGAATCTTCTCGCCGTCGCGCAGGACTACCACCATGGGCGTTTTGCCCTGCATCTGTTTCTGGTAATAGAAATTTTCGGCGTTGGTCGACTCCGGCGGGGGAACTTTCTTTCCACCACCCGGGCCAGGACGTTCGGGACGGCGTTCCATTGGCGCCTGCGCATGATGATTGCTGTGATTGTGGTTCTGCTCGGGACGGCTGAACGACGGCCGGATCAAGCGCCGATTTCCGAAACCTTCTTGAGCAACAGGACGATCCAGTGGCATGGAGTCGAGTGAATCTTTCATGATGGCACCGCCAGTCACGCGTGATGACGCGGCTACCACAACACCGAGCTGCTGGTTATGTGGGGTAGGCGTGAACTTTGATTGATACCGTACCACAGGGGGACAGGGAATACAACAAAACCAGCTTTTAGCTATTAGCCGTTAGCTGTCAGCTGGCTTGGGAAGGGATAGAGGTCTTATGCACACGCGATGGCCGGGCGTTTACGCGTGCGGCCGCACAAACGTGTGAGCTAGAAGCTAAGAGTTAAAAAACTACGAGCTTTTTTCCAGCGCTGCCGCAAACGCGTCCAAAGACAGCGAACGGAGCAAATTGCGGCGCATGCCACGTTCGACCTCGGCCAACCGATCCGAGGCGTTCGCCAGCCACTCAAAATCAACGCTCTGGGCCAGCTTCTTCAATTCGCCCGCAATATCCGTGTTGCGCACCAGCTCGGGCGTGCCGGCGCTCAAAAACATTAGATCCTGCAACAGGGAATACAGCGTGCGGAGCAGGGACTCGGTCTTGTCCCGGCCTTCCGCTCCGGCGCGGTAGGTCTCTGTCGTCTTGAATAGTTCGCTGTGATCGGATCCACGTACGGCGGAGTTCAGCAGGACCAAGGCGTGGCTGCGTGCGGCGACATACGCGTCAACATCAAAGCTGCGTGCCCGGCCACAGGCACCGCCGCAAAGACGGGCCACCAGCGCCCGCTGCTGGGGTTTCCAGTCGGGACGTTGTTTTGCCAGATACGCCTCGATGACTTCACTGGGGAGCGCTTTCAAAGTGAAGGTCATGGATCGCGAGCGGATGGTTGCCAAGAGCTCGCCGGGATTTTCCGTCAGCAGGAACATGGTGGCGAACTCGGGCGGCTCTTCGAGAACCTTCAATAAGGAGTTCGCCGCCTCCTTCATGAACGCGGAGTCGGTGAAAATGTAGACGCGCTCCTTAGCTTCGGCCGGACGGTAGTAGATGGTTTCGATCACGTGCCGAACCTGGTCGACTTTAACCATCATCTGAGGTGGATCGGGTGGAATGACAAGCACGTCAGGGTGGGTCTGGATGAAAATCCGAGTCTCTTTCTTATCGCTCTCGCGCAAACTCTCACGCGCTTCGACGGCCTCGCCGAAGCGAGCATCGAAATCCAGCGACTCGCCAATCCGCACGCAATTCGAACACTTACCGCAGAAGTCGATCAGGCCACCGGTGGTTGGCCGCTGCAGGCAATTCATGGCTCGGGCCAGCATGAGGGCGAGCGTGTACTTGCCGGAACCGGTTGGTCCGGAAAGAATCACGGCTTGTGGTAGCCGTCCGCGGCCCAGCATCTCGCGAAGCCGGCGGACAACTTCTTCGTTACCGTGAAAATCAGAAAAAGGCATACAGACAATTCGCTGCGGAAGCACTTAGGGCGCGCAGAAGAGTAATTCTAAAGCATTCCGCACTTCGCACTCAGTAACCAGCCTTCAGTTCTTGACAACGTTTCACCTGCGGCACCCATCGCTGAACTGAAAACTGAACCTGAGAGCTGACACCTGAAAGCTGAATTCCGAACTACTCACGCGCTTTTTGCCAGCTTCAATTTGCGGCGGACTAGGTCAACGATTTGTCTGTGAGTTTGATCGGCAGTGCCGCGGGCGTCAATGACATGAACTCTTTGTGGCTCGCGACGGGCGATTGCCAGGTACGCACTCCGTACGCGGCCAAAAAATGCACGACTCTCCTGCTCGAAGCGGTTTTCATCACTGGCCGCATCCCCGGAGCGCTTTTTGTTGCGACGCCGTGCGCGCTCTACGCTGGCCCCAACGTCGGAATCCATGAGGATGGTCAAGTCGGGCTGCAAGTTCCCGCACAAGATTCTGTGGAGTTCCAGCACCGGCTCGCTCCCCAGCTTTCGGCCACCACCCTGGTAGGCTTCCGTCGAATCGGTAAACCGGTCGCAGAGCACAACTGTTCCGGCAGCCAAGGCCGGGTGAATAATTTCGCGAATATGCTGGGCGCGAGAGGCGAACATCAGCGCCAGCTCGGCATACGGCGAGAGATTGGCTGTGCCGCTGTTCAGGAGAATGCCGCGGATCTTGTCGCCGGTAGGTGTGCCTCCCGGTTCGCGGGTCACCACGAGATCTACATCATCGCGCCGCAGCACTTCGGCAAGTCTTTCCAGTTGCGTGCTCTTGCCGCAGCCGTCGAGACCCTCGATGGTGATGAATTTGCCGCGCGACATGCCGGAATCATACCAGCACGGCTCAGCAGAAGATCCGCAATGAGACCGTGAGCGGGGGCTTCAGCCAACATCTGCTTTCTACCATGACTCCCCTCCCGTGTGGCTGGTATAGTTCCATGTTTGTCTCGATCGCAAGGAGTCGCTCATAGATGAACGTGTGTTCTCGTTTCATTAAGTCTTTCGTTGTTGTTCTCGCACTATCCGCAACATCGCTGCTTGCAAAGAACGCGCCGACCGTAAGTATCGCAGTCGATGCGACCGAGGCGCCTCGCAAAATCTTTCACGCAAAGCTGACCATGCCGGCCACGCCCGGCACGCTCACTGTCTACTACCCGAAATGGATTCCGGGCGAGCACGGACCGACCGGCCCGGTCGAGAATCTGACCGGGCTTCATTTCCGATCGGGCAACCAGGAACTGAAGTGGCGGCGCGATTTGGTCGACGGCTGGACTTTTCACGTCGAGGTCCCGGCGGGGGTGAACAGTGTCGAGATCAGTCTCGATTTCGTGTCGCCCGCAGGGATGGAGGGCATTTACACCGGGGGAGCGTCGGCCACGGATAAGCTGACGGTCATCAGCTGGAACACGTTGCTGTTGTACCCCGCGGGGTTCACTTCTGACGAATTGCAATACCAGGCCACCCTGCGTCTTCCGGCTGGATGGAAATACGGCACGCCATTGCCCGTGGCTTCAGGCGGTGGCGACGAGCTTAAGTTCGCTCCTGTATCGCTGACCACGCTCGTCGATTCGCCGGTCATTACTGGGGAATACATGCGGATCGTACCCCTGGCCGACAATCCGACGACGGAAATGGATATCGCGGCTGACAGTCAGGCGGCTCTTGAACCGGAAGCGGGTGTCCTGGATCACTACAAACAACTTGTCGAGCAAGCGCAAAAACTGTTTGGTGCGCACCACTACCGCGACTACCACTTCTTATATACGTTGAGCGATCACACTGCACATTTCGGTCTGGAGCACCACGAGTCGAACGACAGCCGGACGGGCGAGCGATCACTGGTTGACCCAAGTCTGCGGCTGCTTGCCGCCGGCCTTCTGTCGCATGAATATGTGCATTCGTGGAACGGCAAGTACCGCCGTCCCGCCGATCTTGCCACTCCCGATTATGAAAAGCCCATGCAGGACGATCTGCTGTGGGTTTATGAAGGCTTGACTTCGTACCTGGGGGACGTACTCAGTGCGCGCAGTGGGTTGCGAACGCCAGATCAGTTCCGCGACGCGCTGGCGTTGATCGCGGCCGATCTCGACCATGTTCCGGGACGCACTTGGCGGAACTTGCAAGACACCGCCGACGGTGTGGCTGCCATGCAGGGCGCACCACGCCAGTGGCAGTCCTGGCGGCGTTCGCTTGACTACTACGATGAAGATGTCCTGAACTGGCTCTGGGTGGACATGATCATTCGCCAGCAGACAAACGGGCAGAAGTCGATGGATGACTTTTGCAAACTCTTCCACGGCGGGCAGAGCACTCCGCCGGTGGTTAAAACCTATACCTTCGACGATGTGGTGAACACGTTGAACCAAGTCGCTCCCTACGATTGGCGCAAGTTCTGGACTGACCGGCTGACTAATCACGGTCCGGGCGCGCCGCTCGATGGGGTCGCCGCCAGCGGCTGGAAAGTTGTCTACGATGAGACTCCTTCCGAGCTGTGGAAAGCGGGATCGTCAGAGCGAAAACAGGTTCGTTCCGGCGGTTACTCGCTGGGACTCTGGCTTCGGGAGGATGGCACGATTTCCGACACCATCGAAGGGATGGTCGCCGCCAAAGCGGGGATCGGGCCCGGGATGAAGGTGATCGCCGTCAACGGCCGCCGCTTCTCTGACGACGTCCTGCGCGACGCTCTTAAGGCCGCGAAAACTGACAAAGGTCCGATCGAGGTGCTGGTCGAAAACACGGAATACTACAAGACTTACAAGCTGGATTACCACGAGGGAGAAAAGTACCCGCATTTGGTACGCGACGAATCCAAGCCGGATACACTGACGCAAATCATTCAGCCGAAGTAGGGAACCTTCGGGCTTTGGGGGAAGTATGGCCTCATACGCGAGTACGGGACGGGCGGTGGCCCACAACATGGTGACCACCCAGTTCGAGTTGGATGGCTACCGGGTAGTGCGTACCCTTGGTGTCGTGCGCGGCATCACTGTCCGGTCGCGCTCGATCTTCGGCACCATCGGAGCTGGGCTCCAGACTCTGGTGGGCGGCAACATCACTCTGCTGACGAACCTTTGCGAGAAGACGCGCGCCGAAGCTTTCGACCTGATGCTGCAACACGCCGGCGAACTTGGAGCCAATGCGGTGGTCGGGGCCCGGTACGATGCCACCGAGGTTATGCAGGGGGTAACCGAGGTTCTCGCTTACGGAACGGCCGTGGTGGTTGAGCCGGTGAAGTAGTAACGCACCGTAGACCCCAGCCTGTCGTACTCATGTGTTTCCTGTTGATCACACGTACAATAACCGTTCATCCCACGCCTCAGGAGTCTTCATGCGCCGATTGGTTCTATTCCTCACGTGTGTCTTGGTCGCCATCGCCCTCTACGCCGCGCCGGTAGGCCGCAACCGGGCCTCGGCGGCCGCTGCGATCCGGCTTCCCGGGGCAGCGTTTGCCGGGATGGATACGATCAGTCCCGATCGTATTCGCGCACACGTCAAGTTCTTAGCCAGTGATCTTCTGGAAGGCCGGGGTACCGGCCAGCGCGGGGGCGACCTCGCGGCCGAATATATCGCGGCCCAGTTTGCGCAATACGGGCTGAAGCCTGCGGGCGACAACGGCACGTATCTGCAAAAAGTAGCGATGGTTGGTGTTCAGACCCAACCGGAGTCGAGCTTCTCCATCGTCCCCGACAAGGGGCGCGCTATGAAGCTGAAGCTGGGTGACGAATATGTGACATCCAACCAGAACCAGCAACCGACGGCGGACCTGAATGCGGAAATCGTGTATGTCGGGTACGGCATCGTCGCGCCCGAGTACAAGTGGGATGACTACAAGGATACCGACGTAAAAGGCAAAGTGCTCCTCATGCTGGTGAACGAGCCACCCTCTGACGATCCGAAGTTCTTTAAAGGCAAGGCCCTGACCTACTATGGCCGCTGGACCTATAAGTATGAGGAGGCGGCCCGCAAAGGTGCGGCGGCTGTGCTCCTGGTGCACAAGACCGATATGGCAAGCTACGGATGGGACGTCGTTCGCAACTCCTGGTCCAACGAGCAAGCCTATCTGAAAGAGAATGACCGCCCGAAACTGACGGCGGCATCTTGGATTCAACTCGACGTGGCGCGCAAGTTGGCCAGCGATTCCGGTATGGACCTGGACAAGATGATGACCGATGCGCGCTCGCGCGACTTTCACGCCGCGCCCATGCATGCCAAACTTGACGCCCACCTGGTCAGCAAAATACGCCCGTTTGATTCCAACAATGTTATTGGCATCCTGCCTGGCTCAAGTCCCAAGCTGAAGAGCGAAGCCGTGATGTACACCGCGCACTACGATCACCTGGGAATCGTGTCGGGCCAATCGGGAGACAACATCTATAACGGGGCCAATGACAATGCCACGGGATGCGGGATTCTGCTCGAGATTGCTCACGCCTATTCCGTTGCCCCCGCCAAGCCGGCCAGATCCATCATCTTCGCCTCGGTGACGGGCGAAGAAAAGGGATTGCTCGGGTCCGAATACCTCGGGAGACACACGCCGATTCCGGCGTCGAAGATTTCTCTCGATCTGAATTATGACGATGTACCACCTCTCGGGGCTCCGGAGGAAGTTGAAGTCTCCGGCGCGGAGCGGACAACGTTTTATCCCATTGTGGAGTCAACCGCGAAGGACTTTCGCTTAGCGATTCGGCCGGATGCTCGCCCGGAAGCCGGTCATTACTATCGCTCCGATCACTTCAGTCTGGCCCGCGTGGGTGTACCAGCCTTCTCAATCAATGAAGGGATGAAGTACAAGGGGCACGATGAAGCCTGGGGTTTGAAGCAGGCCGAGAATTTCAATAAGAACAACTACCACCAGCCCAGTGATGAGTACCACGCGGACATGGATTTCACCGGCGACGCTGTCATGGCGAGGTTCGGGTTCGCGCTCGGATGGAAGGCTGCTTCCCAAGCTCCCGAGGTGGGTTGGGAAAAAGGGGACGAGTTCGCGCCGGCCCGTGAAAAAAGCCAGTCCGGACAATAGCTTTGCGCCAAAACTTGGGTAACTTTTAGGTCCTTCGGGCGCGTGCTACGCTCGACGTATCGGTCGCAGAATCAGCAGCTTCCAGTCGTTTTGCGACCAGACCACGCGATGCCGCGCATTCCCATCTTTCGCCTCGGGCACTCGGAACAAAAAGCTCCTCCGCCTAAGCTGGCGCAGTACACGCCTACCGTGGTCCTCGAGGGCCTTGCGCCCGGCGTGGACAATCTACGACATGATGTTTATCTAAGTCCCAAATTCAGCGACCAGATCCGGCAACACATCGCGCGGCTCATCGCGCGCCACGGAAATCTCGAAGCGGCTTTGAGCGCGGGTACGCCCACCGTGCACAGCGCCTATGCGGGACTCAAGGGCAAAGTGGGGCCCGTGCCACCCAAGCCCGAGCCGGCTGACCTCAAGTCTTTACTGACGGATTTGCATGTGGCCGCCCTGAACCGGGCCAAGGCCGATTCCAACATCTGCGTCGATGTTCTGGCACGGCTGGCCGTAATCAAGTTTCTCAGGGCCGAACTGCTGGCACAATTCGCGCAACTGCTCGAGCGCTGCCGGATGATCCTTAAATCGTACGAAGGTGTCCGCCAGCAGACGGCACTCGAGTTCCGCGAAAAGGTAGCGGGATTCCAGGTCGCAAAAAAAACCGTATTGCGCAAGGCAGGACAGGAACTGTTTCAGCATCTGCGCGACATCGAGAAGGGAACGCTGGCTCGCATGCGCCGTTCACTGTTCGGCGAAATCGCGGAGATCGATTACCAGCTGTTCCTGAACCGCTTCATGTTCACCGAAGACGGCCGCGATGATCACATAAGCGCTGACCACTACGTCATGCTCGGCAACTGGGACCGCGATCCGGACCGCTTCCCAAACATGGAGGAGCTTGCGCGTTCTTTCCTGCAGTCGCTCGATCTCGGACGAGACGCCGCCAACCCGGCCAATATCGATGCCTGGCTCAATCATCCCGACAACGCGCAGATACTGGTCGCAGGTGGAACGCCTGACGGTCAAACGGCGGAAGGGCGGGCCCAGGAAGAGCGCCTGAATCTGTGGATGAACCTGCTCGAAGACGCCAAGGTGATGGACTGCGTCATCGCTTCCTACGAGGTGGTTCCCCTGCTTTCTGAGTACTGCCCCCGGATCAATGCGCAGCAATTGAAGAATGGGCTGGTCTCCCGCAGTGAGTGTGCGCGCGTGGAGAAGCTCATCCATGAACACACTCGCATGTCGACGGACAGCTTATTTGCAGCGGTCGAGCGTGTGGCGAATTGCCGCGGCGCTGAGCGGGCGAAGGTTGCCGGCCGCTTCCTGCGCGATTTCATGCGTTATCACCGCGACCTGCGCCGACTCGAAGCCCTGAACTCGGCGATCGATAGCGTGAACCTTCTCGGGAACGAAAAGCTGCGCGAGCTGTCGTCGGTCAATGGCACGCTCTACGAATTCCTGCTGCCGGACGAGCAGCGTTCGACGGACGATAATGTTATCCAACATCACGTTGTGCTCAAGGCTGATATTCGCGATTCCACTCGCCTGACGCGTTCCTTAATGGATCGCGGACTGAATCCGGCGTCGTACTTCAGCCTCAATTTTTTTGATCCGGTTCACAAGCTGTTGCCGAAGTATGAGGCATCGAAAGTGTTCCTCGAAGGTGACGCCATCATTCTCGCCATCATGGAGCACCCGGGCGGCCCAGGAGTCGCCGTCGGACGCGCTTGTGTGCTGGCTCGCGAGATGCTCGACATCGTCAGCGGCTACAACCACCTGCTCGAGCGCGCTGGATTGCCGCCGCTCGAGCTTGGCATCGGCATCTGCTTCCAGGATTCGGCGCCGCTCTACCTGATGGATGGCGACCGGCGCATCATGATCTCCGACGCACTCAATGTCAGTGATCGTCTATCCTCGTGCAACAAACAAGCGCGCAAGGTCGTCGAGCCCGCGAAGAGTATGTTCAACGTCCATGCTTTCCAGGTGGTAGGGGACGCCGATGCTGGGGAAAATGCCGACGAGTTCATGATGTCCTACAACCTGAACGGTATTCGCATCAATGAAGCTGCCTTCCGCAAATTACAGAAGGAGATTTCTCTTCAACCATGTCAGCTGGATGTACCGGCGCTGTGGCCAACCGAGAAGTATGCGCTCTACACAGGATTAGTCCCGCTCGGGAACGGCATCTTCAAGAAGATAGTGATACGGGAAAGCCACATCCCGCAGATCGATCCCAAGACGTCCGCTTTCCGCCGCTGGACCGATCGCGCTTACTACGAAGTGTGTTCCAACTCCGAAATCTACTCCATGCTGGAGGAGGAAGCCTCGGCTGGAAACTAATCGGTGCTGTCTGCTAGTCCTTACTCGAGCGGCCGGGCGCAACGTCCTCGGGAAATTCCCGAAAAGCTACGTCGCGTGACTTCGAAGAGATTTTCTTGTTGGAATCCGTGCTGTACTCCGTCAGCTTGCCGTTCAGCACGTAATAAGCTTCTTCACCGGGATTCTTGCCCGGGCCGCGGTCGATGGTGCCAGTGAACTCGAACCAGACTCCGTGCACTGTTTCCGTGGTGAAAGTGAGGTTTTTGCCATCCAGTTTCGCGGTTTTGAAGAATTGATCGAGGAACTGGCCGCGATCGCTATCCAGGTCGCCGTAACGTGAAACGAAGCCGGTCACGTGGCCTTGATCCTCTACCGTGACCTGCACGAACTCGCCGTCGCGCAGAAAGCTGTACATTCCAGAGTAATCAGGCGCCTTCGCCGCCGGTGCGCCGCCGGATCCGGTTTTCTGCTGTGCGGATGTCACCGCCAATGTCATTAGAAGAAACACCAGGAGAAGGGCAAGGAACCGGCGCATGGATGGACTCCGCCGATTGATCCTACTACAAAGGCGCAGGTTGATCCTCACACGGAGGGACAAACGGCCGCGCTTGCGTCCGACTACTTCGCTATAATGAGCAACTCCGTTTTTATTTTGGCGAATAGCGATGTATAAGGGCGCGGGGCAGTTGAATTCGGCTGTGGAAGAGCCATTCAGCCCGAGGCCCGTGCCGCCGCGACTGCTTCTCGAACTTGACCCCGCCTCCCATGTTTTCTTCAGCAATCTCGCGGACACGCTGCTGTTCCGTCGCGCGCCGCAGATCGAGATAAGTTCGCGACCTGCTCCGTTCTGGCCTGATGTATTCGTATCCTCTCGGCTGCCATGGCGGCAATTTCTCGAGTCGGCGGCGATTCACGTCTTGGTTCTGGGAGTCGCTTGGGGCGCGAGCCGCGCGTTGGCCTTGCGGCCCCAACTCATTACCCGGGCGCCGCTCCGCAACGAGGATGTGATCTACTACTCGCCATCCGAATACTTGCAGCCCATCGATACGGGCAAAGCAGAGGCAGCAGAAAATCAGAAGGGCGAACCGGAGTTCGCGAAACAGCCAATCATCTCCGTACCTCGCGAGGCGGACAATCATTCGCAAACGATTATCACGCCGCCGAACATCAAGCTGGACCACGATATCGCGGTACCCAACATCGTGGCGTGGAACGGGCCAGCCCCGGCGCCACCGCTGCCCAGCGGGAGCGACCGACGCAGTCTCGACGTAACGCCGTCCATCGTGGCGCCGGCACCCGAGGTCACGGAGGCAACGACACGCCGGCCCGAAACGCAGCAGGAATCAGTGGTGGCGCCCGCACCACAACTTTCCGGAACCAGCACCCGAAGAGTCGAGTTGTCGGCGGCGGATGTTATCGCTCCGCCGCCCAACATGCCTCGTGATGTACGACTCGGCGACGTAAATATCGGGCGGAGCGAAGTGGTGGCGCCCGCGCCACAGTTGCCGGTGCAATCGCAGCGGACGCTCGGCGATATCGCGACTCTAGCCAGCCAACAGACCAAGATTGTTCCTCCGCCGCCGTCGGTTCAGAACGTGTCCGGATTCGGTAGACGCGGAGGTGGCACCGGAGTGACGACTAGCGCTGGCGCAGTTCCGCCTTCGCCCTCGGTCCAAGGCGTTCGGGGAATGCACAGCGCAGCTGGCGTCACGAGCGCTCAGCCAAGCGTTGTGGCTCCGCCGCCCACAATCGCAGGTTCCGCTGGTTCATCGAATGCCGGGCGCCAGTTGATTGCGCTCAGCCTGCACCCGGCAGTAGGAGCGCCGCCCGCCGACGTCGCGGGAAACCGCCGCGGTAGTTTTGCCGCGACTCCGGAAGGAAAACCCGGTGCGGCCGGAACTCCGGAAATTGCGGGGCGTTCAGCGGGCAGCCACGGGGCAGGCGGGGGCGTCGGCTCCGGTCACGACACAGGCTTGCCGGCGGGAATTCACGTGGGGCCAGGACCAAATGACGCGCCGGGTTCAACGGCGGCGAGCGATCGCGGTGGAGGAACTGGGTCGGATCAAGCACGGGGCGCAGCGAAGACCGACGATAAAAAATTGATTGCCGATAACCGGCCGATGCGGGTCACGGTGTCCCCGCGAGCGATCGAGTCTCCAAATGCGCCCAGCGCCGTCGAACGCCAGGTATTTGGGGATCGAAAATCCTATGGCATGGTGTTGAACATGCCCAACCTTAACTCAGGAGGCGGTAGCTGGATCATTCGTTTCGCTGAACTGAAAGAAAGCGTTGCCGCCGCACAGGGAAGCTTGACCGCGCCCGAGGCAACCCACAAAGTTGATCCCGGATACCCGCTCGAATTAATGCGTCAGAACGTGCGCGGAACCGTGACGCTGTACGCAGTGATTCATAGCGACGGCACGGTGGGCGATGTAAAGGTTCTCGAGAGTCCGGACGAGAGGCTTGATGGCTTTGCCCGCAGTGCACTACTCCGCTGGCACTTCCGGCCGGCGATGAAGAATGGAGTTGCGGTCGCGCTAGAAGCGGTGGTGCGCATTCCTTTTCAGCCGGCGGCCGGGTGGTGACTCTTAACAGCTGTTAGCTCTTAAGCTTTTAGCTCCCAGTCCTTTTATCCCGGTTATACGCAGAATCCTGGGAAGTCAGGGATTTGAATTCCGGCAGCTCTTTCAGAAGGCCCGTCGGAAGAGCGTACGCGCTTGACAAGAATTCTTTGCCTTACGAAATTCAGTTTCAAATGCGGAATTCATCACACGCTTCTGTGCTGCGTATCGTCGAATGTAGCTTGTCGCGAGACTACAGTTCGAACCAGAGTACAAGGAGGGACGCAATGCATCCGAAGTTTGCACATGTCCTTGTAGTTGCGATTTTTGCGATGGCCGCGATGGGAGCGGCGCAGGAGCAGAAGGCGAAGCCCCTGGCGGGAGTCAAGACTGTACAAGTCGATCCGACGGTCGTATCGGACACCAAGAAGATCACGGAGGAGCATGGGCCGAACCAGGTTACCGACAGCTTGCGAAACGCGCTGAGGGACGCCAATTTTGAAGTGGGCGACGCCCCGATCCGCGCGCACATTGTTCTGGATGAGTTCACATCCGGCAGCACGGCAAAGCGGTTTCTGGTTGGGTTCGGAGCCGGGCGAAGCACGGTCGATTGCCGCCTCGTAATTCAAGACGCCGAAGGCAAGGAATTGGCCAGCCGCAGGATTCGCGTCCGCGGCAATTTGATCTTTAGTCCTTATCAGGGTAACAACACGCAACGTCGGCAAGCGGTGTCGAGCTTCGAGCAGAGACTTCTGGAAGAGATCGAGAAGCTGAAATAAGAAGTTACATGAACTAAAAGGAAAAGGGGCACAGAGGTTGCACCCTGTGCCCTTATCCTTCAGCGATTCCGCATCGCGACTTCACGACAATTAGCGGTGTGCCGGCGATCCGCTGCCATGCACCGCGCCTCCGTGAAAGCCACCTCCAAAGCCGCCCATCCGCGGGCTTGGCGCAGCCGGCCGGATGGCGCTCGGACGCGGCGCTGCTACTCGCGGACTCGATGGTACACGCGTCGCGGCGCCACGCGGGGCCACTGGTCGCGGCACTGTCACCGCAGTCCCTCGATTGCCCGTGACGGCCGGACGGTAACCATAGTACGGGGCGGAGTACACGTAAAGCGGCGAGTAGTATCCCCAGCCAAACGGGTTATAGAACATCCCGCCGCCGGGAATGAACGTGTAGGCCGCGAAGTACGGGTTCCAGTACCAGCCGCTTCCAAACCAGCCTGGATTTCCGTACCAGTTGTTCACGACGTAGCGTGCCTGGTCAGCATTCGCTTCGGCCAGGTAAGACGAGCGAAGATTGCTCCACTTATAGAGTTCGTCCTGCTTAAACTCGTCCTTATCGAACTTGTGTGTTTTCAGGCTCGGATCGTTCAGGGCAAGTTCGTGCCCGCCTTTGACCTTCACCTTCTTGTCGTTGTCGAGGACCTGGGCTTCGCCCTTGTACACCGCAACCTTGTCAGTGTTGGCGTCGAACTGGTACAAGCCCGTTTTCATCAGGCGAGTGGTCGCGTCTCCCTGCTTTACCTGGAGATCGTTTCCCCGGTGAATCTCGTCAACCTCGATCATCGCTCGGCCCTTTTCCAGGCCAATCTGCGTGTTGGTGAGGCTGGGAGAAATCATCTTGGCGACGGTGTTGTCATCAAGACGGAGAAATACACCGGGCGTGAGAAGGACCTCGGCCTTTCCGTTGTCCGTGCTTAGGACCTGCCCCGGCTGGAGTTCGGTCGCGCCGACGGACTTCGAGGAGAGCGCCTGGTTACCAATTGACGCTTGTCCTTCGACGTAATTCAGCGTGCCGGGCACGGCAGTGTTGGCAGCAAAAGCCGTCCCGCAAAACAATGCCAGAATCGCTGCGCTGGCTTTGAACCATGTCAATTTCATAATCTCTCTATCCTCTTGTCTTAACTATTTGATTAATGTGGGGGCCATTGGGATGCAGGCCCGGCCTGACCGGAGATGGACCTATATCCATGTTCTGCAATGGGTTAGGAAGTACGGCGTCGAACCGCCAGACCTGGGATGGGGGGGCGGCTTCGGTGCACCGGGCAACCAACTCTTACATTCGGCACCGGCGCAATTGCCGTAGCCCCATTGGCGGACGCCCTAGCAACCAATTTCATGCGTGGTCGCAACTAATTCATTAGTTACTTTTCAATCGTTAGCGCGTCTAACCAATTGGAGGGATGGGCAGTGCCCCGGAGCCAGTCGGTAACCCTGACAGAAGCTGAATTGAGGATCATGGACGTGCTTTGGTCGAAGGGCGCCTGCACCGTTCAGCACGTGCTCGACTCCCTACCGAAAGCCCCTCCCCTGGCTTACAACTCCGTACTGACCACAATCCGAATTCTCGAAAAAAAGGGATATGTGAAGCACGTCAAAGAGGGACGTGCGTTCGTGTACGCGCCGGTGGTCGAGCGCAAGGAAGCAACCCGCTCCGAGATCCGGCACCTGATCAGCCGCTTCTTCGGCAATTCTCACGAAGAACTTGTGTTGAACATCCTGGAAGATCAGGGTGTCGACAGCGAAGAGCTTGCGCGTCTTCGACAGATGCTGCAACGGAGTGAGGCGAAATGAGCGTGCTCCAGACGATTGCGGAACTCTCGGCAGCGCGGTTGATGAACTCTGTCGTCGAAGGATTGCTGGTGGCAATGATGGCATGGGCTTTGCTGCGCGTTTTGAGGCGGCAAAATTCCGGGACACGGTTTGCAATCTGGTTTTCCGCATTGATCGTGATCGCAGCTCTACCGCTTCTAGGGTTGACGTCCCGCGCACCAGTGAGTGGACGGCCGGAGATCGCGATCGCACCCTCATGGGCGTTGTACATTTTCGGTGCATGGGCCTTCATTGCGGCGATCGCTCTGACGCGCGTTGCTGTGGGATTGTGGAAGGTGCGCAGTCTGCGGAGGTCGTGCACTCCGGTGGCGGGACAATTCACCACGAACGGGACAAAGGCAGCCAAAACAAGCACGAATGAAGACGTCCGGTTAACCACTAGCGGTCGCGGGGACGTGACGTTTGGACGGCAGGTTCAAGTCTCGGTTTCGGACCGCGTGACGGTGCCAACTGCTATCGGATTCTTCCGGCCCATGGTCATTCTGCCGCGGTGGACGGTTGAGGAGCTTTCGGCGGAAGAACTGAATGCGGTCGTGTTGCACGAAATGGCTCACCTTCGCCGCTGGGACGACTGGAGCAACCTTGCGCAGAAAATCATTCGCGCGCTCTTCTTTTTCCATCCGGCGGTATGGTGGCTGGATAGCCGGCTAACGCTTGAGCGGGAGATGGCTTGTGATGACCTCGTGCTCGCCGAGACTTCGGACGCGCGCGGCTACGCCGAGTGCCTGGTGTCGATGGCGGAGAAGAATCTCTTTCGGCGTGGACTCGCGATGGCCCAGGCAGCGGTCGGACGGATCCGGCACATGTCTCTGCGGGTTGCACGAATTCTGGACCACAAGCCGGGAGCGACCCGCGTGTGGAAGCCCGCAATCGGGCTGTTAGCGGTGTTCTCGGCAGCGGGCATAGTGACAGTAGCGCGCACGTCGCCGGTCATCGGTTTTACAGAGAGTTCGGCGACAACGATCGCCGACAACAGTGTTCACGTTCCGGCCCCGATGGTACTCCCGGCGTCCCTTCGTAGTTCGACCGAACGGCGGGCTGCAGATCGGCCGGAAACTCTCGTGAACCAAGCCAACGCGAAGCCAACGCGTAAGCCGCTGAGGCAGGAGCAGATGCTTGCCCGCGCGTCGTCCGTGACGCCGAAAATGGTAGCGGCCAAAACTTCGGCGGTACAGGGAACGCGGATGGCGCCGGGCAAGGCTCCTGCAGAACCGACGCAAAGTTTCGTCGTGGTCGAGACGACTTATTACCAGGGCACGCAAGGAGCATTTTGGACGATGACAGTGTGGCGCGTGCAGGCTGCCAGCACACATGAGAAGGCGGCGACTGCGGTTTTGCCGAAGTCGACGTAAAAATTTTTGTAATCATCAACTAAATCTTTAGTAGATACAAGGAGAAGCAAATGGCACGTTGGTTGGAACAATTCAAAAACAAGCTAAGCCGCCGCGTAGCGGTGCCAGTCATCGCGATTGCGCTGACGGCGTCGCTGGCGACGTACGAGTTCGCGAAGCCGGCAAGTGCAGCGACGTCGGCGCCCGCGATCGCATCCGCGGCAGCTCCTCTCGACGACAACAGCGTGAGCGCTCTGCTCTCGCTCGACCAGGCGATGGAGACGTTGGCGGCGCGTGTTACTCCCGCGGTGGTGAACGTCACAGTCACGTCAAAAACCCAAGGCCGTCAAACGCCGATGAACGATGACGACGATCAGGACTCGCCCGGATTTCAGTTTTTCGGTCCGCAAAGCCCGTTCGGGGGGCAGCCCTTTGGCCGGCCGTTCCCTCAGGGACCGCAGATCGAGCATGGGCTGGGCAGCGGCGTAATCATCTCGCCCGATGGCTACATTGTCACCAATAACCACGTAGTCGACGGAGCCGTGGATGTGCGCGTTACCATGAGCGACAAGCGCGTGTTTCCGGCGAAGGTAATCGGAACGGATCCGTTGACCGATCTTGCTGTGATTAAGATCAACGGCTCGAATTTTGCCAGCGTGCCGCTCGGGGATTCGACCAAACTCCGGCCAGGACAGAGCGTGTTGGCGTTCGGGAACCCGTACGGCTTCCGCTTCACGGTAACGCGCGGCATCGTGAGCGCGCTGAATCGTCCGAATCCGGATCCGACTAATCGGCGCAAGCCGGGTCAGTTCATTCAGACCGATGCGGCGATCAATCCTGGCAACTCGGGTGGACCGCTGGTCGATGCGCACGGACAAGTCGTAGGTATCAACACTTTCCTGATCTCGGGAACCGGAGGCTTCTCGGGCATGGGATTTGCGATTCCGACGCAGATCGTGAAGCCCACGATCGACGCGCTCATGAAGAACGGCAAGGTTGAGCACGGGTACATGGGCGTTGGGATCAGCGATGTCACACCGGAGAACTCGAAGTTCTTCGACCTCTCGAAGAGCTCGGGCGCGGTGGTTACCCAGGTTGAGCAGGACTCACCGGGAGCCAAAGCAGGCTTGAAGATTGGAGACGTGATCACGGGCCTGAATGGCAGCGCGATTTCCGATGCGGGCGATCTGCAGGTGCAAGTGGGACAGACTGCGCCGGGAACCACGATCAAGCTCGACGTGATTCGCGATGGCAAGAATGTGACAGTGCCGGTCACGCTTGAGGCGATGGGCAAGCGGGACGAGACTGTGGCATCGAGCAAAGAAAGCGGCAAACCTCGCTGGGGAATTGGCCTGGCCGATGTCACGCCTGACCTGCGCCAGGAGTTGCAGGCGCCCAGCGATGTTCGCGGGGCGGTGGTTACGAACGTAGTGCCCGGCAGCCCGGCGGACAACGCTGGTATCCAACGCGGCGACGTGATTGTCGGCGTGAATCGCAAACCCGTGCAGTCGGCCAGCGACGTCAAACAGGCACTAAGCAATGTTCCCAAAGGGCAAGATGTGATGTTGCTGGTGTGGTCGCAGGGCGGAAATACATTCCGCGTACTGCATCCGGCAGAACCGCAAGGATGACGGCGGCACAAGGCTTTGGGCCTCAGACTTTAGCAAGAATCGCTAGGGTCTGAGGCTCCAGCTCAGGTCCTACAGTGCTTCTCACCCCGAATTTCGACACGGCGCGTAACCCACTGTGTTTCCATGTATTAAAGACCTCTTTAACTACTCTGCAGCTTCATTGCACGCCGGCAATGTACTTCTAACTACGGTGTGGCCTCACCGCGCCGCAGGGTGTTTGCTGTATTGTCCCGACTGAGCGGCCTTGGTCTACTCAACTAGTGCGTAGTCTCCATTCAACAAAGTTCATGCTTGGTTGACGGTCCCCGCACCGCTAGGTCTCGCACCTTTGCGCCACAAGATTGAGGAATGGGGCAAGAGCACAAGAACGAAATTGGAAAAGAGGAAAGGTTTGTATGAAGCGTGTACTCCAGGTTCTAGCGATTTTGGTGGTTTCAGCTGCTTTTGCAATCGCGCAAAGCGGCAGCGGTAGCGGCTCGGGATCGGCGAGCGGCAGCGGCCAATCGGGAAGCTCCGCATCCCAAGGCAGCAGCGGAAGCAGCGGCTCGGGAAGCGGCATGGGCCAGGACCAGAGCTCCGGATCGTCAGCCGGCCAAAGCTCGGGGTCGTCGGCGGGCCAGACCAGCGGGTCCAGCGGATCGGCGGGTCAGGGCAGCAGCGGCACTTCCGGGACGAGCACTGACAACGGCACCGCGAGCAGCAGCGGGAGCAACAGCACGAGCGGAAACGGTTCTAATAGCGGAAGCTCGAATTCCAAGGGCGGCGGCGAAATCGCGCTCGCAACTTTCCTCGGACTAGCAGGTGTGTGGTCGGCGCGGCGCAAGCGCAGCGGCGTCATGCCCTTCTAGTTTGTTGCATTTAAGTTTTTGCGAAATCAGCACTTGCGGGCCGAGCAAGAGCTTGAACCCGGGGTGCTGATTCGCATTTACGAGAGTTTGCATCTAAGTCCGACGCAGAAGTAGCGGTTAGGTAAGGAACGATTCGAAACAAGAGCACAGAAGGAGAATCCTGCATGAAGCGTTTAGTTCAGATTTTAGGAATCCTGGTGGTTTCCTGCGCCTTTGCTCTCGCTCAGAGCAGCACAGGAAGCACATCATCGACCACACCGGACCAGAGTAGTACAACCACCACTCAGTCCACGACGACCACAACCACGCAGCCCAGTGACCAGAGCACGACTTCGCCGAGTTCGGCCAGCCCGAGCGGGCAGAGCACCTCGCCGAGTTCGACAAGCCCCAGCTCGACCAGCCCGAGCTCCACGAGCCCGAGCTCCACGACTCCGGACCAGAGCACGACCTCGCCGAGCAGCACCTCGCCGAGTTCGACTTCGCCGAGCAGCACTTCACCCAGCTCGACGAGCCCTAGCTCCACCACGCCGGATCAGAGCACGACCTCGCCAAGCTCGACGTCACCAAGCTCGACGTCACCCAGCTCCACTTCCCCAAGCTCAACTTCACCCAGCTCCACTTCCCCGCAGAGCTCGAGCTCGCCTGATCAGGGCTCGGCTGCCGGAAGCAGCACGGGAAGCAGCACGGGAATGGGAAGCAGCTCGGGCAGCAGCAGCCCCAGCTCCGCGTCGCCCAGCTCGACTTCTCCGCAGAGCTCGAGCGGTTCCAGCAGCTCGACCTCTCCGCAGAGCAGCTCGAGCAGCAGCAGCGACACAACCGGTTCAGCTTCCGGGACGAGCAATAGCAATGGTGCGGGCAACGCTTCCAACGGCAGCGGCGCCAACACGACCGGCAGCTCGGGTGATATGAGCGGCAACGCCAATGGCGGAAACTCCAACTCCAAGGGCGGCGGCGAAATCGCTGGCCTGACGTTCCTCGGATTGGCGGGCCTGCGCGAAGTGGTTCGCCGTGTACGCGGGTGATAAGCTCGCAGAATGGCAAGCCAAGCCGCTGAAAACGCATCAGCACTGCCGGGAGAACACAGAAAACACCTGTGGACTTCCGGCCTGCTGATTCGGTTCGCTCTCGTTCCCCTGTTCGTCGGTTTCTCGTATCTTTTCCGTTGGGAATTCCTTCGTTATCTCACCTCGGAAGCAAACCTGCGGCTCGACCTGCTCGCAGGAATCCATTTGCAACGTCTTTCTAACGATGTGGTGATGTGGAAGGGCTCGCTCTATAACTACGAAAACGCGTGTACCTTTGTAGATGTGTTCTTCGGGACAATCCCCTTAATATGGGAGTGGGGGCGTGGAATTGCCAGAAATGTCGCCTTGCTGGCCGTCGTGGCCGTCGCATACTTTGCGTTCAACGTGTTTCGGTTAACCGTGTCCGACATTCTTTTTGCGATCGGCTTGCCCTGGGACCTGGCGCACAACGTGATCAGCGGGATCTCGTACTTCGCGGTGTGGGTCTGGATTTGGAGCCGGCTCGGCCGGATGCGCCTGGTCACTGAGTGAACTGAAACTGATGCACCACAATGAACGCGAAGGTCGCACCAGGCACGAAGGAACATCTACAGCAAAATGATCGCAGGGTGGGGAGTGAGCGTCACAAGTAGCTCAGCCACCAATCGCGTCCGCGCCGTTTCAGGTCAGCATAGCGGCGGCAGATCGGGTACATGATGACGATCACAGTAATCCAGACCAGGTAAACCATCCCCAAGCTATAGCCAAAATTTGGCGGGAAGAGTTCTCGTGGTCCTCCCAGCGACGGTGGCGGTAGAAACGTGAATGGTGTTTTTCCGTAGCGGAGTAATTCCAGCCCAATCGCGATGGCGTGAATCACTGCCAGGTGAACCACGTAGTAGAGAAATGGCACGCGCCCGAAGACGATCAAGGGATTGTGCTCGGCGAAGTGCCGCCCATCCCACCAGGCCATCACCAGGAACGCCGGGCCGAGCGTCATCAAGAGGAAAAGCAGTGATGGCGGGTACTTGGTGCAGTTCAGGAACGACAAGAGGGTGAAAAGGGGTGACCGCTGAACGGCCCAGCGGACTGGATCGCCATACACATTCACGAAACGCAAAAGCACGAATGCAATCGTGAGAGCGAGCCCGAGGCGCACCATGAAACGACGGCGACGAACCGGTTCCCACCTGAGAACCGGACCGAAGCAGAATCCGGCAGACATCACGAAAACCCACGGTATCAGCGGGTAGGCCGCAAGCACGTTCGCACCGGCTAGTGGGAAGACGCCTTGTTGGTGCAGGATGTTCCAGAGCCATGCCCAACTTCCCAATTGCGCGGAGGACACCCGGTCGAAAAGGTTGTGAGTGGCGATCCCGATGATGCTCAGTGCAGCTAGCCAGCGCACCGGAATATGAATAAGGGCGGCGAACAGGACCATGCACAGTCCCAACATCCAGAAGACCAGCAAGATGATGAGGTTGCCGGCCCAGCGAATCTGAAGCAGAAGAATGAAGCGAAGAAGAGTTACTTCCAGCAACATCAGCCACAAGCCGCGTGAAACCAGGAAGCGCGAGAGCTGTGCCCGAGTGCGATCGTGGCGAAGCCAGAAGAATGCGCCGATCCCCGCCGTGAACGCAAAGAGCGGCGCGCAAAAGTGGGTAATCCAGCGAGTAAAGAAGATCGCGGCCGTGGTCCGTGTGAGATCGGTCGGAGAGAACTGCATGGCCGACGCGTTAATAAAATCGCGGATATGATCAAGGGCCATCAGGATCATTACCGCGCCACGAATCGCATCAACGGACTGGATTCGGCTTGAGCCGGCGACGCGTTCACGAAGGCGTTCAGTAGATGGAACCACCTGGGGAGTGCTCATAGGGAAGCTCAAGACCACATTCAACCACAGAGGGCGCAGAGGTTCACAGCCGAAGCGTCAGTTCGGTTTCACTTTCAGCATGCCGCCGCCATAGGGATCGATCAGATATGCGCTGCCTGCCGGGCCTGCCACTACGCTGCGTGTTCCTTTTTTGGTAGGCACAGTGGCGATGGCCGTTGGCTGTCCTTTGTCGTCGACGCGAGCGATCGTCAACTGGGCAGCTTCGGCAGCTGCGACGTAGAGCAGGGAAGTGTCTTCCACATAATCGATGTTATCGACGCCGGCTCCGGTCGCGATGGAACCGAGCGGCTTGCCGGCACGTGAGGCATCCAGCACGATGACGTGGTCCGCGCACGCCACGAACACGAAGTTACGTTTGCTGTCGACCGCAACTCCGCTGGGATCGTCGCAGGAGTGCCAGTTGGAAACGACGGTGCGCTTGCGAACATCAATCACGGCGGTTTGGCCGCTCTCTTCGAGATTTGTGTAGAACAAGCCGTGCACGTTATCCACGGCGTAGCCCTCCGCCGACGCGGGTAGCGGAATTTTTCCCGCAGGTGTGAGTTTCGCCGGGTTGGAAGCGGAAAGGATTTTGATGGCCCGGTCGGCCGCGGGAATTCCGATCGGCGGAGCGCCGCTCGTGGCCCACAATTCCCGGGTTGCCGCTATATAAATGAGACCATCCGGCGCCGCAGCCATTCCCGCCGATGCAGGAGCAAAGGCGATACAGTCGAGGGTTTTCAAAGTCCGGCCGTCAATCGTGCAGATTTTGGAATCGGCACGGCTGCCCACGTAGACCACTCCATCTCCAATCGCAACGGATGAAGGACCCACTGGACGGAGTTTGCCCCGAAGTTCGACCTCTTTAACGGAAAAGCCCTCAACCCGCCGGATCTCGTCCGTGGCGGTGTCAATTACATCCACGCTTCCCGTGTTGGCGGCCGGTACCCACACCCGGTGGTTGGATTTGTCGAAGGCGAAATAATCGAGCATAACCAGGCCGCTGGCGCCAGGAAGCGGCAGCGCTTGCACGGTAAATTTCGGGATCGGGCTTTGAACTCCGACACTGATACCCGTGAGCATCGCCACCAGGCTGAGGATGACCGCGGCACCAATGATTTGAGCAGGCACGCTATGTCTATGTCGCATGGCGACCTCTATGGAGCTCGTTGACGCGCGAGTAATACAGACGCGATTCCGCCCAAAAGATTAGCGGCGTAAAAAGCTTTTATGGTGCGTGACTGGCGACTTGCTACTTGCCGGCGACGACAGGCAATTCCAGTGCACTGGGATGTTCTTTGTCGTGGTACACGGTAATGTGCGCCACGCGGGCATCTTTGCCTGACTCTGACTCGACGCGGCCTCCGGCGTTGTAGTTTTTCTCGAGGTAGATGGAGTTCGGGCAGCTGATTACCAGGCGCAGGCGGCTTCCTTTCGAAACTAGTCGGGAGAACCAGGTGAAGCCCGTGAAATCATAGCGCTCGATTGTACCCGGCTTCACCAGTTCGGCTTGACTCAACGACTTCCGATATCGTGCACGTAACTGATCCGAGCTCAACAGGACGCTGCTGCCATCCTGCAAAATTTCATACAGGTTCACGGCGAAATCCGTGTCGGGAACGTCCATGGATAACCAGAGTGTCAGCTTCACGTAGCCCGAAATCTCTGTCGCATCCGCAAACGGTTCACTGTGGTACACCACGCCATTGCCAAAAAGGTTCAGCGCGTAACGCTGGTCGGTGTTCTGCTTCGCGATGTCCTCCTGCTCCAGTTCCTCACCGGGACGCAGGTCGCGTGGGTCATAGGTGTACTTGTCGGCAGCCGACGCCGCAGCTTGCATGGAAAGCTGGCCGGAGTGGACAACATCGTTCGCGATGCCGTTTTGCGAGTTTAAGTAAAGGACCCGTCGTGCGGTTGCAATGGTGTCGAGGCTGTCGGCGTATTTCCAATTTTCAGCCCCAGGACCAACGACGTAATACGCGACGCGCTTTTTCAGAAACTCCGGCTTGGCGCCGTTCTTCATCGTCCAGTCATACCACTCGCGATGCAGCTTGTTCATGTCGAGCAGGCTGGCGTCGCCGAACGTCAGTCCTCCCACTTCTTTTTTAGGAGTACGTGTGCCGGCGTGATCCCACGGACCGATGATGAGGTAATGCCGGTCTCTTGCGGAAGCGTTGCCATATTTCATGTGCTCGAGGTAGTAGGACATCGCGCCGGGCTGATCGCCGTCGTAGTCTCCCGTGATCGTAAGGATAGGAACATTCATCTTCGAATATTGCTCGGGTGTAGGCGCCAAGGATTGCCAGTAGCTGTCGTAAGTCGGATGTTGAATCCACTTCTGAAAAACGGTGGACGTGTCGCCAACCGTTTTGTCGAGCGTCTCATAGGGTGCTTGCCGCTTGTAGATGTCGGTGAACTTCTGGATCCAGAACGAGCTCTCCCCAAATAGATTTGCATTGGGAGTGTCGCCGCTGGTGAACGTCAGCCACTGCATGACGTAGCTTGGCCAAACGCCGCGAAAGAAGGGGAAATCGACTCCGGCATGAGCGGCAGCTACCGGAACCACGGTTGCGAGGTGCGGAGGCAATTCCTTCAGCGTCGCCCATTGATCGTATCCCGCGTAGGACCCGCCCCACATGGTTACCTTGCCATTGGACCAAGGCTGTTTGGCAAGAAACTCCACAATGTCGTAGCCATCCTGAGGTTCCTGTACGAAGGGATCAAAAGTCCCGGCGGAATTCCCGCGGCCGCGCACATCGACGAGAACGAATACATAACCGTGCTGCGCGAAGTAATAAGCGCGCTCGTGATAGCTGTCGGAGATATATGGCGTCAGCGTGAAAATGACAGGTAGCGGCTGTTGCTGTGCAGCGGGCTTGTACACGGTTCCGTTCAGTTGAACGCCATCGCGCATCGGAATTTTCAGTCCCCAAATAAGATCGATGGGCGCAGCCTTCCCCGCTGACGGTGCTTCGCTCTCCTTGGACGAGGGCTCTTTCGATTGCGGCGATTGTGGCTGTCCCGGAGTCGGTGGCTTCACTGGTGCGCTGGGCGTGGGTTGCTGTGCTTCGGGCGCTGGCGCGGGTTGCGGTGTGGTTTGCGGTTCCTGACTCCAACCGATGACTGCACTGAACAGAGCGGTTACCAGCAGGACTCGAAATGCCATCCAGATTCCTCCGGCCTTCGATGTGCGTTGAACGACGAATTACCGCACGCGAAAAGAGCGTGAAGCACAGAAGGTACTCGGACGAACCGGCAATTGCAATGACATCATGCCCGTGCATGCGCCGCGCGTGCTGACCCGAGATCGCATGTTTTTCGTGAAAGACGGAGCTATAATCGGCGACCGGAGGATGAGATGAGAGTCTTGAATGTCCTATTCGTACCCCTACTGGCGATTATCCTCTGCAGTGCCGCGTCGGCGCAGATGAGTGAGGGCTTCGATCAAGGCACGCTCACAGCGACAGCGGAATCCCGGTCTCCTGTCATCAACGGAGACATGACGCGCGTTCCCCTGAGACGAAGTCTGACGCTACCCAAGGATGACTACGTCTGCCTGAAGCTGCGCACCTATGTTGTGCGGCGAGTGGATCCGGAGTCGGACATCACTCGCCTCCACAGTTATTCGACATGCCAGCCGGCCTGGAAGTTCGAAACCCGCAGCGCAGTCCAGAAAGAGGTCGTGCCGGGTGATCGACGGCTGACCTACTGATAGCTGGTGGTGCAGGGGAGCGACGGCGTCGTTTGCCCCGGCTTGAAGTTGTTGATAGTGGAGTCCTGGACAAGTGTCCACGTGCCATTCTTGTTCACGTAGTGTTTCCAATCGTAGAGACCCACGCCGTACCCGAGACTGAACATCTCCATATCCGTGCAATTGCCATAACTGGAATTGCAGTTGTAGCGATACCGGAAATATCTGGTCTTCACCAGCCCAAGATTGCCGCTCGTGCTGGCCATCGTCGCGTTGGAGATGGTGTTCAGCACATAGTTCAACTGGCCAGGTTTGTACGATTGGCACGAAGCATAAAACTGGTAACCGGTGGAGGCCGGCGGAAGCTTAATGGCGGGCGGTGTATAGCGCGTGGAAACACAGCGCGGCGACATCGGAAGGTCTTTCGTGAAACGTTTGAAACTGGTCGGGTCGGTCCAACTCAATTCGGTGGTGCGATCGTAAATGTACTTGGAGTCGAATGACTTGATGTCCCAGGGATAACCGGCGACGCTCTTGATCCATAGGAAGTAGCCTTGGGTGGCGAACCCAGTCTGCATCTCCGGAGTAATTGATGTATAGATCGGGTTGGCATTGCCGGGTCCCATGAAGTTGTCCACGCGATTCGGGTAACTCATGACGAAGTAGTTCATCATGTCCTCGGTACCGCTAGGGCATGAGAATGTCTGGCTGACGGCCAGGGTAGACAGGCACACAACTGCAAAAAGAAATGCGAAACGCTTCAAAGTGGGCTCCTGTAGCGCGCTTCGTCCGCTAGCTAACGCAGAGAGAAGTCAAGACGCTGAAGTTTTGTGGGGAAAGTGTTTGCACAATAGGAAGTTCACAGGACATACTGCAATCAGCGAAACGCCCTAGTGGGCTGTGGAAAAGGCGCGCTGGGTAAGGGTACAAGGAGCTCAGGCACGCTTGGTGCCGCCGGAAGTGCGCCGGGCGTCAGCCATTTTCTTCTGCAACCAATCAGTGTGGCCGCTTTCGAAGTCGACGAATTCCCGATAGAAGGCTTTGAGCTCGGGATCCTCCGTGAGTTCGCTGAGCCGCGTGTAGTAGCGCACCGCGCTCTGCTCGGCCGCGATCGCGACTTCGAGAGCCATCTCGCGAGGGGAGCGGCCGACGCCCTTCCACTTGCTGATCGTGAAAATCTCACCGTTTTCCAGTCGCGGGACTTCGATCAGATCGCGAATGTCATCTTCGGTCATGGCGCAGGGACGGGTGCCGTAGCGGTCGAAATATCGCTTCTGCAACAAGGTGCCATGCTGGCGTTCTTCGTTGGCCATGTCCCAAAACGTGCTCGCGATTTCAAGTGACTCGGGATCGTGAAATTCAGCGAACAGCTCGGCGAACTGGTGGTAGATCTCGGCATTACGCTCCTCAATGAAAGCGGCAACGTGCAAGGCTTCCTGGGGCGTTAATGAGGCGAAGTCGCGATTCATGCGTGGCTCCTGAAGACAAACCACTGTTCTTCTCAGAATACCTGTTTGATGCGGGTTTTGGTATGTCGACGAAGGGACACGGGCCGAGGTGTTCCCAAATCGGATATGCTGGGCCGAAGTGGGTGAGCCGGATTACGCCTCGGGTTGGGTAGGTGGTCTGGCCGGGACACTCTTGGTGGCGCGTTCTTGCTCGATGCGACGAATCGCTTCCCGCAACCAATTCTTGAGGGCTTCTTCCAATTCCGCCTGATTGCAGGTGCGCTCCATCGTATCGACGGTCTCGCCGTCGGTGGTGATCGGGATGTGATGGCAGGGTACCTGTTCGTCCTGAGCTTCGTTGGGAACGAGGTCCGACAACAGGCACTCGCTGCACGGATGCGGGCGCGCCGGATCATTGAAGTTAATGCAGGATAGCGAGTCCTGGAAGATGGAGGTAGGCTTCCAGGGTGTTCGGACCGAGCGTCCATAACCGCCCTGCTCGATGAAATTCAGCTCAAACCGCAGCACTTCGAGGATGTCACGTTTATCGTCCGACATCGCGCGCCTCCCGGGCGGCCTGTCGAAAAACAGCGGGCCCTGAGCCATCCTGGCCACCCTTGATCAGCTCCATTGTGGAACCGCGACAACCACGATGCTGTGACGGCGCTCACTGGCAGTTGTGACGTCATGTACAGGGCCGGACGATGGCAACGCGCAGCGCGTGAAGAGGCCGGATCGGCAACCGCCGAACATCACACGTGCGCGTGATGCCATTCATAGCCACGCCCGGGAGCGTCCAGCTACGCTCGGGATGGGGAGGGTACGTCATGGAAAACCGCTATAGCTATTCGGCGCAGGCCCACTGGACCCAGCACAAGCGCGGGATACTGGAGTGTGCTGAAATCCCGCGGACCATCAATTTTGCAGCGCCTCCGGAGTTTGGCGGCGAACCGGGATTGTGGACGCCGGAACACCTGCTTATTGGAGCTGTGGCCACTTGTTACGTCTCGACATTTCGCGCAATAGCGGAATACTCCAAGCTGCCGTTCCACGGCATGGATGTGAAGATCGAAGGAACTATCGAGAAGCAGGAAGGCGGGTTCCGGTTCACCAAGATCGTGTTGCGGCCGTCGGTCGTAATCGACAGAGCCGAAGACCGCGAGCGCGTGCAGAGGTTGATCGACAAAGCTGAGAGGGCGTGCCTGGTCTCGCGGTCGCTATCGGCTGAAATCAGCGTGGAAGCAGATATTCACGTGCAAGAGGCGGTGGGCGCGGGTAAGTAGGCGTCGTCTGGGCCTATACGCAAGACGCATCCGCTGTCAAAACGGCGGTGAAAATCTCAGCCCGAAGCCCGTGGTTTACTGGCCGGCACGAATAGGAGAAATAATCAGCCGTCCCGCCAACTTCTTGCGGGATTCCGACCGTTCTTCCATGGGCTGCGTGTCCGCAGAATCGGAGCTTGCAAGAGCGGCGGCCAACCCGCGGAACGAGCGGCTTGCGTCGCTATCATCGAAAATCACAGGATGGCCGTGTTCAATGCCGGCGGCGATGGAATGATACTGATTGGGTATCTTCCAGGCGACGGTACAATTCGTGGACCGGCGGACATCTTCATCGGTGAATCCGGGAATCTTCTTGTAGCGGTTGAGCACCAAGGAAATCTTTTCGGGGGTAGTGGATTCCCGCAACCAGGCCTGAAGCCGGCTGGTACTCCACAAGGCAACCACATCCGTCTGAGCAACCAGTAATACACGGTGGGCGAGATCGCACAGCACACGCGTGATTTCGTCGCTGCGCGAAGAACAGTCCACAACAACGTAGCGGTACTGGGTCACAAGCAGATCGAAGAGGCGTGCCAGTTCGGTGGAAGTAAGGGTCGTCGCCGAGACGTGACCGAGGCCGGCGAGCAAGTTCAAATCCCCTTTGCAATGCGTGACGAAGCCTTTCAACAGGGCTGGGTCGAGGCGATGCAGGTTTTGCAGCGCGTCATCCAAGCCGAAGCTCGGACGAACATTCAGGTGAAGCGCCGCGTGGCCGAGGGGAGCGAAATCGACCAGCAGAGTCGGACCATGATTCTGCTGGAGAGCGACCGCGGTGTTAACCGCAATGGTAGTCGCACCGCTGCCACCCTTGGCGTTTACAAAATTGAAAACGCGCGCCCGCCCGGCGCCGTTTTGCGCGCGACTGCGCGACGCCGAGAACCGCGCCAGTGCATCCTGTAAAGAAATCGAGTCGCCCGTTCGCTCGAGGTACTCGCACGCCCCAGCCCGCATGATGGAGACGATCGTCGGGGGGTGATGCATTTCACCCACGGCGAAGATCGCAATGTCATTGGTCGTCGCCTTGAGCAGTTCGATAACGGCGACAGCGCGTTGCGGCCGGTAGGGGTCGATGTCGACCAGCACGACCTCCGCACGGAGGTCCTGGATCTGGCGCAAGACCGGATCGGTAGGGCTCAGTGGAAAGCCGGTATGGCTGAAGACGCTCCGGCCAAGCGTAGTGCCTTCTAAGCGGTGCTGCAGGAGCACCAGGCGGTCCCGATCTTCGGACAGTAGGGCGACCGCTATCCCATTCATGGCCCGGTCCTCAGTTCGATCTAACGATAACGGCATCTTAAGAAGAGAAAGTACTTCTAGCCAAATGACTTAAGTAACCCATCATCCGATCGGGCTCCTGACCTGCCGAGGAGCGGAGGACAGCGGGAAGGATAAAGCCGACGAACTCACCACGACTACAGCCCATTCTAAGCCAAGCTGCCGCATGTTGAAAAGTCCCGGATGGACCGGCAGCGATTTCGGTCAACGGAACAACGAAGAGCCGCCCGAAAAATTTTCCCAAAGTGGATCCGTCAGGTTGTTCCAAAATCAGAACAGAATGGGGCCCGCGCGATTCGGCCGGGGCGCCTCTACGCTGGAGCCCACGCCTTTACAAAATCGATCGCAACCAACAAAAAACAAATACTTTTGCCCGGGCAGAGCCTATGATAACTTGACTAGCTTTCTCAAGCAGGGAGAACGATATGCTTCTTCCAGGGCAACATCTGCGAGCGCTCCGCGAGCAACTGGGTCTCACAATGCGAGATGTCGAAATGGCCAGTGCCGCGATTGCCGCGAAGCATGGCAACGACGATTTCTCCATTCCTCTAAGTCGGTTGTCGGACATAGAAACCAAGGGCATCGTGCCGAGCATTTTCCGGCTCTACTCGCTGGCAGTTATTTACCGCAGCGATTTGCGGGATTTCCTGTCGTGGTATGGAATCGATCTTAACGACATGGCCACCGACCTGAGAGTGGTCGCCCCACCCCGTTCTCACAAGACGGATGCACTGCAGGGCGCTAAGAACGTGCGCATCCCGGTGCGGCTGGATCCCGGCTTTGATCCTCGGCGTACCGCCAATCTTGGACGAATGGTTGAGCAGTGGGGCCTTGTTCCCCTGGCCTACCTCGAGCAGTTTGCCCAAACCAGTTACACCTATGGGTACATAGGAACTGAAGATTTCAGCATGTATCCCCTGCTGCCGCCCGGCTCTTTCGTGCAGATCGACGAATCAAAGAACAAGGTTGTGCAAGGTGTGTGGCACTCCGAGTATGAGCGTCCGATTTACTTTGTGGAGACGCGATCGGGACACACCTGCTGCTGGTGCACCATGCGGGGAGACCAGATCGTGTTGCAGCCTCATCCACTATCGCCGCTGCAAATCCGCGTGCTACGCCACCCCCAGGACGCGGAGGTGATCGGTCAAGTTGTCGGAGTGGCTATGCGTCTCGGCGAGTGGCGTGCCGCCGAGAATGTGCCAGAGCAGAAAGAGCGTGTAGCACTGAACTGAAATGGCGGCTCGAACCGCCGCCTACTTGCTGGGGCAGTAGAAACGACGATCGTTCCAGCAATTCCTCCAGGTATTTCTCCGCCTGTTGTCCCTGCGCTGCTCCGCAATTCACCGCGTCATCCATCAGCTTGCGCAGCGGTGTCTGAAGAATTTCCGAAACCACCAAACCGTGTGCCTCGCCCATGGCGCTCTGGGCAGCGGTATCGCCATGTACTCGTGACAGCCCCCAATGCGAGTACAAGCCGGTGTCTCGGTGCCGAAGGCTGGAAAGGTACTCCAACTTGGACAAAAGCCCGGGGAAAGCGGACAAGGTCCGCTGCAGCAGGTCGTCGAGGGCGGAAAGGAGGGGCATTACTTTAGTTCCAATTTCGGAAATTGGAACAACACACCTTGGTAACTAGAAAGCCATCGTCGCAGGGGCCACAGTATCACGGTCGGAGCTTATCCGAAAAGGAGATAGTCAACCGTGAAAAAGCTAATTGCCATCGTAATCCTTACGTTAACCATGTTGTCTGTTCCAACCTTGGTAAACGCTGACGGAGCTCCATGCCCGGCTTCCTGCAAGCCGATGCCGCCTTTGTCGCTGTAACTCGAATGGGTGATCCGGGCCGTTGTCGGCCGACGCGGAAAGGGATATAGTTCGCTCGTAGAACTATGCACCATTCTGCGTTGGCCTTCGCCTGGTATTACTTTTGGATTGTGCCCCACCTGCTGCTCTTCGTCATTGCGGCAGTGATGCTGAGGCGGGGATTGCACCGGCAATTCCCCTGGTTTTTTACTTACCTCGTCAGTGAGGGCATGTTTTCGATCATCGCGTTTGTGCTGACACATATTCCGAGCATTTCGGAAAAGGAATATGGAGTCTTCGCGATTGTGCAGATGATCGCGAATGTCGGCGTCCGCTTTGGCATAGTTTACGAACTCTTCTCGAAATTATTCGTCCAGTATCCCGCGCTCGTCAGCTTGGGCAGGACAGCTCTGCGCTGGACGATCATCGTCCTTCTCTTATTGGCGGTAGGACTAGCCGGCCGCGAACCTGCGGGAATACAACAGCGGATCAGTTTTGTAGCAACCATTCTGGATCGAAGTGTGAGCCTGGTGCAGTGTGGGTTAGTTCTGCTCCTGTTTGTGTTCTCTTCCTATTTTCGGCTGTCCTGGCAAAACTTTGTCATGGGCATCGCGATTGGCTTAGGGATTTTCGCGTCGGTGGAACTGAGCGTAGCGGCAGTTTTTGCCGAGATCGCTCCGGTTACTCGCAATGTGCAGTACATTTTTGATTTCGCGGCGATGGGAACCTACCACGTGTGCGTTCTCATCTGGCTGGGATACTTGCTGGCCCCGGAACGGGTGCGACAGGCTGCCCCGCTTCCGGCGAACGACTTGAAGTCCTGGGACCGGGAATTACAAAGGCTGTTACAGCAATGACTATCGCGATAGTTTTTCTGCTGATCACGGTTGCCGCTCTCATCTGGGTTGCGATCAGTGCGCGCGGACACGCGTCAGGCATATCGCAGCTGTCCGATTTACCGGGAAGGACTCAGCCGGTTGATGTGGCGGCTTTTCGCAACCTGGTCGATCCATCCGAAACGGAGTTTCTGCGGAAGCGTCTGCCTGCGGGGCAATTTCGCAAAACCCAGCGCCAGCGGCTGCGCGCGGCGGTGGAGTACGTCGATTGCGTCAGCGGAAACGCCGCGGTGCTCTTGCGGCTGGGTGAAGCCGCGCGGCTGAACGAAGACCCGCAAGTCGCGGCCGCAGGCGCCGAGTTGGTGAATACCGCCTTGCGCGTGCGAGTCTATGCCGTCATGGCCCGGACCAAGCTTTACGCCGGCATGTTATTACCCGCTGTCCCGCTATCGGCCGGTCCGATTACGGATTCCTACGAGAATCTGACGGGAATGGTGGGACGGCTCGGCAGGCTGCAGAGCGTGCGGCAGCCGGTCAGGGTGTCAGCTCTTCTGTAGATTGATTAGGCTGGGCGTGAACTGGTGCGCGGAGACTCCGGCTCCCGGCGTCCGTGCAGACCGGAGATTCTGTCATAATCGTGGGTGGACGCGGATTCTTCTGCGCTCAGGTACTCATACTTTTCCAAGCAAACGGCGATTGCGAATTGTGCACCCTGTACGGCAGGTGTGGCGCGCAGGACGTGTCCGCGACAGCGCACCCGCATGGCGTCTGTCAGAGTGATGTCGGCCGGCATCGACAAGGTAAGCTCCAGCGCCGCGCCCTCGGCTAAGTTGCGGTCGCACAACAACAGGATCCCCCGGCCGCTGATGTTTTGCGTACAGCCATGCAGAGTCTGCCCTTCAATATGAATTGCAACCGGCAAACTGTAGTCGAAACGCTGGGCGGCGCGGCGTTCATGCTGTGCAGGTACCGTGGTCACGATGGTGTCTCCCGAGTCGAGGGCTGAAGAAAGCCTGGTCCACGCGCGCGGACGGGCTGGCGACCGCCAAACTGTACTCCGTTTCGTGCAGTTAGGGAAGTCATAAAAGCGGAGTCCCGGGCCTCTGATCCGGAACTTCGGCACAAGTCGGCGCGTTGCAGTATCCAGAAGAGAGATTTGGGACGGAGATGCCGCGCAGTGCGGTGCCGCATCCAATAAGCTTCGTGGCTAATTTACAGAAAGACCAAGACGGAACCGAACCTCGAGCAGTTCCACCGCGCCGCGCACTTCCAGTAACCCTGCGGGCCCTTCGCCACCGCAATTTCCAACTCTTTTTCAGCGGGCAATTCATCTCCCTGATCGGCACGTGGATGGACAACATCGCCGAGGCCTGGCTGGTCTATCGACTGACGGGGTCCTCGCTGAAGCTGGGGGCGATCGGATTCGCGAGCCAAATCCCGGTGTTTCTGATGGCGCCCCTCGGCGGGATTGTCGCCGATCGCTATAACCGGCAACACATCGTGATTGCGACGCAAGCGAGCTCCATGGTGCTGGCCTTGACCCTGGCGACCCTCACCCTTACGCACAAGGTTCAGATCTGGCACATCTTTGTGCTGGCCGCGCTATTGGGAGTGGTAAACGCATTCGACATTCCCGCAAGACAGGCCTTCATCGTGGACATGGTCGGCAGGGAGGACATGATGAACGCGATTGCGCTGAACTCTTCCATGTTCAACGGTGCCCGCATTGTGGGTCCGGCGATCGCCGGCTTGCTCGTAGCCAGCATCGGAGAAGGCTGGTGTTTCTTCGCCAATGGCGTGAGTTATATCGCCGTGATTGCCGGCTTGCTCATGATGCGCGTGCAGGGGCCCAGCAGGTTGGCACCCAAGGGGTCACCGTTTGAGCACGTGATCGAGGGATTCCGGTTCGTGAGACGCACGGCGCCGATCCGGTCGCTGTTGTTCCTGCTCGGAGTTGCCAGTCTAGTGGCGATGCCGTACACGGTGCTCATGCCGGTCTTCGCCGATCGCATCCTGCATGGCGGCGCGCGCGGCCTGGGGATCCTCATGGGCGCAACGGGGGTAGGAGCACTGGCAGGGGCCTTGACACTTGCTTCCAAGAAAGGAATTTCGGGCTTAGGCCGCTGGGTAGCAATGTCGGCGGCCGGGTTCGGGTTCTTCCTCGTGCTGTTCTCGTTTTCACGGCTGTTCTGGCTTTCGACGGCGATATTGTTGCCGGTCGGATTCTGCATGATGTTGCAGATGTCATCGTCGAATACGCTCATTCAAGCGATGGTTCCGGATGAATTGCGTGGCCGCGTGATGTCGGTGTACTCGATGATGTTCATGGGCATGGCTCCTTTTGGAGCGCTGTTAGGGGGCGCCGTTGCCGACCGCGTTGGAGCGCCCATTGCTGTTGCCGTGGGCGGTGCCGCGTCGATCGCCGGTGCGATTGTTTTTGGAATTCGATTACCCGACCTTCGCGTCGAAGCGCGCAGGTTGATCCTGGCGCAGACGATGGCTGGAGGAGAACCGGCACAGGAGATGACCACGCCGGTAAGAGAATAGGCTTCAGGCTTCGAATGATGTTCGTCGGGCGCTAGTCATCGGCGTACATCTCTTCGGGTTCGAGGGTTTCGACAGATTGCGAACCGCTCACCAGACCGTAATCGAAACCTTTATCAAAGGCGTTCAGATTCAGGTCGCGGAAGCTGGCGGGAACGGAGTCGGCAACAGCTTTGCGCACAGCCTCTTTGTCGAGTAACTGTGTAACCGCCGTGAAGAATCCCACCATGACAGAATTCAGCACCATGCGCTTGCCGAGTTCCTCGGCCAGACGTGTGGCGGGGACGCTGTAGACCTTCGTATTCGGCTTCAGGTCGGTGACGCGCACGAGGTCCCGTTCAACGATCAGAGTGCCACCGTCTTTCAGTTCGGGGACAAACTTGGTGTAGGCCTCCTGCGACATGACGACCAGGATGTCGGGCCGAGTCACGTACGGGTAGAGAACGGGCGAGCCGGAGAGGACCAGTTGCGCACTGCAGGCGCCGCCCCGCGCTTCGGGCCCGAAGCTCTGCGTCATGGTGGCGAACCCGCCTTCGTAAATCGAAGCGGCCTTCCCGAGAATAATTGCCGAAAGAATAACTCCCTGGCCGCCGAAACCTGCGACACGGATTTCAGTTAGCTGCATACGGTCGTCTCCGCACACTCTACGTAGCGATCGCCCAACGTCTCGATGTATTGAGTTCGCATAAGCGAAGCGTAGTCCGGACGATCGCGGTCGACGAATTTCCCAACGACGATCTCGCCGTTGAGCGTTAGCCCGACTTCGCTGGTGGGCGCGCCATTCCGCACTTTGCTTTTTTCCTTGTAGTACTTCATGGTGTCGAGACCGTCGCCCATCTTGTTACGGCGCTGATACAGGGTGGGGCACGGTGAGAGAACTTCGATGAAGCTGAAACCTTTCTTGTTGAAGCACTCCGCCATCGAACGCGCAAGCTGGCGTACGTGGAAGGTGGTCCAGCGAGCGACATAGACAGCGCCCGAAGCATCGAGCAGGTGCGGGAGGTTGAACGCAGGCTCGAATGCGCCGTAAGGGGAAGTCGCGGTGATAGCGTGTTCCGGCGTGGTCGGCGCGGTTTGGCCGCCGGTCATCGCGTAAGTCAGGTTGTTTACGCAGACGACTTTAAGGTCGATGTTGCGGCGGGCGGCATGGATCAGATGATTGCCGCCGATGGCCGAGAGATCGCCATCACCGGAGTAAACGACGACGTTCAGCTTGGGGTTCGCCAGCTTTAATCCAGTTGCGAAAGGAATGGCGCGACCGTGGGTGGTATGAAATGAATCAAGCTTTACGTACCCTGCGACACGGCCAGTACAACCAATGCCGGAAACCAAGGCAAGCGACTGCAGATCGATTTTGGAATCAATCAAGGCGCGCACGAAGCTGTTGACCGTCGTACCGATGCCGCAACCGGGGCACCAGATGTGCGGAATGCGGTCCATTCGGAGGAACGGCTCGACCGGATTGAGGGTGCTCATCGGCTGGCCTCCACGATGACATCGAGGACTTCTTCGGGCCGGTGGACGCCGCCTCCCGCGTGGGGAACATGAAGCACGCGGCATTCGCCCGCCGCAGCACGCTCGACTTCGCGGACCATTTGACCGAGATTGAGTTCGGGAACAACCAACGCCTTCACGCGAGAGGCGAGTTCGCGAATCTTGTGTTCGGGGAAGGGCCAGCAGGTGATCAGGCGGAACTTGCCGACTTTCAGTCCGCGTGCTCGGGCAAGTTCGATGGCACGCTGCGCCACTCGTGACGTGATGCCGTAAGAAACCACAACTACGTCGGCGTCTTCGAGACTATCCGCTTCGAACAGGGTTATGCGATCGACGGCGCCCGCAACTTTGTTCTTGAGACGTCGAACGAGTTTGTCCTGGACGGGCGGAGTCATGTTCGGATAGCCGCGCTCATCGTGCGTGAGACCGGTCACGTGAAAGTTGTAGCCCTCGCCGGCATGAGCGATCTCGGGCACCATGTCACCGTTGCTCGAGTAGGGCTCGTAGTCCCGAATGGCCTTTCGGGTATGGCGGCGCGGGGTGACCTCGATGGCGTCTGCCGGTGGGATGACGACTTTCTCTGTCATGTGCCCGACGACTTCGTCCATCATGAACATGACAGGGACGCGAAATTCTTCGGCCAGGTTGAAAGCTTTGATGGTCAGATCGAAGCACTCCTGCGGGGAGTTGGGGCAGAGCGCGATGATCTCGTAGTCGCCATGCGAGCCCCAGCGGGCCTGCATCATGTCGGCCTGCGCGGGGAGGGTGGGGAGCCCGGTGGAAGGCCCCCCTCGTTGCACGTCAACGAATACACACGGGGTCTCAGTCATGGCGGCATAGCCGATGTGTTCCATCATGAGCGAGAAGCCCGGCCCGGACGTGACGGTAAATGCCTTGGCGCCGCCCCAGACTGCGCCTTGCAGGGTGATCGAGGCAGCCAGTTCGTCTTCCATCTGAATGAACGTTCCGCCGACGGTGGGCACACGCGAGGCGAAGCGTTCAACGACTTCGGTGGAAGGGGTGATGGGATAGCCAGCCGCAAAGAGAGCTCCGGCAGCGAGGGCGCCTTCGCAGCAAGCATGGTCGCCGTCAATGAAGTGAGTGCCGGTAAGAACGCCGCGCGGATCAGCCTTCATCGCGCACCGCCTTGGCGGAAGAGGCTGTGGCAGATTTCACCCCGTAAATAGCGAAATCCGGACAGTACATCCCACACAGGTCGCATCCACTGCACTTTTCCGGGAAGACGACGTGCGGGGGGTGGTATCCCTTGGAGTTGAAGGCCGAGGAGAGCGCCAGCACCTTGGTGGGACAGAACTCGACACAGAAACCGCAAGCCTTACAGCGCTCAACGATGATGTGGACGCTTCCTTTTGCCACTTTCAACCCCCACGGTAACGGAGCACGGGCGCTCCCAAGTGGAAGTTCGATTATGAAGCGCGATGTCCGGGCGGGGTGTGACGCGGGTCACGGATAGCAGTGAGGCAGGGCACAAGACAAGGTTTCAAAGTGTCAACGTTTCGAAGTGACGGCGGCATTCTCGGCGTCAACTCGTACCGGAAGACGTGGAAACCTTGAGACCTTGAACCTACAAAAAAAGGCGGCCCGGAGAACCGGACCGCCTCGAAGTAGCGCGAGTGGAGGTTAGAACGACAGTTGAGCTTTGACCTGGATCAAGCGCGGAGAAGCATCGCCACCGAGGAACGAACCCACGATGCTGGTAGGCGTGCTCACCGTGCTGATGATCTGGCCGAAGTTGGGATCCTGCACGTCAGCCACGGGCTGATCGAAGTTGACGTGGTTCAGGACGTTGAAGAACTGAAGGCCAACGCCGAGCTTCGCACTCTCCCAGTGTGGGAAATGGAAGTTCTTCATGACCGTCACGTCCGTGTTGAAGTACCGGGGACCGAAGAACTGGTTGCGGCGCTGTTGGCCGAATCCATCGACGGCCGGCGTGAAAGAACCAGTGGTGAAGCACGGAGTGCCTGTGCCCGTTGCGGGCAGGACCGCGGCTCGCGTGCAACCCGGGCTTGCGCCACCCAGGTAATTCGCGAAAATCTCAGGTCCGGTGCTGGGGCTGGTTCCGTAGTTGTAGCCGTTGAGAGTGCCGGTAGCGACAGAATCGTACACCGTGAGAGGCAGGCCGGTACGATAGTAGAGCGTACCTGAAACCGTCCAGTCTGCGAGCACGCCGAGCAATCCTCGCATCCGCGGGGTATCCCAGACGTAATTCAAACTAGCGTAGTGCCGGACGTCGTAATCAGCATTTCCGTAGTTGTAACGGCGAATGTTGTACGGGTCCTGCGGATTAACCATGCTGATGTTGGTGTTCGCGTTATACGGGAGGAAACCCTGGTTGGAGATTTCATCCAACGCGTGGCTGTAGGTGTAGTTCGCCTGCAGTTGCAACGCGGAGAAGCGGCGAGTCAGAGAGAGCGTCACGCCGTTGTAGTTGGACACGCCCGCACTCTGAATCTCGGTGACAGTTCCGAAACGCGGATCTGGCGGAGTCAAGGGCAGCCCGGCAAAGCCGGTTCCCGTGTTGAGGGCCCCAGTCGGTCCAGAGCACGGTGCCAGGTTAGCGGGGGCGGTTGCCGGGTAAAAAGGCAGCGAGCCCACATTGCAGAACCCGTTCACGCCTGCATTCTGGATGGCCTCGTGATAGCCATGATTGCCGACGTAGTTGATGGAGATCGACGTTTTGCGGCCGAAGCCTTGCTGCACTTCCAGGTTCCACTCTTCGTAGGTGGGACTGCTGATCTTACGGGCCGCGGTCACGATACTTGGCGGGGTAAACAGGGGATTACTCGCCTGGATGCTCGCCAACGTGCCGCCGTTCTGGAAAGCGCTCAGGAAGGACGCATTCGCCGAGGCGACTGCGGCTGACGAGCTACCCGATCCGGGCGCCAACAACTGGCCGTTCGTGGTGAACGTATTCACCAGCGGTGAGTTTGCCATGAACGCATCCGCAACGGTGGCCGGGAATGCGTCCGCGAAAAAGCCGATTCCACCGCGCAGGACCGTGCTGCGTCCCGTGCCGAATGGAGTCCAGGCAAACCCGAGCCGCGGCTGCCAACTGATGGACTGATACTGGTTGAGAGCCTCGTGCAACCCGGTCTGGATAGCCTGGTTGTACGGCTGATTGACGTCGTGGCTCATATTGAAGAAGGACGTGGACAGCCGCGCGAAGCAGTTGGTCTGGCAAACCGGATTGGAATTGTGATCCGCCCGTAGAGCCAGGTTCAAACGCAAGTTCGGACGCACTGACCACTCGTCTTGGGCGTAGAGTCCAAGCTGATACAGGGCAACGGGCTGACGGAGCTTCGTGGCAAAGCTTTGCGTGTAAAAGGTGCTTACGCCATTGAAGAAGTCAGTTGTATCCTCCGATGAGGAGTATCCGATTGTTCCCGCGCCTGGGTCGTAGTCGCTGATGTCATAACGCCGGAAGTTGGCGCCGAACTTCAGGGCATGCGCACCCTTCTGCACCGAGAAGTCGTCCACCAGACCGTATTGGGTGACGTTTCGACCCTGTGGCCAGAGGTTAAGCGCGCGACCGAGACTGGCAAACGTGCCTCCCGAAAAACCAAGGCGGAACGGCATCAACGCCGTCGCCGCTCCCAGATTGGCAGGCTGGAAAATCGCGCTATACCAGGATCCCGAGAGGACCAATTGGTTCACCGCATTTGCCGCGAACGTATGCGTCTCGTTCAATTGCCCTTCGTACTGTGGCTGGTTGCTTTGCGCGTTGAACGCGGGATTAATGGGGTCGGTGAATGTCGCCTGCAGGCCATGGTCCGTGCGGAAATGCGCGAACAGACGATCGCTGTTGCCGATGTTCTGGTCGATGCGGCCGGTCAGGAGCCACTCGTTGGTCTGATTCGCCGCAGTGGAACGGAAGATGGACGCACAGGGGACGGTAGTACCGAGGCCGCCCGGTCCGGTGAACCCGCCGCAACTACCCGCCGCATCGGAAGACGGGACGGCGCGATTCGCTCCGGGAGCTCCTGCCCAAAGGTTAAACATGTTTTGATAGAAGGGCAGTTGGCTCGGCGATGTTGCTGCAATGTTCGCCAAAGTAGCTGCCTGGAACTGCGGCGTCGGAATGCGTACCTGGGTGTTGGTGGGCAGGACCACTCGCAAACCTTCTGTGTTGACGAAGAAGAAGGTTTTGTCTTTTACGATCGGTCCACCAAACGACGCGCCCCACTGGTTAGCATTGTCAAAAGGACGCGGCGTGCCGCTCTGATTGTTGAAGTAGTTGTTGGCATTCAGGAACCGGCCATTCCAGAAATACTGCATGTTGCCGTGCCAGTTGTTGGTGCCGGACTTGGTGACATAGTTCACCTGCGCTCCCGCCAGTCCGCCATATTGTCCGGAGTAGCCGTTGCTGACGACGGTGGCCTGCTGCACGTCATTTTGACCGAGCAGAAGGTTGGTGGCTCCGGAGTTGTTCAGGTTGAGGAACGGATCGTTCTCGTTCATGCCGTTCACCGTGAACAGGTTCGAAGTCGCCGGCGTGCCGTACACCGCGGAGTTTCCGTATCCCGCCTGCGTGTTCATAACCGCGCCAGGAGCGGATTGAACGATGTAGCTCAGGTCGTTGCCGGGGTTCGGCATGTTTGTGATCTGCTCAGGCGTGAACGTTGTGGAAATATTGCCGTTCTCGGTTTGAACCGTACCGCCTTCCGCGGTGACTTCCACGGTCTGGCTCGCGCTGGCCAGAGCGAGTTGCATGTTAACCGTGCTGGCCTGGCCGACTGTGACAGCGACATTCTGCTGCTGGGTTTGGAAGCCCTGCGCCTGGGCGTTCAGCGTGTAAGTTCCGGGGTTAAGCAGCGCGAATCGGTAGGCACCCTGACCGTTCGTGGTGCGAGTCTGAGTGGCGCCGGTTTCAGTGTTTTTCAAGGTTACAGTCGCGTTTGGAACGGCCGCGCCACTGGGATCAGTAACAATGCCAGTGACATCACCCGTGATAAGAGACTGGGCGGCTGCTGGGATCGCGGCGAAGGTCATCACGCCCACGACAGCAAGTGCCAGACATGTGGTTAACCATTTCTTGCAACGCATCTTACTTTTTCCTCCAAAAACGCTCGCAATTGGGTGGTCGCCGCACTACCGCGTGAGTAGCCCGGAATGTGTGGCGAGGAATGATAGAAGTGCCTGAACTCAGTAGCGGCAGTACACAAAATGCGGAGTTGCGGAAGGCCGTGACATCAGCTTCACAGAAACACCCACTACAAAGGTTCGGCCGAGAAACGTGCAAACACAAGCTCCTACAACAGCACTGTGCAAACTGTTTGCCACCTCTTCGGTGCGGCCTCATACGCAAACAAAGTACTTAGCAGAGTGTCTGGTGATGACATCGTGAGTAGGTACAGGTTCTCATAGTATGATCCCGACTTCCGGAGTAGATCGGGACTATGTGCTACAAGTATTCGTAAGTTGACGCAGAAATTATGTGGCGGGTGACGCTACATGACTTACTGTAGAAGCGCCGGAGAGGTCTGTACTGTTAGTGGCTCTTGCCGAGTGCAACGAGGAAAATAGCACTCTTGCCTTCCGCATGAGGAGAGAAGAACCGGACTACATCATCGTCATAAAACGTCAGGCCGGTTGCGCCCACCCCCTGCGAATAGGCCGCCAGGTAAAGCTTTCCGCCCAGTATGCCGGCTTCCAACTGGACGGCACGATAGCCACGATTCCCCAGGCGCTCCAACGTTGTATTGAGATTCGCCAGAAAAAACACCGCCACACTCGCGTCGGCCGGCAAACTCTGCTCCAGTCCGAGATAACCTGCCAGTTTCCGGAAATTACCTCGCCGAAGTAACTCGAGAGAGTTGTTATCGCGGCGGTAAACATAGGAACCGGGCGCGAGGCCATCGACGTCATTGACGATCAAATACAAGTCATTTAGCTGCGCTCCAAATGGCATCAGGAAATCCGCAGGTATGCCGCGGGCAGAGCGCTCCAGAATGGTGGAGAGTTGAGCGAAAGAAATGGGCGCGTGAACAAAGCGCCGGCTCGATCCGCGTCGCACAATGACCTGCTCGATTGGATCGGAGGGCAGGTGAGCCGTGTCGAGGGGCTGGAGGGGAATCGTACCCGGCTTCTCCCCCGATCTGTTACCTGCGCTGCTCCCGTCACGTTTCTGCAATTTTGCGCGTGCTTTCTTTGAGGGCCTTTTCCACCGCTTGAGATCGTCTGAGGAATCGAGGGACGAAGCAGCGTGCATCTCCCGCATCAGCGGATAATCGGTTTCGGTTTTGGAAAGAGGTATGAGCGGAAGCCCGAGCGGCTTTACTTCGGGCGATTTCGGCGCTCCCGAATCTCCGCTTCCAACCGATACGATCGAGAATGCCACTTCGCGCTGGGTATCGAGGTCCAGCAGTCGATTCACTTTCTCGTCGAGAAATCCGGCAAGCACCCTGGCCGGCAATCGCAATGCCGATGTACAGGCGAGAAGATTTGCCAGAATGGTGCCGTTGTCCCAGCCAAAGTGACGATACGTCCGCGCCTGGTACTTCCAGGCATTGCGCCAGTAGGTGCCAGTGCAAACGATCAGCACCGGCGCCACATTTGCGGAAGCCTCGTTCGCGGTAGCTTCGATCAACACGCGGCGGTAGTCGCCCGCCCGCAGCTGCCGCAGCCCGAATTCAGCAACCCCGAAGTGATAGACACCGGCCGGCAAGTCCGGTAGCTCGCCGGTCACGAGATAGAGCTCTATTTCATACAGTGCGCCGGTACAAGCGGCCGCACGGAAGAACGTCTCGCCGCCAGGATATTTTTTGCTCTTCGTGATCCCCGCCGAGAGAAACAGCAAATGCGCGAGGGTCTCCAGGTTCAAAGCAGCGGGAGGCTTATTGAACGGCGGCACCGCTGAAATTGCTTCAAGTGCAGGAACCGCGGTCGGGCGGGTCTCTCGAGGGAGACGCGTTACCTCCAACGTCGGATAAATCTTGAACAGCAACGGCATATTCGCCCAGTCCAAGGTGTGAGGGTTGTCGCGCACGCTGGCGAAGGAGTGCTTGGTCGCATTGTGGTAGCGCCAAGCCTGGGCGATGTCGCGGTTGTTTCCCACGCGATTCATCCTACAGGACGGATGCCCGGTTCGGGCGGACGGAGAAGCTATTCGATCGGCAATCCAGTGATGCGAATTCCGGCACCGTGTACCTTGTGGCGGATGTTGAGGGTAATTAGCAGCGACGTAATTTGCTCGACGATGCGGGCATTTTCCAGCTTGCCACCGTCGATTCCGCGCAAGTTGGGGATTTTTCGCGCTAACCCGCACGTCACCGTGCGCGCGTGATCGTCATCACTGCACACGATGACATCGCAGTCGATGGGCTCATCCGAGTTCAGCAGATCGGCGGAGACATTGTGAAAGGCGGCAACCACCGACACGCCCTTCGGAACCAGTTCGGCAGTTTGCTGTGCGGCCGAGCCCTGCCAGACGCCGAGCACGCGCGTGGGACGCCCCCCCACTGCGGCGGCCAGGGGAACGGTTGCGTCGATCAGGATGGTTCCCGGCTTGAACGCCGGCTTGAGCTGTTTCAGAAGTGCCGCTTGGCCTTCAAAGGGTACGGTGAGAACGCAAACCTCGGTTGCGGCACAGGCAGCAGAGTTTTCCAGACCACTTACGTTTGCATTCGCTCCCACACGCGAGGCAAGCTTACCAGCGGTCTCTTCGGCTCTCCTTGCATCACGGGACCCGATGATCACCTGTTCGCCGGCACGCAACCAGCGAAGAGCCAACCCCATGCCCTGCGGGCCAGTGCCGCCCAGAATCGCGATCGGGGAGCTCACGCAATCTCCGCGAGCATCGCATGCTGCGTCGTAAACGCGACTGGCGGAAGCTGTACTTTGATGCGAGTGTAGGTCGTATTGCGTTCGGCAGGAATCCGCCCTGCTGTCCGGATAAGTTCCTGGAAATCTTCCGGCGTCGTGTACTGACCCGCGGTGGCGCCCGCCTCACGTGAAATGTTTTCTTCCATCAAGGTGCCGCCGTAATCGTTGGCGCCAGCGTGCAGGCAGAGCTGCGAAAGGTTGCGGTTCAGCTTCACCCATGAGACCTGGATGTTGTTGATCGATCCCGCAAGAACAATGCGGGCCAGCGCGTGAACCTTAAGATGTTCGGCCAAGGTTGGGCCGGGACGAGAAAGGCCCTGCTGGAAGAGGAGCGTGTTGAAGTGCACGAATCCCAGAGGGACGAATTCCGTAAACCCGCGGGTCTCGCTCTGAATTTGCCGCAACAGCAGCATCTGGTTGATCCAGTGCTCGGGTGTTTCGACGTGACCGTACATCAGCGTGGACGTGGTTCGGATTCCGACCTGATGGGCAGTGCGAATGACCTCGATCCACTGTGCCGTGGTGAGCTTGTTCCGCGAAAGAATGAAGCGCACGTTGTCGTCGAGGATTTCGGCGGCTGTCCCCGGCAGGGTGTTAAGACCGTTATCCCGTAACATGCACAGGTAATCCCGCAGCGGCATTCCCGTAAGCTCGAGGCCGTACATGATCTCCATGGGAGAGAATGCGTGCGTGTGCATCTTGGGAACGGCTTGCTTCACGGCGCGAAGAATGTCGCGGTAGTAAAAAGGAGGCAAGCCATGCGGCAATCCGCCCTGGATGCAAACCTCAGTCGCGCCAAGCTGCCAGGCTTCCCGAGTCTTCTCCGCCATCGTTTCCAGGCTGTGGAAGTAAGTATCAGATTCCCGTGGGCCGCGGCTGAATGCACAAAACTTGCATCCCACGAAGCAGACGTTCGTGAAGTTGATATTACGATTGACGACATAGGTGACGATATTGCCGACCAGCTCACGTCGCAGGACATTGGCGGCGACAAGCAACCCGAGAAGATCGTCGCCATCCGAGTTTGCCAGCAGCGAACACTGTTCCCGAGACAGTGCGCTGCCATCCTGTGCGGCAAGAACTTGCTCCAGCGCCGCGCGACAGGAGGAGGACATACGCGGAGCAATATCGGACCACTCCAGTTGAACAAAGCTTTGAAGTTCCGCGGGCGTCAGCATGCGAGCCACAACAGCCTCCTCACCGGAAAAGATCGGCAGCGGCGGGACGGATCAGGTCGCGAGCCCGGCCTGGCCCCGGCTGGTACCGGAATCCCCGAATGATACACGCAGGCGTGCGCGCGAGTTTGCCACAGACCAATCCGGCGGCACATGCGAGTTCGTCGGCGACCGCATCCACACTCACCCGGAGCGGGTAACCGCTAAAATCTTTCTGGCCACGGTAGTCGTGCATCGCCTTCATGCCCGCGATCCCTATCGCAACTTCGGTCAGGCCTTCACGCCAGGGACGGCCGAAGCTGTCTGAAATAATTACGGGGATGGACGTGTTTAGATGCTTTTTCAGTTCACGGCGAATCTTCTCAGCCGATTGATCGGGATCTCTGGGCAGCAGCAACGCGTGAGAGCCACCATCAACGTTAGAAACATCGATGCCACTGTTAGCACAGATGAATCCATGCCGGGTTTCTGTGATCAGGACACCCCGTTTGCGACGGACAACGCATTTGCTCTCGCGCAAGGCCAGTTCGGTGACACGTGGATCCACACCAAATTGCTTTCCCCACGCGCGAGAAGCGGGCGAGGCACGAACGGTGCCCAGGTCGACCATGGCGCCTTCTGCCTTGGATACGATTTTATGCTTGATAACAATAATGTCGCCAGGCGCAAGGGTTAGCTTCGCAACGCGAAGTGCGCCGAGAAGTTTGTCGACGATGGAATCGCCCGGCGAAATTTCCTCCTCAAAGGGGACAGGAATCAGATGGACTTCCGATGTCGAGTGTCGCTTATTCATTTGCCGCGAGCGGGTATTCTCGGAGATCCCATTGACGTGCCAATTTTTGCGACCGGCGCTCTCCCTCTGCGGCGGCGAGTTCCTGCAGGTCGGATGGATTGTCGATATCGAGTGCGATCCCGGGCAGGGAGAGCACGGCACACGGCAAGCCCGTCGCACGCGCAGCCCGAAGGTGCGGCTGGAAGCTGTCGTTTCCGAATCGCAAAGGAAACAACGAGGCTGGACTGCGGTACGCGGCGTTAGTTCCACGGCCATCGGCAGCGGGAACCAACACGGAGCCCCGTTGCGGAGCAGCTTGCAAGATGGTTGCAACTTCGGAAACTTTGATCAGCGGGATGTCACCGGGAATGACCAGAGTGCTTTCTGCTCCCTTCGCTGAACAATATGCGGTCGCTTTCTCTATGGCATCGGTCTCGCTTCGGTCGTCATCAGCGAGCAGCCGGAAGTCGAGGCTTCGTGCCAACTCCTGCACAAAGCCGTCAGTAGTGACTACAACAACCTCAGGGCGATCCGTCCAGGAGCTGAGCGTTTCCAGAACGTCGGTGATCATTGCCTGGGCGAGCTGGGTGCGTGAACTCTGGTCAAGCACAGCCGCAAGGCGTTGCTTGGCATTACGCAGATTCTTAACAGGGACGAGGATCATGGTCTTTCCGAAGCTGTCTTGGTCTTGCCGGAAGCACAACTAAGCACCGCCTGGGCCAGCGCGGATTTATCGGACGAGGACCGCATCATGGTGTTGGTGCAGTGTACCTGAAAACCGGCCTGGCGCAGGGCGGCGGCCGCGTTGACATCTTGCGTGTCGGCGACCAGGATGTCGAGGAAGTCGGAGTACATCTGTGCTAGGCCGGCGATCGACACGGGAAAACCTTGCGCCGACATAAGTACGCCGGCGGGACCCGATACCGCCGCGCTGCCGACAATCGGACTGACCGCCACAATGATCGCCGGCGTTTGCCGAAGAGCATCGCGGATGCCGGGAACAGCGAGAATCGGGCCGATACTGCTGACAGGATTACTCGGCGCTAACAGGACGAGATCGGCACGTTTAATCGCGTCTAAGACACCGGGAGCTGGAAGGGAAGCATCCGCTCCGGCGTAGTGAACGGACTCCACCGGATCCTGATACCAACGTTTGACGAAATATTCCTCGAAGCTGAGATCGCCAACCGGTGTGAGGACCCGTGTTTCCACGCGCTGATCGCTCATCGGTAAGATCCGCGCAGTTACTCCCATCTTTGTCGCAATCTCGGTGGTCGCTTCCGAAAGCGTGTGGCCTTGAGCCAGCACTTGAGAACGCAACAAGTGCAACGCGAGATCGCGGTCACCGGCGTGGAACCAGATGGGCTGTCCAAGTTGGCCCATCGCCTGGAGGCAGTGAAACGTATCGCCCTTGACGCCCCATCCCCGTTCTTTGCTCAGGAGCCCGGCTAGAACATAGGTGATCGAGTCGATGTCGGGAGAAACATACAACCCCCACCAGATAAGGTCGTCCCCGGTATTGACGACGATGGTGAGTTGCTCGGGCGGTACGACCTGGCGCAAGCCATCGACAAATTTCGCGCCGCCTGTCCCGCCGGTGAGCACAACGATCATGCTGCCTCCCGGGCCAAGTACTGTGAGTCACTCGACGATCGCAATCTGTCGCTGAGCAATCCCGGTCTGGCAACGATCGCCGGCACGAATTCAGGATAGACGGGCAGACGCTGCCTGAGCTGATGTCCCTTGGCCTCGGTGCGCATCCGGAGTTGTTCGAGGTGAGGCCATGGAGCTTCAGGATTAATGAAGTCCGGCGTCAAAGGCGACACGCCGCCCCAGTCATTGATCCCGGCATCGAGCAAGTCGTCGAAGTACGGAGCGGACAGGTTCGGCGGCGCCTGGATATTCATCTCCGGCATAAGCAGACGAGCGACGGCGACGGTGCGGAGCATGTCCTCGCGAGTGGGTTCGGGCCAGTTGCTCATCGGCACGTCTGGCTTCGCCCGAAAGTTCTGCACAATGACTTCCTGGATATGACCGTAGCGATCGTGAAGGTCGCGAATGGCGAGCAGCGTGTCGATTCGATCGGAGAGTGTTTCGCCGATGCCGATCAGCAAGCCAGTCGTAAATGGAATGCCCAGCTTGCCCGCTTCCTCGATGGTGCGCAGGCGCTTGGCCGGAAGCTTGTCGGGTGCATTGTCGTGGGCGGCTCCTCGCGACATCACCTCCAAGCTCGTAGTCTCGAGCATCAGTCCGATGCTCGGCGATACGTTTGCCAATCGTTTAAGCCATTCGGCACTGAGAAGACCCGGATTGGGATGGGGCAGGAGCGAAGATTCGCGCAACACCAGTCCGCACATGGCCTCCAAATATTGCAAGGTTGAGCTGTAACCAAGATTGCGAAGCGTGTCGCGCATCTCGGGGAAGAGCAGTTCCGGCTTGTCCCCCAAGCTGAACAGCGCCTCCGTGCAGCCTAATTCTTCGCCCCGACGCACCACCGCAAGCACCTCGTCGGGTGTCATGGTGTGCGCTCCCGGTTGGCCGGGATCACGGCGAAAGGTGCAGTAGCCGCAGTAATCGCGACAGAGGTTTGTGAGCGGGAGAAAAACCTTTCGGGAATAGGTGATGACCGAGGGTTTGAAGCGTTCCTTGGCGGCGCGGGCCGCGGCAAGCAGGTCGGGCAGTTCGGCATCAGAGCAGCCAATCAAGGAAACGGCGGCTTCGCGCGAAAGTCTTCCGCCGGATTGGGCGAGGATCTCGACGACTTTCGTTTGTACGCAGGGCGCCATCGCGTGTTTTGCTCAAGTGCTGTGGATCAGAACTGCCATGGGCCAGCGGCCCTATATTCACAAAATCATACACCGCGGCACGGACGGGAAGGGCGGGGGTGCGTGCCTCGTCCGCCCCCGAGTTGGCGAGCAGGTCTGGTGCCAAGTTAACGAGGATGGTTGCGGGCGGACTGCGGCGAACTACAAGGTTCTTCCAGTCGACGTGAGGACGTCGCGCGATCAAACCAGCGACGCCAGTTACCCAGAAAACTATACGGCCGACAACTGTTGGATTGTTCAACACTTGACAAGTTGGACATTTCGACGGAAGATGTCGCGCAATTTTTGTCCTTGTTCTGAGCCAAATGGAACGTTCCCCGATTCATCGCGTCAGCGTCGCTGACCAGGTTGCCAGCATCCTGCGGCAACGGATCCTGGAAGGCGAATTACGCCCAGGGACGCCCCTGCCCGAGGTGCCGCTATCGGCGTCGCTCGGGGTCTCGAGGAACACCATGCGGGAGGCGGTTCGGATTCTGGCCTTGGAGGGATTGCTCAAGCGCAACATCCACCGCGGCGTTGCCGTTGCCCAACTTTCGCGGAAAGATGTCGAGGAAATTTATGCCCTGCGGCGCATGCTGGAGATTCAGGCCATTCTTGCCGCTAAGCATCCGCCGGCCGACTTACTCGACGACATGCGGGTTGCGGTCGATGCCTACGAGAAAGCGGTGCGATCTCGCGATTGGGCGCAGGCGGTTGCGCGCGACTTGCAGTTTCACAGCCTGTTGATCCGGTTTCACAAGAACAAGCGGCTGGAGACGTTTTACCAGAAGGTGATCGGCGAAGTTCGCATGGGTATGGTGCTGGTCGACAGCCGGCACGACGATCCCGGCGGATTGATCCCGGTACATCGCAAGCTCTTGCAGTTGCTGGTCGCGGGGAAGCGCAAGGAATGCGCAGCGATCCTGATGCAGCACCTTGAGGATTCGGAAGCACGCCTGGTGCGGGTCATGGCGGAACAAGCAGGACCAGCAGAAGCGGGAAAGCTGGGAAACGCGGCGGATACGGTTCGGGGCAATGGCCAGATGCGTTGACGCGGCGCGTGTCGCGGGCAACACAAGGAGCACTAACAATGAGACGCGAGTTTTGCGGGGTTTCGGGTCCGGGTTGGAAGAATTTCGGCAAACACTGTGCGCAGGGAGAAGGTATGAAAGCGAAGCTTCGGATGGCATGGTCCGCGTTGTTGGTGATGTTGGTTGCGTCATCGCTGATGAGTTTTGCGCAAACCGTGAGTGTGAGCGTGCAAGGACGCGTCTATGACGCGAGCGGCGCGGCGTTACCGGAGCCGATCGTTACCGTCATCAATACGGCTACCGGCTTGACCCGAACTACCACGGGCAGCGCGATGGGCGATTACCAGGTGCCGTCGCTGCCGCCGGGAGACTACACAGTTACGGCGGAGAAGACCGGCTTCCGCAAGCAGGCCAAGAGAGTCCACCTGGACCTCGGCGCAGCCGGCGACGTCGACTTCAATCTTCCTGTTGGTGAAATCAAGGAAGAGGTGACTGTTCAGGACGTCGGCGAGGTCGCCGAGCCAACGCGCACGATGGTGAGCTCCGTCATCGACGAGCAGAAGATCGAAGATCTGCCAGTGAACGGGCGGCAGTTCATTGATTTCGCCTTGCTCGCGCCGGGAGTCACGGTCGGCGACACGACATCCGGCAGTACGGATGTGATCATCGAGCCGGTCACGAAGCTGTCATTCGCCGGCCAGAACATTCATTACAACTTCGTCGCCATCGACGGCGCCGACAACATGTCGACCGCCTCGGGCATCCAGAAGACAACGCCTTCGCAAGATGCGGTGGCCGAGTTTCGCGTCGTCAATAGCAGCTACGGTACGGAGTTCGGCCGCGCCGTGGGCGGCATTGTAAACATCATCACCAAGAGCGGAACGAACGCTTTCCACGGTTCAGCCTACGAATACTTCCGAAACGACAAGATGGACGCGAGAAACCTGCTGGCGGCGGCCGGCGGGTTCAACAAGCTGCGGCAGAACCAGTTTGGCGGTACGCTGGGCGGACCGATCGTCAAAGACAAGACCTTCTTCTTCGCCAACTACGAAGGACAACGGCACAGCGAGTCGCCGTACTACAACCTCGCAGTGCTGCAGAACCTGCCTGCGATCAACAGCGTGAAGGTGAATACCTTCGGATTGTCGCCGGAAAACCTGTTCGTGAACCGAACGATCAATTACGACAACCTGCTCGGAAAAATCGATCACACCTTCAGCAACAAGGAATCGATTTCGGTGCGGTACTTCTTCAATGATCAGCGTTCGAAGAATCTGTCGCCTCTCAACGACGGGTTCGACTTGCCGTCGGGATTCAAAAACAACACGTTCCGTGATCAATCGCTGGTCGGCGGCCTGACTTCGATCCTATCGCCATCCCTGGTGAATGATTTACATGTGCAATATGCACACCGGTTCTTTGATTTTCCGACGGTCAGCACGCAGCCCCACTTGGAAGTGTCGAACGTGTTCACCATGGGCGTGAACCGCGGCAATCCGGATTTCTACGAAGAGGGCCGGTGGGAGATTGTTGACAACGTCACAAAGACGCTTGGGCGACACACCTTGACCTTCGGCGGCGATTTCAATCACGTGAATACGATCGAGTCGTTTCCGCTGTTTTATCCGTTTGAGGCGGACTTCGCCAGCATTCCCGCCTTCCTCGGTCAGGATTTTGTCGGTGCACCACACCCGTTCGTGATCTTCTTTGAGCGGTTCGATGCCGCGTCGGGTTTCAACGAGCCTTCGTTCAATACTTCGGTATATCAGGGCGGAGCCGTTTCTCCTGCGGTCCGCAATCAGGCCAAAGGCGAACTCGGGCACACCTACGAAGGACTGTATATCCAGGACAAATGGCGCGCGACAAGCAGCCTGACACTCGATTACGGGCTTCGGTGGGAAGGAGAGACCTGGCCCAAGGCTGCGATCAACAATCCGCTGAAGAACTTCGATCCTCGCGCGGGATTCTCGTATGCGCTTGGCGGCAGCCGCAACTTCATCATCCGCGGCGGCGCGGGGCTGTTTCACGGGATGATTCCGTCACCGCTGCTGATGTGTCAGATCCCGTCCTGCGGTGGATTACAAAAATATCCGGGGCGCGAAAACATTCAGGATGACTTGAACGCAAAAACGCGTCTCTCCGCGTTCGGATCGGATCCGTTCACGATGGCAAGCGACCTTGCCGCCTTGATGTCGCCGGGGCTGACGACAGCGACGTATCCAAGCGGCGCGCTGGATGCTGTGATCGTGCGCTTTGTGAAGAATCACAAGCCGCCGTATGGGGCTCAAGCAAGCTTTGGAGTCGAGTTCCAACCGTTCAAAGATACGGTGTTGGACATCACCGGGATGCACGTCCGCGGTGTGCACCTCGGGTCGTTTTACAACGTAAATCAGCCGGATGCGAACCCCTTCTACACGACGGGAGCGGAAGCTGCCACCCACGTGACACACACCTCGACCGGTCAAGCCGGCTTCAAGAATTATTACTGTGCCGATCCTGGGCCCACGAACCCGACCGATTGCTTGCCCGGCACAGCGTTTGGCGTGCTTCCGAATATTCGGACGTTCCCGTTCGCGGTCGATTTCGAAGCCGATTCGAAATGGGATTCGCAGTGGGATGGTTTGTTGGTCAACTTCAACCGGCGAATGACGCACCATGTTGGCTTTGGCCTTAGTTACACGTGGTCCAAAGGAATCGACAATGGGCCGAATCCGAGCTTCGTGCTCATTCCGCAGGACACGTGCTGTTTCCGGCGCGAGCGTGCGGTTTCGTCCGACAGCGTAACCAACCGGTTCGTCGGGAATGTCACCCTGCAGGGGCCGACAAACAAGAATGCGGTCATCAATGGCTGGCAATTGGCGACCATCATCACACTCGAGTCGCCACACTATTTCACGAAATTCGCTGGATCGGACATCAACGGCGACATCTTCGGGAATAACGACCGGGTGGGCATCGAGCCCCGAAATACGTTTAAGGGAGACAGCTATCAGACGGTGGATATGCGGTTGTCGCGGACCTTTGCGGTGACCGAGAAATTGCACCTGGAAGCGATGGCGGAAGCCTTCAACCTTCTGAACACGTTGAATATCCACTTCTACAACACGGCTTACGGCGCCGCTGATTTCTGTCCCTTTGCCGCGGACCCGACAGCGATGGGGTGCACGGCAACGCCGTCGGGCTTCCGCGAGGGTTCGCCGAATCCGTCGTACGGTACCCCGCGGTCGATCTTCAATCCGCGGCAGGTGCAGTTGGCATTGCGCATGACATGGTAGGCAAAGCAGGCGGGGCGGCTGCCCCGCCGACTTTTCAGGAGATCGAGACCCCAGGATGTCGAGCCCACCCAGTGCCGTTTCCTCGACGGATTTTCGTCGGGCTCTGAGCACGTTTGCTACGGGCGTGACGGTGATCACGGTCGACCAGGATGGTGAGGTGCACGGCATGACGGCCAATGCGTTTACCTCCGTATCACTGGAGCCGCTACTGGTCCTGGTTTGTGTCGACCACCGGGCGCGCACGCATGCGCACCTTCATGCCAAAAAGCGGTTTGGGATCAACGTGCTCGCCGAGAACCAGAAGGCGATTTCGGAGTATTACGCGCGATCGACCGAGACCCATCAGCATGCTGAAGACGCGGGAGCACATTTCGATCGGACACAGCATGGAACGCCCGTCCTGCACGGAGCGCTGGCGTACCTGGAGTGCCGCTTGCATTCCGCCCAGGCAGCGGGAGATCACACGATTTTCATCGGAGAAGTGGAAGATCTGGTTGTCCGTGAAGGAGAGCCGCTGCTGTTCTACCGGGGAGGCTACCGGAGAATAGGAGCCGGAGTGGAGTCGGCGTCCGCGGCACGCCAAAAAAAGGACTAGTCATGCGATTCGGAATTTACTGCGAGATGCAGACACCGCCGGGCAAGTCGCACTATGACTTGACGTGGGAGATCATGCGGCAGATCGAGCATGCCGACCAGGCAGGCTTTGATGTGTACTCGGTCATCGATCACCACTTCTTCCAGAAGTTCTCGATATCGGCCAATCCCCTCGCCATGTTTGCCGCTGCGGCGCAACGGACCAATCGCATCCGTTTCCGCACGGCACTGCATACGCTTCCCCTCGAAAACCCCATGCGGCTCGCGGGCATGATTGCTGAAGCCGACATCCTGACCAATGGCCGTCTGGAGTGCGGCCTCGGCCGCGGACATGCCTGGCTGTTTGGGCCATCCGCGTTGCCCCTCGAAGAGAGCCGCCCACGATACAACGAGGCCGTCGACATTCTCGAGCTGGCGTTCACCCAGGAAAAGTTTTCGTACAACGGAGAGTATTACAACGTAAAAGACGTGACCGTGGTGCCGCGGCCGTTACAGAAGCCGCATCCCAAGTTCTACACCGGCGGAACCAGCGATATCACTTACGAAACGGCTGGACGAAAGGGCTGGGGTATTTTCGTTCCGCCGCTGCTGCCCTGGAAGGTGCTGGAAGGTCCGCTCAATATCTACAAGAAAGCGTGCGCCGAAAGCGGCCATCAGCCGGACATCGTGTATATCCGGCCGGTGTACATCGACGACGACGAAAAAGTGATCCGCAAGGAAGTGGAGCAGGCCCTGTACAACTTCCTCGCGTTCAACGCCTCTCCGGTGGAGTCGATCAGCAGCGAAGAAAAGAAAGCGGAGTTGCGTCAGAAAGGCTACGGCTTTTATGCGAGCGGCGCCCTGGAATCTCTAACCAAGCTGACGTACGAGCAGATCGTGGACGAAGAGATCGGATTCATGGGCACGCCGGACAAGGTCATTCGGCAAGTGCAGGCGCTTGAGGCCAAGGGCGGGATTGGCGAGTTGGCGATCGTGTCGAATTTCGGCGGGCTCGAGCACTGGAAGAGCATCAAGACGCAGCACATGTTCGCCAAGCACGTCATGCCGGCATTTCGGGAGATCGGTGTGGCCCAGGCAGCGGATTAGTAATTTCATAAGGGAGCGACGGGCGTCATCGCCCGTCAAAAAGGCGCGAGAGACGGACAAACTTGCCCGGCCCGAGTACGGTTTTTCTTGATGGCTACTACGGCTTTATCTTCGCATCCCGCAGCGACGTTTGCGCCCTTGAGCGCGCGAAGGCTGCTGATTTTCGGCGGCATTGCACTGATTGCTGGAGGGATGTTGTTCGGAGACATCTTCGCCGTGTTCGTCCTGCACCAGAACGGAGGACGCACAGGCGAGGCGCTTCTCGCTGCTGCACAAGCGGCGGCTGCTCGAGATCCTTTGGGCGTGCGCAATGCCTTTGCGGGCATTGGCAGCCTGCTGGAAGACCGCGGCACCAAGGTCGACGCGCACGTTCACATGACCGATGCCGGATACCTTGCGCTGCTGTTGGCCCTCGTGCAGCCTTACGTAGCCCTCCCTTCCCAACGTAAGAAGCGTCTCGCCAGTGCTTTCATCGTGGGCAGTGTAATGCTGCCGGTGGGCATCTTTTTGATCCACTACGTCGGCCTCATGTATAGCCCGTTTCCGGTGATTGGTTGGGCAAGCATATTGGCGGATTCGGGCGGAGCTGTGCTGATCGTCGTACTTGCGATCGAGGCTTGGGGCTTGTGGAAGTTTTCGAGGGGAGCGCGCTTAGACGCAGTCGAGCCTGAATTGCCGCAGGACAGCAGTTGGTCGCGCCGAGTGCTGCTCAGCGGCGGCACCGTTCTTGTCCTGCTCGGATTCCTTTATGGCGCGTGGTATTCCGCCTTCGACCTGTACCCGCAGGAGGCAGCAGAAACCAGGATTCTCAGGACACTAGCCGATCGCAGCACCACTAGCGACCACGAAGGAATGCAGCAATCGGTCAACGAGTACGGCGGGCTCGCGGCGGCGAAGGCGGTTTCGATTGCAGCACACTCGCACATCATCGAGTTTGGGTTACTGGCAATGCTGCTGTCGTTTGTGCAGCCGTACGTTTTCCTGAATGAGAAGTGGAAGAAGCGCTGGGTTGTCGTGTTGCTAACCGGATCGCTTGTGCTGCCGTTGTTCGTCTTGCTGGAACTTCACCTAGGGCTGGTGGCTGGTGGCATTGCCGACGTTGGCGGACTGCTTGTCGTGATCGCATTGGTCGGAATGCTCGCGGGTATGTTGCGCTACACCGGCAGCCTGGACGCGCGTCCGGGAGTCGTGCGATGAGCGGGTCGCGGAAGGTGCTTATCATCGGCGGCGTGGCGCTCGCGGTATTCGGAATGCTGTACGGGCTACACTACGCGCTTTTCGTCGAGCACCAGACACTCGACGGTATGGGAGTGTCGCTTACCAGTGGGTTCGTGGCGGTGGCGCAACGGAACACGACTGATGCCCACGAGGCCATCGCGGCGTACGGCGACGCGAAGTATAAATACGTCAGGCAGGTCGATGCGCATTCCCATTGGATCGGACTGGCGATGCTGTCGATCGTGCTTGGGGCGGTGTTCGACCGAGTTGCGTTTTCCGAGAAGATGCGGCGCTGGCTGGCGATCGCGTTCGTGGTGGGATCCATACTGTTTCCCTTTGGCGTGCTGGTGCAGACGGCCACGCGTGGCGGCATATTTGCGTCCGGCCTGGCAATCGCGGGATCGCTATTGGTGACGTTGGCACTTGCTGTGACTGCCTTGGGATTCGCGAGGCAGCACTCGTAAGCTGCTAAGGTGTTAAGCTGGTGGCCCGCCGTTTTGGGCCGCTGAGAGAGTTCATGTACCCTCGACCGTTTCACTATCATCGCGCGCGTTCGCTGAAGGAGGCTGGGAAGATGCTTTCCCAACTCGGCGAGGAAGCGCGGGTCATTGCCGGCGGACAAAGTTTGATTCCGCTGATGAAGCTGCGGTTCGCGAATCCTCAGCACCTCGTGGACCTGAACTTCGTGCCGCGCATTGCTTACGTCAAAGAACAGGACAGGACACTGCGTTTCGGCGCCCTGACCAGGCATGCTGAAATCGAACATTCCAGAAAGGCCGCCACGATTCCAATTGTTCACGATTGTGCAGCGGGCATCGCCGACGTCCAGGTGAGGAACCGCGGCACGATCGGCGGATCGATTGCCGAGGCCGATCCCAGCGGCGACTGGGCGACCGTGCTCATCACGCTCGATACCAGCATCCGGTGCATTGGGCCTAATGGCGAGCGCGTGGTGCCGCTGCGCGAGTTCATCACGGACGCATACACGACGGTGTTGGCGAAAGACGAGTTGGTGAGCGAGGTTCTCGTCAAAGTGCCTCCGAAAGGAAGTGGGGGCGCTTATATCGCGTTCAAGCGGACAGCACCGGTTTATCCAACGGCGAGCGCGGCGGTACAACTCAGCATCGAGGGTGACACCTGCACCGATGTAGCCATCGCGCTGGGCTGCGTGGGATTGACTCCAATCAAGCCTGCTGAGGCAGAAGCATCGTTGCGCGGACAGCCGGTGAGTGACGCGAACATCAACCGGGCGGCTGACGCGGCACGCGCTGCGGCTGATCCACAGCCCGATATGCGGGGCTCGGCGGAGTACAAGCGGTTCCTGGTCGGATCTCTGTTGAAGCGCGCGATCGGCATTGCCGTGCGTCGTGCCAGGGGCGAGAAGGTTCAGGGTGGACATCTTTATGCCTAGTACCGGAATAAAGACCAGGAGAAAGCGTGCGCCGAAAAGTCCGGCAGAACCGGTGTTCGAGAAGGTCCCAATCAACCTCACGGTGAACGGCAAGCCGTATGCGATCGCAGTCGAGGCGAGGACGCTCTTAGTCGAGATGCTGCGGGAAGGGCTCGATCTCACGGGAACGCACGTGGGATGTGACACAACTTATTGCGGTGCATGTACGGTGCTGATGAACGGAGCGACGGTAAAGTCGTGCACGGTGCTGGCCGTGCAGGCCGACGGCGCGGAGATCACAACGGTCGAGGGCTTGGAGAAAGATGGCACGCTGCATCCCATCCAAAAAGCCTTCGGCGACTGCTATGGACTGCAATGTGGGTATTGCACGCCCGGCCTGATGCTCTCAACACACCACTTGCTCGCGCAGAACAGCTCTCCGACCGAGAAAGACATCCGCAAGGCGATCGCTGGGAACACCTGCCGCTGCACCGGATATCAGAACATTTTCAAGGCGATTCAAACTGCGGCGCAGAACGTGAAGGGGGCCTAGGCATGCCGATCAAGTTCTCGGGCGAATTCGAGGTGAAGAAGACGCCGGACCAGGTGTACGAGTTCCTCACCGATCCCAACAAGTTTGCGCCCTTGTTGCCGGAATTCCAGGGGATGACCGTGGAAGATCCGACGCACTTCACGGTGAAGGTGAATGTCGGGATATCGCATATCAAGGGAACGGCAAACGTGAAGATGGAACTGGCGCAGGCGGAGCGGCCGACGCGTGCGCAATACAAGGGACAGGGAAGCGTCGCCGGTGGGAATACCTCGCTGGTCGCAGGGTTTGACCTGTCGCCGAACTCGGATGGGACCAAAGTCGCCTGGCAAGGCGAGGCGCAGATTTTTGGGCGACTGACTTCGGTTGCTGGAGGGTTGCTGGAACCATTGGCCAAGAAGAACGTGCAGAAACTGATCAATGGTCTGCAGGCTGCGTTGAGCAACATTACCGCAACATCAGAGGCGCCCTCCGGTCCTGCGGGAACGTCGAGCATGCCGGAGGCGGTGTGAGCGACAACGGGCAAAATGGCCGCTGGGTCGGCAAAGCGGTTCCGCGGAAGGAAGAAACGCGCCTTCTTCGTGGCCGAGGCAAATTTGCCGACGACGTGAAGATGCGGGAGATGCTGTACCTGCGCTTCGTGCGCTCGCCGTATGCCCATGCCCGAGTTGTGAGCATCGACGTCTCGGCTGCGGAAGCATTGCCGGGCGTGGTCTGCACCCTGACAGGAAAAGAGATTGAGTCGCTGACCCAGCCGTTCATCGAGATTGGCCCAGGACCGGCCTCCAAAATTCGTGATTTTCCATTGGCCATCGACACGGCTCGATACCAGGGCGAGCCCGTGGCCGCCGTAGTGGCCGAGACCGCAGCAGTCGCCGATGATGCGGCCGAATTGGTTCAGGTGGAGTATGACGCGCTCGAACCGGTTATCGATGCCGAGCAGGCACTCAAGGACGAGAGCATTCTTCACCACTCGGCCGGAACTAACAAAATCTGGAATGGCGTATTCGAATACGGCGATGTCGAGCAGGCATTCCGCGAAGCGGCGCACATAGTCGAGATCGATCGGCTGCACTTCCATCGTTTCTCGTCGACGCCGCTCGAGAACAATGTGGTCATCGGCCAGTGGGATTTCAAGGACGACCACATCTATTACTCCTGCAACAATTCTTTTCCGTCATTTGCAATTCAGTTTCTTGCCGCGCATCTGAACGTCCACATAGACAAGATTCGCGTCCAGACAGCCGACATCGGCGGCAGCTTCGGAATCAAGATCACCAGCTATCCGCAAATGGCGGTATGTGCGCTGGCCTCGAAGAAAGCCGGAGGCCGCCCGATCAAGTGGGTGGAGACCCGGTCCGAGCACATGACATCGAGCGCGCACGGCAACGAGCGCACCTTTCGGGACACGCGGGTTGCTTTGGACAAGGATGGCGTGATCACGGCTATTGCGTCGCGCCATATCGACGATTGCGGAGCCTATCCCCGATATGAGCCCCTCGGCTGCGTGATTTGGGCGCAAGTATTTCCGGGAGTTTATCGGTTCAAGAATGCGCGCATTGACTTCACACAGGCGGTGACCAACAAGTGTCCTGTCGGCCCGAATCGCGGATATTCGCGCATGCAGCATCTCTGGTTCCTGGAGCGCGTGATCGACATCTGCGCGCATCATTTGGGAATTCCGGCCGACGAGATCAGGATGCGGAATTACCTCCGTCGCGAGGAGTTCCCGTACACGACGCCGAACGGTTGCGTCTACGACTCGGGCGACTATCCCAAGATGCTGCAGTTGGCGAAGAACCTGATCGGCTGGGACGACTGGAAACGCAAGCAGGCTGAGTGGCGGCAGCAGGGCAGACTGATCGGGATCGGCATCGGAACCACCCTCGATTCGGGGACGAACAATTTCGGTCAATCACAGATCGTGAATCCGGACGCGCCCTTCTCGGGCAACTCGCAGGGCGCCAATTGCAAGCTCGACATCTACGGAGAAGTTGTGGTCGCGGTGGGATCGTGCCCGCAGGGCCAGGGACATGAAACCACAGCGGCGCAAGTCGTGGCAGACGTGCTGAATATCTCGCCAGACATGATCGCAGTGCGCACCGGATTCGATACTGAACGCAACGTGCATACCGGTTTTTCCGGAACGTACGCCAGCCAGTTCGCCGTCTCGGGATTGTCGGCGGTTCATGGCGCTGCGCAGAAATTGAAAGGCGAAATGCGGCGCCTGGCCGCCTTCGTCCTGGGAACCAACGAGGACGATATTGAGTTCGGAACCGGCGCGCAGGGGCCTGAATTGCGTGCCAAGACCAGCGGTAAGTCGATCAACTACTGGGGACTGGCAAATATCGTAAACGTAAACAGCGCCGTGCTCCCGCCCGAAATGCACGAGATCACGCTGAATTGCCGATACGTATGGCGGGCGCCGTTCAAGGTTCCCGACAAGGTGAAGAAGTATGGCAATCTCACGATGACCTACGCCTCGCAATTGCACATTGCCGTCGTCGAAGTGGAGAAGGACACGTTTATTCCACGAATCCTCGACTATGTGGCGGTCGACGATTGCGGCACGGTCATCAACCCTCCCATTGTCGAGGGCCAGGTTTACGGCGCGACGGCGCACGGGATTGGCGCAGCCCTGATGGAGAACTGCGTGTATGACGCCGTCGGCAACATGCTCACGAGCACGTTTAGCGACTATATCCCGATCACGGCCGTGAACATGCCTAAGGTGAAGTATGGGCATATCGAGACGCCGTCGCCGCACAGTTACAGCGGCGCCAAAGGCATGGGCGAAGGCGGGGCCGCGCCGGTGCACACTCTATCGGCGGCGCTGCAGGATGCGCTGTTTGCGAATGGGATTATCATCCAGGATTCGTTTAACAATGCCGACACGTTGTTTCGGGCGATGGTAGGCAAGGAAATCTATCAAGCTGGTGATGTGGTGAAGGTGCAGCACAAAGGGTGACGGTTCAGCACAACAATACCTAAGGTGGACGAAGTACACCAGGACACATTCTGCTGCTCGGAATGAATGAAACGAGTCTGCGTAATCGGCTGTGGGGCGATCGGAAGCTTGTACGCGGCACACTTGGCGCGGGTTTCCGAGGTTTGGGCGTTTGTCCGCCGGCCAGAGCACGCGCGCGCGCTGAACCGGGATGGGCTGCGGGTTACGGGCAAGCACAATTTCTCCGTAATGCTGAAAGCCACGACTCGCGGCGACGAACTCCCGGATTTCGATCTTGGAATCGTTGCAACCAAGGCCACACAGGTTGAGGACGCGATCGCGGCAGCGGGCAGGCATTTCGATGGCGGTGCTGTAGTTTCTGCGCAGAATGGTTTGGGAAGTGAAGAGATCATTGCGGCACACACCGCCGGCCAGGTCATTCGCGGGACAACCTTCATGAGCGGCACGCGCCACAGCGATACTCACGTGCAATACGAATTGGATACGGCAACATGGCTGGGACCGTTTGAACCGCGGGGTACGCCGATGTCGGCGGTCAGGGATGCGGCAGAACTGATCGTCGCCAGCGGACTGAAGGCGGAGCCACTCGAGGATGCTCGTCCGGCGCAATGGTCGAAACTGATTTTTAATGCCTCGGTGAATGGAGTATCGGCGCTGACGGGATTGCCGCATTCGCCGCACTTTGCCCAGGAGGAAAATTTGTCGGACCTCGGTCAGTTGCTGCACGAGTTGATCGACGAAGGAAAGCGAGTGGCGGAAGCGGTTGGAGTCAAGCTTCACGAAGATCCCTGGGCGATGAATAAGATCGGCGCCATGACGAATCATCCGCCCTCGATGCTGTATGACGTGCGGCACCAGTTGCCGACCGAAGTCGATTTTCTGAGCGGCGCGATTGCCCGCCAGGCCATGCACGCCAGTGTTCCGGCACCGCTGCACACGGCGGTGTACCGGCTGATTAAGGCGAAAGAGGCCTCGTGGTCGTTTGCCGATGAGAATCGCGCCGTTGCCGCGCACGAGAGGGCACAGTAAATGGCTTGGCCTAGAGATGACGCGAAACTTAGCCGGGTCCGCTCGCTGATGAAGGACCAGGACATCAGCGCGCTCGTCGTGCGCGCGCCCGACAACGTCGTCTATCTCTCGAATTACTGGTGCATGAAAGGGTACGACGTCGTCGTATTTCCCCGCGAGGGCGAGCCGACGCTCATAGCCCTTGAGCCGCAGCTTGCGGATGCCCAGCGGAACTCGTGGGCACAAGACATCCGATTGTTTGGTGGTTATGACGCGCGCGACCCCAGGCCTCCGCAGTACAGATCGCTTGATATTGCGGTAGAAATCCTGAAGCAACGCGGCCTGACCGACAAAGTTGCCGTTGAGCTCAATATGGGGACGCAGTCTGCGGACCGCATGGTGGGGGAGCCGACTACGCCCACGCAAATATTTTTCGATTCCTTCCGCAAAGTAGCCGGGCAGGTCGTCGACGCGACTCCGCTGCTGAATGAAGCGCGCTCGATCAAGACGCCGCAGGAGATTGAGCGCATGCGGTTGGCGAACGAACTGGCTGCGCTCGCCATGGAATACACGCGCGATCACATGCGCCCCGGCATGAAGGAGAGCGAAGTCGGCGGCATGTACGAGGGCTTTGTGCACGGACTCGGGGTCGGGTACAAGGGCAAAGTCGAGATGGCGCGAGCCTTCACGCTGGTCTGGTCGGGCAAGGGGATCGCCACGTTCACCGCGACCGGCGACCGGCCCATCCAGGAGCACGAGCCCACGTTGTTCGAGATTTGGGTGTGCGTCGATGGGTACTGGACCGACTTGACGAAGAATGCATGCCCGGGAGAGCTCACGCCGGAGTACCACAAGCTGCTCGATCTGCTGTTGAAGGTATTCAATGAGGCCGTGGGCTTCGCCCGCAATGGCGCCGACTTTCCTGAACTGGATCGCCTGGTCCGCCGACGCATCGAGGAAGGCGGATATCCGGGGCAGCCGTCGCATCCGATCTGTCATGGCGTCGGCGCACGGGCGCATGAGTTCCCCTATGCGCACCAGGCAGGGACCGGGACCATGAAGAAGGGAATGGTGCTCGCCATCGAGCCCGGAATTTATTGGCTGGGGGGCGGCGGGTTAAGGCTAGAAGACAATTTCCTGATCACCGAGTCGGGCAATGAAAAGCTGTGCACGTATCCCGACGATTTTCGCGTGGTGCAATCAGCGCCGACAGGAGTATCCGCGCCACACAGGTAAACATTTTGCATACGCCGGCTCAAAAACACGCGTCGTCGCTCGATCCGAAGACAGTGGAGCGGATCATCGCTGAAGTGCGGGAAGAAGAGATCGTCGCGATGTGTTGCGACGTCATCAATATTCCCAGTCCAACCGGCCACGAGTTGCAGATGGCGCAGTACATGAACGGTGCTCTGCAGCAGCTTGGATTGAACATGAGCTGGCAAGAAGTCGAGGAGAGCCGCGCGAATGTCGTGGGCCGATGGACCGGGACCGGAGGCGGCAAAAATCTGATGTTCAACGGCCACATGGACACGTCGAACACGGGCGAGGAAGAGTTTCTTACCGGAATCGGGTACAAGCCGGATGCCGTCGTAAAGAACGGCATGATTTACGGCCTCGGCATCTACAACATGAAAGGCGCCCTGGTGTGCTACACGCATGCGGTGAAAGCGTTGCAGCGCGCGGGTGTGCGCCTCAAGGGCGACGTCATCGTTGCAGCGGTTGCTGGCGAGATCGAAAAAACCCAGTGGGGCGAGTTTAAGGGCAAGGAATACCGGGGTTACGGATTCGGAACCCATTATCTTGTCAATCACGGCGTGCTGCCCGACATGTGCATTCTCGGCGAGCCCACCGATACGCACGTCGTGCTCGAACACTTCGGATCGATGTGGGTCAGGATTTCATGCACGGGAATTTATGTGCATACCGCGTTCTGCGAAGGACGCGAAGAGATGAACTCCATCCGGCGCATGTACGAACTCATGCAGCCCATCATGAAGTGGATCGAGCAGTGGGAGAAAAAAGCGGCGTACGGCGGTAAGAAAGCGATTGTCAATCTTGGCGGAATCCGCGGCGGCCATGCGTGGCGCGCCAGCCGAACTCCGGAGAAGACCGATTTGTTTCTCGATGTCCGAGTGCCGCCGACAATTCCCATGAGCGACGCCCGGCGCGAGATCCAGGCAGTGTTTCTGGAATTGGAGAAAGCGCATCCCGATTGGGGCCTGGAGTTCGAGACTTACGTTTCCGTGCCCGGTGCCCGGATTGGCGAAGATCACGCGTTGATTAAGTCGATTGACGCTCACCACACCCGGATCATGGGACAACCGCCTCAGCGTGAGGTCGTGACCTGGTGCTCGGATGCGAGCGTGTTGAGCCGGTACGGTGTCGATACGGTGAACTACGGTCCATCCAGTGGTCCGCGGGACAAGGAAGGCGAGAAGGTATCGATCAAGACGCTGGTGGACATCACCAAGGTATACGCGCTGACAGCGGCGGAGATTTGCGGAGTGGCATAAACCTGGTTGGAATGAGGTCCTGATTGCCGAGTCAAAAGGAAATTGAGCGGCGGTATCAGAATGTGCGCGCGGCCATGGCCAAGGAAGGCCTGGACGCGCTGATTGTCTGCGGCAACCAGTATGCCGGTTTCGAAGGCGCAGTGTTTTACATGTCAGGCTTCGAGATCGTCCACCGCTACGTTTACGTTGTTTTGCCGCTGGAGGGTGAGCCCACGCTGGTGTTTCCCCGCGAGGCGCGATGGATTGGCGACAAAGCGAAACCGTGGATAAAAGACCAGGTCTGGCCCGATATTCCCGGTCAATGGATTCGCGAGAGGGCGGGCGAGAAGAAATGGAAGCGCGTCGGCGTGTACGGCATGAACTTTGTTATGGCCGTGCGGGATTATCGCGAGTTGGAAAAGTCTGGGCTCGAACTGGTTGCGTTCGATTTTCAGTTCGATATGGCCCGGGCGGTGAAGAGTGAGGAAGAACTCGCCGAGGTGCGCGATGCGATGGACATCATCCTCGAGGGCTTCTGGGCTCTAATCGAGGCTTACGAGCCGGGCAAGACCGAAGCGGAGATTATGGCGCCGGCGGTCGAGCGTTTTTTCGCTCGTGGCGCCGGTCCGCGCATGATGAATATTTTGCTCTCCGGATCGCACGGGGAGGCTAACGCGTATTTCAAAGTTCCGGGTATGCGCGCGGTCGCAGCCGACGACCTCCTGCTCTATTCGCTCGAAATCACCGGGGCAGGAGGTTACTGGGTTGAGTTTTCGCGGCCGTTATTGCGCGGAAAGCCAAGCGCGACTACGCAGCGCATGGCCGACGCCTATCCCCACGCGCTCGAAGAGGCGCGCAAGCTTATGCGGGACGGCGAGCTTGCCAGCCATGTGCACCGCGTCGTGGCCGACACTTTTGCGAAGCATGGATTCAAGCTGGGCCATTTGTCTGGTCATTCGATTGGCGCCACGATGATCGAACACCCGGCCATTGGCGCCACCAGCGACGTCCCATTGCGCGAGAACATGATCTTTTCTCTGCACCCGCAGGTCGTCGATCAGGATGGCAAGGTCTGCTTGTACACCCAGGATACGTACCGCATCGGCGCAACCGAAGGCGAGTGCCTGGCCGATGTTCCCTGGCAGTTTTTCACCGGACAAGAATCGCGCAGCATGGTAGCGCGCTAACGCATCAGGATAGAGATCAATGAGGATTTGTGTCGTCGGTTGCGGCGCGGTGGGGAGTCTATTCGCCGCTCATCTAGCCAGGGCAGGCGAGTGCGAAGTCTGGGCCTACGATGTGTGGAAGGATCACGTCGACGCCATGAAAGAGCACGGGCTGCGCTTGTCGGGAGCGGCGGAGTTCACGGCCCGATTGAACGCGAGTGCTGACCCGGGAGAAATTCCCCGCTGCGACTACGGAATTGTTGCTACAAAAGCTATCCACACGCGCAGTGCCATCGCGCACACCGCGCGCATCTTCGACGAGAACAGTGCCGTGTGCTCCGTGCAGAACGGCGTCGGCAACGAGGAGATCATTGCTGAGCACGTGAAGTACGTCATACGCGGAACAACGTTTCCCGCCGGGCATGCGATTGCGCCAGGACATGTCGGTTACGACATCAAGGGAGATACATGGGTCGGGCCCTTCGAGCCGACGAATACACCGATGCCCAAGGTTGAGGAACTGGCAGGCTTGATCACGCGCTCGGGGATGAACACGATTGCGTTGCCGGACGCACGCGGAGCGCAGTGGGCGAAACTGATTTTCAATGCGTCCACGAATCCAGTGGGAGCGCTGACGCTGTTGCATCACGGCGCGGCAACGCGATTTGAGCCGACCGGGCAGTTGTTCGATGACCTCATTGCCGAGGGCGAGGCGGTGGCCAAAAAACTTGGCATCCGGCTTCATGGCGATCCTCGCGAGCTCGTGCAAAAAGGAGCAAATGCTCCCGGAAAGCACCGTGCCAGCATGCTGCAGGATGTCATGGCCAAGCGGCAGACGGAGGTGGATTTCATGAACGGCGCGATCGTCGAGGCAGGTGAGAAGGCCGGGGTGCCTACTCCGTTGAACCGCGCGTTGTGGGCGCTTATTAAGGGACTCGAACATTCATGGAAAGATCCTGACTGAAGATTTATCTGCACCATCCGACAGGGCGATTGGGTCCTACGGGCGAGGACGCCCGTAGCTCCACTAGACGATTGGCGAGGGTGCTCGTAGCTCCACAATACGAAAGAGGGAAACTTTAATGTCGGTGCCGTTCAACATTGGAGTGCTGCAACTCAGCATGGAGCCTGTGCGCGAAACAGTCGCCATGGCGAAGGCCTGTGAAACCGCGGGCTTCGACGCGTTCTGGATTGCGGAGGCCTATCCGTGGTGGCGCAAGCATTCGTTTGAAGCGCGTTCTTCGACCGCCGTGCTGGCCGTGATCGCGCATGAGACACAGCGGATTCAGCTCGGCTGGGGCATTATTTCGCCTTACACGCGGCATCCGGTGCAGATCGCCATGGAAGCTCGCGTCATGCAGGACCTCGCGGGCGATCGTTTTCTGCTGGGCTTGGGCGCTTCCAAGATTTTCATGAAGGAGATCGGAGAAGGCGAAGGCGAGAAAGTCGGGCCCGCGACAGTCATGCGTGAGAGCATCGAGATCGTGAAAGGTGTACTCCAGGGCGATGCCTTTGATTATCGCGGGAAAGTGTTCTCCGCATCGGTGCCTCCGCTGAAACAGGATGCGCACACACCACGCGGAGTTCCGCCGATCTACGTCGCGGGTACCGGGCCGGTGCTGCAGAAAATGGCCGGTTCGGTGGGCGATGGCTTGCTGACTGCCTCCATCACTACGCCTGCCTTCGTTCGCTACTCGAAGAAGAACATGGAAGAGGGTGCGGCAAAGGTGGGCAAGGATCCGTCGAAGCTGATTTTGGGATGCGTGATCGTGGGCAGCATCGGGAGAGATTCAGTTCAGGGAAAAGAAGGAGCGCGCGAACAGGCGGCGATGTACCTGGCCAACAAAGTCCAGAACATTAAGGGATCGGCCGACGTGCTGCTCGAGTCGGCAGCACTAACCTTTGACGAACTGCGTCCGATTGCGGACGCGATGGAGCGTGGAGGAAGAAAAGCCGCGGCGAAAGCAGTCACCGACGAGATTCTGCGCAAAGTTTGTCCCATCGCGGGCACACCCGAGGAGTGTATCCAGCGCATCGAGGAATATCGTGCTGCTGGCTGCACGCACATCATGCTCGAAATCTGGGGAGAGCATCGCACCGAGCAGGCTAAGTTGTTCGGCGATGCCGTGTTGCCGCACTTCAAAAAGTACGCGGCGAAATCCTGATTCTACGACGTTGACGACGGTCAGGCTTTGGCAGCGGCAGTGAACTGGTCCACGATGACGCGGAATTCTTCGTCACTCAACAGGCCATGTTTTGCGATGGCTTGTTTTTTGACAGCAGCCAGGATCGAACCGCGCTGTTCTGGGCTCACATGCAGGCCGAGTTCCTTCGCCTTTAGGTCGATGCTGTCGAGGCCGCTTTTCTTTCCCAGCACAATACTGCGCCGGGCATTCACCAGTTCTGAAGAATAAGGTTCGATGGCTTCCGGGATGTGGAACTGGCTGGCGACGGCGCCACTCTCCCGCATGAACAGATTGTCTCCTACGAGTGGCTTCCAGGCTTCCAGAGTGTAGCCAGACTCCCGCGAGACCGTCTCGGAGACCTCCCGAACTTTTTTGAGATCGAGAGCAACCGGAGTGTCATAGAGACATTGCAAGGCAAGGGCGATCTCGCCAATGTCGGCATTGCCGGCGCGTTCGCCCATGCCGTTAATGGTGCCTTGAATCCAGGTGGCGCCGCCCCGGACGGCTGCGACCGCGCAAGCCGTGGCCATTCCGAAATCGTTGTGGCCGTGCCAATGAAGGGGAATACCGGGCCCGACCCAGCGGCGAACCTCTCGCATCAGGAATTCGGCCGCTTCCGGACCACAGGCGCCGATGGTATCGACAACCACAAGTTCGGTCGCACCCGCCTCCAGGGCAGAAAGGTAGACCTTCCTTAGAAATTCCAGATCGCTGCGCGTCGCATCGACGGCGAAGAACGCGATTGCGATTCCGTTCTGTTTTGCGAAACTGATCGCGTCGGTAACACGGCGCAGCAGTTCATCGTGCGCGATGCCGTACGCTTTCAGCTTGATTTCGCTGGTCGGAGATTCGATGACTGAGGCCTGAAGGCCCAGGCGAACTAGCTCTTCCACGTCAGCCCTGACGGCGCGGGAGAATCCCCACAACTCGGCCCTCAACCCGGCTTTCGACATGAGTTGAATAGCTTCGGCATCTTCCGCCGAGACGCGCGGGAAGCCAGCTTCAATCCGACTCACTCCGAGTTCGTCCAGCTTGCGCGCGATGTTCAGCTTTTGCTGCGGAGAAAGAATGACGCCGACCGTCTGCTCGCCGTCACGTAGCGTTGTGTCATAGAAATGAACGGTTTCACGCGGAAATGCCGAGCGGATTTCCGGACGCGCATTCAATTTGCTGACCCAGATTTTCGAGTTATTCATAAAGATTCTCGCCACGGCGATGCGGAGGAACCCAGTTGTAATTCTCCGTGCTCTGTGGATCCGTGGTTATTTCAGAGTTTCTTGTGTGGCCATGGCTGCGGCCTTCTGCCCGTAGGCCTCTTCCCACGAGATGACGCGATTACGCAGGATGCCGATTTTCTCAATATCGCATTCCATGACGTCACCGGGCTTCAGGTACCAGGCCTTTGGGTCGCCGCTGAACGCGGCCACTCCCGACACGGTCCCTGTCGAAACCACGTCGCCGGCGCTATAACCCATCGGCGAATAGTGCGACAGGATCTCGGGAATTTTCACCGACATCTTGCCCGAGTGCGAGCGCTGGCGGGACTCACCGTTGACGCGCAGTTCCATAGCCAGATTATGCGGATCAGGAATTTCATCGGCGGTAACAATCCAGGGGCCGAGCGGGCAGAAGGTGTCAATGCCTTTGCAGAAGCTGAACACGCCCGATTTCATTTCGCGGCGCTGAATGTCGCGCGCGGTGATGTCGTTGAAGATGACGTATCCGCCGACGTAGTCACCTGCCTCTTCCGGCGTGAAATGCTTGCCACTCTTTTTCAGAACGATCGCCAGTTCCAGTTCGTAATCGAGCTCCTGGGTCAGGTGCTCGGGATAGATCACCGGTTCATCCTGCCCGATGATGGCATCGACATTTTGAAAAAACACGATCCAGGGCATCACGGGATGCGAAAAGCCCGCCTTGGTGGCTTCTTCGTGGTGTTCGCGGAAGTTGCCGGCAGTGTGAAAAAACTTTTTCGGGATGATTGGCGCGCAAAGGCGCACATCCTCGAGATCGTAGAACATGGGCTCGCTGCGCGGACCGGGTGTTTCGGTTCCCTGGTGAACAGCGTAATCAAATGCTTTGTGTGCCGCTTCCAGGCTGGTATCTCCACCAGTGAACAAAGCACGCATGTCAGGCGGGACGAGCGCATCCGCCAATCGGTAGAATGCGCCCTCACTCTCCACATCGCGCAAGTAGAGGGCACAGGCCGTGTTGAGATCTACGATACCGCCGTCATCGGTGACCGCACCGATGCGTGATTGCTTCGCAGCATTTTCGAAAGTAACCAATTTCATAAGTGGCGGATCTGGCCGGTTGGGCGCAGGCTCTAAAAGTCTATTCAGGGGCGGTGAAGATGTCTAGCAAAGGGAGCGCGCGAATACTATCATGGGGCGCTTTGAACTCCGGAAGTAAATCCGCGCGGACGGGAGTGTCCGCGCCACACACATTGGGGAGCGGAATGGGGACTAGAAGGGATTTCCTACGCACAACCGCAGGAGCGGCAGGCATAGCGATTACAGCCGGGGTCAGCGGTTTTGGCCGGAGCCGGCGTTTAAGCATCTCTGCCGTCACGCCCGACAACGATGTGCACGACCGCCTGCAGCCGGAGTGGTATCAGCGCAAGATCCGGCAGATTCAGCAGGAGATGAAGAAGCGCAAGCTGAACGCTCTCGTTCTGCTCAATGCGACCGACGTCATCTATACGACCGGATACTTCCATCTTCCTACCGAGCGCCCATTGGCCGCGCTCATCCCCGACGCTGGCGATCCGGCGCTGTTCATTCCGGGTTTGGAGACCGACCAGGTAAAGCTGTGGTGGGTGAAGGATTACGAAGCCTACTTCGATTTTCCCGGGCCGGTGAATCGCGTTCAATGGATTTTCGAGCGCGTGGCAAAACGCGGTTTCGGAGGCGGCCGAATCGGTGTGGAAGAGCCGACACCCACCCGCATGAAGCACATCAAAGCGGGCGCGCCCAAAGCGACGATCGTAGACGCCGGCGACCTCATTGAGCAGCAGCGTTGGATCAAGGATGAAGACGAGATCAAGCTGATGCAGCGTGCGATGTATTTCGCGGACTTCACCGTCAAGGCTGGACGTGATTTCGTCGCCAGCAAGGGAGAAGTCACGGAAGACCAGATTCTGAAGGCTGCCGCGGATGCAGTGGCCGATAAGATGTCGGCGGAGTTAACCGACGTGGTGGGTGTGGGGATCGATCCACCATTTGGCGGCCTGGTCCCCTTCGGCAAGCGGTCCGCGTTTCCGCATGCAATCCCGAGTAAAGACAAGTTGAAATCAGGCGATGCTCTGATCCTGAGCTTCGGCGCGCAACTCGGGGGATACACGGTGGAGTGCGAACGGTCGTTTTGCGTAGGCAAGCCAAACGATTACGCGAAGAAGCTGTACGATGCCATGCTCGCCGCGCATGATACCGGGGTGGAAAATCTGAAAGAGGGAGCGATCGCCGAGGACGTCGATAAGAAGAGCCTGGACCAGATTCGCAAGGCTGGGCTGGGTGATTTCCTGAAGCATCGCACGGGACACGGGATTGGACTCGAAGCTCACGAGTCCCCCTGGATCGCGGAAGGCGACAAAACCCTCCTCAGGCAGGGAATGGTGTTCAGCTGCGAGCCGGGCGTCTATGACCCCAACTGGGGAGGGTTCCGTCATTCCGACACCGTCGTCGTGCGCAAGGACAAGGGCGAAGTCCTCAACAAATATCCGACGCGGTTGGAAGACATGATCATCGAGATCTGAGATGGAACGTTTTGCCTCCTGCTGCATCGAATGAGCCGATATGGAAAAAGTAAAGAAATCCGACACGGAGTGGCAGAAGGAGTTAACCCCCGAGCAGTACTATGTCACGCGAAAAGCAGGGACAGAGCCTGCCTTTACGGGGAAGTATTGGAATTCAAAGGAAAAGGGCACGTACGTGTGTGCCTGTTGCGGAGAGCCGCTTTTCGATTCCGAGACCAAGTACGAGTCAGGCACGGGCTGGCCAAGCTTCTACAGCCCGGTCGACGCCGAGAAGGTCAGCGAGCACAACGATCGCAGTCACGGAATGACGCGGGTGGAAGCAAGGTGCGCGAAATGCGACGCGCACCTCGGACACGTCTTCGAGGACGGACCAGCGCCCACCGGGCTCCGCTACTGCATGAACTCGGCGGCGCTGGAACTTAAACCCAAGAAGTAGCTAGTTCAACTTGCCTGCCGCGGCCCCGAAAGCCTGCGGCTGCGAGTTGCCATGAGACTGGTCGGCCTTCGTGTTCTTGGCCGCGTCGGAATTGATCTTCTGTTCCGACTTCTTCAAATCCACGCTGCCCTTGAAGAAAGCGCCGTCTTCGATGCTCAAGCGGTGCGCAACGACGTCGCCGGTCAATGCGCCTTCAGCGCGAATATCGACACGATCGGTGACGTTGACGTTGCCGTGCAGCTTGCCCATGACGACAACTTCCTTGGCGTTGACATTGGCTTGCACGCTGCCGTTGCGGCCGATGGTCACGCGGTTGTCGTGAAGGTTGATGGTGCCTTCGACGCGGCCGTCGATAAAGAGCGGTTCTGAGCCGGTGACTTCTCCCTTGATCACCAGGGAGCGGCCGATCGTCGCCTGATCGGCGGTAGTGCGGAGCTGCGTCGCCAGTGAGTTGGCGTTCGACGCGGGCTGCTGGGAACTGGTGTTCTTGTCTTTGGAGTTATTATCCAGGGTCTGCCACATGAAATCCGTCCTTGAGGTTCTGCAACACGCGCGGAAGCTGCCGCATGCGGTTGAGGTATTGGCCCTTCGGCCACTTGAGACTATGTCACGAACGTCAGTGATCGGGGCAGATTACCGAAGTACTCCCGGTCAGCACGGCCGTTTTCGCGGTGTTTGGAGGGAATCGGGGCCAGCAAACTATTGTTCTTCCAAGACGTGGGACAGCTCTTCCCATTCGGACATCAGCGACTGGAGCTCAGAGCGGCGCTGTTCCAGCTCGTGCGTTACACGCAAGGTCTCGTCTGCGCTGACGAAAGACTGAAGCTCCGATTCGCAGTGCTGGATCGCGGCTTCGGCTCGAGCAATATCTTCCTCGATTTGCTGGACGCGGTCTTCCATCTGCTTGCGCTTTATCGGATTGAGCCGCTTCCTGCCTTCCTTCGGCCCGGCGCCATTGCCGTTCGAGGTATCTGCGGGGGCGGCATCTGGAGGCACGACCGGGGGTGAAGTCAACACTGCTTCTGCGACTTGTCCTGTCGCGGGGGCGCCCTGCCCTCCCGTCTTTCTCCAGACGTAGTCTTCGTAGTTCCCGGGGAATACTTCGACCTTTCCCGCACCTATCTCAAAGACGCGCGTTGCCAGCTTGTCGATGAAATAGCGGTCGTGCGAGACGAAGACCACGGTTCCCGTGTACTTTGACAAGGCCTCCAGCAACACGTCCTTGGCACGCATGTCGAGGTGATTCGTAGGCTCGTCGAGCAGCAAAAAATTGGCAGGATGCAGCAGCATACGAAGCAGCGCATAGCGGTTGCGTTCACCGCCCGACAGCACGCCGATTTTCTTGAAGACGTCGTCCCCGGAAAACAAGAAACAACCGAGCAGGTTGCGCAGGTCAGTCTCGCGCGATTGGGGCGACACCCGGCCCAGATCGTCGACAATGCGCGAATCCCCATCCAGTTCCTTGTACTGGTCCTGCGCAAAATAGTCTGCCTGAACGTTATGGCCGAGCTTGTATTCGCCGGCGGTAGGAGCTTCGCGTCCGGCCAGCAGCTTGATCAAGGTTGATTTTCCTGCACCGTTCACGCCAACCAGCGCGATCCGATCATTTCGCTCGATCAGGAAATTGACCCCGCGAAAGACCTCCTTTTCTCCGTAATTCTTCGCCAACCCGGTCACTTCGGCGACGATGCGTCCGCTGGCTTTGGGCTGCGGAAATGAGAAGTGGATCGTGCGCTCTTCCGGCGGGATCTCGATGCGCTCGATACGGTCAAGTTCCTTGATCCGGCTCTGTACCTGCTTGGCTTTAGTGGCCTGGTAGCGAAAACGATTAATGAATGCCTCGACCTGCTCGATCCGCTCGCGCTGGTTACGATAGGCGGCTTCCAGTTGCTCGCGTCGCTGGGTCTTCTGAGCCAAATACTTTTCGTAATTGCCGGGATAGAAGTGGATGCCCTTGTTCCAGATTTCGACGATCTTGTTGACGGTCACGTCGAGGAAGTAGCGGTCGTGAGAAATCACCACAAACGCGTACGGGTACTCTTTCAGGTACTCCTCGAGCCAGTTGCGGGCTTCCAGGTCGAGGTGATTCGTGGGCTCGTCGAGCAGCAGGAGATTCGGCTGTTGCAGCAGGAGCTTGGCGAGTGCAATGCGCATCTGCCAGCCCCCGGAGAACTCTTCGGTTTGGCGACTCCAGTCTTCCTTGCTAAACCCTAATCCCGTCAAGACGGTGCCGACTTTCGCTTCAATCGCGTACCCATCCCTGGTTTGAAATTCGTGCTCGATACGGTGAAAACGCTCGGCGACCTGGTCATAGTCGGCCGATGTGTGGTCCAGCTCGGACATGCGCCGGGTCAGGTCCTCCATCTCGTGTTCCATGGCGCGGAGGTCGGCGAAGACCTCCATGCATTCGGCGAAAACGGTGCGTCCCGAGAGGGAAAGGCCGTCCTGAGGCAGATAGCCGGCAGTGATCCCCTTGCCGCGGCTGATCGAGCCGTAGTCCAGGGTTTCCGCTCCGTCCAGGATCTTCATCAGCGTGGACTTGCCGGTACCGTTGGCGCCAACGAGCCCAACCCGGTCCTGGGCGGTGATCATCCAGTCCACGTTTTCGAACAGGAGTTTGTGGGCGTATCGCTTGCCCGCGGCGGAAAGCTGAATCATGAGGGCCTACTTATCTTCTCATTGTTAGCCGAGCCGGGCCAAATAGGCGCCCCATGCGTCAGCCAACCGGTTCGAGGTACCACTCGGAGCAGGTACTCGGATCTGAAAGCTCCGGATCACGCGGTCCGTGTCCAGCGAAAAGTTCTCAGTCGCTTGCACTGTGTGGTGATTTTCATCACCTTGAAGTGGAGATGTCGACGATCTTCTTTATTGCTTTGACACTCTCGTTCAGGCGGGATAACGTTTCGATAACTTTGTGGGGTAAGCCATGGGAAAAGCCTGCCTTGGGGTTTTCATTATTTTCGGCATGAGTGTTTGGTGCTCGGCGCAGCAACCTTCCGCCGGTGCGAGTGTGGTCTTTGACGCCGCCCCGAAGCACACCTACGAGTTCTCTCCGACGCTGGAACGTGCTCAAAACGGCGAGGTCCATGCCGAATTCCAAGTCGCACTCGCATACGAGACCGGCAATGGCACCGAGCAAGACTACAAGGAGGCGGTGCGCTGGTATCAGAGGGCGGCCGATGCGGGGAATTCTGCGGCACAAAATAATCTTGCCGGGATGTATCTGCGCGGCCTTGGTGTCGAGCAGAGTGAGAGTGCGGCATTGAAGTGGTACTTGCGGGCGGCCGTCGAAGGATACTCGCCTGCCCAGAACAACGTGGGCTTCATGTATGCAGCCGGGCGAGGCGTCCCCAAAGATGATTCGGCAGCGGTTGCCTGGTATCGGAAAGCTGTTGCGAAAGACTACGCGCCCTCAGAGTCAAACCTGGGTTTCATGTACCTGCAGGGCCGCGGGGTTGCGAGCGACAACAAGGAAGCTGCCAAGTTGTTCCGCAAAGCTGCGCGAAAGGGATATGCGGCTGCCGAGTACAATCTCGGGCTGCTCTATTACACCGGGGCCGGTGTCCGGCGCGACTATGCTGAAGCCATGAAGTTGTTCCGATCCGCAGCCCAGCACGGTTCCGCGGAAGCGCAGAACCAGATTGGCGCGGCTTATCAGTCCGGGACAGGTGTCCCGGTCGATTATTCGAAAGCATGGCAGTGGTATCAGGCTGCTGCCAAACAAGGCTTGAGCCAGGCTAAGGACAACCTGGCCATGATGGCTCCGCTGCTGGTTCGTACTACGCGAAGCGTTGCTTCACCGCTTGCTGTCGGCAGCACGCAAACGGCGGCCGGCATCCCGGCGCAAAGCTACGTTTCTCCCGAAGCTGGGAATCCCGTGAGATAAGTGCGCGGGGAACAACGTCGCTTTGAATTTGCAGACCAGGTTGTCCTACGATTCTCCGAACCTTCTAAGTAGAAAAAAGGGCCGGCTTAAAGCCGGCCCAACGTGTTTTCGGGTGTGCGCTAGAAGATGAACTTCACAAGGAAACGGCCTTGGAGGCCGGGGTTGAATGCCGCTGCGCGGCCATAGCGGGGATCGAGTCCACCGGCTGCCGCAACCATCGACTTCCAATCAAATCCCTTCGTGAGGTCGACATTGCTGAGGTCGAGACCGACAGAGTCAACCAGTTCCTCCTGATTGTAGCGATCCATGGTGTAGACGTTCTGCTTCTGGTTGAAGAGGTTGGTTATGTTGAATTCAAAGCGGAGCTTCTTACTTTCACTGGCACCGACTTTGAATTCATGGGCGACCATAAGATCGGTCTGGCTGAACACGGGCGTGCGGCCCATGTCACCGCGGCCTTCCACGTACATTGGAATGCCGTTCATAGTGTTTACTTGCGTCGTCATGGGAGTGCCGCTCGTCACGCGGAAGAAGGCGCCGATTTCGGTTCCCCACTTGAATTCCTTCGATCCATAGAACTTGAACACGTGCGGACGATCCGTGGGCAGAATCCCATATAGTCCGTCGTGGCCATGAGCGTCAAATATAGCTTCGTCCAGATCGAAGTAGCGGTTCGCATTGCCACCCGGGCGATATGTCTGGGTGAAAAACGCCTGGTTCCCACCGAAGGCATACCCCAAGGTAGCGGGACGAATCTCGTCCGTGCTTTGCAGTCCCGAGTAGTTGCCCCAGAGACGGCTGTAGACATAGCTTGCGTTGAACAGGTATCCACCGCCAAAGCGCTTGGCGAAGGACAACTCCATGGCATCGTACACGCGCTTTGCTTTCGGCATGGGCACGTAGCACGCACCGCCTACGTCGATGGGGCACGCCAAGCCGCCCGAGAGCGCTAGCGTGTTCTTGCCTTCGCCAGGGTTGCCATAGTTGTAGACTTCGTTGCCCTGCGCGTCGAGTTGTCCCATATCTTCAATCGTGCGGTTGAGCTTGTTGCGTACGTACCGCCCGGTGAAGACCATGCTTTTCTTTACTTCCCATTCCACGCCCGCGTGCAAGCTGTCGGAACTCATGGGCTTCACATTGGGGTCGAGTTTATTGAAGCCCGGAACGCGGCGGTCGCGGAATGCCCCCGGCCAGATATTGGTTCCAGGCATGTTGTTGAGACTGAGGCTGTAAACGTCCAACGTATCCAGCGTGCGATAGAACACATGCCAGACATCGCCTCCGAAAGTGCCGCGCGGCAAGTCGTACTTGGTCCAGTCATAGAACCGGCCCCAGCCGCCAGAAATTTTCACCTTGCCGTTGCCGAACAAGTCAAAGCTTGCGCCAATCCGAGGAGCGATCTTGTCGCCATATCCGAACTGGATCGCGTATTTCTTAACGTCCGGGCGGAAGGAGGGAATCGTCTCCTTCTCGAACCGAACGCCAGCGTTGATGGTCAAACGGTTCAGGACTTTCCATGAATCCTGGACATACATGTGATTGATTGAGGAACCGGCGGTGCCGCGGGTCGCGCCATCGTGCACGGCGTAATAGCCATAAATTCCGGTGGTAGACGTCCCGCAGACAGTGCAGGTCGCAGGTGTATAGATTGGCGTTCCGCTAGGATCGTCCGGCGGAGGCGCCATGTGGTGCCAGAACAAGTCGACCCGTCCATTCGGGCCATACCAGGAGTTGTCGACGTTGTTGACGTTCTTGGCGGTACCAATGCCCACCTTGAAATTGTGTGAGCCCGCGAATCGTACGAACTGGCTGAAATCTGCCTGCACATAGGTTCGCGTCGTTTTGTCATGCAGCGCCTGCGCGCCTGCCGGGCTGGTGTAACCACCGGGCAACTGAAGGTCCGATGGAACGGGGTCGGCAGGAGCGGGAGGATTCGTCGGCGTATAGATCCACCACCACTCCTGGTTCGACTGGACGCCGGTATCCATATAGTTCAGGTAATAGCGTCCACCTCGTACGCTGATGACCGAAGTGTTGGTCGGCGTGTAGTCGACTTGCCCGGTATAGCTCTGTTCTGGCTGGAAGTAGCCCAGTGTGGCGCTCTTGCGGGCGTCAGCAATCGTGTTGGTGCTGCTGTCCGGCGCGTATCCGTCCAGAGCGTAGATTGCACCTGTCAACGTTTGTGGCGTGTACAGCCAGGTGAAGTTCATCCGTACCCGCTGGGTAGGCTCGAAGGACACCTTGTTGAACCAATTGATCTGGTGGGCTGACCGGCTCATGCTGCCATCGGCATCGACGAAGTGAATCAGGTCCCTCCGCTGCTGGATCCAGCGCGGAGATGCGGCGGTGTAGAAGAACAATTTGTCTTTGATAATCGGTCCTCCCAAAGCGCCACCAACTTCGTAGTAGTCCGATTTCATCTTCTTGTCTTGAAAGTACTGGAAGGTATCTCGGGTGTTTGGCTCAATGGTCATCCGCGGTGACTGGATGGTGTTGAGCTTGTTCCCGAAGTAGTACATGTGCAGATCGCCATGGTAGCTGTTGCCGCCCGACTTGGTTACTGCGCTGACTACTCCCCCGAGAGCCCCGCCGTACTCAGCATCCAAGCCAGTGGTCTTTACCTGCACTTCCTGGATGTAGTCGAAAGTTGCACTCTGCCGGGCTGAACCGTCAATCATGCTGTTGGTGGAGACGCCATCGATGTAGTAGGAGTTCTCGGCCCCGCTTGCGCCATTGATTTGATATCCGCCATCCACGTACCCGGTGTTGACCGATGGCGAGAATACCGCAACGCCGGTGAAGTCGCGGGTCTTGGGTAGCGTATTGAGTTCATCGATGGTCACGTTGTGGGCGATCATGGTCGCGCTCGTATCGATGGCCAGCGCGGCATCATTGACTTCGACCAACTCCTGTACCGCCCCGAGCTTTAGGGCCATATCCAGGGTGGTGGTTCTACCAACTACGACCAGGACATCCGGAACTTCCGCACGATTGAATCCGGTCTTTTCGAAAACTATGGAGTAGTGACCGGGTTCGACGTCGGGCAGGGTATAGCTGCCATCATTCCGCGATTGCATCGTGACGGCGCGGTTGGTGTCTTTATTCTTGACCGTAATGGTCGTGTCCGGTATCACTGCGCCGCTAGGGTCTTTCACGACGCCGGCAACCGTACCGAATTGCTCCTGCGCGAAAGTCGGTACTACCAACGCGCAGAGAATTGCGAAAAGGAAAAGTGGTAGCAGTGTCCACTTGATTTTTGCGGAATACATACGCCTCCTAGGAGCTGAGAGCGGCGAGCACGCGCTGACAGGGTGATTAAGGAACTTCGTAGGTTCCGTTAACTGCGCCAGGAGAGCTGTGATGGAGAACACAATTGGGACGGAAAGTTGCAACCCTGTTCCAAAATGGGAAAAACGACGCCGGTGAGCGGTCCTTTCCGGCTTACGCTGCCGGCTGCTGCTTGTCTTTTTTCTGCTGGATCGTGAGGTCCATCGTTTCCGACGCGATGGTGATGTCGTGCCGCTTCTGCAAACGGCCGAAGACTTCGCCGTAGATATAGGAGGTGGCGTTTCGCCGCTGCTTGGGATCGACAATGTAGCGCATGGACAACTCCAGCCAGTTGGAGGTCACTTTGACATAGACGACCGGCTTCAGTTCAATGGCGGGGACGACGAAGTATCGCCGCATCTCTTCGATTTCCTTCTGGGCATTTTGCAGGAATTCGCGAGTGTATTCGTCGCCCACCTCGGTAAGGATCTTGGTAGCTTGCTCAAGATTACTGTTATAGGTCACCGGCAGCGAGATCTCGTCCCAGATGTAAGAGAAATTCTGGGTGTAATTAAAGATGGGCGTTCCGAAGATCTGCGCGTTGGGAAACTGCACGATTCGTCCGGTGGCCTGATCGCCCTTGATCCAGTTTCCAATCTCGAACATGCGGGTGTAAAAGAATCCGATGTCGATTACGTCGCCGGTGAGCTGATTGATTTGAACTCGATCTTTGACGGTAAACATGTGGCCGGTGAAAATGGCCAGGCGCCCGGCTATGCTCAGCAGAGGTTCACGCAGGGCCACCGCGAGACCTGCGCCGACCAGGCCCAGGAACGTGCTGCTGCGCGGAATCACTCGCGCCCAGAGCACAACAATGATGGCTGCCGTGATTACCACGAGCACCGTGTCGAGAAAGCGCTGCTTGCGGTACTTCTCGGGGTCGGCGGTGCGCTGGTGGCCGAAGTACGCGTTGCCGGCAAAGTGCATCAAACCTGCTGCCACGAGGGTTGCCACTGTCCCGAGGAGAGGGACGGGATATGGCAGCCAATGCACCTCAGCTTAGTTGCGGTCACACTAACGGTAGTTGCTCAGAAGATAAGCTGCAGAACCCGAGATCATGAGATTGCCTGACCCGCACACAGAGCAGCCGAGAAGGCGGGCTGTGGTTCTGCCGTTCCCGCGGCTCCAGCCGCTGGAGAAAGCCAGAGAGCTTGCACTCTGGCTGGATCGCGCCATCTTCGCTTGCCTGTGTGTTCTGGCCCTGGTGACGATGGAGAGTGTTTTCGTTGCCCGCTGGACTCTCTACCTGGCGGTGCTGCTTTGGGTTGTTAAGTGGATCCTCGGCCGCCCGATTCTCAAGCCGCAACCCTTGATCAGGCCACTCCTGCTGTTTCTCGTCCTGCTGGGGATCGCGACAGCGCTCTCCTACGCTCCGCTGCTGAGCTGGCTGCGCATGCAGTGGTTCACCGTTTTGCTGCTGTCGGTTGTCGTCGCCCAAAACGTCATTAATATGCAGCAGGTCAAAGCTCTGCTTGTCTTGCTTCTCCTGGGTGGGGCGATCAGCGCCGGGCTCACCGGGTGGCAATACTTGTATGGGATCGGAACGGAGCTGCCGGTGATAGCACGAGGGTCGGCGCTGTTTCGGGACGGGTTGCGCTCGGGCGACGTCGTGCAACTTATGAATGGACATCGCACGCGCTCGCTCGGCCAGTGGCAGCGGGCGCTTGCGGCCACCGAAAACGACAGCCAATTGCATCTGCACATAGCCCGGAGTACGCCTGTGCTGTATCGAGACGTCACGGTGGCTCGGCGGGATCTCGAACAGTTGCTGGCCACGCCGGGCATGCAGGTCAAACGCGGACGTCCGCTTCGGGCGCAAGGCGGGTTGTATCACTACGTCCCATATGCCGGGGAGTTGTTGATGCTGGGGTCGCTCGCGTTTGGTCTGTTGGTTGTCCCGCGAGCGCCTGGACTTGTCCGCGGGATCTTGTTTGTGCTCTTCCTGGCCCTCGTGGCCGCGCTGTTGGCGACGGTTACCCGCGCATTTCTTGCGGCGTTGTTGCTGAGCTGTGGAGTGATGTTCTGGCTTGCGCAGAGGAGATTGCGCCTGATCGCACTTATCGGAGTATTTCTGGTTGCGGCCGCGGCAGGCTTCTGGTTCCACAAACAGCGCGGGTATGGTTGGGTCGCGCCCGACGATGCGGGAACGGAATACCGCGAGCAGATGTGGAAGGATTCGCTGCACATCATCCCTCATCATCTTCTGTTTGGGGTTGGTCCGGACAGCGTCATGCAGTTCGGCGACCAGTGGAACGTGGTTGCCTACAAGAAGTTTCCGCTGCGAAGCCATTTCCATTCCACGTACGTTCAGTTGGCAGTCGATTGCGGACTGCCGTGTTTGGCGGCATGGTGTTGGCTGATGGTTGCCTATGTAGTTTTCCTCGGTCGTGCTTGGAAGAAATCGGCTGGCGGGGATTGGTTCGTGCGAGGCGCTTTTCTCGGCATTCTGGGCGGAGCGATTGGATTCGTAGTGGCGTCCTCGATCCACTACACGCTGGGCGACGGCGAAGTCATGATGCTCTTCTGGCTGCTCATGGGAGTGGCCATGGCGGTCGTGCGCCTGAATCAGAACCAGTCTGTATAAATTCTTTTATCACTTCTTGCGCAATGTCACTTTCCAGCCCGGTGGGTTGATCGGAATGGTGAACTCCGTGCCTGGAGGGACTTGCTGGAACTCGCGGGCGTACCTGGGAAAATCGTAGTTCACAAAAGCTGGAAGCCGCCAGTACGCAATCCCTGTGCACAGCGCAGCGGCAACCGCCAGCGCTCCCAAGAATCTCACAAAGGCCGGCCGGTCTGGACCCACCATCCACACCAATGTCCATAGCCACGCCACACCTGGGATGAACCAATATCGCGTTGCAGACAGGGGCAGCAGCAGGACGGGCCATTGTGGCCGAGTGAGCGCGGCTTGCGGGGACAGTAAGGAAGCGGCCAGCAAGCTCCCTGCAAAGAGCGCCAGCAGGCGAAAGTGTACGGGACCCTTTCGGAGGACATATGCGATTACCACCAGGGCGACGGCAAACACTAAGGAGCAAGCGCGACCCGCGAGTGCGGGGTGGTTGACGGTGAATTGCGGTCCCAGTAGCGGCCCAAGTAGTACGTGGCCGCCGACAATACGTATCAGGAGCCCGGGTGTTGCTCCCAGCGGCGCGTGCGAGCGCCCGCCGGTAATCAGGATAACCGGTACCTGTATGGCAACCGTGATGCAGTTGATGACTAGCAGCACTGTAGCCCAGCGGGTGCCGCGTACCCATCGCATGATCGCGGCGACCGGCAGGAGAAAAATGCAAAACGGGCCGGTCATCCCGCTGAACAACACGACAACGACGTCAAAGACACGCCAGGCCTTGCTCGTGGATGGCTCGGCTACGAGTACCAGAAAGGCCAGCAGAGCCATGTACCACTGCGAGTTGTCGAGATTGGCGTGGATTTCGGGGGATGTCGGTGTCGCCAGTACGAATACCGCTATCAACAGCCGCATGCGCCAAGTTCCAAGGAAAGCAAAACGTTTCGTAACAAGAATCAACGCCGGGAGAGCTTGGATTGCGATTGCAATCAGGTTTATGACGAGCGGGGCCCAGCGGAGCGGAAACAGCGTCGCCACCAAGGCGCCTAATCGCGGAAGTATCAAAACATAGCCATTCAGGGGCCTCAGCAGTACATGCCAGCCGTGTGCGTACGCATCCGCGTAAAAGTACGCGCCATCATCGCCCCAGAACTGGGGATTCCAGACAGCGTCAGGTCGTCGGCTGACGATGGCTACGACGCTCAGGACCGCAACCAAGCACAGAAGACCGTAGTCGGACGTGGCCGCGCGGACGTTCGTACGCTGGGAATCCGCGACGAGGCAAGATTCCGGTTTGACCGAATCTGGCGGCATTGGGGATCTATTCTGCAATTCAGGCGTACCCTTGTAAACTTCACGACTTGCGATCCCGCGTCGTCGACGCATACGCAATCAGCTAATCTCCGTCCGCGTAGAGGTTCTGGTGCGTCTGCTTGAGGTACTGCAGCTTGTCCTCGAGATGCGTTGCTTCCGGACTCGGGTAGATCTTGAACCCGACGATCTCATCACACTGCCGGATGTTCTCCAGACGTTTGTAGCAATCCTTCCACTCCGCCTTCTTTTGAGGGAACAAGAACCAGGCAGGATCGAGATACAAGGACGCCGGTAGAGCGGCCAGCAGCAATGCCAAAGCGGTCAGCACGCGAACTCGCTTTGACCGCAGCGTTAGGCAGAAGAAATACAACCCAAGGAACGCAGGAATGAGGAATATTACGTAACGGGAACTTAAGGCAAAAAATATTCCGAAGCAGGCTCTGCCATACGCCGCGTTTGCTGCGAAAACCAACCCATAGCCGATGAGGGCAGTCGTCGCCAGGCCGCGCTGCCGGACGTTGTTGTCATGATGGTCGCGCTCTCGCAGCAGATTACGAACTACGAGCACGGCGGTCGCAAGCAGAATAAAGAAGATGATCATTCCCGCTATCCTGGTCCACCTTTCCGTACCCGGGATAGCGAAGAACTTCGCGAACATCACGCCTACGAATCGCAAATACATGCGTGGGGAGATCAGACGCCAGGTAAAGCAGTCCAATCCCGGGATGCTCTTGTACCCGATAAAGAAGGAGGCAAGCGACAGGAGTGCAACGAGCACTGACCCGGCGAAAAGCTTCCACGAGCGGTTTCCGTGAGCGAGGTAATCCAGGATCAGGAGAACCGGAGTCAGCACGCCGATGAACAGGCCGAATCCCGTGTAGATGGCGAGGAAGTTGATCGCCAGGAGGATGACATACCGCTTCGCCGGCGGCTCCGTTATCCAGGCAAGGCAGTACACAATGAGCAGAAAAGCCGGCACGGTATCGCGCGCGATGTTTACCGTCACGAAGACGTTTTCATATTGCCGAGGCGTGAAGTAGAGGATCGGGACGGTCACGTCCAGCAACGACAAGCTGCCGTAGAGTCGGTGCTTGAGATAGAGCGCCAGAAGCGCCGTGCTCGCGATAATTCCGCCGACCAGGAACGACTCGCTGCGGCTGTTCCATCGAAATAGTGGTTCGACGACCGCCGCGAAGACTCCACCGATGCCTTCTCGCTGTGGGCCCACTTGCCACGTGAAAATCTCCCACCACGAATGATGTTGGAACAGGGTTGCATTGGTGACGTCCCACTCATCCCAGAAAAAGATGTTGACCGCCCAGCGCGAGATCAATCGAAAGAAACGGGCCGCATAGAACAGAAAGACAAGCGAAACCACTAGCGACGAAGCCCAAGTGGGAACCCGTAGCGGCCAACTCCTTCCATTCCCCTTGAGCCCGGACTGCGAGATGCCGGCAACCGAGGCCGGAGTCATTTCCAGATGCGCCTGGCGGCGCGAGACAGCAAGCGCAGCGAGACCGACGGCGCCTGCTGCTGAATGTCGGCAGCATATCCTGGGATCTCAGGCTTGGAGAGGATGTAAATGCCTTCTTCTCCATTGTTGAGGAAGCATTGCATCTCGAACCCGAGCTCGTAACGTTGGTTCATCTGATCAAGCGCCTGAAGCAGTTCAGGCTTGGTCCAGACGTGGTAGTGAATGCTGTAATCGATGGCTTTCAGTGATTCCGCACGCTGGCGCGCGTCATCCCCGCTGAACTTGTCAACCTTCTCCGACCACTCGAGGAAGTGTGCGTCACGTGACCATGCCGGGCCCTCTTCGTGGTCGCGCACAAGGTGCTCGAACGAAGTGCTTGGACGCTCTTTGTCGAATGTGTAGGTCTTGTCGGGAATGACGAGATACAGGATGCCTCCCGGTTTCAGAACGCGCCGAAAGGTTTGAAGAGCCGCGATGGGATCGGGACAGTGCTCGAGAAAGTGGCAGGCAACGATGAAATCTTGCGAGGCGGGACCAAACTTCGTTAGCTTCTCGCCGTCGTCAACGACGTCGGGATCGACCAGCGGCAGAGCATTCAGTTCCGGGTAGTGTTTGCGCAGATCATCTCGTGAGAGCCGGTCGACATACTTCACATGCGCCCCCGCCGGCACCGGAAGTGGCTGGTGCAGAGGGCCAATCTCGATGCCGGAGCCGCGCAGAAACCATTGCGCCGCGATCGCGCGGTTCCAGTTGCTGCCATGTTTCGGAGCTGGCCGTGGTTGAGTAGTTGCAGTTGCCATGAATGCCTCCGTTGACGCATTCTCCCGTCGCACAGCGTGCGCTCAGGCCACAACTTTGGTAAGAACTAGCCGGACATGCGCAGCCCGAAGTCCTCGCGCTCAAGGGTGAGGTTCGGGTTGTAATACGGATCGTGTTTCACGATGCCGCCCCATCGCTTCTGGAAGTGAGCTATCTCGCGAGGATCCATAGCGAACCCCCGGGACGCCGACTCATGATGATAGAGCTCAGCGTAGGGGGTCCAGACGATCCGATAACCCGCCTCACGCACACGCAAACAGAAGTCCACATCGTTGTAGGCGACCGATAGCTCTTCATCGAAGCCGCCGACCTGTTCGAATACCTCGCGCCGTACCATCATGCACGCGGCCGTCACAGCGGAGTAATTGCGCAGATCGCATGCGATACCGAAACTGTGCGATGAGTAACGCGGATAATATCGCAACGGATGGCCGGCCATCCCGCCCAGACCGAGCACGACACCCGCGTGCTGGATCCGGTCGTTTCGGTAGAGTAACTTGGCGCCGACAGCACCGATCTCCTTTTGGCGGCAGAATCCAAGCATGGCGTTAATCCAGTCAGGCGAAATTACCTCGACGTCGTTATTAAGAAGCAGCAGGTATTTGCCCGTCACCTGTCTTACGCCTTGATTGATTAGCCGGGAGTAGTTGAACGGTTCGGCCATTCGCACCACCCGGTGCCGTAAACCCGACAGATAGCGCTTTGTCTCAGGCTCCGTGCTGTTGTTGTCGAGAACAAGGATTTCGTAGTTCGCGCCGGTCGTCTTTTTTTCAATGCTGTTGATACAGGCCCGAAGAAGCCGCACCTTGTCACGGGTTGGAATGATAATGGAGACCTTATCGGCCGGATCGGGCGGAAATTTGACCCAATAATGGCCCAGCCACTGGCCATCCATAACCTCTCCGCGTACTCCCCGGCGTTCGATGTGCTCGGAGAGTGCTCGTTTGGCGGCGGAGTACGCATAAGGCTTGGCGCTGCTGGATTTAGCCGCCGAGCCGGGTATCATGCGCCAGTGATAAAGGATCCGGGGAATATGGAGTATTTTTCGGGCTTTCTCCGTGAACCTGAGGACGAGGTCGTAGTCCTGACTGCCTTCATAACCGGCCCGGAAACCTCCAATCTCATCCAGCAAGCTCTTACGGTAGACGCCGAAGTGACACGTATACATGCACGCCAGCATGTATTCCGGCGACCAGTCAGGCTTGAAGAACGGCTCAACCCGCCGTCCCTGGGCATCAAGTTTGTCCTCGTCGCTATAAATCATGTCGGCGTCCGGATTCTGCTGGAGCAACTTGACGTTTTCGTACAGGGCGTTTGGGCTAAGCTCATCGTCGTGGTCAAGCAGTCCTACGTACTCGCCGGTCGCCATCGCAAGCGCGCGGTTGGAAGCGGAGCTGATTCCCTCGTTTTGCGGGGAATGAATTACCTTGATGCGCTGATCTGTCGCCGCCCACCCGTCGAGCGTCTCGCGAATGTGCGGCGCCGAGCTGCCATCGTTGCAGATGCATAGCTCCCAATCGGTGTAAAACTGCGCTCGCACCGATTCGATTGCCGCATTCAGCAACTGCGGCGCCGTGTTATACACCGGCATCGCGATACTGATCTTCGGCCGGTACGTGAACCGGTTGATTGCTTCGAGGATCTCAGGAACTCTGATCGAAGGCTGCTCGCGGCACTGAATCCAGTGCCGATACTCGAGATCGGCTGCGGTCGCGCCGGCAACTTTGCGAAACAGGACTCGTACAAATCGTCCGAACACTTCGCTGTGAGCGGCTCGGTTGCGCAACTGCCGGTATTGGTCGAGTAGTCTCCATCCTCGCGAGTTGAGCACCGCGCCCAAGGTCGCAGTTCGGGCAGCGAGCTCATCCTCTCGCTCACTAAGGTGGGACTCTAGCAATCGCGATCTTTCTCGCTCCGCATCCAATTGCCGGCGGAAATCCTCAATTTCGTGCCGCAGCTGCTCTTTTTCTTTGAGCAGCTCGCTGTTGCTCTCCAGCAGCCGTTGCAGTCGTTCGTTTTCTCGATGAGTGGAATTGCTGAGTTCGGTAACGGCTGCGGTTTTCGCCGTCGCAAGCTCCTGCAGGAAGTCATCCGAAACCGACTTTTCCGATCGGCGGAAGAGCACAGCCTGCGGAGCAACCACGTTAGTGTTAAAGCCGACGTCGGGAGCAAACGATAATTCGCGGAAGGCACGCAACCAGTAGAGAATAGGCCGAACGTTGACGTGGGTCGGTTCGCTCATGTCCGACGGCGTCGAAGAAAACAAGATTGCTTCGGCGTGGGCCGCCATATTTCGAATCGCACTGCGTGCCTCGAACTCGGTTAAGTGTTCGCAAACCTCGATGCAGGTGATCAGGTCGTAGTGACCGCGAATGGGCTCTGTGGCCGACGCCACCGAGCAGAACGGCCGTATGTCTTCGCGCACTTCACCGATCGCGTGTTCTGAAATATCGGTCCCAAAGGCTTCTACGCCGCGATCGCGCAGCGCCTCGACCAGGAATCCTTTCGCGCAGCCGACATCCAGCACGGTTTTCGGAGATAGTGTTCGCACGATCTCGTCGGCGATTCCCCCGAAGAATTCGAGCCAGTGCTTGTTTTCGCGCGAATAAGGCGGATCGAAATGATGGAGATAATATTCCGCCCCGTACAGCTGCGATTTCGGCTGTGGCGCACCTGGCCCGGAGGTCGGGTCCGAAAACGGGAAAAGATTTTTAGGAACCGACGACATCATGCTCCGTTGCGTACAAGGACGGTACGCTGCGTTGCGTGCAACAAGGACTCTCGCGGGAGCACCTTCTTGCCAAGGTTGGATTTTCGATGAACTCGAGGAACTTGGATGCGACCCTCCGGTGCACCTTTGCCCACAAGTTTTGTCTTGTAGCTGACCAACGCCTCGTTCAGGCAGCCACTGGCGGAGGCTGGCCTATGACCTCTTCGTAGCGAGCGATCGCGGAAGAGGCAGGTCCGTCCTCCAACAACTCTCCTTGATGAATTAACAGCACGCGATCGCAGAGTTCGCGAATCGTGTTCAGATCATGCGACACAAAGACCATGGTTTTGCCGGCTGCGCGGAATTGCCGGATGCGCTCCATGCATTTCTGCTGGAACTTGGTATCGCCCACCGCCAGGATTTCGTCGATCAGAAGTATGTCCGGGTCCACCTCGATCGCAACCGAGAATGCCAGCCGCATATACATCCCCGACGAATATTGTTTGACGGGGGCATCGATAAACTCGCCCAGCTCGGCGAACTCGATCATTCTCGGTTCACGTTCCAGTACTTCTTTCTTCGAAAGCCCCAACAGCAGTCCGTTCAGCAGGATGTTCTCGCGGCCGGTGAGCTCATGATGAAAACCGGCACCCAGTTCGATCAGCGGCGCGATACTGCCGTTCACCTTAACGTGGCCGGAAGTAGGAGCGTAGACGCCCGCAATGATCTTCAGGATCGTACTTTTCCCGGAGCCGTTACGGCCAATGATTCCCACCATCTCGCCGGGATCGACGGCAAACGACACATGCTTGAGCGCGAGGAAGTCGTGGTAGCTGGTTTGGCGGCGCGTCAGCTTGGCAAAGACTTCGCGCAGCGTGTCGGAGCGCTCTCGGATAATCCGGAAACGCTGAATCACATCGTCGAACTCTATGGCACGGGCAGGCGATCTCATCTAGATGTAAAAAACAAATGAATTTTGGAATTTACGAAACACCATGTAACCCAGTAGCAAGGTAAATAGGCCGCAGCCCAGAGACATTGCGACTGAAGCCGCGGATGGCAGATGTCCATAGTAAATGCCCAGCCGGAATCCGTTCAGAACATAGAGCAGCGGGTTCAAGCGGAAAAACCACTGGTACTTCTGGGGAATGAAGTCGAGCGAATAGATGATCGGCGAAAAATAGAACCACGCCGAGAGCAGAACCTGCACGATGTGGCTGACGTCGCGATAAAAAACGTTGGCCGTCGCGAACAGAAATGAAGTTCCCAGTGTGAACAGGAACAGTCCGAGCATGGGTACCGGAAGATAAAGCCAGGTGATGTGAATCGGGAATCGAAGGGCCACTACGAGCAGGAGCAGCGGGATCATCGACAGCAGGAAATTGATGATGTTCGAGACTACGGCAGCGAGCGGGAAAACCAGCTTGGCTACGCGAACCTTCTTCAGCAGTTCGCCGTTCCCCACAACCGACTCCACCGAATACGCCAGCGCCTGGGAGAAGAACGTCCAGGGCAACAGCATGCTGAGCAAGAAGATGGAGTAACGCGGGATGTTGAACCGCATGACCGTCCCGAACACCGCTGTCAGGACAAGCATGAGTAGCGCCGGATTCAAAAGTGCCCAGAGAAAGCCGAGGACCGAGCGCTTGTAGCGGACACGCAACTCCTTCATGGCGAGTGCCCAGATCAGCTCGCGATAGCGGTAGGTTTCGACAAATAGCTCTCGAATCAATGACTTGCCTCAGTCTGCAGGGATGGCACACGTTGCGCAGGCGAAGCTTAGATTCCAGATTGTGGAGAAGTGTCGCCTGAGAAGCTGCCTTTATGTTCGATCAGACGCCTCCCGCTTGTTCGGCATCCAAGTGCCGCATACTCCCATGAAGATCGCGATTCTCGGCACTCGCGGCATTCCCGCTCGCTATGGGGGCTTTGAAACCCTGGCGGATGAGCTGTCCCGCCGGCTGGCGGATCGCGGCCATGATGTCACCGTTTACTGCAGAAGGCCGTTCACAGCGGCCGACGACGTGTACGACCGGCGCGTCCGGCGAGTCATCCTGCCGACGCTGCGCGACAAACACTTCGACACCCTGGTCAGCGGACTGATTTCGACCCTGCACGTCATCTTCAGCGACGCGGAAGCCATCCTGATCTGCAACGTAGCCAATGCACCGTATGCGTGGATCCCCAGGCTGGTAGGAAAACCAACGGCGTTGAATGTGGATGGGCTCGACCGCAAACGCCGTAAATGGAACTTCCTCGGGCAGGCGTTTCTTCATTTTTGTGAAGTTTTAGCGGCCCTCACCCCGACGCGGCTGGTGACTGATGCACAAGCAGTCCGGAACTATTACTGGCGGCGTTATCACAAGAGATCAGACATGATCGCCTATGGGGCCGAGCCGCCGACGGTCGATGACAACGTCGCGCAGTTCGGCGTAAGTAAGGGACGTTATGTGCTGTATGTCGCGAGACTGGAGCCGGAGAACAACCCGGAACTCGTGCTCCGCGCATACCGCGAGGTGCCGACCGATTGGCCTCTCCTGATTGTCGGAGGCAACACGTATCGGCCGGAATATGAAAGCAAGCTACGTGCCATGGCGGATCGGCGCGTCATCTTCACCGGCCCGGTTTATGGGGACGGTTATTGGACGCTCCAGAAGAATGCCGGAATGCTTATCTTCGCGGGAGAAATTGGCGGCATCCACCCGGCGCTCGTCGAAGCCATGGCATCGGGGAACGCGATTGCGTATCTGGATACGCCGGCGAACCGCGAAACCTGTGGCGAAGCCGGAATCGCCTTTCCCGCCGATTACCAGGCACTCGCTGCGACCATCGCTCGAGTAATTCGCGATCCTTCTCTCGCTGAAAAGCTGCGTCAGGCGGCGCGCGATCGGGCGCAGGCAAGGTATGGCTGGGACCAGGTGGTGGATGGGTACGAGAAGCTCTTTCGAGAAATGACCGGCGAATCGGGTCAGGCTGCGACCGCGTCCTTGGAACCGCCGATGGAAATGCTCGCGGGACGGTCTGAGAACCAATACGAGAGTTCACGATCCGGTACGCGCCGCCGCGCCTGAATTCGTCGTCGCTTCCCCGCCAGGTCGTGCCGCAGGTCCCAGACGCGCTTCAACGCGGACAAGAGCCTCCAATCCGCAAACAAACAGTACCCGATCACCTGGATGTCGCGAATTGTCGTCGGCAGGAAACAGTGCAGGTACAGACGTCCGGAAATGTTTTTGGCGCGCATCAGAAAACGGTTTTTCACCGAATGCCAGTTGATGATCAGTGGCAAGCGCGCGCGGCGTTCGGGGGTGACTCGCCGCACATGCCACGCCAGCGCGTCCGGTGTGTACAGACAACGCCACCCCATCATCTGCGCTCGCCACGCGAGATCTGCGTCTTCACGGTACGCAAAGAATTGCTCGTCGAACAGTTCTCCGTCCACCGAAACATCTTCGACCATATACCGGCTGTAGAGCGCGGCTGCGCCCGTCGCCCCGAAGACATATTCCTGCCGGTCGAACTGTCCGCCATCGGGTTCATCTGCGCCCCGGTCGAGATGCCGCAGGCTGCGGGTGAAGTAGATTCCCGTGGAGTCGATCACTTTAGTTTGTGGATTAGCTGCCGCTGGATCCCAGCGCAACAGTTTGCCGCAGGCCGCGCCGGCTTCGGGGTGCATCTCGGCTGCGGCGACGAGCCGCTCGATGAAATCGGGAGCAAGCAGGACATCGGGATTCAAAGACAGAACCCAGCGGCCACGAGCAGCGCGGAGTGCCTGGTTCTGTGCTGCCGCAAAACCCACGTTCGTTTCGTTGCAGATGATGTGATATTCGGAATGAAGTTTTTCGAGAATGGCGCGGGTGCCGTCTTCGGAGGCGTTATCGACGATGATGACGTCGAGTGGGCGGTAGCTCTGAACGCGCAGCGACTCGAGACATGCCTCCAGGTGCTCCGTCGAGTTGTAGGTCGTAATGAGAACGGACACCATACGTGGCTGCTAGGCTCTGAAACCAGCCCGAATCTCGAACTAGTGCGCTCCTCTTCCCGAAAGCACCGCCGGAATCGTTTTCAACAGGATCTTAAAATCCAGCCACACTGACCAGTTGTCGATGTAGAGCAGGTCAAGCGTCACCCAGCGATCGAAGTGCAACTGGCTTCGTCCTTCCAGCGCCCAGAGGCACGTCATGCCCGGACGGATCCGAAGGCGTCGGCGCTGCCAAGGTTCGTACTGCGCGACTTCATGCGGCAGGGGCGGGCGCGGGCCGACGAGCGACATGTGTCCCCGCAGCACGTTCCACAGTTGCGGCAATTCATCCAGGCTGAGCGTGCGCATCCAGCGCCCCACTCGCGTGCAGCGCGGGTCGTTGCGCATCTTGAAAACCGGACCGTCCACTTCGTTCAGCTTTTTCAGTTCAGGGAAGCGCTCATCCGCGTCGGCCACCATGGAACGAAATTTCAACAGCGTGAACTGTCGTCCGCCCAGGCCGCAGCGGGTCTGGCGATAGAACACAGGACCGCGCGAGGTTAGCTTGATCAGCGCAGCTAACGCCAGCAGCAGCGGTGAAAGCACAGTCAGCACAACCGCCGAGATGACCACGTCGACAGTCCTTTTGAAGAGCAATGCAAACTCATTTTGAGGAGAGCTGGCGAAGGTCAACAGGGGCACATGCGAGAGATGCTCGACGAACACATGCGAGAACCCCTGGGGAAGGAAGTCGAGGTGCACCCGCATGTGCACACCTTCTTCTTCGCACTGCTGCATCAGCGGTTCCAGAGTGGTGAGTTCGTCTTTTCCTACCGCAAACACCACCTCATCAACCACGTGGTTGTGCAACAGTTCCGGCAAGCGTTCCTTCGGCAGGAGGGAATAACTGCCTCGTAATCCGGGAGGACTGGTTGGCTCGTCTCCCGTGTAGACAAAGGCGAGCAACCGCAGTCCGAAACGCTGTCCCTGCTCAAGCAAAGAGGCGACCTGTGCCGCCCCCGGCGTGGTGCCGACGATAACGAAATTGCGAAGCCGTTCCGGCTGTGAACGGAGCCATGAAGTTCCCGCCAAAAACAACCAGCGGCTGATGGCGACCAGCAGGAACTCGACCGTCCCGAAAGCAAGCAGGAAGCTCCGGCTAACGAAGTCGCTGCGGGTGACAAAGAGCACCGCGAACAGGCTCACCATGGTGAGCGCAACGAGTTTTACGACGTCGCTGGCGATGTCGCGCGGCCGCCTAAATTCGATTTGCCGGTAAATGCCGAGTATGTACCCAAAGAAACCAACCAGGGCCACGGCGGTCAGCAGAACGGGCAAGTACTTGTCAAAACTATAAAGAGGATGAAGGTGCCAGACTCGCTCCGAAACCCACACGCGCAGCCCATAGGCGAACAGGAACGCAACCACCGTCGCCAGCAGGTCGTTGAGAACACAGCTATAGCTGATGAACCGGGAGCGCCGAGAGAACATCGTGAGCTTTCAATGGCCAGAGACGTTGCGGTTTTGTTCGCCCTAACGCACACGACGGCGAACCGACGAACCTCGGAAGCTGCTGTGATGGCGGGAGGAGTGTCTGCTGTTGTCCTGAGGAAATCTGATCTACAGGAAAGTACTGATGCGGGAAGGGCAGTCAAAACGCCCCAGGCCAGCGTCCAAAAAACCTGGACGCTAACCCGGGGCGCATTTTCAACGACTTAATCCGAAGTGCTTTCTCACCGTTGCTGGTTCGAATGGTCTTCTTGCCGATGGTTCTGCGACGCGTTGGACTGGCGCGCCGGAGCATCACGGCGTACTTCCTGGGTCCGCTGCTGAGGCGCGCTGTCGTGCCGAGCCTCGGGTGCGGGTGCAGGAGCCGAGGACGGCGTGGGCCGCTGCTCGCGCACCGGTTGCACATTCGGGCGCGGGTTATCGCTTGAATGATTGTCGTTCGAGCGATAGACCGGTCGTTCCACTGCGCGCGGTGGCTGAGATTCTACGGTTCTCTCAACGCGTGGAGTATTGGACTCCTGCGGCCGTTGCACCTCCGGTGCACGCGCCGGCTGCTGTGGCCGTGTCGCGTCCTGCGGGCGCGACGGCTGAACCGCAGGTTCGACCGAACGCTGTGAACCCATTTCGCGTGCAGGCACCTTCACGTTTTGCGGCGGCCGAACCTCCATCTGCTGTTGCGGCTGGGATGCGACCCCTGGTGCGCTCAGCGGCTGCGACTGCACCGGTGGACGTGGAACAGGCCGATTCATCATTCGCCGGCTCTGGTCACCTTGGTCAGGAGCGGAAGATCGCATCCCTTGGTCCGCCGTTTGCGGCATTCCGCGCGCGCCATCGATGGGCTGAGCGGGACGCTGCGCAGCTCCGGGCATCTCGCGATTCCCCGGTTGCGGTCCCCCAGCTTGCGGAGGACGGGGAACGAAACGGCCCGGTCCGCCAGCGAGCGGGCGGTTGGAATTCGGTTCTTGCCGCGATCCCGGTTGCTGCACGACAACGGGTGTGTTCGCATTATTGGCTGTGTTCGCTGCAGGCGTAACCGGTGCGTGATTCACCTCGTGCACGTTCAAAGGTTCACGATGAACACTGCGCCGGAGATTCTGTTCGGTTTGGTCGTCCAGCGGACGACCCGGATTCGCGGAGAGCGCTTGCTGCTTCATCGCGAATGGAACCGGTCTTTCCGGTGGCGTCACGCGCGTAAACACGGCTCGCGGCACGGCATGGGATGGTGGCATCGCGCCGTGGCCGGCGTTGCCCAGAACGGAAACTGTGGTGGGTGCGACGGGAGCGGCGACAGCAGCCGGCACCGACGCGATTTCACGCTGCGGCACTCGAACCGCAACCCGTCCCACGGACTGTGAGTTCACCAGCACCGTCCGAGGAACCGCTGTAACGGCGCCATCGACGTTCTGGTTCCTGTACACAATCTTGTTGACGTTGACGTTGTTCACCACCGTCGTGTTGTTATTTGCGACGTAATAGTTGTTCGTCACGTTGGTGATGTTCACGATCTTCGTGTTGGTGACGTTCACCTGCTGGAAGTAGTTTCGCGTGACGTGATACGGCGGGATATAAGGTTCGCCGTATCCCAGCGGGAACCATGCGACACCGCTGCTGCCGCCAAAGGTCATGCTGACGCCCCAGTGCGTACCGCCAACCCAAGCGACCAGCGCCGGTGCGTAGACGGGACGAACGCGAACCGGTCCGGGGACCCAGCCCCAGGCTCCGCGGTAATAAACCCAACGTCCGTAGTGGGACGGTGCGAATCCCCAAGGCGCATCGTCGACCCACGTCCAGCCCCAGGGCTCAATCCAAACCCAATGACCGTAGCGGTAAGGCGCCCATCCTGAAGCAACGGTGGGAACCCACATCGGCCCGTAGTCGGGAACGCTGTGCCAGGTTCCGTAGCCATCGAGGTCTTCGTAGCCGATCACGTCGGCAGAAACGTAGCGCGCGGAAGCTGACTCGTCGATGCGGCGATCGCGCACATTGCACCAGTCGTCAAATCCATCCGGTTCCGGTTCGTCCAGAGCTTGGTGCTGCAAGGAAGTTCCGCCCATGAACTGCACCTGCTCGTTCTTCCGGATTTCGACGGCGCGGCCTTCCCCGGTTGCTTCGCCTTCGCCACGCCACACCGTGATGCGAGTGCGGTCCGAGTTGGGATCAACATCGAAGCGGTAAGCTCCTGCCCGGGTCACGGTAAATGCAAGGTTCGGCGTATCGACTTCATAGACCTGTCCCGCGTACAGGCGCTGGATGCGAACGTTCAAGGTGCCCTGATCGAGTTGCAGTTGGACCGTGTCGTCGCTGACGTTGCTCAGGGTTAAGCTGGTTTCTGCGCCCATACGGACAAAGGCGCCGCCAAGCTGCAATTCTGAGCGCGAATCTTTGTCCGTCCACACGCGGTCAGCGGTGGTCAGTGGCCGATTGACTACCGCGGCCACCCAGTCGTTCACGCCACCGGGCTGAAGCGAGACATCCCCGCTGATGTACTGGAGACGCGCGACCCGCGACGGCGGATCGGCCACGGCGGCTGTTGCCAGCAATACGAGTACTGCGAAGAGACCGAAAGCGAAGTTCTTTTTCATACGACGCCCCTTGCAATCTCCGCAAACTCCTTCAGAGAGTTGCCTTACATCCGGTACGAACCCCGGCACCGAGGGAAGTTGCGGCAGTACCCACGAAGGTAGCGCGAATGGGCACCATTCCCTAGTTACCTTCAGTGCTGACGCAGCGGGGGCTCATTGACCTACAAGGACTTACGGCTGTTCCACTTACGGAAGTGCGTACAAAAATTGGACCTTCGATTCGCCCAAACAGCCGGTTTTCAGAGCTGGTTTGCTGGAATACTGAGTTCTCGTGCAACTTAATAGCGGAACCCGGGTTAAATCAGGTGAAAGCGTAGTGGCGACCCGCGCCTTTGATCGTGATTTCGAGACGTGGGCTTCGGCAGTGATGGTGACGAGAAAGGGAGGTTGCCATGAACTCGCTCAGGCACTCAGTTCGAAATAGTTATCTCCTCGCAGTTCTTTTTTGTTTGTCTGCGCTGGCGTTTGCGGCTGATCCTCCCGGCCGAGTGGCGCGGCTCCAGTACATCACCGGGTCGGTCTCGATTCAGCCCAACGGAAACGACGAGTGGGTGGAAGCCTCGTTAAATCGTCCGCTGACGAATTCGGACAACGTGTGGACCGATAAAGATTCGCGCGCCGAACTCAACGTCGGCACTGGTGTCATGCGCATGGATGCAATGTCGAGCCTGACCATCAGCAATGTCAGCGATAACACAGTCCAGGTCTCGCTGCACCAGGGCACACTCAACTTGCGCGTGCGGCATTTGTGGGACGGAGAGATCTATGAAATCGACACGCCGAACATGGCGTTCACGGTTCAGAAAGCCGGCGAGTACCGGTTCGACGTCGACCCGAATGGCGACGCCAGCGTAGTCACCGTTTGGAAGGGTGAAGGTGATGCGACCGGCACCGGTCCGGCGGTGCGCGTGCGCAAGGGCGAACAGGCCAGGTTCACGAATGGAACTTCGCTGACGCACGTGGCTCATGAGGCGCCGGGAATGGACGGGTTCGATGATTGGTGCCATGTCCGCGATGAACGGCTTGACCGTTCCGCATCAGCTCGCTACGTACCGCGCGACACGATCGGATACGAGGACCTCGACGACTATGGCGTGTGGCGCGAGATTCCCCCGTATGGACCGGTGTGGGTTCCGACCGTAGCCGCGGGATGGGCGCCATATCACTACGGCCACTGGGTATGGATTTCTCCATGGGGTTGGACATGGGTCGACGATGCGCCCTGGGGATTCGCTCCCTTTCACTACGGCCGTTGGGTCTACTACAACAGCTACTGGGGATGGGTGCCGGGTCCGCTCTACGTTCGACCGTTTTATGCTCCCGCGCTCGTCGCCTGGTTTGGCGGGCCGGGCTGGGGTGTGAGCTTCGGGTTTGGATTCGGTGGTGGCGTGGGCTGGTGTCCGCTGGGATGGCGTGAGCCGTTCTATCCCTGGTACGGAGTCGGACGCGGATATTTCCGCAACGTGAACATCAGCAACACGCGCATCGTGAACATCACCAATGTCACGAACAACTACTTCATCAACAATCACGGACGAAACTTTGTGCCAGGGGGACACTACGCGAACCTGCGCGCACCGGGCGGTGTCGTAGCTGTCAACCGCGACGTGGTCATGAACTCGCGGCCGGTTGGAAGGGCCGCTCTCAACGTTCCCGCCAACAAACTCGGCGGAAACAGCTTCCGCGCGGTGAATCGTGTACCGATACAACCAAACCGCATGAGCAGCCTGGGAGTGCACGGAGATCGCCCGATGTCGGCACCGCCATCGCGAGCCATCAACCGGCCCGTGTTCTCGCACATGACACCGCCCGCGGGAAATGCCCGAGGTGGTGGACCCCAGATCGCGTCTATTCAGCGATCCGGTGGTGCGATGCAAGCGCGAGTGACTGAAGGGCCGTCTAACTCCCCGCGCGCCGTGAATGGTCATTTTGTTCCGCGTCCGCCGCAGGCGGGCGGTGGCCAGGCTGGCCGTGCAATGGGATCCGGCAATTCGCTCGCGCATGGTCCGCAATCGGGACCGGCGGGACGTTCCTTCGGCAACGGCAATTCGGTGTCGCGTCCGCCGCAAGGCGGCCTGCGAACCGATCGGGGTGGCATCAGCAATTCTCCGCGGATGTCATCGCCGGAAACCGGTGGCATGAATCGCGGATCGGTGCCGCGTCCATCGGGACCGGTTTCTCATCCCTCTGGCAACGACGCCGGGCGCATGCCCATGCCGGGAAATGGCGGTATGAACCGTGGATCGGTTCCTCACCCATCCGGAGAGGTATCTCGCCCTTCCGGAAATCAAGGCGGCTGGAACCGATCGAATGCTGGGCCGCGTGATGTACAACGTGGGCCGGAAGGCAACGGACCGCGATCGCCAAGGTCGAGCGTTCCGCGTCCCAGTGGTCCGGTCAGACCTGCAAGTGCCGATCGCATGGCGAGCAGTGAATATGGCCGCGGTTCGAGCGGCTATGGCCGTGGCGGATACAGCGATAGCATGGGCAGCAGTGGCCGCTATGGATCCAGGCCGGAGTGGAATGGACCCTCGCGTGGTGGATACAGCGGTGGGGGCGGCACTGGCGGCTATTCCGTTGGACGTTCCGGCGGCAATGGCGGTGGATACTCGGCCGGGCGCTCTGGCGGATACAGCGGCGGCGGCGGTGGTGGATACAGCGGCCGCAGCGCCGGAGGCTACTCCGGTGGAAACCATGGCGGTGGATACTCGGGCGGTGGTGGCCGAGGCAGCGCGCCCTCCGGTGGCGGTGGTCACGGCGGCAGCGGACCACGAGGAAATCGAAGATAACGTAAATGGGTCAATAAGCAAAGCCGCCTTCGGGCGGCTTTCTTGTTTTAGCTCGCTGCCGATTGAGTCAGTTATTTTCCCGAGCGCACCGCGATCCCCATCACTTCATACCGCGCCTTGAACAGCAGGTTGGACGTGCCGAGAAACGCGCGGGCGGGGAAGTCTCCGTGAAAGTATGTCTGGTACACCTTGTTGAAGGTGTTGTAATTCGACAGATCCGTGCAGTAGACCTGGATTGACACAATGTCGTCCATGGTCATGCCGGCCTGATCCACCACCTGCTTGATGTTGTTCATGACTAGTCGCGCTTCTTCTTCGGCGGAGACCGGAGCTTTGGTGTTTGCATCGACGCCCGTCGTTCCCGCGATGTACAGCGTGTCACCGACGATTACACCACTGCTGAATGGCAGATGGCGTTCCTGCGCGATCTTCGACTTCAGATGAGTGCGAGCAGACTGCTGAGCGGGCGCCAATATTGGGATGAGGAGAAGCGTGAGTACGTAGAGAGTCTTCAAGTGTAGCCTCCAGAACAGTTCGAATCGGAGGCCAATTCTACGTCACCAGACTTGCCAGCATCTAAGCCGAACTGATTCGGACCTGACCGGACATGACCGGAGGGGTGGTCGGGAACTCTGGTTGGGTTTGACGTTGACAGCGATTGTGGTAGATAGTGAGGGGAATGGACGCGGAACAAATCATCGATCAAATCGAGCGCCTGGAGCGCATGTTCGCTTTGCCGGATACTCGGCCACTCCAGTCGAGCGACGTCTCTGCCGCGAATCGCAGGCACGATGAGAAGCTCGCGCACAGTCCCTGGTTCCGGCTGTGGCAGAGCTACGGGATCTGTTGTCGGCCGCAGGACCCGGGTACTCCGCACGATGTGGGATCCTAGGTAAAACCTCTCGAACCGCTACTCGCAAATCTTCAGCTAGTGTCTCGCGACCTTTTCTGGCCTCAAGAACATCTCCACTTCTTCCGCGTGCTTTTTGGCCTTGCGTTGTTGTCCGCTTTCGTAGGCCGCGCCAACAAATGCCTTGAACAGGGGATGCGGCTCGAGTGGCTTCGATTTGAATTCGGGGTGGAATTGGCAGCCGATGAAATACGGGTGATCGGGAATCTCGACCATCTCGACGTAGGTGCCGTCGGGCGTTGATCCGCAGATGCGGAGGCCGGCGGCGGTGAGCGTGCTCTCGTACTCGCGGTTGAATTCGTAGCGGTGGCGATGACGCTCGCTGATTTCCGTCTGGCCGTAGACTTTATGCGCGAGCGTTCCGGATTCGATCTTGCAAGGCCAGGCGCCCAGACGCATCGTGCCGCCGAGCTCTTCGACTCCGCGGAGTTCGCGCAGTTTGTAAATTACCCGGTGCGGCGTCGCTGGATCGAACTCGCTCGAGTTTGCGTCTTCCAGTCCGCATACGTTGCGCGCGAACTCGATACAGGCAGTCTGCATTCCCAGGCAGATGCCGAAGTAGGGAACCTTCTTCTCGCGGGCATAACGAATCGCCTGTAGCATGCCTTCGATGCCGCGCTTGCCAAAGCCACCCGGTACGAGAATCCCGTCGTACTCTTCGAGTTGCGCGTTACGGCTCGCTTCGTCCGCTTCCAGGCCTTCGGCTTCGATCCAGTTCAGGTTCAGCTTCAAGTTGTGCGCGAGCGCGCCGTGTACCAGAGCCTCCTTCAGCGACTTGTAGGAATCTTCGTACTCGACGTACTTGCCCACAATGCCTATGGTGACTTCGGCCTTGGGGTTGTAGACGCGATGCACCAACTCTTCCCAATCAGACAGATCGCGTGGCTTAGCTTCGATATGCAGGTAGCGCAACGCGAGATCGTCGACTTGCTCGCGAGCGAACACCAGCGGCACTTCGTAGATGGACGCCACGTCCTTCGCCGTGATCACGGCCTCTTCTTCCACGTTGCAGAACAGTGCAATCTTTGACTTGATGTCCTTCGACAGGAAGCGGTCGGTGCGGCACAGAAGGATGTCGGGCTGAATTCCGATGCTGAGCAGTTCTTTCACCGAGTGCTGCGTGGGCTTGGTCTTTAGCTCTTGGGCGGCGGCAATGAAGGGAACCAGCGTGACGTGCACGAACAGCGTATTTTCGCGGCCCAGTTCCTGGCGCATCTGGCGGATGGCTTCCATGAAGGGCAGGGACTCGATGTCGCCAACCGTGCCGCCAATCTCGACGAGAGCGACGTCCACATCCTGCGCGACTTTCTTCATCGCTCCCTTAATCTCGTTGGTCACGTGCGGAATGACCTGGACGGTCTTGCCGAGGTAGTCGCCGCGTCGCTCCTTCGCGATGATCTGCTCGTAAATGCGGCCAGTGGTCCAGTTGTTGTCGCGGGAGAGTTTGGCGTGGGTGTAGCGCTCGTAATGGCCGAGGTCGAGGTCGGTTTCGGCGCCGTCGTCCGTGACAAAGACTTCGCCGTGCTGGAACGGGGACATCGTACCGGGATCGACGTTCAGGTACGGGTCGAACTTCATGAGGTTGACTTTGAGTCCGCGGCTCTCCAGGAGACAGCCGATCGACGCGGCCGCCAAGCCCTTGCCCAAGGAAGACACAACTCCACCCGTCACAAAGATGTACTTTGCCGACATCGGTTCCTCGCTCTGAATTTTGATCTGGAATCGTGCAGGCTGGGGTGCACGATCAATTATGGCAGAGTTCCCTCCGGATGGGAACTGTGAAAAAACAGCAACTAACGTTGGCATTTAGGAATGAACACGCAGCATTCCGCAGTGACCCGCCCTAACTACAGAGGGCACAGAGGATCACAAGGGAACTAAAATAACTCTATGCCAAGCACCAGGGCGACGGATAGAGACCTCTTCGACTCGCGGGTTCGGATGTTTGTGTATCGAGAGATGATTCGGACCGGTAAAGCGCCATCTGTTCGGGCGATCGGGTCAGGGTTGAAAGCGTCCGTCTCGAAAATTAGGGAGTCGTTGGGAAGGCTGAGTGCGAGCCATGCATTCATGATGCAGGAGGACGGAGAACTCTGGCGGGTGGCGCCCTTTTCGGCTATCCCGACAGCATTCCCGGTGCGCGCCGGTAAACGCTCCTGGTTTGGCAACTGCATCTGGGATGCACTGGGGATTCCGGCTATGCTCGAAGAAGATGCAGACCTCGGGGCGGCCTGCGGTTGTTGCAACGTGCATATGCCGCTCAGGGTCCGCAAAGGCAAGTTGCTCGAGGCAGAGGGTGTCATCCACATCGCCGTGCCCGCGCGCGAGTGGTACAAAGACGTCGTCTTTACCTGACGAACCATGCTACTGTTCCGGTCGGAACAGCACGTCGACCGCTGGTGCCGGCAGTGGGGACGACCGCGGGGCGGCACCCTTTCCCTGCAACAAGGGTGGAAGCTGGCTAGGTTGTGGTACGGCGACAGGCTCAGCCCCGCATGGCGACCCAAGACCGGGGGAGAGGCCGAGGCGGTTTTCAGCGAAGTGGGGCTGGAGGGTGACTTCTGGAAGCTGCAATGAGCACCTCTGCCGCAATCTGCCAGCATCCAAATCTGTACGAAGTTTTCTTTATGCGCATCCTGGGCAGTTTCCGAAATAGGGCCATCCTGACCGTTATCGCAGTCATGGCTTTGCTCACGCCGTCGACGCTGCGCGCCCAGCAACTCGCAAAACGTTTGATTCTTAAGGACGGCTCCTACCAGCTCGCGACCAAATATGAAGTCAAAGGAGATCGGGTGCGCTACCTGAGCGCGGAACGAGGCGAATGGGAGGAACTGCCCAAGTCCCTTGTGGATTGGCCGGCGACGGAGAAGTGGGAAAAAGACCGCGCCAGCGGGGTGGTTTCACCCGAGGCCGCCGCCTTGGACAAAGAAGTCGAAGCCGAGAAAAAAGCCGACGAGTTGCGCTCGCCGACCGTCGCCCCGGGTCTTCGCCTGCCTGATGATGGCGGAGTTCTGTTGCTGGATAACTTTCAGGGGCAGGCGCAGCTTAATGAATTGCAGCAAAGTGGCGGCAAGATCAACAAGAACATGAAGAGCAACATCCTGCGCGCCACAATCAATCCGATTGCCAGTTCCAAACAGACCATCGAGCTCGAAGGGACGCACGCCAAGATTCAATCCCACGCCGCGCAGCCGACTATCTACGTCAACATCGATGACCAGGAGCAGGAAGTCTCTCCCGACCAGCCGCAAAAAACCGCCTATGCGGAAAAGCCTACCGATCCGCTGCGGTTCCGCATTGTTCGAGCCGAGACCAAGCAGGACAAGCGCATTGTGGGAGCGATCAAGATTGCGATGTACGGCAAAGTCAGTCAGCAGGAAAACCTGATTGCAACAAACGCGGAAGTGATGCCGGGAAGCAACTGGGTCAAGGTCACGCCCCAAGCACCGTTAGCTCCTGGAGAGTATGCCGTGGTCGAAATGCTCGGCAAAGATGAGATGAACTTGTATGTCTGGGATTTCGGCGTGAATCCCTCGGCACCCGCAAACGCGGGCGCGTGGAAGCCTGACCGGTCGGGGGAACAGGCTGCTCCTGAAAAACCCGCCCAATTGCAACAGCGTCCGAAATGAGGCCGCGCCTACGCTGCTTTATCGCTCTGGGTAACGTTCTTGGGAGCAGGGGCCGGAACATGCAGCCAACGTCCAAACATCCGGTCATAGGATTCACGCACGCGCAGGGCGTGGCGACCGCTGTTCGCAGTGGGGAACGCAGCGCGTCTTCCCACCATGCGTGAGGGTCGGTTCCGGAAGTCTTCGTCGGCCATGGACGTTCTACAGACGAGTTTCGGCCAGAGTGCTCCCACGAGAGCAACAAGCATGGCCACTGCCAGGAAGGCTTGGATCGTCGTGGGGGAATAGTCCATGTTTTGTTTTTAAGTCTCCATGGCCAAATGCCGCCATCAGGAGAGTTGTCCATATTTCTCAGGGAGAAAGGGTATGCTGCACAATGTTGGACGACGAACTCTAACTCCCGGCGTCCAGCATTCAGCAATCAGCATTCAACCCCGATAAACCGGGCTGTAGCTAAGATCCTGATTTTCAGCTACTTGGAAATACGACTTAGCGAACGCGTGATCGCTTTTCAGGTGCCTGGGCTTACTTCATGATTCCGCGCTGGGCGACGCCGATGTTGTCGCGCGTAGTGTTCTTCACCAGATACATCATTTCGTCAGCCTGACGAATGATGTCGTGCGGAGTCTTGGCATCGTGCGGATAAGTAGCCAGGCCGATACTGGCTTTTACGGTGAGGTTCAATCCTTCGTCACTGCAGAACGGAGTGGTTCGGAGATTGTCGCGCAGGCGTTTAGCCACCACCAGGGCGGAGTCCTTGCCCGTCTGGGGCAGCAGAATGACGAATTCGTCGCCGCCATACCGGAAGGCATAATCGATCAACCTCAGTTGTGCTTTGATCAGGTAACCGATTTCGGAAAGCAGTTTGCTGCCGATCAGGTGCCCATGGGTGTCATTGACCTGCTTGAAATGGTCGAGGTCGATGAACAACACTGTGAATTCGTAACCGAAGCGCGCGGATCGGTAGACTTCCTGCTCGAGGGTTTTGTACAGGTGGCGCGCATTGTAGAGGCCCGTCACATCGTCCGTGATGGTCAGTTCCTGAATTTTCTCAACCGAGCGGGCGTTCTCGATAGCGATGGCGGCGTAATCGCACAGCGCTTGCAGAAAAAAAACTTCGTCGTCGCGAAACCCGTCCATGTTGACGTTGACGAGCTGGATCACGCCCAGGACCCGGTGCTTGGATCGAAGCGGCACGCAGATGATGGATCGCGTCTCCCACTTGGTCATTTCGTCAATACGCTTGGCGAAGCGCGGATCGTTGAGCACGTCGGGCACGATCAGGCGTTCTCCATTTTTCGCGACCCAGCCGGCGATCCCCTCGCCGACTTTTAAGCGGACATTCTTCAAGGCCTCCGCCGCGTCTCCCACGGCGATGGCGAAATACAGTTCCTGCTTATCCTGGTCCACCATGAGGAGCGACCAAGTGTCGGGACGGAAATATTCCGCCATCTTCTCCATGATGGTTTGCAGGATCGAATCCAGGTCGAGAGACGAAGTCAGGGCCTTGGCGACATCGTGAAAGATGTTCAGTTCCTGGCTTTGCCGTTTGCTGGCGGCTTCCGTAGCCTCGGTCATCGCGCCCAAAGTCCCTCGGTTTTCGGTAGGAATGAGCGATTATAGGCGGCATTTTGCTGCATGGGCAACAAACGATAGTAAGTGCCGAACCCATCACGGCACGTCTGAGAGGGCCAGATTCTGCACGTGTACCCGTCAAGTTACCAACGGGCGCGAATTTGGTTATGCCGCTAGCGCCTTAACGTATGATTCGGAATTGTCTATCCTTGTTGCTGTATTTGTTGCCTCAGGAGACGCTACGTGAGTTCCTTTGGGGACCGCCTCAAGCGCACACGCGAAAACCGCAAGCTGACGCTCGACCAGGTGGCCACCGCCACCAAGATCAGCATCCGCATGCTGAAGGCGCTGGAGGAGGAAACATTCGATCAGCTTCCTGGCGGCATCTTCAACAAGGGATTCGTGCGCTCTTACGCCAGATTTCTGGGCATCGACGAAGCCCAGGCGGTGAACGACTACATGCAGGCTTCCGGTGCAGCCAATCAAGAGCCGGCCGCCGAAGACGCCGAACTGAAGGCCATCGCCGAACGAAAAGACAAGGAACGGGAGCGGCAACGTGGGCAATCGAAGGGCATTCCTTGGGGACTCACAGCCGCTGTCTTGTTGGTGATTTGTTTGTTGTTGGCCGTGTGGAGTTTTTATTCGCGCGACCGCCAGGCGTCAGTCCCGGTTCACTCGCAAAGTCCAAAGCCGGCAGGAAAAGCTGCGTCCGAAGACGCTAATTCCTCGATCGCTGGGCCTACGCTAACTGCCGTCAGCCAATCCTCCACCGTCTCCTCAGCCAGTATTTCCCCGGCGATTGCTTCTCAGCCGGATGTGCAGTCTGGGGCGTTCACGGTAGAGGTCCAAGCGAAGCAGGATTCGTGGTTGACCGTCACGGCAGATGGGAAGCCGACTTTCTCCGACATGGTCGTCGCACCAGGCACGAAATCGTTCGGCGCGCAGCGAGAACTGGTCATCCGTGCCGGAAATGCCGGAGGCTTGGACATCAGCTTCAACGGTCAGAAGATTCCTGCCATCGGCAGTGAAGGCGAAGTTCGAACTGTAACGTTCAGTCCGTCCGGTCTACAGCCCTCTTCCCCCAAACCAATTGAGTGAACGGGAGTGAGCTTGTGAAAACGGCGATCGGTGGCCGACTTCTGCTGGGGTTCCTTCTTTTCTCTTCCTTGTGTTGTTTTGGCCAGAAGCGGTCGGCGGCGGAAAGTAAGCTGGTTGCCCTCGAGAACGCCTGGAACCAGGCGCAACTCAATCATGACGCCAAAGCACTCGATACGCTCGTCGCCGATACATTCGTCTATACCGATTACGACGGCACGGTTATGGACAAGGCGCACTTTATGGACGACATCAAGGACCCGGCGTTTCATCCCGAACTTATTGCCAATGAGGGCGTCCAGGTGCATCTCTACCCGGGGGTGGCCGTGGTTTTCGGCACTTACCACGCGAAAGGAAGCTACAAAGGAAAGGCGTTCGACCACTGGGGGCGGTTTACCGATACCTGGCTTCAAGTCGGCGACCAATGGCGGTGCGTGGCCAGTCATACGAATTTAGGCCGGAAGTGACACGAATTGGCCATTTTCCATCCGACTTTGGTTTTCTACCATTGGGGTCGTCGGCGGTGCCATCTAGTAACGTAAATCTCATCATAGCTTTAACTTAGCCAGAACCAGGGCGCATAAAACCATTGCTCCGGCCACCCTTCTCTGATAACGTTTATAGGACTGATACGAACGGCCGTTTTGCTCTGAAACACCCCTTCCAGACGCAACGTCCAAGTTCCTTCCAAGGAGCAGCAGATTGTCTTCAAAGAACCGTTTTCTATTCACGTCGGAGTCGGTGACCGAAGGACATCCGGATAAAATCGCCGATCAAATCTCCGATGCCGTACTCGACGCTTGTCTGGCGGAAGATCCGATGAGTCGTGTGGCCTGTGAAACCCTGACCTGTACCGGGTTGGTGGTCATCGCCGGCGAGATCACAACCAAGGCGTATGTCGACTTTCAGACGCTGGTGCGCGGCAAGATCACCGCGATCGGGTATGACAACGCACTTTATGGATTCGACGCGAATACCTGTGCCGTGATTTCGAGCATCAACAAGCAATCCGGCGACATTGCCATGGGTGTCGATACTGGCGGCGCCGGTGACCAGGGCATGATGTTCGGCTATGCCTGCAACGAGACGCAGGAACTCATGCCGACCCCGATCCTGCTCGCGCACAAGCTGACGCAGCGTCTCTCGGAAGTTCGTAAGAACGGCCGCTTACCCTACCTCCGGCCAGATGGCAAATCACAGGTGACCGTTGAATACGATGAGAACCGCAAGCCGCGCCGGGTGGATGCGGTCGTGATCTCGACGCAGCATGCCGAAACCGTGACCAATGACGAGCTTCGGGAATCGATTCTGAAGCACGTGATCCAGGCAACTATTCCCGCTCACCTTCTGGACGAAGACACCAAGTACCACATCAATCCGACGGGCCGTTTCGTGATTGGTGGCCCCATGGGCGACACCGGTTTGACCGGACGCAAAATCATTGTCGACACCTATGGCGGCATGGGCCGGCACGGTGGAGGCGCGTTCAGCGGCAAGGATCCGACCAAGGTCGACCGTTCCGCAGCCTACATGGCTCGGCATATCGCGAAAAACATTGTTGCGGCAGGTTTGGCGGATCGCTGCGAAGTTCAGCTGGCCTATGCTATCGGTCTTGCCGAGCCGGTCAGTGTGCTGGTCGACACTTTCCGCACAGAGAAGGTCGACCCAACGATCATTCCAGATCTGGTGCGATCGCATTTCAAGTTGACCCCGAGAGGCATTATCGATTCGTTGAACCTGCGTCGGCCGATCTACTGCAAGACCGCAGCCTACGGCCATTTCGGACGCCCCGACCCAGAGTTCACCTGGGAGGCGACCGACAAGGCCAAGAAGCTGGCCAGCGATGCCGGGCTGAAAGTCGAGCATGCCGGGCACGTGCCTCGGTAAACAAGATTTCAGGCGGGGCCAACATGTTCCCCGCTTCGTTTCCAAGATCAACAAGAACGATCCACAAGAGAGTAAGGCAAAGCGCCACAGGAGAAGTATGTCGAGCACACCAACGCAGCTAAATTGCGACGTCAGAAATATCGAACTGGCCGATATGGGAAAGAAGCGCATTGACTGGGCGAACCAGTCGATGAATGTGCTTCAGATCATTCGGAAGGAATTCATCAAGAACCAACCGCTGAAGGGCGTTCGCATTTCGGCTTGCCTGCATGTGACAGCCGAAACCGCGAACCTCGCCATCTGCCTGCGCGACGGGGGCGCCGATGTGGTGCTATGCGCATCGAACCCGCTGTCCACGCAAGATGACGTGGCTGCCAGCCTGGTTCGTGATTTCAACGTCCCGGTATTCGCCATCAAGGGCGAGGACAATGACACCTATTACAGCCACATCCTGGCTGCGATCGATCACAAGCCGCAGATCACGATGGACGATGGTGCCGACCTGGTCAGCATTCTGCACACAAAGCGCGTCGATGCTCTGGAGAACGTGATTGGCGGCACGGAAGAGACGACGACGGGTGTCATCCGGCTTCGTGCAATGGCCAAGGAAGGTGTACTGCGTTATCCCATCGTGGCGGTGAACGATGCCGACACGAAGCATCTGTTCGACAATCGCTACGGTACGGGCCAATCCACGATTGACGGAATCATTCGCGCAACCAACTTTTTGCTCGCGGGATCGATGTTCGTGGTCGCCGGCTATGGCTGGTGCGGCAGAGGCTTAGCCAGCCGCGCACGTGGCGCCGGGGCGCAGGTTATCGTGACCGAAGTCGATCCCACCAAGGCGCTGGAAGCGGTCATGGATGGCTTCCGTGTCATGTCGATGACCGAGGCTGCCAAAATCGGCGACGTCTTCTGCACCGTTACGGGAAACAAGAACGTGCTTGCCAAAGAGCACTTCGAAGTCATGAAGAATGGCGCAATCATCTCCAATTCCGGTCACTTCAATGTAGAGATCGATATTCCGGCGCTGGAGAAGATGGCATCGTCGAAGCGTACCACCCGCGGTTTCGTCGAGGAGTACTCGATGAAGGACGGCCGCAAAATTAATCTTCTCGGGGAAGGCCGATTGATCAACCTGGCTTCTGCCGAAGGACATCCGCCGTCGGTGATGGACATGAGCTTTGCCGACCAGGCGCTGTCCTGCGAGTTCATGGTCAAGAACCACGCGAGTCTGGAGAAGCGCGTGTACAAGGTCCCGGAAGAGATCGACAAGCGAGTTGCGAAACTGAAGCTCGAGTCGATGGGAATTAAGATCGACCGCCTTACGCCAGAGCAGGAAGAGTACCTGGCCGGCTGGTCCGAAGGAACATAACACGGCGTCTCTGTAACACGCTTCGGCTTACAAGGGCGGCTTCGGCCGCCCTTTTTGTTTAGCTCGCCGGCGCGATGGGACGCGATGATCTTTTTACGTAAGACCACATCCACCACAGCAGTCCCGCAAATACGATCACCGATAATTGGATGTGCGTCCAGCGTGTGAGAGGCCCGAACAGCGGCAACACAAAGCAGGCATAAAGCAATGCCGGTAACATGCTGTCGACTTGTCGTTCTGGTTTCTCCAGGATCCACTCGGCAAGGAGCAGCAACGCCGGCGCCAGAACCACGAGGTCGTAGACAGTGAGATGAGGCGCGACCAGGACCGTCGCAATCAACAGGCTCGAATATCTTAGTTCGAAGGATCGCGACCTGCGCCAGACCAGGATGGCGATCGCTAGTACCATGACCGCGCTCAACACGTACAGGATTGGGGCAAACCATCCTATAGGGACCAGCAAAGCCCAGAACGCGCGCAGCGTATGAACCATGTAGACCTTCGGTTCGATAAGTGCAAATTGGGAGGGAACATTCCGCAATGTGGTGACATAAGCTTCCATCACGCCGGTGCCGTAGTGTTCCCATGCGATGGCAATCTGTGCGGCGGCAGAGATAAACGCGCCCGCCAGCATCAGCCATTCCCCTGTCCACAGAAACACAATGCCGGCCGCTACAGCGAGGGCAGGTTTGAAAGCGAGTAGTCCTAAAGCTAGCCCCGCCGTAACCCTGTGACCTGAGCGCAATGCGAGGTACGCGAGCACAAATGCCAGTAGCGCCGGCGCGGAGCTTTGCCCCCAGGCAATCAGAGTGAAGAACCCGGGATATGCTATGGCGACAAGCAACACCGTTTTGCCATGACTCCGAAGCCTCGGGCACGCCCGCCAGATCAGGTAAACGCTGGTCGCATACATGGATGCGGTCAGGAGCCACCAGAACACCAATGCCTGGGCATAGCTGAGCCGGGCGAATGTTGCGAAGAACATTGAAACCTGCGGCCCATAGAGAGGGACATACTGCAGCCCCGCGGAATCGGAAATCAGTCTGGGGATGAGAGCGGTCTGCGCATCCATGTCGTACAGAATGGATCCGCGTCCTTCCCTGGCCAGCGTGCCCAAAACGTAAAAGTGTACGAAGTCACCGCCTTTGACTTGTCCGACACGGTCGCGCAGTCCCGGCGTGGCAAGGTCAATGCCATACAGGGCCCATATGCAAATTGCCAGAACAGTCGCGTGGACCCGAATGCGACGCTCGGTCAATTTCGCGCCGAGTCTGATGGATGTTGCACGAAGCGCTTGCAATCGACGTTCATGATAACCCCGGCTCTTGGCCGCGGCTGAAACGTGACTTACAGTTCTGATTTTTTTCCCAATCCATCGTAGTAAGATAGTCAGCCCATTGAAGAACTCCCGGAGAAATCTACTTATGATTCGCCTGCGTTTCCTGGTTTTCCTGCTTCTCTTATCGCTGCTTCCCGCCGCCTTCGCTTTCAGTGCCGACACCCCTTCGACCGGAGAATCCGGAGGCATGAAGTGGCGTTCCATCGGCCCATATCGCGGCGGGCGAGTCCTCGCCGTCGCCGGAGTTCCTGGCGATCCCTACACCTTCTATTTCGGCGGGGTTGCCGGTGGAGTGTGGCGCACCACCAATGGCGGCTTGAAGTGGACTCCTATTTTCGACAAAGAAGCAGTCTCCTCGATTGGCGCGATTGCGATTGCAGATTCGAACCCGAATGTTATCTACGTCGGGACAGGTGAAGCTTGTATCCGCGGAAACATCTCGTATGGAAACGGCGTCTACCGATCCACCGATGGTGGCCGGTCGTGGACGAACATCGGACTCAAGAACACAGAGCACATCGGTGCCTTGATCGTGCACCCCCGGAACCCCGATATCGTCTACGTCGCAGCGCTCGGACATGCATACGGGCCCAACGTTGACCGCGGCGTCTTCCGAACCTTGGACGGCGGCAAAAACTGGGAGAAGGTCTTGTTCAAGGACGACCACACGGGCGCGATCGACGTGGTGTTCGACCCGCATAATCCCAACGTCCTGTTTGCGGCGCTGTATCAGGTGCAGCGCACGCCTTGGTCCATGGACAGCGGCGGCCCGGGTAGCGGACTTTACAAATCAACCGATGGCGGGACAACGTGGAAACATTTGGAAGGGCATGGATTGCCCTCGTCGCTGATGGGACGAATTGGTGTATCGGTTTCGGGCGCGGATTCAAACCGCGTATACGCGTTGATCGAGGCGAAGGACGCGAGCGGCCTGTATCGTTCCGACGACGGCGGCGACGAGTGGACCAAAGTAAATGACGACCAGCGTCTTACACAGCGTGCCTGGTACTTCACCCACATCTTCGCCGATCCCAAAGCTGTCGATACCGTGTACATGCTGAACACGGGCATGTTCCGTTCCATGGATGGCGGGAAGACGCTCTCGCTGATTCCGGCGCCGCACGGGGACCATCACGGCCTTTGGATCGATCCCACCAATCCGGACCGCATGATTAACGGCAACGACGGTGGCGCGACCGTCAGTGTGGATGGCGGCAAAACCTGGACAACTCAGGAAAACCAGCCGACGGCGCAGTTCTACCACGTCGACACCGATAATCAGTTCCTCTATTACGTGTACGGCGCGCAGCAGGACAACAGCACGGTCGCGATTGCGAGCCGGACCGACGACGGCTATATCGGGCGTCAACACTGGTACGACGTCGGTGGCGGAGAAAGCGGTTACGTCGTTCCCGATCCTCGCGATGCCAACATCGTGTACGCCGGCTCGGGACAAGGCATCCTCACGCGTTGGGACAAGCGCACCCAGCAGGCGCAGGACATCACGATCTGGCCGGTGGATTATTCCGGCCACGGTGTTGCGGATATGAAGGTGCGCATGGGCTGGACCGAACCTGTGGTGATCTCCCGCCACAATCCCGACGTCATCTACACGGCGGGCGAAAAGGTCTTCAAGAGCAGCGATCACGGGATGAGTTGGAACGCGATCAGCCCTGACCTGACGCGAAACGATAAGAGCAAGCAACAGTCCTCCGGCGGCCCCATCACCAAGGACAACACCAGCGTCGAGTACTACGACACGGTGTTCACGATCGCCGAATCCCCCAAGGACGCCAACGTTCTGTGGGCCGGAACCGACGATGGCTTGGTACAAATCACGCGCGACGGCGGCAAAAGCTGGAGCAATGTCACACCCAAGGGCATGCCGGAGTGGAGCCTGGTCAGCTTGATCGAAGCCAGTCCCCACAACCCCGGGACGGCGTACGTCGCGCTTGACTGCCACAAGCTCGACGATTTGAAACCCTACATTTACAAGACAACCGATTTCGGCAAGAGCTGGACAAAGATAACGAACGGCATTCCCGATGGCGCCTACGTTCACGCGGTCCGCGAAGATCCTGTAAAACCGGGATTGCTATTTGCTGGAACCGAGACCAGCGTGTACGTCTCGTTCGACAATGGAGCGAACTGGCAATCGTCCGTGCAACTGAACCTGCCGACGACTCCGATTCATGATCTTGTCGTCAAGAACAACGACCTGGTGGTCGCGACCCACGGCCGCTCGTTCTGGATCCTCGATGACCTCACTCCACTTCGCAAGCTGGCCTCCCTTACTCCGAATGCGAACGGCGTGTTTGTTGCCGACACGGTTTATCGGTTGCACTTTCCCGACGAGGTTGACCGCCGTCGCCCGGTCGGTGACAACCCCATGAAGGGAGCGATCTTCAGCTACTTTTTGAAATCGGCTCCAAAAGGAGAAGTGAAGCTGGAGATTCTCGATGATAAAGGTTCAGTGCTCCGCAAGTTCTCGAGCGTAGAAGAGAAGGGTGCGGAAACTCCCCCCGAATGGCCCGACTTGGAAGTGCCCAATGACAAGATTCCCGCCGCGGCAGGCTGGAACCGGTTCGCCTGGGATTTGCGCATCACCGGTCCGCACCGTCTCCCGGGTGAGGTCGAAGGGGAATTCCGTTCGCGCGGCCCAGTGGCTCTTCCCGGTAAATACCAGGTTCGCTTGACAGTCGGCAGTGAAGCTCCCATCACTGCGCCGTTTGAATTGAAAATGGATCCGCGCGTGCAGACTTCACTCGCCGACATGCAGAAGGAGTTCGATCTTCAACTCAAGATTCGCGATACTCTCAGCAACATTCACGATACGGTGCGCGAGATTCGCGAAACGCGCATGCAAATCAAGGGCCTGCATTCCCGGCTGGAGGACGCCCGGTATAAGGCCATCTCGGATAGCGCGAATGCCCTGGACAACAAGATGACTCCGGTGGAGGACCAGTTGCTGCAGGTACACGCGAAAAGCACCGAGGCCAACCTCAACTTCCCGGTGCTGATCGATGAGCAGTTGCATGGACTCGCGAACAGCGTCGAGTCCGATGCCGCTCCGACCGCACAGCAAGTGGAGGCTTACGAGGCTCTCAGCCAGCAAGCCGCTCCATTGTTGGCTCAGTGGAAGCAATTGCGTTCGGGAGATCTTGTCGCATTGAACGACATGATCAAGCGGGATGCGGTCCCGGTGATCTATCTGGGACCGGGCGAGACCGCGGCCGAGAGCACAAAGGCGAGCGCGGCACAGAAGCACTAACAAATCATCTCTGTGGAGCTACGGGCGTCCCCGCCCGTGCGTGAGTGGAGCTGCGGGCGTCCTTGCCCGTACGTGAGTGGAGCTACGGGCGTCCCCGCCCGTGCGTGAGTGGAGCTACGGGCGTCCTCGCCCGTAGTTCCCCGTGCTCGATCAGTTGCGGCTATCGGCCTCCTCGGCGCAGTGCACGTTCCATATCAGGAACAAATCACAATCATCGAATCGCCGGCAACCTGTCCCTCCGTGTTTGCTCGTGATACCACCTTCGGCATGGAACGTAAATACAGATATCGTCGCAGGTTGCCGCACTTTCAGTCTGATTTCAAAACATTCTTCATTACATTCTGTACCAAGAACCGCTGGACTCTTCCTCCAAGCGCGCGCGACATCGTGCTAAACACGTGTCGAACCGGCAATGGGAAACTGTTTTGTCTCTATGCCGCCGTAGTCATGCCAGACCACGTGCATGTCCTTCTGTCGCCCCTCACCGATGCTCATGGACCAATTAGCATCCCAGAAATTATGCAGGTGATTAAGAGTACGTCTGCCCATCGAATCAACAAGGAGGTTGGACATCAAGGAAAAGTGTGGCAGGAAGAATCCTTTGATCGGATTTTGCGAAAAGAGGAATCGATTGATGCCGCGGTAATTTACATGCTGGGGAACCCTGTCCGGGCAGGGCTCGTGCGTAGTCCAAGCGACTACAAGTGGTTCTGGAATGCACCGCCGCAACTTATCGAGCAGGGGGAACTACGGGCGAGGACGCCCGTAGCTCCACAGCGTTAGGGCACGAGACGAGGACGTTTCCCTGCGGGCGCGGACGCTCGTACGTCCATTTCCCTACGTGCGAGGACGCCCGTAGCTCCACAGCGTTAGGGCACGAGACGAGGACGTTTCCCTGCGGGCGCGGACGCTCGTACCTCCATTTCGCTACGTGCGAGGACGCCCGTAGCTCCACAGCGTTAGGGCTTGAGACGAGCATGTTTCCCTGCGGGCGAGGACGCTCGTACCTCCATTCCCTACGGGCGAGGACGCCCGTAACTCCACTCCATTACCAGATCGGCTTACCCTTTTCGTCGCGGAACAGGAAATCGTCGTTACCACGCTTGATCTCGCGCGGAAGAATTGCATCGACTCCCTGGAATGTCGTCTTCATGCCGGTGATCTCAAGTTCGTCCCCTTTTTCAAATGCCACTTCGTAGCTCTTGACGAATTTCACCGGTGCGACGTGTACCTCATAGATCTTGTTGTCGATTTTGACCATCAGGTGCGAACCCATGCCGCCGCTGATGGGACATGTCCGGTCCTTCACTTCGTCGACGACGCCTTTGAATTTCGCTTCCTGTGAGACATCGTACTTGGGCACAGGCTCGCTGGACGCGGTCTTCTGGGCAACCGCGATGGCCGTGAGCATCAGCCCCACAACCAGGATCACAACTGGCCAGGTTTTCATGGCGATCTCCTTCCGTCAGGATCCGGCAGACACAGCCTTCCTGGCTTCTCTGAGCTGGATTATGGCTCCGCCTGCCGCACTGTCCTGTGAGGTATGTCACGTTGGCGTGTGATGCGTGAGCCATGGCAGGGCTCTGTGCGCCGGCCTCCAGAGGCTCGAACACACCTGAAATCAGGCGCTTACAGGCATGCTATTGCCTGGACCCCGGGAGTTCCAAGTACCGCCGTAACTGCGGATCGGGATCATCCCCGTTCAGAAGCCACGCTTGGCGGGAAGAAAAATACTGGAGCAGCTCGGCATTTTGCGGCCCCATGTCGCGCGCCCAGACGATCTTGGAATGGTCGATGTCCGCCGAGTTGTACACCCATTCGTGATCGACATCATGGTTCACACCGTACGTCGAACCGTATCGAACGATGACGAGGTGCTGGCCGGGCATACTATCGAGCCGCTTGATGACGCGAGGACGATCGAGGTTTCCGCGTGGCCACGCCGGTTCAATCGGGGCATGCGCCAGCACCGCGGTGAGCCGGAGCGCGATCATGGCAATCGAAGCTACCGCTATTACGCGAATAAGAGCCTCGCCCGTTCGTCTGCCGCCACGCCTCCACAGCCGCAGGTGCCGCATGCATTGCACCAGCAGCAAGTAGAGCAGCGCAGCAGCCGGTGCGAAATAGTGAGGAAACACCCACGTCTCGAACGTCAGGCCGAGGATAAAAAAACCAAGTATGAACAGCGGAACGCGCATTCTCCGGTCACGCAAAAGCCAGGGACAAGCGAGCAGCGGGATACTAAGAACGGGCCCGAGATAGTAACGCCACCATGAACTGACTTTGTCCCAGGTGCGCGAAAGAAAACCCCAGAAAGTCCGGTTTTTTTCGAATCCCTGCAGCTCCCACCGATACAGATCGCGCATGACGACGTGGTTGTAGTGCGGCTCGGGACGCGGTTTCTGCCAGAGGAAATAGGGCGCGGTGGCGTACGTGTTGCGGTTGACCTGGTACGTCATTCGAAAGGGACTTCCGGTGACGCGATAGTAGTAGTAGCCGGTTGCGACCGCCGCAACCGACAGCAGAAGAAATACCGGCAGCGCAAACCTGCTCAGCGCAACGCGCGCCGGCGGCCGTTTCTTGCCAACGAGCCATGCCAGAAGTACCGGCGCGACTGCCAGACTAAAAACAAACCCTTCATAGGGACGGCTGTTCGCAAGCACGATAAGTCCGATCGCAAAGATGACCGCGTCGCTCACCCGGACGCGCTTCTTCAATCGCGGCACGGCTCCCATGACCAAAGCGCCGCCAAGCGCGACTACCGACCCGCTCCAGTAGCCGTTCATCCAGTAGGTCATGATGCCGAGGCGCAATACCGCAAGCACTCCGCCGAACAAGGCCCATGCAGGCGGTAGCCAGCCTTGTAGCATCCAGCAAAACGCGGCGCACATGATGGCTGTTATCAGAAGCTGGCCGATCCAGGGGTTACCGAGTAACTGGCCGGCAGCCAGCACCAGTCCCTGCGCCGGCGGATACATCGACATGTACGTCGGGCGCTCGATGATGTGGAAGCTCTCGAAGTGAACCCACATCGGGTGCGTGGGATTCGTCAGGCGGCCGTGGGCGAAAGTATCGGCCGCCAAGAGGTAACTGAACTCGTCATTCCATCGCGGCTGCGGGATACCGAGGATCGGGATGAGGGCTGTACGAATCACGAGCACGCTCGCTCCGACCAGGATTATCGAGACGGCTTTTCGTCGGGCGACGCGGTGGAACCCGGAGCGAAGCCAAGCGTAATTGGTGGACTGCTCCGCTTTCTCCCGCAATGAGAATGCGAGTATCGCCAGCGTGAGGATGAGTTCAACGATGGATAGCAGCCAGGGGGCCAGCTGCGGAGTGATCAGCGACATGAACTCAGAAGTATCCGGACGGTGCTCAACATGCAAACACGAGGCACGGATAGACAAAGATCCCTGCCCCGCTGATATTAGCTTCCAACCACTTCCTTTTCCCGCTCGAGCTTGTCGAGAATGCCAGTGGCGACATCAATGATCTCGGGATCGACCTTGCGGTTGGTCGACACGGCATCGGAAATCGGAACCGAAACAATTTTGTTTCCGCGCAGCGCCGACATGTGGCCAAACTCGCCGCGGTGGACCATGTCAATAGCCCCCAGGCCGTAGCGCGTAGCCAGCACCCGATCGAATGCGCTGGGGCTGCCGCCGCGCTGAATGTGTCCCAGGACCACCGAGCGGGTCTCAAAGCCGGTACGCTTCTCAATCTCGCGTGCGAGTATGTTGCCGATTCCGCCGAGGCGAAGGTGCCCGAACTCGTCTTTCCCGACGTCCTGCACGATGGGCGCGCCGTCGTGTAATTCAATATCCGTAGCGAACTTGGCGCCCTCCGCGGCCACGACGATGCTGAAGTAGCGTCCCCGAGCGTGGCGCTGCCGGATCAACTCCGCGACTTCATCAATGTCGAACGGCTTTTCGGGAATGAGAATGACGTCCGCGCCTCCACCGATGCCGCTGTACATCGCGATCCAGCCAGAATCACGGCCCATGACTTCCACGACGATGACGCGGTTGTGGGCTTCCGCCGTGGTGTGAACACGGTCGATAGCGGCAGTGGCGATGTTGACAGCGGTGTCGAAGCCGAAGGTGAAGTCGGTCCCGGCCAGATCGTTGTCGATGGTCTTCGGAACGCCAACCACCTGCACACCCTTTTGGTGGAGCTTGAGAGCAACCGACAGAGTGTCGTCACCCCCGATCGCGACCAGGGCGTCACAGCCGTGCTTCTTAAGATTGTCCGCACATCGTTGCAGGCCGTCGGCGTGCTTGGCGGGATTGGTGCGGGAGGTACGCAGGATGGTGCCGCCGCGAGGCAGAATGCCGCCCACTGTGGAGAGGTCAAGCTGCATGGTCTTGTCTTCCAGCAGGCCGCGCCAGCCCTCCATGAAACCCACAAACTCATCCCCGTAGTGGAATACCCCCTTGCGCACCACCGCGCGAATGACTGCGTTCAGGCCGGGACAATCGCCGCCGCCGGTAAGCACACCTACTTTCATCGCTGGCTCCTAAAGACAGATATGATTGCGAAGCTCCGCCCGGGTAGTCCAATGCCGGGGTCGCTCACCTCTGGCGAACACGCAGGCCGGTTCTGACACGTGGTCGGAAGAATAAGGTTATCACTAAATGACCCGGGGACGGCCAGCCAGCGAATCGGTTTTTTCGATCATCCCAAGTCGGGAATAGAGGCCAAGACGACTCGTGGTTAGGTACTTCGCACCACGGATGGAGGTACGGGCGTCTCCGCCCGTACCGTCCTACGATCCCATCCATCTCGGTGCAGGTACGGGCGTCTCGCCCGTACCATCTACGATCCCATCCAGCTCGTGGTGGAGATACGGGCGTCTCGCCCGTACGGTCCTACGATCCCATCCATCTCGTGGTGGAGGTACGGGCGTCTCCGCCCGTACGGTCCTCCGATCCCATCCATCTCGTGGTGGAGGTACGGGCGTCTCGCCCGTACCATCCTAGTTCTGCGGATCCTGCGGTGGATCGGGCGCTTGCCCCGCATCTTCTGCCTGGCTGACGTGATTCGCAGTGTTCATGCTCCGCAGCACGTCATTGGCGAAGAAGAACTTCCCGTCCGCCGGCACCATCATGATCTGCAGCTTGTCAGAGAGGCGCTCAGCAACAATCTTGTTGATCAGAAGCGGATTGGCTTTCAATACCGCGCCTTCTCCTCTGAGCCGCTCGACATCGGCCGAGGCGGTCACGCGAATGCGATTCGCTTCGGCGTCAGCCAACAGCTTGCGGCGTTCGCTTTCCGCTTTGCTGTCGATGACCTTCGCGTCCGCCATGGCTTCGGCATTCTTCACAGTCGCCTCTTTGCGAGCTTCGGCCTCCAGGCGCGACTGCTCAATCTGCTTCTGTTTCAGGGGCAGCGTGTACTGCATAGCATCGGCTTCGGCTTTCGCTTGCAGCACGCGGACTTGCGCCTGGCCTTCGGCCTGCTTCACCTCTTGCGCTTTCGTAGCCTCGGCCTGGAGTTCGGCGATGCGCACTTGCTTTTGCTGAATGTCGGTCTCGACACCCATGCGGTCGCTCTCCTGTTCCTTGAGCAGCAGGTCCTCCAGTCCTTTCGCGTATTCGGGCGGAAGCTGGATGTCTCGCAGCATGACCTCCTTCACGAGGATGCCATCCGCAGCGAGCTTCTGCGTGATCGCGTCGGCAGCTTTCTTGCGAACCTCTTCGCGACGAGCGGCAAAGACATCACGCACGGTGTAGTTCGGCACCAGGTCGCGCCATACGCTGGCCACCACTTGCGGCACGATTTCCTTTTCGACGGGCTGGGGAAGGTTTGCCTGGATAAAATCGAGTCGCTTGGGATCGAGCTTGTATCGAACAGTGATCGCGAGCCCCACCGTGAGTCCTTCCTTCGCCTGGACATTCAGCGGCGCGATCTTGCTGCCGGTTTTTTCCTCTTTCTTCTTTGTTTCTTTTCCATCTTCGGGCGCGCCCGTGGTGAACAATTGATCGCGCGTGTCGAACAGGGCGACGTTCTCCATCAAGGGCGTGACCATGTGCACGCCAGGGTAGAGCGTGCCCGGAAGCGTGCCGTCGGTCTGGCTGACGCGCACGCCCGCCATTCCGCTGGGGACTACGATGATGCCCAGCGCAATCAGCATGGGCGCCCAGGCGAGCAGTGCGAGAGCGAGCCCGGTGCGCCAACGAACGGGGTGAATCGGGGGAACGGCTGCGCCGGGAATCGCCAGCGCACGTTTGTACTGCAGGTTGAGGTAAAGGTCGTACCCAAGAATGGCTGCGGCGATGAGAAGCATGCCAAAGCCGCCCGCCATGAGCAAGTATTTCAGAAACAGCATGGTCGTTCTCCTTTGCGCTTAGCGCCTGAGTCCAGCCCGCACGCGTTCTACCGCCTGCGGCGCCAGGAACAGGCGGAAGAGTTCTCCGAAGATCAGCTCCTCGGCGAAGATGGCAACTGCGATCGAGAAAATCAGTCCTGCGAGAACTGCCAGGGTTGTCATTGCGAGTTGCATAAAAAGCTCCTTAGCTCTTGGCCACTAGCTTTTGGCCCTTGGTTTTTCGATCAACAACCGGCGACGCCACGCACTTACTGACCACCAGCCGGCGTCGCCGTCGTTGCTGACTGCGCCACCGTCACCGCCGGCTCGAACTCTCCGCCGAAGATCGCGGCTGTCTGCTGATCGCGCTCACCGCGGATCTCAACCGTGTCACCGACGTGCAGCATCGTGAACAACCGCTCGACATCCCGATTGCGCAGGCGAATGCATCCGTGCGACGCCGCCTTGCCAATCGACCAGGGCTCGTTGGTTCCATGAATGCCGTAGCCCTTCTTGTCGAGGCCGATCCAGCGCGTGCCGACGGGATTGTCTTTGCCGGGAGCGATCACCGTGCCCGGGTGGTAGTACGCCGGGTTCACGACGCGGTTGATGATCTGGAATTCGCCGGTCGGGCTGTTGCTAACCTTCGCGCCGACCGAGACGGCGAAGATGTGCAGGACGTGTCCCTCTTCGACGACCGCGAGCTTGCGGTCGGGAATGCTGACGATGACTTGGCGGTGGGGGCGGGCTTGGTTGGCTTCGGACTGTGCGAACCCGATGCCGCTAAGAAGCACCAAAAGCGCGAGTACGCTTGCCGCCTTGCTCTCTGCTTTCATCGCCGCCCCCTGTTGTTTCGTCACGCGCCCGGACAAAATGCAGGGATGGGGCCATTAGTATTCTGTTGGAAATAAAGGGGTTATCTGGCAGGTCGGAGCTTCGGAGTGTGGGGTATCGTGGACACCGTGTCAGAGGAAACACGGCTGGGATTTGGAGGTACGGGCGTCCCGCCCGTACGGCTAGAGAAGATATTCGAACCAGACGTGGAGGTGCGGGCGTCCCGCCCGTACAGCTAGAGAAGGTATTCGAACCAGACGTGGAGGTACGGGCGTCCCGCCCGTACAACTCCTACGGGCGAGGGCGCCCGTAGCTCCACGTTTCTTTTCACGAATGAAAACTACGGGCGAGAACCCCTGTAGCTCGATGCTTATTTTCACGAAGAAAAACTACACGCGGGACGCGCGTGGCTCCACGTTATTTTTTACGAATGAAAAACTACACGCGGGGACGCGCGTGGCTCCACGTTTCTTTTCACGAAGAAAAACTACAGGCGGGGACGCCGTAGCTCCCGACTGGTAATGAGCTAGTGCCGTTGTCAGACAAGGCAGGCAAGGGGAAAGAATCTCGCCAGGTCAGCCTGATCGCCCTAACATGCGAGCGATCCGGCGAATCGCGCGAGCTGTGGGATCGAGCGTTACCAACGCAGCAGCGAGCGTTACCAACGCAGCAGCCCCGAAGGGGCGGCATA